>OGTG01000007.1_pt1 | contig 228994 bp, 209 predicted proteins | sample 1574571 | NCBI WGS metagenome assembly OGTG01 (sample SAMN03295826, study PRJEB24534) | human gut metagenome | isolation source: fecal sample 1 from infant 4 | host: Homo sapiens | place: USA: Pittsburgh, PA | collected 2014-07
CTAATGATGGTTTGGTCGCTTTTCATTATAGTTCTTATGGGACTTTTTGTGTACACTCAAAAAGCTCTATAATCTCTACAGTGGTTTTACCCACTACAGAAATTATAGAGCCTTTTATTTTTGCTAGGTTTTACTCCCTCGTATCATTTCTATTTACTGTTGAAACATGTTATAATTATTTTGAATGACTATTATAGAAAGATGCAAGGAGACGAGCATGGAAGAACTTAAGAAAATCGCTGGCGTAACCGCTGCCAAATACGTTGAAGATGGAATGGTTGTTGGACTCGGTACAGGGTCAACAGCTTATTTCTTCGTGGAGGAAATTGGCCGTCGTATTAAGGAAGAAGGCCTTAGTGTTGTTGGAGTAACGACATCAAGTCAAACCACTAAACAAGCTGAAGGCTTAGGTATTCCTTTGAAGGCAGTGGATGATATTGACAGTATTGATGTTACTGTTGATGGCGCCGACGAAGTAGACCCTCAACTCAATGGGATTAAAGGTGGCGGTGGTGCCCTTTTGATGGAAAAAATCGTCGCTACACCTACGAAAGAATATATCTGGGTAGTTGATGAGTCAAAAATGGTTAATCAATTAGGTGCTTTCAAATTACCAGTTGAAGTGGTTCAATATGGTGCTGATCGTCTCTATCGTGTCTTTGAGTCGAAGGGCTATAAGCCATCATTCCGACTTACGGAGGAAGGTAATCGCTTTGTTACAGATATGAAGAACTATATCATCGATCTTGATTTAGGTAAGATTGAAAATCCAGTAGCTCTTGGTGAAGAACTAAAAGCTATGACAGGTGTTGTCGATCATGGATTGTTCAATGGTATGGTTAACAAAGTCATCGTTGCAGGAAAAGACGGTGTTAAGGTCGTTGAAGTCAAGGCCTAGTCCTATTTTGATTTCCCCTCACTTTTAATGAGGAAAACTAATTAATTTTTGTCAAACTATTAAATAATATAGAAAGGCAAGAGGTAATTTCGAAAAGATTTTATCTCTTTGTGGTGTTATTATGTCCAAATTTAACCGAATGCATTTAGTCGTTCTTGATTCAGTAGGAATTGGTGCTGCTCCAGATGCCAATGACTTTGTCAATGCAGGTGTGCCAGATGGTGCTTCAGATACCCTTGGTCATATCTCTAAATCAGTAGGATTGAATGTGCCAAATATGGCTAAGCTTGGTCTAGGAAATATTCCTCGTGAAACACCTTTGAAAACAGTAGCAGCAGAAAGTAACCCAACTGGTTATGCAACAAAATTGCAGGAAGTTTCTCTTGGTAAGGATACGATGACTGGTCACTGGGAAATCATGGGTCTCAATATTACTGAACCTTTTGATACCTTCTGGAACGGATTCCCAGAAGAAATTCTCACTAAAATTGAGGAATTCTCAGGTCGTAAAGTCATTCGTGAAGCTAATAAACCATACTCAGGTACAGCTGTTATTGAAGACTTTGGACCTCGTCAAATGGAAACTGGTGAATTGATTATTTACACTTCAGCTGACCCAGTTCTTCAAATTGCTGCACACGAAGACATTATTCCATTGGATGAGTTGTATCGTATTTGTGAATATGCGCGTTCAATTACCCTTGAGCGTCCAGCTCTTCTAGGGCGTATCATTGCTCGTCCTTACGTTGGTGAGCCTGGAAACTTCACTCGTACATCTAATCGTCGAGATTTGGCTGTTTCACCATTTGCACCAACTGTTTTGGATAAATTGAATGAAGCTGGTATTGATACTTATGCCGTTGGTAAAATCAATGATATTTTCAACGGAGCTGGTATTAACCACGATATGGGCCACAACAAATCAAATAGCCATGGTATTGATAATTTGATTAAAGCTATGACTTCTGAAGATTTCAAACATGGCTTCTCATTCACAAACTTGGTAGACTTCGATGCCCTTTATGGACACCGTCGTGATCCACATGGATATCGTGATTGTTTGCACGAATTTGACCAACGTTTGCCTGAAATCATTGCTGCCATGCGTGAAGATGATCTCTTGATGATTACAGCAGACCACGGAAATGATCCAACTTATGCAGGTACAGACCATACTCGTGAATATATTCCTTTCTTGGCTTATAGCCCATCATTCAAAGGAAATGGACTTATTCCAGTAGGTCATTTCTCTGATATCTCAGCAACTGTCGCTGAAAACTTTGGTGTAGATAAAGCCATGATTGGTGAAAGCTTCTTGGATAAACTTGTCTAAAATGAAGCGCTATGCATTTTTGGTTCGTGGGATAAACGTTGGTGGTCGTCACAAGGTAGTCATGGAAGAATTTTGTCATGAGTTAAAAGAAGTTGGGATGTCAAATGTTTCTTCCTATATAAATAGTGGAAATTTTTTCTTCGATTCATCCTTGATGAAAGTGGAACTCCTCTTAGTTTTAGAGAGATTTCTTAATAAGACTTATCCATTTATTAAGGTGTTTTCTCTTTTTACTCTAGAAGATTACCAAAATGAAGTGGCATCTTTACCTAAGTGGTGGGAAGATGATTTCTATAGAAAAGATGTCCTCTTATATACTGAAAGACTTGATAAGAACGAAATGAGGAATGTTATTGAGTCTTTAGAGTTGGGAGATGAAATTATTCATCTTGGTCAACTTGGGATCTACTGGGGTAAATTTGATAAATCAAGCTATAACCAAACGGCTTATCATAAGAAGCTATTGAAAGCACCTTTTTATCCTTCTATAACCATTCGAAATGCAAGAACTTTTTCAAAAATTGGTCAGTTTTTAAGAATGAAATAAAATTAAGGGAGAATTAACATGTCGCTACTTGAAAAAATTAGAGTTACTCAAGCATTTTTGGAAAGTAAAGGAATTGAAAAACCTGAGTTTGGTTTAATTTTGGGTTCTGGACTTGGTGAGTTGGCTGAAGAAGTTGAAGACGCAGTTGTCATTGACTATGCGGATATTCCAAACTGGGGACAATCAACGGTTGTCGGTCATGCTGGAAAACTTGTTTATGGAACTTTGTCTGGACGTAAGGTTTTAGCTCTTCAAGGACGTTTCCATTTTTATGAAGGAAATCCACTTGAAGTAGTTACTTTCCCTGTACGTGTTATGAAAGCTCTTGGATGCGAAGGAGTTGTTGTAACCAATGCAGCAGGTGGTATCGGCTTTGGTCCAGGTACTTTGATGGCCATCACTGACCACATCAACATGACTGGTCAAAACCCATTGATTGGAGAAAACTTGGATGATTTTGGTCCTCGTTTCCCTGATATGTCGAAAGCTTACACTCCTGAATACCGCGAGACTGCTCATAAAGTCGCTGACAAATTGGGCATTAAACTGGATGATGGGGTTTATATCGGTGTGACAGGTCCAACTTATGAAACTCCAGCTGAAATTCGTGCTTATAAGACTCTTGGTGCAGATGCTGTTGGGATGTCAACTGTCCCTGAAGTTATTGTTGCAGCACATTCTGGTTTGAAAGTTCTTGGTATTTCATGTATTACCAACTTTGCGGCCGGTTTCCAAGAAGAACTCAATCACGAAGAAGTTATGGAAGTGACAGAACGTGTTAAAGGGGATTTCAAAGGCTTGCTGAAAGCTATTTTGGCTGAACTCTAAAACATGATTTTTCGGGAAATAAAACGTTTAATCTCGTCAGCTAAGTTAATTAGGTTAAGTTTGGCTGTTTTGACAACCGGTATAGCTTCTGGTCTGATCGGTATTCTTTGCCACTATCTTTTAGATTTTATAAAAATTCTTACTTTTGGCAATGATACGACAGATCTCTTGTTACAATTTAATTCTGTAAGTGCTTATCGACGCTTCGTAGTTATAGTGGTAGCTGGTGTCTTAGCTAGTATCTTTTGGTATTTCCTTCAGCGTCGAGTGTCCCTTCTTTCCATTAGAAAGGTTAAGCAACTCGTTGGCAAGAAGAGTCCAAATTTTCTTGGCCAAAGTCTACATGCTTTGGTTCAGGTAGCAATCGTTGGAGCAGGTGCTTCGGTAGGCAAGGAAGCAGCTCCACGAGAATTAGGTGCCTTATGTGCTGGCAGTTTATCAAAAAAACTGGGTTTAGAAATTCCTGAAAGACAACTCATGATTGCATGTGGTGCAGGAGCAGGTTTAGCTGCGGTTTACCAAGTTCCTTTTGCCAGTACACTGTTTGTTTTGGAAACTTTGGGAGTTGCTTGGAAACTGAAAAACATTGGTATCATTCTTGTGACAACCTATTTGTCAGCTTATTGTGCTCGTCCAATTGTGGGTGGGAAAGCTATATATTTAGTTGATAAAGTAAGCTTACATCCTACTAGTTTGATACAGATTCTTGTTTTGACGCTGTTTGTAACTCCGCTTGCTCTTATATTTAAAGTTTTAGCTAAAAAGGCGAGTAAAAGTCGTATAACAGATAAACATATTCTCTGGACCATGCCCGTCTCTTTTATAATATTAGGTGGTATTGTAGCTTTCTATCCTATAATCATGGGAAATGGTCAGGTTCTAGCACAATGGATGTTTTCTGGAGGAACTTCGGAATACCTTCCGATTTTGCTAGTAATCAAAGGGCTTATTGTGTGCTTGTTGCTATGGTCAGGTACTTATGGAGGGACACTGACGCCTTCGTTTACTTTAGGTGTCGGATCGGGTTTCTTATTAACAAGGTGTCTTGAGACTTTTGGTTTGTCCCTAAATCCTAATCTAGGAATGTTACTTGGTGCAACCATATTTTTAGTAACAACTTTGGATGCTCCTCTGACGGGAATAGCCTTAGTTCTAGGTTTTACTGGTCAAGGAGGGCTGGTAGCAGTTCCTCTAATCTTAGCGAGTCTACTATCAAGGATAATTAATAATAAATGGAAGAAAAAACAATGAATATTCATTTTATCTTACACGAAACGTTTGAAGTTCCAGGGGCCTATTTAAAATGGGCTCAAGACCGTGGGCATAATATCACATCAACCAAGGTATATGAGGAAGAGGTCCTTCCTGAAACCGTTGAAGGTATTGATTTTCTAATTGTGATGGGTGGTCCTCAGTCACCTGATGAGGATCGTCAGACCTTTCCTTATTATGACCCAAACGCTGAGATTGCATTTATGCAAAAAGCAATTGCTGCTGATATCTATATTGTTGGTGTATGTTTGGGAGCTCAGCTTCTATCTGTAGCCTATGGTGGTAAGTATGAGCATAGTCCAGAACGCGAAATTGGTGTGTTTCCAATAACACTTACGGATGATGGATTAGCTGATGAGCATGTCAAAGGTTTTGGCACAACTCTCAATACTGGCCACTGGCATGGTGATATGCCTGGATTGACTGATAATGCAGTTGTTCTTGCTACTAGTCAAGGTTGTCCACGTCAAATTATTCGCTTTAGTCCTAAACACTATGCCTTCCAAGCACACCTAGAGTTTGATCACCAAGCCATTGATTTGCTCATAGCTGCGGATGGCGAAAAACACTTGCGTAAGCAAAATAAGGAGTTACCTTTTGTTCAAACACCTGAACAATTGCGTACCAATGATTATTCAGAAATGAACAAGAAGTTATATGATTTTCTTGATTCATTGACTCAAGCTTAATCCACTTTAAAAAAAGTAATTATTTATCAACTATATAATAGTAGAAAATTTATTTAAAAATAAAAAATAAGAATGGTAGATAGTGTGTTCAGGATGCTATTTTACCATCAAAAAATGAAAGGAAGGGTAGTTCGGGTTGAAACTGAACCCGGGCTAGAGGCTGTGTAAAAAAGATAAATCCTCCTAGATGCGAAGCATCTTTGTCGGATTTCCTATTTTTACTTTGCCTCTTTAACGCCCTTGGTATCTTATATTATGTCTATCCATATTGCTGCTAAGCAAGGTGAAATTGCTGATAAAATTCTCCTACCTGGAGATCCTTTACGTGCGAAATTCATTGCCGAGAATTTCCTCGAAGACGCTGTATGTTTCAATGAAGTTCGTAATATGTTTGGTTACACAGGAACATACAAAGGTGAACGTGTCTCAGTAATGGGAACTGGAATGGGGATGCCATCTATCTCTATCTATGCTCGTGAGCTTATTGTTGACTACGGGGTTAAAAAATTGATCCGTGTGGGAACTGCTGGTTCATTGAATGAGGATGTTCACGTTCGTGAGTTAGTTCTAGCGCAAGCGGCAGCGACAAACTCTAACATTATTCGTAACGATTGGCCACAATACGATTTCCCACAAATTGCAAGTTTCAATCTCTTAGATAAGGCTTACCACATTGCTAAAGAGCTTGGTATGACTACACATGTTGGTAATGTCTTGTCTTCTGACGTCTTCTATTCGAACTATGGTGAAAAGAACATCGAGCTTGGTAAATGGGGTGTGAAAGCTGTAGAAATGGAAGCAGCAGCACTTTACTACCTTGCAGCTCAACACCAAGTAGATGCTCTTGCCATCATGACTATTTCTGATAGTTTGGTTAATCCAGATGAGGACACAACAGCTGAGGAACGTCAAAATACTTTCACTGATATGATGAAAGTTGGTCTTGAAACATTAATTGCAGACTAGTTTGTAAAAGGACGCCATTTGGTCGTCCTTTTGTGTTGTAGCTAATATCTATTCGAAGTGACAATGGGTTAAAATTTTTCAAACTACTAGAAAAAAATAAAAATATTCGAAAGAAAGATGCTTTTAAGGAATAAGTAAATATCCGACAATTTAAAAAACAACCGCTAAAAATGTGAAAAACAACTTACAAAACAATGAAAAATGATAGAAATTAAATGCTTGATATCATAATGAAAAACGGTTTCTTCTTTTTTAAAAAGAATGACAATTGAAATGAAGTTATAGTAATGTTATAATGATAATGGGAAATGTCTAATTTTAATTTATAGGAGCAATTTATATGAGTTCGCGTACGAATCGTAAGCAAAAACGTACGAGTAATAGATCGTGGGGGATGGTCAACGTTGGGTTGACCATTCTGTATGCTATTTTAGCATTGGTCTTATTATTCACCATGTTCAATTATAATTTCCTATCCTTTAGGTTTTTGAACATCATTATCACCATTGGTTTGTTGGTAGTTCTTGCTATTAGCATCTTCCTTCAGAAGACTAAGAAATCACCACTAGTGACAACGGTTGTACTGGTTATCTTCTCGCTAGTTTCTCTGGTTGGTATTTTTGGTTTTAAACAAATGATTGACATCACTAACCGTATGAATCAGACGGCAGCATTTTCTGAAGTAGAAATGAGCATCGTGGTTCCTAAGGAAAGTGACATCAAAGATGTGAGCCAGCTTACTAGCGTACAGGCACCTACTAAGGTTGATAAGAACAATATCGAGACCTTGATGTCAGCTCTCAAAAAAGATAAAAAAGTTGATGTTAAAGTTGATGATGTTGCCTCATATCAAGAAGCTTATGATAATCTTAAGTCTGGCAAATCTAAAGCTATGGTCTTGAGTGGCTCTTATGCTAGCCTATTAGAGTCTGTCGATAGTAATTATGCTTCAAATCTAAAAACAATTTATACTTATAAAATTAAAAAGAAGAATAGCAACTCTGCAAAACAAGTAGATTCAAAAGTCTTCAATATTTATATTAGTGGTATTGATACCTACGGTTCGATTTCAACAGTGTCACGTTCAGATGTCAATATCATTATGACAGTAAACATGAATACACATAAGATTCTCTTGACGACTACTCCACGTGATGCATACGTTAAGATTCCTGGTGGTGGGGCAGACCAGTATGATAAATTAACCCACGCAGGTATTTATGGCGTTGAAACATCTGAACAAACTCTGGAAAATCTTTATGGTATTAAGATTGATTACTATGCACGAATTAACTTCACATCTTTTCTTAAGTTGATTGACCAACTTGGTGGTGTGACAGTCCATAATGATCAAGCTTTCACAAGTCTTCATGGGAAGTTTGATTTCCCAGTTGGTGATATCCAAATGAATTCAGAGCAAGCACTTGGATTTGTTCGTGAACGCTATAGTTTAGATGGCGGAGATAATGACCGTGGTAAAAACCAGGAGAAAGTTATTTCTGCGATTGTAAACAAGTTGGCTTCACTAAATTCAGTATCAAACTTTACTTCAATTGTTAACAATCTTCAAGACTCTGTTCAAACGAATATGTCTCTAGATACCATTAATGCTTTGGCCAATACACAACTTGATTCTGGTTCTAAATTTACGGTGACTTCTCAAGCAGTAACTGGTACTGGTTCTACTGGTCAATTGACCTCTTATGCTATGCCAAATTCTAGTCTTTATATGATGAAACTAGATGATTCGAGTGTGGCAAGTGCCTCTCAAGCTATCAAAAATCTGATGGAGGAAAAATAAGTGATTGACGTTCACTCACATATTGTTTTTGATGTTGATGATGGTCCTAAAACTTTAGAAGAAAGTTTAGACCTCATTGGTGAAAGCTATGCCCAAGGGGTACGTAAGATTGTTTCAACATCTCACCGTCGTAAGGGGATGTTTGAGACTCCAGAGGATAAAATTTTTGCCAACTTTTCTAAGGTAAAAGCAGAAGCAGAAGCACTTTATCCAGACTTAACTATTTATTATGGTGGTGAACTTTATTACACCTCAGACATTGTGGAGAAACTTGAACAGAATCTTATTCCGCGTATGCATAACACTCAATTTGCTTTGATTGAGTTTAGTGCTCGCACATCTTGGAAAGAAATTCATAGTGGGCTTAGTAATGTTTTGCGAGCGGGGGTAACGCCTATTGTTGCTCATATTGAGCGCTATGATGCCCTCGAAGAAAATGCTGACCGTGTTCGAGAAATCATCAACATGGGGTGCTATACACAAGTTAATAGCTCTCATGTTCTAAAACCAAAGCTCTTTGGAGATAAAGATAAAGTAAGAAAAAAACGTGTTCGTTATTTCTTGGAGAAAAATTTGGTTCATATGGTTGCTAGTGACATGCATAATCTTGGTCCAAGACCACCATTTATGAAAGATGCTTACGCTATTATCGAAAAGACTTACGGAACGAGACGTGCTCGTAACCTTTTTATCGAAAATCCACAAACACTACTTGAAAATCAATATATATAGGAGAAACTATGACTCAGGAAAACACGAAGCGTGTTGAAATCGATGTACTTGCACTATTGCAAAAACTTTGGACTAAAAAAGTATTTATTTTATTTACAGCCTTTTATGTCGCTGTCTTTGCCTTCTTAGGAACATACTTCCTCATTCAGCCAACATATACATCGTCTACACGTATTTATGTGGTTAATCAAGCTAATGATGGCAAAAACCTTTCTGCTCAAGACTTGCAGGCCGGTACATTTTTGACAAAAGACTACAAAGAAATTATTACATCAAACGATGTCTTGTCAGAAGTTATCAAAGATGAAAAATTGAATATGACAGAAGCAGAACTTGCTAAAATGATTTCAGTTAATATTCCTACTGATACTCGTCTTATTTCAATTTCTGTTAATGCTAAAACTGGTCAAGATGCGCAAACACTTGCCAATAAGGTTCGTGAAGTTGCTTCAGAAAAAATCAAGAACGTGACAAAAGTTGAAGATGTCACAACGCTTGAAGAAGCTAAATTGCCAGAGTCACCATCTTCACCAAATATCAAACGTAATGTGCTTCTTGGAGCAGTGCTTGGAGGATTCCTTGCAGTGGTTGGTGTGTTGGTACGTGAAATCCTAGATGATCGTATTCACCGTCCAGAAGATGTGGAAGATGCCCTTGGAATGACACTTCTTGGAATTGTCCCTGATACAGATAAAATTTAAGGAGAAGAAATGCCTCTATTAAAGTTAGTAAAATCTAAAGAAAACTTTGCCAAACAAACAGAAGAGTATTACAATGCCATTCGCACAAATATTCAATTTTCTGGTGCTCAGATGAAAGTGATTGCGGTTAGCTCTGTTGAAGCTGGTGAAGGAAAATCAACGACATCTGTTAACTTGGCGATTTCATTTGCTAGTGTTGGGCTCCGAACACTTCTCATTGATGCGGATACCCGTAACTCTGTTTTGTCAGGTACATTTAAATCAAATGAGCCTTATAAAGGCCTTTCAAATTTCCTTTCTGGAAATGCTGATTTAAATGAAACGATTTGTCAAACTGATATTTCTGGTTTGGATGTCATTGCATCTGGTCCTGTACCACCTAATCCAACAAGTCTTTTGCAAAATGACAATTTTAGACATTTGATGGAAGTTGCTCGTAGTCGTTATGATTATGTCATCATTGATACGCCACCAATTGGTTTGGTCATTGATGCTGTTATTATTGCCCATCAGGCTGATGCCAGTCTTTTGGTTACAGCAGCTGGAAAAATTAAACGTCGTTTCGTAACTAAGGCGGTCGAACAATTGGAACAAAGTGGTTCTCAGTTCTTAGGTGTCGTCCTTAATAAAGTTGACATGACAGTTGATAAATATGGATCATATGGTTCTTACGGATCATATGGTGAGTACGGGAAAAAATCAGACCAAAAAGAAGGTCATTCAAGAGCACATCGTCGTAGAAAAGGATAGCATTAATGGGGATGATGCGGCTCCTTATACCTTAACAGATTAAAAAGGGGTTTAGAGTGAAAGAAAAACAAGAAATTCGTCGCATTGAAATTGGTATTATACAGTTGGTTGTGGTTGTTTTCGCAGCCATGGTAGCTAGTAAAATACCTTATACAGAGATTACCCAAGGAAGCATTGTCCTTTTAGGTGTCGTACATGTAGTGTCTTACTATATCAGTAGTTATTATGAAAATCTTAAGTATAGAGGCTACTTGGATGAACTCATTGCAACTGTCAAATATTGTTTCATATTTGCTCTAATTGCAACTTTTCTCTCGTTTTTTGCAGATGGAAGTTTTTCTATCTCACGTCGCGGACTTCTTTATGTTACTCTGATTTCAGGTGTTCTCTTATACGTTACAAATACTGTTCTTAAGTATTTCCGCTCTTCTATCTATACACGTCGTAAAAGTAACAAGAATATTCTCTTGATTTCTGATCAGGCACGTCTTGATAATGTTTTATCTCGTTTGAAGGACAATATGGATGGTAGGATTACAGCAGTTTGTGTCTTGGATAATCCTTATTTTACTGATCCATTTATCAAGAGTGTTAAACCTGAAAATTTGATTGAATATGCGACACACTCAGTAGTAGACCAAGTTTTGATTAATCTGCCAAGTGAGCAGTACAAGATTTGGGATTATGCGTCACCATTTGAACTTATGGGAATCCCAGTATCCATTAATTTGAATGCCCTTGAATTTATGAGTCAGGGAGAAAAACGTATCCAACAATTGGGTCCTTTCAAAGTTGTTACGTTTTCTACGCATTTTTATAGCTATGGAGATATCTTGGCGAAACGCTTCCTCGATATCTGTGGAGCTCTAGTTGGTTTGGTGCTCTGTGGTATTGTTGGAATCTTCCTTTATCCTCTTATTCGTAAAGATGGAGGGCCAGCTATTTTTGCTCAAGATCGTGTGGGAGAAAATGGACGTATCTTCAAGTTTTATAAATTCCGTTCTATGCGTGTTGATGCGGAAGAAATCAAGAAGAATTTGATGGCACAGAATCAAATGTCTGGTGGTATGTTTAAGATGGACAATGATCCACGTATTACCAAAATTGGACATTTCATTCGTAAAACGAGTCTTGATGAACTTCCACAATTTTGGAATGTTCTAAAAGGTGATATGAGCTTGGTAGGAACACGTCCACCAACATTGGATGAGTACGAATCTTATACACCGGAACAAAAACGTCGCCTCAGCTTTAAACCAGGTATTACTGGTCTTTGGCAAGTAAGTGGTCGAAGTGAAATTACTGATTTTGATGAAGTTGTAAAACTAGACGTTGCTTATATGGACGGATGGACAATCTGGCGCGATATCAAAATATTATTGAAAACAATTAAAGTAGTAGTAATGAAGGATGGAGCAAAGTGATGGCTTTCTCCATTTCTTTTAATGGTGATTAAATGACAAAAACAGTTTATATCGTTGGTTCTAAGGGAATTCCAGCAAAATATGGTGGATTTGAGACCTTTGTTGAGAAGTTGACAGAGTTCCAACAAGACAAAGATATCCAATATTATGTAGCTTGTATGCGTGAAAATTCTGCTAAATCAGGAATTACAGCAGATACTTTCGAACATAACGGTGCTAAATGCTACAATATTGACGTCCCAAATATCGGGCCCGCACGTGCCATCGCTTATGACATCGCAGCTCTTAATAAGGCCATTGAGATTGCTAAGGAAAATAATGATCAAGCACCAATCTTCTATGTTTTGGCCTGCCGAATTGGTCCATTTATCTCAGGTATTAAAAAGAAAATCAAGGCTATCGGTGGTACCCTTATGGTTAACCCGGATGGTCATGAATGGCTTCGTGCAAAGTGGAGTCTTCCGGTTCGTAAGTATTGGAAAATTTCAGAGCAACTCATGGTTAAACATGCAGATCTCTTGATTTGTGATAGTAAAAACATTGAATCTTATATTCAAAATGATTATGCGAAGTATCGTCCTCAAACAACCTATATTGCCTATGGAACTGATACAACTAAATCTCGATTGACTAAGGTTGATGATAAGGTACGCACATGGTACTTCGAAAAGGGTGTTATTGAAAACAATTATTATCTTGTTGTAGGACGTTTTGTGCCTGAAAATAACTATGAGGCTATGATTCGTGGTTTTATGGCGTCTAGCTCCGATAAGGATTTTGTTCTCATTACCAATGTTGAAGAAAACAAATTTTACGACAAGTTGCGCCAGGAAACTGGTTTTGACAAGGATCCTCGTGTGAAGTTTGTCGGAACTGTTTATGACCAAGAATTGCTCAAGTACATTCGTGAGAATGCCTTTGCTTATTTCCATGGTCATGAGGTAGGTGGAACCAATCCATCACTTCTTGAGGCACTTGAGTCAACTAAGCTCAATCTCTTGTTGGATGTTGGCTTTAACCGTGAAGTCGGTGAAGATGGTGCTCTCTATTGGAAAAAAGACCAATTGGCAAGTGTCATTAATCAAGCTGAACAATTGGATGAACAAGCTATCGCAGACCTCAATCAAAAATCAAGTAAACGTATCGAAGAAGCCTTTACTTGGGAAAAAATTGTTACAGACTACGAGAAAGTATTTAAAGGATAGAAATGCAGAAAATTTTATATCTTCACGCTGGTGCCGAAATGTATGGTGCTGATAAGGTTTTGTTGGAGCTTATTAAAGGATTGGATAAAGAAGCCTTTGAGGCTCATGTCATTTTGCCCAACGATGGCGTCTTAGTGGGTGCATTGGAAAAGGTTGGTGCTAAGGTAAAAGTTATCGATTATCCAATCTTGCGCCGGAAGTATTTTAATCCTAAGGGAATTCTTGAGTATTTTGGCTCTTATAATCGTTATTCAAAGCAAATTGCTAAATATGCTAAGGAAAATGGCATTACTCTTATTCACAATAATACGACTGCGGTACTTGAGGGAATTTATCTCAAACGTAAGTTGAAACTTCCTTTGATTTGGCATGTTCACGAGATTATCGTCAAACCAAAAGCAATCTCTGATTTCATCAACTTTTTGATGGGGCGTTATGCTGATACGATTGTGACAGTTTCAAATGCTGTGGCCAACCACGTGAAGCAGTCTCGCTTTGTAAAAAATGACCAAGTTCAGGTCATCTATAATGGTGTTGACAATGCCGTCTATCATGAAATGGATGCCAGCGCAGTTCGTGACCAGTTTGGTATCGCACAGGATGCCTTGGTTATCGGAATGGTTGGTCGAGTGAATGCTTGGAAAGGTCAAGGCGATTTCTTGGAAGCAGTGACTCCAATCTTAAAGGCTAATCCAAAAGCAGTAGCCTTTCTGGCAGGGAGTGCTTTTGAAGGTGAAGAGTGGCGTGTTGATGAGCTGGAAAAGGCAATATCAGACTCACCAGTAGCTGGACAAATCAAGCGTATCAATTATTATAGTAAGACAACAGAGCTCTATAATATGTTTGATATCTTTGTCTTGCCAAGTACCAATCCAGATCCCCTACCAACCGTAGTTCTCGAATCAATGGCTTGTGGCAAACCTGTAGTCGGCTACCGTCATGGTGGTGTCTGTGAAATGGTTAAGGAGGGTGAAAACGGTCTTCTTGCCACACCAAATCAGCCTGCAGAATTGTCTAAGGCCATCCAAGAATTGGCTGATAACACTGAGAAGAGAGAGCAATTTGGCAAGGCCTCTGTTAAACGCCAAAAAGAACTCTTCTCATTACAAAGTTATATTCGTAATTTCTCAGAGCTATATAAGAAATAAAAAGAAGTTCTAAGAAGTACTAATATGAACAGTGAAACACTAAAAAATAAATTATAACCAATCGTTTATCCAATTATTAATTTTATTCCTAGACGAAGACTTAAGAATAAAAATTTTACGATCATTTGTGATAATTGTTGGGCTGGAAAAGTCTATCAGGAATTGGGCTTACCTTATCAAACACCATTTGTAGGGATGTTTGTCTTTTCTCCTGATTACATCAAGATGCTTAAGAATTTAAAACACTATTTGAGTGGTAGTATCTCTTTGACATTTGTTAAGGAATCGAAATACATCAAAGACTTTGATAATGCCTATCCTTTAGCACTTCTTGATGATATTGAACTTCATTTCCTGCATTATGCTGATGAAGAGGAAGCAACTCAAAAATGGAACCGCCATTTGAAGAGAATACATTGGGATAATTTGTATTTCAAGTTCAATGATAATGATGCTTGTACTACGAGCTGATGAAAGAGTTCGAAGAGCTTCCATACAAGAGTAAGGTGATTTTCTCTTCGAAGAATTACAGTGATCTACCTTCATTGGTCCATTTTAAATCAGCTGAGAAGCAAGGACATGTTGGGATTGATTTGAAAACTTACCACCGCTATTTTAATGTTGTAACTTGGTTGAATAAGGGCGGAGAAGATTTAACATAAAATAAAAAATTTAGGTGAAGAATCCATGAAACCACTTTTAACTGTTGTAATTCCAGTATATAATGTCGAAAAGTATTTAAAACGTTGTGTAGAAAGCGTTCTTGTCCAAGAGTGGCATAATTATGATATTTTACTTGTAGATGACGGAAGTACTGATAGTTCTCCTCAAATCTGTGATGATTATGCTAAAGTTTATGACTTTATCTCAGTAATTCATAAAGAAAATGGAGGGCTTTCTGAAGCTCGCAATACAGGGATTTTACATGCAAAGGGTGACTATGTTTATTTCCCTGATTCTGATGACTGGCTTGAACCACAAACTTTTAAAGAATTAGCAGAGGTGCTGGAATCTCAAGAGTTTGAGATTGTTTCTTTTAACCGTGAGTTTGTGAAGGGTGAAGAAGATGCTATAGTTTCAGATCCATTAGTAACTCAAGTGTTTGAAGGTAAAGATGCTTTTGTCCAAATGCTAAAGCATAGTTATATCACAGGTTTTGCAAACGACAAAATATATAAAAGGTCTCTATTTATTGATAATAATATTTCTTTTCCGAAAGGAAAATATTATGAAGATTTGGGAACCAATTACAAGCTTTTTCTTTCAGCCAAAAATGTCTTTGCTACCAATCAAAAGTATTATCACTATTTAATTGATAATCCTGATTCCATTACACAGTCTTGGAATGAGCAGAAGTTTAGTGATATGTTTGGATTTTATAAAGATATTTTCTATTCTGATTTTGTTCGTTCTCAATTGAATCAAGAAGAAATACAAATTTTACAGCTATATTATGTGAATGGCTTGACTCATATCTTGGCAAGTTTATATAAATCTAAATTAGATAAAAAATATATAGACATTACTAAAGAAGTAAAACAAGAATTAGTTAAGAATAGTGTTTCTCTTTCTCAAATGAAAGACCAACCAAATAAGTTAAAATATATACTGTTTAGACTTAAAGTATTAAGACTAGCCTTCAGTATTCAAAACATTTTCTGAAATGATTTAGGAGTTTAATTTGAAATACTCTGTTATTATTCCAGTCTATAACGTTGAAAAGTACATAAATCGTTGTGTAAAAAGTATTCTTTCTCATCGTTATAATGACTTGGAAATTATATTGATAGATAACGGTTCTACAGATAGTAGTGGTAGTATTTGCGATACTTATGCTAGTGAGTACTCAAATATCTCAGTCTATCATATTGAAAACCATGGTGTTGGTGCGGCACGTAATTTTGGCTTGTCCAAAGCCAGGGGAGAGTTTATCTACTTTGTTGATAGTGATGATTATCTTGTTGGTAATCTCTTTGCTGATTTTGATGATAAGCTAGTATCAGATTTGGATTTGGCTGTTTTTAGTTATTACAATTCTTTTGAGGAAGATTTAACTGAGAAGCAGCGTACTGAAAAGTCACTTCCATTTAAAGGGAATTACGAAAAGGATGGTTTTATCAAGATATTTAAAGAACTATTCCTATCGGATATGCTTTACACAGTTTGGAATAAGATATATCGCAGAGAATTTCTTCTTGAAAATAACCTTTCTTTTGAGCAGTATGAGTTAGGTGAAGATGTTCGTTTTAATCTTGATATTTATCGTAAAGTCAACAAGATTTATCTTTCTCAAGATTCCTACTACGTTTATGTCATTGGTAGAAAAGGTTCCGCCATGTCGGGTTATAACCCCAAACGTCTTCAGTATCAACTTCAAGAATTGAAGATGGTTGATGATCTACTTTCTGACTGGAATTTGGATAGTTCAGAGCTTGTTAATACTGTAAAAGCAAGAATACTGATGAGTAACATCTACAATATAACGAAACAGGATTTATCTGTAAATAGAAAAGTTAAGCTCGTTAAAGATACATGTGAAAGACAAGAGATAGAGGATTTTATAAAGAATGATTCTTCTGCATTGAATCCACTCATAAAACTGTTGTTGAAATGTCGAATGTATGTTGTTCTGATTTATCTTAAAAAAATACAGATGTTATTACAACATTTATAAGAATAATTGAAAGGTATGGAAAGTACTTGTGAATAGCAGTCGCTTTATCTCAGAGAAAATCTATTTATTTACTCTTTTTATTTGGGTATTATTTGCATCTCTGGTAACTACAACTTATTTTGTAAGGGTGGATGGTTTTTTGTCACTCTATCGTATCTTGCTATATTTTACAATAGTTTTGATTACGATAAAGGAACTCATTAATCTTCCTGATACCATAAATTATTTCAGATACCATTTGAAGGAATTAATAATTTTCCTATTATTTACCTTGACCATGTTAATTGTGTCAAAAAATCGAGATGGTCTTCCTGATATTAATGTTTTGCTGTTGGTTTTTTCAGCTAGGGATATAGAGTTCAAGAAGTTATTAGGGACTTTCTCCTTCGCCACCTTTTTAGTGCTGTTTGTAACTATTCTAGCTAGTAAGATGGGCATTATTTCTAATATGTTGATGAGTGCTGATAGTGGTTATCGTTATAGTTTAGGATTTAACTATGTTTCCTTTGCTTCTCAACGTATGTTTTTTGCCCTATGTAGCTATCTTATGTTTAGAGGGAAGAAGGTTACTTATATAGAGTTGTTAGCTCTACTATTTGCTACGTTTTATATGTACCAACAGACCTCAACCTCAAGTCCACTTTATCTAAGTCTCTTGATTTTGACTTATGCTTTAATTAGTCTTAAGGTCTTTAAATTTGATTTTATAGATAGAAATGTTATAACAGCAAATCTTGCCAAATATGGTTTTATTATAGCATTGGCTATAATCCTCTATTTCTGTTTCTATTCAACTGGTGATTTATTCCATCTTGTTGACCAATTTACACATAATCGTCTAAGACTTAGTGTTCAAGGATTCCGAAACTTCGGAGTTTCCTTATTAGGTCGACAAATTTCATTTACAACCATGGACATCTTCGGTAATTTTTCAAGCAACTATAACTTTATTGATAGCTCGTTTGTGCAGTTACTCGTAATTGATGGATTGGCTGTTAGTGCATTTATGTTATTTGCTTTAACACGTGTCATGAATTATTTTGTGACTAATCGAAAAGATATTGTCCTTGCTTGCTTAGGTGTTATGATTATTCATGGCATGTTTGATCCGCAAATGCTTGTTCTTCGTTACTCACCTCTTATCTTATTGATTAGTCGACTCTTTGTGATGAAGACTGATAAAGATTTTTTGTAATTGAAACAGAGGTATATCATCAAGAAAGTCTAAACAGAGTCATATACATATGAAAGTTTTAAAAAATTACGCCTACAATCTTTCCTATCAATTACTGGTCATTGTTTTACCAATCATTACGACACCTTATGTTACTAGGATTTTTAGTTCAAAGGATTTAGGTACTTATGGTTACTTTAATTCGATTGTGACCTACTTTATTCTTTTGGCAACTTTAGGTGTTGCTAACTATGGTACTAAAGAGATTTCAGGACATCGAAAGGATATTCGTAAAAATTTCTGGGGTATTTATACCCTCCAATTGATTGCGACTATTTTGTCTCTTATCTTGTATACATCATTATGTTTGTTCTTTCCTGGTATGCAAAATATGGTGGCTTATATCTTAGGATTAAGCTTGATATCGAAAGGAATGGATATTTCTTGGTTATTCCAAGGTTTGGAGGATTTTCGTCGTATTACCGCAAGGAATACAACGGTAAAGGTTTTAGGAGTTATTTCTATCTTCCTATTTGTGAAAACACCTGGTGATTTGTATCTCTATGTTTTCCTATTGACCTTCTTTGAATTGCTTGGGCAATTAAGTATGTGGTTACCAGCGAGACCTTACATTGGAGAACCACAATTTGATTTATCCTATGCTAAGAAACATCTTAAACCTGTTATTTTGCTGTTTCTCCCTCAGGTTGCCATTTCACTATACGTGACTTTGGATCGTACAATGTTGGGTGCCTTGTCATCGACAAATGATGTAGGGATTTATGATCAGGCTTTGAAAATAATTAATATTTTGTTGACGTTGGTGACTTCATTGGGAAGTGTAATGCTTCCAAGGGTATCTGGTCTTTTGTCTAGTGGAGACTATAGGGCTGTTAACAAGATGCATGAATTCTCTTTCTTGATTTATAATCTCGTCATTTTCCCAATTATTGCTGGTCTCTTGGTTGTCAATAAAGACTTTGTTAGTTTTTTCCTAGGAAAGGACTTCCAAGCAGCTAATATTGCCATTGCCATCATGGTCTTTAGGATGTTCTTTATTGGTTGGACAAATATTATGGGAATCCAGATTTTGATTCCACACAATAAACATCGTGAGTTTATGCTCTCTACGACTATTCCGGCTGTTGTCAGTGTTGGACTTAATCTCTTGTTAATTCCTCCATTTGGCTTTGTTGGGGCCTCAATTGTATCAGTTCTAACAGAGGCTTTGGTATGGTTCATTCAATTGTACTTCAGCCTTCCTTACCTCAAGGAAGTACCGATTCTTGAGTCTATGGCAAAAATTGTATGCGCATCTGCTATGATGTATGGCTTGTTGCTAAGTGCAAAACCATTCTTGCATTTTCCACCTACTTTAAATGTTCTTGTGTATGCAGTGCTTGGTGGCCTCATTTACCTTCTTGCTATTCTAGTTTTGAAAGTGGTAGATGTTAAAGAATTAAAAGAAATAATAGGAAAAAATTAGGAATGAAGAAAACACGGAATATAAACTTAGACTTGATAAAAGTAATTGCTTGTATAGGAGTTGTTTTGCTTCATACTATGATGCCAGGGTTTAAGGAAACAGGGCGATGGAATTACTCATCTTATTTATATTATCTAGGTACTTATTCAATTCCCTTGTTTTTTATGGTAAATGGTTATTTATTATTGGGTAAGAGCAAGATAACATATCCCTATATACTACATAAAATAAAATGGGTTCTAATAACAGTGTCTTCATGGACCGTTATCATTTGGTTTCTTAAAAGAGACTTCACAATTAATCCAATTAAAAAAATTTTGGCTTCTTTGATACAAAAGGGTTATTTCTTCCAATTTTGGTTTTTCGGCTCACTAGTACTTATTTATTTATGCTTGCCGATATTGAAGAAGTATTTACATTCAAAAAGAAGTTATTTATACTTTCTATCTGTATTAACAATTATTGGTTTGATTTTTGAATTGATAAATTTTTTGCTTCAAATGCCAGTGCAAATTTATGTTATACAGACGTTTAGATTATGGACTTGGTTCTTTTACTACATTTTAGGTGGTTTTGTAGCACAATTCAATATAGATAATTTAAAATCAATCTTTAAGGGATGGATGAAAATAGTTAGCATACTTTTGTTATTGATTTCACCGATAGTATTATTTTTCATAGCAAAAACTACTTATCATAATCTTTTTGCTGAATATTTTTATGACAATCTTTTGGTAAAAGTAATTAGTTTAGGACTATTTCTTACCTTATTGACGCTAACCATTGATGCTTCTAAACATAGAATGATCTACTTGTTATCAGTCCAAACGATGGGGGTATTTATTATACATACCTATGTTATGCAAATATGGCAAAAGTTGATAGGGTTTAACATAGAAGGTGCACACTTATTTTTTCCTGTTTTCACATTAGTGATTAGTTTTCTAATAAGTATGATATTAATGAAAATCCCTTATATCAATCGAATAGTTAAATTATAAAAAGGAGTTTATAATGTACGATTATCTTATAGTTGGTGCTGGTTTGTCTGGAGCAATCTTCGCACATGAAGCTACAAAACGTGGCAAAAAAGTAAAAGTGATTGACAAGCGTGATCACATCGGTGGCAATATTTACTGTGAAGATGTTGAAGGTATCAACGTTCACAAGTATGGTGCTCACATTTTCCATACCTCAAATAAAAAAGTTTGGGATTATGTCAACCAATTTGCTGAGTTTAATAACTATATCAACTCACCAATTGCTAACTACAAGGGCAGTCTTTACAACCTTCCATTTAACATGAATACATTTTATGCTATGTGGGGCACTAAGACTCCGCAAGAAGTTAAGGACAAGATAGCTGAGCAAACGGCTGATATGAAAGATGTTGAGCCTAAAAACTTGGAAGAACAAGCTATCAAGTTGATTGGTCCAGATATCTACGAAAAATTGATCAAGGGATACACTGAAAAACAATGGGGACGTTTTGCCACAGACCTTCCACCATTTATCATCAAACGTCTCCCTGTTCGTCTGACTTTTGATAACAACTACTTTAATGACCGTTATCAAGGGATTCCAATTGGTGGTTACAACGTCATCATTGAAAACATGCTTGGTGATGTAGAAGTAGAGCTTGGAGTTGACTTCTTTGCCAATCGTGAAGAGCTTGAAGCTTCAGCTGAAAAAGTTGTCTTTACAGGAATGATTGACCAGTACTTTGATTATAAACATGGTGAGTTGGAGTATCGCAGTCTTCGTTTTGAACACGAAGTCTTGGATGAAGAAAATCATCAAGGAAATGCCGTGGTCAACTACACAGAGCGTGAGATTCCTTATACTCGTATCATTGAGCATAAGCACTTTGAGTATGGTACACAACCTAAGACAGTTATTACACGTGAATACCCAGCTGATTGGAAACGTGGAGATGAACCATACTACCCAATCAATGATGAAAAGAACAATGCCATGTTTGCTAAGTACCAAGAAGAAGCTGAGAAAAATGACAAGGTTATCTTCTGTGGTCGTCTTGCAGATTATAAATACTACGACATGCACGTGGTCATTGAGCGTGCCTTGGAAGTCGTTGAGAAAGAATTTAATAAATGACACAAGAAAAGATTGATATCGTTGTTCTCTGGGTGGATGGTAGTGACCCAGAGTTTATCCGTGAGAAGCAAGCTGTGATTGGTCAAGTTGCAGATTTGGACCAAGAAATTGATGGAGAGCAACGTTATCGTGATTATGGCATTTTTAATTACTGGTTTCGAATGATTGAAAAGCATGCTCCTTGGGTAAATCATGTTTACTTAGTCACCAATGGACAAAAACCTGAATGGTTGAACTTGGAGCATCCAAAACTTAAATTGGTAACTCATAAGGAATTTATTCCTAAAGAGTATTTACCTACTTACAATTCAGCAGCAATTGAGCTTAATCTCCATCGTATCGAAGGCTTGTCGGAAAACTATCTCTATTTCAATGATGATATGTACTTGATTGGAGACAGTCGGCCTTCTGATTTTTATAAAAATGGTCAACCTAAACTTTTAGCTGTATATGATGCTTTGGTTCCTTGGTCACCATTTACGAATACTTATCACAATAATGTTGAATTGATCTATCGTCATTTTCCTAATAAGAAGGCTTTGAAATCTTCACCTTGGAAATTCTTTAATTACCGTTATGGGTCCTTGATTTTGAAAAACCTGTTACTCTTGCCATGGGGACCTACGGGATATGTAAACCAGCATTTACCTGTTCCGATGAAAAAGAGTACCTTAGCACATTTGTGGGAAATTGAGGGAGCAACATTAGATAAAACGTCACGAAATAAAATTAGAGATTATGGAGTAGACGTCAATCAATACATCTGTCAGCATTGGCAAATTGAAAGTAATCAGTTTTATCCTATGTCAAAGAATTTTGGAGAGTCGATAGATCTAAATCAAGTTGATAGGTTAGAGAGTATCTTTAAAGATAAACATAAAAAACTGCTTTGTGTGAATGATGATGTTGACTTTAAAGAGGAGAATATCCTTCGTTTTAAGGAAATCTTGAAAGAACGCTATCCTGAAAAATCAGCTTTTGAAAAATGAGAAATAAGAGATGAAATACTATTTAAAAGAAGAATTTTTACACGATAACAATGTTAAAAATGCCGGTAATAAGGCTCGTAATGATGTTGAAGAAATTGTAAAGAGAGAAGGTTATCAAGCCTTGGTTCTTTCAGTTGGTAATTGGTACGAGATGAGTACACTTAAAGCACAGCTTCATAAATCTAAGGCTTTTGATCAGGCCTTAAATGAACTAAAGCAAGGTGATGAGTTACTTATCCAGTTCCCAATGCTTCATCATAGCTTTTTCACAACGCATCATGTAAAAAAAGCACAGAAAAAAGGGATTAAAGTTAATTTTATTATACACGATTTAGAAGCACTTCGTTATGTCAATGTTGAGAATTTCCCTTTAAAGCATAAGATTCGTATTCAGATTCAAGAATCAGGTCTTCTTGGTGCAGCTGATGGTATCATCGCTCACAATCCAATTATGAAATCTGTTTTGGTGGATAAAGGGATTGCGGAAGATAAGATTGTTAGCCTTGGCATTTTCGACTACTTGATTCCGAATTTCCAAGAGAAGACTGCTCTAACTAAGAATCAGCCAATTATTGTAGCTGGTAACTTGGCACAAGAAAAAGCTGGCTATCTTTACTCACTGCCTGCAGAACCTGCTTATAACCTTTATGGTGTTGGCTTCGATGAGAGCAGAGCTCTTGCGAATGAGACCTACTTTGGCTCATTCCTACCTGATGAGCTTCCTGCAGCCCTTGAGGGTGGTTTTGGGCTTGTCTGGGATGGCGACAGTGCTGAGACATGTAGTGGTGTTTTCGGCGAGTACCTTCGCTATAACAACTCTCACAAGGCGTCACTTTACTTGGCCTCAGGATTCCCGCTTGTCGTTTGGAAACAGTCAGCCTTATCTCACTTTGTGCTTGAGAATGGCTGTGGGATTGCAGTAGAGTCGCTTCATGATTTGAAGGCTACCATTGACAATCTTTCAGATACTGATTACCAAGATTTGCTTGAAAATACTAAGCGTGTCGGTAAAGGTATTCGTGATGGTCACTACCTACTTACCGCATTGAACAATTTGAAATAAGATAAAAAATCCTCATTTTAGTGAGGATTTTTTGCATTATTTGGAGATTTCAAACTGGTATTGGGTTCCTGAAACTCTCCCATTTGAGTAGATTGCTTTAATATAGTCGTCATAAGTAATTGACTTGGACTTACCTGCTTTTACGAGCTCAGGATCTCGCCATACATTTGGGTCAGTAGCATTGCTATCTCGCTTGGTGAGATAGAGGTACTCAATGTAGGTTCTATTGTCGACAAAGGCACCAGCAACCTTTTCCTTACCATTATCAGATCGCGTATACATACGAGTCGTTCCTCCACCATCTAGTAGGAAGGCAAGGCGAATATTCGAGTAGCCTAAATTTTTTAAAAGGTTGTATACGTCTTGGTGATTCAAGCCCTTATTGAGGGAGTTGTGGCCATAGGTTTGGATAATACGGATAATACCATCATAGGTCTCTACGTAAATGGAACGAGCATTTGGTTGGTCAGGATCACCTTTTTCCCAGGTTTTATCTACTTTTTTATCTTTAATGAGAATACCAAAGGCACCTGTATCCCAACCGTTGCTTCCCATGTGGGTAAACATTTTAGCTGTGTCGATATTTGGATAGGTTCCGGCAGTGATATTATTTTGATCATCTCCATATAGAAGGCCTGTTTTGCCCAATTCGATTTCCTTTTGGGCGAAAGGACGATCTAGTCCTTCGTAAGACCAAAAACCTGCGTTAATGAGAGCAAGAGCATCTCGTCGCTTAGCTTCGTACTTAATACTTTGCTCTGTGAGTTCAGGATTATCATCTTCGGTTCTTCCTTTTTGTAGGATGTATTTTCCATCCTTCTTGAAGGATAGAATCTGCATGTCTACATTTTTAATAGTGCCTTTTTCAAGTAGGACAGACTGATCTAAGAGCTCTTTATTCTTTATGGTAAAGTTCAATCCATCCTTATTTGATGGCATGGAAAGCTTCTTAATATCTCGATTGTTGAAATAGATGGTGAGGTAGAGCAGTCCACCAACTATGACACCTATCATTAGAAGAGAAAATAGTATTCTTAAAATATTCTTCAATTTCATACTATCATTATAAACAATCTGGGCTTACAAAACAATCCTAAGACCATTAAATATCCAAGAATAGTATCAGTTTTTCTTAGTATGGTACTGGTAAGCGTTTTCTAAAAGGGTTATAATAAGAGTAAATTAGTCAAGGAGGTTCTTTATGACCATTAAGGTGATTGCAACAGATATGGATGGTACATTTTTAGACGATAAAGGGAGCTATGACAAGAAGCGTTTTAATCAGATTTTGGATGCCATGGCTGCGCGTGATATGCACTTTGTCGTTGCATCAGGTAATAGTATGAGCCGTCTTAAACCCATGTTTGCGGAGACTTTTGACCGCCTGCATTTTGTAGCTGAAAATGGTGGTCAGGTGGTTAGCTATGGCAAGCTTCTGTGTCAGGAGTTCATGGCATCAAATGATGTTGAATACTTGCTAAGCTATTTTAATTATGATTTGTTAGATAGGCCGACTATATTTAATGGTGCTCAAGGCTCCTATATGTTAAAAGGGACTAGGGTTAATTTTGCTGAGATGATAACAGAAGAAGAGCAAGCCGCCATGGAAGCATCCATTCAACGTTTGAATGGGCTGGAGGATTTAGATGATGATTTCATCAAGATTACCATGTTGCTGAGTCCTGAAGAGGCTAATCGTGTGTCACAGGCTTTTAATCGTGATTTTGATGGCAATCTAGTTGCTGTTCCCAGTGGTTTTGGTGCTATTGACTTCATTCAAAAAGGCATACACAAGGCTTGGGGACTCAAGCAGCTTCTTAACCACTGGGACTTGTCTGAAAATAATGTCAAGGCTTTCGGTGATGGAGACAATGATCTTGAGCTCTTGCAAATGGCTGGCCGCTCTTATGCTATGGAAAATGCCAGTCCAGCTATTTTACAAGTGGCTGATCAGATTGCTCCCCACCACAAAGACCAAGGAGTATTGACTGTCTTAGAAGATTATTTAGGATTGGTTTAAAGATAGAGTGGTAGAGTAATGAAGTTATATTTAATGAGACATGGTGAGACATTATTTAATACACAAAAGCGTGTTCAGGGCTGGTGTGACTCGCCCTTGACTGAAAATGGTATTTGGCAGTCAGAACAAGCCAAGCAGTACTTTGCAAAGAAAGGTATTTCTTTTGATGCTGTCTACTCCTCTACGCAAGAGAGAGCTACTGATACGGCAAAGATTGTGGCGCCTGACTATTCGGTAACCCAGCTCAAGGGAATTAAAGAAATGAACTTTGGGTCTTTTGAAGCTCAACCAGAGCACCTCCTCCCCAAACATCGACCAGGTTCACGATCCTTTGAAGATCTCTTGGTCCCATACGGTGGTGAAGATATTCGCGAGGTCGGTCAGAGGGTCTTGAAGACTGTGTTAGAGAAAGCAGAAGCACACACTAAAGATGGTGCTGAGAATCTCCTATTCGTCAGTCATGGGGCGGCTCTATGGGGATTAATCATTTTCATGGACTTGGCCTTTCCTGAAGGAGTGGGCTTTGGAAATTGTAATGTTTGTGTTTATGATTATAACCAAGGTCAATTGGAGCTTCTTCAGGTGATTGATCCGATTTCTGGTTTAGAGGTAACATTATGAAAGAATTTTATTTAATGAGACATGGGCAAACACGGTTTAATGTTCAGCATAGACTTCAGGGGGTCTGCGATGCCCCTTTAACGGAAGTCGGGATCGAACAGGCTAAAAAGGCTGGTCAGTATCTAGCCAAGCAGGAGCCAATTTTTGATCATGTCTTTACGTCAACCTCTGAGAGAGCTAGCGATACTCTAGAAATTGTGACTGGACGAACAGATTATGAAAGACTTAAAGGTCTTAAAGGACAGGATTTTGGTGCTTTTGAAGGGCAGCCAGAGTATCTTACTCCTAAAACCTTACCTGATGGACAAGGCTTTGGTGATTACTTTGTTCAATTTGGTGGCGAGAGTACGAGCCAGGTCCGGGATCGTATGGAGTTGACGATTAGGGCCATCATGGAGAGTGTGGCCGATGGTTCTAAGTCCTTGCTGGTTAGTCATGGTCCATCTATTTTGCAATTCTGTAGACGTGTTTTAGATCCTGTTCCAGATATTCGTGGTCTTAAAAATTGTTGTATTTTACACTTTACTTATGACCAAGGTCAATTTGAACTGGTCTCAGTTTATAATCCAGTAGAAGAAGAGTATATCTATGGAGGTGAAGAATGACACGATTCTATTTAATGCGACATGGACAAACACTTTTTAACACACTCAATCGAATTCAAGGTTGGTGTGATTCCCCTTTGACTGAAAAAGGTCAGGACCAAGCTCGTCAGGTGCGTGCCTATTTTGAAAAACATGGTTTGACTTTTGATCAGTATTATTGCACGACTACTGAAAGAGCTTCTGATACGCTTGAATTGGCTACTGGGCGTACTGATTATAAACGTGTTAAGGGACTTAAAGAGATGCACTTCGGTATCTTTGAGGGGCAACCTGAGTATCTTCATCCTAAAATTCAAATTCAGGGGCATTTCGGTGACCATTATGCTCAGTTTGGTGGGGAAAGTCAAGATCAGTTTGTAGAACGAGTGGTAAATGGTGCAAGAGAGATAGTGAATAAACATCCTAACCAATCTATTTTGGCTGTCAGTCACGCAGGAGCCTTGATGACTTTTCTTCATGCTGTGGAGCCGGAGCGTGCCTTTCAGTCTTGTCCAGGCAATTGCGCCATCTTAGTCTTTGATTACGATGGATCAAACTTTCACTTTGTCAAACTGATTGATCCTTTAACGGATCAAGAGTTCGTGGAATTTTAGTGGCTTTCATGATCAAAGATAGTAAGGAACCCTATCTTAGTGTATAATGGAAGGGTATTTTAAATTATGGAGTGCCTATGAAATTTACAAAAAATCAGTTCATTTGGTTGGCTGTCCTCTTTTTCAGCTGTTTCTTAATCTATACTTACTGGGAAACAGTTGTTTCAATTTGTAACACCATTTACGTTGCCAGTCAGCCTTTCCTGGTTGGAGCAGGGATTGCCTTTGTGGTAAATATCCTGATGTCTTTTTATGAGAAGCTGCTGGTCAAGTTTATTCCATTTGGTTTTATTACTAAGATTAAGCGTCCGATTGCTTTACTTGCAGCATTGGGAACCATTGGTTTGGTCTTTACTTGGGTCGTGTTCACTGTTCTTCCTGATTTGATTGACAGTATCAACACCTTAATTAGTCAAGACCGCTCAGCTATTAATAACTTGATTAATTGGTTGCTTAAAAACAAATCCTTGCAAAAAATTATTCAAGATTTTGGTGGTGTGACACAGGTTAGAGAGCTAATCAATAGCTACAGTGCACAGTTGCTTCAACAAATCATGAATGGTTTGACCAGTTTCTTGACTTCCTTGACTAGCCTACCGTCAACCTTGATTAATCTTTTTATCAGTATTGTCTTTTCTTGTTATGTCTTAGCTGGAAAAGAGAAACTTGGGAATCAGGTCAATCGTTTGGTAGACGTCTATTTAGGACGTTATGGTAAGACTTTCCACTATGTAGTTGCTATTCTCAATAATCGATTCCGTAATTTCTTCGTCTATCAGTCGATTGAGGCTTGTATTTTGGGAACCTTGTGTTATATTGGGATGCGTATCTTTAACTTCCCTTACGCAGCGACTATCTCTATCCTGATTGGTTTTTCAGCAATGATTCCAGTTGTGGGGGCTTATATTGGTGTGACGATTGGTACTATTTTGATTATGACGCACTCTGTGACCTTGGCGCTTTTGTTTGTTGCCTACGTGGTTATTTTGCAGCAGTTTGAAGGGAATCTCATCTATCCTTATGTGGTCGGTGGATCTACCGGACTTCCTGGTATTTGGGTTATCTTCGCAATCACCATAGGTTCTGCCTTGGGTGGTATCTTGGGTATGTTGGTTTCTGTGCCAGTAGCCGCAACCCTATATCAGATTGTTAAGGATAATGTTGTTAGGCGAGAAGAAGCCAAAGCAGCAAGTGCTCTTGAAAGTAATGACTAATTAAAACAGACTTCGGTCTGTTTTTTTCGTGCTATAGTATCAGATTTCAATAAGATAGTATAAGTGTAATCGTTTTCTAAGTGTTATACTATTAGTAAAGTGAACAATGCAAGGAGATAAAAGATGACATATACATTTCCAAAAGATTTTCTCTGGGGTGGTGCAACAGCTGCCAACCAGTTTGAGGGTGCTTACAACCTAGATGGTAAAGGCTTGTCCGTACAGGATGTAACGCCAAAAGGCGGTGTTCCCTTTGAAACCGGGGCCCTGAATCCTTTGATTACTGACCAACCAACACCAGATAATCTAAAACTAGAAGGTATAGATTTCTATCACCGTTATAAAGAAGACATAGCACTTTTTGCAGAGATGGGCTTTAAAGTCTTCCGCATGTCAATTGCATGGACTCGTATCTTTCCAAATGGTGATGATGCCGAGCCAAATGAAGCTGGCCTAGGCTTCTATGATAAAGTCTTTGATGAATTGGCTAAGTATGGCATCGAACCACTTGTAACCTTGTCCCACTATGAAACACCTCTAAACTTGGCACGTGAATACAATGGATGGACTAATCGTAAATTAATTAGTTTTTATGAAAACTATGTCCGTACCGTCTTCACACGTTATAAAGATAAGGTCAAATATTGGTTGACCTTTAATGAAGTCAACTCTGTTTTACATGCTCCGTTCATGTCAGGTGGGATTGCAACGCCGATGGAAGAGCTCTCTAAACAGGATCTTTACCAAGCAGTTCACCATGAGTTAGTCGCTTCGGCTTCAGCAACCAAGATTGGTCATGAAATCAACCCTGACTTTAAGATTGGTTGTATGGTTCTTGCCATGCCAGCTTATGGAATGACAGCTAATCCTTTAGATCAGTTGGCTGTTCACGAGTTTGAAAATCAAAACTATCTTTTCTCAGATATCCATGCGCGTGGGAAATATCCAAACTATATTAAACGCTATTTCAAAGAGAATGGTATTGAAATACAATTTGCTCCAGGAGATGAAGAAATCTTGAAGAATACCGTTGATTTTATTTCATTCTCATATTATATGTCTGTGGCAACAGCACACAATCCGCAAGACTATAAGGTTGGAAAAGGCAACATCTTAGGTGGTGTCGAAAATCCCTATCTTGAAAAATCTGAATGGGGTTGGGCTATTGATCCAATCGGTCTTCGACTAGTTTTGAATGACTTCTATGATCGATATCAGTTGCCATTGTTTATCGTGGAAAATGGTTTAGGTGCCAAGGATGTTCTCGTTGATGGCCCAGATGGTCCAACAGTTGAAGATGATTATCGTATTGATTACCTTCAAAAACACTTGATTCAAGTTGGCGAAGCCCTTCAAGACGGTGTAGAACTTTGGGGCTATACGACATGGGGGCCAATTGATTTGGTATCAGCTTCAACGGCTGAACTCAGTAAACGTTATGGCTTTATCTACGTTGATCGCAATGATGATGGTAGTGGTAGCTTGGCTCGTTATAAGAAAAAATCATTTGTTTGGTATAAGTCTGTTATCGAAAGTAATGGTGAAGCCCTTTACAAATAGAATATGACTAAGAATCTCAAAAATATTCGAGATTCTTTTTTAGTATTAAAGTACAACTTTGATATATCTGGATTACTGTTGCCACGAGTAAAAATAAAGTATTTCAATACACAATAACTTTGTTTATGTTATTACACATATTTTCTGAAAAAGTGGTAGAATAAAAGTGTGAAAGCGTTCTTATATTTTCCGAAGAAGTAGCGAGTCTATCTCTTTGCTTTTCCTACTTAGATGGAGGTAACGATAATGAATGATTTGAAAAAAGTTCTCTTAGCTGGAATCGGGTTGACTGCTATGACAGTTGATAAGGCTGATAGCTTTGTCAAAGAGTTGGTTGAAAAGGGGCGTTTGACTGTTGAAGAAGGTAAGGAACTGGAACAAGAGCTCAAACGTCAAAGTAAGGAAGAAGCTCAAGAATTTTTAGCGAAACTTGATGCTAAGAAATCTTCAGTTGAGTATGCGACTAAGGATGATGTGAAACGTCTTGAAGAAAAACTTGACGCTTTGCTCAGTCAAAATAAATAAAATGTAAGGAGTCTAAAATGGCTAGTAAACGATTGAGACATGTGTTGAAGGTTTTCTCGTCAGTTGGTCTCCTTTCTTATCGTGAAAAGCATCTTCCTCAAGACCAACAGACAACACCTGTCAAGCTACGCCAAGCCTTTGAGCAATTAGGACCTAGTTTTGTTAAAATTGGTCAAATCCTATCCACGCGCTCTGACCTTTTGCCAGAAAACTATATCAAAGAATTATCAAAGCTCCAGAGCTCAGTTCCTCCTTTGAATAAAGAGGAAGTCATGACTGCCATTAGGCGAGAATTACCTAATGAACTTTCTGACAGTTTCCTTGATTTTTCGGAAGAGCCCTTAGCTTCTGGTTCTGTCGCTCAGACCCATAGAGCTAGATTATTGTTTGGTCAGGAAGTGATTGTAAAAATCCAGAGACCTGGTATTGATGAGGTTGTTAAGGAAGATATTCAACTTCTCATTAAGCTTGCACGGCATATACCAAAGCATTTTATCCCCATGGTCGATGTTCAGGAGGTTTTGGAAAATCTGCGTGAAACCTTAATTAAGGAGCTAGATTTCAGGAATGAAGCAGAGGCCATGAAGTGCTTTAAGGCCAATAACAGGGCTGTTGCTTGTCTAGGTGTACCCGAGGTCTATGATACCTTCACGACGCCTCATCTCATAGTCGAAGAGTACATCAATGGGATTCCGCTTAATCACTACAGCCAACTGCTTGAGGCTGGCTATGACTTAGAAGATGTGGGTAAGAAACTTATGCTGTCATTTATCAAGCAAGTCTTCAAAGATGGCTATTTTCATGGTGACCCCCATCCTGGAAATCTGTTGGTACGTGATGGCAAGATTTATTTCATTGATTTTGGAATTATGGGTGAGTTGGAAGTGGGGATGCGTGCGTCCTTAAATGACATCTTGTACAGTTTTACCGCACAAGATGTTGATGGTATGACCAAGGCCATCTTGTCCGTTACACAATTTGATAATGGTCTTAATCGTGCAGTCCTAAGTCAAGATGTAGAGCAAATGTTAGGTCGTTATTCTGGTATTGACTTGGGAAGTCTCTCTATAACAGATTTGCTGCAGGATTTGATGGCTATTTTCCAGAAAAATCATCTTAAAGCCTCCTCTCAAATTACCATTTTGGAGAAGGCTTCGCTTCAAATTGAGGGGATTTTCCGAGAGTTAGCGCCAAATATGGATCTTATGACTCTGGCCAAGGATTACTTCCTAGAAAATATGGGACCTGACATGCTTAAGCAGGCCCTGAATAAAGAGAGTATCTTGATTGAACTCTTTTATCTGATTCGCAATGGTAAGAACATTCCACGTCGTCTGCATCAGCTCTTGGAGCAAATTTTAAACGGACGAATTGTGGTGAACCATGATTTTATTAACTTTTCGGGTCGCATTAAAGTTTTTGAGAAAGTATTAAATAATCTGGTTTTAGCCTTATTGACATTGGGATTTCTACTTTCCGGTGCCCTTTTGGCTAATAAATCAGGTTTTGAAAATCTTGCCTGGCTATTTCTTGGACTTGGAACTTTTCTAGCTTTAATCACAGTAGTGCGTATAATATTTAAGAAAAAAGGATAAAGTATGATTGAAACAACTAGGCCTGAGCTTGTGGCCTATCAAGAAGAGCGTTTAGCCAAATTTGTGAATGAGAATCAAAAGTTAGACAAAGGCCAAATCGTTTTTGCAGGGGACTCCATCACGGAGTTTTTTGCATTGAAAAAATATTTGGGTCGAGAGTTTCCCCTTGTTAACCGTGGGATTGCAGGAACAGACTCGGTTTGGCTTTTAGAACACCTTAAAGAGCAGGTCTTAGATTTGGAACCAAGTAAATTGGTGCTCTTGATTGGCATTAACGACATCGGAAGAGGTTACCCTATTCGAGATATTGTCACTCGTATTTCCGATATTATCATGACAGTTCGTCAGGAATCCCTCTTTACTGAGGTCTATTTGCTGAGTGTCTTTCCAGTTAGTGAAGAATCACAGTATGCTTCTAAGGTTAAGATTCGAAATAATACGACTGTACGTGAGCTAAATCAACAATTAGCTGTCCTCCCCGGTGTGACCTATGTCGATCTTTTTGATTACCTTACTGATGACATGGGACAGTTAAATGACAACTATACAACGGATGGTTTGCACTTGAGTCCACAAGGTTATCAAGTCCTTGCGGAACCAATCATAAAGGAGATTTTAGAATGAAAGTTGGCTTAGTCCTCGAAGGCGGGGGGATGCGTGGCTTATATACGGCTGGTGTATTAGATGCCTTTTTAGAAGCTGGAATTAAGGTGGATGGCGTTGTTTCGGTATCGGCTGGAGCACTTTTTGGTGTTAATTACCTTTCTAACCAGCCTCAAAGAGCCCTTCGCTACAACAAGCGTTTTATGGGAGACCGTCGCTATATGAGTTTCTGGTCATGGCTGACAACAGGTAACTTCGTTAATAAGGAATTCTCCTATTATAAGGTTCCCATGGAGTTGGACGTTTTTGATCATGAGTCCTTTGCTGATTCAGGTGTTCCCTTCTATGTGGTCACTACAGATATTGAGACCGGAAAACCAGACTATATCAAGATTGACCATGTCTTTGAGCAAATGGAAGCCCTTCGAGCAAGTTCCGCCCTACCTCTGGTTTCTGAAATTGTCGAGTACAAGGGTAAACGCTACATGGATGGTGGTCTGTCTGATAGTCTCCCTATTGATTTTATGGAAAATTTGGGCTTTGATAAACTCATTGTAGTTCTGACACGTCCTAAAGGCTACCGTAAACAGCCATCTAAAACGAGTAAGCGAATCTACAAGCTCTTTTATCGTAAGTATCCTGAATTTGTCCAAGTGGCTTCAAATCGCCACATCCACTACAATAAGAGTATTGAAAAGATAGAGGCTTTGGAAAAAACTGGAAATCTTTATGCTATCCGTCCAGAACATGCACTTGAAGTTAGTCGTTTGGAGAAGGATCCTGAAAAGTTTGAAGCCATTTATCAAGAAGGATTGGATCAAATGCGTAATGATATGTCTAATCTCAAAACATTTCTTGGAGACAACTAAAAACGTGCTCAGTTGAGCACGTTCTTTTAGTTATTCATTTGTCTTGCTTGACGACGTTCTTTAACTTTTTGACGTCGTCCTTTTTCATTATGGTAAATCAAGTAGAGGAGTCCAACTGGGACAAGACATAGCAACCAGAAATAAACTGGGAGTTGGCTCTTATCTGTTGTTTTAGTAGCCTTTTTATCTTTCTGGTTACTTCCAAAATCGAACCATCCCTTAACTTTAGTTGCCTTAACAGAAGTAGCTTTGATATTAGGTGACACTGTCTTCAGACCATTATCAATGACAATGTGATCATCTTTAACAGAGATTTTAGGGTCTTTACCTTTTTTAACGGTGGCATAGACGTCTTTTTCGACATTGTATTTTTTACCGTCGATTTCTTGTTCACCCTTGCTAAGAACTTTCTTGTAAGAGAAGTCTTTGTACATCTTCTCAACGAGAGCATTACCAAAGGTATGACGAATCTCTTCACCTGTTTGGTCAGACCAATCACCAGAACCCATGATGACAGCAATCATACGTTGATCACCACGCTTGATGGTATCAATATAGTTGAAGGCACCTTCTGGGCTTGATCCTGTCTTCAACCCATCAACCCCATCAATTCCGTATTTGGCACCTGGAATAGAGTAGTTGTAAGTCTCGAAGGTTTCCTCGTAAGGTGTTCCCTTTTTAACTGTGACAACAGGTTTGCTAGTGTATTTGAGAATGTCAGGGTATTTCTTGATGAAGTTATAGGTCATGATAGCCAAATCACGCGCAGTTGTTTGGTTGGTTTGGTTGTTATCATAACGTTGAGGACTGTAGTAACCTTTAAAGGCAACAGCAACGGCACCAGAAGCGTTAAACCATTTGGTATTGGTCATCCCTAGCTCTTTAGATTTTTCATTCATCATGTCAAGCCATTTATCAGGATCATTATTGGTCAAGTAGTTGGCCAGCATCACGGTTGTAACGTTAGAGGATGGAACCGCCGTCATAGTGATGAGTTCTGAAACGGTATAATCAACACCCGCAACAATCTTGTTGTTGGAAATTTCGTAAATATCGGCAATAGCTTGGTCGGTTGGAGTAGCTGTGATAACAGTATCTTCAGAAATCTCTCCTTTAGACATAGCTTCAAAGACCAAATAAAGTGTCATGGCCTTAGACATAGAAGCAGGGTCACGCACCTCGTCAGCATTTTCTTCCCAGAGGACATCTCCGGTATTGCCATCGATTAAGAGGGTTGATTTGGGGCGATAGGCCTCAGTGGCTTCAGTATAACCAGCAGCGCGTGTGATATCCATCAATTCGTCTGCACTAGACAAACTCGGTGCTAGGGCTAGACAAGCTGCTAAAAGGACGGCAACAATTTTCTTTTTCACAATGTGTCTCCTTTAATATCTATGGGGTTCTGTAGCTGGCAGAACCTATTTCTATCTATTAATAACATTTGCCTGTCAAAACCCTAAATTCAGTAGTGACAAACACTTTCATTATAACATATAAAAGTTAGAGTTTTCCTAACATTCGGCATTTTAATGTAATTTTTAGAATCGATTGAATGTTAAATAAAATATAGTTGGAAACAGAAAAAAACGAGCTTACTTGCTCGTTACTTTTCATCTTTTATCGTTGTCACTTGGTGGTAAATCATGAACCAGGTTTCATTTCGACGCCAGATACTAGTGTGGAAATTTCCTCCCAACTCATAACTAATTAATTTCGTTTTTTGACTAACAGATGTCATCTTGAAGCTGTCAAAGTTATTGAGAAGTGGTTGTTGATTAGCAATGACTTCTTCACGAGTGTGATGATGACCATTTTCATCGATTAAGTAGAAGTCAGGTGCCAAGAGATTTTCATAGTCAGGAATTTTTGACAGAATAATCTTTTCATTGCGAGAGAGTTTGTGAAGGACATTGCCATAAATTTCGTCTTCGGGAATAGCAGCGGGCTCTACGTGGACATCAGTGTCATAAACAGAGAAACGCTTGCTGAGGACCTCCTCGATTTGTTCGGTAATGGCATGGCTCTCGTAAACAGAGAGGTCAGGATTCATTTCAACCACAATATCAAGATAGACGTTGCTACCATAAGAACGGCCACGTTGCTTCTTAACCTTAGTGACTTTTGGAATCTCAAGAATGGCTTTTTCATAGGCCTTGAGGTTTCTCTCGTCGAAACCGTCTGACAAACTAAAGGTTGCTTCCATGAAGATATCATAGGCTGTCTTTAGGATGAAGAAGGTAATGATAATAGCAGTAATATAGTCAATAATCGTAAGGTTGAAGGATGCTGCAACGATAGCGATTGAGGTACCAATAGAAGTTACAGCATCAGAGAGATTGTCCTTGGCAGCAGCAATCAAAGCACTAGATTTTAGCTTTTTAGCAAGTCTTTTATTGTAAAAGTAAACACCGCACATGACGATAGCAGAAAGAAGTCCGACGGTTGCACCAAGGGGATCGACTACAGCTTCCTCTCTTAGAAAAATCTTTCGGACTGTTTGAATTAGGACTTGGAAGCCTACCACGAACATAATAAAGGAAGTGACTAGGCTTGATAAGTCCTCAATCTTCCAATGACCAAACCTATGATCTGCATCAGCAGGTTGACTAGCAAGGTGCAATCCAATGAGTAGGGCCACATTCCCTAAAATATCTGACAAGTTATTGAAACCATCGGCAATCAAAGAGCTAGAATTTAAAAAGTGTCCAGCTAGAAGTTTTGCAATGGTAAGAAGAAGGTAGGCAGCGATGCTGATAATGGGACCTCGTCTGGCTGCTCTTAAATTTTCATACGTAGTCATAGGGTTACCTTTTCTGTTAAAATACAAGTTTAAATTATAGCATAAAACTATAACGAGTTAAAGGTTGTAAGCCCTTTAAACTTGTGGAGTAATGTATTTTTAAAACTTGATAGGAAATGCTTCGTAATCATGGTGTTTTTCAGTATTTTCCGAATATTCCCTACAAATTATGGTATAATTTAGGGTGTAAAACAGTCTAAAAAGAGGTTTTTATGGAACATTCGACATGGCACAAGCTTCTGAAAGAGGAGCTACCTGACCATTATTTTTCAAAGATAAATCAGTTTATGGACCAGGTTTATAGCCAGGGGACGGTTTATCCGCCGCGTGACAAGGTTTTTAATGCCTTGTTGGAGACTCCGTTTGAAGAAGTGCGGGTGGTAATCCTTGGTCAGGACCCTTATCATGGGCCTCATCAAGCACAGGGACTTTCCTTCTCGGTACCTGATAGCCTTCCAGCTCCCCCGTCTTTGAAAAATATTCTCAAGGAATTAGAGGAAGATTTAGGTCCTAGATCCTTTCATGATTTAACGTCATGGGCCGAGCAAGGGGTGCTTTTGCTTAATGCCTGTCTAACAGTTCCAGCAGGTCAAGCAAATGGGCATGCTGGTCAGGTTTGGGAACCTTTTACAGATGCTGTGATTAAGGTTCTCAATCAAAAGGATACTCCTGTTGTCTTTATACTTTGGGGTGGCTATGCTCGTAAGAAGAAGGCTCTAGTGACTAACTCTAAACATGCCATTATTGAGAGTGCCCATCCGAGTCCCTTGTCGGCCTATCGTGGTTTTTTTGGCAGCAAGCCATTTTCAAAAGCCAATGCCTACCTTGTATCTCAAGGCCAATCCCCAATTGATTGGTTGAAGTAAAATAGAAAGTTGGAAGATTATGTTACTGATAAAAAATGGTCGTGTTGTAGACCCTAAGTCTGGTTTGGATACGCAAGCTGATGTTCTTGTTGATGGTAAAAAAGTCGTTAAGATTGCTGAAAATATCGAAGCTGGAGATGCTCAAGTCATCGATGCGACTGGTCTTGTGGTTGCTCCTGGCTTGGTTGATATCCATGTTCACTTCCGTGAGCCGGGTCAAACTCATAAGGAAGACATCCATACTGGTGCCTTGGCAGCAGCAGCTGGTGGTTTTACAACGGTTGTAATGATGGCTAACACTAATCCAACGATTTCAGATAAGGAAACCTTGGAGGAGGTCTTGACTTCGGCAGCAAAGGAAAATATCCATGTTAAGTCTGTTGCGACTATTACTAAGAATTTTGATGGTGAAAACATCACTGATTTCAAGGGTTTGCTTGAAGCCGGTGCTGTCGGATTCTCAGATGATGGTATTCCATTGACCAATGCTGGTATTGTCAAAGAAGCCATGGAGCTAGCTAAGGAGAATAATACCTTCATCAGCCTTCACGAGGAGGATCCTGATCTAAATGGTATTCTCGGTTTCAATGAAAATATTGCTAAAAAAGAATTCCATATTTGTGGGGCAACTGGTGTAGCTGAGTACAGTATGATTGCGCGTGATGTCATGATTGCTTATGATACACAAGCACATGTTCATATTCAACACTTGTCAAAAGCAGAATCTGTAAAAGTGGTTGAATTTGCTCAAAAACTTGGAGCTCAAGTTACTGCCGAAGTGGCACCGCAGCATTTCTCTAAGACTGAAGACCTCTTGCTCTCAAAAGGTGCTAATGCCAAGATGAACCCACCACTTCGTTTGGAATCTGACCGTCAGGCCGTTATCGAAGGGTTGAAATCTGGAGTTATCTCAGTTATTGCCACAGACCACGCGCCACACCATGCCGATGAAAAGAATGTCGATGATGTGACTAAAGCACCATCAGGAATGACTGGTCTTGAAACGTCTCTATCTCTTGGATTGACCTACTTGGTTGATGCAGGTCACTTAAGCTTGACTGAACTCTTGAAAGTAATGACTAGCAACCCATCTGATCTTTATGGCTTCGATGCCGGTTATTTGGCTGAAAATGGACCAGCTGACCTTGTAATCTTTGCGGACAAAGAAAAACGTCAGGTCACAGCAGACTTTAAGTCTAAAGCAGCCAATTCACCATTTGTGGGCGAAGAGCTTACGGGTAGTGTTAAATATACTATCTGTGACGGTGAGATTGTTTATCAAGCCTAAGTTTTCGCCCCTTCTTATTTGAGAAACCGAATGAAATTGTTATGGTTTTGTCTATTGCTATTTCTTTTGGTTTTAGGGCTAGCAGTAAGGAGAGAATATGAAGAAATTTTTGATTTGGCTTGGTTGTTTAATAGCTTTTATAGTCCCCGTAATTTCTGTTAAAGCTGATGATGTTAGTTACCGTATCCCTTCGTACAAAGGGCATCTAAGTATTTCGGATAATAGTAGTGCTACATTTACGCAGGAAATTACTTATGATTTTGAGAGTGATTACCATGGGCAGTATGTCACATTAGGTAGTGCAAAGCCAGTTCCAGATGGTTTTTACATTAGTGGTAATCCAACGGTAACAGCGACAGTAAATGGCCAAACCAAACCCTATGTTAAGGTTGAAGCATCAGAATTATCAGATGGAACTAAGCTGAAAGTTTACAACCAGGGGCATAGTGGTGATAAAGTTGTTCTTAAGGTTACTTGGCAAATTAGTCGTATTTTAAATCTTTATTCTGATGTTGCTGTCCTCAATTGGTTTCCGATTTCCGATTGGGATAAGTCTATTGGTCATGTTGATTTTACTGTTGATGGTTTAGATTCCAATAAGGGTGAGCTATATGCTCATGCAGGATTCTTTCAAAAAAATCCTCAGGTTCAAAGGACGGATGAAGGCTATAATATTCAGTTTGATAATTTTCCTGCAAAGGGAAAACTCGAACTTCATGCTTATTGGCCTATGACAGCGAGTCTAAAATCTAAAAATTCCACTAATATCATCGATAGTTCAGCTAAAGATAAATTCCTAAAACAGGAAAATGATATTGTGAGAAATAGAAAGATTTATCACATCATTTTCTATGGTCTTTTTCCAGGACTTCTCCTCGTCTTGTTTGTTATAGCAATCGTTTTATATAGTTCAGTCTTGAGAAGCACGAGACCACCACGTTTCCCAAAGGATAGTAGACTTTATGACATTCCTCAAAATCTAGCTCCTCTTGTTCTTGCTCAGAACGTCTACAACCAACGATTTGACATTAGTGGTCTGAATAGTGTGACTTACCCAATATCCTTTAACCATATGGTTCAAGCGACGATACTGGATCTTATAGATAGAGGAAACTTATCCTTTAGTCAATCAACGGAAGAGCCAATTCTTGAATTTGTTAAAAGGGATGGTTTAGCTGATTTTGAATTAGCTTTTATTGAGATGCTTTTTGATGGTCAAAGTCAAGTCAAAGAGAAAGATATGTTCTCACGATACTATATTAACGAAGATGAAATTGAAAGTCAGTATAAAAAAGCTAAAAATAGGACAGAAAGAGATAAGCTTCGTTCTATAGGTAGAAATATTAGAAGTCTGTTTTTAGAAGATGCTACAAGGGTTACCCAAGGTGTCGAAAATCAAGAAAAGCAACTCGGATTACCAAGCCTGTATAGGCAGCTTACACCTTCAGAATCTCATTTATCTTCAGTGGCGAACATAATGTTTATATCTCTTTATGTACTCATTGCTATTGGTTTCTTCCTTCTCTCAATCGGTTTCTCCTCTAATTTATCCCTTTTATATTTACTCATTTTCTTCCCAGTTATTACCATGCATCTTATTTATCGTCTTCAAATCAATGGGCGGGCAAACGGGTGCCTTGTTCCAGAAAACTCGGATATTTATTATCAATGGCATAGTTTTAACAACATGATTAAGAGTATCGGGCAGTTTAATCAAGCGGAATTACAATCCATTGTTTTATGGAATCGTATTCTAGTTTATGCGACACTTTATGGAGAGGCCAAGAAAGTCAGTGATGTTCTGAAACGTTACAACATTCACCTTAGCAATCCATCTTTAGACGCTTTTACTTATTCACCTGTATCTTTTGCAATGCTATACAATTCAACTGCATTGCAAAACTATGTTTCTGCTTCAGATACCGTAAGTAACTTCTCTATTAACTCAAGTAGTGGTAGTGGAGGCTTTAGTGGCGGTGGCTTCTCTGGGGGCGGAGGAGGCGGTGGCGGCGGTGCCTTCTAAACCCCACCTATCCATCGTAGAATATTAGCAGAAAACGTCACTCAGGTTTGTAAACTGGGTGTCCTTGTTTAGCACGAGGATTATCTGGTTTACCTCCTCTCATTTCAAGATATTTTAGTAAGAAGATATATGAGGTTGCAAAAAAAGAGCCATTGGCTCTTTTTCTTATCGTTTAATAACCAGGTTCAAAGATTTCAATAATTTGAGTCAGATAACCTGCATTTAAACCGATACGATAGTCAACATTTGGCAAACTCTTTACTAAATCATTCAGTTCTTTATCTTTGCTAACCTTATCAGCCAAAACTGGTAATTCAACAACAAGGAGTTGTGAGTGATCTAGTTGAAGGTAACTACTATTGACCTTGACATCAGGACGAAGTAGTTTAAATATCGCTCTTTCCGAAGCTTGGAGCAGTTGATATAAATCGAGGTCAGATAAAGGAATCTCACCAAACTGAGGACTGATGTTTATAGCAATATCAATATGAGCAGCTCGCATTTCTAAAATGCGGTTAGAGAGGAAACTAGATATTATTGGATTGCTAAGCCTATCTAAGTTTTCTTGAGTCTCTGGATTACCAATGCTAGCATTGTCCGTTTTATAAATCTCAAGTAAACTAGTAGCTTTGGCAGTATCTTCATTTTCCAAGGCAAGAGAAACCTCCTTGAGATTTTTCTTGAATAAGTCGAAGGACGTTTGCTTTTGCATAATAATCTGGATAAAGGATTTGCTATAGTTAGTCATAGTACCCAACAATTTATGACGTTCTTTGTTCAGTCTATCGATAGATTGTTGGTGGACAGCCTGGTTCCAATTGTAAAAATCCCATAGTAGTAGGGCAATATAGAGAACTAAGATAACAGAACTATTAGGACTGACCTTGAAAACTATTTCAAATAAATTTTTAGGGCTATTTGCTGTTGGAAGAATACTGTTAAGACCATGGATAACAGTAAAGAAGACATAATAGACAGCTAGGAAGGCAGTGCTTCGCAACCAGTTACGTCTAGCCCAAGCTTCGTCAAGACTACTCATCTGATTTAGGTCTACGGCGAAGATTTTAAGCATTAGGTAAATGATTAATGGTGCTAAGATGTAGGTCAAGATATGTAAGTTAGTGTTGAGGGTAATATCACCTTTGATATGTAAGACGTGAGGGATAATGACAATTGAAAGTAGTCGTGTTGCCATATCAAAAAGGATAGTTGGATAAAAAGCGTAAAGCAATCGATGATAGAAAGAACGCTCTTTGACAAGGGCCAAATCGGCAACAAGGAAGAAAAGCGGGTCCACAACGATTTTTACGAGACTAAAATAGGACGCTGCAGCTACATAGGACAAAAATAGAAGTAAAAGGTGTCCTCGTAGTGGCTTAATCTTAGACATAGTCTGGTAGAGGTACCAAATAGAAATGAAACTAACGGCCTGTAAGAGGGGATTGATAATATTAGTAATCATTGTAACCTCCTTTAGTCATGTCAATTTCAATTTGTAAGCGATAAATCCCAGCACGTGTATTTGAAACAATGTTAACGTTTGGATAAGTAGATAGAATAGTATTGACGCGTTTTAGTTCAGGATCAGAGAAATCAGATGTAATAGCTGAATATTCTTTAGTGCTTGAACTTTCAACGACAAAGTGTTGACTATCCTCATCCTTAAAATAAGCATAGCTAAGGTATTTCTGTTCACTATCTTGTGCTTGGTCAATGACATGATCCAAGATAGTTGATAGGACATATACCCAGTCTAAAGGATTAATAGGATAGACGGTAATAGGTTCTGGGACCTCCATACTAACCCAAACATCCAGTTCTTTTGCCTTTAGAAATTTAGCTTCAAAGAGTACCTGTAAATCTGGCAGTTTAATATTTTCTAGTTTGTCTCGATAAAAATGATCAATCTTCTTATCTAGCGGATTCGGTGTCAGCAAGTAGTCAATTAACTCCTGAGCTTCCTCATTTTGTTGAAAACGGATGATATCGTAGAGGTTTTCAGCTTCGTCTTTGATGAAGAGCTCTTGGCTAGTCTTTTTCTGGTACCAGGTATTGATGTTCTGACTTGATTTTTGAAGAAGGAGAGAATGTTCCTCTTGGGCTGCTTGTGTTTGAGCATTGAGGTCTTTTCTATAGAGATTAACCTGCTTAGATAGAATCAGAGCAGTAATGATAAGAAAGGCAATGGTAAAGTGAATGTCTGTTGAAACGAGTTCAGAAGCAAAGTAAATAAAGGCTAAGCTACAAAGAGCGACAGACGTTGACCTGTACCATGGTCTTGCTTTATCAATTTGCATCATTCGAGAGTAGTCCACCTGAAGAAGGGCACTTTGTGCAAACCAAAGTAAAAAAGCAAGAAAGAGAATAAAGGGACCAGCAAAATAGTAATCCAAGACTGCAGGGAAAAAGATTGGAATAATCAGGAAAATGACCAATCTTACCATTAAGGCAAAGGTGAAAGGTATGAAGAAAGTCTCCAAAATGGTATGTCTTAGATTTTTGTAGGATTTGGTAGCTAGAAAGAGTACAAGTGCAATAAAACCGGATTTTGGATAAAAAATGCCAAAATAACTAGAGGCAAAAATTGCTATACCAGCTAAAATAATAATCCAGTACCTAAGCGGCCTTTGCGTGGTCAACTTGAAGATAATAATTTGTAAAATAAAAGCTATACATGCCGTAAGCCCGTGAATTATGACATCACTCAATATCAAATATTCTCCTATTCGGGTAAAATCTATATAATCATACCATTATACCATATCGCAAACAAAAAGAGCATACGAATTGTCTATAAGTGATAAGCATGTAAGGCTTTTCATTTTTCAAGCATATTTCTTGCCCATTAAGTTTTTTTAACCTATCCTAGATGTATAGAAAAATTTCGATAGAGGAGATCGATATGGTAAAACTTTCTAAAGAGACACATCTTGAGATGTTCACTAAAATGGAACGTATTCGTGAATTTGATTCACGTATTAATAAATTGGTTCGTCGTGGTTTTGTTCAAGGAATGACTCACTTTTCAGTTGGTGAGGAAGCAGCCAACGTTGGGGCTGTTCAACACTTGAGCTATGACGATATCTTCTTTTCAAATCACCGTGGTCACGGACAATCTATCGCCCAAGACATGGATTTGAATAAAATGATGGCGGAGCTTGCAGGTAAGGCGACAGGTGTTTCTAAGGGCCGTGGTGGTTCTATGCACTTGGCTGACTTTGAAAAAGGTAACTACGGAACTAACGGTATTGTTGGTGGTGGTTATGCTCTTGCCGTAGGTGCAGCTCTCACTCAGCAATACAAAGAAACAGGAAATATTGTTGTGGCCTTTTCAGGAGATGGTGCAACTAATGAAGGCTCATTCCATGAGTCAGTCAATATGGCAGCTACTTGGAAATTGCCGGTTATCTTCTTTATCATCAATAACCGTTATGGTATCTCAATGGATATTCATAAAGCTACAAACACACCTCACCTTTATACACGTGCGGAAGCTTATGGTATTCCTGGTTTCTACTGTGAAGATGGTAACGATGTTTTGGCTGTATACGAAACAATGGGCAAGGCTGTTGAGCATGTCCGTGGTGGCAACGGTCCCGCTATCGTTGAGGTAGAATCTTACCGTTGGTTTGGTCACTCAACTGCTGATGCAGGTGTTTACCGTACTAAGGAAGAAGTTGACGAGTGGAAGAACAATAACGACCCAATTATTAAATACCGTGACTATCTCGTTTCTGAAAATATCGCAAGCGCTGAAGAGTTAGATGCTATCCAAAGCCAAGTTAAGGCAGAGGTTGATGCAGCTTATGAGTTCGCCCAAAATAGCCCAGATCCAGAACTTTCAGTTGCCTTTGAAGATGTATGGGTAGACTAAAGAGAAAGGTTGAGGAATACAAGTATGAGTGAAACAAAATTGATGGCCTTGCGTGAGGCAGTAAACCTTGCTATGAGCGAGGAGATGCGTAAAGACGAAAACATCTTCCTTATGGGTGAAGATGTTGGTATCTATGGTGGTGACTTCGGTACATCAGTTGGGATGTTGGCAGAGTTTGGTGAAAAACGTGTTAAAGATACACCAATTTCAGAGGCAGCTATCGCTGGTGCAGCTGTTGGATCTGCCATCACAGGTCTTCGTCCAATCGTTGACTTGACTTTCATGGACTTCATCACGATTGCCCTTGATGCTATCGTTAATAATGGTGCAAAAAACAACTACATGTTTGGTGGTGGTTTGAAGACTCCTGTAACCTTCCGTGTAGCTTCTGGTTCAGGGATTGGTTCTGCGGCACAGCACTCACAATCTCTTGAGTCATGGTTGACTCACATTCCAGGGATTAAAGTCGTTGCTCCAGGTAATGCTAACGACGCTAAAGGTCTTTTGAAATCTGCTATTCAGGACAATAACATTGTTATCTTCATGGAACCAAAAGCACTTTACGGTAAGAAAGAGGAAGTGACTCAAGATCCTGATTTCTACATTCCACTTGGAAAAGGTGAAATCAAGCGTGAAGGGACTGACCTTACTATTGTCACATATGGTCGTATGTTGGAACGTGTTCTTAAGGCTGCTGAAGAAGTGGCTGAACAAGGTATTAACGTTGAGGTCGTTGACCCACGTACGCTTATCCCACTTGATAAGGAATTGATTTTCGAGTCAGTTAAGAAGACTGGTAAACTGATGCTGGTCAATGATGCATATAAGACTGGTGGGTTCATCGGTGAGATTGCTGCTATGGTTACTGAAAGTGAAGCATTTGATTACCTTGACCACCCAATTGTACGTTTAGCAAGTGAAGATGTGCCTGTACCTTATGCGCGTGTCTTGGAACAAGCGGTTCTTCCAGATGTTGAAAAGATTAAGGCTGCTATTATCAAGATGGCCAATAAAGGAAACTAACTTTCTAGCGACGGTTAAGTGATATGTCTCGCTAGTAAAATGTGTTTCTTGTTTTAACTGTGAGAGTATCGGAAAATATAATTTAAAGTAGAAAGGAGGGGGCGTTAAAGCGTTTGAGTTGATTTGAACTCAAACGAAATGCTTCGGAATTTAGATAGTTTTATTTGTGTGCAAGCACACTAAATGTAAAACTCCTAAAACTCTGTCGCATTTTAGCGTTCTTAGTATCATAAAATATGGCTTTTGAGATTATTATGCCAAAGCTTGGTGTGGACATGCAGGAAGGCGAAATCATCGAGTGGAAGAAACAAGAGGGTGATGTGGTTAATGAGGGAGATATCCTTCTTGAAATCATGTCAGATAAAACGAACATGGAACTTGAAGCAGAAGATTCTGGTGTTCTTTTGAAGATTACCCGTCAAGCTGGTGAAACAGTACCAGTTACTGAAGTTATCGGTTATATTGGAGCAGAAGGTGAAGTTGTGGCTGATAATGCTGCGAGCGCACCGGCTGCAGAAGCTGCTCCGCAAGTTGAAGAAGTTGCTACTGTGGAAGCACCTGTAGTGGCAGCACAAGCCCAAGCCCCTGTCGTACACGAAGGTGGCAAAGTACGTGCAACACCTAAAGCACGTAAAGTAGCGCGTGAGTTGGGGATTGACCTCGCTCAAGTTCCAGGAACTGGAGCAAAAGGTCGTGTTCATGCTGATGACGTTGAGAACTTTAAGGGTGCTCAACCTAAGGCAACTCCGTTGGCACGTAAGATTGCAGCGGACCTTGGTATTGAATTAGCTACCGTATCTGGAACAGGCTTTGGTGGTAAGATTACCAAGGAAGATGTCCTTGCAATCAGTGCCCCAGCTCAAGTTAAGGAAGCTGCAGCTGCACCTGTGGTTGAAGCTAAGCCAGAAAAAGTCTTGCCAGAAGGTGTGGAAGTTATCCCAATGTCTGCTATGCGTAAGGCTATCTCTAAGGGAATGACGCACTCTTACTTAACTGCGCCAACCTTCACCCTTAACTATGACGTAGACATGACTAACCTTATGGCTCTTCGTAAGCAAGTCCTTGATCCAATCATGAATAAGACTGGCATGAAGGTAACCTTCACTGATTTGATTGGTTTGGCAGTTGTGCGTACCCTTATGAAAGACGAACACCGTTACCTCAATGCATCCTTGATTGATGATGCGCAAAATATCGAATTACACAAATTTGTTAATCTCGGTATTGCTGTTGGTCTCGATGATGGCTTGATTGTACCGGTCGTTCATGGTGCAGATAAGATGAGTTTGTCTGACTTTGTGGTGGCCTCTAAGGATGTCATCAAGAAAGCTCAGGCTGGTAAATTGAAGGCGGCAGAAATGTCAGGTTCTACTTTCTCTATCACTAACTTGGGAATGTTTGGAACCAAGTCATTTAACCCAATTATCAACCAACCAAACTCAGCTATCCTTGGTGTTTCAGCAACTATTCAGACACCGGTTGTTGTTGATGGTGAAGTTGTCGTACGTCCAATCATGGGGCTATGCTTGACTATTGACCACCGTATTGTAGATGGTATGAATGGTGCCAAATTCATGGTTGATTTAAAACATTTGATTGAAAATCCAATGGAATTGTTGATTTAAGTAAAAAAATATCTGAAAACTGAAGTTTTAAAATAGAAAGGAGAGGGCGTTAAAGCGTTCGAGTCGATTTGAACTCGAACGAAATGCTTCGGAATTTAGATAGTTTTACTTGTGTGCAAGCACACTAACGTAAAACTCCTAAAATTCTGTCGAATTTTAGCGTTCTTAGTATCATAAAATATGGCTTTTGAGATTATTATGCCTAAGCTCGGTGTGGACATGCAGGAAGGCGAAATCATCGAGTGGAAGAAACAAGAGGGTGATGTGGTTAATGAGGGAGATATCCTTCTTGAAATCATGTCAGATAAAACGAACATGGAACTTGAAGCAGAAGATTCTGGTGTTCTTTTGAAGATTACCCGTCAGGCTGGTGAAACAGTACCAGTTACTGAGGTTATTGGTTATATTGGAGCAGAGGGTGAAGTTGTGGCTGATAATGCAGCCAGTGCACCTGTTGCAGAAGCAACTGCTCAATTAGAATCTGCTGGTCTTGAAGTTCCTAAAGCTCCTGCCCCAGCTGCTCCTGCAGCTACTGCAGAAAAAGCACCGCTTGCTGACAATGAGTACGATATTATTGTTGTCGGTGGTGGTCCTGCTGGTTACTATTCTGCCATTCGTGGGGCACAACTTGGTGGTAAGGTTGCTATCATTGAAAAATCTGAATTTGGTGGAACATGTTTGAATAAAGGATGTATTCCAACTAAGACCTACCTTAAAAATGCAGAAATCCTTGATGGGCTTAAGATTGCTGCAGGTCGTGGTATCAACCTAGCGTCAACAAACTACACTATCGATATGGATAAGACTGTTGACTTTAAGAACTCTGTTGTTAAGACACTTACTGGTGGTGTTCAAGGTCTTTTGAAGGCTAACAAGGTTACTATTTTCAATGGTCTTGGTCAAGTTAACCCAGATAAGACAGTTACTATTGGTTCAGAAACAATCAAGGGACGTAATATTATCCTTGCGACTGGATCAAAAGTTTCACGTATCAATATCCCTGGAATTGAGTCACAACTTGTGATGACATCAGATGATATCCTTGACTTGCGTGAATTACCTAAATCACTTGCTGTTATGGGTGGTGGTGTCGTTGGTATCGAACTTGGTCTTGTTTATGCTTCATACGGTGTAGAAGTAACTGTTGTTGAGATGGCTGACCGCATTATTCCTGCTATGGATAAAGAAGTGTCACTTGAACTTCAAAAAATCCTTGCTAAGAAGGGTATGAAGATCATGACATCTGTCGGAGTTTCTGAGATTGTAGAAGCTAACAACCAATTGACCCTTAAACTCAATAATGGTGAAGAGATTGTAGCTGATCGCGCCCTTCTTTCAATCGGTCGTGTTCCTCAGTTGGATGGTCTTGAAAATCTTAACCTTGAATTAGACCGTGGTCGTATCAAAGTGAATGCTTATCAAGAAACATCAATCCCTGGTATCTATGCACCGGGTGATGTAAACGGAACTAAGATGCTTGCTCACGCTGCTTACCGTATGGGTGAAGTTGCAGCTGAAAATGCTATGCATGGTAACGTTCGTAAGGCTCACCTTGACTACACACCTGCAGCTGTTTACACACACCCAGAAGTCGCAATGTGTGGTCTTACTGAAGAAGATGCACGCGCTAAATATGGTGATGTCCTCATTGGTAAATCAAGCTTTGCTGGTAATGGACGTGCTATTGCTTCAAACGAAGCTCAAGGTTTTGTTAAAGTCGTTGCAGATACGAAGTACCATGAAATCCTTGGTGTTCATATCATTGGACCGGCTGCAGCTGAATTGATTAACGAAGCGTCAACAATTATGGAAAATGAATTGACTGTAGATGAGCTCTTGCAATCTATCCACGGTCACCCAACCTTCTCTGAAAACATGTACGAAGCCTTTGCTGACGTACTTGGAGAAGCAATCCATAACCCACCAAAGCGTAAATAAGGATAAATTAAATTCTCGGACAAAGGTTCGGGAATTTTTTCATACATTTTCATTTGTATTTATTTGAAAAAATCGTTACGGATTTTCAATAGTTTTGTAGAAACATACGAATAATAAGTTAAAGAGTTTTCTATCAAAAGAGAAAGTTTATTTATAATTTTATAATATTTCTATTTTATTTAGAAATTTTTTAATAATAACCTTTCCACGAGAGTTTTTCTGTGGTAAAATGGTTCAAGTATTACAAATGCAAAAGGAAAGTTAAATGCGAACGAAAGATTTTATATACTATGCCAGTGCGGCTGTTCTCTTGGCTGTAACTACTCAGGTTGCTCAAGCAGACGAAGTGGCGACACAAACGCCTTCTATTACTGAAGGAAATCAGTATCAACCTGCAACAGCGGCTGAGATTTTTGGTGGAGAAGCAGCCTTACCTGTAACTCCTAGTTCAACGGTTTCAGCACCCGCAGCTTCGAGTGAAGTGGCAAAAGCTAGTGCTCCAGCGGTATCTACGTCTCCTGCTTCACAGAGTTCCGAGGCTGCAACGGCAACGGCATCAACTTCGGTAGCTAACTCTACTTTTACTGCAACATCAAATTCAGTTGCGACTTCTGTAGTAAGTTCAGAAAGTGGAACTGCTTCTACAAGTGCGACAAGTTCAGAAATGTCAAATAGCACTGTAGCAACACCTGCTAAATTAACGAATTCTACGGATGTTCCTTCGCCAACCCTTAAGGTGCAACCGAAGACTTTTATCGATGTCAGCAGCCATAATGGTGAAATCAGTGTAGATGACTATCGTGCTCTTGCACGCCAAGGTGTTGGTGGTGTCGTTGTCAAGTTGACTGAGGATACTTGGTACAACAACCCTAAAGCACCATCACAAGTTCGTAATGCTCAAATTGCCGGTCTTCAAGTATCTACCTATCATTTTTCTCGATACACAACAGAGGAAGAAGCACGTGCAGAGGCTCGTTTCTACATTCAAGCTGCACAAAACCTTAACCTTCCAAAGAGTACTGTTATGGTTAATGATTTCGAAGACTCTAAGATGCTTCCAAATATCAACCGTAACACTCAAGCATGGGTTAACGAAATGCATAAGCATGGCTACAACAACTTGATGTTCTACACAAGTGCTAGCTGGTTGGATGAGAATAATCTAGGCTACCGTGGACCTGTCTCAACCTCTCAATTTGGGATTGAAAATTTCTGGGTTGCACAGTACCCATCATCAACTCTTACAGCAACGAGTGCCAAAAACATGCGCTATAATGCCAAAACTGGTGCATGGCAGTTTTCAGCTACGGCTAATCTCTTGCCAAGTAAACATGTCTTCGACCACAGCGTGGATTATACAGGACGTTTCACAGCTAATGCTAGTGCTGAGGTTGATGCAACTCAAGGCAATTTGAGTGGAACCATTTCTATTGTCAACAATAATCCAACTGTTGGTAGCTTTGATGTAGTCATCTCTAATGTCAAAGCACCAAATGGTGTTGAAACGGTCTCTGTTCCAATTTGGTCAGAAATTAATGGTCAAGATGACATTATCTGGTATACGGCTAACCGTCAAAATAATGGAACTTATACAGTAAACGTTAAGGCTTCAGCTCATAAAAACTCGACAGGGCTTTATAATATCCACCTTTATTATGTTCAAAAAGATGGTCAATTGACGGGTGTTGGTGGAACAACTACTCAAGTTTTCATTGGTAAGACACCTGAGCAGTTGAAACCTAAAGCAAGTTTTGCTATTGAAAACAATAATGCTAAGGCTGGAACTTTTGATGCCGTTATCACTAATATCTCAGCACCACTAGGTGTTAAAGAAGTTTTGGTGCCATCATGGAGTCTTGAAAATGGCCAAGACGACCTTATTTGGCATAAGGCGACTAAGCAAACTGATGGCAGCTATCGTGTAACCATTAAGGCAAGTGAGCATAAGGGCACTAAAGGAAATTACCGTGCCGATGCTTATATCGAGGATAACTCTAACAATCGCCATTATATTGCTGAAAAAGTAGTGGCTGTTGATTATGCTCGACCAAGTGGTGTCCTTACGATTGAAAACAACAATACTGCAGCAGGCACTTTTGATGCAGTTGTTCGTAACATTGTTGCTCCTACAGGTTTGAAAGAAGTTCTTGTTCCTTCATGGAGTTTAGCTGGTGGTCAAGACGACCTTATCTGGCATAAGGCAACTCGTCAAGCCGATGGTTCTTACCGAGTGACTATCAAAGCAACGGATCATAAGAATTCAACAGGTAAATACCGTGCTGATGCCTATATTGTAGATGACTCTAACAAACGTTTCTATCTCACTGAAAAAGTGGTAGAAGTTACTCAAACTCGCCCTAGTGCAAGCCTATTTATTGAAAATAATAATGCTGATTTAGGTACTTTTGACGCTGTTATTCGCAATATCGTAGCACCAAATGGGGTTAAGGAAGTCTTAGTTCCATCATGGAGTCTAGTTAACGGACAAGATGATCTGGTTTGGCACAAAGCTAGTCGCCAATCTGATGGTAGCTACCGTGTTACTATTAAGGCAAGTGAGCATAAGAATTCACTAGGAAATTACCGTGCTGACGTTTACATCGTAGATAATGCCAACCAACGTCATTATGTCACTGAAACCATTGTAGATGTAAAACATAATAAACCAGTAGGTACCATTTCAGTAGTTAATAACAATAAAGATACTGGTACTTTTGATGTCATTATCAGTGATGTTTATAGTCCTAAAGGTGTTCGTACTGTTCAAGTACCTATTTGGTCTGAAAAAGAAGGACAAGATGATATTCGCTGGTATGAAGCAACACGTCAAGCTAATGGCACTTATGCGGTAAATGTTCAAGCTACTAACCACAAAAATTCAACAGGCTTGTACAATATTCATTTGTACTACATTTTAAATGATGGGTCACAAGTTGGTGTTGGTGGCACAACGACAACTCTTGAGTTTCGTAATGCTAAGACTAAAACGCAAACCTATATCACTAATGTTAATTCAGAAGCAGGTAGTTTTACAGTTGTTGTTGATCAAGCGCCACAAGGACGTCAGATTAAGAATATTCGTGTAGCTGTATGGTCAGAAAGCAACCAAGGAAACCTTTCTTGGTACAATACAGCACCTACTGGAACACATACTGAAATCAATGTATCGACTGTTAATCATAAGAATCTCATCGGTAACTATACGACTCATGTTTATGTAGACTATGTAGACAATACTGTAGATGGATTCAACCTTGGTGAGACAGCTCTTGCTCCACGTAATCGTCGTGTTGAGCCTCAGACAACTTATTATTCTCAACGTGACCCTCGTTGGGCTTCTAAGTGGTATGGTGTCAGCAATATGGACCAGTCAGGCTGTGTTCCAACATCACTTGCCATGACCTTTACAGATATCTTGGGAACTGTCATTGCACCAACGACAGTTGCGGATTATTTGTACTACAATACAAATTCATTCAATAAAACATCAGTTGCTGGTACAGACGCGGATGGTATTGTATTAGCAAGTAAAAATTGGGGTCTGAAGAGCAACGTGCTTTCAAGCATTGCTAACATTGCTTCAGCTTTGATGTCAGGTCAACATGTTCTGGCGGCAGTAGGAGCAAGCCAATTTATCAATTATCCTTACACGCACGAAATCGTGCTTCATGGCTATGATAATGGTAAAACTTATGTTCGTGATCCATTTAATGCCAATAACAATGGCTGGTATTCATTGGATTACATTCATGGTGTTCAGAGTCGAGACGCAATGGATACTAAGCTTGGTGCACCATTCTTCTCAATCTTTGCTTAATCTATTAATGAAAGGTCTTTAGAAGGAAACTTCTAAGGGCTTTTTTAGTGTAAATTTTTGATAGTCATATTTTGTAGTTATCCATTTTCAGAATATTATATACACGTATGAAATCTTATATTTATAGGTTTTTAGGTTCTTTATTTGGATAATGTTGATACTTTTAGCATGGAAATTACTTATTTTTTTATCATTTTTATAGTTTTTTTAGAGAATTATCACTTTTGCTCTATTCGTAAGACATTTTCTATGGTAAAATGGGTGACGTATTAAAAAGTGTCAAAGGAAAGTTAAATGCGAACAAAAGATTTTATCTACTATGCCAGTGCAGCTGTTCTCATGGCGGTGACTACTCAGGTAGCCAGTGCTGATGAGGTAGCTACGCAAATGCCTACGGTTACTGAAGGGAACCAGTATCAACCTGCGACAGCAGCAGAAATTTTTGGTGGTGGGGCAGTTCTTGCACAAGAGTTACCATCAGTAAGACCAAGTTCAACTGTTGCGGAAACACCTACAGCCACAAGTGAAGTAGCAAACTCAAGTGCTCCACAAGTTAGTCAAGCAAGCTCAACAACGATTGCAGCATCTGAATCAAGAGTCTTTGCCTCTGAATCTGTAGTTCAGGCTAACACAGTAGCGAGTTCAGAAAATGCGACGGTACCGACTGCTTCTGAGGTTTCAAGCAAGACCGTAGCTGAACCTGCTAAGTTGACTCATTCTCATGATACTGATGTTCTAAAACCTAAGGCTAGCTTCTCAATTGAGAATAACAACAAGGTAACTGGTACCTTTGATGCGGTTATCCGCAATATTGTTGCACCATTGGGTGTTAAAGAGGTTCTTATCCCATCTTGGAGTCTAGCTAATGGTCAAGATGATTTGATTTGGCATAAGGCAGCTAAGCAAATGGACGGCTCTTATCGTGTAACGATTAAGGCGGTTGATCACAAGGGGGAAGCCGGCAATTACCGTGCAGATGCCTATGTTGTTGACCGAACAAATAAGAGACATTATATTTCTGAGAAAGTAGTCTCTGTAACTTACTCTCGTCCAAGCGCAACCCTAACTATTGAAAATAATAATGCAACTACAGGCACTTTTGATGCTGTGGTGAAAAACATCATAGCTCCTACAGGTGTGAAAGAAATCTTAGTACCGTCATGGAGTCTACTTGGTGGTCAAGATGATTTGATTTGGCATAAGGCTACGAAACAAGCGGATGGTTCTTACCGTGCTACCATTAAGGCAAGTGACCACAAAAATTCAACCGGTAAATACCGTGCCGATGCTTATATTGTAGATAATTTTAACAAGCGTTTCTACTTGACTGAAAAAGTGGTGGAAGTTAGCCAATCTCGTCCAAGTGCCAGCCTAACGATTGAAAATAACAATGCTACGACAGGAACTTTTGATGCAGTGGTTCGCAATATTGTTGCACCTAATGGTCTTAAAGAAATCATGGTACCGTCATGGAGTCTTATTAATGGCCAGGATGATTTGGTTTGGCATAAGGCAAGTAAGCAAGCAGATGGCAGCTACCGTGTGACGATTAAGGCTTCAGAACACAAATATTCAACTGGGAAATACAGAGCGGATGCTTATCTCATAGATAATACTGGTAACCGCCAGTATTTGACTGAGACTGTGGTTGAGGTCAATGAAACTAAGCCAAGTGGTAGTATTTCTATCTTAAATAACAATGGTTCTGGAACTTTTGATGTGGTCATCAGCGATGTCTATAGCCCTAAAGGTGTGCGTACGGTTCAGGTACCTATCTGGTCTGAGACTGATGGTCAAGATGATATTCGTTGGTATGAAGCCACACGTCAAACAGATGGCAATTACAAGTTTACTGTTCAAGTAGCCAACCACAAAAACGTAACTGGTCTTTACAATGTTCATCTTTACTATATCCAAAACGATGGCTCACAAATCGGTGTGGGGGGAACACAAACAAAAGTTACTTTGTCAGATCCCAAAGCTGACCTTGCCATCACTGGTCTCAACAATGCTACTGGTAGCTATGATCTTGTTATCTCAAACTTGATTGCGCCGCGTGGCTTCAAAGAAGTCCTAGTTCCAACCTGGTCAGAAAAGAACGGTCAAGATGATATCATCTGGTACAAGGCAGCCAAGCAAGCTAATGGAGACTATAAGGTAACTGTTCGTTCAAGCAACCATAAAGGTGATAGTGGTCTCTATAACTCTCATGTCTATTTGGTTGATAATGATGGTAAATTCATTGGCCTAGGTGGCAAACAAGTGACACTTGATATCACTAAGACTCAAGGAACATTGACTATTACCAATAATGATAAAAATCGTGGAACTTTTGACGTTCTTATCACCAATCTGACGAATCCAAGTGGTATTTCAGGTGTGGTAATACCTGTTTGGTCTGAGCAAAATGGTCAAGACGATCTTGTTTGGCATAATGCCACAAAACAGGAGGATGGTTCCTACAAGGTGACTATTTCAGCTAGTCAGCACAAGTGGAATTCAGGCAAGTATATCGTTCATGGCTATATTGTTGATTCTTCAGGTAAGAATATTGGCTTTGGTGCAACTTCAGCTGATGTGGTAGCACCTAAGAAAATCGGTTCGGCATCAAGAGGAAACTACGATGTTTTAAATAAGGTTGTCTATCTCGATGCTGGCCATGGTGGCTATGATCCAGGAGCTTCGTACTTTGGTATTTCTGAAAAGAGCTTGACTTTGGCCATCCAAAGCCGTGTGAAAGCTAAACTAGAATCAGAAGGTTATCAAGTTGTGACCACACGTACCAGCGATACCTATGTTGATTTGACGGACCGCTCTCGTGCAGCTAATGCCTCTGAATCAGATATCTTCGTAAGTATCCATATCAATGCTTCAGGAAGCTCTGATGTGCAAGGTATCGAGACTTATTATTACCAACCTTTTGCAGAATACCCATCACGTATTAATGCAGCTTACCATGCCAATCCGACTCGTTTGAGTATGAGCGATACCCTGGCAAATGCTATTCAGTCTAGCCTTATTAACGCAACTGGAGCTCAGAATCAGGGCGTTAAGCGTCGCACCTTTGCGGTCTTGCGAGAAACAACAGCGCCGGCAGTCCTTCTAGAACTAGGTTTCTTGTCAAATCCTCAAGAAGCAGCTCGCTTAACGACTTCTGCTTACCAAGAAACTTTGGCCAATGCGATTGTAGCAGGAATTAAGCGTTATTATTCTGTTTATAATTAAGAAATTGAGAGAATCTAATGGTTCTCTTTTTATTTTCAAAGAGCGAAAACGCTTGCATAAATCTAATCTAAATGGTATATTAAAAAATATGAAAATGTTAACCAAAAGGAGTTAGTATGAAAAGGAATACTCAAACTAATGACGAAAAAGTCCTTCGTTATAGTCTTCGCAAGTACAAGTTAGGGTTGGCTTCTGTAACCATTGGAGCTGTTTTTTTGAGCTTTGCTGCTACTCATGGAGTCAAGGCAGAAGAAGTAGTGTCAACACCTGCCTCAAGTACACAGGTAGAATCAGCTGATTCTAGTCTTACCACCAGTGGTCTAGTAACTGAAACGCCAACAGCTCCTCTAACAGCTGAGAATGCCACAGTGTCCAAGGAAAATGAGCCAGTTTCTCTTCCAGCAGAAAATACTAGCCGTACTGAGCCTACCAAGCTAACTGAAACTAGCGAAAACACGCCAAAAACAGTAAGTACTAATAATAGTCAAGCTCTCACTAATGCATCTGAGGAACCTATTGCTGAGGGGACTATTCGCTTGCATTTCCAAGAGTTGCCAAGTCAGGATAAGGCATCACTTGGGCTTTGGACTTGGGATGATGTGGAGACGCCATCATCTCAGAAAGGTGCTTGGCCAACAGGAGCAACCTCATTTGCAGAAGCCAAACAGGATAATTATGGTGTTTACTTGGATGTGAAGCTGTCTTCAACACCTAAAAAGCTTAGTTTCTTGATTAATAATGCTGCTGGAACGAACCTTTCAGGGGATAAAGCAGTAGAAATTCTTAGTCCTCAAATGAATGAGGCTTGGATTGACAAGGATTTTCAAGTTTACAGTTATCAACCTATCCCTCAAGATCACGTTCGTATCAATTATTTCCGTACGGATGGCGACTATAGTAATAAGTCTGTATGGTATTGGGGAGATGTAAAGGATGCCCCAAGTAATTGGCCTGATGGTGTTAATTTTCAACCAAATGGTAAGTATGGTGCCTATTTAGACATTCCGCTAACCGAGGCTGCTAAATCTATTGGATTTTTACTCTTAGATGAGAGCAAAATAGGAGATGATGTGAAAATTCAACCAAATGATTATAAATTTAGTGACTTGAAAAAAACTCGTCAGCTTTTCGTACGAGATACTGATACGACAGTCTACACCAACCCTTATTTTGTTAAGGATGTGCGTTTGACTGGGGCTCAGCAACTTAGTCCAAGCAAAATTGAACTCAGCTTCACCAACTTAGACGAGGTCTCATCTGAAGACATTCTCAAAGACCTAAAGGTGACAGACAAGGATGGAAACAGTGCAACTCTTAAACAGCTTGAGTTGGATGCTAAACTCAAAAAAGCTACATTAACAGGTGATTTTGCTGCGGAAAATCTGCCTTACAAGGTCACTTTGGGCAATGATAGTTTTAAAACGTCTGAGAGTTGGCAATTGAAGGATGTGCTCTACAGTTACGATGGTGAATTGGGTGCTCGTCTTCAAGAGAATGGTACTAAGGCACATGTGACACTTTGGTCACCAAGTGCAGATCAAGTAGATATCATTGTCTATGATAAGAATAATCAAGACATGGTTCTTGCTGAACATGCCCTAAGCAAAGGACCTCGAGGTACTTGGCAAGCTGACTTGCTTGCGACTGATCTTGGTTTGGAAAACTTAACAGGTTATTTCTATCAATATCGCATTAAACGTGGTGATCAGTCTGTAATCGTTTTGGATCCTTATGCTAAGTCTTTGGCTGCTTGGAATAGTGACAATGCCAGCAAGGGACCTGAACACAAGATTGCCAAGGCTGCCTTTGTAGATCCTGCTAATTATGGACCAAAAGATCTTGACTACGCTAAGATTCCAAACTTTAAATCTCGAGAAGATGCCATCATTTATGAGGCTCATGTCCGAGATTTCACCTCTGATAAGGCTATCTCAGCTGAATTGAAACACCAGTTTGGGACTTTTGCAGCCTTTGCAGAGCGTTTGGATTATCTTAAAGATCTCGGTGTTACCCATATTCAGCTTTTACCAGTATTAAGCTACTATTTTGTCAATGAAATGCAAAATGGGAAGCGTTTGGATGCCTATGCATCAAGTGATAGTAACTACAACTGGGGCTATGATCCACAAAACTATTTCTCTTTGACAGGTATGTATTCTGAAAACCCAAGTGAACCAGCTAAACGTATCGAAGAATTCAAGAATTTAGTTGCTGCTATTCATGCCCACGGTATGGGCGTTATCTTGGATGTAGTCTATAATCATACAGCCAAGACAGCTATTTTTGAAGACCTTGAGCCAAATTATTATCACTTTATGGATGCTGATGGTACTCCTCGTTCGAGTTTTGGAGGGGGTCGTCTAGGCACGACTCACTATATGAGTCGTCGTGTCTTGGTTGATTCGATTGCTTATCTTACTAAGGAGTACAAGGTGGATGGTTTCCGTTTTGATATGATGGGTGACCATGATGCTGAAAGTATCGAGCAAGCTTACCATGCTGCACGTGCCCTTAATCCAAACCTTATTATGCTTGGTGAGGGCTGGGTGACTTATACTGGCGATGAAAATAGCCCTGTTCAGCCTGCCGATCAGTCTTGGATGAAAGACACAGATACCGTAGCTGTATTTTCAGACGATATTCGAAACACCCTCAAATCAGGTTATCCAAACGAGGGGACACCTGCCTTTATCACAGGTGGCAAACGTGATATTAATAAGGTCTTTGACAATATCAAGGCACAACCAACTAACTTCGAGGCTGATTCTCCAGGTGATGTGATTCAATATATTGCTGCTCACGATAATTTGACCCTTTTTGATATCATCGCCCAATCAATCAAGAAGGATCCAAGCAAGCCTGAGAATAATGCTGAAATTCATCGTCGTTTGCGTCTAGGAAACCTCATGGTATTGACTGCTCAGGGAACACCATTTATTCACTCTGGTCAGGAATACGGCCGCACCAAACAGTTCCGTGATCCTGCCTACCGTTATCCTGTGTCTGAGGACAAGGTGCCAAATAAGTCACATCTCTTAGTGGATGAAAAGGGCAATCCATTTGACTATCCTTACTTTATCCATGATTCTTATGATTCTAGTGACGCGGTTAACCATTTTGACTGGACTAAGGCGACTGATAGCCAGGCCTTCCCAGAAAATACGAAAACTCGCGCCTTTACCAAAGGTTTGATCGCCTTACGTAAGTCGACAGATGCCTTCAATTTCAAATCAAAAGCAGATGTAGATGCACGTCTAACGCTATTGACAGTTCCTGGTCAGGACAATGTCGCTCAAGAAGATTTGGTATTGGGATACCAAACTGTTGCTTCGAATGGAGACCGTTACCTTGTCTATGTCAATGCCGATAGCAAGGCTCGTCAGTTTGATTTGAGTAAGATTACAAATGGCCTATCCTATCTGGTTTTGGCAGATGGCAGTCAAGTCAATTTATCCGGAATTAGTGAGTTATCAGGTGTGACAATCAACAATCACATCTTGACCTTGGATCCACTAACAGCGACTATTATTCGTTTGACTAATGCTCAGACGCCAACTGAGGCAGTAGATCAGCCTTCTGAAAAGACCGGGTCATTTGGTGGTAAAGATACTGAGGCAACTAAAGCAAATGTCAAGGCTTCAGGTAAAGAGGACCTTGTTGGAGATGCTGAACTTGTTAATCGTGACAATGGTCAGGCTAAGACTGAAGCTAGTCGTCAGACTGATAAACAACTGCCATCCACTGGTGAAAAGACAAATCGTGGACTCTTTTTAGCAGGTCTTCTAAGCATTCTTAGCCTAGGATTCCTTCGAAAACGTCGTACAAAATAATAAGTAGCAACAGGTTATTTCCTGTTGTTTTTCTTTTATTTAGAATCATTCTTATCTGCTCTTTAGAATAGTTCTTAAATAGCCTAAAACCGTTGACAGTGCTGGTTTCTTCTGTTAGTTTAGATATTGTTCTCTTACATACGAGAGATCATTATTGACTTATCATCGTTCGTTCTTTATTAATGTTAAAACGACGATTCACATATATAACGACAAATGTCGAACACTATCTTGAAAATAGGAGACATTCATGAAAAAACTTAGCAAACTTGGTGTTGTTCTTTTGGCATCAGGACTTTTATTGACGGCTTGTGCCAAATCTGGTAATTCAAGTAATTCAAGCTCAACTACCTCAAAACTCACAGCCAGTGAGCAAAAGCAATTGAAGCAGGCCACAAGTGATTATAAGACTTTCGTAGAAGGCGAAATTGATCAGCTTTTGAAAGATACTGAAGGATTCAGTGAAACCCTCAAGTCAGGAAATCTTGAAGAAGCTAAGAAACAATACCCATTGATTCGTATGGCTTACGAGCGTTCAGAACCGATTGCAGAAAGCTTTGGTGAGTCTGACGTGAAAATCGACTACCGTTTGGTTGATTACATGGACGAAAATAAATCAGAAGACGGTTGGTCAGGGTTCCACCGTATCGAACGTATCATGTGGCAAGACAACACGACAGAGGGTACAGCTGCCTATGTAGATCAATTGGTTAACGATATTAAGGAACTCAAAGCTAAAATTGCAACTGTTAAAGTTACTCCAGATATCATGTTGACAGGTGCTGTTGACCTTCTTAATGAAGTTGCCACTCAAAAGATTACAGGTGAAGAAGAGGTCTTCTCACACACGGATCTTTACGACTTCCGTGCCAATATTGAAGGGGCAGAAAAAATCTTTGAACTTTTCAAGCCGTTGATCCAAAAGAAAGATGCTAAACTTGTTAAGACTCTGGAAACTGAATTCAAGAATGTGAATGGTCTTTTGGACAAACACATGACTGATGAGAAAAACTATAAGTCTTATACAGATTTGAGTGAGGCAGATACTAAGGAATTGGCCGAAGCTGTAACTAAACTTGGTGAACCATTATCACAAATGGGTGTTATCCTAGATGGGAAATAAGAAAAATGACTGACGAAAAATTTTTAGATCAAAAAATGGACCGTCGTGAATTTCTTAAAAAAGCAGGTATTGGAGGGGCTGGGCTTGCGCTTGGTCTTTCTGGTGCATCTGCTTTTTTCGCTAATCAGGATAGTTCAAGTAAAAAGGCTTATGATGGTGATGAAGATATTAGCTTCTTTGGCAAGCACCAGGCTGGGATTACGACTCCTATGCAGAAGGCTTGCTACTTGGTGGTGCTAGATCTTCATACAACCGATAAAAAAGATGTCATCCAGCTTTTTAAAGACTGGACCGATTATAGTAGTAAATTGGTCGAAGGAGAGTTAGTCAAAAAAGATGGTTCTAATGCCCTCTTGCCTCCTACGGATACAGGCGAAACGGTAGGACTCAATCCCTATCGCCTGAGTCTGACTTTTGGAGTTTCGGCTGATTTTCTTAAAAAACTTGGTTTAGAATCCAAACGTCCTAAGCTCTTCCGTGATTTGCCTCCATTTCCTAAGGAGCAGTTGCAGGACAAGTATACGGGTGGTGATATCGTGATTCAAGCCTGTGCGGACGATGAACAAGTAGCTTTCCACGCTGTCCGCAATCTGATTCGTAAAGGTCGTAATAAAATTACCATGAAGTGGAGCAAATCAGGTTTTGCTGCAATTGGAGACCGCAAGGAAACGCCTCGAAATCTTTTTGGTTTCAAGGACGGTACTGCCAATGTTACGACAGAAAAGGAATTCGACAAGGTTGTCTGGACTGATAGTCAAGATTGGATGAAGGGTGGTTCTTATATGGCTCTTCGTCTGGTACAGATGCACCTTGAAACTTGGGATCGTACTAATTTGCAAGAGCAGGAAAACACCTTTGGTCGTTACAAGGAATCAGGCGCACCTTTTGGAAAGAAAGATGAGTTTGATGAAGTAGATTTATCTAAACTTCCTGTAGATTCGCATGTCCGTTTGGCTAAAGAAGTAGACCTTCCTATCTTACGTCGTTCATATTCTTATTCAGATGGCATTGATGAGAGAACTGGCCAGTTTGATTCAGGTTTGATTTTCATTGCCTACCAGAAGGATCCAGACCGTTTTGTTAAAATTCAGACCAATCTTGGTGCTGTAGACAAGATGAACGAGTACATCACCCATATCGGAAGTGGGCTCTTTGCTTGCTTTGCTGGCGTGGAGAAAGGAGGCTACCTTGGTCAAGCACTCTTTGAATAAACTCCTCGTTTTGCTTGGGCTTTTAGCCTTATTCTGGACCTATCCAGTAGCTGCTGAATCATACAGTGACCTCTATATCAAAATTACAGATGCGACAACAGCTGTTCAAAATAAAGATCAAGCTAAAGCTAAGGAATTGGTTGCTGAGATTAAGACTGATTTCGAAACTAAAGAAAATCACGATTCCAAGGCAGGTAAAAAAGTTAGCAAGGCTCTTGATATTAAGGGTGACGTGACAGAAGAGGACCTAACCTCCATTTCGTCAGCCCTTCTTAAATTTGAGAAAGAGCAAAATCCTGTTGATTTAGATGCCGAAAAGGAAAAACTTGAAACACGCCTAGAGCCTTATTTCAAAAACTTACAGGATGCCATTACGGCTAAAGACCTAGCTGAGACCCGCAAAACTTATGGCGAATTGAATAATGCTTGGACGCGAAATGAAGCTGTTGTCCGTGACCACAGTACTGCCTACTACGGCAAGATTGAGACGGCTATTTCACTTTTGCGAAGCAGTATTGAGACGGAGCCTACTGATTTCACCAGCATCCAGTCATCCTATGATGATCTCAAGGGTGGGATTGATGACTTTATCAAGGGCGTCCCTCTTGATAGCACAAGCTCAAGTTTAACCCTAAAAGATGGTATTAAGCTCTTGGAAAAAGCTCTCGGTCAATTCCAATCAGGTGATGAAAAAACGGCTGCGGCAACTATGAAGAAGTTCATCACTATCTGGCCAACCATTGAAGGTGACGTGAGCACGACTAACCCAAGCCTCTATACGCGCGTGGAGAGTGAAACACCGGTTATCATGGTTAAGGGGAAAGAAAAAGCTTATCAGGACAAACTGCAAGCCTTAATTACAGACCTATCAGCTATCGATACAAGTGCTTCTTATAATGCATTTGATGCCATGTTGATTCTCTTGCGTGAAGGGGTTGAAGCCCTCCTCATCGTCATGGCTCTTGTGACAACTCTTAAGGCAGCTAAGATGCGTAAGGGACTCAAATGGGTTTATGGCGGAGCCATTGCTGGTGTTCTTGCCAGCGCAGTTATAGCTGTTATCTTACAAGTTGTTTTTCCAGCTGTGACCTCGGGGGCCAACCGTGAAATTATTGAAGGTGGCGTTGGTATCTTTGCAGTTGCGATGATGATTCTGATTGGAATTTGGCTCCATAGTAAGTCTTCAGTCAAACAGTGGAATGACTTTATGGACCGCCAGATGAAGATGGTGACGGCTACTGGAAGCTTTGTGTCCATGTTTGCCCTCAGTTTCTTGGCTGTCTTCCGTGAAGGTGCCGAGACTATTCTTTTCTATGTCGGTATTGTCCCACGTATCACGACAGCTAATTTCTTGATTGGTATTGCTTCAGCCATTGCAGTTCTTGTTATCATTGCTGTGGCTATGACTAAAGCGAGTCACTATATTAAACCGCACCGCATTTTCTTTATTTTGACTTGGTTGATTTATGCCTTGGCCTTCAAGATGCTCGGTGTCAGCATTCATGCCCTTCAGTTGACTAATATGATGTCTAATCATTTGATTAGTGGTTTCCCAACCATTGATTGGGCTGGTATCTATCCAAGCTGGGAAGTCTTGATTCCACAACTTATCTTTATTGCTATTATTGCCTTTGTGACGGTGAAACAGCATGGCAAGAAATGAAGATGAGATGACTATTGTTGAGCATCTGGTGGAATTTCGGAGACGTTTCATTGCAGTAGTGTTATGCTTTTTCCTAGTTTTTTGTATTACTCTGTTGTTTGCTAGGCAACTCTATGCTTATCTAACCAGAGGATTTGACAAGCCTTTATTAGTTCTAGGGCCTAACGATATTCTTTGGATTTACATTAACTTGGCTAGTCTCATGGCTTTTACGGTTACTTTGCCTTTCACCACCTACCAGATTTGGAAGTTTGTGAAACCAGGTTTGAGGGACAATGAAGCGCGTGCTATCTTTGCTTATATCCCAGCAACTTTTGTCTGTTTTGTATTGGGTTTGGCTTTTGGTTATTATTTTGTTAGTCCAGCTATCTTAGAGGTGCTTTTAAAACTAGGCGAAGGGCTCTTTAATACACAAATTACAGCACAGAACTACCTTAGTTTCTTACTGCATACGACAGTGCCTTTGGCCGTTCTCTTTGAACTCCCCGTAGTTGTGAGTTTTTTGACATCTATCGGCATAATAACACCAGTTTTTCTGACACATTATAGACGCTATGCTTACTTTATTCTCTTGGTTTTGGCGGTCATTCTAACACCAGCTGACTTTATCAGCGACCTGGCCATGACGGCACCCTTAATCTTGCTTTATGAAGTTAGCGTAACTCTAAGTAAGTTCATTTATAAACGTAAACAAAGAAAATATAAAGATAAATAGAAAGGAAATCTCATGGGAATTCTACGTGATATCGGAGCCCCAGGACTTATCATTATTGTCCTAGGAGCCCTCCTCATCTTTGGTCCTAAACGCTTGCCAGAACTCGGCCAATCCATCGGTAAAATGCTAGCCGAATTTAAAGCAGCTGTAAGTAAGACTGATGAAGATAAAAAGGATCATGAGACTGAGAAGAAAGACTAGTTCCTAGATACTCTAGTTTCTTGACAATTCTAAGCTTTTATGACATAATACACTTGTATTGAATAGTAAGTCTATATCATAGGCAAGAAAAGACCCCAAGCTAACTTCCACATAAGCTCGGGGTCTTTTTTAGCACTATCTATCCTTGTTTAACCACTTGTCGATCAGACGAAGGATAACACCGACCACAATAGGTCCGATGATAGTTTTGAATAGTAAATCCATCATAGGCAAACTCACCTCCCTTCGTAGGCGGTGTCGAGGTGCCAAGGGATATTATATCATAGATTGAGAGAGTTGTTTAGTGAGTGTCAGGAAGCAAAAGTTAGAAGGTAGTTTAATCATGCCATACAAAAAATCAGCTCAAGAAGGCTGATTTTTTTATTTTACAAACTGATACGTTTTTCTGTCTCAGCGTCGAAGAAATGACCTTTTGCAACGCTGAAAGTAAGGTTTACTTTTTCACCTGGATTGTGGAAGTCACGCGCATCAACACGGGCAGCAAATTCAGTTTCTCCAAGTTTTAGGTAAAGCATTGTTTCTGCACCAAGAAGCTCTGAAACGACGACTTCAGCATCTACATTGGCATCTGGATATACTTCTTGAACGATTGGACTGCTTGAAACATCTTCAGGACGGATACCAAAGATAACTTCTTTGCCTTGATAACCTGTTTCTTTCAAGATTTTAGCTTGACCTTCAGAAATTGCAATATCCAAGCCTTCAGAGTTAGTGATACGATTGCCGTCAACCTTAACATTGAAGAAGTTCATAGCAGGACTTCCGATAAATCCAGCAACAAATTTGTTGGCTGGTTCATTGTAAAGTTCCTGAGGTGTACCAATTTGTTCGATACGACCGATAGTACCAGAACCATCAGGATTTTTAGTAGAACTCATGATAACGATACGGTCAGCAAGAGTCATGGCTTCTGTTTGGTCGTGAGTAACATAGATGGTTGTTGCGCCAATATTACGAGTAATTTTAGCAATTTCAGCACGCATAGTGACACGAAGTTTAGCATCCAAGTTTGAGAGAGGTTCATCCATGAGGAAGACTTTAGCATCACGAACGATGGCACGTCCCATAGCTACACGCTGACGTTGACCACCAGAAAGGTCTGCCGGCTTACGATCTAAGAACTCAGTCAACCCAAGGCTAGCAGCAGCTTCACGCACACGTTTGTCAATATCGTCTTTTTTATATTTACGAAGTTTAAGACCAAAGGCCATATTTTCATAAACAGTCATGTGTGGGTAAAGTGCGTAGTTTTGGAATACCATGGCAATGTCACGGTCTTTTGGTGATTTGTCATTAACTACTTCACCATCAATATAGAGTTTACCTTCAGTGATTTCTTCAAGTCCAGCAACCATACGGAGAGTTGTTGATTTACCACATCCTGAAGGACCTACGAAAACGATGAATTCCTTGTCTTTGATGTCGATACTGAAATCTTCAACAGAGTAGTGAGTTGCATTTGGGTATTTTTTGTAAATTTTATCCAGTTTAAGAGTTGTCATATCATTTATCCTTTATTATTTAACTGATCCGCCGGTTACACCTTCAACATAGTATTTCTGCATGAAGATAAAGAGAAGAGTGATTGGGATGGCGATGATAATAGCACCTGCGGTAAATGGAAGGAACCATTCATTGATAGCGTCTTGGTTAAGCATTTGGTAGAGTCCAAGGGCAACGGTATATTTATCTTTAACGTCACCGAGGATAACAGATGCAAAGATGAAGTCTACCCAAGGTCCCATGAAGGCCATGAGGGCAGTGTAGACGATGATTGGTTTAGAAAGTGGCAAGGTAATTTTGGTAAAGATTTGAAGACGAGTTGCCCCATCAATCATTGCTGATTCATCCAATGAGTAAGGAATGGTATCAAAGAAGCCTTTCGCAATGTAGAAACCAAGTGCTGCCCCAGCAGAATAAACCAAAACCAAAGATGTCAAGGTTTGTGTCAAATTAAGGGCCTTCAAAATATAGTAGACCGCAATCATAGACATGAAACCAGGGAACATGTTAAGTACAAGTGCCAATTTCAAGAAGCCATTTCTGTGTTTGAATTTAATACGACTAAGTGAGTAGGCCATCCCAACGGTAATCAAAGTTGAGAGGATACATGTACATGTGGCAACGATGAAGGTATTGATGAACCATTTTCCAAATGGATAAGCATCGCTGGTAAACAGTTTAATGTAGTTATTAAAAGTGTAAGTCTTAGGGAAGAAGTAAGGAACCGCATTAGCTCCTTCACCACGGAAACTTGTAAGGAAGATCCAAATAATAGGAATCAACCAGATAACAGCTAGAACTGTCAATAGAATATAAGTACCAGTTAGGTAAAGATTTTTCTTACGTTTCATTATTTAGCAGCCCCTTCCTTGAATGAAGATGATCTTGTGTAGGCCAAGAGACTGAATGTTGCAGAGATGGCGAAAATCAAGATACCGATAACAGATGCCAAGTTGTAGTCTTTAGCGCTAACAGTCAGTTTGTAGAGCCAAGTTACCAAGAGGTCAGTTGAACCCGCTTGATAGTATTCAGAGTTAGTAGGTCCACCACCAGTAAGGAAGTAGATAACGTTGAAGTTATTGATATTACCGATGAATTGTTGAATCAATGATGGTGCCATGATCAAGAGAATTTGTGGGAAAGTGATGCTCTTGAAGATTTGGAATTTGCTTGCTCCATCAATTTCAGCAGCTTCAATCTGCTCAGTTGGCAAGTTCATGATGATACCAGTTGCGACCAACATTGTGAACGGAATACCAATCCACATATTAACAAAGATAATAGAGAACTTAGCCCAGAGAGGATCAGTCAAGAATGGAATAGGCCCATTAGTGAGATGCAAGGTTTGAAGCAAACCATTTAAAGGACCATGGTCATTAAGGAAGTTACGCATCAAAAGAAGGGATACGAACTGAGGAACGGCGATAGTGATAACAAAGAGTGTACGCCATACTTTCTTGAATTTAAGCCCCTTAGTGTTGAGCAAGAGAGCAAGGACAATACCGAAGAAGAAAGTTGTTGCTGTTGCAGCAACTGCCCAAATCAAGGTCCATGTCAAAAGTGGGAAGAAAGTACCAGCCATACGACCTTGCAAAACTTCACCAAAACTTGAGAAACCAACCCAGTCAAAGAGTGATTTAGGTGCTGGGTGATTGTGGTCAAAGTTAGTAAAGGCCAAACAGATCATGTAGATCAAAGGCAAGATTGTGAAGAGCAAAACTCCAATCAATGGTATAGTCATAAGTCCCATGTGGAAACGACCATCGGCCAAGGTCTTGAAGTCTTCGACAAAGTTAGGAACTTTACGTCCAGACTGTTTGAGAGCCATGAGATGACGAGCACTCTTAAGGTTACACCAGTAAATATAAGCGAAGACTGCACAGAAGATCAGTGAAGCAAGTCCAAAAATCAACAAGAGCATAGAGTTATCTCCAGCGACCTGAACAGTAAGCTTAACCCCATTAACTTCTTTAACGGCCTCACCTTGTTCTTGAGTCCCTAAGGTAATCATACCTTTAAGTGCAGGGATGATTTGGATAACGAAGGCTACTAAGAAGGCAATCTCAGAAAGGAGGAAGAGCAAGCCCTTGGTGAACTGTTTGTTGACCAAGTTTGCCAATCCCATTACCAGAAAGGACAATTTGACATCCCATGTACCTTCTTTGAAGACCTGGCGCATAGGAGTTGTGTCGTAGATTGTTTGTGACATAGATATCTCCTCAGATAAATGATTAATTAGTGATAGATAAAGAGGCTAGGAACCTGACCTGCCTCTTTACCTTCTCATAGTTAGGATTCTTATTTAGCTGCTGCCAAATCTTTATCAAATTGTTGTAATTTAGTAAGGAATTGGTCTTCCTTGATTTTACCGTTATATGCATCACTCATAAGAGCAGCACTTTCAGTCCAGAAGACTGACATTTGACTAAGTTTAGGCATAACAGTTGTGTACTGATCAGATGAACCCATAGTGATTACAGCTTGTGCAAGAGCATCCTTTTGAACAGCTTCAGAAGCTTGAACTTCTTTGTTAGCTGGGATGATGTGACGGTCTTCATTAGTGAATTGGTTATTTTGACTGTCTTTGCTTGTCAAAGCTTGTGCCAATTGGTAAGAAGCAGCGATACGTTCTGCGTTACCTTTAGATGGTGTTTGGTTAACTGCGTAAAGTTTAACACCCATGAAGGCTTTTTGTTGAACGTCTTGACCACCGATATTAACTGTTGGGTAAACAGCAACACCAAGATTGTCTTTACCAACAGCTTTAGCAGCTGCAGCGTAGTCCCATGGTCCTGATTGGAAAGCATCAACAGAACCATCTTCGAATTTAGCCATCATGTTAGCTGAATCGACATTGACAAATCCTTTATTGTCTTTTTGAGCTGCGATGAATTTAAGAACATTCACACCAGCCTCGTTACCCCAGTTAGTACCTTTCACATCTTCACCGTTAGGACCAAAGAGTGTGTCACCAACTGAAAGGAAGAGAGGAGCAGTTACATAAGCATTAACTTCTTTCAAGTTGCTACCAAATTTAGCTTTAGAAGTGATTGTTTCATATGATTTCACATCTTCTTCATTAAGTTTAGATTTGTTGTAGTATGTAACTTGAGTTTCGATACCGTATGGGAAGGCGTAAGTTTTACCTTTGTATTGAGCACCTACAGCAGCTTGTTCAGTATCTTGCTCAGCAATTTCTTTTGAGTATTGCTCTGGGATTTCTTGGATAGCTCCAGCGTCTACCAATTTACCGAGTTGGTCATGTGGAAGTGAGAAGACATCTGCAGCAGTAGAAGCATCCTTAGTCAAGTTTTCTTGAGCATTTGGATCTTCCATTTCAACCATATCAACTTTGTAACCAGATTTCTTTTCAAACTGTGCTACTGTATCTGAGTAAGATTTCTTAGCACCAGTTGGTACCCAAAGTTTCAAAGTCTTGCTATCTGAGCTTGAGCTCTTGCTTGAGTTTGACCCACAAGCCACCAAGAGCGACCCAGCCACGAGAAGTCCAGCACTACCAAGTAATACCTTTTGCCATTTTTTCATTTCTATTTCCTCCAGAAATTTAGTTTACGATAACCATTATGCAATCGCTTTCATCGTTTGTCAAGTATTTTATAAAAAAATTATTTTTTTTGCAAACGATTGCATAAAACACCTATCTAGTTTATAATTGTTCTTATATTTTACGACTATATAGAAAATTTTATGAGAATGAGAGGGACATAATGGCTACAATTAAAGATGTTGCTAAGAAGGCTGGAGTCAGCCCATCAACGGTAAGTAGGACATTAAAAGATAACTCGGCTATATCAGAAGAAACAAAAATTAAAGTAAGAGCAGCTATGGAAGAATTAGGTTATGTACCAAACTCAGCAGCACAAATGTTGGCAACAGGCTTAACTCATAGTTTAGGTGTTGTTCTTCCTCCCTTAACAGACCGTGAAAATATCAGCCAGCCCTTCTATATGGAGATTTTAACAGCAATCAATGAAGAGGCTAGTTGTCATTCTCAGGTCGTTAGTATTGCTACGGGTGCTACTCTAGAGGAATTAGTCAAGCAAGTTGAGCTCATGCATCGCCAAAAACGGGCAGATGGCTTTATAATTCTCTATTCAGAAAAGAAAGATCCGGTTAAAGATTACTTATTAAAACAAAAAGTACCTTTTGTAGTGGTTGGAGCAGCAGTGGATAATGAAAATAAAGTAACCTATATTGATAATGATAATAAGGAATTAGGTCATGAAGCTGTGAACTACTTACAGGCAAAAGGTCACCGAAAGATTGGTTTTGTCACAGACGATTTATTTGGGCAAGTAGGACAGGAACGTTATCAAGGGTATCAGGAAGTGGCAGACAATCTAAATTTGGATGTCTTACCTGAACTTGTATTTTCAGCTCGAACAATCGAGACTTTTAAAAAGGAATTGGAAAGATTTTCTCCGACAGCTTTGATTGTTAAGGATGACCTTATTGCCCTTCGTCTCATTCAATGGTTAAACAACCAAGGATTTAGAGTTCCTGAAGATTATGCCATTATTTCTTTCAATAATTCGACTTTTGCTGAAATCATGCATCCTTTCTTGACCACATTTGACATTAATATTCAGGCACTAGCTAAAGAAAGTGTTCAAAACCTTCTTGGGATTCTTAAAGCGACTAAGATTAAGTCGCAAAAAGTCATTATTCCATTTAAACTTATAGAAAGAGAAAGCGTCTGAACTTATCCCTAATAGGTTAAGGAGCATCCAAGTAGTTGGTTAGAAAAACAGCCGGCTACTTTTTTCGTTTAAAAAGAAACCTATTTTTCGAATTCAATAGAAATAAAGATTTAAGAAAATACTCCCGTAATGTAAGCGCTTGTTTTACGAACTTTATTTTAAAGAGCTATAAATTTTTTATTTTTTTGTTAAAAATTCTTGACTAATGCAAACGTTTGCATTATAATAATAAGTGTAAAAAATAATTTGAGGTAAACGTTATGAACAAACGAGCAAGCGGTGTTTTGATGCACATCACATCACTTCCAGGTGACTACGGGATCGGATCTTTCGGTCAAGCAGCCTATGACTTTGTTGATTTCTTAAAAGAAACAAAACAAACTTACTGGCAGATTTTGCCACTTACTACAACAAGTTATGGGGATTCACCTTACCAATCATTCTCAGCGGTAGCAGGAAATACACACTTTATCGATTTGGATTTCCTTATTCGTGACAAATTTTTAACTAAAGCTGATGTTAAAAACGCTGACTTTGGGTCAGATCCTGAGTTTATTGACTATGCTAAAGTTTACGAAGCACGTCGTCCAATTCTTGAAAAAGCAGTTAAAGCAATTTTAGCAGATAAGAAAGAAACTAAAAGATTCGAATCTTTTAAAACTAAAAATGCTAACTGGTTAGCTGATTATGCTGATTTCATGGCTATCAAAGAACACTTCGATAACAAAGCCCTTCAAGAATGGGATGATAAAAAAGCAGTTAAACGCGATGAAGCAACTCTTGAGAAACTTCGCAAAGAACTTGCTGATGTTATCACATATCACCAAGTAGTACAATACCTCTTCTTTAGCCAATGGGCAGAACTAAAAGCTTATGCTAACAAAAATGGTATTCAAATCATCGGTGACATGCCAATCTACATTTCAGCTGATAGTGTTGAAGTTTGGACTCAACCACATCTCTTCAAACTAGACGCTGAATGTAAACCGCGTTACATTGCAGGAGTTCCACCTGATAACTTCTCAGCAACTGGTCAACTTTGGGGTAACCCAATCTATGCTTGGGATAAACACAAAGCAGAAAATTATGCTTGGTGGGTATTCCGTATTCAAGAATCATTTAAACTTTATGATTACTTGCGTATTGACCACTTCAAAGGGTTCTCTGACTTCTGGGAAATTCCTGGAGGAGATGAAACTGCTGAAAATGGTGAATGGGTTCCTGGACCTGGTTATGACCTTTTCAAAGTGGTTAAAGAAGAATTGGGTGATCTTAAAATCATTGCCGAAGACCTTGGTAACATTGATGATAAGACACGTAAACTTCTTGCAGACTGTGGTTACCCTGGAATGAAGATTGTTCAATTTGGATTCTACGATACTACTGGAAATAGCATTGACATTCCACACGTATACACACAACATTCAGTTGCCTACACAGGTACACATGATAACGAAGTAATCAACGGTTGGTACGACAACTTGACGCAAGAGCAACGTGATTATACTGATGCATACATCAACCGTCGTCAAGGTGAACCAATCACACGTGCTCTTCTTCGCACCCTCTTTGCTACTGTAAGCAACACAGCTATTGCGACTATGCAGGATATCCTTGATAAACCTGAAAATAGCCGTACAAACTTCCCTAACACAGTTGGTCAAAACTGGAAATGGCGTATGCTTCCAGGTGAAATTACTGTCGACAAGAAAGAATTTTTGACAGACATTACAGAAAGATATAATCGAGGTAATAACTAAAATGGCTACATTTACACAATATGTTGAAGCAAAAAACAAAAATCTTAAGGACCTTTCAAACGAAGGAATCTACTATCTTTTGTTGGAATTCGTAAAAGAAGCAGCTGCTCCAAAACCTAAAAACGATAGCAAACGTAAAGTTTACTATATCTCAGCTGAATTCTTGATCGGTAAACTTTTGTCTAACAACTTGATCAACTTGGGTATCTACAAAGATGTTAAGGCTGAATTGGATGCTGCTGGTAAATCAATCAGCGAAATTGAAGACGTTGAACCAGAACCATCTCTTGGTAACGGTGGTTTGGGACGTTTGGCTTCATGTTTCATCGATTCTATGTCAACACTTGGCATCAACGGTGAAGGTGTTGGTCTTAACTACCACTGTGGTCTCTTCAAACAAGTCTTCAAAGATAACAAACAAGATGCAGAACCAAACTACTGGATTGAAGATCAATCATGGTTGGTACCAACTGATATCTCTTACGATGTTCCATTCAAAAACTTTACTTTGAAATCTCGTTTGGACCGTTTGGATATCTTGGGTTATAAGAAAGAAACTAAGAACTACCTTAACCTCTTTGATATCAATGGTGTGGACTACGGTTTGATTGATAAAGGAATCACTTTTGATCAAGACGAAATCCAAAAGAACTTGACACTTTTCCTTTACCCAGATGACTCAACTCGTAAAGGTGAGCTCTTGCGTATCTACCAACAATACTTCATGGTATCAAATGCTGCTCAACTTTTGATTGACGAAGCTATCGAACGTGGATCTAACCTTCATGATCTTCCAGATTACGCTTACGTACAAATCAATGATACTCACCCATCAATGGTAATTCCAGAATTGATCCGTCTTTTGACAGAAAAACATGGATTTGAATTTGATGAAGCAGTAGCAATCGTAAGCAAAATGGTTGGTTACACAAACCACACTATCTTGGCTGAAGCCCTTGAAAAATGGCCTCTTGACTACCTTGAAGAAGTTGTTCCACACCTTGTTGTTATCATCAAGAAATTGGATGCTATCATTCGTGAAAAATTCGAAGATCCACGTGTTCAAATCATTGACAAAGACAAACGTGTTCACATGGCACACATGGATATCCACTTCTCTACAAGCGTTAACGGTGTAGCAGCACTTCACACAGAAATCCTTAAATCTTCTGAGTTGAAACCATTCTACGACCTTTACCCAGAACGCTTCAACAACAAAACAAACGGTATTACATTCCGTCGTTGGTTGGAATTCTCAAACCAAGAACTTGCTGATTACATCAAAGAATTGATTGGCGATGGTTACCTTACTGACGCAACTCAATTGGAAAAATTGGCTGCCTTTGCAGATGATCCAGCAGTTCACAAACGTTTGGCTGAAATCAAATATGATAACAAATTGTCTCTTAAACGTTATCTTAAAGCTAACAAAGGTATCGATCTTGATGAAAACTCAATTATTGATACTCAAATCAAACGTTTCCACGAATACAAACGTCAACAAATGAACGCTTTGTATGTCATCCACAAATACTTGGAAATCAAAAAAGGAAACCTTCCAAAACGTAAAATTACTATCATCTTTGGTGGTAAAGCAGCTCCTGCTTACGTTATTGCGCAAGACATCATCCACTTGATCTTGTCACTTTCTGAACTCATCAACAATGATCCAGAAGTAAGCAAATACCTCAACGTTCACTTGGTTGAAAACTACAACGTAACAGTTGCTGAACACCTTATCCCAGCAACTGATATCTCAGAGCAAATCTCATTGGCTTCTAAAGAAGCTTCAGGTACAGGTAACATGAAATTCATGCTTAACGGTGCCCTCACTCTTGGTACAATGGACGGTGCCAACGTTGAGATTGCTGAATTGGTAGGACCAGAAAACATCTTCACGTTCGGTAAAGACTCTGATACAATCATCGACCTTTACGAAAAAGAAAGTTATGTATCACGTGATTACTACAAAAAAGATGCTAATATCAAAGCAGCTGTTGACTTTATCGTAAGTGAAGACCTCGTTAAAGTTGGAGATAAAGAACGCTTGGAACGTCTCCAAAAAGAACTTATCTCTAAAGACTGGTTCATGACATTGATTGACTTGGCTGAATACATCGACAAGAAAGAAGAAGTATACGCAGCTTACGAAGATCAAGATGCATGGAACAAAAAAGTTGTTTACAACATCGCTGAAGCAGGGTTCTTCTCATCTGACCGTACAATCGAACAGTATGACAAAGACATCTGGCACACAAAATAAAAATCTAGTTGCATAGAAGGAAACAAGATCAGAAATGGTCTTGTTTTTTTCATGAAAAAAACACAGCTAATTTAGATGGTTAGCTGTGTTTACATAAATTTAATTCTGTCAGTTATGATAATGATTCAATATATCATTAATATATGCTTCTTTATTTGATGCATCATAAGTTTTAGATGTTGAGTATTTTAGATAATGGATTTGATCTTTTGCAGTTCTGGATTCTTCTTGTAGGTATGAATCTGTTATGGTAATTTTAAAATTCTCGCTCTTACCTGTTAAATCAAGGCTTAGTGGAAAATTTGTAAATTCATCTGAGTAAAAGGCCATCTTGTAAAAGTTGTATTTGTCACCCCTAAAGCTATTTAAGTGAGGAAACGTTATATTGTACATTCCATCCCAGTAATCCCCATACTCTCTAATATCGTAGTCATCGAAGAAGTCTTGAATTCTTTCTTTGTTAGCATAATTCTTTTCAAAGGTAACGAAGGGAGTCTGCCAATCCCATATCGGAATGTCACCTTCATTTCCATAGATAATATAACTTTGCATTTTTCCTGATTTAGGATTTTTCAACTGAAACTGGTACTCTCTAACACCATCTTTGACAGCTCCAGTTTGATATAGGGTATCCCCAGGAACTATCAAAAAAAGAAAATCTCTTAGATATAATTCGAAGTCGGCATCCATTGTTTTATCATGTAATCCAGGGAAACGCTGAATTATTTGTCTGTAGTTCTCAGCATTAGAAAACCATTCTTTATCAAAGCCTGGACCGACTTCAAATACTTTATGATCGAAATAGTTTTGATATTCTTCATAATAGTTTTCAGTAGAGGTCACCTGTCCAAATGGTAAAGTCATATTGGTATTATCTGTAAAAGTAATATGTAAGAAAAGTCTTCGGGGATCAATTCCTTTATCAATATAATGGCCGACCTTATAGGCAGACAAATCATCTGGAAAATCGTCTTTTCCGAAGTGTAGAACCTCAATCTCAATATCTTTGACAACTTTTCTTTGAGGTATTATCTTCTTGACACTGTAATGATAAGCCTTGTAATAGTAATTCTCCTTATCATAGAGATAAGGCTTGTAAGCTCTTTGGTAGGCATTATAGAGAAAAATTCCAAGGGTTACAAAAAGAAGCAGAGCTAAGGCTATTTTGAACTTTTTATTTATTTTATTAGTTAGCCTTGAGAAAAAGAGACTCAATTTACTAGGATTTTGTATCATGTCAAAACTCCCCACATATTTTATACTATTATATCATGAAAATCCTTATACCTAAGGCGTCTTCGTGTACTTTGTCACTGTTTTCCTTTATAATATAAGTATCACATTACAAGAGGAGAGCTAATGAAATATATCGTAAATACATCAAACGATCCTGCCTATAATATTGCTTTGGAAGCCTATGCTTTTCGTGAATTGGTGAATGAAGAAGAATTGTTCATTCTTTGGATTAACCGTCCAGCTATCATTGTTGGTAAACACCAAAATACCATTCAAGAGATTAACAAAGAATATACAGATGCTCATGGTATCAAGGTTGTTCGCCGTTTGTCTGGTGGTGGCGCTGTTTATCACGATTTGAATAACCTGAACTATACCATCATCTCTAATAAGGCAGATGAAGGTGCTTTTGACTTTAAGACTTTCTCTCAACCTGTAATCGCTACACTTGCTGATTTGGGAGTTAAGGCTGAATTTACTGGTCGTAATGATCTTGAAATCGATGGTAAAAAGTTCTGTGGAAATGCTCAAGCTTACTATAAAGGTCGTATGATGCACCATGGTTGCTTGCTTTTTGACGTTGATATGTCGGTTCTTGGTCAAGCCCTTAAAGTCAGCAAAGACAAAATCGAATCAAAAGGCGTTAAATCTGTACGTGCTCGTGTGACCAACATCGTCGACGAATTGCCAGAAAAAATCACTGTAAATGAATTCTCAGATAAAATCTTGGAAAAAATGAAAGAATTCTACCCAGAAATGACAGAATACGTCCTTTCTGAAAGCGAATTGGCTAAGATTCAAGACTCTTATGAGAAACAATTCAATACATGGGATTGGACTTACGGACAGTCACCAGAATACACAGTAGAACGTAATGTTCGTTACCCAGCTGGTAAAATCTCAACCTATGCCAACGTTGAAAATTCAATCATTAAATCTGTTAAGATTTACGGAGATTTCTTTGGTATCGGAGATGTATCAGATATTGAAGACTTGTTGGTTGGTGTACCTTACGAGTACGAAGATGTCTTGGCAAAACTTAAAACTATTGACACAACACATTATTTCTCACGTATGACAACCGAGGAGGTTGCAAAAGCTATCGTAGCTTAATCATTGTTTGAACAATCTGGAAAACTCCAGGTTGTTTTTTCTTGGGAAAAATCTTTCAAAGTGAAATAACGATATAGATATTTTCGCATTGGTTCTGGAAGTTAGTATCTGATTGACCTAGTGTGGTATTTTATATATTCAGATAGTAAACCTATAAAGCCTCTAAGAGAAAACATCCTATAACATCTTTCCGAAAAACTGTAATTTTCTTGAAAGAAAGATAAGGGTGTGATATACTTCTATTAAGTAATTTTGGAGAAAAAACAAATGAAACGTGAACTCTTACTCGAAAAAATTGAAGAATACAAATCTCTAATGCCGTGGTTTGTCTTGGAGTATTATCAGTCTAAACTATCGGTTCCATATTCTTTTACGACCTTATACGAATACCTTAAGGAATATAAACGCTTTTTTGACTGGTTGATTGACTCAGGTATTTCAGATGCTCATGATATTGCCTCAATTGACATCAAAACCCTGGAAAATCTAACTAAAAAAGACATGGAGTCATTTGTGCTCTATCTACGTGAACGTCCGTCCTTAAATACCTATTCCAAGAAACAGGGAGTTTCTCAAACAACCATTAACCGTACGCTTTCAGCTCTATCTAGTCTCTATAAGTATTTAACTGAGGAGGTCGAGGGTCCTGACGGTGAGCCATATTTCTATCGTAACGTCATGAAAAAAGTTTCGACTAAGAAAAAGAAAGAAACCTTGGCTGCGCGTGCTGAGAATATCAAGCAGAAACTTTTTCTAGGCGATGAAACCCTGGAATTTCTTGATTATGTCGAAAATGAATACGAAGTTAAGCTCTCAAATCGCGCAAAATCTTCGTTTTACAAGAATAAAGAACGTGATTTAGCGATAATAGCCTTGCTACTGGCTTCAGGGGTTCGACTTTCTGAGGCTGTTAACCTGGACCTTAAAGATATCAATCTGAAAATGATGGTCATTGATGTTACTCGAAAAGGTGGCAAACGAGACTCAGTTAATGTAGCAAGTTTTGCAAAACCTTATCTTGAAAATTATCTTAGTATCCGTGATAAACGCTATAAGGCTGAAAAGCAAGACCTTGCCCTATTTTTAACGGAATATCGAGGGGTTCCAAACCGTATTGATGCTTCAAGTATCGAAAAAATGGTTGCCAAATATTCTCAGGATTTCAAGATACGTGTGACTCCCCATAAACTACGACACACTCTGGCAACACGTCTTTATGATGCTACCAAGTCTCAAGTTTTAGTTAGCCACCAACTTGGCCATGCTTCCACTCAGGTCACTGATCTTTATACTCATATCGTCAATGATGAGCAAAAAAATGCTCTAGATAATTTATAATTACCCTAGTCTAACCATTCCTATTTGGAGTGGTTATTTCTTAGTTTACATAAATTTAATTATGCTAAAAGTATTTTATGATCATACATAAACATAACTAAATTTATGTAAAATATTACACACAAAAAACAAACTCTCCTCCATGGAAAGCTTGTTTTACTTATTAATAATCTTTAAGGGCAGATTCAACGGCTGCTTTTTCTTTTTCAATCAAGTTTACTCGTGCGGCAATTGTCTTAATTCCCATCAAGATATTACGTTCTAAGGCTTTATCACTTGTTTGTGGCTCGAAGAAAGCAATATATTGATCAAGACGTTCTTGCGTTTTAAAGATTCCAGCTGGGATATTAACAAAGCTATCAAAGCTCATATCGCCACCTAGGGCTGCCTTAATCCAATCCCAGTTATCTTTCGCCCAGTTCCAAACGGTTTCTTGTGCAAATGATTTGCTGAGGAAATTCATATACCATAGGTACAAGTCTTGAGGTTTAACGACATGTTTGTCTTTAAGCTGACCTAGCACGTAGTCGAGACCTTCTTGGTTTTTAAGGTATGAAACTGCTTGAGTCAATTGACGACGGAAATTACTATCATTTGTTGTTACATATGCATTGACATAGTCTTCAACAAGAGTTAGACTGTCTTCCTGTTTCATTTGGTTAATGAGAACGAGACCACGGACACTTGCAGGGATGCTTTCAATGTTCTCTTTATGAGCTTGGAAAACACTTGCGGCCGCAAGGACTGCTGGTTGATAGTCTGCTTGAATCAAGTAGCTAAGAGCTGTTTGACGAACCATTTCGTCTTCATCTGATTCTCCATCTTTGGCATCGAAACCAAGACGCTCAAAGTCATTTTGGAATTGACGACGTACTAAAGCCTTGTAATGCACTTCTGCTTCTGTATCCTCATCGATAAAGCGTTTCAAACCAGCGAGGATTTGAGACTTAGCTTGAGCAATCAAGAAGCTTTCTTCTTTTTCGACAAAATCAAGAAGAGCAACTAGGCTTGCATACGAGATACGGCCACTTTCAGCAAGAAGACGGCGTTCTTGCAAAATCTGAAGTTTACTTACAGTATCAAGGTTAGCAAATTCCTCTAAGAGTTGGTCCAAGAGTTCACCTTGATAATCTGTGATGTAATGTGCTGTATTTGCTGTATTAAGGCGAAGAGCTCCTTTATTTTCAGCAGCAAGCTGGTTATAATTTGGAATCTCAATACGCTCTTCTGAGAGTGTGTCTGGGAGCCCCTTCCAGTTTGTGTTCAATGGAATCTCCCAAAGACGACCTTTATCTTCATGTTCACCAATGAAGAATTGTTTTTGACTAAGAATGAGAGTGTCGTCAACTACTTCTGCACTAACAACAGGGTAACCTGGTTGCTCCAACCAAGTATCCATGAAACTAGAGACATCTTTACCAGAAGCATCAGAAAGGGCATTCCAGAGATCTCGTCCAATAGTGTTGTTGTACTGATGTTTTTCGAAGTAAGCTTTAAGTCCTTTAGCAAAGGCTTCGTCACCTAACCAACGGCGAAGCATATGCATGAGACGGCTACCTTTAGCATAAACGATAGCACTATCAAAGAGGGTATTAATCTCATCTGGGTGATTGACTTCCATGTGGACAGACTGAACACCGTCTGTAGCATCACGTTGGAGGGCATGAGGCACACCAGTTGTTTGGAAATCTTCAAAGATATTCCAGCTAGGCTCAATGGCATCTACTGAAACATACTCCATCATATTGGCAAAGCTTTCGTTAAGCCAGAGATCATCCCACCATTTCATTGTAACAAGGTTACCGAACCATTGGTGAGCCAATTCGTGGGCAACTACAAGGGCTACTTGTTGACGGCTTGCAGCTGAGCTATTTTCATCTACAAGAAGGTAAACTTCACGATAGGTAACAAGACCCCAGTTTTCCATGGCACCTGCTGAGAAGTCAGGAAGTGCGAGATGGTATGACAATGGGATAGGATACTTGACTTGGAAGTAGTCTTCGTAGAAATCAATGACACGAACGGCAATATCAAGGGCAAAGTCAACGCTGTTTTCAGCTTGTGCAACTGTAGCGAAGACACCAACTTCAGTACCGTTTTGTGTTTTCGCTGTCTTACCTTGAAGAGCTCCAAAACCAAAGGCAAGGAGGTATGTAGACATACGAGGGGTTGTCTCAAAAGTCCAAACCCCAGTCTCTTCACGCAAATGGCTATTGATTTCAGGCATGTTTGACAAGGCTATATCGCCTTCTTCAGCATCAAATTTCAATGAGAAATCAAAAGTAGCTTTAGCTTCTGGTTCATCAACAGATGGGAAGGCTTCACGCGCAAAATGAGATTCAAACTGCGTTGAAATAATTTCCTTTTTCTCACCATTGTAGGTGTAATATGATGGGTAAATCCCTGTCATATTATCTGTAATACGACCAGAGAATTCAATGACAAGCGTCAAAACACCGGTCTCTGGAAGTTCAATATGAAAGGCTTCGTTAGCATCATCCATTTGGAAGTTTAACGATTCATTATCCAAGAGAACGGAACTAATGGTAAGGTCTTTTTGGTGAAGGGAGATATGGTTATCAAGGGCTTCACCTGTAATGGCAACATTCCCTGTAAAGGTCTTTTCAGAACGATTAATGTCCAAGAAAAGATTGTAATTTTCAGGGATGAAACTTTCGATAAAACGAGCAACAGATGCTGTCATACGTATATACTCCTAATCTAACTTTTCGTATCGAAACAGACTGACAAATGTTTCGATATTAGACTCTTTTACAAAAGAAAAGGGTCTGAATTATTCAATACAGACCCATTATAACATAGATTGGAAGCTTTGCCTATAGTTCAATGATTTTACCAGATTTGAGATAGACAACCCACTCGCAGAGATTGCGGGCATAGTCACCGATACGTTCCAAATACATAAGTACTTGGAAATATTCTTTGGCAGCGAAGGCGGCATCAGGATTCTTACGAACACCTTCTACTGTCATGGCTTGAATATCACGGAAATAGTTATCAATGATTTCATCTGAAGCTGCGATTTCATAAGCGCGTCGTTCGTCACTGTTCAAGTAAACATCTAGAGCATCTTCGACCATGTGGCGGACTGCTTTCCCCATTTTCTTGATTTCAGCTTCAATTTCAGTTAGACGCTCTTCACCTTTAATGCGGATGGTTGCTTTAGCGATAGCAACGGCATGGTCACCCATACGCTCAACGTCGCTAGATGCTTTAAGTGCGGTGATAACTGTACGCAAATCACTTGATACAGGTTGCTGTAGAGCAATAATTTCAAGTGATTTTTTCTCAAGTTTGGTTTCGTAGTTATTAACGATTTCGTCATTTTCAATGACTTCCTTAGCCAAATCACGGTCATGGCTGATAAAGGCACGTACAGCTTTCTTAAGCTGAGCTGCAACCTCTGTACCCATAGCGTAAAATTGGTTGTGGAGTTTTTCTAATTCTTCTTCGAAGGGAGTTCGTAACATCATAATTTTTTTAGTAATCTGTCCTTTCTTAACCGAATTTACCGGTAATATAATCTTCAGTTTCTTTATGTTGTGGATTTAGGAACATGTCTTTCGTTGATGAATACTCGATGAGCTCTCCATCAAGGAAAAAGGCTGTTCGTTGTGAGATACGACTTGCCTGCTGCATAGAACGAGTGACTAGCAACAAGGTGTATTGTTCTTTAAGGTTATAGAGGGTTTCCTCAATCTTACCAGCGGATATAGGGTCGAGGGCCGACGTTGGTTCGTCAAGAAGGATGACCTTTGGAGATGTGGCTAGCACTCGTGCAATACAGACACGTTGTTGTTGCCCTCCTGAAAGTCCGAGTGCTGAGTCATGGAGACGGTCTTTAACCTCTTCCCAGATTGAAGAACCCTTTAGTGATTCTTCTACTGCTTGATCAAGAACAGCCTTATCTTTGATACCATTGATACGAAGGCCATAAACCACGTTTTCATAGATTGACATTGGAAAAGGATTGGGTTGTTGGAAGACCATTCCGATTTCTTTACGGAGTTCAACGGTATCTGTTCGAGGACTGTAGACATTGTGACCGTTGTATGAAACAGCACCAGTAAGTGTCCATTCGGGATTTAAATCTCCCATTCGGTTGATAGAACGGAGCAGGGTTGATTTCCCGGATCCTGAAGGACCGATAAGGGCCGTGATTTCATTTGGATAGAAATCCATTGTCACATTATTGAGGGCTTTTTTCTTATTGAAATACACCGATAAATCATTGATTGAAATGATTGGTTCAGTCATAAGTGCTCCTTTCTATCCAAAACGTCCTGATACATAGTCACTGGTTGACTGTAGGGCAGCATCTTGGAAGATTTTCTTGGTTTCATCATATTCGATAAGATCACCAAGGTAGAAGAATGCTGTATAATCACTAGAACGCGCTGCTTGTTGCATATTGTGCGTCACGATAATAATAGAGTAATCTTCCTTAAGTTCAAACATGGTCTCTTCGAGCTGCATAGTAGCTACAGGGTCCAATGAAGCTGCAGGTTCGTCCATGAGGAGAATCTGCGGTTTAACGGCAATAGCTCTTGCAATACAAAGACGTTGCTGCTGACCACCTGAGAGGGTAAAGGCAGATTTATGAAGGTCATCTTTAACTTGATCCCAAAGTCCAGCTTGCTTAAGTGATGTTTCAACAATCTCGTCCAAGGTTTGCTTATCTCTTACACCTTTACGTTCGTGAGCAAAGGTGATATTTCTGTAAATAGACTTGGCGAATGGATTTGGACGTTGGAAAACCATTCCAATATGTTTACGCATTTCATAAACATTGATATTACTTGCGTTAACATCGACTCCTTGATAAAGGATTTGTCCAGTAACCTTAGCAATATCAATCGTATCATTCATACGGTTTAGACTACGAAGAAAAGTTGATTTACCGCATCCTGAAGGCCCAATAAGAGCTGTGATTTTATTTTTCTCGAATTGCATGTCAATGCCTTTGATGGCTTCTTTTTGACCATAGTAGACATGCAAGTCCTTTGTTTCAAGAGCGAGCTCCTTCTCTGGGAAGGTGATAATATGACGCTCGTCCCAATTATATTTTGTCATAATAACTCCTTTAAGCGGATGTTAATTTCTTATGGAGGTAAGCTCCCAAACGACGTGCACCAAAGTTGAAAATCAGAATGAAAATCAAGAGCACTGCTGCTGAACCAGCAGATACTGCAGTGGCGTCAGGTGTCGTACCTTCTGAGTTGACCTTCCAGATGTGAACAGCAAGTGTCTCTGCTTGGCGGAAAATCGAAATTGGACTAGAGATGCTAAGCGGATTCCAGTCGCTCCAGTTAAGTGCTGGTGCAGATTGACCTGCTGTATAGATAAGCGCTGCTGCTTCTCCGAAAATACGACCAGAAGCAAGAACGATACCTGTAACAATACCAGGTAAGGCTTCTGGAACAACAACGTGACAGATAGTTTCCCATCGAGACAAACCTAGAGCTAGGCCAGCTTCACGTTGGGTATGGTGAACGGTTCTTAAGCTATCTTCAACCGTACGAGTCATTTGTGGCAAGTTAAAGACAGTTAAGGCCAAGGCACCTGATAGGATTGAAAATCCATACTGAAATTGGACAACGAAAATCAAATAACCAAAGAGTCCGACAACCACTGAAGGGAGTGAAGATAGGATTTCAATGCAGGTACGGACAAAGTTGGTAAGTCGTCCTTTTTTAGCATATTCTGATAAGAAGATGCCAGCTCCCATTGAAAGAGGCACAGAAATAATCAAAGTAATAACCAATAGGAAGAATGAGTTGTAGAGTTGAACACCAATTCCTCCACCAGCTTTGTAGGATGATGATCGACTAGTCAGGAAAGACCAGCTGATGTGTGGTATCCCGCGAACCAAGATATAGAGAATCAAGGCTGCCAGGATTGTTACAATAATGCCAGCAATCACATAAAGCGTGCTGATGGCAATTTTATCAATTTTTTTAGCGTTCATAATTTCTCTTTCTCTCACGGGTAATGAATTTCACCAACATATTGAAACCAAGACTCATCAATAAGAGCACCAGGGCGAGAGACCAAAGGACATTGTTTGAAACAGTACCCATGACTGTATTCCCGATTCCCATAGTCAAGACAGATGTCAATGTTGCTGCTGGTGTCGTTAAAGAAGTTGGAATCACGGCGGAATTTCCGACAACCATTTGGATGGCCAGAGCTTCACCAAAGGCACGGGCCATACCAAAGATAACGGCCGTGAAGATACCTGGTTTAGCCGCATTAAGTGTCACACGCCAAATCGTTTGCCAGCGTGTAGCCCCCATTGCTAGACTAGCTTCACGATAGTGACGAGGGACTGCACGAAGCGTATCTGTTGTCATAAAGGTTACGGTTGGTAGAATCATGACGAACAAGACAAAGGTACCTGAAAGAATACCAAAACCTGTTCCACCAAAAATTAAACGAACAAATGGAACCACGACTTGGAGACCAATAAATCCATAAACAACGGATGGAATCCCGACCAAAAGTTCAATAGCGGGTTGTAGGAATTTAGCCCCTTTAGGAGAAATCTCAGTCATAAAGATGGCTGCTCCAATGGCAAATGGGGTTGCAACCAAGGCTGAAAGCAAAGTCACTACGAATGATCCCAAAATCATTGGTAGAGCCCCAAATTTACCTTCAGATGGTGACCAATCACCACTAAAGAGAAACTCGATCAAGCTAACTTTATTGACAAAGAAAGTCGCCAGCCCTTTTTGAGCAACGAAAAGTAAAATCATCGCCACGATGAAAACAATCAAGGCCAGGCAAAGGAAAGTGATTGTTTTACCAAACTTCTCGAGGCGTGAATTTTTAGAGGGTGATGTTAATTGTTTCACCAATTCTTCATTTTTCATGCTTACTCCTCACTCTTCTTTGAGACTTTACCATCAGCATCCTTGGTAACTTTCATGCTATGGATGGAAATGTAACCCATTTTTGCGACGACGTTTTCTTGGACTTCGTCACTCATCATGTAATCTAAGAATTGTTTGGTATAGCTATCCGGTTTTCCCTTGGTATACATATGTTCGTAGGACCAAATCGGCCAATCGTTAGTTGCAACATTTTCAGCTTTGGGTTCAAATCCATTTAACTTCAATGTTTTAACAGAATCATCAAGGTAAGCAAATGATAGGTATGAAATAGCACCTGGTGTCTGAGCAACGATTGACTTAACCATACCGTTAGAATCTTGCTCTTGGGTACGGATTGGTGATTTACCATCCATAATCACTGCATCGAAAGTTGCGCGTGATCCTGAGCTAGCTGCACGGTTAATAATAGTAATCTCTAGGTCTTTACCACCAAGCTGTTTCCAGTTTGTGATTTCCCCAGTGAAAATCTTGCGAAGTTGATCGGTTGTCAAGTTATCTACAGAGACTTCTTTGTTTGTAATCACTGCAATTCCTGCAACGGCAACTTGATAGTCAACAAGCTTACTGGCATCGATTCCAGATTTTTCCTCGGCAAAAAGGTCACTGTTACCAATTTGAACGGCACCAGATTGTACCTGAGAAAGTCCAGTACCAGAACCGCCACCTTGGACGTTAACGATATTCTCAGGGTTCTTTTCAGCGAACCCATCTGCTGCTGCCTCCACTAAGGGTTGAAGGGCCGTAGAACCAACTGCTGTAATGGACTGGCCACGGTCTATCCAAGAGGCACAGCCAGTTAAAACCAGCATGGCCATTGCCAGTGACAGAATCACTGCAAGGACTTTTGTTTTTTTCATTTTTGTCCTCCGACATTTTGTAACATAAGTAAGAATGTGTCTCATAGGTATGCTGTTAAAAGACACCTATCTAATTATAACAAGTATAGGATAACTAAGTCATATTAAAGTTTGGTTACAGGTTCTTAAATGTGAAATCTTAATCCTTTAGGATAGTAGTTTTTAACCGTATTTCCAACAACTTTAGCAAACCCAAAACCATTGCCATCCACTAAAAGCTGATACCAACCGTTAGGATGTGTATGATCTAGAGTAACCACATTACCAGAAACGTATTGGGCAAACTGGTCTTGACTTAGCTCTATACTTGAAACAACTTCATCAGATGTTAAAGCAATTCCAAGAGCAAAACTTGGTTCGAAACGTTTTTTCTTGAAGACACCAAGATGCAAACCGTTACGAGCGATTTTAACTTTAGAAAGGTCTGGGAGCCCTTTTGGAAGCAGGTAGAGATTGTCCCCAAAAACTTGCAGCAAACCATCCAGTCTAGTTTTAAGGTGTTTTTTTGCAAAATCTTCCCAAAGTTGCTTCTGCTCCTTGTTTAGGTTAGATTTTCCCTCTTTGATACGTGTTTGCTCAGGTACGCGCTTATCCTGGAATTTTGCCACAAACTGGCCTTCACCTTTGAAATGGTGTGGATACATTCGAGCTGTTTCTGGAAAATCAATTCCATCACTCATGCCATTCAATTTAGGGATTGCCACCAATTCAAGATCAGGATTATTTTCTAAAATCCAAGCAACAACACCTTCATTTTCCTCAGGAGACCAGGTGCAGGTTGAGTAGATCAATTGTCCACCAGGAGCGAGCATTTTCAAACCGTCTGATAAGATGTCCTTCTGTAATTGTGCCAGTTCATTAGGATACTCCTTATGCCAATATTGGATTGCATCAGGATCCTTACGAAACATTCCTTCTCCAGAACATGGTCCATCAAAGACAATCGTATCAAAATAATTTTTGAAAACTTTGACTAGTTTATCAGCTGACGTGTTTGTCACAATAACATTTCTCGCTCCAAAACGCTCAATGTTTTCAACCAGAATTTTGCTACGCTTTGGATTGATTTCATTGCTGACCAGCAGTCCTGTATTATCTAGGTAACTAAGAAGATGAGTAGACTTTCCGCCTGGAGCAGCTGCCAAGTCTAAAACACGACTTCCCTTGGATGGAGCTGCCACTTGAGCAACCATTTGAGCAGCTGGTTCCTGAGAATAAACCAAACCAGTTGCATGGTCGGCAGATTTTCCAGAAATTTTACCGTAATGGCCCCAAGGTGTTTCAGGGATAGCATCAGGAAAGTCCTTCTGTTGCTTTTTTAAAGGGTTGGTACGGTAGGCGGATACGGCTTCTTGATCAAAAGATGCAAAGAAGTCCTCAGCTTCATCTCTAAGGAGGTTATTATATTTTTCTATAAAGTCTGATGGAAATTGCATAGTTTCCTTTCTATCAAAAAACTGGACTAACCAAGAGAACTTGCTGTTCTGATTTGTCCAGTATGGTTTTATGTTTCAAATTAATTTTCTGAGCCCATAATATGCTTGATTTCTTTAAGTCTGTCTTTAGGGACAAGCATCACAGCTTGACGACTAGAATAATCCAGTGGTTCTCCAGTAATGGTCTCAAGGTGATAACCCAATTTTTCTCCCATAATACTTGCTGCGGCATAGTCCCATGGGTAAATAACTGAAAAGTAAGCTAAAATTTGACCAGATAGGACTTTTGACATGCTTAAACCAGCACCACCGTAGACACGAACGCCCAAGGTCTTATCAATAAGGTCTTTTAAGCCGTGAAAATTTTTAGCATACATAGCTCCATTGCTAGCGACTAGGCAACGGTCTAAAGGTCGGTTTTTATATGCTGGAAGCAACTTGTCATTACAATACACATCAAACTGGCCACCACCATAGAAAAGTTGATCAGCCATGACGTTATAAATGAGGCCAAATTTTCCTTGCCCCTCTTCATAGTAGGCAATCATAACACAAAAATTATCTTGTTGGACAATAAAATTGACCGTTCCATCAATAGGATCCAAGACCCAGACATTTCCATCTTTGATATTATGAACCAAGCCATTTTCTTCAGCGAAAATATTGTCTGAAGGGAAGGAGGATTTAATACGTGCCACGAGTAAATCTTGTGTTTGTTTATCAATATTAGTTACTAAATCATCAAAAGCCGTCTTTTCTTCGACCGTGATAGTTTTACTTAAACTTTCTTTAATAAAAGCACCGGCTTCTTTGATGATTTCTTTGGCGAAAATCAGTTTATTTTCCAAGTGATACAAATCCTTTATCTTTTGCTTTAGCAGCTTTGACAGCTTGATAGGTTGAAAAACCGCTAGCTTCTTCAAAGGCCTTGTCTAGTTGTTTTTCAGGCGCTTTGCCTGGAACAACGGTTTTAAATGCCTTATAGGCTTGCAAGAGTTGGTCACGGTCAACCTTACTCTCGTATGCTTTTTCTACCTGACTCAAAAAATGAAGCACTGTGGTAATTTCCTCAGTGCTCCATGATGAATCGAGTGGGTAGGAATAATTTCCTTTAGTCATTGTTACCCTCAATTTCAGCTCGAATGGTCGCTTGGCGCAATTCTTGCTTTCTATAATCACGAGGCAAAAAGGCACGAATTTCATCTTCGTTGAAACCAATTTGCATGCGTTTGTTGTCCATAATGATAGGTCGACGAAGAAGATTTGGGTATTCAGAAATCAATTGAATGAGTTCCTTGATGGTCAAATCATCCACATCGATATTCAGCTTCTGAAAGACTTTTGAACGGGTTGAAATGATATCTTCAGTACCATTTTCCGTGTAAGACAAAACCTTCATTAACTCATCGTGAGTTAATGGGCTCGTGATAATATTGTGTTCGTCAAAAGCAACTTCATGATTGGTCAACCAGGCTCGTGCTTTCCTACAGCTGGTGCAGCTAGGTGATAAAAATAAAGTTACCATGCAAACACCCCTTTCACTTTAACATTCCTAATCATTATACATTATTTGATTAGTTTTGGCTACGCTTTCTTAAAATTTTTCCGCGATTTTTTTATCAGCCTCCAGTTGAGCACATAGTTCATCGATATTATTGAACTTAATCATATCACGGATATAATCCAGCCAAAAAACTTCAATTGTCTTTCCATAAATATCGCCTTCAAAATCAAAGATATTGGCTTCAAGACGGAGTTCTGTTCCCCCAAAGGTAACGTTTTTTCCTAGGCTAGTCATGGAACGATAACGTTTGCCATCAATTACAACATCGGCGACATAGACACCGTCAGCTGGTAGAAAAGTCCTATCAATAGGTGCTAAATTTGCTGTTGGAAAACCAATGGTACGTCCACGGGCATCACCATGCACCACGATGCCACGTGTAGAGAATTCATGGCCAAGGAGTTTATTGGCTTCTTTAACCTTGCCTTCTCGTATTAATTGACGCACACGTGTTGACGAAATCTTTTCACCATCGCTTTGTTGCTCCTCAATGACATGAACATTACCAGAAAAATTACGGGCTAGGTAGTCCGCATCTGTTCGATGATGTCCAAATTTGTAATCAAAGCCCACAACAACCTCTTGGGCTTTTAGACGTTTAATATAACGAGCAATGAAATCGTCTGAACTTGTTCGAGCAAAATCACTATTGAAATCTGTTAAATAAAGCTGATCTGTTCCATAGGCTTCAAAAAGATCACAACGTCTCTTGGGTGCTGTGATATGAAGGAGGAGATCATCCGTATACCTTTGAAAAGTCAATTGAGGACTCTCATTAAAGGTAAGGACAGCTACTTCAAGCTGTTTTTCATCAGCAATCTGGCGCGCCTTATCAAAAAGGACCTTATGACCACGGTGAAGAGCATCGAAATACCCTAAGACAAGAACCGTTTCCTTTTCCTGATGGATATCTTTATAATCATTAATAGAAGTTACTTTCATTGACTTAATACTTTTCTAGGTTTATAAACTTGATTTCGCTTTTCCATGATGGCTAGAACCTTGTCTCCTAAAAAGGCCGCAACTAAGGGTTCTTGGCTATCGATAGTAATAAAGCGACCAAATGAAATTTCTTTAGCATCATCCTCAGTGACTTGAACAGCTGGTAGGTCCTGAACACCAAATTCGATGGGAAGGAGGAAGGAAGTATCCCCCGCTTCTACCATTTCTGAAATTTGTGAGAGTGTTAGTGCCTTATCTAAGGTTAGACCAGCTGAGGCTGTTCGACGAAGAGCAGACATATGACTCGCGTATCCGAGTTTAGCACCCAAATCGACAGATAAAGTACGGACATAAGTCCCCTTGCTACAAGCAACACGGAAGGTGAATTTTGCGGTATTGTTTTCCAATTCAATGGGAGAGGTACGGACAAATTCGGAAATTGTCACTTGACGTTGTGGACGCTCTACTTCTTCTCCAGCGCGTGCGTACTCATAAAGTTTCTTTCCGTTGACCTTAACCGCTGAATACATAGGAGGAATTTGTGTGATTTCTCCATCAAAACTAGCCATTGCCAGATCGACGGTTTCTTCATCTAACTCTGTAACCGGAGTTGTTTGAACGACATCTCCACTAGCATCCTCGGTAGTTGTTGAAAATCCAATGGTAATTTCTCCCTCGTAGACCTTTCCTGCTTCAGTCATGTACTCAATAACACGAGTCGCTTTTCCAACCGCTATAGGTAAAACACCAGTAACATCTGGATCAAGGGTACCTCCATGTCCGATTTTTTTCTCTTGTAATATTTTACGTAGTTTAAATACAGCATCATGACTGGTCATTCCAGCCTCTTTTTTGAGATTAATAATTCCTGAAATCATACTTTTAATTATATCAAAAGCAATCCTAAAGAGCTAGGTAGAAACATAAAGAGGCAGAGAGCAAAGTCTCAAACCTCTTAAGTATTATAGTCATAAGCAATCGCAGGTCTGCTAGCTTATTAATCGATATCTCTATTAAGGTCGCTTTCCAATTCAAAGAAAGGCTGAATATCCTGCACATATTCTAGGACACCCTGAAAGTCTCCCTTGTCATCTCTAACAGCTGCATAGGTAACATAAACGAATTTCCCTAAACGTTCAGATTTGAACCACATTGGAACTTGGTCACGCTCCCCACTCTTCAGTAATTCAAAGATTTTCTTGACCTTATCAAGCACTTTTGGCGGATGACAAAGTTCAACGTTTCGTCCAATTTGGCTAGGTGTTCGTTTAAAAACCATTTCATTGGCGGGAACATTATCATTATAGTACTGGAAAATATCGTCTTTATTGACGAAAGTGATTTCCAAAGGAAGATGGTTGAGAATGAGATTGGCCTGCTCCACAGAAAGATAACCATTGCCAAAAGGCTGAGTCGTTTCTCTATCTACGACAGTTTCAGTTTTTGGTTTTGGAGTGAAGCTGATGGTGAACTGCCCTTCGGGAGTGTCAATAATTTGGGTATTGTCCAGATGTTCGTCACTACTTAGTTCAGATTGTTCTTGCGATGTATCAGCATTTACCTCCTCAAAACGTTCACGCTTAGGTTTCCAGACAGCTGTAGGTTTTATTATTGCATAGCCATAGGCATCGCTTTCTTCGGCAATCGAAAGCCAATCGTCTTGCGTGAAGGTTTCAAGCAGAATCATAAGTAAGATAGCCTCTTCTTTGAAAATCATGGCTTCAAACTCTTCTGAGAATGCTTCGAAAGACTTTGAAAATTCTTCTAAATCAGCATCTGGAAGTTCTTTTAGTTTAGCTTCTGCCGCTCTAAAAAGTTTTCGGATGTCATCGTCTACTCCCCACATCACTTTTGGAGGGGAGTCATGGCCGTAACGCTCCATTATTGGAAAGAAAAGCTTTTCTTTACGCGTATAATGATTATGGAATTGACCAAGTAGAGTCATCTGATGCTTCAGTCCATTGAACAGGTCAGATTTAAAATCTTCATTTTCAGGCTTACTAATATTTTCTATGATACGTCGGATACGGAGAATAGCTGAACGTAGGGCTAAATTCTCTTGTTTAAACACATAAACAGGGTGGCCCTCTTGATCAGCGTCTGCCACTTCCACATCTGCAATAGCACCTTTAAAGAGGTTAGCGTGGACATTACAGAGGCTCATTACGTCTTCAAAGGTAACCCCATCTTCTGATGACATCAATTCATGCTCCATCATAGAGATTTCGAGGGCTGATACTCCCTTGAAGTGTTGATTGAAGCGCTCTTGAACACTCTCAGGACTGGCTCCATGGTGCAAATCTAGTAGAATTTCTTTGAGTATTTGAATACGATTATCTTCCATATCAGTCACCAATTACGTCATAACCATTGAACAGCAAGGTTTGCTTAATTTTTTCTAAGGGAATATTTGCTAACTTAGAGCCAGCCTTTAGACTTGTTACCTTACCGACAGTATTTAGCATAGCTGGGTTAGACAAGGGCTTGAAACCGAGATCAATCAGTAATTCCTTAACCTCTGGATGCTCTTTAATGATTGTTGCAACAGGTTGTGATAAATCTATAGTGTTGGTAGTCATAATGACCTCCTAAAAACATATTTACTACTTCCATTATACACGAGAATAATGAAAAAAAACCAACAAATCTTAGTTTGCTGGCTTTTGATTAATTTCCAAATAGAGCTTCCGTGACATTATGCTGGATATTTTCCCACTCCTGCTCTGCCCTCACCATCTTACGGTGGTAATCAGCACGCCCACGCAAGTAGGCAGCAATTTGATAATCTTGCTTCACAATTGGTATCTCAGGAATTTTGATATCCAAGAGGTCAGCTGTCGACAAATTTAGGACAGCCTTTCCCTTATCAGCATAGTCTAAATAGGCACGACCAATCTCTGTCTCAAGGAAAAACTTGATGTAGAAACCACGGAGTTTTTCCTTAGGTCGTAATACTGTGATATTTGATGAAGCGACAACTTCTCGCTTGCCCTGATCTTCGAAAACAGCAACTTTTTGTACAGTTCCCTTAGAAGCAATAAGGACATCACCGTCTTCTAAGAGAAATCGTAAAAGTTTGCGGCGTTCTTCAGAAAACGTCTTTAGGTCATCGTAGGCAATGCCGTTGGGTGTCATATCCGATAGATTAATGACAGCAAATTCGCCAGGTTCTGCCTTAGCAGGAACAGCTTTTCCTTTAAATTGATCGACAACATCGCCTAAACGAACAAGTTTGTCTGTATTAGCTTCGTAATCGATAATCAGTTGAGGTCTTTCTTTTTCAGACATTGAATCTCCTTTTTATATTTTACTATCCATATTGAGTATTGCTATACAATAATAGCAAGAAGCTAATACTTTTGCAAGTAAAAACTGTAAGGAAGGCAAAATAAAAAAGAGACCTGAGCCTCATTTTATAAGCTTTTAACCGCTGCTACTGCTGCTTCATAGTTTGGATCAGTATTGATATTGTCCAAATATTCGACATAAGTAATCTTATTGTCAGCATCTGCCACTAAAACTGCACGCGCTAACAAGTGCCATTCTTCAATGAGGACACCATAATCTTTACCGAAACTATTATCATAGTAGTCAGAAAGCATGATGGCATTTTCAAGTCCTTCAGCACCACACCAACGAGCTTGTGCAAATGGTAGGTCCACTGAAATAGTAACAACTACTGTATCGTCTAATTCTGACAATTCCTTATTAAAGGTACGTGTTTGTGTTGAACAGATACCAGTATCGATTGATGGAACGATAGAGATAACTTTTTTCTTTCCATCGAATTCTGAAAGTGATTTTTTCGTCAAATCTGTTGCTGTTAAGTTAAAGTCACGCAAGGTATCTCCAACTTGAAGTTGTTTGTCTTCTGCTACTGTAACTGGGTTTCCAATAAATGTTGGCATGTCAGTCGTCCTCCAATACTTTTTTTACTATTGTACTGTAAATATAGCAATAAGCCTAAACATTTGTTTAGAACTTTTCAAACAGAAGTTTAATTTTTTCAGCAATAACTGCATTAATTGCAGGAATAACCTCATCCGCAAATTTTTTTAGGTAGGGATAATCACCAATTTGCACTCCATATATAGCATTTTTGAAAAGAGAAATATCATTTTGATCATTTCCAAAAGCTACAAAGTCTTTACCAAAGTGGTTTAAAACAGTACTAGCCTTGGTCACACCTCTAGGATTAATGTAAAGACAACTTTCGATATCATGATAACTAAGGTCTAAACAATCCAGTTTGTTTAGATTAAAGATAAGGTCTTCACGTATATCTTCATGCTCTACAAGTGGTATAACAACTTTGATAGGATCATTAAGTTCATGAACAGGCAAAATTCTTGCTTTGTTTAATGGATCAACATTTGAAAGAAAAGAGATTTGCTCAGGATTTTGAATAGCATAATTAAAGGTATCATCAATAAAATAAGGGAGATTATAAGTATCACAGTAGCTAACAATCGTTCTTAGAGCAGGAGAAGGTATTGTGTATTGTGATACTAAGTATTCATCTTGAAAGACTTCACCACCGTTTAAGCCAACTACTGTCAGCTTTCTCAATTCTCCTTCTAAAATGCTAAGACAGTCTCTGTAAGAGCGTGCTGTTGCAAAAATAATTTCATGACCGTATTTTGGTGCAGTTAAAAGAACCTTTTGTAGGTCTTTTGACATGGTCATACCATCAAAACATAGGGTTCCATCCAAATCAAAAACAAATTTCATAGGGATAGTATAACAAAAAACCAGCTAAAGAGCTGGTTAAAATAGTTAGTATCAAAATACTTAAATTTTATCAAGGGCTAGTTTTAAATCTTCAATCAAATCATCTGCGTTTTCCAAACCAACTGAGATACGAATTTGATTTGGAGTGACACCACAAGCCAGTAAATCTGCTTCTGCCAATTGTTGGTGAGTTGTTGTTGCAGGGTGCACCACCAAAGATTTTGCATCAGCAACGTTTGCTAAATCTGAGAAGATTTCAAGGTTATCAATTACGGTACGTGCTTCGTCTTGTCCACCTTTAACATGGAAAGTGAAAATAGAACCTGGACCTTTAGGGAAGTATTTTTGTGCCAAATCATAGTAAGGACTTGATGGTAATCCAGGATAGTTAACTTTTTCAACTTTTGGATGATTTTCCAAAAAGTCTACGATTTTTTTAGTATTTTCGACGTGGCGTTCGACACGAAGTGAAAGTGTTTCAAGTCCTTGCAAGAGCAAGAAAGCATTGAAAGGTGCCAAGGCAGCCCCTGTGTCACGCAAAAGTTGTGTACGAAGGGCAGTTACAAATGCTGCTGGACCAACATCACGCGTATAGCTGATATTGTGGTAAGATGGGTCCTCGTCAACCAACTGTGGGAATTTGCCTGAAGCTTCCCAGTCAAATTTACCAGAATCGACGATAAGACCTCCAATAGTTGTTCCATGTCCACCGATAAACTTAGTTGCAGAATGAACCACGATATCTACACCATGGGAGATAACATTGATGAGATATGGAGTTCCAAAAGTATTGTCAGCAACCAATGGAATCTTATGACTGTGAGCAATCTCAGCAATTTTTTCAAAATCAGGAATATTGATAAGCGGATTTCCCAAAGACTCAATCAAGACAAGCTTGGTATTATCTTTGATAGCAGCTTCAATTTCTTCAGGATTGTCAACATCTACAAAAGTTGTTGTGATACCATAGCGTGGAAGAGTTTCTTTTAAGAGATTGAATGTCCCACCATAGAGAGTTGTCGCAGCAACAACGTGATCGCCAGCATGTGCCAAACCAATGATAGCATAGGTGATTGCAGCCATACCTGATGCCGTAGCCAAGGCACCAACACCACCTTCGAGGGCTGCAATACGTTCTTCAAGTACTGCTACTGTTGGATTGGTAATACGTGTGTAAATATTACCAGGCTTTCTAAGGGCAAAGAGATCTTCACCTTCTTGAGCGTCGTCAAAAACATATGAAGTGGTTTGGTAAATTGGAACAGCACGTGATTTTGTTTCCTTGTCAGGTGTTTGTCCAGCGTGTAATTGTAAGGTTTCAAATGAAAATTCTCGTGACATATGGGTGTCCTCCAAAACAAAAGTTGTCTTCATTCTACACCCAGAAAAGCTAGCTGTCTAATAGAAATTTTTTATCAATGTGATAGGGAGGGCTTATAAAAAGGACCTTTCGGTCCCTTTCTATTTCTTCACAATAGGTGCTACGCTTGCCAAGACTTTTTTAAGTCCAACTTCTGGGAATTTTATCTTAAGTTCCTGTGTCTTGCCACTTCCAGTTACTTCTAGGACGGTACCATCTCCCCACTTCTTGTGGTGAGCGATATCTCCGATTTCCCAATCTGTAGCTGAGTTGCCTGAGTCTGAAGCCTTACCAAAAGGTAGTCCCCCAGTGGCTTTTGAAAATGTCTGAGCGCCAGTATGTCTTTGCGGTTGTACATTTGCTTTTCTGGTCTGAAGCGCTTGTTGTAAACTCATGCCCTGACCAAATTGTATCGGCTCTTCCTTTGTAAAACGAACACCAAATGATGAATTGGCTGGACGTGCTAGACCTTGATATTGTAATAAATCATCTGAAATTTCACGTAAGAAACGGCTAGGACGATTATAGCTAGTCTTACCAAAAAGCGTACGTGTATTAGCGTTGGTAAGGAAAAGAATCTCTTCCGCCCGAGTGATACCTACGTAAGCCAAACGACGCTCTTCTTCGAGTTCATCTGGCTCTTCTGAGGCACGTGACAAAGGGAAAACTCCCTCTTCCATACCAATTAGGAAGACAACTGGGAATTCAAGCCCTTTAGCAGCATGGAGAGTCATCAAGGTTACCTCTGCTGCTTCCATATCACCATCGTCCGTATCAGCAATTAAAGCTAAATCGTTTAAGAAACGGCCTAAACGGTCAATACCTGTCTCGTCTTCCGTACCATCGGTGTTGGTTTCGTCAAAATTCTTAGTAACAGACATGAATTCTTCGATATTTTCAATGCGCGCTTGACTTTCAAGTGTTTGTTGCATCGAAAGAGCATCCAGATAACCAGACTTATCCAAAACAGCCTCTATAGCTTCAGTGATACTTAGTCCATCTAGCTGGTCGCGTAGGTTCAGAATCATGTTAGCAAAATCGTAAACGCCCTGAGCTGCTTTCCCCTTAATAGGAGACAACATAATATTAGCTGAAGCATCTAGGAGACTCATGTTTTGCTCATAGGCAAAGTTACGGATCTTTTCTAGTGTACCGGGTCCAACTCCACGTTTAGGTTCATTAACGACACGTTCAAAGCTAATATTATCCGCAGGGTTGGCAATCAAGTTCAAGTAAGAAATGACATCACGAATTTCTTTACGGCTATAGAACTTGGTTCCTCCAACCATGGTATAAGGAATATTAGACTTGAGTAAAGCTTCTTCAATGGTACGAGACTGAGCATTGGTACGGTAAAGTACAGCGAAATCTTTGAAGTTCTTACCTTCTTCACGAATAATGTTATCAATAGTTGAAGCAACAAAAACAGCTTCATCACGCTCGTCATTAGCACGGTAATAAACAATTTGTTCACCGTCATCATTTTGAGTCCAAAGTTTCTTAGGACGGCGGTTACGGTTGTTCTTGATAACTTCGTTGGCTGCTTGGAGAATTTTCTTGGTTGAACGGTAGTTTTCCTCCAAGAGGACAACCTTAGCTTCAGGATAGTCCTTCTCAAAATCAAGGATGTTCTGCATGTCAGCCCCACGCCAACCGTAGATTGATTGGTCAGCATCACCCACGACACAGATATTCTTGAAGCGAGATGCTAAGAGTTTTACCAACTGATACTGAGCATGGTTGGTATCTTGATATTCATCCACGTGAATATACTGATACCGCTGCTGATAATAAGCGAGCACATCGGGATTTTTATCAAAGAGACGCAGAGTCATCATAATCAAATCGTCGAAATCCATGGCTTCACTACGACGGAGCTCTTCCTGATAGGCTTTGTAACATTTAGCAACGATTTGAGTATACATATCACCAGCTTGGTGCTCATAAGCCACTTCATCCAAGAGGTCATTTTTTGCGTTGGAAATCGTCCCTAAGATGGCACGTTCATTCCACTTCTTAGGATCAAGGTTAAGATTCTTGAGAATACGTTTCATCAAAGTACGTTGTTCACCAGGATCCACGATAGTAAAGTTTCGATTGTAGCCAATATGGTCCGCTTCACGACGAAGGATTCGCACGCACATACTATGGAAGGTCGCAATCAATGTTTCTGAAGTTGCTGGGTTTAAAGCCATAGCACGCTCACGCATCTCACGAGCTGCCTTATTGGTAAAGGTAATGGCCAAAATATTCCAAGGATTGATCATTTTTTCGTCGATAAGGTAGGCAATGCGGTGGGTAAGTACACGTGTCTTACCTGATCCTGCACCTGCCATAATCAACAAAGGACCTTCAGTCGTTTGGACGGCTTCGGCCTGCTTTTCATTCATACCAGTTAATAATGGGTTCATCATATTCTCCATTCTCAAAAATAAGCTCTACTATTTTATCATTTTTTGGATGAAAATGCAGACTCTATTCATAATGAGTGTGAAATAACTTTAGCAAATAATCGTTTGTTTTTATTGGGAGGTTGTTTGCTTAAAATGATTGTTATTCCAAGCTTTTCTAGGTTTTGGTGAAAGGGATTCTTAAGTATAATATTCGGTTTTTTATAGTTTTGATGAAAATTAGTGTTGACACTGTTCGGTTTTTTCGATAAGATAGAACCACAATAAAATAAAAACCGAGTGATGTCATCAGGAAGACTGGTGATTGACGGACTTCTGGAGAGATCTTGAAGCAGCCTTAGCTGCAAACAAGACACCGAAGGGGCAAGGGGTAACAACCGAAACTCTCAGGTAAAAGGACAGAAAGCATCGCAAGTTTTTTACTTGTAGTAATAGCTTTGTATTCTCAGAGGTCTGGTTAAGCCAAACCTCTTTTTTGACGTCTCGGTTAAAGGAGATTGTTACATTCATGTTAGACTTTTTTACTACTATTGATGATTTTGTCTGGGGTCCACCCCTTTTAGTCCTTCTTGTAGGAACTGGGATTTACCTTACGCTTCGTCTTGGACTTTTGCAAGTTCTTCGTCTTCCTAAAGCTTTTAAACTTATCTTTACTGAAGATAAAGGGGAAGGTGATATTTCTAGTTTTGCAGCCCTTGCGACAGCTCTTGCTGCAACTGTTGGTACAGGTAACATTGTTGGGGTAGCTACAGCCATCAAAACTGGTGGACCTGGTGCCCTTTTCTGGATGTGGATTGCCGCTTTCTTTGGTATGGCAACCAAATATTCCGAAGGTCTTTTGGCTATTAAATTCCGTACACTTGACGACCAAGGTAATGTTTCTGGTGGTCCAATGTATTACATCACACATGGTTTCTCTGGAAAATGGCAAATAATTGCTAAACCTTTGGCCTACTTCTTTGCCTTTGCAGGTGTGCTTGTTGCATGGTTGGGGATTGGTACTTTCTCTCAAGTTAACTCAATCACCGCCTCACTTCAAAACAGCTTTGACTGGTCACCAAAAATCGTAAGTATCTTACTTGCTCTTATAACTGCTGCCATCATTTTTGGTGGTATCCAATCTATCTCTAAAGTTTCTGAAAAGGTCGTACCATTTATGGCTGGACTTTATATCCTAGCAGCTCTTGTGGTTATCTTTACAAACTTTAATCAACTTTTACCGGTCCTTGAAATGGTCTTCCAATCTGCCTTTACTGGTAAAGCAGCCGTAGGTGGTTTTGCTGGTGCAACAGTCATGGTCGCTATGCGACTTGGTATTGCGCGTGGTGTCTTCTCAAATGAGTCAGGTCTTGGATCAGCTCCTATCGCTGCCGCTGCCGCTAAGACCGAAGAACCTGTTGAACAAGGTTTGATTTCGATGACAGGTACTTTCATTGACACGATTATCATCTGTACGCTTACTGGTCTTGCTATCCTTGTAACGGGTCAATGGTCAGGTAGCCTGGAAGGTGCCCCAATGACACAAGCAGCCTTCTCTTCTGTTTTTGGCACATTTGGTGAAATTGCCTTAACACTTTCTTTAGTTCTCTTTGCCTTTACAACAATCTTGGGTTGGTCTTACTACGGTGAACGTTGTTTCGAATTCATTTTCAAATCAACTAAATTCCTTCCACTCTACCGCCTCATTTTTGTGGTTATGGTTGCTCTTGGTGGTTACCTCACACTTGATGTTGTTTGGAAAATTGCGGATATCGTAAACGGCTTGATGGCATTGCCTAACTTAATTGCCCTCCTAGTCCTTTCACCAATCATCATTAAAGAAACCAAATTATACTTTGAACGCCATAAATAAAGAAAAGAGCTCAGGCTCTTTTTTCTTGGCTTTATCAGCACCAATCCTTGCGACTACTGCTCTTTTGCGTTACAATGAAATTAAATCATTTTTAAACTTATACAGAAAAAATCCAAAGGAATAACTATGTCAATTACCAAAGAATTTGATACGATTACTGCCATTTCAACGCCCTTAGGTGAAGGTGCTATCGGTATCGTTCGCTTATCTGGAACCGATGCTATCGCCATTGCTAATAAAGTTTTTAAAGGAAGAGATCTAGAAACGGTTACTTCACATACTATCAATTACGGCCATATTGTCGAAAATGAGGAAACCATTGATGAAGTCATGGTAAGTGTTATGCGTGCACCAAAGACCTTTACGCGTGAGGATGTCGTGGAGATCAACACTCACGGTGGGGTTGCTGTGACTAATGAAATTCTCCAACTCCTTATTCGTTCTGGAGCTCGTATGGCTGAACCTGGAGAATTTACCAAACGTGCCTTTTTGAATGGTCGTGTGGACTTGACTCAGGCTGAAGCTGTCATGGATTTGATTCGTGCTAAGACTGATAAGGCTATGGCCGTTGCCGTCTCTCAACTTGATGGGTCGCTCAAGGATCTCATTAACAACACTCGCCAAGAAATCCTTAACACCTTGGCTCAAGTCGAAGTTAATATTGATTACCCAGAATATGATGATGTTGAAGAAGTCACCACAGCTCTTGTCCGTGAAAAAACGCAAGAGTTCCAAGCACTTTTAGAAAATCTTCTTGCCACTGCTAAACGAGGAAAAATCCTACGAGAAGGCCTTTCAACGGCTATCATTGGTCGTCCAAATGTCGGAAAATCTAGTCTTCTTAACAATCTCCTACGCGAGGAGAAAGCTATCGTTACGGATATTGAAGGTACTACCCGTGATGTCATTGAAGAATACGTTAATATCAAGGGTGTTCCACTTAAGTTAATCGATACTGCTGGTATTCGAGACACAGATGATGTGGTTGAAAAGATTGGTGTTGAGCGTTCCAAGAAAGCTCTCGAAGAGGCTGACCTGGTTCTCCTTGTGCTTAATAGCTCCGAACCATTAACAGAGCAAGACCGTACATTACTAGAAATTAGTCAAAATAGCAATCGCATCATTCTTCTAAATAAGACAGACCTACCACAAGCAATCCAAATGGAAGAGCTTCCCGAAGATGTCATTCCAATTTCAGTCCTCAAGAATGAAAAAATTGACAAAATCGAAGATCGCATCAATCAGCTCTTCTTTGATAATGCTGGCCTAGTGGAGAAAGATGCTACTTATCTCTCAAATGCCCGTCACATTTCACTCATTGAAAAAGCTCTCGAAAGTCTTGAAGCAGTCAATCAAGGTCTTGAATTAGGCATGCCTGTTGACCTCTTACAGGTTGATATGACACGCACCTGGGAAGTTTTAGGAGAAATTACTGGTGACGCCGCCCCAGATGAACTCATTACACAACTCTTTAGTCAGTTCTGTCTAGGGAAATAAACATAACTAAATTTATGTAAAAAAGATGCTTAGTCATCTTTTTATTTTGCATACATAAATACAGAAATAAAATTATGTAAACCAAAAAAACAACCAATACTATAAGACGATTAACTCATGCTTTTTAAGAAAGAAAATGCTATCATGGTATTATTCTATGATTTTGAAAGGTTAATCATGAGTCAAGAAGCTACTGATACTGATTTTAAACATTTGATAGATTTTGATGATAATCTGCTTCCTTTTCGACTGGAGGAAACTATGGTCGAAAATGGACGCCCTGATATTCTATTTCATTGGCATCCTGAGCTTGAAATACAGTACGTTTATGAGGGGACAGCTCGCTATCATATTGATTATGACTATTTTGACAGTCAGGCTGGAGATATTTTTTTGATATGTCCTAATGAGCTTCATTCGATTCATCCCATAGATAATCAGTCTCATCATACTGATACTCTTCATTTTCATTTGGATATGTTGGGACAGTCTCTGGTGGATCTGCTTAGTCTCCGTTATCTTCAGCCCTTACAGAATTCCAATTTTAAGTTTAAACAATGTCTAAGACCATCAGACGAGGGGTATACGGAAATTAAAGCTCTTCTTTTTGAGATTTTTAAGATGATTCGTCAGAAAGATCGTCACTATGAACTTCTTCTTAAATCAAAACTAGAGGAATTAATCTATCTCTTCTACTTCTATCGCTTGGTAGAGCGAAAGACTTCTGATGATCATTATCGAAAAAATGATAAAATTCGGGAAATTATTGATTACATTAACCAGCATTATGCTGAAAATCTCACTATTGATAAGTTTTCATTGCTTATGGGGTATAGTAAGACTCACTTTATGACGATTTTTAAGCAACAAACTGGTACCTCTTGTACCGAATTTATCATTCAAGCTAGACTTAATGCTGCTTGCGAAGAGCTCCGTAATAGTGTTAAACCAGTTTTGGAAATTGCTACTGATGTTGGTTTTAACAATTTATCAAATTTCAACCGTCAATTTAAACACTATTACGACCAAACACCAAGTCAGTATCGAAAAACACATAGCAACAACAAGAAAACAAAAAAGAGTTAGCCAAATGGTTAACTCTTTTTTTATCTGCAAACTTCTTAGTATTTCTCTTTACCTTTGTGTTTTCCACTAAGTCCAAAGAGAGTTAGCAACATACCAAGTCCGAGGAGTCCAGCGTGTGAGGCCTTATCACCTGTTGTAGGAAGAACTTCAGTTTGAGCAGAAGCTTCTGCCACTTTTTTTGTTTCTTTAAGTGCTTCGTTTCTTGTTGAAACGAAGAATACTTTACCATTAGGTGTCGTTACTACTTTAGATACAACTGGTTTAGTTGTTTTAAGGTCTTCAGCAACGCTAGAAGGCGTAACAGGACTCAATGGATTAAGTGTAGGGTCTTCTACATTTTCTTTTTTGTTCAAGGCAGCAAAATCAGCACTTGAAATAGAAATGGTACGTGAGTTTGGATTGATAACGGCATACTTAGAAAGGTCTGCATGTGTCAAGTAATCCGCAAAGACGGTATCCATTGAAGGACCTTCTTCACGAGGACCACCAAGCATTGTGTAGCCATCACCACCAGCAGCCAAGAAGTCATTTGTTACAAGGTAGTAAGTTTCATTAGTGTTGAGTGGTTTATAGCTACCAGTTTCTGGATCAAAAATGTCAATTGACAAGATACGTTTTTCTGCTGGAAGTGTTGTGTCATAATAAACACGAGCTCCTGATACTTGAAGGAAACCGCCAGATGGTTCAAGAAGAGGTTGACCATTTTCATCTAGAACAGTTTTACCACTTTCGTCAACTTGGAGAATAGAACCAAGAGATTTGACAAACATATCATGGATATTTTGACCTGTCACTTGAATTTGAGCAACTGAGTTACCAAATGGAAGAACGGCAATGATATCACCTTTAGTGATTGGTTTGTCTTTTGCAATTGTTTCACGAAGACCACCACCGTTTGTTACGGCAAGGTTAGACTTGTGTGTGAAGGCTGATTGTCCGTAATCTAAGAGAGAATCAGCGACAACATTACCAAGGTTAGTTTCGCGAACACGAACGTCCATACGGTCACCGCTAAGTTTAACTGGACTATTTTCGATAACGACTTTCGAAGAATCTGCCTTGTACTTAGCTTGGATATCATCAATCATAGTTTTAACTGTTGGGTTAACTTGATAATTCTTCTTAGCTTCGTCGTGTGAAATCACGCCATGTGACAAGATACGGTCAGAATTATAAACGACGCGGCCGACATTGTTAAGGTAGCTACCAGTTTGGTTGTAAGTGACATTATCGCCGTATGTTGCTGTGTGAAGAGTGTGTGAGTGACCATCAAGGACAAGAACACGTTTTCCTTTCAAAGGTGCATAGTTTGAAAGAGCTTCTGCCAATGTTGATCCACGCCATTCAACTGGAGTTGTTGTATCTATACCCAAGTGACTAAGGACAATATAAGTCTTGTATTCCTTACCTTCAGCACGAGCATTTGATTCCACTTGGTCAACAACAGCTTTAACCTCAGTAATAGGATCGGTGAAAGAGACACCAGTGATATTACGTGGGTGTGTCTTAGTAGCTGTCTCAGGTGTAGTAACACCAATAACAACTACTTCATCTCCATCAACACCAGGTGTTTTGTCAACGATTGTAGATGGTTGGAAAAGACGTACGCCGTTCACATAAACGTTAGATGTGATGATTGGGAAATTGATTTGTTTGCTCAAACGACGCAATTGGTCAAGACCAAAATCGAACTCATGGTTACCCACTGTCATGGCATCAAAACCAACAGCATTCATGACGCTTGCCATGTCCTCACCCTTAGAGCTGTTTGAGATTGGAAGACCTTGGAATGAGTCCCCAGAGTCAAAGACAAGGGTTGTTCCTTTTGAACGAGAATCATTGACGATACCAGACAAAAGGGCATCACCAATAACTCCGTTACGATCATCTTCAACCATACGTCCATGAACATCGTTGGTGTGAAGAACAGTTACAGTGTCGTTGCTGGCACTTGTGCTAGCATTTGTCACGACTTCTGTTGTAGGAGTTGTGGCTGCAGTTGCTGTTTCACTGGTTGTGGCAACTGGTGTCTCGCTTGTTTCAGCTGTAGAAGCAGTAACAACTGATGTTGAACTAGCTACTGGAGCTGCAGACTCGCTTGATCCAGTTGTTGCTGCAGTAGATGTCGCATTGGTAGTTACCTCTGTAGCTACCACTTCAGTGCTTGGTGCTGTTACAGCTGCATGAGTTTCTATCTCGTCAGCTTGGACAGCATTAGCCAAGATGGCAGTTGAGACGAGTAGGGTTGATAGTGTCGTTGCAACGACTGTTTTCTTCTTCATTCCAAAAGACCTTTCTGATTTTAAATCGCTTTTATTATACCACATTTATAAGATTAGAATTAAATAAATTTCAATATTTTATTAGATATTCAAACAATTTTTTCAAAAATCAATAGCTGGCTAAACGTTTTTCAAGATAGCCTTCAAGCAGTTCTAAAGTAAAGCTCAAAGTCCAGTAAATAAGGGCGATTAGGATATACATAGACATGTAGTCATACTCACGCCCACCGATAATCTTAGCATTTTGGAAAATGTCAGGCACTGTAATCATAGCCGCCAATGAGGAACTCTTAACCATATCAATAATAACATTACCAAGAGGGGCTACTGCTATACGCATAGCCTGAGGTAAGATAATCCGACGGATAATAGACTTCTGAGGAAGACCAAGAGAGCGAGCTGCTTCCCACTGCCCCTTATCTACGGCAACTATGGATGAACGGAAAATCTCTGCCATATAAGCGGCACTAACACAGGAGAAGCCAATAAAGGCACAAAGAAGGGCAGGTAGCTGAACACCAACATAAGGCAAACCAAAGTAAAGAATGAAGAGCACGACCAACATAGGAACCCCACGCATGATGGAAATATAAATGCGGGCTGGATACTTTAACCAAGGCTTTTGAGACATTCGCATAAAGGCAAGGATGATTGCAAAAACATTCCCAACCATAAAGCTTAAAAGCGAGATTCCTAAGGTATAAGGCAGACCTGATAGGACATAAGGAATGCTTTTTAGAATCAGTGAAAAATCAATAATCATAAGTCTAACTTTCTAAACATTTCTTTAGCAAATAAGCGATCCAATTGGATCGCTTATATTATTCAACATCAGAGATATCAATCTCAGTATAGTCAACTTTTGTTTTCTTTGTAACGTCTTGACCAGCAAAGAATTTCTCTGAAATCTTGGTAAGGGTACCATCTTTCTTCATGTCTTTGATGGCTTTGTTGACCTTTTCTTGAAGGGTTTTATTCTTCAATGAGAAGGTAAAGCTTGTTGAGTAAGGGTTACTGTAGATACCGTCGTTGATCTTAACTGGGTACTTGTCTTTGATAGCGGCTACTGCCATCTTTTGCAAATAGTAATCGTTGACGATAACGTCTGTACGCCCATTTACCAAGTCTTGCATGTAAACGTCATTGGTAACATTATCATATACGACGAGTTCAGCACCCATTTTTTTGGCAATCTTCATGTACTTTGTACTTGCAGCACCGGCTGCCTTTTTGCCTTTGAGATCCTTCCATGAAGAGATTCCAGAATTATCCGATTCACGAACGACCATTGAAGTGAAGGAATACTTGTATGGTTCAGAACGTAAGAATTTTTTAACATTCTTGTTGTCGTCTTCGAGTGAGTAGTTAGCGATATCGACTTGCCCACTATTTACAGCAGTAAGCATGCCATCTACACCCATCTCAGTGAAGTCAATTTTCAACTTAAGACGTTTTCCAACTTCTTTGAGAATCTCAACGTCATAACCAGTCAAATTATTCTTATCATCGTGATAGGTTTGTGGGTAAAGTGTTCCAGCAGTCGCAACCTTGATGCTACCACGTTTCTCAATCTTTTCCCAGTTCTTCTCACCTGTACTTTGTGACGAGCAGGCAACCAAAAAGACCGCAGCCAAAATTAAGCTAAAAACGGCGAAAAATCTCTTTTTCATCTATATATGTCTCCTTAAAACAAATAATGAAGTTAAGTTAAAAACTTATAATCTTAGACTACACTATTTGAAAGGGTTTTACAAAAATTTGAACCGAGAATGAGTATACCTAACTAAAAACCGAATCTTCTTCCATTTGTTGGGCCAAGTGTAAGAGGTGGTCTTCTCTTCCCTTGGCGGCTGTCAGTTGAACACCAAGGGACAGCCCTTGCCCATCACGATAGACAGGTAAAGAAATCGATGGTTGTCCCGTCAGGTTAGCTTGTTGGGTGAAAGGCGTCCAATCTAAACTATCCGCAAACATATCCCAAATAAGTTCTTGTTGCTTTGGCCAATCAAACTCAGACATATGCTTGAGTTGGTTCTGTAGGCTTTCAGAGAGGGCAAACTGCCCATGCTTAGGTGCCACATCCGCAACTGTAGGAGTCAGAAGAATATCGTAAGACTCATGAAAATTGGCCATCTGATGGCTATACTGGTCCCACTGAGTTAGGACTTTAGAGTAAACTTTGGCAGGAATCTTTTGCCCAGATTGGAAAATAGCCCAAGTCATTAACTCCATATCTTCAAGCGTCATCTGACGTCCCAAAGCTGCCTCTATACCATCAAACATGGCAGCCGTCTCAATACTATTCATGATGTAGTAAGACTGCATAGCTTCAACACCATTTAAAGGCTGATGGGTGATTTCATGGACATGATGTCCATGACTTTCTAATGCTCTAGCAGCCTTTTTTGTTGCCGTAATAGCAGATTCTGAAACCTTACCGCTAATAGGAGATACCGTCGAAAAAGCAATCTTCAAAGGCCTAATTGGTTGTTCTAAGGATTCTTTGGCTAGCTTGGGCAAGATAAAGGGACTTTCCATCTGACACGTCTGCATATGATAAAGCAAGCGTTTTGTATCTCGAACAGACTTAGTCAAAGCAAACTGGACAGAGGCTCCCTGCCATCCACGAAACGAACCAGGACCGACAGGAATTCGTCCTCTGGTAGGCTTGAGACCGATTAGGCCGTTAAAGGAAGCTGGAATTCGAATAGAGCCCCCACCGTCACTAGCTGGGGCCAAAGGAGAAATGCCAGAGCTCACAATAGCAGCCGCACCGCCACTTGAGCCACCAGCATTACGCCTCACATCATCAGGTAGATTGACAGGACCATGAATCTGAGCATCACTGATATTTTTGAAGCCAAACTCAGGAGTGCTAGAACGTCCTAAAATAATAAAGCCCAATTCCTCAAGTTTCTTAACATAATTATCCGTTTCCTTAGCCCGATAACTTGTGAATAGGCGAGAACCCGCTGTTGACGGCTCACCAGCTTGCTCCTGACCTAAATCCTTTAGGAAAATTGGGACACCAGCAAAAAGTTTATCTGAAAAGTCTCTAGTTTCTGCTTCTTCTAAAGCTTTCTCGTAACGTTGACTGACGATAGCATTGATTTTAGTATTCGTCCTCTCCGCTTCACTTATAGTATCCTTTACTAGTTCTCGGGGACTGACCGTCTTATTTCGCACGGCCTCAGCCATTGCCGTTGCATCTGACCACTCATTTACTGACATCTTATATTCTCCCTGCTTCTATTACTTCCTAAATTATACTAAAAAAAGCGAAACGCCTGAAACGTTCCGCCTTCAATCATGATATTTAGTCTTGCCAAGTTTCTTGGTTTTCTTTAAATTTTTTCAAGAGTTGAAGTCCGTCTGCTGTGATGTAGCCTTGCACTTTAGCCACTTTGATCAATTCAGTGTAGTTTGAAAGAGTGACCAATTTCACGCCAGCATCAGCGAAGTTATTCTCAGCTTTTGGCAATTCGTAAGTGAAGATAGCCACAACACCGATAACATCAGCCCCTTCACGCTCTGCAGCTGCTACAGCATCAAGTACTGATCCACCAGTTGAAATCAAGTCTTCAACAACAACCATTTTTTCGCCTTTAACCACACGACCTTCGATTTGGTTACCAGCACCGTGATCTTTTGGTTTGCTACGGATGTAGGCAAATGGAAGGTTCATCTTGTCAGCGATAATCGCACCGTGAGGAATACCAGCAGTTGCAGTACCTGCAATCACTTCTACTTCAGGGAATTCTTCCTTAATCTTTTCAACAAAACCATTTTCAATAAGTGTACGAGTTTCTGGGTAAGACAAAGTAATACGGTTGTCTGTGTAGATTGGTGATTTGATTCCCGATGCCCATGTAAATGGTTCTTCAGGTTTAAGGTAAACAGCCTTGATATCGAGCAAATCAGATGCGATTTGTGTTGCTAATGTCATAATTATTATCCTCCGTAAAGCGTTTTCTATTCTTTATTATAACCTAATTCAATCTATTTTCCTATGAAATAAGGTCTTTTTGAAAATTTATTGACCGTTCCATTGGGCCTTAATGTCGTGATAAGCTGCTACTGGATTGTCAGCTTGCGTAATTGGACGACCAACAACAATGTAATCTGAACCAATTTGACGAGCATCGGCAGGTGTCATGACACGTTTTTGGTCACCAACTGCTGCTCCTGCTGGACGGATACCAGGTGTCAAACAAACGAAATCTTCATTTGTTGCTTCTTTGATTTTTGCTACTTCGTGTGCTGAGCAGACAACACCATCAAGACCTGCTTCAGCAGTCTTCTTAGCATAATGAACCACTGATTCTTGAAGTGTGGTTTGGATATTTTGGAAGTCACGCATCTGCTCTTCAGAGGTAGAGGTCAACTGTGTTACAGCAATCAAGATTGGACCATCTCCCAAGCCTTCACGCGCAGCCTTCATCATTTCCACACCACCAGCCGCATGCACATTAGTCATATCAACGCCAAGGTTAGACAAGACACGCATGGCTGATTTCACAGTATTTGGAATATCGTGAAGCTTAAGGTCAAGGAAAACACTATGGCCAAGCTCTTTAACGTAGCGCACAATCTCAGGCCCAGCCGCATAGTAAAGTTCCATACCAATCTTCACATAGAGCTTTTCATCAGCAGGAAACTTAGCAAGGAAAGCCTTTACATCCTCAAAAGTCGGGAAATCAAGGGCAATAACAGGACGATTTTCTCTCATTTCTTAAATCCTTTCACACAAAAAACCTCCGCCAGTCAGCGAAGGTTGCACGAAAATAGGGCAGTCCCTACCCTTTAGTGATGCCGTAGCATCTCAGTACACCTTTCTCGCCTCTCTGGACTCGATTAAAGGTTCAGTTCAATTTGTTCTATTATAGCGCTTTTATAAGGGAATGTCAAAGGGGGATGAAAGTAATTATACCTTTGTTAAATTCCTTAAAAAGGGTATTAATCTTCTATTTCCCCAACAAGTCTGTTCGAACTTCCTTACGCAAGTCTTCAAGTGTTGTGATGCCATATTTATCCATGACTTCAGGGAGTCTGTCAATGATTTTAGGGCAGGCATAGGGATCTGCGAAGTTGGCTGTTCCGACACCGATGGCTGAGGCACCAGCGATGAACATTTCGATAGCCGCTTCGGCACTGTCGACACCACCCATACCGATGATTGGGAGGTCTGATGCTAGAGCAACTTGGCGGATAAGTTTAAGGGCTACTGGAAAGACAGCTGGCCCTGACATACCACCTTGACCGTTGGCAATGATAGGTTTGCGAGTCGCCAAGTCATAGCGTGTTCCGACCAAGGTGTTAATCATGGTAAATCCTGTCGCACCGGCATCTTCGACTGCCTTGGCGACACTTGTGATATCAGCCACGCTCGGTGTCAGTTTGACATAGACGGGCACATCAGAGTGAGAGACGCTGGCTTTTACTGCCGCATAGGCAAGCTCTGGGACTTGTCCGATGAGGAGGCCGTTATTGCCATGGTCCACGTTTGGACAGGAGATGTTAAGCTCGATCGCCTTGACGTTCCTGGCTTTGGAAATCTTATGAGACACTTCTGCATATTCTTCGTTTGAAAATCCAGCTACATTGGCAATGATTGGAAGCTCAGGATAATGCTCCTGTAACCAAGGGAGTTTTTCAGACAAGACAGCATCAACACCAGGGTTTTGCAAGCCAATGGCATTAAGCATGCCTGATGGTGTTTCCGCCACACGGGGTGTCGGATTACCAAAACGAGGGTTGGCGGTCGTAGCCTTAATCATGATTGACCCTAGTTTATCCAAATCATAGTACTTGGCATACTCTTGACCAAAACCAAAACAACCTGAGGCTGGGATAATAGGATTTTTCAAGTCGAGCCCTGGAAGGCTAATAGCTAAACGATTTTCTGAATTCATCTCTGACATAGTAACCTCCTAGACGATGACTTTTCCGGTAGGGAAGACTGGACCTTCTTCGCAAACACGAAGATTTTTGGCGTCCGACTCTCCTTTAACGTGGACCACACAGGCATAGCAAGCACCCATACCACAAGCCATGCGAGCTTCCATAGAAACATAAGCATGAGGATGATTTTCAAACTTGCTATCGACATATTTAAGCATGCCTGGAGCTCCGCAACTATACACGGCATCTGGTGTCCAGTCGAAACCATCAATAACTGTCGAAACGTAACCCTTGATACCGTATGAACCGTCATCAGTCGTCACATAAACATCACCACAAGCTTTGAGCTTATCCTCCAAGATGACGGCATCCTTATTGGCAAAACCAATCACCGATACAACTTCAACTCCCTTAGCCTTCAACTGCTTAGCTGTCTCAACCAAAGGCGGCACACCGATACCACCACCAACTAGGAGGGCTTTCTGCCCAGCCTCAATAACGGAAATATCAAAACCATTTCCCTGAGGGCCCATGGTATCGATGGTTTGACCAGCTACCATCTTAGACAGAATAGCTGTTCCCTCGCGTTCCACTCGATAGACAATGGTCGCCACTTTCTTGTCATAGTCAATTTCTGAAATGGAAATCGGACGACGAAGGAGCTTACTTGGGTCTGGGACTTTGAGGTGGACGAACTGTCCAACCTGCATATCTGCAACCATCTCTCCCCTAAGCACCATCTCGAAAATACGAGGTGCAATCTCACGCTGATTCACAATGGTTAAATCTTCAACTAAAATCATGACAACCCTTTCTAAACTACAAAATGTCATCAAAAAAACCTCGCCACATGGCAAGGTCGCACAAAAAATCACAGGAGAACCCTGTTTTTAACCTGTCCGACCTTTCAAGCCTCTCTGGACTCATTTAAAGGTTATTTTGTCATTATTATAACCGTTTTCATAACGGATGTCAAAGGAGAAAAGAAAAAACCAAAGCTTATAAAATTAGGCTTTGGTCTCTTTAATATATGATTAGGGCATTTGTTTGATAAGTTCTCTATCATCTTACAAGCTAACATAGATTGTTTATTTATCTAGCATCATGTGTTAGGACTTTTTGATAAGAGGCTCAAATAAACTATTATTTAAACAATCTGTCGTAAACCATGGTATTAGCTAACTGCTGACCATCGCCACCCAACAGATCAACCAGTGCGTAAGCAAAGGCTAGTGCTGTTCCGGCACCACGGCTAGTGACAATATTGCCGTCAACCACCACCAAGTCAGTTTGATGCTCGCCAGATGCAATTTGTTCCTCAACACCAGGGAAACATGTGAATTTACGCCCTTCAAGAAGACCAGCACGTTCGAGAACAATTGGTGCCGCACAAATGGCAGCAACGTATTTTCCAGCTTTTGCAGCCTCTTGAAGAGAGGCAATCAAAGTTTCGTTGTCGCGTAGATTAGTTGATCCAGGCATACCTCCAGGAAGGACCACCAAGTCGTAATCCGCAAAATTGCCATCAAATACACCATCCATAGCGACTTGAATTCCATGTGAGCCAGTTACTGACACACTTTCAAGTCCTAGCATGCTACAGTCAAATCCTGCTCTGCGGAAGACATCCACTGGGCTCAAGGCTTCGATTTCTTCAAAACCTTCCGCAAATACTACTGCTACTTTTGTCATGATATACCTCCAATTTGCTTATCACAAGATTCTATTACGCCTTAAATTATAGCAGTTTTAGAAGCAGGAAACAAACCATAAAAATGGCCTTTAAGCACGAAAAAAAGACAGTACAAGGACTGTCTTTGTCATTTTATCTAAACAAACTTGCTAGGATCCACAAGAGATAAATATGGGCTGGATAGAAAATATAGAAGAAATTCTTGTTCCCACTACCACGTTCACCATTATAGAAATACATAGGAATCGCAGCAAAAACCATCATCCACTGAACATCAACTGGGTCAATCAGATAGAAAATCAGAGAAATAACAGCCAAAACCACAAGCTGGATATTTCGGTGTTCTCTAAAAATATAGAAAAGCAGACCTAGGATAACAAGTAGGAAACTCCCCTCTACCGTAATGATACTTGGAATCATGATGGTTACTAAAGCGAGCAGACGTAAAACAACCGGATGAAGACCACCACCAGTTAACATAGATGCCAAGATTAGCGTTGGAATGGCCAGAATGATAGGCAATAGGAAGAGACCAATCCCTTTTAAAATTTCATCCTTTGATTTATCACGAAGTCCTTTAAACAGTAAGTCCCATGAACAGATATAGATACCCGTTACCAAGAAGGTTGAAAAGGCATTGTTCATCAAACCAACATCACCATTATGGAAAATAGAACCTACAATCGTGTTACCGATAGACATAAACCAAAACATAAATAAAAGACGTTTCATGTAGGCTTTTCGGTCATGTGTGTAATGGAAACTATCTGCTGCCAAGAAGAGAAAAATAGGGAAAACCAAACGCCCTATCATTGTTAGCCACATCGGTGCCCCCATAAAGGCAAACATCTCATGAATGTGGTCTAAAAACATGAGAGCAATGGCCAAGTATTTCAAATTAGTCGCATTACTTATCTTTTTAATTTTATCCATTTAATACTCCTTTAATTTTCAGCATATTAAATGATACCACAAGTCAGATGTAATTTCAAAGGGATTAATGACGATTAAGACAACTAGGGTCTCTAAGTAACAACTTATGTCTTTTTACAGTATTTAAGTTTAGATTTACGTAACTCGCTCCTGAAATATCTGAATTAATATTCTTGTTCTGAATTTCTACAAATCTCATTGAACCATCCCTTACAAAGTCTATTTTTTGTTTACCTATATTCAAAATTATATTATCTTTTTCAAAAGTAACTTTCACTAATACTTCATCATTGCCTTCGGATGTCTTTTTAGAAATATAAATTTTTTGAGAATAAAAGCTATTATTTTTTACTTCTTTACTGATTTTTCTTTTTGAATCAGGAAATTTAATGATTTTGTCTCTTATTTGATTATATTTACTACCAAATCTTATAAAAACTTCATCGTCTGCACCTTCCAAAATCATAATATCAACTTCTTTAGAAATGAATCTAAATGGCTCCCCATTTGTTGTATAAAAATAGTAAGCCCCTCCAATCTCAAGTTCTCCTCTAAATAAAGTACCGAATGTTATAAAAATTACAATAATTGAGATAAATATTTTCTTAGGAACTTCTAATGAATTAGCCTTTATAAATTCATTAAGAAATAATTTGATTATTTTTATAAAGAATAAAATTGCTCCATAGTATAAAGGAATATATATATCAGTACTTGAAAAACTTCCATATATTAACTCTGTTAGCAAAACAAAAAGCATTAGTATTGATGATAATAGTATTAAAATAGAAGTTATTAAAAAATTTTTTTCAACAAATCTCCAAAGATTATCTCTTTTTTTAATTGTCTTGTTTAGCCAAATAGTAAAGCCAATCAATAATGAAAATATAAACAGAATAATTTTAATTCCATGCGGATTGTATAAATATAACAAAATAGAATTATATACGTTATTTATAATATTAAGTGTAGGATCACCTATGTTTGAAATACGTACAACAAAAAAAGTAAATAATAAAGGTAAAATTATATAATTAAAAATTTTTGATTCCATAGAATCACTATTATCTATGGATAAATAATCATCAATAGATTCTTTTAAAATTTCCTTAATAAATTTTTTTTCATCTACTGTAATATTTTGTTTTTTATATCTACTTAACCTTTTTCTTAAATCATTTTTTATTGATAGGCTCAATATACATATCAACGATATGACAAGTAATGTAATAATTAAATAAAGTTCTCTTCTTTCCATAATCCCTCCAGTTTAAATATATAACTTGACAAACAATTATATCTTATTGAATTATTATAAGTCAATATTCTTTCAGATAGTTAACTGAAAAATTCAGGGTTCTTACTTCTTTTTCTCTATATAACTTTTCTCTCCCCTCCCCAAGCATTTCTAGAGGCTTTATGCTATAATGAATAGGCGTTTTATGCTTTGTCACAACTAAAAAAATAATTATTAACACTAACATGAAAGGAAGTACACCATGTCTTTTGACGGCTTTTTTCTTCATCATATGACCACTGAGCTACGTGAGCAGGTGCTTTACGGGCGTATCCAGAAGGTTAATCAGCCTTTTGAACGTGAGTTGGTCCTGACCATTCGTAACAATCGTCAGAATTACAAGCTTCTGCTTTCGGCTCACCCTGTCTTTGGGCGTATTCAGACGACCAAGGCTGACTTGCCAAATCCACAGAATCCAAATACCTATACCATGATTATGCGGAAATACCTTCAGGGAGCGGTTATCGAGGATATCCAGCAGGTAGAAAATGATCGTGTTCTGGAGATTTCCGTATCAAACAAAAACGAAATTGGTGATAGCGTTAAGGTTACTCTGGTCATGGAAATCATGGGGAAACACTCCAATATTATCCTGATTGACAAAAACGAGAGCAAAATCATCGAGTCTATTAAGCATGTTGGTTTCTCACAAAATAGTTACCGAACTATTCTGCCTGGTTCTACCTATATCGCTCCTCCTAAGACGGACGCCAAGAATCCTTTCGACATTCCAGACGAAAAACTCTTTGAGATTCTACAGACTGAGGATTTGTCCGCTAGAAATCTTCAAAAACTTTTCCAAGGTTTGGGGCGTGACACGGCCAATGATTTATCAGCTTTACTTGAGACTGATAAGCTCAAGAATTTCCGTGCCTTCTTCAATCGTGAAGTAGAGCCAAACTTAACGGCAAAAGCATTTTCAGCTGTAAGCTTCTCTGATAGTCAGGACCAACCTGAGTTTGAAACCTTGTCTGCCCTTTTGGACTACTACTATTTGGACAAGGCGGCGCGTGACCGTGTGGCTCAACAGGCTAGTGATTTAATCCATCGTGTGCAAAATGAGCTGGAAAAAAACAAGAAGAAACTTGTTAAACAGGAAAAAGAGCTTGCGGCGACTGAAAATGCTGAGGAGTTCCGCCAAAAAGGGGAACTGTTGACTACCTACCTTAGCATGGTTCCAAATGACAAGGATAGTGTCGAGTTAGACAACTACTACACTGGTGAAAAGATTACGATTCCCCTAAATGTGGCTCTAACGCCTAACCAAAATGCTCAACGTTACTTCAAGAAATACCAGAAGCTCAAGGAGGCTGTTAAGCACTTGACTGGTTTGATTGAGGAAACCAAACAGACCATTGATTATTTAGAAAGTGTTGAATTCAGTCTTTCTCAAGCCAATATGGATGAAATCGAGGATATTCGCGAGGAGCTTGTTCAGGCTGGGTTTATGAAGCGTCGTTCAACCGATAAACGTCACAAACGTAAGAAACCTGAACAATATCTGGCTTCTGATGGCAAGACAATTATCATGGTTGGTCGTAACAACCTACAAAATGAGGAGTTGACCTTCAAGATGGCTAAAAAAGGGGAGCTCTGGTTCCACGCCAAGGATATCCCAGGTAGTCACGTAGTTATCAAGGACAATCTTAACCCAACTGACGAGGTCAAGACGGATGCGGCTGAATTGGCAGCCTACTATTCTAAGGCTCGTCTATCAAACTTGGTTCAAGTGGATATGATTGATGTTAAGAAACTCAACAAACCAACGGCTGGTAAGCCTGGATTTGTAACTTATACGGGACAAAAGACCTTACGTGTCACACCGACTGAAGAAAAAATCGATAGCATGCGGATGAAGTAAATTGTTCGTCTCACTACCACCAGTTCAACTATCTGGTGGTTTTTTATTATTCTTGTCTCAACAACAAGAAATTGCTTAAACATTACATCATAAAAAGGAGTGAAATAGAATCAATCATCCTATCTCACTCCTATAGGTTTGTAGTCACACATTAAGTACATTTTTGTGCTTTATGAGTGACAAAAATTTATTTCGAGGCATTGCCTTAAGGTGACAGACTTATTCCCTTATTTTACGAATCTGAAGAAGGTGTGGTTTCTTTAAGAGGGGCCTCTATCAATTGGAAGTCTGCTTTTTCAGCTGGTTCGGTGTCTCCATCGGACTCTTGAATCACATATGGTTTGAAAGCCTCATACTTAGACCAAAATTCATCCTCGTCATAACTGTGACCGTCAACACTATAAGTCACCTCAGAAACTTTCGTTGATTCGCTTGGGCTAGTGACAGTAAAATCAAGAAGCTTATCTAGTCCCGTTCGTGAATAATTGATACGGTAAGTCATTTCAGAATAAATATAGGCACTGGAACCCCAGTGAACTTGCAAGGTTCCATCTTTAAATATCGTAAGACCAGGTCGGAGACCGAACGGAATTTTATTATTAAAGAGATTGACAGCGTTCTTACCGTCAAATGTGTAGACGACGTAGACGTAGTTATCTTGACTACCAATCAGTAATTCATCAACGCCATCATCATTCAGGTCGGTTACCAAATAGTTGACCTTGTTATTATTGTAATTTTTTAGGACCATTACAGGATCGTAATCAACACCTGAGCTTTGTTGGTAATTGGGATCACTGACTTTTAAGACATAATCCTTCACGATTTCCTTGTAAGCTGAATGAGCCGTTTCGTTTATGTTCGTTCCTTTAAAGATGTTTGAATCCTTTTGAGAAAGTTTAAAGTTTTCAAGGTCATCCACTAGGGGCTGATGTTTATCTTCAAGATCAACATCATAAGCCTTTTTAAAATCATAAAGCTTCGTTCTAGTTGAATCTTTTCCATCTTTCAAGAGACAGACACCTGTTTTGAGGTTATAAACCACATAGAGTTGGCAATCATTTTTCAAACAAGGACAAACAATTGTTAGTTTGATGACATGCCCTTCTTGTCTTATATCCTTGTAGAGAAAGGCTTCATAAGAATAGCCCGTCGCAATGGCGATACGAATGAGCAATTCTTGAAGACTAGGATTCTGACCGATATTCTGATAACGTTTCAGACTTGCTAATAGATTATCTTTAGTGTTATCAGAGACCAACCAAGCTGGTTTATCATCCGATTGTAGGGCATCTCCGAGTTTACTATCTTCCGTCGATGCGATGAAATAATAGCAAAGCATCCGAATATAGTTTAAAGCTTCCTTTTCTTTAGTTGATGGTGAGCCTAAGAGATGTTCAACCGCAAAACTATTAGTATAGATAAGCTTAACTTGCTTCAAATTCTTATCCTGGATAGCTTTTAAAAGTTTATTATATAGGGCAGCTATGATTTCATGATAGCCATTTTTCTCACTATAGTCCTGTTTGTCTAGGGAAAGAATCTCATCTCTACTTAAGACTTTGTCCAACTTAGACAGGACTTCTGACCAATCAGAGGTCAGCAAACTTTGATCTAATTGATTCACACTTTGTTTAGATTTTGCGGTATCTGTATAAGAAAATTCTTTCAACCAGGTAATGATATCTGATTTTAAGCCATCACTTAGTGTTATGCCGTAGCCGTCACAGGCCTTCTTTAATATATCCTGTAACCAACTATCGTCAATCTTTTCTTTGTCAGTTACCTTTTTAATAATCTGCTTCTTAAGTTCGGCTAAGAATTTATTGGCATCATCGTCTGAGAGGTGAGATTCTTCCTTGATTTTATCAATCAGACCAATTTCGTCTTGACTGGTTTTGATAGTTTTTTTGTCTACCGAAAAGCCAACCTTGTCAAGCAGAGCATAGACACCAGCTAAGGCTCCCTCCCCACTTACTTCATTTACTGAAGCAATGCGGATGAGAACATCAGATACGCCAGATGTAATGGCTGCATTTTGATATGTTGTTGAGGAAACTTTGGTAATTTTTGTTGGTGTCACAATCTCAACCTGAACACCAGAACCTTCAGACAATGGTTTAATATAAGCACTTGAATAAACCTTGGAATTGGTATCAACATCGTCCAAGTATTTGGCAATGGTCTTACCATCAACGGCTATCACCTGATCTTCAGCGATATTCGTATCACCCAACAGTCGCTTGGTATCCGCTTTTTCCGATGAGGATAGTGAAGAACCTAATGACATTAAAGGTTGTGTCAGAACTTTTTTAAGATTTTTTTCTTTCTTACTATCTATTTGCGTATTCTTATTGGATAAGGGAGTTAGATTAGGTGATTTTTGGGAAGAGGAGGTCTCTGATTTAGTGATGTTATTAGCAAAAACAAGACCATTTGGGGATATAAAAGGGAAAGCAAGTGGTTGAACTGTTAAAAGAAGGATAAGACTTGCTACTAACCCATTAAACAATTTCTTTTTCATAGGATTTCCTGATATGTTCTCGTATTAAAGGTTATCAAAGCTAATGATATAAAATGACGAACCGTGCTTTTTACAAACATAATGACGGGTTTTTGATGATGTTACCGGAGCCTTACCGTCTGTAAAGTAAGTCGTCGTCGTAAAATCTATGGTAAAGGTTACCTGATCACCATTTTCTTTAATGTCATAGATATTATCAGTCTTTGATTCAAAGTGATCATAGTGGTCAGGATTTTGCAAGTAGATATCAATAATACTCTTATAAGTAGCGTTATCTTTAGACTCAAAGTATGAATAAACATAATCTGAAGATTCTTTGATGGTACGATTGATGTCACTTCTAAAGTTAGTCATAAATGTCTCAATATTCTTCTTGGTATCTTGCTCACTAGAAGTATTTTGTGAAGAAGAGTTGGTTGAAGAATTGTTTGATGAGGTTTTCGAAGATGCATTACCATCAGAGCCTAAATTTGAGACAACGAAATAATGATAGGAAGTCCCTGTAACTGTTAAGCCCAGTTCGCTGGCCTTGTCTTCATCTAAGGTTATCTCAACATCAACAGTATCCCCGTCTGAGAGGCCAGTTTCCTTAGAAACGGTAATTTGGGGATTTTCCAAAAATTCCTTTATCTCACTACTACTACTTGATACACTTGGGGTCGCATCGATATGTACACTGGCAACCCCCGAGCCATTTTCACCATCAACGTTCAAACTAACTTCGTATTGAGACAAATCAACTGTTTGGCTATCATAGTAAGAGCTGTCATGAGAATAGTCGTTGTTGTTATTGAAATTATTGACATTAAGTACCAAAATGAGAGGCATAACAATCCCTAAAAAGATTAAACAACCTCCAAACAAACCTCCTAATGATTTTCTTTGAGGGAATTCTAAATTAGGCAGTGCTGGTGACTGATCACGATTTCTATAGAAGAATGACTCACCATTTTGAAGGAAATGATCTGACTTCTGACAAAGCGCATAGAGTGAAAAGATCGAACTAATAATATTTACAAAAGGAACCAAAGTAAAGAGATAAAGTACAAAAATTCCTCGTCCACGTAACCCTGCATCTCTCAGTCTTCTCGTATTAAGCGTCAATCCTGGCAATATTAGAACCAAATAGGGTAACCAAAGAATACTATAAATCGAAAGACCTAATAAGGGATTAAAAAACAAATAATCAAGCAGGTAGATATTAGTTTTACTTATGAGTAAAAAGCTGAGAATAGCGTAAAAACTTCCCCAAGCCACTAAATTAAAGAATACGACTGACCAATAACCTTTTCGAGACGTAAAGCCATTAAAAGACCAGTAACCTCTGAAATAATCAGCAAGGGCTCTTCCAAAGGTAATCTCTTGTCTACGTTGATCGACGAGAAAAGGGGAGGCATATTGATCTTTTGAAGTATTGTAATAATTGGGAATTGCTTCTCCTTGATAATCTTGTTTAGTACTAGGACCTTCTCCTCCCATGCTTTTCTGCGTATTATAATAGTTTGGAGTAGCTGCTTCCTGATAATCCTGTTTAGGACCTTCTCCTACTATGTTTGTTTGCTCATGCAAGTGATCTGATGCAAACCGATTGTTAAAATCAGATGTCTCTGCTACATCATACTGCTCTGCTCTTGGAGCAGCTTGAGGCGAACTTTGCCCTTGAACACTTTGACCAGTATCATCTGGAACACTTTCAAACTTTCCTGCCTCTTTTGCCTCCATATATTCTTCAGCATTTGGTTTTCGTCCATGAAGCAGTTCAAAATAATCAATCCAATCATCTCTTTTACTCATAACACTAAAACAACCTTTCTAAATTTTCACAATACTCATATTAATTCAAATCTTTTATATACCAATACCAAACAACCTATTCCTATCTTCACGACAGTGTAGCTAATTTTTATAAATTACCTTAAAGTTTTTCACGTCTGTCGGTGTGCTGCTCCTCTTGTTTACGATGTGCAGTGGCATTCATCATATTATCTTCAATACTATCCTTAACTTTGAAAACACCAACCTCTATCAAGTGCATTACAAAATAAATACCCACTACCATAGCTACAAAAATTAAAAAAAATGAAATTTCCATATTATCCTACTTTCTTGAAGATGTATAGTCGATTACCTTACGTTCGACCTCAACATTATCATCTAGTTGCTTTAAAATAGTTTCTATACGAGTCAAAATGAAATTGTAAACAAAGGCTGTCTCTTTAAAACCTCGTTTCTTCAACGTTTCCAATGAAAATTCATAGACGTATTCGCCATTATATTCATCTAAACTTTTTAACGAGAAAATGGCTTTTCTACTCACATTTTTAACGGTGATAATAATAAGGTCAGGATAAATTTCTTGTTCAACTTTTGTAGTGTTTTGAAAGGGAGCGCAAGGTGTTTTGGGCAGGATAAAGGGCTGCTCTACCAATTTCTCTGAAATAGCATTTAAAGATGTGATTTTCCTTGAATAAAAAGAATGGGTTTGTTGCATGAATAATTGTGGATCACGATGTTTAATGACGCCTTGCTCAATCAAAGCATTATTAAATCGTGTATCTGCAGGTCTGACCGCATAAAAATAGAAAATAGGAAAAAGCACCAAAGACACTATCATTCCAATCCAAGTTTCGTAGTACATTTATTTTTCCCCTTTCTTGAGATAGGTCACATAAACTCTGGTTTGGAAGTCTTGATCCTCATGCAACACAAAGGCAGCGACTCCCATAACAAAAACAGAAATCCCCATTGGAAATAAATTTTTATAGCGCTCATTAGCGACATTTTTATTTACCTGTTTATAGAATTCTCTAGCAGTGTCGAGGTTGCTGGAGCCATAATAATCAGTACTGTATTTTGTAGGTAAAAAAACACTTCCCGATTCATAGATATAACCGTTAGCATTTGTACCCTCTGCCGGCTTCAAACCGTAAAAGACAAAGAAGAGATTAGCAATCAGCATAAGAGCCAACAAAGACTTATGTTTGGTGGTGATATTAGACCAGAATGAGTCCGTCATCACATAAGTATTTAGAGGTGCTGTTTGTCCTGTATTAGTATAGTTAGTCTGAGAATAAGGACTTGATGGCCTTGTAAAATAAGGATTTGACTGACTTGTCCCAGACCATTGAGGTGTATCTTGTGAAGGTGATATTGGTCCACTGCAGAATGGATTCGTTTGTGGATTTGAATTGACACCACATTGGGATTGGTTATTGGCAATGGACTGATTAACTTGATGACTAAAACCAAAGTTTGGCTGATTGACGCCTGTATTGATAGGTTGAGTACTTACAGTCTGATGTACAGGATTTGTAGCTGGCTGTGGAGCTGGCTGTTTCAGTGCTTCAACTCCTTCAAAAAACTCTTCAAAGCTAGGCTTACGTCCATGATTTAATTCAAAATTCTTCACCCAGTTTTCTCTTACTTGTTTTGGAGATAAAGGCGTCTCTTGTTGAGGATGCGTTATGTTTTCCTCTTTTTCTGATGTTTTCTTTTTTTCAAAAAATCCTGATGCCTTGACTTTACTGAATTCTTCTAGAGTGGGCTTTCTACCATTGACTGCTTCGAAGTACTCAAACCATTCTTGCTTTTCCATAATGATTTCTCCTAATAACCAGATTGAGGTGAAGACAGATTATCTCAGAACTCTTTCACCTCATTGTTCACCAAAATGAAGCTATGATATATCGTGTGACAATAGCTTTCGTTAGAGTATACTGATATTATCAAATAATTTATAGCATATACTTTTAAACTTTTAGAATTATTATAACTAATTCCTCAGAATCAAACTTAAAAAAGCAAAAATATTTTCATATTGCTAGATTCTAAGAATATAGATATTTTTTTGAAAATATTTTTTTCTTATTAATAATTGCAGATTTTTGGTATATAATAGACTTAGAAGATTTAAAAGGAAATTTAAGTTATGGAAAATCGTTCTTGCTATGGTCAAGCCTTCAGGCAATTGCGTTTAGATCGGGGATACAGTTTAAAAGAAGCTGCTGGGAATATTATTTCTCCTCAAATGCTTGGGGTTTTTGAGCATGGAAAATCTGGTATTAGTCTTAATAACTTTGGCCGTCTCCTCATCCGTATAGGGGCCACTTGGAATGACTTCTTCCGCTACTACAATGGGGAGTCTATTTTAAAAGAACTGTCTTTATCGGACGAAATTTTAGTCAAGATTAACAATGGTCATTATTATGATGGCTTTAAATTAGTCGAATCTTCTTTTGAAGGTGATTATTCAGATAATCCCATTCTCGAAACTGTCTATAAACTATCCTACCAAAGTTATTTTCAAACACTGAGCCTAACCTCCAAACTTACGGATGACGAATTAGAAATTGTTTTAAACTATTTAAATCGTATTGATACATGGGGGATTTTTGAGTATTCAGTACTTAGCTATATATTAGCTGATTGCCCTTATGAAATGGTCAAGTATCGTTCTGGCAAGATTTTAGATGCTATGGCTAACAATAAAAAAAGTTTTCTATCCTCCAAAAAAGAAGATATCGCTATTTTGATTCATATGATTGGCTATTTTTCGAGAAAGGCCTATTTCAAAGATGCCAATAAATTAATCGCTGGATTAGAAAACATCCTTAAATCCCCTTCTTACAACCATCTCTATACTGAAAAATTTAATTTTAAGTTTTATCAAGCCATGAACTTCTTACGACAAAACAATCCCAAGGGACTTGAGATTGCAAGAGATTGTATTCATTTTTTAGAAGCCTTCGAGGCTTTAGACAACTCTAATGCTTCAGCCATTGACAAGAATAAAATTTTAAGTGCTGTTTCTGTATTGAATAAGACTGGTATACCTTTTAAAGAAAGCTAAGTTTATATCAATTAAAAGCACTAGAAGGTATTTGGAGCCAGCATTTATCGAAGTTTTGCCTTCAAAATTAAGACCGTTATTCGGTCTTTTTCATTTTTAAATCACTGACTATTACTAACCTTAACCAATAACTTGTATATTTCTTGTAAGCGCCCCTATTTCTTCTAGTTTTCATTACATTTTTCCGACGACTGTGCTAAACTATAAGGGTAATTACCAATATTAAAGGAGACTTTCAGTATGAAGGCTCTTATGTCATATACGAGTTCTGTTTTAGAATGGTTAGGGCGCTATGTGGGGCTCTTAGTCTTCGGCATATTATTTGTGACTGCTTTACTCATTCGCACGACCATGATGACTGGATACTTTGAGTGGGCAGAGATTAGTAGCGTTCCTTGGTATGTTTATGTTTCAGGTGGTGTCATTCTGCTTTTGACACTTCTCTGGCGCAAGATTTTAAAGGAACTGACAACAAAACAGATTTTCATCTTTTTTTCCGTTTGCTTTGTGAGTTTTGGCCTACTTTTGATTTTTCTGACGAGTTTTGCTGGTCGAGACGATGCAGGTACTGTCTTTAAAGGGGCGGTCCAGTTTAATGCTGGCAACTTCTCCTTAATTAAACCAGGAGCCTACTTCTACCGCTATCCTCATCAGTTGGGATTGCTTAGTTTTGAACGCCTGGTTCTCTATCTGATTCCTTTGCCGGTCATCTCGGTTTTCTATGCATTGAATCTTGGCATGGTCATTGGTATGAACTATGCGACATGGAAAATCACGGATGAACTGTTTACGAAACCGTTAGTCAGTCGTTTGGCTGTCATCATGAGCTTCGGTTTCTTGCCTCTAGTTTTTAACATTATGTTTGCCTATGGACTTATGTATGGTTTGTTCTTTTCTAGTTTTGCCATTCTCTTCTTTCTACGTTACTTAAAACGTGGTAAGGCTAGGAATGCGATTTTTTCGGTGGTCATGCTATCTTTGGCTTATTGGGTAAGGAGCAATAATATTATTCTCATTATTGCATTATCTGGTATTTTGATACTAATGACTCTCAGAGAGAAACGTTACCGCTATTTACTTTTGGTTTTGGCTTTCTTTGCCTTTCCGATGAGCTTGCATAAAGCGACAACCAGTTACTATGAGATTACCACTCATCAAAAAATTTCTGGAACACCTCAGATTGCTTGGTTGGCCATGGGCTTACAGGACAAACCCGATTCTAAACGAATGCCGGGATGGTATACCGGCTATGTTCGTGACATTTATGCTAAGAAAAAGGGCAATATCGAAAAGATTGAAAAAAGCGCCAATCATCTTTTTGATAGACGTGTTCAATATCTTCTAGCACATCCCGATGAGGCCAGTTGGTTTTTTAGGACCAAGTTTATCAGTTCCTGGACAGAGGGAAGCTTCCAGTCCATCTGGAACGGTCCAAGTAAAGACAAGTTTCAGCCTTTGTGGAATAGGTTTGCGACCTCTATCTATCACGATGGGACCCTGCATCTCTTTTTTGTGACCTATATGCAAGGCTATCTCCTAGTCCTATATCTTGGTGGTGCGTTCTACTATGCTTTCACTTATAAACGAATGGGAGATGGAGCAACACTGGGCCTCTATGCCTTCCTTTATCTCTTCGGTGGCATCCTCTTTCACCTCATATCAGAGACTAAGAGCCAGTACACCCTACCTTATATTTACTTACAAATTCCAATGATTGCGGCGGGTTACAATCATATGACACAAATACTTAGCCGCTATCTAAAAAATATGCAAAAGTCATCCTAGGATGGCTTTTTAACATTGTTTCACAATTACAATCTTGCTATAATAAGTCTATGAAAAATGCGTCAGTTGATCTTTTACGAGGCCCAATTCTGAGGTCTCTTTTAATCTTTGCTCTACCAATTCTGATATCCAATATTTTCCAACAACTCTACAATACTGCCGATGTCATGATTGTGGGTCGTTTTCTAGGGCCAGATGCCTTGGCTGCTGTAGGAGCTGCTTCTGCTCTTTTTGATTTGGTTATCGGCTTTGCTCTTGGCGTTGGAAATGGTATGGGCGTTGTTATCGCACGTTACTATGGGGCCAAAGACTTTAGGAAACTTCGTCAGTCTGTGGCGGCCACCGTTGTGATTGGTTTAGGCTTAAGTGCCTTGGTTATGATTCTAGGACATTTTGGTCTCTATCCTTTGCTTAGATTTTTAGGAACGCCTACTTCTATTATCGGGCAATCTTACCAGTATATTTCTATGATTGTGTCTTGTGTTGGGGTAAGCTTAGGATATAATCTGTGTGCAGGACTCCTCAGAGCGGTTGGGGATAGTCTTACCGCCCTCTATTTTCTGATTTTTTCAGCTCTAGTCAATATCGTTTTAGACCTTTTCTTTATTACACAACTTCATCTTGGTGTTCAATCAGCAGGCTTAGCTACTATCATCTCACAAGGGCTTTCGGCAATTCTCTGTCTTTACTATATTAAGAAAAAAGTGACCTTCCTTCTACCAAGCAAGTCAGACTTTGTTCTTGATTCAAGTCTGTATTTGGACCTCTTTGGACAAGGAATGGCCATGGGACTCATGAATTCCATTGTTTCTATTGGGACTGTGACCTTACAGTATGCCATTAACGGCTTTGGCCCTCTCATCATTAGCGCTCAAGTCGCGGCAAGACGGATTATGTCCTTCGCTGTTCTACCTTTGACCTCACTTGCTGCCGGGGTGACTACTTTCACCTCTCAGAACTTCGGTGCCAAACAGTTTAAGCGCATAGTAGCTGGGTTAAAGCAATCTTGTCTTGTTTCTATAACTTGGTCTGTCATAGCTTGTGTCCTCCTCTATGTAGCAAGCCCCTTCTTAGCTAGTCTTATCTCTGGTTCAGATAATGCTGTGATTATTGATAATGCTAGTCGCTACCTTCGTATCAGTTCTCTCTTTTATCCTATTTTAGGAATGCTCTTCATCTTTAGAAATAGTCTGCAGGGTCTAGGTAAGAAACTGACACCTTTAACCTCTAGTTTCATTGAGCTTTTGGGAAAAATTCTTTTTGTTCTTTTGGTCATTCCTTCTATGGGCTATCTTGGCGTTATCCTATGCGAGCCCTTGATTTGGATCCCCATGACCATTCAGCTCTATTTTGCCTTAAGAAAACATATTAAACGCTTGTTTGTCACTTAAACTTTTTTGAACATAAAAAAACGACCGTCATGGTCGTTTTTAGTTTAATTTAATCCCCATTCATCAGAGATTTGTTTCATAATAGCTTCTTGGGAGACAATCCCAAAGCCCAGCATGTAAGTTGAGTAATCAGCATAGATGACCTTGTTATTTTGAACAGCCTTAAGGCTAGTCCAGACAGGGCTATTTTTAAGTTTGTTATCTAGGAGTTCTTGAGAATCTGCTTGAACAATCAGGAGGTCCGGATTAATGTCTTTTAGTTTATCTGGATCGATAACTTGGAACATATCATCTGGATTGAAGGTTTCCGCTCGATTGAAATGATAAGTATCATAGAGATAACCAAAATGCCCGTAAGCATAATAACGGATGTCATTGTCAGTCACGCGCAGATACATGAGTTTTTGGTTGCCAAACTTAGCTTTGACATTCTCCGCGAAAACGGCCTCCCTAGCATCCAATCTATCGAGGTCCTTCTTCATCTCATCACGTTTATCAAAGATTTCTGCCACCTTAAGAGAGGTTTCATGATAGTCCCAATTTTCATCGGTGTTGATTTGGTAGCCAACAGTCGGTGCAATTTCAGACAGCTCCTCGTAGAGGTCTTCCTGCTCGCCTGTCATAAGGATTAAATCAGGTTTTAACTCAGCAATCTTATCCAAATCTGGATTGCCCTGCCAACCAACTGAAACCACTTTTGCATCCTTGTATTGTTTCTTAAAGAGAGTTGAAAATTCTTGACTATCAGCTCGACCAGTTGTCGCACCTACAGGAGTGATATCGAGAGGATCCAAGATTTCACCATAGAGGTTGTCGAGGATAACGATACGTTTAGGAGCTTTTTTCAACTCTGTCGTACCAAAATCATGGACAATCGTCTTCTCCTTAAAAGTCTGACTTGTTTTATTTGACTCTGCATTATGTCCAGACGTCATGTCTGGCAAGTAATACAGTAAAAGACCAGAAATGATGGCCATAATAGCTAATAAATAAAGAAGATTTATTTTTTTCATGGCAACTCCTCGATAAGATTGGATTAAATCGTTACTTTAAAGTTATCTTAAAACTTCTTTAATGTCAATCACTTACTGATTCGTTCAAGCCTATATTTTTGATTCTTTTGTTTTAATGGTTAAAACAATCCTTCATTAGGATTGTTCAGCCCTAATAACAACCTTTTAGTTATCTGAACTGTGTTATAATGATAGGTAACATTGGAGGGAAATTATGTTAAATCAGCTTTCATTTAAGGGACAATGGCGACAGTACCAACGGCGTGTTCTCGATAAAGCCGAAAGCTTTATGGATGATGGAAAGATTCACTTGGTGGCTGCTCCTGGTTCTGGTAAAACAACCTTAGGAATTGAATTTATACAGCGTTTTGGTAATCCAACTTTAATTTTAGTTCCGACAGTTACCATCCGTCAACAATGGGTAGATCGGATTAAACAAGCTTTTTTAAGTGATGACAATCTAGTAGAACAACTCATTTCACAGGATTTAAAAAGGCCTAAAATGATTACGGTTGCGACCTATCAGGCACTGCACAGTGCTATGAACCAAGTCGTGGGCGATAGTCTTATTGAGGACACAGATGATGAGTCACAACAAGAGCATTTCGATTTTCAAGGTTTCGATATTCGAAAAACTTTTGGGGACCAAGATTTAGGGACTCTTTGTCTGGATGAATGCCATCATTTAAGAAATGAATGGTGGAAGAGTTTAGAGAGTTTTCATAAAGCTTTTCCAAATATAAAGATGATCTCTTTGACAGCAACACCCCCATACGAGGGAGAACCTGCACTTTGGGAACGTTATATTAGCATGTGTGGTGAGATTGATGAAGAAATTACAGTGCCTGAACTGGTTAAGGAAGGGACGCTCTGTCCTCACCAGGACTATGTCTACTTCGCCTTTCCAACAAAGGAAGAACGTGCACAATTGGACCAGTTTGATAAGCAGAAACTTAACTTTCTAACTAAATTGTCTAGAGATATAAACTTTTCGAACACTATTCAGTCTAGTCCAGCACTAAGTAGCCAAATTGGCTATGATGACCTATTGGCTAATCCTAAATACCTTTCCGCTACCCTGATTTTCTTACGGTCTAAAGAATTGCCTTTTCCTCAACGTTTTCAAGAACTTCTCTCTGCAAAAACCTTGCCAACTTTTACTCTTGAGTGGTTTGAAACCTTGCTTAATGGCGTGATTTTTCAGGTCCCAAATTGGTATGGATTTACCGAGGAAGCCTTTAATCAGCTAAAAAGTGATTTGAAAGCAAATGGTCTTATCGAGAGAAATCAAGTTAAACTTATCCGGAATAAGAAGCAAGATGTCCTGCTTAATCAATCATTGGGAAAACTCAATGCTGTTAGAGATATTTTTAAGGCAGAATACCAGTCTCTAGGAAATAATCTCCGTCAACTTGTTTTGACAGACTTTATACGTAAGGATTTTCAAATTTATCTAGGCGATAACAGTGCACAATTTACCCAACTAGGTGTGTTATCTTACTTTGAATCTATTCGTAGAGAAATGATTGAACAGTCTTGGACAGTACCTGTGGCTGTATTGACAGGAAGTTTAGTGATTATTCCAACTTCAGCTAAAGAACATCTAGAGCGACTCATTCCTAATTCTTGTTTATCCTATGATGTTATTGGACAATTGAGCCAAGAAGACTATCTTAAGGTGAGAGTTTCTGGTTCTCACCATGATCTAGTGACTGCCCTTACTCAGCTTTTCCAAGAAGGGCTTATTCAGGTGATTATTGGGACCAAGTCTTTATTGGGCGAAGGTTGGGATGCCCCTTGTGTTAACTCCCTTATTTTAGCTAGTTTTGTTGGAAGCTTCATGCTAAGTAATCAGATGCGAGGCCGTGCCATCCGTGTCTGGCCAGACAATCCTAATAAAACGAGTAATATCTGGCATTTGGTCTCTATTAATTTATCACCTAGGAGATGGTTTGATTTTCAAGATGAGGAAGAAAAATATGATGAGACATTAGAGCTGCAGTTGTATGCACTTAGTCCTGACTTAGATTTGTTAGATCGGCGTATGACACAGTTTCTGGGCCTCCATTATCAAGAGCCTACTATCGAATCTGGTATTGATCGCCTTGACCTCAATCAAATAACTTTTAGCCGAAAGGGTCTAGAAAAACTTAATCAAAATGCCATTACACTATCTCAAAAACGTCAGGAGCTTAAAGACCGTTGGCAACAAGCCCTCCCGCTATACGAAGAAATGGAAGTGGTCAACCAAGTTGAGGTCGACAAACAATTTCTACCGTTGGTATACCTTAATGATTGGATGAAGGCCTTTCTTATTTCCCAAGCCCTTGCTGCCACTTTTTTTATTATTGATTTGGGAAGATATCTGATTGTTGGGAAGCCGTTTGATCAAAGCCTACCTATATTCTTACTTGTGCTACTTGTACTGGCTATCTTTTGGGGAAGATATTTTATCTATAAGAGCCCCTATAAACGTTTGGAAATTTTTGGCAAAGCTATCCATCAAGCTCTGCTGGATTCAGGTCAGATTGAGACTAAAGAATCTGCTCCTAGAGTGGTAAAAGACAGTAAACAAGCGATTTATAACGCCATCTATCTCAAGGGTGCTAGCATGAGGGAAAAAGAAATCTTTGCTCAGACTATGACTGAATTTTTCGCTCCTATCGAAAATCAACGCTATATCTTAAAGGCTTGTCACAAAGTGAAGGACCAAACTGAATTTTTTGCCGTTCCAAGTATGTTTGAAAAGCGAAAGGCAGATGCAGAGTCTTTCCTTCGACATATACAAAAAAGTCTAGGAAAATATGATCTTATTTATACGCGAAGTATTCAAGGACGTCCTATTCTCCTAGAAGCCCGCATCAAGGCACTTGGAAATAAGCAAGAACGAACAGTTACACATAAAAAAGTCATGTCAACTTTAGAATGATAAATAGCCCTAACCACTTTAACCGTTTTTATCATGATATAATAAACCAAAGAGAATATATTGGAGAATTCTATGACACTCACACATATTTTTTTCGACCTAGATGGTACCCTCGTTGATAGTTCTGAGGGTATTCACAATGGTTTTGTTCAAACTTTTGAAAGACTAGGCCTTCCTGTTCCTAGTGATCAGAAAATTCGTACCTTTATGGGACCACCTCTCGAGGTAACCTTTAAAGAAGAGGTTAGTGAAGAAGGTGCTGCCAAAGCTGTCAAGATCTATCGTGACTATTATGAAACCAAAGGACAATTGGAAGCTCACCTCTATGATGGCATTAAGGAAGTTCTTGAACAACTTAGTAAAGACACTAACAAGAAAATCTTTATCACAACTTCAAAAAATGAACCCATTGCCCTAGAAATGTGCCAACACCTTGGGATTACTGAATATTTTGAAGGTATTTATGGATCTACCCCTGCTGCTTTTCATAAGGCTGATGTCTTGCAGCGTGCCATTACTGAAAATCAAGCCCCTAAAGACCAGTCCGTCATTGTTGGTGATACCAAGTTTGATTTGATTGGTGGAAAAACAGTTGGCATCAAAACAATAGCGGTGACCTGGGGATTCGGGGCTAACGAAACCCTATTAGCAGAAAATCCAGATTTTGTAACTGAGACTCCCCAAGAACTTTGGGATATTTTGAAATAATAATTGATACATGAAAAGAGCATGACTAGACAATCATGCTTTTTTTCTATTGAATCTAGATTACATCTGAACAATGATATCCAGACAAAGCTCCAAAGCCTTATCAAAAGCCTCTGATCCCCAAGCTCTTTGATCGTAATTGCCAATATCTGCAAGGGAATCTGCCGTAAAGAGTAGTAATCCCCAAATAGCTCCTCGAAGTTGAGCAACTGCTGCAAGTGCAGAACATTCCATCTCTACAACACTACAGCCCTCTTCAATGCGATAGGAAACCTTATCTGGCGTTTCTCTATAAAAACCATCTGTCGACCAGGTCATGACCTCTTCATAGGGGATTTTCTTTTGTTTTAAAGTTTTCTCAATAGCTTCCAGAGCTTGTTTATTCATGTCTATATAGCGGAATGGAGCTACATAGTGGTAACTCGCTCCTTCATCCCTCAACGCTCTAGTAGGAATCAAAAAAACATTTTCCTTCATGTTTACCAAAACGCCACAAGTTCCAGTTGAAATGATTTGCTTTACACCATAACCAATTAGCCATTCCATAAATTGTGCAGCTGCAGCTGAGCCAACTGGAGCTTGAGCCAAGCAAATATCCTTCCCGTTGTAAGTCATGACATAAACAGGATAGGTTTTGGTGGCAGAAACAAATTCGCCAACTTTTTCCGCTCCAACAGAGTCCGCATAGCGTTCGATTTCTTCTTCTAAAAAGGCGTAAATACACCTAGCCGGCAAGTCCAAATCTAAGTCCTCATGTGTCGGCATAATCACAGTCTGAGGACTATCATCAAACTCTAAAATTGGAATTTCATGTTTGTGTATCATCTGTTGCCTCCTAAGTTTTAAGAATTATTATATCAAAAAATAACCACTGTAATATGATTTCATAGGAACTACTTCCCAAGAATCACAAAGAAAAACCAATTAAACAATGTACATAACTGAAAAGAAAGGACATAAATCTGCTTTAGTCAGAAATATGTCCTTTTTGTGTTTTATTTTAAGAAATATCATTCCAGTCGGCGTTTATTTCCACAAACCACCTAAAATCTGTTTTTCCAACAAATTTAAGTCTTCTTCTCTTATGTCACTATTGTCGCTAACGATATAGAGTTGGGCAAAGTAGGCCAATAAGGGACCTATACAAATACGAACCATTTGAGGAACTGTGATTTCAGGATTCACTCGTGAATCTGCTATCAATTCCTTATGGAGTACTAATAATTTATCCTGAAGAGTATTCCAAATATAAAGTTGTTCTTTTCTCAGTTTCTTATTTGAAAAAATTTCCTGAAGAATAATTTTCATCAAAGCACGATTCGTTTTGAGATAGGCCATACGATTTTGGACCAGATAATGCACCTTTTCTTCAGTCGTTTCTAAGGCTAAAAGTTCTTCAAAAAAACGACCGAAAAGTCCTGGAACAACAGGGTGCAAAATAGCCGTTAATAAATCTTCTTTAGTCTTGAAATATTTGAAGAGCGTTGCTTGGCTAAGTCCCGCATGTTTGGCAATTTGTAAGGTGGAGGTCCCATTGTAACTCTTAGTAGAAATCAAATCGACCGCCGCCTGCATGATTTTTTTCTTTCCCTTGGGATAGTCTGCACCCTTTAGATAAGCTTCAAACGACTCAAAAACACTCTCACTCATTTTCATCCTCGTATATTTATATTTTATACTTTACGGTAACGACGCAAGCCGACAATATTGAGAGCTGTCAAAGCGACAAGGAAGACTAGTAGAACACCAATATTTGGTAAAATATCTCCAAGTCCACGTCCGTAAAGAATAATCTGACTCATCGCATCACCTGAGTAGGTCAAAGGCAAGAATTTCCCTAGCATTTTTGCCCAGTCTCCCATTGAATCAAGTGGAATGATTCCTGAGAAAAAGAGTTGCGGCATAATCACAAGAGGAATAAATTGCATCATCTGGAATTCTGATTTTGCCAAGGTAGACAAGAGAATTCCGAAGGCTAGTGCCACCAGAGCCAGTACCACATTAACTATTATAACATTTAACAGGCTTCCGACAACTTCAATGTTCAACAACCAGATGGCTGCTAGAACGACTACTGCTGTCTGCAGTATGGCAATAAGGCCGTAAGACAACATATAGCCGTAAACAATTTCCGAACGTTTAACTGGGGTTGCCAACAAACGATCTAGGGTTCCGCTAGTACGTTCTTTCAAGAGTGCCATCCCTGAAATCAAAAAGACAAAGAAGAAAACGACGAACCCAAGCAAAACAGGAATCATTTTAGCAAAGAAGCCGGTGTCCTCGTTACCATACTCATAAGATTCCTTAATTTCAGGAGATTTTACCTTTAGTTGTAATTGTGGAAGGGATTGCTTCACACGGGCTAATAACTGATTGGTGTCTTCACTGGCAATACTGGTGCGTAATACTTGTCGGGTCACCGAAGTTTTAGAGGCATCTGTATTAGCATAGGCTACATGATATTCCCCATCCTTATAAGAGATAACTGCATCTACTTTTTCATCGTTTAAAGCCTCTTTGGCTTTATCCAAGTCTTTGTAGGTTTTGACACTGACATGTTCTAAGTCGTCCATCTTACTTACCAAACTACTTGGCACATCTCGTGTCGCTAGCTTAACAGTCACCGTTGTACTAGCCGAAAACATGAGGTTCATCAGCCACATAATAAAGACTGGTGCCACAAACATTAGGGCCAGTGTCCGTTTGTCACGTAGCAATTCTTTGATGACTTTTTTTGCAATGGCAATTGTTCTCATTTCATTCTCCTTCTGCTTTCAAAAAGACTTCTTCAATACTTGAAACACCATAAGATTCTTTTAGCTTGGATGGTGTATCAAAAGCAATGATTTTTCCACCTAATAGTAGTCCGACCTTATCTGTCAGCTCTGCTTCATCCATGACATGGGTTGTAACTAAGATTCCTACACCATTGTCTCTGAGCGCCATCAACTCTTTCCAAATTTTCTTTCGAAGAGAAGGGTCAATCCCAACTGTCGGTTCGTCCAATATCAAGAGTTGAGGATTTCCTAAAAGTGCTATGGCTAGTGACAAACGTCTTTTCATCCCTCCTGAATAACCAGATACAGCCTTGTTTAAGTGATCTGTCAAATCTACCACTTGAGCTACATGGGCAATTTCAGATGACAAGTCTTTCTTAGAAAGTCCTTTGAGCTTACCGAAAAATTGCAAATTTTCCTGACCTGATAAGGCATCATATAAGGCATCTGACTGAGCCATGTAGCCAATATCTCCTAGAATATGACGATTGGGCATGGTATTTTCTAAGACTAAAGCAATACCGCTATCTGCCTTTTCCATTCCTAACATGGTTTTAATCATGGTTGATTTACCAGCACCTGAGGGACCGATTAGACCAATGATTTCCCCAGACTGTAATTCAAAACCAACGTGGTTTAACACCAGTTGTTGACCAAAAGATTTTTGTAAATCTTGTAAATGTAGCAATGTTTTCATATGCATCCTCCTTAGTGAGTGTTTACTCACTTTTGATTACAAATGACATTATAGTGAGTGAACACTCACTTGTCAAGGATATATTGAATTTTTTTAAAATAAAAACACTGGATGATAGCATCCAATGTTTATGACAAAAACTTCTGATGTTAAGAATCTATTCACGATACTCTGAAATAATCTCTCCTATCCACTTTTTAAAGGCTCGTGAGAAGGAAGATTCTTGATAATAACAAATAAATAGAATTTATAACTTTTCTTCATCTCCCCACCTTTAATCATCATCTTCTAGTACTAGATTCTCATCCTCATAAAAAACGACTTTCCCATCTTTTACTTTAAAAGAATAACTGATTGAATCTTGATTCTCATCCTTGGTATTGGAATAAAAGAAATTATATTTACCATTCGGAAGATCACTAGCATCTAACTTTTTAGCCGCATCTTTCATATCTTGTTCTTTGACTGATGCATTATCATCAATAAAGATAGTCATATAAACCAACTCTTGATCAATCAAGGTTTGGTATGGAATTTGATAATAACCAGCAAAGTCCTTCTTACCTTCCTTAAGATTTTCGGAGGCAATAGTATCCAATATTTTTCCCTTTTCATCATGACTGAAATAAGATAGAAAACTAAAAAACCTAATAGGAAGACCGAGATTTTGTTTCTTCAATTGTTTTTCAATTTTCTTCTCAACTTTTTTAACAGATTTCTGTTCCACAAATACTTCTTTATAGTGTAAAAATTGAATACTGTCATGAGAATCAGATGACCTATTTTCAGGAATAGCCCTATTATTCTCTTCCAATTTTATTGTTTGCCCATCGTAGGTGTTCTCAGAATAGGTATAAGATACGTAGTAAGTTGGACTTTCTAGTGGAGTCCAATGTAAGTCAGTGATGGTAACTTTGCCATGAAGACCCACTTTGTTACAATCTTCGATGATGATTCGCTTAATTTTTATGTAATCACTAGGCATCATCACCTTGCAACCCGTCAAAACCAAAACTGATAGCAGCAAGGGAATCAAGAATAGAATGCGATAGATTTTCTTTTTCATAGCTCTACCTCCTATAGTGGTGTATAACTAGGGATAGAAATATAATTAAGACTTATCATTCCTCAACCTAGTTATTTTTTCGACCTTTCATCTTTAATCATCATCTTCTAATACTAGATTCTCGTCTTCATAAAAAACGACTTTCCCATCTTTAACTTTAAAATTGTAATCGACTGAATTATTTGGTCCATCTTCAAAATTAGATTGATAGAAACTATATTCACCATTTGGAAGGTTACTAGCATCTAACTTTTTAGCAGCATCTTTCAAATCTTGTGATTTAACTGATGCATCATCATCGATATAAATGACCATCTCAATCAACTCTTTATCAATCAAGGTTTGGTATGGAATTTGATAGTAACCTGCAAAGTCCTTCTTACCTTCTTTGAGATTGTCTGAGGCTAAGGTATCCAGATTTTTCTCCTTTTCATCATGACTGAAGTTAGATAGAAAACTAAATGAACTAATAGGAAGACCGAGTTTTTGTTTCTTCAATTGTTTTTCAATTTTCTTTTCAACCTTTTGGACAGATTTCTGCTTCAAAAACGATTCCTTATATTCTGGAATATTGCCATAAGAGTCACTTGACCTGTCTTCATAAATAGCCGTATTCTGCTCTAATACAACTTTCTGGTTATCGTAAGTTTTTTCAGAATAGGTATAAGTCACGTGGTAAGTTGGTATTTCTAAGGCTGTCCAATACAATTTAGTAATAGTAACCTTACCATGCAGACCTACTTTATTACAGTTCTCGACAATAACTCCTCTGACCTTGTTATAATCACTAGACTTCATCTTTCTGAACCCCATCAAAAACAAGGCTGTAAATATTATGAGAAACAAAAGTAAACAATGATTGATTTTCTTTTTCATAGCACTACCTCCTATAAACTAGAGTAAACAAAAGAAAAACAAGCGACTGTTAAAATCCATTTTCTGAATATATGTATAACATTACTAAATTAATGTAAACGATTACATTATCTCATCTTTATTTTATCATTCTTTACATGAAATGTCAGATGAAATTGGATTCGTTCTTTTACTTCTCTTCTTTGCCAACCCAATCATTGTATTAAAAAAAACTAGTAGACAGCCTCTACTAGAATCTTTTATATTCTTACAACTCATTTCCCCCACAAGAAAGCAATTAGAGGCTTATCAACCAAGGCTGTTTCATGGAGTTTACTGTGTTGGCCGTTAGGACCTGTGATTTCCTTTTCTTGGTAGGATTTGACATGACCTTTAAGCAGATAGGATAGGGATTGACTGGATAGATTGGTCACGCGCTCATCACTCTCTTTACCTGTATTGCCATAGATGTTGAGGACTTCAACCTGTCCTTGAGGATAGTTGTCTCCAAGAGACAAGAGCTCCTCATATGACTCGGTCATGCTAGTTGGTTTTCCTTCGCCATCTAGTAGGAGATTTTATTATAAAATATATGCTTCCGTTTTCTCTTGTGGCTGTAAGAGAAGACAAAAAAGTGGTACAGAATATTAAATGAATTCTGTACCATTTTTTTATTGAGTCTAATCAATTTTCGCAACATTGAGAAGCAGCGAGCTAGTCAAAACAGACAAAGAACTTAGGGCCATAGCAAGACCTGCTAGTTCTGGATTGAGGGTCAATCCCAGTCCTACAAAGACTCCAGCAGCAATTGGAATCCCAAGGATATTGTAGATAGAGGCCCAGAAGAGATTGAGTAAGATCCTGCGGAAGGTCTTTTGACTCATGTCAAAGGCGCGCACAACTCCAAGCAAATCATTTTGCGTGAGCACGATGCCACCGGACTCGATCGCAATATCCGTTCCAGATCCCATAGCGATCCCCACATCGGCGATCGAGAGAGCTGGAGCATCATTGATCCCATCTCCGACAAAGGCGACCTTGCTAGCTTCTTGCAGTTTTTGGATGGCGCTAGCTTTTTCTTGAGGAAGGACATCAGCAATGACGGTGTCAATTCCCACTTGCTTAGCAATAGCTTGGGCCACCCGTTCATTATCCCCCGTTAACATGACCGTTTTCAAGCCCCGTTCTTTGAGCTTTTTGATCGCTTCTTTTGAGCTGGCCTTCGGAGCATCTTGAATGGCAATCAAGCCAATCACTTGCCCATCCACAGACAAACTGATCACTGTTTTGGCCTGCTCTTGCAACTCTACCATCCGTTTTTCAAGCTCCGGATCCATCGCTGTCCCGTCATGAAGTTTGCCATTTCCCAAGGTCACCAACTGCTGGTCGATCTGACCTTGGACCCCTTTTCCTTCAATCGCTTGGAAGTTTTCCACAGGGGATAACACCAAACCTTTTTCTTCTGCTTGGGATAACACCGCTTGGGCTAGTGGATGTTCTGAAAAAGTTTCAAGACTAGCAGCCAGTGTCAAGACACGCGCTTCATCTCCTACAACATCGGTTACAAGTGGTTGACCAATAGTAATAGTCCCTGTCTTATCAAACACAACGGTTTGAATCTTTTGCACTTCTTGAAGAACTGTTCCATTTTTAATCAGAACCCCCATCTTGGCACTACGGCCGGTTCCGACCATCAGGGCTGTTGGGGTTGCTAAACCAAGGGCACAAGGACAGGCAATAATGAGGACAGAGACTGCATAGAGCATGGCCTCTTGAAGCGACGCGCCCAGAAGCACGGACCAAACCCAGAAAGTCGCAATGGCCAAAATCGTCACCACTGGAACAAAGATACCTGAAATCTTATCCGTCAAATCTTGAATGGGAGCACGACTGGATTGGGCCATTTTGACAAAGTCCACAATTTGAGATAAGAGGGTCTCACTACCGACTTTTTCAGCCTTAAAGAGAATGGTCCCATTGCTGTTGATAGTGGAGCCGATAACTGCATCACCAACTGATTTTTCCACAGGCAAGCTTTCACCTGTCACCATCGACTCATCAATGGTCGTACTTCCTTCTACAATCGTCCCATCAACCGCAATCTTTTCCCCAGGACGGACCCGAATCAAGTCATCAATTTGGATATCTTCTGCCGCCACCTCGACATAGTTCCCATCACGGAGAACTTGAGCCGTTTTTGCCTGCAAATCCAACAACTTTTCCACAGCCTCGGAGGCATTGTTACGCATCCGTTCTTCAAAGATTTGCCCTAAAAGGATAAAGAAGATGATAAAACCCGCAGCCTCAAAGTATACTGGCTGACCAGTAAAAAGGGCAAATACACTATAGACATAGGCTACCAGGGTTCCAAGAGCTACCAAGGTATCCATATTGGAATGGTGCTTCTTAAATGAGGCCCAGGCACTCTTGATAAAAGGTACTCCTGCTACCAACATGATCGGCGTTGTCGCTAGAAAAGTCCCCCAGCGACTGACTGAATGGGATACAAATCCTGCCCACATCCCGATCATCAAGATCAATAAAGGAAGGGTAAAGATACTAGTAATCCAAAAGCGACCCCGTAAACTTAAGACACGACGGCGTTTTTCCACAACCGTGTAGGAACCCTTTTGCATCTTCATTCCACATGAAAACTCAAAGTCCCCTGTTTCTGTCGGGGTAAAGGATATCACCTTATCCACACCGACTTCCAAAGGCTCTAAAATCCCCTGATCTTCAAACAAAATTTCCTTGTAACAGCCGGAAGGATTGACCCGATGGAAGGTGATTTCAGCAGGGATCCCTTTTTGAAGTTGAAATTCTTTGGGACTATAGCCCTTTTCTGCTGTAATACGGATCTTTTGCACTCCATTTTCCACAACTGCTTTTTGTTTTTCTACCATACCTACTCCTTTATTCCACAATCATTTGACCATGCATCATGTTCATTCCACATGAATACCCATATTCGCCCGCTTTTTCTGGCGTAATTTCAATGACATGTTTTTCACCTAAAGGCAAATCTTCATGAACGCCAAAATCTGGAAAGATCACTTGAGCCAGACATGAAGATGGATCCTTGCGATTAAAGATGATCCGGGCTGGAACATTCTTTTTCAGGACAATGGTTTCAGGCGAATAGCCCCCCATGACTTCGACTTCAATTTCTTGATAACCTGATTTCTGACGAGCGTAGCCGCTTACCTTTTCATGCTCTGCAAAGAACCACCAAGCAATAAAAGCAACCACAAGTAAACAAACAATACTAATCAACAATCCAAACATGGAATTTCCTTCTTTCTATGACATACAATTGCAAGGGACTGTTTCGACAGCCTCTGCTTTCTTTTCTTCCAGGACCTGCTGCAGCTGATTAAGATCTGCAAGCGTAAAGTCACTCTCCTGAATCAAGTTTTCAAGCACCTGGACAATTCTTTTTGAGCAAACCTTGTCTTTCACATCCTCAACCACCAAGTCTAAACCCTGGTCCTGCTTCAACAAAGCTGAGTAAACAAAGGCTTTGCCTGATTTTTCTCTAGTCAAACATCCTTTCTCCACCAAGCGGGTCAAGAGAGTCTTAATCGTCGACTTCGACCAGTCAAAGCGCTCGGACAAGACGGCGATCAAATCCGTGCTGGTCTGCTTGCCTTCCATCCAGATAATCTTCATGATGCGCCATTCCGCATTAGAAATTTGCATGGCTTCTCCTTTCAAAATCTACATTTGTAAACCTTATGATGTTATTTTACACTTAAGATTTACATTTGTCAACCAAAAGTTTTAAAAAAAACAAATCTTCCTTTGAAGATTTGTCTGGTTGGGCTTTTTTCACTCCCTATTTTTATCTCCCTAAATTGTCAAATTAAGTTAGATTTTTCATGTAACTCAGAAAAACTTGGTATGGTGTTTGATAATTCAAAGACTTCCTAGGAATTCTATTTCTTTTATCAGCTGTAGCTGATAAATAATTTTGAGAAATATTCGTAAAATCCATTTATTTAGGTAGTCCATTTCGTCTCAATAAGCCATTAGAATGTTCATTGAGACCTCGTTGCTCAGGACATCCTGGATTCGCAAAGAAAATATCAATGTCATGTGCATTCGAAATAGATTTCCAATTAGAAAATTCTTTTCCGCAATCAAAAGTGATTGACTTAATTCGTTACTCTATCACAATCATAGATTTAATAGACTTGCGTTCATCCATATCTTTATAGGCCTGATTAATATCTTCCAATTTATAACTTGTCGTAAAGACTCGGCCTGGATTGATGTCGCCATCAAGAACAGCTTTTAACAAAACTTGTTTATCATAGGTTGTGACAGAGGCTGGTCCGCCACCAATCGTTGTATTTTGTCCAAAGGTTGATCCAATGGCACGATTTTCATAGTGTGGAACACCAACAAATCCCATGCGACCACCATTATGAAGGACTCCAAGAGCTTGGTCCACCGCTGCTTCTGTACCGACACATTCGAGAGCTGCATCTGCTCCTCCCCCGAGGATTTCACGGACTTTGGCAATGCCTTTTTCGCCACGTTCAGCAACAACTGCAGTTGCACCTGACTCCAAAGCCATTTTTTGACGATCTTCGTGACGACTCATAAGGACAATTTGTGAAGCACCACGCATCTTAGCTGCGATGACAGCACATTGACCAACAGCCCCATCTCCGATAACGACCACCTTGTCACCTTTTTGCACATTAGCCACACGCGCCGCATGGTAACCCGTCGGCATGACATCAGCCAGTGTCAAAAGTGACTTGAGCATGCCTTCACTATAATCTGAAGGTTGCCCAGGAATTTTGACAAGGGCCCAGTTAGCAAAGTGGAAACGGATATACTCAGCCTGCACGCCCCCAGACCAGTTATTACCTGGGTGGTTGTCACAAGAGCCATCAAAACCAGCACGACAGGCATCACACTGTCCACAACCATGTGTGAAAGGGGCAATGACAAAGTCACCTGGTTTTACTGTAGTAACTTCCTCGCCAACTTCTTCGACAATTCCGATAGCCTCATGACCGCTATTTCTATGTCCTTCTTCCATTTCCGGATTACGGTAACTCCAAAGGTCCGATCCGCAAACGCAAGTACGTACTACCTTGATAATGGCATCATCTGCCTCTTGAATGCTTGGACGTTTGATTTCCTCAATGCCGACCTGACCTGCCTTTGTGTAAACTACTGATTTCATTTAAAAACCTCTATTCTTTCGTTTCTGATAGTATACACTTTTTAACAAGAAATCGCTCAAAACACTCCCTATTACAGTCATATTTAGTTACTTAATCATATTTTTTCCCATACTTCTTTTCAAGCATTTTCTTAACTAGATATGGCATCTTGACATTCTCTCGACCTTTTTTAGCAATCAATTTTTTGACGAAATCAGGCATCTGAATATCTTCTTCCTCTTCTAAAATCTGTCCTGTGTTTGAAGGAGCTTCCAACTCATCAAAAGTCTCTAGTTGAGGATGATAGTAACGATAGTCACCGTCTATATGAGACTGAATGGTTGAAAGAAGTGCTTTAATCAAACGAGAATCGCTATTTGGCATAGGAGGACGGTGATAGGCCACACCAAGCTCATGACAAAGCTCCTTACACTCCACATCATTATCAAAAAGAACCTCAATATGCTCACTAATAAAAGCTATCGGGACAAAAATATAGTGGTCAGGGTGTTCCTTCTCATCATGAAGGTATTCTAAGACATCAGGTTTAATCCAAGGAATACCAATATCACTTTCACTCTGCCATGTATTGGTATACTGGTCTTCTTCAAGGCCTAAAATTTCCGCAATCAAGCGAGTATTGTCATAAATCTGATCGATATAAGGATCGCCAAAATCAAGGGCCAAAACTGGTACACTGTGAGCTGAAAAAATCACCTTATAGCTGTCATCTCCAATTTGATCTAAAATATTTCGAATCTCATCAGCCCAGTAGTGAAGAAGTGAAGGTTCTTGGTACCAATCCTTGATAATTTGGAACCTAATCTGCTCACTTTCTAAAAATTTCTCATATCCCATGACAGAATAGTAAGAATAATGAGGCTCTAAAATCAAGCACAAACATTCTTCAATTCCGTCATTCTCCATCTCTTTGATTACATCAGTGATAAAAGGGCGGGAAAATTTATTAGCAAAGTAGACCGACGCTCGTTCTCCAAGAGCAGAAGCAACCAAATTCACTTCTTCTCTAGTTATCCTTTGGAGTGGGGTTCCACCGATTCGGACGTAATTGTCATATAAAGTCTGAATTTCATGTGGTTCAGGACGAACACCACGTCGGATATTCGTGAAAAATTCCGCTACTCCTTCATAGGTAATCTCTTCTGGTGATCCAAAGGTCATCATCAACACAGCTCTCTTACTCATAAATACTCCTTGTTTCACGTTTATTCTATTTTAGCATGAAAAGGCTTACTTTAGGGAACTTGGTATCAAAATAACTCTTAAAGATAGGCTCTAAGAGTTTTAAAATAAACCTTAATGATGGTGTTGCTGCTCACTTTCTGCTTCCAGCTCTTCGATATTTCGCTTGTGAGCTCGGTGTGTTGCCAAGTCTTCATCCACTTCGATGGTGACATTTTGAAAGCCACTCTCTTTGAGCAAGTCTCGGATAGACTCTTTACAGGCCTCCATATGTTTGACATGGTCCAGACAAACATGGACAATAGCATTTTTCTCCAAGCCGTCCATGGTCCAAAGATTAAGCTGATTGACACTAGCGACATTGTCCAATTCAGCCAAATCCGTCTTTATCTTCTGGATGTTCACCCCTTCTGGAACGGCATCGAGGAAAATCTTGAGCGTGCTCCAAAATCGTGGAATGGCTTTGGAAAGAATAAAGAAGGAAATAGCTAGAGACAAGAGGGGATCTAGGATATACCAGTCAGTAAATCGGAGGACAATGGCCATCAAGATGACAGCCAACCAACCTAAGGTATCTTCCAAAAAATGCAGGCTGAGAATGGATTCATTCTTGGTTTGCCCCTTGCGAATGACCAGACTCGCCAGCACATTGACACTGATAGCAATAATTCCCAACCAAAGAAGCCCTTCGTCATTGATGGGCTGTGGGTGGAAAAGCTTGCTTACATTTTCTAAAATCACCATACCAGACCCTGTCATCAGAATCACAGCGGTCACCATGGCACCTAAAAGGCTAAAACGCTTGTAGCCCAAGGTGTAATGGCTGTCTTCTTTCCGATTGGAAATGCTCTCTAGAAAAGCTGAGATGCCAATGGCGATTGCATCTCCAAAGTCATGGACCGAATCAGCGAGAACTGCACTAGAACCAAAAATTCCACCCGCAATAAATTCAACAATGGCAAAGCTTAGATTTAATAAAAAAGCCAACCAAACCGCATATTTTGTCTTCATTATATTTCTTCCTTTGTTATAATAGATTCATGAACATCATGTTCATTATCTATTATCCAATACTATCAACAGAAAGGATAGGGGCAAACCGTTCGCTGTGTACGTTACTGAACAGTTTGTTCATAGTGTCCATATGACTGCACAAGATCGTCGCATTACCAAGACTAGAAAAGCCATCTATCAAGCTTTCTTGCGCTTACTTAACCAAAAAGATTATGAGACCATCACCGTTCAGGAGATTATTGACCTGGCTGATGTAGGACGTTCGACCTTTTACAGCCATTATGAGAGCAAAGAGTTACTACTGGATGAGCTCTGCCAAAAACTCTTTCACCATTTGTTTGAGCGTGCTCAACACCTCTCTCCACAAGACTACCTAGCACATATCTTTCAACATTTTAAGAAAAATCAAGACCATGTAACCAGTCTCTTACTCTCCAAAAACGATTATTTTATCCGGCAACTGAAAAAAGAACTGGAGCACGACGTCTACCCCATGGTAGCTAAGAAACTGATTCAATCTCACCCCAACATCCCCCACTCCTATCTCAAACACCTGGTCGTAACCAACTTCATTGAAACCCTCAGCTGGTGGTTGAAAAAAGGCAAGACTTATACCGAACAAGAAGTCATCCAGTTTTATTTGGAGATTTTAAACGTTGCTTCTAACTAAGGTGCGACTTTACATCATGTATCATAGAAAGGAAAAATATGCTCCTCCCCATTCTTCTCGGCTTTTTTACAGCCTTATTTGCCCTTGCTTTTGCTCTTCTTCATTTATTGATCAGCCTTTCCGAATTAAAAAAGGGCAAAAAGACCCTTGGAATTTACCTACTTTTTCTAGGAAGTAGCCTTGCGACCTTCTCTCTCATCCTCTACTTCCTTTTGCCAATTGTTGCTTTATTCATTTGGCTGATCGGAGTTAGCTTGATTTGCTACGGAGCCTATTGGAATGGCAAGCACAAAGAAAACTTCCATCTAGCTCACCATGTCATTCGGATCGGAATTGCTCTGATTCTTACCATTTTATTAGCCCTTATCTAAGAAAAACTCAAGTTTTATCAATGAAAACTTGAGTTTTTTGGTAGTTACGTAATCAATAAAGAATTAAAAATCCTGCTTTTCTTTAAACAGTTTAATCTTTTCTTGGCAGTAATCCATTAATTTCCGTGCTTTTTCAATTGTGTAGCCTTTTTCAGATACAGACTTAACTTTCTTTTCATCAAAGTAGTAGCCAGTCAAGCCCCTGACTTCTTCTGATAAGGTGAGATAATAACCTGTTTCGATTCCCTGATCTAGATCTTTTGAGAGAGATTTCATCAGGCGTCCAAAGAGGGACTTCTTCGTTTTTTCATCACTAGAGTTATTCCCTAAGTTAGTCGAGATAAGACCAGGATGGTAGGCATTAATAGTGATATTTGAACCTTTTAAAAAGAAATCTCTTGCTAGATAGCGTGTCATCCAAATGGTATAGAGTTTAGAATTATTATAGGCCAATCCTGGATTGTATTCTTTCTCAAATCCAAAGTCCAAATCCTTGACCTTGGCAAAATGATGCATATAGGAAGAGGTATTAATGACACGGCCGTCAGCCGATTTTTCTAACAAGGGGCTTAGCTCAGTTGTTAACAGATAGGGAACGAGAACGGATAACATAAAAGTCAACTCGACATTTTCAGCACTCGCTTTTCGTTCTTTTCCCGCATACAGTCCTGCATTGTTAAACAAAACATCGATACTTTGAAAGTCTCTCTTGATTTCCTCCGCAAACCGATAAACATCATCTAATTTTGAAAAATCTGCCAAGTAGCTCGAAACTCTGCCTCTCAGGGAAACGGCCCGAACCTCTTGAAGCGCCAATTCCAGTTTTTGAGGATTGCGACCATGAAGAATGACCTGATGGCCTTCACTGGCCAATTTCTTTGCCAAATGTTTACCAATACCGTCAGTAGCACCTGTTATTAGAATGGTTTTGACCATATTAGTCCTCCAAGAAAGCTAGTAATTCTTTTGAAAATTCGTCTGCATATTGGAAGATCGAACCGTGACCAGCATTTGGATAAATGATCAGCTTACTATCTTTTATTTTCTCATGCATGTCATAAGAATTTTCCGTTGGAACCTGCATATCCCTGTCCCCGTTGACGATTAAGGTTGGTTGATTGATAAATCTTAGGTCGTCTTGAGAATCTTTCCCCCAACGTTTAATAGCTTTGAGTTGCGTCAAGAAACCAGGCACACTCATGTCTTTGTCCTCAAATTCCTTGGTTCGCATTCCCATTCGTCCGAGAACTTTCAAGGCTTCGATTTTTCCTTGTTCATCATGGTTATAGAAGATATAGCGTTTAGGATCGATGCGCTCGAGTCCAGCTTTAAACATATAGTTAAATGTTTTCCCTGTAACCTTATCGACCTCTTTTCCTCCTCGAGGTCCTGTTCCTACCAAGATGAGACAGTTGACCAAGTCAGGCTTGATTCGGTTGATTTCTTGGGCAATCATACCCCCCATAGAAAGACCAAGAAGATTAATCTTATCGTAACCAAGGGCTTTTACAAAGGCAATCGTCTGCTCAGCCATTCCAGGAATGGTTGGGGCCACTTTTCCTTGACTAGCTCCCACACCAGGAAGGTCGACTACAATCACATGGTGTTTTTCAGCAATCAAGTCCAAGAGTTTTGGATCCCAGTTGTCGAGGGTTGCTGCCAAATGGACCAGCATCAGAAGAGGCAGTTTTGATTTGCCTTTGCTGAGTTCGCGATAGGCGATTTGATTTCCTTGGACAGTGATGTATTGAGTTTTAGTTGTAAGATATGACATTGTCTTTTCCTTTTTATTTCTTAAAGCTGAGGACTGTTTTTCCACGCGAGCGACCATTAGCGACCTTGTCTAAGGCGCTATTCACTTCTTCAAATGGATAGACTGTATCGATAGAGGGTTTGATTTCGAGTTTGCTAAAGAGGTCAGCTACCTCTTGTAATTGAGCGCCATTGCTTTCCACAAAGATAAAATGGTAGTGAACGCCGTATTTGTCAGCCATCTTATCAAATTTGCGACCGGCTAGTCCAAGAATCATCTGTTTCCATTTTGGCAGGTTCATGCGTTTGGCAAAGTCACCATTTGGTATCGCACGGAGGGAAACAAGTTGACCACCTTTTTTCATGATAGACATTTGTTTTTCAGTCTCAGCGCCCCCAAGAGTATCAAGGACATAATCAACCTGGCTAACAGTTTTTGTATAATCCTCTGTTTTGTAATCGATAAAGCGGTCTGCTCCTAAGTTTAATACACGCTCAGCACTATCTCCAGCCCCATTGGTAATAACCTTCAAACCTTTGGCTTTAGCGATTGGAATAGCCATGCCACCGACACCGCCTGTACCACCAGAGATAAAGATCGTCTTGCCAGCTTGAGCTCCCATGAGTTCTAGGGCTTGCATGATAGTCAAGGCAGTCAAAGGAACAGCAGCCGCTTCCTCATCTGAAAGATAGTCTGGAACCTTGGCTAAGGCTTGGCTATCGACAGCTACATATTCAGCAAAGGCGCCAATATGATCAAGTGGGAGACGCCCAAAGATACGGTCTCCAACTTTGAGATTTTTGACTTGTCTACCGGTCTCTTCAATGATACCGACCACTTCATTTCCCGCAGTTTGTGGGAGTTTGTAAGGGACGATCATCTTGACTTCTCCTCGGGAAATCATGTTATCCAGAGGATTAACACCAGCAGCGGCGACTTTGACCAAAACTTCTTTGTCTGTGATACTTGGTTTTGCGATTTCTGTGATGTTCAGTGTGATATTCTTTTTGTTATAAATAGTATGTTGTGCGGCTTTCATTGTCTTCTCTTTTCTATTTTTGTTGTATCCAATAGAGATACAAGTCTGGTCTTTTTAAAACTGATCTGCATGCAAATCAGTTTCGTTTTTGTTTGGCATCTTTATAAAGATTGTTAATGACATCTTCTAAGGTTTGCTGAGCTAGTTCCTTCTCAAGTTGAGCTTCAGCGCTAGCAAATAGTGGTGAAACGGCAGCCTGGATATGTTTCCCTACTGGGCAATCGGGATTGCTATTTTGATGAACGGGAAATAGGCTGATGTGGCTGACTTCTTGTGTCGCAAAATAAATGTTAAGTAAGGTGATGTCCTTTGGGGATTTACTAAGTTGGTAGCCCGTTTTTCCCTGCTGAGACTGGATTAGTCCAGCATTTTTCAATAAGACAATCACCTTACGAATATAACTCGCATTGGTCCCAACACTCTCAGCCAGAGCTTGTGAACTTAAGGTATCCTTGCTCTCACTAATCATGGTTAGGATGTGCAAGGCTACTGAAAATTTCGTATCCATATAAACTCCTTTAGATAACTTGTATCCGGCACAGGAACAAGTATAACACAAATAAAAAGAAAAGCAAGACTTTTGCTTCACTGTAAAAACACAAAAAAAGGACCCTACTGGATCCTCTTATTAATTGATAAACATCAGTACTAAGCTTTCTTAGCTGCCTTGCTCCATTGGTACCAAGCAACTAAACTGTTGATAAGGTAAATGAAGTATTTTCCTTGAATTTGTAAGCTTTCTCCCCACCACAAGTAGATAGAGAAAACATTAGTGGCAGCCCAAAAAATCCATTGTTCACGGTAAACAGCTGTCATCAAGAGCTGACCAACACCATTTGTCGCATCAGTAATAGAATCACGGAACGGACGATTGGCGCCAACGGATTGGTAAATGAAACCAAAGGTTAACCACCAAAGCACACTAATTGATAAGTACTTAATCCATCCCACCACATCCAATTTACGGGCAACAAATTCCTGCTGTTCTTTTTTGAACTGGGCTTGATAGATCAAAAAATGTTAAAAATAAGACAGTAACCTCAGAATAGATACTGTCTTATCTCTTTTTTTTACTTAAAGCCTTGATAGACTTGACAAATGGTAGAAAAGAACCGTGAGTTCTTGCCAGAAGCTGAAGTTAATCCTTCAACCTGGAAAACCCGCAGAGGTGACTTTTTCTATACATCTCGATTTTTCTGGCAATAATCATTAACCGATAAATATGTCTGTGAATCACCCAGCGACTCTGCTATGTCCATAATCCGCGGTGGTAGTAATCCCACTCGCTGGACAAGTTCGTGATCGCTGAACAATTCCCGTGGACTGCCGGCGAAGCCAAACTTCCCGTGTTCCATAACATACACCGACTCAAACTCGGCGGCGACCCAATCCATGTCATGGGTGATGGTCACAACTTGGTGGCCCGAATCAGCCAACTGATGGAAAATTGCGGTCAACTTGCGCCGGCTTTCCCAATCAAGCGACATCATCGGCTCATCAAATAAATAAATCGCCGGATCCACTGCCAAAACTGTGGCAACGCTCAACAGCTTGCGTTCCGACAATGACAGGTCATATGGACTTTCAGCTGCTTTATCATCCAAGCCAACTCTTTTTAGAGCCGCTAAAGCCCGCCTCGTAATCGTGTCGTGGTCATCCATGACCTGCGCGACATTCCACTCCACCTCTCGTAGAACGGTCGGGTTGAAAAGCTGATCGTCAGGATTCTGAAAAGTAATCCCAACCTTCAGTAACTTTTCGACTGGTTTAAGATCATTAAAATTTTCTCCATCGATCTTAATCACACCGGTTTGTGGTGTCAGCAAACCCGTCAACAATTTGAAGAGCGTTGATTTGCCGGCACCATTTTGGCCGACAATCGCCACCATCGGATCGGCGAAGTGTTTGTCTTCAACATCCAAGCTAAAGGACCGTTCCGGATAAGTGAACGTCAGGTGGCTCAGTTCAATTGTGGACATAACGAACCTCCTTCAGATCAGCGTAATTCACCGGATACCGGCCATCAGCCAAGTGCCAATCCATTTTTTGAGCAAGTTGCTGGATTGTCGGGGCTGGAATCTGCCAGTCAGCTGCCAAATGATTAAACACCTCACCCGGCCTGCCCTGGGCTACCATTTGACCCTCGTGCAGCACCCACACAACGTCGGCGACTTCGCACAAATCGTCAATTTCACTGGTGACAATGAAGACAGTCGTCTCTTTGACTTGGGCCAGCCATTGGAAAAATTGCCGGCGGCCAAGGGGATCCATCTCACTGGTCGGATCATCCATAATCAAAACAGCCGGATTAGCCACAATCGCCGTGGCAATTGCCAACCGCTGGATCTGACCACCGGAAAGGCTCTCGGGACGCAAATTCAGCTGTTCAATCAGCCCCATTTGCGTGGCAACTTCTTCAACCCGTTTTTGAATCAGTCCTTCAGCCATTCCCTGATTAATCAAGTCAAAGGCGATTTCATCGGCAACCGTGTCTGCCAACCCGCTTAGTTGGCCAGCTGGATTTTGCAGTACAACTCCATTCATGGCATTATAAACGGGCCAATTGTCAGACACTCGCTGGCCAAACATGTGCCAATCGCCCTCAATCTTAGCAGACACAATTTTGGGAATGACCCCTGCCAGCACACGGCACAAAGTCGATTTGCCAGAGTGGCTATTCCCGATAATCCCAACCACCTGGCCGGTATGAACCTCCGCGTTAATCTGACGCAGTTGTGGTTGCTCAGTACCCGGATAACGGGTGGTCAAATTTTCAATTACAATCCGTTTATCTTCGTCCATATCTTCCACCCAATCAATAAAATTGCCAATCCAGTCAGACCAATGTGCAGCGTCCGCGACAGGCGATACACGCGCTGGGAGGTTCTGACAGTCCGGTTGAGATTATCAAAACCTCTCAGTTGGAGAGAAATCGACCGCGTCATCGATTGATCCAAGGTCTTAATCACCAATGGAATTAGAACCGGCAGGACTGACTTTAATTTCTGAATCAACGTTTTTTGCGGATTGGTTCCGCGAACTTTTTGTGCCTGCTGGATTTTCCGCATATTGCGCATCATTTCCGGCAAAATATAACACACCGACATCAGAACGTAGACGGTTTTATAAGACAATCCGGACAGTTCCAAATAGGCCGCGTTTTCTGAAATACTCGTGGTCACCATAAAAAAGCCACTGGTCAAAATAATCACCAATACTCGACAACCCAGAGTGGTGGCGTAAATCAGGCCTTCTTTGTAGAACGACACCCCAAGCACAGAAAACAGCACAGTTTGATTCCGACTGTAAAATAACCCTTGGATGATCAGCATGGTGCAAATCAGAAACAGGCTGAATCCCAGCGCCTTAAAGGTGGTAGAACTCAATTTGGAAAATAACAATAGCAGTGTTGCGACAAGAATTAATCCGGCCTGAAGCAATAAATTCATACTGGCAAAGCTCAACAACGTCATGTCCAAGATGAACAAGAGCTTAGTAATCGGATCGATCACTTGGTACCACTTGAGCTTGACCCGTGGCGCTCCAGAAATCAATGTTTTATCAGTCATCATTTATCATCGCTAAAGAAGTGCACCATCCGCTTCGGCAGCTGACGATAGATGAAGAGTGCCAGGTAGGCCACACAGACTTTATCCAAAATATCCAAGACAAACTCATCGGTAAATGAGGCCAGCCACACTGGTGCATGATTGGCGACCATTACCGCAAACAATGAGTCACCCCAAGCGATACCGGTCTGACCACCCCAAAAGATGACGTTGAGTGGCGTTGAAATGACAGCTGAAACGATGGCAATAATAATAGCAGAAACAAATACTCGTCGCACTGACGAGAACCACCCATTGGCGTGCAAAACTCCGACAGCAATCCCAATTCCGATGCTGGTAATCGCATACACGGTTGAAATTGGCGATAAGGTCAGCCCATAGATCACGTTGTTGATGAAACCACTGATGGCACCGGCAACCGGCCCAGCCAACATGCTGGCAAGAAAGGTTCCCAAAGACCCCAGCCAAACGGGCAACTTTAACCCCTCCGCCAAGGCTTTGGCAACATAGTTAATCCCCACGGCAGCGGGAATCAAAGTCATGGTGGAAGCACTTAACTTAAATTTCCACATACTGGTACGATGAATCGATTCTGTTTTCATAATCTTCTCCTTTTGTTTTTAAAGAGCCGTGTCAGGAATGACTTTCGGACGCAACGCTCTATAGAATAGTTAATAGAACTATTTAGTCTTTTCACAATACCAACCGTAGTCGACATAGATTAATATAGTAAAATTACTATTTCTAAGTTCATACTCTATATGATACGCTTATTTTCAAAATTGTCAAGTCTTTTCTGAAAATTCTTCAAGAAATATGAAATAATTTAAAATGCCTAGCTCAGCTAGACATCTTTTGTTTCTATAATGACTTTAATCGTTATTGCTTATACTTCCTTTTTTAACAAGACAACATCTAGTCTGTCACATAAATCTCGCCACGACTATAGAGGGCAGCTTTTCCCGCAAGATAAAGCCTATCGTCTTCTAATCGGCAAATAAGATGACCGCTTCTCTTGGAGGCTTGATAAGCTCTAAATTCTACTTGTCCTAACTTATTAGCCCATAAAGGAATGACATGACAATGACCTGATCCACAGACCGGATCTTCCATGACTGACAATTTTGGAGCAAAACTTCTCGTAACGGTGTCATAGTTTGTACCTTTGGCTGTGATATTTAGGAGTAAGCCATCTAGTGCTTTAACTTTATCGAAATCTGGAGTCGCAGCAATAACATCATTTTCATGAGGGAGGATACAGACTAGATCTCTTCCAAGCCAGGCTTCAAGTGGACGGACACCAATCGCTTCTTCCATCTCACTTGTAACTGGAACCTGACGCATAGCATATACTGGAAAATTCAGCTCATATAACTCTCCTTTTTGGGTTACCAATAGCTCCCCACTCTGTGTTGCAAAGGTCAGACTTTCAGCTTCTATTTCTTTAAATTGAAAGAGAACGAAGGCAGTTGCCAAGGTAGCATGACCGCACAAATCGATTTCTCCGCCGGGTGTAAACCATCGTAATTCGTAGTGATTGCCATTTTTAACCGTAAAAGCTGTCTCAGAGAGATTATTTTCTTTGGCAATATTCTGTAAGGTATCATCTGACAACCATTCATCCAGAAGACAAACAGCAGCTGGGTTTCCTGTAAAAACGGTATCTGTAAAAGCATCAACGATAAATTGTGGGATGGTATATTGATTCATTGGCATAGGGAGCTCCTTAAATTTTTATCTTTATTATATCTGAAAATAGGATAGAAAACAGAAAAATGGTAACTAAAAAAGCAACTTGAAAAAGTTACTTTTTTGTGTAAAGTTTTCATTATTTCTTGATAAACCCTTCTTTGACCAAAAAGTCACGTGCTACTTGGTTAGCTGGTTTACCTTCTACGCCCACTTGGTAGTTGAGCTGACTCATTTGACTCTCCGTGATTTTACCAGCTAGTTTATTGAGAACTGCTTCCAATTCTGGATGTTTTTCCAGTAATTTAGCTTTCATGAGTGGGGCCCCTTGATATGGCGGGAAGAGTTGCTTGTCATCTTCTAGGACCACGAGGTCATAGCGAGCAAGCTCGGCATCTGTAGAGTAGGCATCTGTTATCTGGATATTACCGGACTGGATAGCCTGGTAGCGAAGGGCTGGCTCCATGGTGGAGACTTGAAGATTGAGTCCGTAGACCTTCTGTAAGCCTTTGTTCCCATCCTCTCGATCATTAAACTCTAGTGTAAATCCTGCCTTGAGTTGTCCTTCCACCTTTTTCAAATCTGAAATAGTCTTGAGGCCATACTCCTGGGCAATTTTCTTAGGCACCGCGACAGCATAGGTATTCTGATAAGCCATAGGTTTAAGTAGAACTAGATTATCTTGTTTCTTAATACCATCACGCGCTGCTCGATAGACTGCTTCTGGATCATGGCCGACTTGTGGTGCCGGCTTGAGCAGACTTTCGGTCACGGTCCCTGTAAACTCGGGATAGATCGCGATATCTCCTTTTTTCAGAGCTTCATAGAGGAAGGTGGTCTTACCAAAATTTGGTTTAACGGTCACTGTCATATCCGTATTTTCTTCAATCAAAATCTTGTACATATTGGCTAGAATTTCCGGTTCAGGACCTAACTTACCAGCGATGACGAGATTGTCTTTCTCCTTATGGGGAATGATGTTTGGAGCATAGCTAGCTCCCAAACCAAGGAACATCACAGCAAAGGTCGCAAAGATGGTCCGCATCTTGGCCTTTTCCATCCATTTGAGAAGAAGGTTAAAGGCAATGGCTAAAAAGGCAGAAGACAGAGCACCGATCAAAATCAGACTGGCATTATTGCGGTCAATCCCCAGAAGGATGAAGGAACCAAGCCCCCCTGCTCCAATCAAGGCAGCGAGGGTAGCCGTCCCGATAATCATTACAGCTGCTGTCCGAATCCCAGACATGATGACGGGCATGGCCAAGGGAATCTCAAACTTCCTGAGTCTTTCCCACTTGGTCATCCCAAAGGCGACACCTGCTTCTTCGAGACTAGGGTCAATCCCTTGCAAACCAGTGATGGTATTTTGAAGGATGGGGAAAATGGCGTAAATGACCAGAGCTGTCAAGGCTGGAAGCGTCCCAATCCCCATGATGGGAATGAAGAGCCCCAAAAGGGCCATGGAAGGAATGGTCTGGAAGATTCCAGCTAACTGTAGAACCCAGTTGCTCGCTCTCTTGCGCGTACTTAAATAAATAGCCAGTGGAATAGCCAGAAAAATAGCAAGGAGCAAGGTCAGTAATGACAGTTGCAAATGTTGCCCCAGTGCAGTAAGCCAGTCTCCAAAGCGTTCTTGAAAGGTTGCAAGTAGTTTAGACATGGTGTGCACCTCCAAATAAATCTGCAACAAAGTCGTTAGCGGGCTGGGCTAAAATGATCTCAGCATTCGCCACCTGTACAATCTCTCCTTCTTGTAGCACCGCAACCCGATCGCCTAATTTCAAGGCTTCATCGGTATCGTGTGTAACAAAGATAGTGGTCATGCCGAACTCCTTGTGCAAGTCTTTGGTAAGAGCCTGTAGCTGTTTGCGAGAAATGGCATCCAAGGCTGAAAAGGGCTCGTCCATCAATAGAATCTTTGGTTCTCCAATGATGGCCCGCACAATTCCAATCCGTTGTTGCTCCCCACCAGATAACTCACTTGGCTTGCGATTTGCATACTCTGCAGCAGGCAGACCTACCTTGTCCAAGAGTTCTTCTGTTTTAGAGGCTATTTGGCTTTTAGTCCACCCTTTCATCTCTGGAATTAAAGCAATATTCTCAGCGACAGTTAGATTTGGAAAGAGAGCAATGGCCTGCAAAACATAACCAGTAGAAAGACGTAACTCTCGTTCATCATAGTCCTTGATGCGTTTTCCGTCCATATAAATATTGCCATCTGTCGGCTCCAAAAGACGATTGATCATCTTGATCATGGTGGTTTTTCCAGATCCTGAAGGACCCACTAGCACCATGAATTCTCCGTCTTCAATATGGAGATTGACATCTTTTAAAATGTCTGTATCCGTGTAGCGCAGGACTACATTTTTATATTCAATCATATTCTTCCTCAATTTTCACAATTACTTTCCCGAAGGACTGGCTACTTTCAAGATAGGTGTGCGCTTCTTGTATCTCTTCTAGCTTATAAACCTTCTCAGGCCGGACATCCACTTGATACAATTCCACAAAATCAATCAACTCTTGGAGCTTTTCATTTGAAACATTCCCCGAATAAAAGGTCGTTAAATAAACATTCTTCGACAATTCAACAATTGGATCAAAATCAGCCAAGGTCCACTGGCCACCTAATTGACCACAAGAGCAGATAATTCCTCCATCACTTAAGTGATGGATACTATCTTTGATATGGCGAGGTCCCACTAGATCTAGAATTTTTGTGAAAGACTCCTCACTTTGCAGAACGCCATCCTTCTCCAAAATTACCTGATCAAAACCAACCGCCTTCAATTGCTCTTCCTTGGCTAAATTTCGGCTAGTTCCTACCAAGTGAATCTCAGGAAATTTTCCTTTAAGCAGTTTAGCAAAAGCAATTCCTACACCACTGGTTGCTCCGCGAACTAACACGCAATCTTTCTCCTCAATCTTGAGATTAAGAAAAGCACCAAAAGCTGTGTAATATGTCTCAGGAAGGGCAATCAAGCTTTCCAAATCAAGTTCTGTCTTGATTGGATAAATTTGCTCATTTGGGAGAAGTGTATACTCTGCATAACCTCCATCAAAAGCTCGCCCCATCTCCCCCATAATGGAAATGATTTGCTGTCCAATCTTCAAATCCGGTCGTGTCGTTTGTTCCACAAGACCGACACACTCAATTCCTAACACACGAGGAAATTGAACTGACGGCGATAAACCCTGACGGGTAAAAATTTCACTGTGATTGATGCCAAATCCTTGAATTTTCACCAAGGTCCAACCGGCCTTCAAAATTGGTTTTTGTCGTTCGACAACTTCTAATACCTCTGGTCCACCTGGACTGCTCACAACAACTGCTTTCATAAGGTACTCCCTATTTTTTTAAAGTTCTTTCTCTTTAGCTTTTAGATTTGAGATTATACGCTCTTGATACTCCTCAAATTCTTGGATTTCGTTATCCGAAAAGCCTTGGTAGAATATCTCTCCCAGTTCCTGACTGACGCGATCTCCAATTTCTTTTTGCGCCCAACCTAATTCCGTCAAGACTACAAACTTCTTGCGCTTGTCCTGGTCACTCTGTTCAATCTTAACCAAGCCTTGCTCGACCAACTTCTTTATCATGCTAGTCAATGTGTTATTAGCTAGTCCCGTCGCTAGAGCAATATCAGTTGCAGTTGCCCTTCCTTGCTCTTTTTGCCATAAGACTGTTAAAATTTTCCCCTGTTCACTACGGTATTGAGCATCTGGTTCCTTGCTCAAGAGTTTTTGAAAGATACGCCCGTTCAACAAGCGTATCTGTAAAGCTTGGTAGCCTCCTGTCATCTTATCCATTTTTGTCTCCTTTTTATTTCTATATCGAAACATTACAGTCATTGTATCACTGTTCGTTACATCTGTCAACTATTTCGATATCGAAATAATTATAAAAACAAAAAAACTTTCCTAATCATCTAGGAAAGTTCTAACTATAATCGATTGATATCTTTAAAATATTTTATTCAGCCTTGGTAATATCTTCACGCATCTCATCGACATTGAATTTAGCAAAGAGATACTGACGGTCTTGAACTGGGAAACGTTGATCGAGTTGGTCAACTGGTCCAACTTCGATAATACCATTTTCAATAACAAAGTCCATAACGTGACCACCGAATGTCAAGTCGTCTGAAATAAAATGAAGGTGATAACCAGCAACACTCACACCGTGAAACATTTCTGGCGTCCAAATACCAACGATGGTACCTGAAATATCATCTACCTCGTACTCAGGTTGGCGAGTGGCAACATCAGCAAACTTAATATCCGCATTTGATTTAGGAATCATGCGCACGTGCATGTGTTTAAAATGACCCTTAATTTTGATAGAACGGAAGAGATTAACCCCATCATAGTAAGATTCAATACGATCCTCAAGTTCTTTATCAGTCATTTCATAACGTTGACGGAAGATAACTTCAGCTTGGTGAGGTACGACTGCTGCATAGGGAACTTTTTCATCTGGAGAAACTTCTACCACTTCGACTTTACCTTCAGAGCCTTTAGCTTGATAGGCTTTACCATCAAGAACAATCAACTCCCCATCAATAGAATCTAATGTTCCAAGACCCAAGTCTCCATGCTCCAACAATTCACCAACTGTTAAAGTACCTCCATAAAGCCCAGCCATCAAGGCTCCCAAAGTATTATATTGAAATAATTTTATGGCTTCAGACATGTCTACACCCTCTTTTTAGTAAAATTCATCTGGCAAAATAGTTTCGCCGAGTTTAATATTATCTTTATAGTCGATTGGAACATCAATAAGGACTGGTCCATCTACAGCTTGAGCCAAGGCTTCTTGGAGTAAGCTAGAAAACTCCTCTTTACTTGTTGCACGATAACCTTTCGCTCCAAAGCTCTCAGCATATTTTACAAAATCTACAGGACCAAAGTCAACCCCAGATGATCGACCGTACTTCATTTCTTCCTGGAATTCCACCATATTGTAATGGCCATCGTTCCAGATAATATGAACAATTGGCAATTTCAATCGAACTGCTGTCTCCAATTCTTGTGCTGAGAAGAGGAAACCACCGTCACCAGAAACAGAAATGACTTTTGTCTTAGGACGAACCAAAGCTGCAGAGATGGCCCACGGAAGAGCAACCCCTAAAGTTTGCATCCCATTTGAGAAAAGCAAATGACGTGGTTCATAAGATTTGAAATAACGAGCCATCCAGATATAGTGACTACCAACGTCAACGGTAACTGTCATATCATCATCTGTTTGTTCTTGTAATACTTCAATCAAATCTAGCGGATGTACCGTACCTTCTTCAGGATGACGATCAAATTTAACATCTTCGACGACTGTATTTTTTAACCCTTTAAGATACTCGACTGAACCTTCAGGTAATTTGTAGCCTTGAATAGCAGGCAAAAGCAAATCTAAAGTTGCTTCTACATTACCAATCAATTCACGTTCTGGCTGGAAGTAAGTATCCACCTCAGCAGGTTCAACATCAATTACGATAATACGTGCTGAAATTTCAGCATTCCAGTTACGTGCTTCATACTCAATTGGGTCATAACCAATGGCAATAATCAAGTCCGACTTCTTAAGCAACATGTCCCCTGGTTGGTTACGAAAAAGACCAACACGACCAAAGAAAGTATCTTCTTCAAGGTCACGTGACACGATACCAGCACCTTGGAAAGTTTCAACAACTGGTAATTTAACATGTTTCAAAATCTGGCGAATAGAGTAAGTTACAGCTTCTGATGAGGCACCGTTCCCTAAAAGTAAGACTGGCAATACGGCATTTTTAATCGCCTGTGCGAGATAGTTAATATCAGAAACAGATGCTGAACCAAGTTTTGGATCCGTCATAGGCTTGATAGCCTTAACACTGACCGGAGCATCAGTCACGTCTTGAGGAATTGAAATAAAGCTTGCGCCGGGTTTCCCTGATTTAGCATGACGATAGGCATTTGCTACTGTTTCGGAAAGGGTGTTAGCATCATGTACTTCAGCTGCATACTTAGTAATTGGCTCTAACATGGCAACGTTATTCATTGATTGGTGGGCACGTTTCAAAAGGTCTGCACGTTTAACCTGACCACCAATAGCAAGAACAGGGTCTCCTTCATCTGTAGCTGTTACCAATCCAGTAGCCAAATTGGATACACCAGGACCAGATGTTACCAAAACAACACCAGGTTTACCTGTAATTCGTCCAACACCTTGAGCCATAAAAGCAGCATTTTGCTCATGACGGGCAACAATCAATTCAGGTCCCTTATCTTCCAAAGTATCAAAAACCCTATCAATTTTTGCACCTGGAATCCCAAAGACATAATCAACATCATGGTTGATCAAACTATCAACCACTAAATCCGCACCATACAATTGCTTTTCTTCTGACATGAACACAGTCCTTCTGGCCCTAAAATGATAGAGCCAATTTTCCTTTCAAGTATAAGTCACAAAGTGTCAAAGTCTGCTCGTTTTTTCACAAACTTTTATCACTTCACAATTCTGTTACTATTATAGCACAGTTTTCAGACAATCTTGTGAAAAAAAGATTGTGAAATTTTGAACTTCCATCACAAAAAGAAACACCTGATTACTATCAGATGTTCATGTATTTTTTACCTTAGCAAACTCTCGATTAAGATAATTTTGCAAGCCTTCAAAAATCTCTAGTAACTGGAGATAATTAGACAAGCTTGAGCGACCAGGGATATCTACGACATCCAAAGAAATGCGTTCCAGGTCTTTTTCATAGAGAATGCGGAAGGAAATCACTGCTTGATCAGAAAAATAATTCTCCCCTGCTAAAATAAAACACTCATAGATGATGCCAACAGGATTAGCAACCTTCAACTCAATACGAATTGCGCCTAATCTCAAGGCCTCCACTTGCTGAAAACGCTCCAGAATAGCCTGTCGCTGACTGGGGATAAAACTCATGATATCCATAGTGGCCCTCCCAAGATTCCTTTTTGTCTATTATAGCCTAAAGCTGAGAAAAATGCTTGTGTAGGGTTTGTAGAAGCCTCATTGGCATTCAAGAATACTTAGTCAACCCCTTTGTAGTCTCTAAAGTCTGACTTAATACTGGAATCGTAATCATGTTTATCCACCCAATCCTTTAAATCAGCAAAAGAATGAATTTCCTTCCTAATACCAGCACCGTCCTCTACAGAAATTACAATTGCTTGCTCTCCATTTGTTCCCAACCAATGTAAGATATCATTGGTTTGCTCTTCAGGGGAAAAATAAATTTGTGATTGTTTATCGTATTCCCTATCTCTATAAGACTCATATTTGGCTAACTTCTTTTTATAGGCATCATATTTCCTATCATAATCTTTTTGGGCTTTTTGACGTGCTTTTTCGTAAGCTCGATAGTCTTTCTGATAATCTTGTTGAGCCTTCTTATTAAGAATGTCACTAAAACTTAGGGTTTTAAGAGGAAAAATAGAATCAGGAAAAACATTAAATTCTGGAACTCTCTTTGGCTCGCTTGGTTTATAAGGTAGGGGGCTTTTCACTGGCTCAGTTGGACCGGCCGGAAAATCTCCCTCCTTACCTTGACGGGTCAATAGTTTAAATTTCTTTAACGTATCACTGTTTGTTGTTGTCTGATTAACAGCCTCTTCGTAAATATGCTTAACCTCAGAATTTTCTTTAAATAGATTAATTTGATTCTCTTGTTTTGAAGTATCTACATTATCAATCTCTAGGATCACATTTAGATGAGCAGATAAATAGCTGTCCTCTGGGGCTGGTGACTTCCTTAAAAGCTCATCCAAGTTTCCTTCTCTCTTTAAATATCCCCACATGGTGCTATCATTCATCTGATTACGAGCAGAATTCTTATCACCAAAATAAAGCAGTTCATCCAGACTATAAGAATAATCAGGCAGGTCTCTACTTAAAAATTGGTTCGTATCTAGATTATAAGCAAATTTCTTGCCACTTTGAGAATTCTCCAAGTAAACATAATCATAACCATCAATCGATCTTAAAGACACAGCCAACTCCTTAATATCTTTAAAATCTTTTATTTTCTTCAAATATGGGGTCAAATTAATAATTTTCTTTTCAAAATTTTTGTTGATATCATAAACTACCAAATGAGCTTGATGGAGACTACTCATGGTGTCGTAATAGCGAACAAGATGATTTCTACCAATCATCTCAGTAGCTACATTATCTTCAGAATTATAGTAAGTGGGTTCTTGATGACTAATGGCAACATATTGTTGACGACTACCAAAAATCTCATTAGAAGTTACTTTATCAGCTTTTAGAGCCATCTGTAACTCTTCTACAGCTTTTTCATGAAATTTGTGCTTTGTATATGTATTCCCTAAAAAGAAAAGCATTAGTATAGTCGCAGTATAAATCTTTCCACGCTTCGAGAAGGGAAACTTTAAAATCTTCTTTATCATAACTGTTTTACAAAAATAGCCAGAACATCACATTCTGACTATTACTTTTATTTCTCATCTTCGTCCATTGAAAGTACTGACAAGAAGGCTTCTTGTGGGACTTCAACCGAACCGATAGCTTTCATACGTTTCTTACCGGCTTTTTGTTTTTCGAGGAGTTTACGTTTACGCGAAACGTCACCACCGTAACACTTAGCCAAGACGTTTTTACGAAGGGCTTTGATATCTGTACGGGCAACAATTTTTTGACCGATAGCCGCTTGGATAGGCACTTCGAATTGTTGACGTGGAATGATTTTCTTAAGCTTATCAACAATAAGTTTTCCACGCTCGTAGGCAAATTCCTTATGCACGATGAAGCTAAGGGCATCGACCTTGTCACCATTAAGAAGAATATCCATTTTCACCAATTGTGAGCGACGGTATTCTGACAATTCATAGTCAAAGCTTGCATAACCACGAGTTGATGACTTCAATTTATCAAAGAAGTCAAAGACGATTTCGGCAAGTGGAATCTGATAGATAACGTTAACACGATTATCATCAATATATTCCATGGTTTCAAAATCACCACGTTTACGTTGTGCTAACTCCATAACTGCACCAACATACTCTTGAGGAACCATGATTTGAGCTTTAACATAAGGCTCTTCGATGGCATCAATACGTGTAGGATCTGGGAATTCAGATGGGTTAGACACTTCAAGCATCTCACCGTCAGTAGTGTTAACATGGTAAACTACCGATGGTGCTGTCATGATGAGATCAATATTAAACTCACGTTCCAAACGCTCTTGGATAACATCCATGTGAAGAAGACCCAAGAAACCACAACGGAAACCAAAACCAAGGGCTTGAGACGTTTCAGGCTCAAACTGAAGACTGGCATCGTTCAACTGGAGCTTTTCAAGTGCCTCACGCAAGTCGTTATATTTATTTGACTCAATAGGATAAAGACCAGCAAATACCATTGGGTTCATTTGCTTATAACCATGAAGTGGTTCTGCGGCTGGATTGTCTGCAAGTGTTACTGTATCACCGACACGAGTATCCGCAACCGTCTTAATTGAGGCGGCTACATAACCAACATCTCCTGTCGCAAGGTAATCACGGCCAACAGCTTTAGGCGTGAAGATACCAACCTCAGTAACATCAAAGGTCTTGCCATTAGACATCATTTGAATCTTATCGCCTGGTTTAACCATTCCGTTAACCACACGCACTTGGAGGATAACCCCACGGTAGGCATCATAAACAGAGTCAAAGATAAGGGCTTGGAGAGGCGCTTCGACTTCACCTTGAGGTGCAGGAACTTTCTCAACAATTTGTTCGAGAATCTCTTCGATACCGATACCAGCTTTAGCTGATGCAAGCACAGCTTCTGAGGCATCTAGTCCGATAACATCTTCAACCTCTGTACGCACACGTTCAGGATCTGCGGCTGGAAGGTCGATTTTATTGATAACTGGTAAGATTTCCAAGTCATTATCTAGGGCCAAGTAAACATTGGCAAGTGTTTGCGCTTCAATCCCTTGAGCAGCATCCACCACCAAGATTGCACCCTCACAGGCAGCAAGAGAACGTGACACTTCATAAGTAAAGTCCACGTGTCCTGGTGTGTCAATAAGGTGGAAAATATATGTTTCGCCATCTTTAGCTGTATAGTTAAGCTCAATGGCATTTAGTTTGATAGTGATACCACGTTCACGCTCGAGGTCCATACTATCAAGGAGTTGCGCCTGCATCTCACGACTTGATACTGTCTCAGTCTTTTCCAAAATACGGTCAGCAAGGGTTGATTTACCGTGGTCAATATGGGCAATAATAGAGAAGTTACGAATCTTCTCCTGTCGTTGTTTTAATTCTTCAATATTTGGCATTTTTATCTTTCCTAGTTCTTACTTGTGATTATAAAAAAACTAATCGTTACCTTCTATTATACAAAAAAGACAGGCTTTTGCCTATCTCTAATATCTGCTTTCTGACCGCATTTACTCCTTCTTATTTCTTAAAAGTATCGTTGTAGTGCTTATTAATAATTGCCGAGCGCTTGTTTTCTGTAGAACTACTTGAAAATGGAGCTAAACCGAAGGCTAGTACAACAATTCCCAATAGAATGAGACTAAAAAAAGGGTGCTCTATAATATAGTGTAAAATATCTGACATAGAAAGGCTCCTTTTAAAGCATAATTAATTACGATTATATTATCAGAAACATTATGTTTTATCAAGTAAAAAAAGAGAGTCTTCCGCTCTCCTTTTTAATATTAATGGAATTGCATACCACCATCAACGATGATTGTTTGACCTGTGATGTAGTTTGAGTCAGGTCCAGCCAAGAAGCTAACTGCTGCAGCTACATCTTCAGGTTCAGACAAACGTTTGAGGGTAATATCTTTAGCAAAAGTTTGCATACCCCATTCATCATCTTTACCAGCATTTTTACCAACTTCGTGGGCAATGTCAAACATCATTGGAGTCTTAACGATACCTGGTGCATAAGCATTGACAGTGATGCCTGATTCAGCCAAGTCACGCGCCAAAGTTTGAGTGATACCACGCACTGCGAATTTAGTACCACCATATACAGTCAAGTTAGGGTTACCTACGACACCTGCTTGTGAAGTCGCATTGATGATTTTACCACCATGACCAAGTGCTTTAAATTGTGCTTGTGCAGCTTGAGCACCCCAGATAACACCACCGACATTGATGTTAAATGTACGTTGGAACTGTTCTTCAGTAATAGTATCAAGTGGTGTTGTTGGTGCCACACCGGCATTATTAACAACAACATTCAAGTCACCAAAGTGATCAACAACTTTTTGGAAAGCAGCTGCTACTTCAGCTTGTTTAGATACATCAGCTACAACCGCAAATGCCTTGTCTGTTGACAATTCAGCAACCGCTTTTTCTGCAGTTTCAGCATTGTAGTCCAATACTCCGACTTTAAAACCATCTTCAACCAAACGTTTTGCAATCGCAAAACCAATACCTTGACCTGCACCTGTAACAATAGCAACTTTTGACATACGAAATCCTCCTCTACCAATTAGAGTCACTGGCTTAATACCCAGCCTTATCTCAATTGGAATACGCTAAGTTAGTCAAGTTCTGGCAAAGTCATTTTCATAGGCTTTGTCTTAACTCAATAAAAATTCTACTCCTTTATGAAAACGTTGTCAAGTAATTATCAAACTTTTCTGAAAACAAATAAGACCACCCTTGGGTGACCTTATTCCTATTATTCTTCAAATTCAAAACCTAGTGCTTCCATATCGTCCAAGCCACCCAAGTTAGTCACCTTAGTATAACCTCGCTCTTTAAGAACTGATGCAGCAAATTCTGCACGAGGCCCCATTTTACAATAGAGGTAAATTGAAGCGTCTTTTTCAGCTGGAATCTCAGCAGAAAAAAATTGTGTATGAGGAATCAAGAGGGCATTCTTAACATGACCTTCTGAATACTCTTCTGGACTTCTGACATCAATTAACAGTCCACCCTTAGCTAAATCAGATTGAATCTTTACTAAATCCATCTTACTCACCAAACCAAATCTGAATTTCTCGAGCCGCAGATTCTTCTGAATCAGAACCATGAACAATATTTGGAATCATGTCCCCATCTGGTGCAGTTGCAAAGTCTCCACGAATCGTTCCTGGAGTAGCATCCCCAGGATTGGTTGCTCCCATCATATCACGCCATGACTTGATAACACCTGGGCCAGACATAATACCAATAACTGCTGGGCCACTCATCATGAATTCAGAAATACTAGGGAAAAATGGTTTATCAACCAATTGGGCATAATGTTCTTTAAGACGTTCTTCGTCAAGCATCAGCATCTCCATACGCTCAATAACGAAGCCACGTCGCTCAATTCGATCAAGCACTTGACCAATTAAATGGCGTTTAACAGCATCTGGTTTAATAATAAAGAATGTTTTTTGCATGTTCCCAACCTTCATCGTTTTTTTCCATTTTACCATAGGAAGTATCATTTTGCAGGGTAAAACCTTATATAGTCTTAAACTATGCCCTCAGAAAGAAATTAACTATTTTTCATTAATGCAAATAAAAAGTATCATAGAAATAAAATGATATTTTGAGGTTATTTTTATGCCAAAATCTAAATTCCAATTAGTCGGTTCTCTTCTTCGTCCTGCGGATCTCCGTAAATATAAGGATGAAATCGAGCATCGTGACGACATCCAGTATCCTTTCTATGATGCCCTTCCTGGTTATCAAGAAACTGAAACTGCAGATATTAAGCAAATTGTGGCTGACCAAAAAGCTAACGGTATTGACATCCTTACTGATGGCGAGTTTGGACGTTCTATGTGGCATTTAGACTTTGTCTGGGGATTTAAAGGAATTGAACGCTACATTGCTGAGCATGGCTACACTTTTAAAGACCATGATGGTGGTCAATATGAAACACGTAAAGATATCGGTATTCGTATTACTGAACCACTCTCAGGTAAGAACCACCATTACCTAGATATTTACAAATTGGTTAAAGCTGAAGCAGGTGATGAAGATACCAAACAAACTATCTGGGGACCTGCTCATGCCTACACTGAACTTGCTATCTTTGACCGTTTGGCTGGTCCTGGACAAGTCTACGAAACAAATGAAGACCTCAAAAAAGGTATCATTAATGCCTATAAAGAATTCTTGGAAGAATACAAGGCTGTCGGTGGAAAAATTGTTCAATTTGATGACTGTCTCTGGGAACTTTTTGACCCATCAAACCCTGCAAGTTTCTTTGCGGAAGGTAATTCTGATTTAGCAGAATTGGCTGATGAGTTTGTAGCTATCAATAACGAGGTTGTAGACTATGCTCACGAACTTGGTTTAACGGTTTGGACGCACAACTGTCGTGGTAACTATGAAAGCCGTTCTGCTGCCGAAGGAACTTACGAAGCCATCGCTAAGAAGTTCTTGGCAGAGCAACACTATGACCGTTTCTTCCTTGAGTGGGATAGCGACACCGCTGGTGATATCAAAGCTCTCGAAGCCCTCAAAGACAGCAAAGCTGAAGTTGTACTAGGACTTTTGTCTTCTAAAACTACTGACCTTGATGATGAAGAACGTGTCCTCGATTTGCTTGAAAAAGCGAGTCAAATCCTTCCAAAAGAACGTCTCTTCCTCTCTCACCAATGTGGTTTCGCCTCATGTGACTCAGGTAATGAGTTGGCAACACCACAACAATGGACTAAAATCAAACAAGGTCAAGAAATCGCTAAGAAATTCTTTGGTTAATTGAATACTTTTAAATCTTAAAATCCCTTGCCGTATTCGGTAAGGGATTTTAATGTTGTCTAAGCTTGAATAAAAGGTTGTAAATCTTTAAGAGCTCGCTCAGCAATTTTTTCATAGCGCTCTTTCTTGTCACGAATACGTGGCCCTTCCAACTCTTTGATAATACCAAAGTTAACATTCATTGGTTGGAAATGTCTACTTTCAGCATGTGTCACATAATATGGGAGACTCCCGATAGCTGTTGTATGAGGGAAGATAACCTCATCTTCACCTTTAAAAAGACGGGCAGCATTGATGCCGGCAACCAAACCTGAGGCAGCTGATTCAACATAACCTTCTACACCAGTCATTTGTCCTGCAAAGAACAAATTAGGGTTTGATTTTGACTGGAATGTCTGTTTGAGCAAGTTTGGCGAATCCATGTAAGAGTTGCGGTGCATAACCCCATAACGCACAAATTCAGCGTTTTCAAGACCTGGAATCATTTGGAAGACACGCTTTTGCTCTCCCCATTTGAGGTGGGTTTGGAAACCAACGATATTGTAGAGGCTACCAGCCGCATTGTCCTGACGAAGCTGAACAACCGCATAAGGGGTCTTAAAGTCGCCGTCACGTGGCCCTTTGTAATCTTCAGGATACTCCAAACCAACTGGTTTCATAGGACCATAGAGCATTGTCTTGATACCACGTTTAGCCATAACCTCGATAGGCATACAGCCCTCGAAATACTTTTCTTTTTCAAAAGAATTCAAAGGAGCTTCTTCAGCTGTTGTCAAGGCCTCGTGGAAGGCCATGAACTCCTCCTTTGTCATTGGACAGTTTAGATAAGCTGCTTCACCCTTGTCATAGCGTGACTTAAGGTAGACTTTGTTCATGTCGATAGTCGCTTTATCAACAATCGGTGCAGCGGCATCATAGAAATAGAACCCATCTCCACCGTTAAGCTTGTGAATTTTTTCAGCTAAAGCATCAGAAGTCAAAGGACCTGAAGCAATAACTGTAATGGCATCATCAGGAATTTCTGTGATTTCTTCACGGATAACTTCAATTAATGGATTGTTCTCAATTTCAGCTGTCACTGCTTCTGCATAACCTTCACGGTCAACAGCCATGGCACCACCAGCTGGCACACGGTGAGCTTCTCCATTACGCATAATGATAGAGTCCAAGCGACGCATTTCTTCTTTAAGAAGCCCTACAGCATTTGTCAAGCTATCGCCACGGAAAGAGTTAGAGCAAACCAATTCTGCAAAGTTTGTTGTCTTATGCTGTGGTGTTGCTTTGACCCCACGCATTTCATAAAGTTTTACTGGAATACCACGTTTGGCAATCTGATAAGCCGCCTCGGATCCGGCCAAACCAGCTCCAATCACGTTAATATAATCTGCTTTTGATTGAGACATGACACTAATACCTCTTCGGGAACAAGATAAAATCCTGCCCCCACAAATCTTTCTACATTTTTACTCTTAGTAGTATAGCAAAAAACTCCTCATCTGGCGACTAGGAGTCATCTGTATTTAAAGGGGTAAAGTGATAGTCACTTTAGCACCATGCGTGTTATCGTCATTCGAAAGAGCAAGACCACCATGGTGTAAGCGAATAATATCATTAGCAATAGTCAGACCAAGTCCACTATGATTGCGGCTCTGTCTACTTTTATCCTCTTGATAAAAGAGCTGAGTGGCCTTTTCAAGTGATTCAAGGGAAAATCCATGGCCAGAATCAAGGCAGATAAACTTGAATTCATCATCTTCTACCCTAGCAGTTAAGAGCAACTGACTACCACTAGGCGTATGCTCTACCGCATTCGAAACGATATTCATAAAAGCTCGATTCAACAAGAACTTATCCCAATTGCCTATGGTTTCTTTCGCAATTTCCTTCTTGTCAAATACCACATTGATTTGTTTCGTTTGAGCTAATGACAAGGTTTGATCGTAAATGTCTTCAACAAATTCCTTAACTGGAACTTCTTCAAGCGTCAAGGTTTTCTTCAAACTCGCTTTGTTGAGTTCGGCCAACTCTTTCACATAAGCATCAACTTGTGCAATACCTTTTTGAAAATGCTCTAACAAATCCGTCTGTTCTGCATCTAAGGACGTCATAGCTAAGAGTTCCGCATTTCCACGAGCAACTGTCAGTGGTGTCTTTAAGTCATGTGTCAGGGCAGAAATCTGATTTTGCTTATCTTGCTCTGCCTTCCAATTTTCCAGCAAAGAATCACGGAGCGCAACCCTCATGTGATCCAAGCCACTTAAAACCTGATTGAATTCCTTAATTGTAGACTGGGATGTTTGAAAATCCAAATCTTGTTGGGAAATTTTTTCAGTAGCTCTCAGTATCGGTCTAAGCTGCTGGCGTAATTTATTAGCATAGTAAAAAGTTAAAGCAATAAATATGAGTAAGATAGATACAATCATTGAGCCAATCATCAAAAGATTAGCATTGGGAAAATGCTGGTTCATCCACTCATTACGGTACCGAGGTGATAGTTGATAGTTGACAATGACTATGCCATCTGACCGTTCAAAAGACTGAAAATAGCCGTATTTCCCACCGTGAGCATTCTTGAATTGGTAATTTAACAAGGATTCCTCTTGCAGATTAACAGGCATGTTAGACTTCTTAGGCTTAAAATCCCTAGTTAAAAAGACATAACTAGTACCATCAGGTAAGATATCGGGATTAAAGACCTTAGAAGTCTCAATATCATTCCTCACAGCATGCAAATCACTCTCTGCCTGATTTGCTGGAATCACAACGCCAAAACGATTCCCCAAGGTAAAAAGAAACAAAATAAGAAGACTACTGATTACCGAGAGAACTGTAAGGCTGGCAACATAAGTTAACAATAGTGTCCTTAGAGAGTATTCTCGTTTTTTAATTAGTGCCACTTATAACCAATCCCCCAAACTGTTTCAATAGGACTTTGCCCAACTTCTTTAAGCTTTGCACGGATATTCTTGATATGTTCAGCCACTGCTGTCGGACTGCCTTTATCCTCATAGCCGTACAAATGCGTGTAGATTTGTTCTTTTGAAAAGACTTGGCCCTTATTTTCAGCCAAAAATTGACAAATACCGTACTCCGACTTAGTCAAATCTAACAACTGATTCTCAATATAAAGCTCCTGAGCAGACAAATCAAACTGAAAATCACCAAGTGAAAGCTTATGGTGACGTTCTCGATTTTCACGTCTCAAGTGAGCCGCAACACGCGCCTGGAGTTCTTTAACCCCAAATGGTTTGCAAATATAATCATCCGCCCCATAGGTCAAACCTTGGACGATGTCTGCCTCTTGCGTTTTAGCTGTAATAAAAAGGATAGGGCAATCCACCTGATCACGAATCTCATGACAAAACTGGAGACCATCAACATCAGGCATCATGATATCCAGTATAATCAAGTCAAACCGTGGAAGCGAGTTCTTATCCAAATCTAAAACACTTGTAAGGCCCGTTACCTTATGATTTTGAAGCTCTAGAGCCTTTACAACCAATTGCACAATATCTTCCTGATCATCAATAACAAGTATCTGAGCCATAAGCTTTCCTTTCGTTCACAGTTACCTTTATCATATCATCTATAGAAGATAACTGACAAGGCGTAGAGTAGATAAATATGTGTTGGATAAAAAACATAGAATAAATATTTTGACCCGTTTCCTCTTTGACCGTTATAACAAAGCATCAAAGGAGCTGCAAATAGTTCCATCCATTCAATGTATTTAAACATTAAGTCGTGAATAGAAAGGCTACCTAAAACAATCGCCATTAGTACCCAAACAAGACTAACACTCACAAAAGCAAGCACTTCTTTCTTAAGATTCTTATGACAAAGATACATAGCGATACCAGTCAAAAGCAACCATGTTCCTCCATCACTAATAATTGTATGAACTGGTAGCACTGTAAAATTGAGTAAATTTAGTAGAAAACCTAACATAGGTTTGTTTGAGCTTAGCAGATAAAAAGGTGCCATTAACCATGGAAGCAATAAGGGGAAAAGTAAGGTTGGGATGCCTTTTAGATATTTCCTTTCTTGAATCCAAGCGATACCCTGAAGAGCAACGAGCAAAATAGCGAACGACGACAACATCATATTTTGTGGAAAGAAACCATCTGGTCTCACAAGAGGATGTAAAAAATTATAGAAACCAAACTGAATCAATCCCATCAAAATTGCTAAAGCATAAATTTTTAGGAAGTATTTCTTTCGATTGTGTGTATGAACGAAACCTTCAATCACAGAAAAAAGAAACAAGGGGGCCGCTAATCTCCCAATCATAGTAAACCAAATTGGTATTTTCCCTGTATAATCAAAAAAGTAATGAATATGGTCGAATACCATAGTAATGAGGGCTATATATTTGAGTTGGAAACCTGTCAAACTTAAACGTTTCATAATAACTCTCCTTTCTTTTCATCCTTAGTATAAAAAACAAATTAACTAACATAGTTTACTTTTCCGACAAACTATTAAACTTATTTTAGGATAATCATGTAAGACTAATACTCTATCCATGATATTTCTTATATTATCTTTTTATTCTGAAATCTATGGAACAAATAAATAACATAGTAACTCCAACTATCCATAAAGGCAAGGTAGTGAGTTGACTCCAATCACCAATGAGAATGCTGTTAATCGGAAAAGCAATAGGAAGCCAATTAATAGTTAAGAAGACTTTATTACTTGCGAAAATAATAAAAATTATTTCAACCATAGAGATAATGATATTACTAGTACTATTCAGACTAACTTGTATAAAATAATGAAAATGATTAAGAAAGATTATTAGTATCCAACTTGATACCATTAGTAGGAAACTATTAATCCAATTCTTAAGGAGGAGGTTTATGATAATCCAACTAAATAAAGAAGGCAATGTAAGGATTAAGTCTGTTATTAAAAGTTTAACCAGCCACAAGATCCTTTTCTTAGGGTAACTTGAGATTTCTTGATAATGATTAGCGAATTTTTCCTGTTCAATCCCTAAAATGGACAAGAAAGCTGTCAAAAGCGGATAACATAAAAAAGATAAGATAGCTAGATTGCTTATAGATATGCCTTTGGGTACAAGCCTCACATATAGTGGAATTGTAAGGGTTTCTAATACCGCAAAACTGATAACAAGATAGAGACCTACTGTGTTTTTTAATTTAAGTAACTCACTCATTAACACTTGATTCCCTCCTTTTTAGGATATACGATAAAAGAATTGTCATTATCATTGATAAAATAATAATAAGCGGCACTTGCAAAATGCTGGTTTGATTTTGATTTGTAAGAATATCTCCCGATGGTTTAAGGTTTAATAAAAATTGAGCTATTTTGTAGTGATAGGTATAAGGCAAGACGAACCAAAATGGAGTCTGAGCAATAAATGGTGCTATTAATAGACAAACAAACGTATTAAGGGCTAATAGTATTAAATGGCCCAAATATTTAGACATCAGATAAAGAAAAGGAATATTCCATAAAGTTATCGTCCAAATTAATATTAATGAAATAGCTGTTTCATGAAAATTTATTGGAATAATACCTGTGTAAATAAAAGCAACGAGATAGATGAAAACCAGTAAAAATAGACTAGAGATCAATGTTCTCATTCCGATAAGCACCATTTTCATCAAGGTATTATTCCAAGTGAAACGCTTGTTTGTAATATTTTGATATTGACCTGCCTGATTTTCTAAACGTCTATCAACTATGAACAATAGACCATTCACTAGATATAAAAAGATAGCTTCCCACCAATAGACTGAAAAGGGAACAAAAATCTGTAATCCTCCCATTAAAAAGGCTATAAGAACGGTTAAAAACGGTATGATTATTAAGAATTTAGTCGTTCCTAAATGTCGTAATTTAAGCAATTCTGAATAGAATATCTTTTGCATATCAGTATCCCCCATGAACAATTTTAAAGAAGAGTCTCTCAAGACTATCTACATTTTTATTATCACCATCATATTGTATTTTACATTTGTCGAGAATAAGAATATGATCGGCAATCTTACTTATTTCTAAAAGTTGATGGCTAGAAACCAGAATTGTCATCCCTTTTGCCTTCAAAGAACGAATAAGGTCTAGCAGTTCTTTTATACCATCAGGATCAAGTCCATTAGTAGGCTCATCAAGAATTAAAAATTGGGGATCGGTTAAAATAGCCATGCCAATTCCTAATCGTTGCTTCATACCTAATGAAAATTTACCGGCCTTTTTCTTTCCAGTATTTAAAAGACCAATTATTTCTAAGGTTTTAATAATCTTTGAATCAGGAATATCATATAGTAACGCTTTTGTTTTTAAATTATCAAAAGCTGAAAGGTTGTGATAAATAGCGGGTGCTTCAATTAATGCACCTAATGATTGTTTGCCTTCTGGTACACCATCGAATTGAATTTCTCCACTACTTTTGGGAAGCAAACCAAAAAGTATTTTCATCAGTGTCGACTTACCAGCACCATTAACCCCTAAGAGACCACAAACTGTTCCAGATTCAATAGTAAATGTGACATTGTCTAAAATAGTCTTATCTTTGTAGGATTTTGAAAGTTGTTTAACAGTTATTTGCATTGGTACACCTCTTTTAGAATAAGTGATTTTTCAATATAAGCTTATATCTTAACTAATATCAAAAACCACTTACTTTCCTTTCTTTCATCCTTAGTATAAAAAACAAATTTAAGGAAAGTATCAGTTTTTTTGATAAAATGCAAAAAAGCTATCTCAAGACTTAACTTGAGATAGCTTTCTTTTTATTTAACAATAGATTCTTTGTAGTCACACTCTTCGTTACTACAGATAACCTGCTTGCCGCCACCACGGACTTTCTTCTCGACAAGATAATCGCCTGATTTAGGACAGTTACGTCCAACAGGGATATCCCAAGATGTAAATTCACAGTCAGGGTAGCGATCACAGCCATAAAAGACACGATTTCGTTTTGTCTTACGTTCGATGACCTGACCTTTACCACAAGTTGGACAAGTAACGCCAATTTCTTTAGTAATGGCCTTGGTGTTATGACAGTCTGGGAAGTTACTACATGCATAAAACTTACCGTATCGACCAAGTTTGATGACCATTGGGTGACCACAGAGGTCACAATCAAAACCAGCAGGCTCATCCTTGATTTGGATTTTTTCAATACCTTCTTCAGCTTTTTCCAATTCTTTTTGGAAAGGTTTGAAGAATTCATCAATTACCTTCTGCCATTGTTCCTTACCAATTTCAACCTTATCGAGTTTACCCTCCATTTCAGCGGTGAATTTAACATCCACGATATCTGGGAAGAATTCTACGATTAAGCTATTGACGATTTCTCCAAGCTCCGTTGGTTCAAAACGTTTAGCCACCAATTTGACATAGTAGCGACGCTGGATAACATCAAGCGTTGGCGCATATGTTGACGGACGACCAACACCGTTTTCTTCTAGCGTCTTAATCAATGTCGCTTCAGAATAGCGTGCAGGAGGTTGCGTGAAGTGTTGTTCAGGTGTTGTCACAACCTTCTTAACAGTATCCCCTTCTGCCATATCAGGAAGCATTTTGTTCTTATCAGAGTCGTTGTAAACGGCCATATAACCGTCAAACTTGATTTGGCTACCATTTGCTGTGAAAATGACTCCGTTTTGAGACAAGGTCACCTTCATCGTATCAAATACAGCAGCTGTCATTTGACTGGCCACAAAACGATTCCAAATAAGAGTATAGAGCTTAAGTTGATCCTTATCCAAATACTTAGCAATGCTCTCTGGTGTTTGGAAAACATTTGAAGGACGAATAGCCTCGTGGGCATCTTGCGCCGCTGAGCTATTTTTCACCTTACTACCATGCTTAGAATACTTAGAACCAAAGCGTTCTGTAATAAATTCAGCAGCTTGGTTTTGAGCAACCGGACTGATACGTGTAGAGTCCGTACGCATATAGGTAATCAAACCTTGAGCTCCTGAACCCAGATTAATCCCTTCGTACAACTGTTGGGCAACCATCATGGTCTTACGAGTACGGAAGTTAATCTTATTGGCAGCATCCTGTTGGAGAGAGGAGGTAGTGTATGGCAATGGTGCATTACGACGGCGTTCTTTTTTCTCTACCTTATCAACGTTAAAGTCATCACTTGTGATACGAGAGAGAACAGCTTGAACATCATCATTATTGTTGAGCTTAAGCTTTTTACCATCCAAGCCATAGAAGCTAGCCTGAAACTTTTTAGCACCCTTCTTAAAAGCACCATCAATAGTCCAGTATTCTTCTGGTTTAAAGGCCTTAATTTCATTCTCACGGTCAATAATAAGCTTAAGAGCTACCGATTGTACACGACCGGCCGAAAGACCTTTCTTAACCTTCTTCCATAGAAGCGGTGAAATAGAGTAACCCACAATACGGTCCAAGACACGACGAGCTTGCTGGGCATCTACCAAGTCCATGTCAATGGCGCGTGGCTCTACGAAGGCATTTTTTACTGCGTCTTTAGTGATTTCGTTAAAAACGACACGATTCTTATCATCTGGCTCTAATCCAAGAATATGTGACAAATGCCATGAAATAGCTTCCCCTTCACGGTCCGGGTCACTTGCGAGAAAGACTTGCTTGGCTTTTTTAGCTTCTTTCTTCAATTCATTGATAAGAGGTCCCTTACCTCGAATATTAATGTACTGAGGTTCGTAGTTGTTTTCAAAATCAATAGACATACTTGATTTTTTCAAATCACGAATATGCCCAACAGAGGCTACAACTTTATAGTTGCGGCCAAGATATTTCTCAATCGTTTTCGCTTTAGCAGGAGACTCCACGATGACCAAATTTTTCTTTGGTGTCGCTCTCTTTTTAGTCGCCTTTTTGGCTGTCGTTTTCTTTGTTGTTTTAGTTTTCGTTTTTGTTGTTGTTGCTGTCGCCATAGACTATTTCCTTATAATGTTATAAACTGGCTGCGCCACTAATCTGTCTAAAATCTAGTCACAAGACATTAAAAAATGAAACATCTTGGACCGAGCAACTAACATGATACCTTCCTTTTCTTTAACTGTCAATAAAAAACTTTATCTCTATAGGAGAACTTTGATTTTCAAGAAAACTCTGATAGGATGTCAAACCCTGTCGTGATGCACTTTGCACCCTCTTGAATTAAGTGATGACATCCGTCTGACTTTCCATCTAAAATATTTCCTGGAATAGCAAAAACATCTCTACCTTCTTCCATGGCACGCTCACAAGTAATCAGACTTCCAGAGCGAAGTTTTGCTTCTACGACCATAACTCCTTGACACAATCCAGAAATAATCCGATTACGTTCAGGAAAGTGGTACTTGAGAGGCTGTTCACCCGGTCCATATTCTGTAAGAACTAAATGATTTTTGGCCATATAGTCCTGCAAAGCTTTATTTTCTTTAGGATAATAAACATCAAGTCCGGTCCCGATAACTGCAATAGTGTTCCCCTTATTTTTCAAGGCCTCCATATGCGCACAAGTATCAATCCCACGAGCCAATCCACTCACAATAGTAAAGTGATTACCAAGTTCACTAACAATTTTTCGAACGGACTGTTTGCCTGTTTCAGAACACTTTCTTGCCCCAACAACAGCTAGCTTTGGTTTACTCAGTAAATCAAGATTCCCCTGATAATAAAGGAGGACAGGAGGATTATAGGTATACTTCAGCTCAATGGGATATTCTTTATCAAAAATCGATAACGTAGGAAAACGTTCAAACTGTTCTTTGAGTTGTTTAATATCTAAACTCTTATACTTTTCCATAAAAAGAACGGCATTTTTAGACTTGGATACCACTGCCATATCACGTAAACTCAATTTTCTATCTTGAGTCTTTTGATAGTCCAAAATATTTAAGATATTCAAATTCGTCAACCCAGCGGCCTTAAGTTTAAAAAGTTCAAAATTATTCATATAGATACCTCCTTTTCATTATTCGTAACAGAAAATAAAAAAGCTCCATTATGGAACTTTTCGTGATTACAAATCATTTTCAGAAGCAAAATAAGACGCGGCTCCTAGTAGGTTACTATCGTTATGGAAATGACAGGCTTGAATAGTTATGGGCTTGAATAGTTATGGGCTCAAATCCTAATCCAGGCTTATCCTTAAATAACTCCTCATAGGCATCACTTATTCCTTCTATTAAAGTGCCTTGCCTACTGATACCACCACCGATAACAACTTTCTCCAGCCTAAAGAAGCTCTGCAAATTTAGCACAAGAACAGCAATTTCATGACAATAGTCTTTAAATAAAAGATTTAGCTCTTCCGATTGATTTCCCTCTATAGCTGAGAATACGGCTGGACCATCGTCTTGATTTAACCCAAGTAATTGACTGGCTTCATGAACAAAGCCAACTGCAGAACCCTTATTATCGACAAGGCTTACTAAGCCATGCATAAACAATTCCCACTGGAAAGGTAGAGAGGTTTGACTCATTCTTTGGGGACTTGGAGATCGCAGATATTGGGTGACTGACAGAGGTGATAGCAAGTCCTTCTGTGAGACAAGTCCTAAACCAACACCCGTACCTAAAACCAAGGCAGCCCCACAATCTAAATCTTGTAGACTTCCATATCTGGCTTCAGCCAAAGCTGCCGCATCAGCATCATTGATAACCCTTACAGGCAGTTGAAATGTTTTAGTCAATCGTGCCCCAAGAGGAATAGCCGTTAAATAAGGGATAAGACCGCCCTTGAAAATGAAGCCACGTTTACTATTTATTTCTCCTGGGCATGCAATGGCAATACCAGAAATACCATTCTTGAATGATGAAATAATACTCTCTAAAGTTATCCAGAAATTATCTAGGGACGATGGTGTCGGCACTTTAGATTGGTTGCTAATTCTAAAATCATTATCAACTAATCCAAATTTGATAAAGGTCCCTCCAATATCAATAGCTAAAATCACACCACTTCACCTACTTTTTATTATTGACTTTATGGGTTCAAAGCTTCTTCTATGAATTGGAGTAACACCAAATTTATCTATGCCAGACAAATGATCCTTGGTACCATAACCTGCATTTTTGGCAAATGCATAACCAGGAAACTCCTGATCATAGTCAGCCATCATCTTATCCCGGGTTACCTTTGCTACGATAGAAGCTGCCGCAATTGATAAAGAATTAGCATCCCCTTTTATAATCGATGTTTGTCCTATTGGTAGGTCCAAAGTCATGGCATCAATTAACAAATGTTCTGGTTCGGGACTAAGTTTTTCAATAGCTTCAGCCATAGCAAGCTTGGTTGCTTCATAAATATTGACATCGTCAATCACATGATTGTCCTTAATACCAATCCCAACAGCTACCGCTTCCTTCATGACCTGCTTATAAATAGCTTCATGTTTTGATTTTGGTATTTTTTTACTATCATTAAGACCTTTTATTTTGCAAAGCTTTGGTAAAATCACCGCTGCAGCTACCACTGGCCCAGCCAAAGGGCCACGTCCAACTTCATCAACACCTGCAATGAGTTCAATTCCCTGAGCATAAAGCGATTTTTCATAACTGAGCATCATCTCTAAGCGTTCTTCCTCAGCAATCTCAGCTTGTATAGCTTTACGGCGTTGCTTAATGGCAGTCTGTACACCAGCTCGACTATCTTCCTCAAAACTTGCCCATCGGTGATCGTCAAGGTCTGTCAAAGTGGCCAATTGCTCTTTGACTTCTTTAATTGTCGCCATCAGTATCGACCCCAACAATATCAAGTGTGTAACGTCCTAGTTTTCCATCACGAACTTCTTTGACAAATAGATTATAGAAACGGTCATAATCTTCACGGAAGCCAAGTTTTCGAGTCATTTCCATAATGATTTCTGGTGCCTCTTCTTCAAGGTCAATCCCTTTAAAGCGTTCCTCTAAACGTTCAGGATAGTAAGTTTTAAAATAGTTAAGGCCAAAAATCGTAACTTCATCCATTGGCAAAAGCTGGTCCTTGATAGCTCCGGTCAAAGCAAGCTTCAAGCCGACCAATTCATCTTCAAACTTAGGCCACAAAATTCCAGGAGTATCCAGAATTTCCAAGTCCTTATTAGACTTCAACCACTGTTGACCTTTTGTCACACCAGGTTTATTTCCTACAACGGCAATTTTTTTACCAGCCAAACGATTCATCAAGGTAGATTTCCCTGCATTTGGAATCCCAATAATCATGGTTCGCAAGGTCTCTTTCTGAATACCACGTTCACGTAGTCGTTGAATCTTGTCAGCCATAAGACTCTTAGCAGCATCTGTCACCAATTTAACTGTAGATTGTTCCTTGGAATTGATGGCCAAGGTTTTAATCCCTTGACTCTCAAAATAGCTACGCCACTCTTTTGTACGATTACTATCAGCAAGGTCAGCCTTATTAAGAATTAAAAGTTTTGGTTTATCGCCAACAATTTTAGTTAGCATGGGATTTTGACTTGACAGTGGCAAACGTGCATCCACTAAAATTGTTACAAAATCAACATGCTTAAGATTTTCCTGAACTTGTCGACGGGCTTTGGACATGTGACCAGGGAACCATTGAATAGTAGCCATGTTTATCTCTCCTCTTTATTTTCTTAGTAAAATATGATTTAAACTCTTTAAAAAAAGCCAAAGACTTGGCTTTACTTTACTTATATTATATCAGATTTAGTTTAAGATGCCCAATCGATAAAAGTTGACTAAGCCTCAACAGGCATAAAGTTACCGACAATTTTACCAATAATTCGAGGATCTTCGTCATAGGGTGCGAACTTATCACCATAACGTTTATTGAGAGAAACTAAACGTAGCCCATCTTCCTCGCGATAAACTTTTTTGATATAGGTTTGACCATCCCAGTCTACAGCATAAACAGCTCCATCATAATCAAAACCTGTTTGTTTGATTAGCACTACTTCACCATTTAGGTAGGTAGGTTCCATAGAGTCTCCAAATACCCATGATGCAAAATCATGATCCAATTCTTCATCATAGAAAACTTCATCATAATTGCCATCACCAAAGTAAGTGTAACCAGTTCCGGCTGATAAACGCTCGAAAACTTTGTAAGAGTAAAGCGGAACAACAGGTGCTTTTTGCTTTTCTGCTTCTTGCTCTTCTAGGAGAGCCTTAGTGAGTCGCAAAGCTTCTTGGCGATTTTCCTCATTTAATTCCAAGTAGACTTCTACAATCTCATGCTCAGAAAGAAAATATGTCTCAGCTACACCAAAAAGTTCAGCCAATACCGATAGATTCTTTTGATTTGGCTTCGTCTTACCATTTTCCCAGTTAAAATAAGAGGAGCGAGAAATTCCTAGATGCTTAGCCACTGCTGCCTGACTCATTCCTTGTGCTTCTCGAATTTCCTTAAGTCGTTGTCCTGAAAACATAGCCACCTCCGTAAGTTAATAAACTAACATAAGTTTATCAAAAAAAGCAGTTAAGTTCAAGTGAAACCAACTACTTTTAAATCTTTCTTACGATTTATTCCTTGACTAAAAATCCTAAATGATGGAGTGCCTCTTCGATGTAATCTAAATCCTGTTGACTATCAGCTTCAACAAGGTGAAAGTGAACACCGTTGGTTAATTCAGATAATGGACGAAAATCGCTTGATGTTGCTTGTTTTAAAAAATGTCTAACATCTCGACGACAAGTCAATTTCAACAAGGTTTGAATTTCACCATAGACTGGATGATCAATCATGATATTTTTAATACGTCCCCCATTATCGACAATCGCTAGAAGCTCTTCTTCCATTTCATTCACCGTATGATTCACTTTAAACAGTCGATGCGCATAAGAATTATCATCACTATTCTTATAAATATAACCCCTGTTAGTTGAAATAATCTGGGCACCATCTGCTCGCAGTAGGGCAATATCTTGGACAATGATTTGACGAGTAACACCAAACTGTTCCGCCAAACTCTGCCCATTAATCGCTTCTTTAGACTGCTTTAACAGAGCCAATAATTCTTGCTTGCGATTTAAAGTCATAGACTAAACAACTCCTCTTACAACTATCGAATTTTTCGAATACTTTTGAAAATCGTTAACGCTATAACATAGTCTATCATACTATGGACAATAGTACCAAATCCAACTAAAACAAACAAAACATAAAATAGTTTTTGGAAATCCTCTCCCGTTACTGAATAAAAAATCACACAAGCAATAACTTCACCTACAGCATGAATAACCCCTAAAACAAAGTTAAAAATTAAAGACGATTTACGTTTTTCTATTGTTTGAGGGAACTTTTTCAAATAGAGTGCGCCTAAAAAACCAAATATAATATGAGAAAAGGCTCTAAAAACAACCACAATCGGATAGCCTGCCATAAAGAATCCTAAACTAGACGCTAGGATAACAAAAGCTGCTACCCAGGGTGATATAAACATAGCTAGAAATATTGGAACGTGACTCCCCAAAGTATACGAAGCCGGTGGAATGATTAATTTAATTGGCATAATACTTGGGATAAGGATAGCAATTGCAGTTAATAAAGCTGCAAAGGTCATTTCTTGAATTCTCTTTTTAGGTTTCATTATTTACTCCTTTTACTGTATATACATTAGTATATTACAGTGTATAGTTATATAAGTCAATAATTTTCAGAAAAAAACACTAGAGCAAAGTGCCCTAGCGTTCTAAGTTTCTTATTTACGTTTTTTCTTAGCTTTTTTCATCTTGTTAGCTTGACGCTTCATCGCATGTTTCATGGCAAAGGAACCGACCTTACCTTTAAGACCACCACCAAGCATTTGGCTTAGATCCATATTACCAAGGTCTGGCATACCTGCGCCACCCATCATACCCTCAAGAGCAGACATGTCCATATTACCCATATCAGGCATATTTGGCATGTTTTTTGGCAGATTATTTGGGTTAAGTCCCATTTGACGCATCATTTGTTCCATGTCACCAGACATAACACCTTGCATCATTTGTTTGGCTTGGTTGAAGTCTTTAATAAACTTGTTTACTTCAATAAAGGTATTCCCTGAACCATTTGCAATACGGCGACGACGACTTGGTGTCAAAAGATCTGGATTTTCACGCTCTTCTGGTGTCATTGATGATACAATGGCACGCTTGCGTGCAATCTGTTTCTCGTCTACTTTAACATTAGCCAAGGCTGGATTGTTAGCCATACCTGGCAACATCTTAAGCAAATCCTCCATAGGACCCATATTTTGCACTTGGTCTAATTGGTCGATGAAGTCATTGAAGTCAAAGGTATTTTCACGCATCTTTTCAGCCAACTCAAGAGATTTTTTCTCGTCGTACTCTTGAGAAGCTTTTTCAATAAGGGTAAGAAGGTCACCCATACCTAAGATACGGCTTGACATACGGTCTGGGTGGAAAGTCTCAATATCTGTGATTTTCTCACCAGTACCTGTGAATTTAATTGGCTTACCAGTAATCTCACGAATAGAAAGAGCCGCACCACCACGTGTGTCACCGTCAATTTTAGTAAGAACGACACCTGTGATATCTAGTTGTTCATTGAACTCCTTGGCAACGTTAGCAGCTTCCTGACCAATCATGCTATCTACAACCAAGAGAATTTCGTTTGGATGAGCAAAATCCTTAATATCATGCAACTCTTGCATGAGAGTCTCGTCAATCTGCAAACGACCAGCCGTATCAATCAAGACATAATCATTTTTATTGGCACGCGCTTGTTCCAAACCATTTTTGACAATCTCAACCGCCTGTGTCTCTGTACCCATATCAAAAACAGGAACATTGATTTGTTGTCCCAAAGTCTTCAACTGGTCAATGGCTGCTGGACGATAGATATCCGCCGCAATCATCATTGGACGAGCTTCTTGTTCCTTAATCAGCTTATTAGCCAATTTACCAGCAAAGGTCGTTTTACCAGCCCCTTGAAGACCAACCATCATAATGATTGTTGGAATCTTTGAAGATTTCTCAATTTCAGATGTTTCAGACCCAAGAATCTCTGTCAATTCTTCATTAACAATCTTGATGATTTGTTGCGAAGCATCAAGAGTATCAATGATTTCGTGACCTACAGCACGTTCACGTACACGCTTGATAAATGTCTTAACAACTGGTAGGGCTACGTCTGCTTCAAGAAGTGCCAGACGAATCTCTTTAGTGACTTCTTGAACTTCTTTCTCTGAAAGTTTTCCTTTACGTCTTAAATTTTTGAAAACGCCTTGCAAGCGTTCCGTTAAGCTTTCAAAAGCCATATATCATTTCCTCTCTTACTTTCTGCTTGGGTCTAATCTCTATTATCGATACTGCTGAGCACAGCAATTTGTTCCTGAAGATAGCTATCGTCTGGGTATTTTTCCATGATATCATCAAATATTTGGCTACGAACAATGTAATCTGAATACATATGTAGTTTCATCTCGTAAGCTTCTAAAATCTTCTCAGTACGCTTGATGTTATCATATACAGCCTGACGACTCACACCAAATTCCTCGGCAATTTCTGCCAAACTATAATCATCCGCATAATAGAGCTCAATATAGTTCATCTGCTTATCTGTTAACAGTGCAGCATAGAACTCAAAAAGGGCATTCATGCGATTGGTTTTTTCAATTTCCATAAGCTCCATTTTACCATAAAATCATGGTGTTAGCACGATTCTTGTGCAGAAAAAAGCAGTGACTTCTAATTATTCTCCAAATAAAATTCAAAACGGTCACCAACATAGTAACTTCGTACATATTCGAAAGCCTGACCGTCTTGGAGGAAGGAAATTTGTGTCAGACTCAGGAGAGCATCACCAGTCTTAACCTTGAGGTGCTTGGCTAGACTACTATTGGCCAAACTAGCTGATATGGTCTGCTGACTTTTCCCTATTTCATAGCCGTTATCAGTTAAGGTCTTGAAGAAATGTTCGGTAATTTCTGATTCCTTAAAACCTCGGATAATTTTCTCAGGGATACTGGCAATCTCATAGGCAACTGGAAGATCATCCGCAAAACGAACACGTTCCATACGAATGACATAAGACTGTGGTAAGACACCTAAATTCTTGATTTCAAATTCATTGGGATGCACACGTTTATATGAAATAAGCTCACTAGACGGTTTCTTGCCTTGGGATTTAACAATCTCTGTGAAACTCGTGGTTCCACGCATCTTTTCCTTAACTCGACTGCTGGCCACAAAAGTACCACTGCCTGGTTTACGTTCTAAAATACCCTCGTCTACTAAAAGCGTTATGGCCTGACGCACAGTCATACGACTCACGTCAAAAGTTTCGCAAAGATCTCGCTCGCTAGGGAGACGTTGCCCGATTTTCCAAGTACCGTCATCAACATCTGCCTTAATCTTATCATGTATGCGAATATATGCTGGTAGCATCTAATACCCCCTTCTTTACCCCTATTTTACAAAAAAACTAATAGAATTGTAAAGATGAGTATGATACTTACAGTTTCTCGTATAAATCTAGGTGCTAAGTCCATAAATTTGTGATACAATGATTGCATAAGAAAGAGTCCATGTGTGACGTAAAAAGAAAGGGTAATAATGACTGACATTTCTACTTTGAATGATGTGCAGAAAATCATTGTTCTAGACTATGGTAGCCAATACAATCAGCTGATTGCACGTCGTATTCGTGAATTTGGTGTTTTCTCTGAATTGAAGAGCCATAAAATTACCGCTGATGAAGTCCGTGCCATCAATCCTATCGGTATCGTACTTTCTGGTGGTCCTAACTCTGTTTATGCCGAAGATGCATTTGGTATTGACGAAGAGATTTTCGAGCTTGGTATCCCAATTCTTGGTATCTGTTACGGAATGCAACTTTTGACCCACAAACTCGGTGGTAAAGTTGTTCCAGCTGGTGAAGCAGGTAACCGTGAGTATGGCCAATCAACACTTCGCCTTCGTACCCAATCAGAACTCTTTGCAGGAACTCCTGAAGAACAAGTTGTTCTGATGAGCCACGGTGATGCAGTTACAGAAATTCCAGAAGGTTTCCATCTTGTTGGTGACTCAGTAGATTGCCCATTCGCCGCGATGGAAGATACCGAGAAAAACTTCTATGGTATCCAATTCCACCCAGAAGTTCGTCACTCTGTATATGGTAATGACATTTTGAAAAACTTCGCTTTTGGTATCTGTGGTGCCAAAGGTGACTGGTCAATGGCTAACTTCGTAGATATGCAAATTGCACAAATCCGTGAAACAGTTGGTGACCGTAAAGTCCTTCTTGGACTCTCAGGTGGGGTTGACTCATCTGTTGTTGGTGTCCTTTTGCAAAAAGCTATTGGTGATCAATTGACATGTATCTTCGTTGACCACGGTCTTCTCCGTAAAGGTGAAGGTGACCAAGTTATGGAGATGCTTGGAGGTAAATTTGGCCTTAACATTATCCGTGTTGATGCTTCTAAACGCTTCCTAGACCTCTTGGCTGGTGTTGATGATCCTGAGAAAAAACGTAAAATCATTGGTAACGAGTTTGTTTACGTCTTTGATGACGAAGCAAGCAAACTTAAAGGTGTAGACTTCCTAGCTCAAGGAACGCTCTATACTGATATTATTGAATCAGGTACTGAGACAGCTCAAACAATCAAATCTCACCACAACGTTGGTGGTCTTCCAGAAGACATGCAATTTGAATTGATTGAACCACTTAATACCCTCTTTAAAGATGAAGTTCGTGCCCTTGGTACTGAAATGGGAATGCCTGATGAAGTCGTTTGGCGTCAACCTTTCCCAGGACCAGGACTTGCCATCCGTGTTATGGGTGAAATCACTGAAGAGAAACTTGAAACCGTTCGTGAGTCTGATGCTATCCTTCGTGAAGAAATTGCCAAAGCTGGTCTTGATCGTGATGTATGGCAATACTTCACTGTTAACACAGGCGTTCGTTCTGTCGGTGTTATGGGTGATGGCCGTACTTACGACTACACTATCGCTATCCGTGCTATCACTTCAATCGACGGTATGACAGCTGACTTTGCGAAACTTCCATGGGAAGTTCTTCAAAAGATTTCTGTTCGAATCGTTAACGAAGTTGACCACGTCAACCGTATCGTCTACGATATTACAAGTAAACCACCTGCAACAGTAGAGTGGGAATAAAACCAAAATCATTAAAAGCGCTGAACGCAATCCTTCAACGCTTTTTGTTTTATATCTAAATGAAGTTTTAAACAAATAAAAATTCCATCGACACGATTCAATCAATGGAATTTTATTCTGATATACTGTTTCCAAAAAATAGTTTAGTCAATTTACACCACTCAACTCATCACATAGTCAGGATAGCATAGATAGATGTTTGCTTACTTAGTGAAATCCAATACTTTACGTCCTTGAATTTCACCTTTTTCCATTTGATCAAAGACTTCTACCGCTGTATCAACAGGAACAGTTTCAACAACTGGTACTACCAATCCTTGTGCACCAAAGTCGAAGGCTTCTTCTAAGTCTTTACGTGTACCTACAAGAGATCCAACAACACGAATACCATCTAGAACTGTTTTGACAATTGAGAGGTCCATATATTCAGATGGGAGACCAACCGCAACGACTGTTCCACCAGCACGTACACTATCGATAGCCTGATTGAAAGCAACCTTAGAAACAGCTGTTACAACAGCACTGTGTGTACCGTCAGTTTTTTCTTGGATATAGCCTGCTACATCTTCAACTTCTTTACCGTTCACCACTAAATCAGCACCAGATTCTTTAGCCAAATCAAGTTTATCTTGGTTGATATCAACAGCCACTACTCGTGCATTGAAAACTTTCTTAGCATATTGAATAGCCAAGTTACCTAGTCCTCCAGCGCCATAAATAGCTACCCATTGACCAGGTTCAACTTTAGCTTCTTTAATAGCTTTATATGTTGTAACTCCCGCACAGGTAATAGATGAAGCTTGAGCAGGATTAAGTCCTTCTGGAACTTTCACAGCATAGTCAGCGGTAACCAAAGCATAGTCACTCATACCACCATCAACACTATAACCAGCATTTTTTACAGAGCGACAGAGTGTTTCACGACCAGTTGTACAATATTCACAATGGCCACATCCTTCGAAGAACCAAGCGATTGATACACGATCACCTTTTTTAAGTGTTTCAACCCCTTCGCCAACTTCTTCAACAATACCAATTCCTTCGTGTCCTAAGATACGACCTGGAACTTGACCAAAGTCTCCATGAGCTACGTGAAGGTCAGTATGGCAAACGCCACAGTATTCGACTTTAACCAAAGCTTGACCATGACCAACTACTGCTGGTTTTTCATGTTCAACAACTTCAACACCTGTGCTTGCTTGATTAACAACAACTGCTCTCATCTTAATTACCTCCATATGATAACTTTTAACACCTTCATTATAGCACTTACAGAGGTAATATCAACGCTTACATAAAGTTTTTCTTAGCTTGCGAAAACTTTCTTGAAAAGTCTCTATACAAATTCGATAAGTACTATTTTTTCTGCTGATATAGCTATATTTCAATCATTTCCAAGATACCTATACTGTCTCACAAGTGTCTTGGAATCCGGTAGGCTGACTTCAAAATGGAAATAATGATTGCGTCCATCTCTGGCATTCTCTTTATTTAATAAAAAATAATTCTTTTGACTGATGGCCATCTCCCTCATAATATCATCCGTCAAAAAGGTTAAGGGAATATCCATAGCAGAATAGCGATAAAAGTCTTCTTCAAATTTTAAATAGCTATCAGAAAAATAATCAATTTGAAGTTTATCATCATAAATTTTTCTCTTTCTCATCTATGTTTTCAACCTCCAAACTAATTCCTAATATATCCTTTGTTAGAATACATTTATGTCGCTTGCAAGATTTTATAGTAACTTGATCAAAATCCAAGTCAACCACATAGCCACTACATCTACAGCGCCTACCTTGATCCTTTATCTGGAAATTTCCCAATAATTGACCTGAATAAAGCTGGTTTAATAAAGTAAACTTCTCTAAATCATCCAAATGACTCGTAAGATTTTCTTTAGTCTTATCTTCATGTAGGGAACTTGTGTGTTCCGACAAGAAAAAGCCCATCCACTTCATCATTCCCCTATCTTTATGTTCCCTAGCTGATTGAAAGGGAAGGTAACTACGGTCTATCATTTTAAGCCATCTAATCCCCCAGCCGAGTGTCCACCAATAAGCTTACTTCGAGCAAGACTCCTAGATGCCCCCTGTAAAGAAGTCGCTTTTTGAATGGTCGTAAAGCCAAATTCCTGACGAATACTATCTATAGCTGACTGAAGCCTTTCTTCTTTATCAATGTCATCTGGATTATCAAATAAAGAAAGAATTTGAAACCCTTCATCTACAAAATTTGCATAAGAGACACTCACACTTCGAACAGCCCCTCCTTGATATTTCTTCCTAAAGAGTGCAATGACATGTCCTATTAATATCCTTGTGTTATTAGCAGGTTCAATCTTCATCTGTGCTTGTAGCGAACGCTTGCCCTCTAACTTTGAAAATCCAATGCTAATGGAAACTTGACAAGCTTTCTTATGAGCTCGTCTTAACCTAATGGCTACCTGCTCCGCCATCTCTCTTAGAATCAATTCAATATCAGCTTGACGCTCATAGTCTCGTGGTAAGATTTGAGAATTTCCTAAGCCATGTGACTTTGGTTTATAAGGTTTATGAACATTACTCTCATCAATACCGTTAGCATGAAAAAAGAGGTCTAAACCTACAATACCTAACTCCTTTTTAAGAATATCAGGATTGCTATTAGCAAGTTCTCGAATGGAGCAAATTCCCAACTTGTTTAGCCGCTTCTCCATCCGCTTACCAATCCCCCAGAAATCAGTCATATGGGGAATATTCCAAACCTTAGTCTCGACATCTTCATAGGACCAGTTGGCTCTCATAGTAGCCGTATGTTTAGCCTCATTATCAAGAGCTAACTTAGCCAATAGGGGATTGCTGTTAGACATTCCAACTGTCGAGTAAATACCTGTCTCCCTCCAAATATCTCTTTGAATACGCCCTGAAATCATGTCTAACTTATCTTTTCTAGTAACAGTCCTATCGGGAATAAAGTAATTCAGTGACGACGTGAGATCAATGAAACCCTCATCAATGGAATAGGGAAGAATATCTTCAACACTGGCATAATTCTGGAAAATGTGTTGAATCTGGATATTCTTTTTTATATAGAGATCCATTCTAGGAGGAACAATAAAGGTAACCTTGGCCCAAGATTCGATGTAATCTACAAAATCTCTATCCGTTGGAAGTCCCTGCTTTTTGGCATTATAATAATGAAACTTACGAGAATGAATGTCAAAAGGTAAGTCATAAGAACGACTAACATTTGACTTGCCAAAAACTTGCTTAAATATAGGGGAAGAGGCTAGTATCAAACCATTCGCATTTTCAGCCCTACTCATCACACATAGAGAGGTCTTAAGAGGGTGCAGTCCACGTTCAACACACTCCACACTTGCATAGAAAGATTTCATATCTACAAAAGCAATATCACTTTGCGGTTCTCTTGAATAATCAAAATATCCCATGCTTGCCCTTTCGTTAGTTTATAAACTAACACTAGTATAAATTATAACTTCTTATATTTCAAGTATTTTCCATAAAAAAATAACAACATCCCTTCTAGAATGTTGTTATCCTTCTATTTTTTCCCTTTAACTTGGTCTGTGGCAACATCTTCGCCAAACCACTTGTTAGAAATCTTTTGGAATTCTCCTTTTTTATAAAGGGTTCTAAATCCTTGATTGATTTTTTTGATCAGTGTCTTATCTGCTTTACGAGCACCTACAGCAAAGCTTTCACCTTCATAACCAGCAGGCATAACATTATACTGATCCAGAACCCCTGATTTTTCTAAGTAGTAATTAGCATACACACGGTCAATCAATAGACCGTCAATACGTCCACTATCAAGGTCAATCAAGGCTTGAGTAAAGGTCGAATATTGGACTGCTTTTTGGTTGGCAACGATATCCTTCAAAATCTTCGGAGAAGCATTGAAAGCATCATAACCGGAAGACCCTGCTTGGGCACCTAAGGTTTTACCTGACATTCCAGCAACAGAATCAATTCCCGAAGACTTTTTGGTTACTAGTACTTGTTCATTGACCATATAAGGTTCCGTGAAGTCCGCAGACTGCTTACGCTCATCCGTGACCGAGTAACCATTCCAAATGAGGTCAATTGTCCCATTCTTCAGTTCTGTTTCTTTCATATCCCAGTCAATAGCCTGCCATTCGACATCGATACCATACAATTTAAAGACTGCAGTTGCAAGATCAATATCAAAACCAACATAGCTACCATCCTTTTCCTCATATCCCATAGGAACAAAGGTTGCATCAAAACCAATTTTGATTTTCTTTTCTTTGGTATAGGTTTGCCACTGATCTTTCTGAGTTGCAAAATGTGAGCGCGAGCTGCAAGCTGATAGCGCAAACAAAGGCAATATGACAAGACAGCCAAGCAAAACTGTTTTTAGTATTTTTTTCATGGAAAATCCTCACTATTTTGGATTGATAGTGACAATCTCATCGGCGATGTGCTGTGCAAACTGCATATCGTGAGTGATAACGATTTGCGTAATCCCAGTCTCACGATTCTGCAAAATCAATTTCTCCACTTCTTGACGCAACTCAGGGTCAAGAGCTGATGTTGGTTCATCATAGCCGACAATTTTCGGATCAATCATCATAGCACGCGCAAATGCAACACGTTGTTTTTGTCCCCCAGAAAGAGAGTAAGGATAAGCATTTCCGTGAGCTCCAAGGCCTAAACGGTCAAGCAGAGCTTGAGCTTTTTTCTGAGCATCCTCCTTAGACATTCCCATCGTCTTAATTGGCGAAAGCGTTAGATTGTCTAAGACTGTCAAATGTGGAAACAGTTGGAAATCTTGGAAGACAAAACCGAGCAAATTACGACTTTCCATCTGATCCAAAGGAATCTCTTCATTTTCATAAATAATTTGTCCTGAATCAATGGTTTCAAGTCCTGCTAGCATACGCAAGAGAGTCGTTTTACCACCACCAGATGGTCCGACAATAGCCAAGATTTTTCCTTCCTCTACTGTCAGATTATACTTATCAAAAATTTTGTGTTGACCAAATTGCTTGGAAATATTTTTTAATTCTAACATAAGGTCTCCTATTTATAATAGTTGAATTTCTTTTCGATGTTTTTCGAAGCCACAGTCACAACACCCACAAGGATAAGATAGATAGCTCCAGCCACAAACATCGGTGCTAAGGTCGCATCACGGTTCGCAGCGGTACGACTTTCCAAAAGAAGGTCTCCAACCCCAAGCACATAAACCAATGATGAATCCTTAACCAAGTTAATAATCTCGTTAAAGATACTTGGCAAGACAATCTTGACTACCTGAGGAAGGATAATGTAGCGGATGGTTTGGAAAGGACTAAGTTTAAGCATTTTTGCTGCTTCGTATTGTCCTTTCGGAATAGCCAAGATTCCTCCACGGAAAATCTCTGCGAAATAAGCTGCATAGTTAAGCGTAAAAGCAAGAATAGCAGCTGGTAGACGATCGAAGACAATCCCTACACTCGGAAGAACATAATAAACGAAGATCAATTGTAAAAGGAGAGGCGTTCCACGCATAATCCAAACGTAAAGAGTTAATAACCAATTTAAAGGTTTGAATTTAATCTGCATTAAGAAAGCAAGTACAATCCCTAATGGAATAGACAGTACGATAACAATGAAAAATACTTGAAGTGTGACTACCGCACCGTTCAAAAGGGCTGGTAATACTTCCAAAACGTATGACATATAAACTCCTATAATTATTTAGTATTGTTGAATATTATACCAAATTTTTTGAAAAAATGATATAAGATTTTGGAAATAGTAAAAAGGAGTGCGACTAGACCCAATTTTCAAAATGAGTTCATAATCACACTCCTGGGAGACTTAAATAGTCTGTCCTGAGAAACAAACAATACTTAAGTCTAGCATCCCTAAAGCTTATTTTAGATTTTCTTAACAAATTCAGATTTAAGTTTCATAGCGCCAAAACCATCAATCTTACAATCAATGTTATGGTCACCTTCAACCAAACGAATATTTTTAACACGTGTACCTTGTTTAATATCTTTTGGCGCACCTTTCACTTTCAAATCTTTAATAACTGTAACAGTATCACCGTCAGCAAGACGTGTGCCATTGCTATCAAGAACCACAAGTCCTTCTTCTTCTGCAACTTCGTTTGGATCCCACTCATAGGCACATTCAGGACATACAAGCAAGATTCCATCTTCATAAACATACTCTGAGTTACATTTTGGACAATTTGGTAATGACATAATTCTCTCCTAAGATTGTGATATAGATACTATTCTACTTTAGATTCTCCAATTAAGCAAGGGTAAAAAGGATAAAAACAAACAACATCCCTTACACTGTAAGAGATGTTAGTATTTTTATTCAACAGTAACTGATTTAGCCAAGTTACGTGGTTTATCGACGTCAAGTCCACGATGAAGTGTTGCAAAGTAAGCAATCAATTGTGTCGGTACAACCATTGAAATTGGTGACAAGTAAGGGTGAACATTATTAAGAACGATGTCATCACCTTCTTTAGCAACATTTTCCTCAGCAATAGTCAACACTTTAGCACCACGAGCAGCTACCTCTTGAATATTACCACGAGTGTGGCTAGCAAGAACAGCGTCAGACAAGAGGGCAATAACAGGCGTACCATCTTCAATCAAAGCAATCGTTCCGTGTTTCAACTCACCTGCTGCAAAACCTTCACATTGGATATATGAGATTTCTTTCAATTTAAGACTAGCTTCCATAGCAACGTAGTAATCTTGACCACGACCAATATAGAAAGCATTACGTGTTTCTGCAAGAAGAGCTGCCACTTTCTCGTCAATAACTTCTTTTTCAGAGAGTGTTGATTCGATAGATTGTGCTACAAGTGACAATTCATGTACCAAGTCGAAAGCTTTAGCTTTTTCATTACCATTAGCTTCACCGACTGCTTTAGCCAAGAAGGCAAGAGCCGCAATCTGAGCAGTGTAAGCTTTAGTAGAAGCTACGGCAATTTCTGGGCCAGCATGAAGAAGCATTGTATGGTCAGCTTCACGAGAAAGGGTAGATCCTGGAACGTTTGTCACTGTCAAACTTGGAATACCCAACTCGTTAGCTTTAACAAGAACCTGACGGCTATCTGCTGTCTCACCTGATTGGCTAATAAAGACAAAGAGAGGTTTTTTGCTAAGGAGTGGCATACCATAACCCCACTCAGAAGAAATACCAAGCTCAACTGGTGTATCTGTCAACTCTTCGAGCATCTTCTTAGAAGCAAAACCAGCATGATATGATGTTCCTGCCGCAAGGATATAGATACGATCAGCCTCTTGAACAGCCTTGATAATATCAGCATCGACAGTCACTTGTCCCTTGTCATCTGTATAAGCTTGGATAAGCTTACGCATCACTGTTGGTTGCTCATCGATTTCTTTGAGCATGTAGTAAGGGTATGTGCCTTTACCAATATCAGATAGGTCAAGTTCAGCTGTATAGCTATCACGTTCTTTTACATTGCCATCATAATCTTGAACTTCAACACTATCAGCTTTCACGATAACTAACTCTTGATCGTGAATTTCCATGTATTGATTAGTTTCGCGAATCATAGCCATGGCATCTGAGCAGACCATGTTATAGCCATCACCAAGACCAATCAAAAGTGGTGATTTGTTTTTTGCCACGTAAATTGTTGAGGCATCTTCAGAATCCATGAGAGCAAAGGCATATGATCCACGGATAATGTGAAGAGCTTTCTTGAATGCTTCAAGAGTTGACAAACCATCTTCTTCAACAAATTTTCCAATCAAGTGAACTGCAATTTCAGTATCGGTTTGACCTTTGAAATGGTGACCAGCAAGGTATTCTTCTTTAATTTCAAGATAGTTTTCAATAACACCATTGTGAACCAAAACGAAACGTTCTGTTTCTGAGCGGTGTGGGTGAGCATTGTCCTCTGTTGGTTTACCGTGAGTTGCCCAACGAGTATGTCCAATACCGGCTGTGCCTTCTACTCCTTCAGTTTTAGCAGCAAGTTCCGCAATACGGCCAACAGCCTTAACCAATTGACTAGATGCATCGCCCGCTACAAAGATACCAGCTGAATCATAACCACGGTATTCTAGCTTTTCAAGTCCTTGAATCAAGATATCAGTTGCATTTGTGTTACCTACAACACCAACAATTCCACACATATTTTTAATAATAACCTCAGATCAAAGAGGTCATGTCTCCTTCATTTAAAATTGGTATAGTCAATAAGCTCTTTAAAAAGCTTAACGAGGACAGTATATTCCATATATTTGACATTGTCAAGCATAAAAATTGGTATAGTCCTAAAAATACTTTTTACTCGCCTCTTATCCTAAGGAATAATCCTTAAAATATGCTATAATAAGGCTATGCGAATTCAACAATTACATTATATTATCAAAATCGTCGAAACCGGCTCAATGAATGAAGCTGCAAAACAACTTTTCATCACACAACCAAGTCTTTCAAATGCTGTTCGTGACTTGGAAAGAGAAATGGGAATTGATATCTTTATCCGTAACCCTAAAGGAATCACCTTAACCAAGGATGGCGTTGAATTTCTCTCTTATGCCCGTCAGGTAGTGGAACAAACGAATCTCTTGGAAGAACGTTACAAGAGTCACACAGAAACACGTGAATTATTTAGTGTTTCCTCTCAACACTATGCTTTTGTTGTCAATGCCTTCGTCTCACTTCTTAAGAGAGCGGATATGACACGTTACGAGCTCTTCCTACGTGAAACACGTACTTACGAAATTATTGAGGATGTTAAGAACTTCCGTTCAGAAATTGGTGTGCTCTTCCTTAACAGCTATAACCGAGATGTCTTGACTAAGATGTTTGACGACAACCGTCTCACATATACTAGTCTCTTCAAAGCTAGACCACATATCTTTGTCAGCAAGTCAAATCCCTTGGCTAAGCATGAAGTTGTCTCTTTAGAAGATTTAGAGGACTTCCCATACCTTAGCTATGATCAGGGGATTCATAATTCCTTCTACTATTCTGAAGAGATTCTCTCGCAGATTCCCCATAAAAAGTCTATCGTGGTTTCAGACCGCGCGACACTCTTCAACCTATTAATTGGTTTGGATGGTTACACCATTGCTACAGGTATTTTAAATAGTAATCTGAATGGTGATAACATTGTCTCTATCCCGCTTGATATTGATGATGAAATTGATATTGTTTACTTGAAGCATGAAAAGGCAACCCTCTCTAAAATGGGAGAAAAATTCCTAGATAACCTCGTTAAAGAAGTCACTTTTGACAACTAATAGATTTAGTCCCTAGCATATAATGTTGGGGACTTTTTATCGCCCAAACTATCCAATTTTGGTGCACAAAAAAAGAGCCTTTCGACTCTCATCATTATTTATAATTTTTATAGCTTGCCCAAGCCTCATCTATAGATAAAGTCTCAGCATCTGTGTATGAGCCTCTATAGCTGTTCCAAACAAGGCCACTTGTTGAACCAGTTGCTTGGGTAACTGGAGCTTGATCGTAGGCAGTCAACCCATAGTATGCAATAATGCTATTTAATTTAGACGCGTAAAGACTGTCAGTTGCATAAGTTCCTGTCAGTGCTTGAGTGGCATCTGCATAACTACTTGTATTTGATTTCCATGTGCCAGCATAAGTTGATGACGTCATCAAAGCAGCATAATCGGCTAAAGAATCGCTTAGACTTCCATAAGAACGGAAAGGTTCATCAATCTCATAAGTCTTCCCTGTACCATCGTCTTCCCATGTACGCATGGTCACAGAATTCCCATTATAAGTGCCCTTAATCCCGAAGAAGTTGTAATAAGGAGCTTGACTCAGACCTGACTGACCTGAATTTGATTCCAAAATAGCTTGAGCAATTAGAACAGAAGCATAAATATTGTAATCTTGACCAATCTGTCTAGCAGTCTCTCCGATACTATCAATAAAAGCCGTCGTAGTTTGATTGTAGGCAGCTTCTGCTTTAGCATTAACACTGTTATCATTTTTTCTATCTGTTGTAAAAGCTAGAACCAAAAAAAGTGAACACATAAAAGCTCCCACGATAAAAATCATATACTTCTTTAAATGACGATACATACAACCCTTCCTTCATAAGATTTTCGATTATAATATTTTAATACTATTTTATCAGAAAAACTGACAAGTCGCAACTTTCAGACCTATTTTCCTTGATAAATAAAGCAAATGTCATCTTTACATCATATTTATAATAAGCTATAATATAGTCAAATTTTAAGGAGATAGATGAATGAAAATAAAAGAATTCTTACCCGGATTAAGTATTGCAATACTTATATCTCTCCTAGCATGGTTCCTTGGAAACTTATTCCCTATTATTGGTGGGCCTGTCCTTGGTTTATTTATAGGACTTCTGCTAGGAATTATTCTAAGAGATTCTCAGAAACTTAAAGCAGGAATGCAATTCACTTCTAAAAAAGTATTACAATACGCTGTTATTCTTCTAGGATTTGGACTTAACCTTTCTCAAGTTTTCCAAGTTGGCTTAACCTCACTCCCTATCATTTTAGCCACTATTGCTACGGCACTCGTTACTGCTTACTTCATCCAAAAGCTATTTAAGTTAGATAGTGAAATTGCTACTTTAGTAGGTGTTGGTTCTTCTATTTGTGGAGGATCTGCTATCGCTGCAACTGCTCCTGTAATCAAGGCTAAAGATGAATCTATTGCAACAGCAATCTCTGTAATTTTCTTTTTTAACATCTTAGCGGCTTTACTCTTCCCTCACTTGGGATCTTGGTTGGGACTTAGTAATCAAGGCTTTGCCATATTTGCTGGAACAGCTGTCAACGATACTTCTTCTGTAACTGCTACAGCTAGTTCCTGGGATAGCTTACATGGAACATCCATTCTAGAGCAGGCGACAATTGTTAAGTTGACTCGAACACTTGCTATCATCCCTATAACTCTTGGGCTTTCTGTATGGCAGTCTCGAAAGGACAATACAAAGGAAGCATTCTCGCTAACCAAAGCAGTACCTAACTTTATCCTTTGGTTCCTTTTGGCCTCACTGATTACAACTGTTTCAATGTCACTCGGTGTAACACCTGCCGTCTTTTCACCTTTAAAAGACCTTTCGAAATTTATGATTATTATGGCCATGGCAGCTATCGGTTTCCAAACAAATCTCAAACAACTTATCACTAAAGGTGGCTCTGCACTTCTAGTGGGAGGAGTTTGTTGGTTATTAATTAGTCTTGCTTCTCTTCTCATGCAAAAGATATTAGGACTTTGGTAAAAGACATCTAAAAAACTCACAATCTGGCTAAGATTGTGAGTTTTTATTATAGAATCATTTTTTATACTCAAAGACATAGGTTTGGATTACCTTATCCCCATCGTTTGTTACTTTCAAATCAACATTGTAGCTCTTAGTTTCACCACTAATATCCTGAACCTTATAATCACCATCTTTTTTTACAGAAGAGGTAGTCTGTCCTGAATAATGCCTAACTTCAAGACCTGAAGCTCTATCTAGAGAAAAAGGAATGAGCCCGTTTAAAGAATATAGCCCATACAAAATAAGACATAAAAAGCTCAGCGACACAAGGCTCACCAAATAATATTTAACAAAATCCCCCAATTTTAACCCCTGCTTACTCACTTAGTTATTATCTTCCTTTAACTTAACATTATTTTTATTAGAGTATTTTCAAATTTTATTTTACACACATTTGGGTATTTTGTCAAATTATTTGATATTTAAAATAGAACCTAATTTTTCTATATACTAAAAGCCGTTAGTCATCTAACGGCAATTTTTTATTTCTGAAATAACGTATTCAAGACGGCTATAGAGACCAAGTAATAAGTCGTAACTTCGATTTTCATTTTCTTTCAAAACAGTGAAAACTGTTGTACTATAGGTAAATTCAAAGAAGTCATCTAATTCCTTGAGCCAGTCATCAATAACCCCTAAATTTTGATCAATGATTGCAAACAAACTTGGCTGATACCAGATTGTACCTTCGATATAAAGGTTTTTGTCAGATAATTTAGATAGGGATACTTTCAAGTCAGCAAGCTCTCTTTTAGCAAGATTTGGTTCAATCTTTAAATCAAAAAGCAAGCGTGCATCATGATTTAGAATATCGAGTTCTGCTTCAAGCAGTTGAATATAATGTATCGCTACTAAATACTGGTTCATGGGTCTCTCCTGATCATCTGAAAATCGTACTATTATTGTACCACTAAAGAATGAAAAAATGTAGTAATTATTTAATTTTTTACAGGATTTTTTTAGAAAAAATACGATGCTTTAAATTTCTGTTTAAAACTAATGACACTAGCAATTTTCTAAGAGTTTAAGAAATGAAAGATTTTTTAAAAAAAGAAAAACACTCACGAATGAGTGCATTTCTAGTATTAATGGCTAACCATTTCTTGTGCAATTTCAAAGCCACTAAGTTTTCCAGGATAGTAAGTTGGCCAATTATCCATTTCTTTTAGAATCTCATCTTGGCTACTATTTCCAAAGAAAATATGGAAATGTGCTGAAGTTGTTGGATCTATTTGATGATCTGAAAATTGGACATACTGGTAAGGATTATCTGCTGCTTGACTATCAGTTGCTGTGAAGAGATAACGGACACCTTTTTTACCAGAAGCATAGGTCAAAATCTTATACCCATCATAACGATAAGTGTGTGTCACACTACTTCCATCATTCTTTGTGAAAGTCATGGTCATCTTTTTACCGTCAATAGCAATTTTAGAAACATCTGTTTGATAGCCCTTAGTGTAGTATTCTTTATACTCTTGTGCTGTTTTATCCTTATTCAAAAGAGATTTGTATTCAAATACTTGATCTAAAGTACCATCTTGAAGATAAGGATAGACCGATTGCCACTCACCAGACCAATCCGAAAGTTCTCTATCTTTAACATCTTTGTCATCGAAGTAACCATTTTGAACCGTTTTCTTGTCATCACTTCCCGTTTCAGGTTGGATAGCTTTACCTTCAACGTCCGTTGTTAAACGAAGATTTTTTAGGTTCTCAGTCATAACACTGACATAGTCTTCACCTTTTTTCAACTGTTCCTTAGTTAGTGATTCAATTGGATTTAAAACTGCTGTCTTAACTCCTACTTCGTTAGCTAAGGTTTTAGCAACACTACTTGAAGCATTTTCCTCAAAATAGATATAGTTAATATCATATTCTTTGACATACTTAGAAAGGCTAGCGATACGTTTTGCAGAAGGGTCGGACTCAGCTGAAACACCTGAAATTGGTACCTGTGTCAAACCGTAATCTAAGGCAAGGTAGGCAAAAGCTGAGTGCTGAGTAACAAAACTTTTCTGTTTTGCTTGACTAAAGGCTTCAGTATACTCCTTATCCAAAGTCTTTAATTTTTTAAGGTATTTCTCGGCATTGGTTGTAAAGACTGCTTTTTTATCTGGATGTTGAGCAATCAAACCGTCCCTAATAGTTTCAACTAATTTTTGAGAACGTTTAGGTGAGAGCCAAACATGAGGATCATATTCGTGGTGATGTTCTTCTCCACCGTGATCATGACCTTCTTCCTCTGTTCCAGGTAAAAGAACCATGCCTTGACTTGCCTTAATGACTTTTGTATTTTTTGTGTTGATAGACTTTTCAACTTTTGGAACCCAGGTTTCCATATTTTCATTTAGGTAGACAAAAGTGTCTGCTTTTTCAATGTCAGCGACATTCTTAGTAGATGGTTGGAAATCGTGGGCTTCACTACCAGCGGGAATAAGATAAGACACCTCTCCCTCATCTCCAACAACCTGCTTGGTAAATTCATAAACAGGGTAAAAGCTGGTCACAACCTTCAAGTCACCATTTCCTTTTGAACCGTGGTGACTAGTCGTATAATAAATGCCTGCACCAGCAGCCAAAACAACTGTTGCTAATCCTGCTAGGCCAAAAATGCGTTTCTTTTTCATGTTATTCCTTTCAAAATACTTAACCAGTTAATAGTTTACTGGTTAAGTATATCACATTTCATTTATTTTGCAAGTCCATAAATAAAAAAATTGAAATATTTCGGCGAGAAAGAATTATTTGATATACTGGAAATATCATTTGGAAAGTAGGTTATACATGTTTCGAAAATTAATCCTATATCTTTTTTTATTGCTTTCAGCCATAGGCCTGACTTATGATACGCAATCATACACTTCAGGCGCTTTGTCTGGTTCGGCATACGGTATTATTGGACTATCAACACTGATTGCCTTATGTTATATCGTACCAGGAATATTTCTGATTCAGTACTTAGGCAAGAGATGGCAGGTGAAACCACTTGTTCTCATATTTGCTCTAATTGGTGGACTCTTTATAACAGGATGGATAGCTGGTTATGCCAATACCTTTTCTCACGATTGGGTAACTGCTCATCTTTCTTCAAAGAGTTTCTTCTACCGCTTTGAGGATGCCCTTATGGCTCCTCTAGTTGAAGAACCCCTAAAACTAGCAGCTTTTCTCTTTGCTATCTATATGGTACCAACGAAAAGTTACAAGGGGATCTTGCTTGTTGCTATTACGGCAGGTCTTGGCTTCCAGATTAGTGAAGACTTCTCCTATATTCTTTCAGATTTGCCTGATGGTTTTTCTTATACAATTTCAGGTATTCTTGGTCGAACTATTGGTGCCGTATCGTCTCACTGGCTTTACACATCCTTCCTCGCTATGGGGCTAGTCCTTATATGGCGTTCACGTCAAAAACTCATTAATTCTAAATACAGTCTTATTGGTATACTTTATGCTTGCGGTGCTTTTGCTGCACACTTTGCTTGGAATTCACCTCTTCGAAATTTAGAAAGCGATTTGCCATGGGCATCAGGCCTTCTCATTTCACTCAATCTTTTCTTCTTTATTACGCTTTATCAGCTCCTCTCGAAACTGGATAAAGAAAACAAGTAATGTTTACAATACTAAAAAACCTTTCCAATTTTATGGAAAGGCTTTTTTGATGACTTTAATCACTCATAGAAAAACGATTGGTCATCAAATTACTTGCATCATCTAAGACTTTTGCCAATAGTTTATCTGTTTCTGACTGAATCTTATCACTAATTTTTTGATTTTCAGCTTCAAAATCAATACTCTCACCATTTGCTAAAGCAGTATCTACATGATTAATCATAGCATGGCCAAGAGCCATAGTTGTTTCTACATAAGCATCCAAATCAGCTTCATGCTGTTGGAAATGAGGATCACAGATAGCAGCAATCAAGCGATTACTCCAGTAGAAATTACCTGTATCCACTTTATCAGTTGTTTGACGGAAATAAGCAGGTGTTGTTCCGACTTGAGTCCAGAATGGCACCATTGTACCAAATGGCATTGATCCATAGGCTAACCACTGAATTCCTGTCGTTTCTGATGGTTTGTTAGGACGCATTTGCAAGAGAGCTGTTTGACTAGTACGGTTGATACCGATTGGACGGAATTGGCGTTGACTCACCGCATCTCCTTGAGGTCCATAAGGATCGTAAGGCGTATCTTGATAATGAAGACTCAAAACGTATTTAATATCTTCAACTGTAATTTTACGGTAAGGTTTTTGGCACCATGGAATGAAGAATGATTTTGGATCATAGTCCTTTTCCGGGTTCAAAAATTTCTGCATTGCCCAGGCACGTGGTGTATTATAATGACGATCCTTATCTCGTTGGCTACCAAAAGCATAACGTGGATTAAAGTGTTCATTAGAATAAGTCAAATCCAAGTGATGTTTATTAATAAAATCTCGAATGTCTGGTGAGGCTAAATAGTCGTCTGGATTTTCAAACTCATAGTGATCGATGCCAAGTTGGTTTGGGTTAGTGACATAGGCATCATCTGGAACACGTCTTGCAATCCAATGGTGACCACCAATGGTCTCTAGCCACCAAATTTCTTCAGTATCTGAGAAAGCAATACCATTAGATTCGTAAGTTCCGTAAGTTTCAAGAAGTTGCCCCAAACGAAGGACACCTTCACGCGCCGTCTTAATATATGGCAAGACCAATGTTAACATATCCTCTTCTCCAAAACCATCTTTAACAAGAGGATCTGCACCGAGTACACGCGCATTGGTGGTGATTGTTTCTGTTGCACTCATGGCAACATTATCTGAGTTAATACCAGCTTCACCCCAGATACCATCTTTACCAAGTGCATCTGGAACAGAAGTATAACGTAGAGGATTATCTGGCAAATCAATTGAAAACTTGCTAAGCACAGACTGGTAATGACGCGGTTGGTCTTCAGGGGTCACGACGAGAAATTCTTTGGGCGTAAAAACGCCAGATTGAGAATCCTCAGTACGTGCAATCATGGTAGAGCCGTCATATGAGGCTTTCTTACCTACTAAAATCGTTGTACAAGCCATAAAAGCTTCCTTTCTACTTACAAATCGTCCGCAATTTTATTGATTTTTCTGAGACGATGGTTGACACCACTCTTGGTCAGAGGAGGTTCTATACTATCTGCGATTTGCTGGATAGAGTAATCTGGATTGGCAATACGGAGTTGGGCAATTTGGCGCAGCTCCACAGGTAAAATCTCCAAGCCAACCGTATCCATAATCTTGATAATATTATTAATTGTTTTCATACTAGCACTAATCGTTCTAGCAATATTAGCTGTTTCCGCATTATTGGCACGATTCAGATCATTTCTGGTCTCTCGCATAATTTTGACCTCTTCGAAGGTATCCTTAGAGTTCATTGCACCAATAACAAGGAGGAAATCCATAATATCCTCAGCTTTTTGAAGATAGGTCACAAAACCATTTTTATGACTCAAAACCTTGGCATCGAGCATAAATTTTTTCATGAGAGAAGCCAAGTCCTCTGCGTGGTCTTGGTAAACGGAAAAAATCTCTAATTGATAACGGCCTTTTTCAGGATCACGAACTGTTCCAGTCGCCAAAAAAGCACCTCGTAAATAAGATCTTCCAGCTTCGTCATCTTCCATTACTGATGTTTCAATGCCTGTTTCAAAGCCAAAGAAAGAATCCGCCAATTGTAAATCGGACAAAATATCATTGACATGGTCAGCTACAAAAACCGTGTAAACACGATTTTTCTTGAGATTAGTCTTGTTGTGATGTCTCAATTCAGGATTACTCTGATAACGACTTTCCATTAATTGGTAGATATGTCGCGCAATCTTTGCATTTTCTGTTGAGATGGAAAGAGTCAATCCTTGGTTGGTCAATCCAACAGAACCAGACATCTTAATCAATGCAGACAATTCAGCCTTATCTTTGCTTGAAGCTGCAATTATCTCTTCTTTAACCTTAATTGTGAAACTCATGACTTATTCCTCACTAGATGCATGAGCTCATCCACTACCAAGTCACCATGGTGGAAGGCACCACCATTTTCAAGTCGCAAAAAATTAGAAGAAACAACTGTTTTTGCTTCACGACGTAAGCCCTCAAAATCATGCTCAACCTGAACAAGGTATTCATCAAATTTATTACTTGCCATGTATTCCTTAGGCACTTTCTTGATATTAACTAAGACATTGTCAATCACATCGGAGCCAAGATGACGATTAAGAACAGCCACATGGTCGGCATCTGAAAATTGCTCAGTTTCTCCGTACTGCGTCATAATATTACAAATGTATGTGACATCAGCCTTGGTCTCAATAAGAGCCTGACGAATCTCTGGTATCACCAGGTTGGGCAAAATCGATGTATAGAGAGACCCAGGACCTAAAACAATCATATCACTATTCATAATAGCATCAACAACCTTACGACTGGCCTTAGGCTCTTCATCATTATAGGTATTGGTCACATAAACGCGCTCAATCATGCCATCGTACTGGGCAATACTACTCTCACCTGCTACTTCATGACCATCTTGAAAAACAGCATGAAGCGTCAAGGCAGTCTCACTGGCAGGATAAATCTTACCTGTGACGTGGAAAAACTTCGTCAGAAGCTGCATGGCATTATAGGTAGATCCCTGCATTTCAGAAATTCCAGCGATGATTAGATTTCCGAGTGGATGACCGGCCAAAGCGCCATCGGTTTTATCAAAACGATATTGGAAAACTCTTTCATAAAGTTTAGGCATATCACTCATAGCTACCAAAACATTACGCAAATCCCCTGGAGGTGTCAGTTGCATGATATCACGCAAATCTCCTGAAGAACCGCCATCATCAGCTACAGTTACCACAGCAGTGATATCAACATCCTTATGACGTAAACTACGAAGAATGACTGGAATACCAGTTCCCCCACCTATTACTGTAATTCTTGGTTTTTTCATGAACGATTCACCGTCTCCTTACGTCGATCCTTATCACGATGTGTTTCATTGACTGTCCAATCATTTTTTAGATCTTGGGCTAGACGATGTGCAAAAGCTACACTACGGTGTTGACCACCCGTACACCCAACAGCAATAGTAAGAACAGACTTACCTTCTCTTTTGTAGCCAGGTAAGATTGGTTTAATAAGCTGTGTCAAATGATTGTAAAAGTCTTCTGATTCCGTATGCTTCATGACGTAATCAAAAACCTCTTTATCCAAACCTGTGAGGTTACGAAGGGCAGGATCATAATAAGGGTTTGGCAAAAAACGGACATCAAAAACCAGATCTGCATCCAATGGCAGTCCATATTTAAAACCAAAACTCAAAACTTCAATACGGAAAGAAGATTGGTCTTGCTCAGATGAAAACTGTTCAGAAATAGCCTTACGAAGTTGACGCGGAGTCAATTCTGTCGTATCAACTACGTTTTGACTCAAACTCTTAAGCGGTGACAAAAGCTCACGCTCTAACTTGATGCCATCCAAAACACGGCCATCTGCCGCCAGTGGGTGACTACGACGTGTCTCTTTGTAACGAGAAACCAATTCACCATCCGTAGCGTCCAAGAAAAGAATCTTGAAATTAAGTTCCTCATTGCTTTCTAATTTATCCAAAATATCGTTGATTTCATCGAAGAACAAGCGACTTCGCATATCAACGACAAGAGCAATCTTATCTGTCTCTTCACTATGTTTTACCAATTCGATAACCTTTGGTACCAAAGAAGGTGGCATATTATCAATAGTGAAGTATCCAATATCCTCAAAGGATTGAATCGCTACAGTCTTACCTGCTCCGCTCATCCCTGTTACAACAACTAAATTAATTTTTTTCGTTCCCATGAGACTCCCTTTCTAGTCTTTCTTCTTTCAAGACACGAATATCGTCTGACATTTTTTCAACTTGTTGGCTAACCCCCATAATCATTTCTGTCTGCAATTTTTGAATAGTAAGCAAATCTGATTGGTCTTGTTGCACCAAGTGATCAATTTTTTCATGTAAAAGTCGGATTTCTTCCTTTGATTGTTTATTGACGTTATAGTCATTTCGTGCTTGCAATCGATCGTAATCCGATGCCCGATTCTGACTCATCATAATCAATGGTGCCTGAACGGCAGCTAGAGTGGACAAGGCCAGATTCAACAGAATAAAAGGATACTTTATCAAAGGCAATCCCAAAGGGTTGAACAACATTCAGCCCCATCCAAATAGCCATAAAAGCAACAAATGACAAGATAAAAGTCCAAGATCCACCAAATCGGGCCACTTCATCCGCCACTTTTTGACCAAAAGTAATTCGACTATCCAATTGTTCCTGGACATCCTGGTCCTCGTAGAGCAAACTCTTGGTCACATCATGAACTGTTTCACGCACGTGCTCATTTTTCTCATTAGCATTTGCAATAATCTCGTCGAGAAAAACTAACCTATAATCCAAAAGGCTAATATTACTAATGAAATCATGTCCTTGTAAATCAGGATAATCTTTTTTCAAAAGCACCTGCAAACGACTATTTAGTCGTTCGAAATAGGAGCCATCGGTTTCATCGAACCACTCTTTAGAGATATAATCCTGAACTCTCTTAACCTGCATATTTTCGCCTTCTTTCTAGGCTCTATTATACCATATTGAAAGCTTAAACGTTCAATAGATAAAGGAAAAGAGTCCAAGACTAACCTCAGACTCCTCATTATTGGGACAATTAATTTAACATCTTCTTATTGGTAATTCAAAGTCCAGTAGTAAGTACCATCACCTGCGACAACACAAGCCACTGCAGCTTGAGTAGCATCTGGACTCATGAGAAGTTCACGAATACCACTGCTCAACCATTTATTTGCAACAACTGAACCATCAGATTCACGACGGTAAACAATACCGTCACTGTTGTAAGTATGTGAAATATCTTTGGCGTGTGGAAGAGTTGTGCTATTGTAAAGATCATCAGACCATGTAAGCGCTGGTAAACCGGCAGCTGTACGTTGAGCATTGATTTCATTAAAGGCAGCCTTAGCTGAATCAACTTCAACATAATCAGAGTTTTCAGTTGGTTCTACATGATAAATAAATTTAACATATCCAAATTCAACATCACTATATTTTTTGTCGTCAACACCACTCTTGAGATTAGCTGTAATCACATAATCACGTGCCCAAGCACTGCCTTTAGAAGCATTGAAGTTATCAACATCTTCAATTTCCCAAGTTACATTACAATCCCAGCCAGCATTGTCTATGAATTTTGGAGCAAGATTATTAATGACATAGTCTTTGAATTCATCAACATTTTGGAATGGAAGAGCTTCTCCCGCTTTACCAGTACCAACTACATTTTCAGAATACAACTTAACACTTGATGCGTTGTCATCGTACATGTATTCGTCGTTTCCTGCTGGTTTATGGAAATCTGGATCAAGCTCAGGGTCATCATTGGCAGTACCATTGTAGAGTTTCCACTTACCATCAACCCATTTGTAGTAACCATCGATACCACGCGCATTTTCCTCATCAGTCATAGCGACACGGTAGTAATACGTACCGTTGTCATCTACAAATCGTGGGTCTGACTGCATGCGATAATCTGTTGGTGGCAATGTTGGTTTTGGCAACTTATCATAGTCAATGTTTATTTCAGGCGCATATGGTGGGTTTTCAAGTTCAGGAGCTTCAGAACTTGTTTCTGATGTTGAACCTGTCTCTGAAGTTGCTGTTGAAGAAGATTCAGAAGTTACAGTCGAACTTGAGTTACCAGTTGAAGCCGCTTCTGAAGTTGAATCTACAGTTGAGGCTACTTCTGAACTTGCTGATGACGTTGAGTCAACAGTTGAAGCTACTTCTGAACTTGCAGACGAAGTTGAGTCGGCAGTTGAAGCTACTTCTGAGCTTGCAGACGAAGTTGAATCCACGGTTGAGGCTACTTCTGAACTTGCTGATGAAGTTGAATCTACAGTTGACGCTGCTTCTGAACTTGCAGACGAAGTTGAATCCACGGTTGAGGCTACTTCTGAACTTGCTGATGAAGTTGAATCCACAGTTGAGGCTACTTCTGAACTTGCTGATGACGTTGAATCCACAGTTGAAGTTGTTGGAGCTTCAGAATCTGTGCTTGAAGCCTTAACAAGCACCCACTTACCATTTGAATAATAGTAGTAATCGCCATTATCTTTCAAATAATAGTGAGTACCATTTTCGTAACGGTAGTGAGGGTCATTTCTCAAAACCTCATATCCTGTCGTTGGTGTATTATTAGAACCACTATTGTTGTTATTATAGTCACCACCACGAACCCAACGACCGTTATAGTTAACATAGTAGCTACCATCACTCAAGATGTAGTACAAGTAACCATTACTATAGCGGTAAGTACCTGATTCGTTATAGTTGTTGTAACCAGGATTATAGTTGTTATAGCCATAATTATAGCCATAGTTATAGTTTGGATAGTAATTATTGTAACCGTAGTTATAGCCATAATTGTAATTATAGCCTGGATAATAACCATTGTATCCGTAGTTATAACCATAGTTTGGATAATAGTTGCTATACCATGGATTATAAGAATAGTTATTATAGTAACCTCGGCCATAATAACTATCGGCCTGTGCATGATCATTACCAACTACCGTTGGTGCTAATATTGCTGCCCCTAAAACAGCGCACGAAAATAGACGTAAACTTTTTCTCATTGTCTTCATCCCCTTTTTTAAAAACAAATATACCTTTTATAAGCAAGCGCTTACGCTTCTGTTTTACTTTAATTGTAGGAGATAATACTTCTATTGTCAAATTATTTTAATAATAGAACTTTCTAAGAACAGACCAATAAAAAACTAACAATGACCTTACTTTTACTTGTAAAAAATTATTGATTAGCTTTCTTTTACACCCTAAAGACTGGTGTTTAACAAAATAAAAAAAGCCCTTAACATAAGGACTTTTAGCATGATATTAACGATTATCAATATTTTCTGGGTAAAGATCGTGATTAAAAAGACGTTGTTCTGCCATCTTTTCATACTTAGTTTCTGGACGACCATAATTATAATAAGGGTCAATAGAAATACCACCACGAGGTGTAAATTTACCCCAAACTTCTAAGTAACGAGGGTTCAAAAGCTCCACCAAATCTTTACCAATAGTATTAATACAGTTTTCATGGAAGTCTCCGTGATTACGGTAACTAAAGAGGTAAAGCTTTAGAGATTTAGACTCAACGCAGAGCTGGTCTGGAATATAAGAAATATAGATACTTGCAAAATCAGGTTGGCCAGTAATAGGACAAAGTGACGTAAATTCTGGACAGTTGAATTTGATAAAGTAATCATTATCAGTGTGACGATTATCAAAAGACTCCAAGACTTGTGGAGAGTATTCAAAAATATAAGGTGTCTCCTTATTACCAAGGAGAGTGAGGTTTTTCATTTCTTCTTGTTGTGACATTTTTCTTCCTTCGTTGTTAATTTTTCTAGACCTTTATATAGTCGATTTTTAATCCAAATTTCTAATGTTAATCATCAAAAAAGTCAAAATACTATCAATTCTAATCTTAAAGACTGTGAAGATTAGACACCACGCTCATTATCATAGAGTAGGGTATGAAGCTGAGGGAGGACACGCACATTGCCCCACGAATTATCAGCAGCTACAGTCTCCCATAGTTCTTTTAGGCGATTTAATTGATGTTGGACAATATTACCCTCTGCTTTAGGTTCAGGATTACCAGCTGAAAGAAACATGACATCTGGCTGATAACGTTCCTGAATCATTTTAGCAAAGGCTAAATCTGTATCATCGAAAACAGGAACCTTGAAGGTAACTTTATCAGGATCAAGCTGAGAAACAATAAAGTCAAGGGTTTCCATATTGACTTCCATCTTGGATGATGGCGGTTTAGGACTTAAGGTTACTTGGTCAATTTCCTTTAGCCACTCCTGCCAGCGAGAACCCTGTGTTTCAACGGCCAGGGTTACGCCTCTTGCCTTGAGTTTTGAAACGAGTTCAGCCATATTAGCCGCTAGCAGAGCTGGGTTTCCTCCAGATAGAGTAACATAGTCGTAAGTTCCTAGCGCATCCAAAGCTTTAATGACTTCGTCAGCTGTCATACGAGTTGGCTTTTCTGAACCATCCCAAGTGAAGGCAGAATCACACCAATCACAGTGGTAATCACATCCTGCTGTCCTTACAAACATGGTTTTTTGACCAATTGCTCGCCCTTCCCCTTGAAAGGTTGGTCCAAAAATTTCAAGTACTGGTAGTTTGAGTACACGTTCTCTAGTCATCCAACCACTCCCGTCTAAACTCTGCAAAGGCTGTTGGTGTTTCATAAAGGCGTACATATTCCAAACGAAGTCCCCTCTCCTCTGGCAGATGTTGACTCGTCGTCTGGAAAATCCAGAAAACCATATTTTCCGCAGTTGTGTTCATATAAGGCAAAGTCTCATTGAGATAACGGTGATCTAACTGAGGTTCCAAATGGTCCTTATAAATGCTCTTGAGGTCACCAAAATCGTAGGTCATGCCACGTTCATCCAAGTAACCACTCACTGCTATTTGAAGATGGTAGGTATGACCATGAAGCGATTTGCATTTGCCTTCATAATGAAAGAGATGGTGGGCAGCATCAAAAGTAAACTCTTTAGAAACCATTGTACGGTGAGGATTGTAAACCAAAGACTCACCTGTTTCTTTTTTGATTTCTTTCGGTGCAAAGAACATTAAGCTTCTCCTCTTTCTGCTAGATATTTTTCAAGTCCTTTTTGACGCAAATGGCAGGCAGGACATTCCCCACAACCAGTCCCAATAATACCGTTATAGCAAGTTAGCGTTTTTTCACGAACATAGTCGAAAGCTCCAAGTTGGTCAGCCAAAGCCCAAGTCTCAGCCTTATCTAACCACATGAGAGGAGTTTGGATAACAAAATCATAGGCCATGGCTAGATTAAGTGTGACATTAAGCGATTTGACAAAAACATCACGACAGTCTGGATAACCAGAAAAGTCTGTCTCACAAACACCCGTAACAATGTCAGTGATACCACGTTGCTTAGCCAGAACAGCTGCAAAAGAAAGGAAAAGATGATTACGCCCGTCCACAAAAGTATTAGGAACTTCACCTTCTTCTGCCTCAATCTCAATATCAGATGTTAAAGCATTTTCAGTAATTTGACCAAGCAAAGACATATCTAAAACATGGTGTTTAAGCCCTTGTTCTCGTGCAATCTCTTTAGCTACTTCAATTTCCAAGCTATGACGTTGCCCGTAAGCAAAAGTAACTAATTCAACTGTTTCATAATGTTTTAGAGCCCAAAATAGGCAAGTAGTAGAATCTTGACCGCCACTAAAGACGACCAAAGCTGATTGACGTTTCATAATATTCCTCTTTATTCGTGATGTTTGAGACACATAAAAAGGCTCCTTGAGGGAGCCAAAAAAAACGCCAGTAATGGTTTTTTTTAGCGATGGTGTCTCCCAAACATCGAAAATGATTTATCATTAATAGTTTATCATAGTTGAGAAAAAAAGAAAAGAGCCAAGGCTCCCTTCCTTAATCAATCTCAGCAATAACTTCGATTTCAATTTTAACATCTTTTGGTAAGCGTGCCACTTCTACTGCAGAACGTGCTGGAAAATCAGATGTAAAGGCAGTTGCATACACTTCGTTAAATGGAACGAAATCGTTAATATCACTTAGGAAGCAAGTTGTTTTGACAACGTGGTCAAAGTCTGTACCAGCTTCTGCCAAAATAGCCCCAACATTTTTAAGAACTTGTTCTGTTTGTTCTTGAATTGTTTCGCCAATGATTTCACCTGTTTCTGGTGACAATGGTACTTGACCAGAAGCAAACAAAAGATTGCCAACAATTTTACCTTGAACATAAGGTCCGATTGCTGCTGGTGCTTTATCAGTATGAATAGTTTTTGCCATGATAGTTCTCCTTTGACTAATATGTTGCTATTATAACAAAATATTCTGAAAATTGAAACATATAATTCCAAAAAGAAAAGAATCAGCACTAGGCTAATCCTTCTCCTACTATTTCAGATACTTTTTGACATAGCTATAGTAGTCTGGTTTTTCTTTTTTATTAAGTGCAAAGAGCATTTGACCCTTAATAGGTTCTTTCTCATCATTTGGTTGTAGAAAAAGAGCAACCTCTTTGGATTTAGTTGGGAAAAATACCGTATAAAACGTCTCTTTCCCCTGATCTTTTACTTTTAGCGAATAATAGGTAAAGTCATCTTTAGACTTGGGACCATCCACTGTATAGTTATAATCCTGATCACCAATCTTGACCTTATCTTTCTTGAAGACAATAGTATAATCCTTCTTTAAGGCATCTTGTGCCTGCCATTCACCCTCTAGTGAGGGAGCAGACTTGCTACAAGCTACCATCGAAACCATACAAAGTAAGGCCAATAGACCAAGAAACCATCTTTTCATACTTTTGCACTCCTAGAGAATTTTACTTATGGTTTGATACGGTGCAACATACGTGGGAATGGAATAGCTTCACGAATGTGTTTTGTGCCAGCTACGAAAGTAACCATACGTTCAATACCGATACCAAAACCACCATGTGGTACTGAACCATATTTACGAAGGTCAAGGTAGAATTCGTATTCTGAACGGTCCATTCCGAGTTCATCCATTTTAGCTACAAGGGCATCATAGTCATCTTCACGCATTGAACCACCGATGATTTCACCATAACCTTCTGGAGCCAAAAGGTCTGCACAAAGAACGCGCTCTGGATTACCAGGAACAGGTTTCATGTAGAAGGCCTTAAAGCTTGCTGGATAATTAACAACGAATGTTGGAACACCAAAATAGTTTGAAATCCAAGTTTCGTGCGGTGAACCGAAGTCATCCCCATGTTCGAGGTGCTCGTAATCTGTATCTTCATCATTTTCATGTGCTTGAAGAAGGTCGATAGCTTCATCATAAGACACACGCTTGAATGGCTCAGCAATGTATTTCTTAAGAAGATCCACATCACGTTCAAGGATTTCAAGAGCTTGTGGCGCACGATCAATCACACCTTGAATAAGTGCTTTAACATAAGCTTCTTGCAAGTCAAGTGACTCATCATGTGTCAGGAATGAATACTCAGCATCCATCATCCAGAACTCAGTCAAGTGACGACGTGTTTTTGATTTTTCAGCACGGAAAACAGGACCAAAATCAAAGACACGACCAAGAGCCATTGCACCAGCTTCAAGGTAAAGCTGACCAGATTGGCTTAGGTAAGCAGGAGTACCAAAGTAATCTGTTTCAAACAATTCTGTTGAATCTTCAGCAGCATTTCCTGACAAAATTGGACTATCAAATTTGATGAAACCATTTTTATCAAAGAATTCGTATGTTGCGTAAATAATCGCATTACGAATTTGTTGGACAGCCATTTGTTTACGCGAACGCAACCAAAGGTGACGATTATCCATCAAGAAGTCAGTTCCGTGTTCTTTTGGTGTGATTGGGTAATCATGTGACTCACCGATGACTTCTACTGCTGTCACATCCAACTCGTAACCAAATTTTGAACGTTCATCTTCTTTGACCACACCAGTCACATAAACTGATGTTTCTTGGCTAAGGCGTTTAACAGTATCAAATTTTTCAGTACCTTCTTCTTCACCGTATTTTTCGATGAAGTTAGGTTTGAAAGCTACAGCTTGGAAGAAGGCAGTCCCATCACGCAATTGAAGAAAGGCCAATTTCCCTTTACCTGATTTGTTAGCTACCCATGCACCGATAGTGATTTCTTCACCCACGTATTTAGGCACATCAATAATTGAAACTAATTGTTTAGACATGTAATTACTTCTCTTTTCTTTTGATCTATTTTAATTCTATTTTTCCATAAAGGCTTTGATTCGGCGGACTGCTTCTTTCAAAGTATCCAAGTCTGTTGCATAGCTAAGACGAATATTTTCAGGTGCCCCGAATCCTGCACCTGTTACCAAAGCCACTTCAGCCTCTTCAAGAATAGCGTTTGTAAAATCATTGACATCTGTATAACCCTTGATTTCCATCGCTTTTTTAACATTAGGGAAGAGGTAAAAGGCACCCTGAGGTTTGATGACTTCAAAACCAGGTACTTCAGCTAGGAGTGGATAAATTGTATTCAAACGTTCTTCAAAGGCCTGACGCATTTCTTCGATAGAAGACTGATCACCAGTTAAGGCTTCAATAGCAGCGTATTGAGAAACTGCTGTAAGATTTGATGTTGTTTGGCTAATAATCTTCGCCATTCCTGAAATAATTTCTGGATCTCCTACAGCAAATCCCACGCGCCAACCTGTCATAGCATAGGTCTTAGAAACACCATTAATCACAATTGTTTGCTTACGAATCGCATCTGACAAGCTTGAAATTGGGGTGAAAGTATTGCCATTATAGACCAAACGTCCATAGATATCATCTGCTAAAATCAAGATATCGTGCTCAACCGCCCAGTCACCGATTGCTTGCAATTCTTCCTTGCTGTAAATCATTCCTGTTGGATTTGATGGAGAATTAAGCAAGACAACCTTAGTTTTTTCAGTTCGAGCAGCTTCAAGCTGTTCAACCGTTGCTTTAAAGTGATTAGCTTCAGTCGTTTGGAAAGTAACCGGAACACCCTCAACCATTTTAACTTGGTCTACGTAAGAAACCCAGCAAGGTGTTGGAATAATGACTTCATCACCAGGATTAATGACCGTAGCAAAGAAAGCATATAAGATAAACTTAGCACCAGTGCCGACAACAACCTCATTTGGTTTCACAGCATAACCATAGAAATTTTCCATGTAAGTGCTGATCGCATCCTTGAGTTCCGGAAGTCCAGAAGCCACGGTATAAAAACTTGCTTTACCATTTTCAATAGAAGCAATGGCCGCATCTTGAATGTTCTTAGGTGTTACAAAATCTGGTTCACCAAGTGTCAAACTCAAGATATCACGTCCTTGAGCTTTAAGAGCTTTAGCACGCGCACTGGCAGCTAAAGTAACACTTTCTTCCATTTGTAATACACGATTTGATAATTTTGTCATTTCATTATAGTCCTTCCACTTTAATAACCTGACCTGAGATAAAATCAACCAGATAATACTGGGTTCCTGACTTCACTTCCCAAATAGGAGTTTTGCCATATTTTCCTAGGTGGACATAGGATATCTCCTTAGCACCATAGGCCTTAGCAGCTTTCTTAGCGACTGACTTACTAATACCATCAGATTGCTTGTAGATATCAACCACACCTGAATCAGGACTCATGATAACAGCCAGCTTCTCACCTTGACTAGACTTTCCAAGAAGTCCGTAATAGGTAGACTCACCATGGTAAATATCAAATTCAGTAACGGTCCTTATGTCTGCTTTGCTCTCTGCTATGGCAATAACCTTCTTTTCAGCGTCTACGTAAGGCTTAGTCGCTACAATAAGAATAGCAGTCACAGAGGCAATTAAGGTCACAACGATTACAATTATTCCAAAAATGAGCTGTTGCTTTTTTGTCCAAGGTGAACGTTGTTTACGCATAATGCCTCCTAAAAAAGTTTCTGAATTTATTATATCAGAAAATGATAAATCTTTACATAGCAATATAGCTAGTATTGAGCAATTAAGTCTATCTTTTTTATAACTCAGTAAAATTCATAAAGCCTGAGTAATCTTAGAAAAGGTTTGTTTTAAAAAGTTAACTTTCTTTTTCTAAGAAATCCTTAATATCCTCTTTGACTTGCTCAAACTTAGCATACTTAAGCGCCACTTCTTGTGTGACTTCTTTTAGAAATAGTTTTCCATAGCTCTTAACGAGTGGGCGATTGTCCATAAGAAGAATAGCTGAACGCTGTTCTGGGCGTCTTTGGGCACGTCCGATAGCTTGTTTGAAACGTAAAACCGTCATTGGAAGACTGTAACTCTCAAAGGTACTCTTTCCTTGCTTAGAAAACCAAGATTCAATCTTTTGATAGAAAGGATCCTTAGGATTGTCAAACGGCAGACGTGCAATAACCTCAATTACCCTATCTTGTTGAGCAAAGTCAACGCCTTCCCAGAATGACCCCATACCAAGAAGGAGATTGGTCTCACCTCTATCAAAACGTTTTTTGACATTAAAAGCTGTCCCATTTTTCTCTTGAGTTAGGTGACGCACTTCCCTATGATCCAATAAATCCGAAACAGCCATCATACTCTTTCGAGACGTGAATAGTACTAAAATTGGATATTCCATTTCAGATAGCTTCTGGAGACGCTTTGCAAGAGCAACTTCATACTCCTCCTCAGAAGAAACTCCAATCATAGGCATGCTTTGATCAATCCAAATAGCTTGATTGGGTAAAGTGTCCATTGGAAGGTTAACCTTACGTACCTGTTTTAAGCCCAACAAATCAGCCACATCAACATCAGGTCCTACATCAATAGTTGCTGAAACAATTATCACTTTTTGAGCACTTGGTAGATAAGCTGAAAGTTCTAAGAGTTCTTGACGTGACGCCTTTAAATAAGTCACACGATGTTCCTGATAATAGTCTGTTTCAAGCCAAAAATGGCTGTAAAGGGGTGTCTTCAGTGGAGACAACATCTCCATCAAATCACTTTCACCTTCCAGTTCAGAAATGGTTTGTAGCAAACGATCTAATTGCTGGCGATTATACTGCTTCTGAGGAAATTGTTGGTGTTCTTGGATTAGATGGCTAACTTCAAACTGCAAATTTTCGAGCAAGCGTTGTTGAAGTAAGGTTTGATTACCACTATCAAGAATACGATGGATATGTTGCAAAAGCACTGTAAGATTGACTTGATGACGTGAAAATTGTTCCAAAGCCAGAACCATCTTTTGTCCCTCATCAATCACAAGATTTTTTCCTCGAACAAAATCATGATCATCTTCCATACGCGTCAAAAGATAAGCATGATTGGTCACAACTACCCTAGCTTCTTGGGCTTTTTGGTAGGACTGTTGCCAAAAATCATATTCAGCAAAAAGACTATCCACCTTTAACTTACCATCGTGCTTAATCTCATCAAAATAGGCCATATAGCGCTGTTTTTGTCTGATTTCATCGAGATCCCCTGTCTTCGTTTCAGTCAACCAAACTAAGAGTTGCATTTTGTAACGATTAATCAAACGGTTACTGTCCTGACGAAGTAAGGTCTGGTAAAAGGCATCTAACTTGATATAATTCTGAGGTCCTTTGAGACTATGAAAGTTAATATTAAAGACATCCGATAATGCTTTAGCTTCCTGATTCATAATCTGATTTTGAAGAAGCTTGGTTGGAACAGCTACTACTACTTTATCGACATCAGATTGTGCTAACAAGGGAAGCAAATAACCATAGGTTTTCCCAATTCCAGTCTGAGCCTGAATCATGGAAATAGCAGAATTATCAAGCTCCTTCCTTACTACCTCAGCAAACTCTCTTTGTTTAGGTCTTGACTCTAAATCCAAGAGAGCAATATTGGTAGCAAAATCTTGAGACAGTTTTCGTTCCGCCTTATAAGCCACAGGTCTACGAAGAACAATTCCAGATTCTTCAAGCATGACATATTCCTTTGAAAGACCTAAATTTTGACCTCTTATAGCATCACGAATAACCAACTCAGTCTCAAAAAGAAGATTATCTGAAAAAGTCAAAAGCATCTCAATGGTCTGTCTAGGTAAGCTGGCAATCTTATCCATCAAATGAAACAAAAGCTGTCCGGTCGCTCTCGCATCTTCAATAGCGGTATGGGCTTGAGCTAAGTCAAGATTAAGAACCTTGGATAAATGAGATAACTTATATTGTTCGAACGTTGGATAAAAGACCTGAGCCAATTCGACCGTATCAACACGAGGCGTCCTTAATTCGAAACCTTCCATAAAAAGTGCCTCTGCAAGCAAATTGGCATCAAATTTAACATTATGGGCAACAAAAATACAGTCCTCAATCAGTTCAAAAATTGTTCTAGCAATTTCTGAAAAATCTGGTGCTTGGGCCAACTGCTGATCGGTAATTCCTGTTAAATGAACAATGTGCTCATCGAGTTCTTGGTGTGGGTTAACATCACTCGCAAATTCGTCAACCACCTGACCATTTTGCATGATAACAATTCCCACCTGTATAATACTAGCCGTTGACGAAGCGGAGGTTGCTTCCAAATCAACAATGGCATATTTATTCGTGTTTTTTTCACTCATAGTGACCTTATTATAGCATATACAAAGCACCAAAAAAAGACAAAGCCATCATTCTGATATTGGAAAAAGCCTGAAATTCGTGCTACACTAGAACTATGAAAATAAGACGAATTTTAAATCCTGTTGCTCAGGAAAACACCTATATTTTAGAAAACGATACAGCCTGTCTAGTCATTGATCCAGGAAGTGATACTTCTGCTATCTTAGCTGAACTTAAAGCAATCGACAAACCAGTTGCTGCTATCCTTTTGACACATACACACTACGACCACATTATGAGTGTTGAGGCAGTCCGTCAGGCTTATAATCCTCCTGTTTATGTTACTGAAGCTGAAAAAGACTGGTTGATGAGTCCTATTGATAATTTATCTGGACTCCCACGTCACGACGATATGGAAGACGTTATTGTCAATCCTGCAGAACACTACTTCGATTTTACTGAAGATTATAACATCAAGAACTTTCAGTTTAAAGTTGTTCCAACTCCAGGACACTCTATTGGAGGTGTTTCTTTTATCTTTGATAGAGAAGAAACTGTATTTTCTGGTGATGCCCTCTTTAAAGAAACAATTGGACGCTGGGATCTTCCAACAGGGAACCACGAACAATTACTCACTAGTATTCAAGAGCAACTTTTTACACTTCCTAACCACTACAAAGTTTTCCCAGGACATGGATGGGATACCACTATTGGTCACGAGAAGGTCTTTAACCCATATTTTTCATAAAAACAAAAGCTTGTCATACCTACTTTAGTGAGTATTGACAAGCTTTTTTATTCGAATAAAAAAGAAGGCCGATAGACCTTCTTATCTGAGACACTGTAGAGTGCCTATTTAGATTTGATATAGTTAACACCATCTGCTTTAGGTGCAACGGCTTTACCGAAGAAAGCAGCCAAGACAATAATTGTCAAGATATATGGTGCAATTTGCAAATACACATTTGGTACATGTGAAATGAGTGGAAGCTGTTTTCCAATGATTGCCAATGATTGTGACAATCCAAAGAACAAACTTGAGAGCATAGCTCCAATTGGACTCCAACGACCGAAAATCATAGCAGCCAAGGCGATGAAACCAGGACCTGCAATTGTTGTAACGGCAAAGTTGTTTGAGATTGATTGTGCATAAACCGCACCACCAACACCACCAAGGAAGCCCGAAATCATGACGCCATAGTAACGCATACGATAGACGTTAATTCCAAGTGTATCTGCTGCCTGTGGGTGTTCACCAACTGAGCGAAGTCGCAAACCAAAGCGTGTCTTAAAGATGAGCCACCATGATGCTACTGAAACCAAGATAGCAACATATGCTACCAAAGAAACATTAGTGAAGAAAACTTTACCCAAGAAAGGGACTTGATCCAAGATTGGGAAGGATACAGTCTTAAAGTTATGACTGATAGCAGGTGTTTGACCAGCACCATAGATAACACGTGTCAAGAACACTGCCAAAGATGGTGCGATAAGGTTCAACACTGTACCAGAGACAACATGGTCAGCTCGGAAGTTAATTGTCGCAACAGCATGGAGTAATGAGTAGAGAACACCAACCAGACCTGCTACAATCGCAGCAATCCAAGGTGTCGCATCTCCAAAACTTTCTGCAAAAGTCAAGTTAAAGAGAACACCTGCGAAAGCACCAATTACCATAATTCCTTCAAGGCCGACATTTACGATACCGCCTCGTTCAGAGAAAGTTCCACCAATACTTGTAAAAATCAATGGTGCTGAATACTTCAACATAGAGGCAACAATCAAGGCTATAATTGTAATAAAGTCCATATTAGTTTTGTCCTCCTTTAGCTTTCACTGATTTATGACGAGGGCGAACCCAATATCTAATGATGTAATTAGCACCAACAAAGAAGATGATCAAGGCTGAAACAACATCGATAATTTCAGGTGGAACACCAATCATACCACTCTTACCAATAGACAAAACACCATAAAGAAGGGCGGCAAATGGGATACCGATAGGTGAGTTAGACGCTAAAAGCGCAACCGCCATACCGTTCCAACCGATAGCCAATGAAGCGTTTTGAACGAAGACATTTTGGAATGTACCAAGTCCTTCTACTGTTCCTCCAAGACCACATAGAGCACCTGAGATAATCATTGACATGATAATAACACGTTTAGATGACATCCCTGCATACTCTGAAGCATGAGGATTAAGACCTACAGATGTAATTTCAAAACCAGTTGTTGTTTTCTTAAGCAAGAACCAAACTAAGAAGGCAGCCGCAAGTGCCAGGAAGAAACCAATATTGAAACGCGAACCACCAGTTATTTGAGATAAGTACTCTGTTTGATAACTAGCTGAGGCTACAACCTTGTTAGAAGCTTCTGAAGAACGCAACATATCAGATGTAAATCCAAAGCGAATAATATTGTTTGCTACATACAAAATGATGTAGTTCATCATGATGGTAACAATGACCTCACTAGTTCCCAAGTAAGCACGGAGAATACCTGGAATAGCCCCAGCGATACCACCTGCAACCAGACCGATAATGACTGTACAGATAACTGAAATCACCTTTGGTAAGTCAGGGAATGACAAAGCAAACCATACGGCAGAAACCCATCCTGCCAAGGCTTGTCCTGGCAAACCAACGTTAAAGAAACCTGCCTTAGATGCAACAGAGAATCCTAGTGCAATCAGAATCAGCGGACTCATGGCACGAAGAATTTCACCAATATTTTTCAATGAGCCGAAGGCCGTTGTGAAAAGATCATAGTAAGCCCAGAATGGATCGTAACCGAAAATCAACATCAAAACGGCTCCAATCAGCATTCCCAAGAGGACAGCAATTAAAGGAACTGCCCAATTTTGTACTTTTTTAGACATTTGCTTCCTCCTTATTCAATTGTCCACCAGCCATAAGAATACCAAGATCTTGCTTATTCGTTTCAGCAGGATCTAGAATTCCCTGAATTGCACCATCATAGATAACCGCAATTCTGTCTGACATATCAAGAATTTCATCCAATTCAAAGCTGACAACAATCACAGCCTTACCATTATCACGTTCTGCGATAATACGTTTACGGATGTACTCAATGGCACCAACGTCAAGACCTCGAGTTGGTTGACTTACAATAAGAAGTTCTGGGTCACGGTCAATCTCACGAGCGATAACAGCTTTTTGTTGGTTACCACCTGACAATTCACCACCAGCAATTAACTCTCCTGCACCACGAACATCAAATTCTTCCATCAATTCACGCGCTTTAGCATTGATGACATTATAGTTTAAGATACCATTCTTAGAATTTGGTTCTTTGTAGTAGGTTTGAAGAGCGATATTTTCAGCAACTGTCATTTCAAGGACCATACCATCACGGTGACGATCTTCAGGAATATGCCCAACACTCATTTCAGTAATCTGACGAGTTGTCTTATGAATAATCGATTCACCCTTGATAGTAATATCACCTGACTTAACTTTACGAAGCCCTGTAATCGCTTGGACAAGTTCTGTCTGACCATTGCCATCGATACCGGCAATACCGATGATCTCACCAGCACGAACATCTAAAGACAGATTTTTAACAGCAGGAATTCCGCGGTTCTCGTTAACCACCAAATCTTTAATAGAAAGAACAACTTCTTTTGGATTTGAAGGAATTTTCTCTGTTTTGAAGGAAACCTGATGACCAACCATCATTTCGGCCAAGTCAGCATTTGTTGACCCTTCAATCGTTACCGTATCAATTGATTTACCACGTCTAATGACAGTGACACGGTCAGAAACTGCTCGAATTTCATCCAACTTATGGGTAATCAGAATAATCGACTTGCCTTCCTTAACCAAGGTCTTCATAATGTTTAGAAGTTCAGTAATTTCAGACGGAGTCAATACCGCAGTCGGCTCATCGAAGATCAAAATATCAGCCCCACGATACAAAGTCTTAAGGATTTCAACACGCTGTTGAGCACCAACAGAGATATCTGCAACTTTGGCAGTTGGATCTACCGCAAGACCGTATCTTTCAGAGAGTTCAGTAATTTCCTTGATAGCCTTCTTCATATCAAGGACACCACCAGCTTTAGTTACCTCACTACCCAGGATGATATTTTCAGCAACTGTAAAAGCTTCAACCAACATAAAGTGTTGGTGAACCATCCCAATCCCCAGTTTCGTTGCTTTAGATGGTGAATCAATCGTCACCTCTTGTCCTTTAACCTTAATGGTACCGCTCGTAGGTTGCAAAAGACCTGAAAGCATATTCATTAAAGTTGACTTACCTGCACCATTTTCACCGAGGAGGGCATGGATCTCTCCTTGTCTCACATCAAGATTGATATGGTCATTTGCCACGAATTCACCAAATTTTTTGGTAATATTGTGCATCTCAATGACATTTGGCTTCGTCATACAATCTCCTTCCAAGAATAATTTTTATTTCAGCAAAGGGGATCATTAACTGCTTCCCTTTGCTGAGACAAAAATTTGTCTCAGTCTAAGTTCTATAAAGACTTATACTTAACTATTATTTGCTAAGACCATCAGTTGGTTTCAATTCACCATTTTTGATTTGTTCTTTAGCTTTTTCTACTGCATCTTTGATATCTGAAGGAAGATTAGACGTTACAATGTCAACACCACCGTCTTTGATACCGTAAGTCTTAGTTTTACCACCTTCGAATTTATCGCCTTTGACTTGTCCGTTAGCAATATCTTTAACAACTGTACCAACTTGTTTGATTGTTGAAGTCAAAACAAAGTTAGATTTTTTCTTGTCTGAAGATGTATAATTACCTTCTGCTGTTTGGTCACGGTCAACACCGATTACCCATACTTTCTTATCGCTTTCAGCATCAAGCTTTTCGTTAACTTCTTTAGCAGCTGTGAAGACACCAGTACCAGTACCACCAGCAGCTTGGTAGATTACGTCAACGCCTGAAGCGTACATTGTTGAAGCGATTGTTGTCCCTTTAGCTGCATCAGAGAATGATTCAGCATATTGAACTTGTACATCGATGTCAGGTTTTACTGACTTAGCACCAGCTGTGAAACCAGCTTCAAAACGTGTAATTGTGTCTGATGTTTGACCACCGATGAAACCAACTTTATTTGTTTTTGATTGCATAGCTGCTGCGATACCTGCAAGGTAAGCACCTTCATTATCGGCAAACAAAACACTCTCAACGTTCTTTTGATCTTTAATAACATCGTCAATAATTACATAGTTCACATCTTCGTGTTCTTTAGCTGCGTCTGCTACTGCATCATGAAGAGCAAAACCAACACCAAAGATGAGATTGTATCCTTGACTTTGTGCTGAAGACAAGTTTGTTGCAAAGTCAGACTCTGAACCAGATTGGAAGTAATTGTAGCCAGAATCTTTTTCAAGTTTGTTAGCTTTACCCCAAGCTTGAAGACCTTCCCATGCTGATTGGTTAAATGATTTATCATCTACCCCACCAGTATCTGTAACGATAGCAGCTTTAACTTTTGAATCAGCTGATGATCCGCCGCGTCCGCCACGTGCACATGCTGCAAGACCAAGTGCTGCAACAGCAACAAGGCCAAGACCGATAATTTTCTTGTTCAATTTCATCTTGAACACTCCTCCTATAACTTGCAAGAAAACTTGCTTAATAAAGAATAAAACAACTAGACTATTGTAAGTCCGTAAAAGAGTATGGTAACAACTCTCCGACTGTCATCTCGACTGTCGATTTATCTTCAGCGATAAGAATCACTTTAGAATCAGATTTTAAAAATTCGACCATCACTTGGCGACAAGCACCACACGGTGAGATAGGCTCTTTGGTATCTCCGTATACTGCGAGACATTCAAAGTCTCTATACCCTTCAGATACCGCCTTAAAAATGGCTGTTCTTTCTGCACAATTGGTCAATCCGAATGAGGCATTCTCAATGTTACATCCTTGAAAAATGCGCCCATTCTTTGTAAGCAATGCAGCTCCGACTCTAAACTGAGAATAAGGAACATAGGCATTTTCAGCTGCCTCTTGTGCTGCTTTTATTACTTTCTCTTTTTTAGTAGCTATCATGACTTTCTTGCCCTTTCATAATGGCCACTCCTGACGAAGTACCAATACGGGTTGCACCAGCTTTGATAAAGGCTTTAGCCGCCTCAAGTGTACGTGCTCCACCAGATGCCTTGACTCCCATAATAGGACCAACAGCTTCTCGCATAAGCTCAATATCTTCAATGGTAGCACCACCAGTAGAAAACCCTGTCGATGTCTTCACAAAATCTGCACCTGCCAGTTTTGCTAATTGGCAAGCTTCGACCTTTTCTTCATCAGTCAATAGACAAGTTTCAATAATAACCTTTACAAGTTTACTTCCACTAGCTTCAACAACAGCTTTAATATCATCTTCAACTAATTTTAGATTTCTAGATTTAAGAGCACCGATATTGATTACCATATCAATTTCATCCGCCCCATTGGCAATAGCATCCTTGGCTTCAAATGCCTTAACTGCAGAAGTCGATGCTCCCAAAGGAAAACCAATAACTGTACAAACTTTAACAGAACTATCTTTAAGCAATTCAGATGCCGTTTTGACCCAAGTTGGATTAACACAGACGCTGGCAAACTCATACTTCTTAGCCTCATCAATTAAGGAAAGAATCTGTTCTTTATTAGCATCAGCTTTTAGTAAGGTATGGTCAATATAGCTATTAACAGACATAAACAAACTCCTTGATTAGTATAAAATTGAGGCTTAGCGAATTATCTTTAATATTTCTGTCGTTTCTTTACATTCACTATCAATAATAACATTTTTTTCAAATTCAGTCAGCATTTTTTCAGATAAAATTTCTTGACTATAGACCTTGGCAATAAGGTCTCCTTGAGCTACTGCATCGCCAACTTTCTTTTCAAATACAATTCCCGTTTCATAATTAAGACTATCTGACTTAGTAGCTCGACCTGCTCCCAATTGCATGGCAAATTTCCCAAACGCCATAGCAGGCAACTCTTTAATGTAACCCGTTTTATGGGCATAAATATCTGTAACGACAGGAGCACTGCTATGACGATAAAGATCAGTCAAATCACCACCCTGAGCTTGAATGAGTTCTTCAAACTTAGCAAGGGCTTTTCCACCCACTAAGTGCTGACGAATCTCTTCCTGACTAGCTTCAACTTGAGCTAAATCTAATAGTATCTCAGCTAACTCACAGATAAAGTCAGTGATATCTTCACGTCCCTTACCTTGCATAATTTCAATAGCCTCAGTGATTTCTAAGCGGTTACCAATAGCTTTACCTAGTGGCTGGCTCATATCTGTAATAACTGCAATTGTTTCACGATTAACCTCATGTCCTAATGCAACCATGGTCTCTGACAATTTTTCAGCATCAGACATGTTTTTCATGAAAGCACCTTGACCAACAGTAACATCCAGTAAAATCTTATCAGCACCTGCTGCAATTTTTTTGGACATAACAGAGCTTGCGATTAGAGGAATGGAATCTACTGTTGCAGTGACATCACGCAAGGCATAAAGAAGTTTATCAGCCTTAACTAAATGCTCAGACTGACCAATGAGGGAAATTCCAATGTCTTTAACTTGCTGAATGAACTCTTCCTTGCTACGCTCAACCTGATAGCCTTTGATAGACTCTAATTTGTCAATCGTTCCACCTGTATGTCCAAGACCACGACCACTCATCTTAGCTACTGGAACACCAAAGCTAGCTACAAGTGGCATAAGGATAATGGTTACCTTATCGCCAACACCACCGGTCGAATGTTTATCTACCTTAACACCTGGAATTTCTGACAAATCATATTGTTCGCCTGAAGCAACCATATCAGTGGTCAAATCATGGATTTCACGAATAGACATACCTTGATAATAAATCGCCATCGCCAGAGCAGCTATCTGATAGTCAGGTATTTCCCCAGACACATAGCCATTAATGAGATATGAAATTTCCGCTGTGCTTAACTCCCCACCATCTCTTTTCTTTTCAATTAAATCAACTGTTCTCATATTTTCTCACTTCTAAGGATATAATATCCTTTATCCTTTTTAACGACTTCAGCATTACCAAACACATCCTCCATCTTAGCTTTAGCTGATGGAGCTCCTTGTTTTTTTTGAATAACAATAGTTAAGTTCCCACCTTGATTGAGATAATCATATGCCTCCTCAATAACTTGATGAACCACCTTCTTTCCAGCACGGATAGGTGGATTAGAAATAATATAGTCAAAACTTCCAGTAACATTTTCATAGATATTCGATTGGAAAATAGTAGCTTCAACCTTATTTCGTTCAGCATTTTGTTTCGCTAAATCAATTGCCCTACTATTGATATCAATCATTGTGACTTTGACTCCTTGTACCTTGGCCAAACTAATCCCAAGAGGACCGTAGCCACAGCCCACATCTAATAGTGTGTTTCCAGCTTCCAAATCTAATGCACTCAAAAGCACTTGACTTCCATAATCAATCATTTTTTTAGAGAAAACCCCAGCATCCGTATAAAACTGAAAACTTTCTCCTAACAAATTTACCTTTAAATCATGAATATCGTGAGCCGCATCTGGCGTCTCAGCATAATACATTTTTGACATTATTTTTTTCCTTCTAGATAGTCTTTTCCCTTTATCGTATCATAAATACCAAAGTAAGGCTAGTGATATGATAAGGCTTACATTCCGGCTTTTTTTCTGCTATAATGTTAGCTATGTTAAATGAATTTATCAATTTCGAAACGATATCACGTAAGGAGTGGCAACGCCTTCATAAAGAAGGTAATGCCCCATTGACTGCGGAAGAACTTGATTCCATTCGTAGCCTTAATGATAAGATCGATGTGCAAGAAGTTAGTGATATTTATCTTCCCCTTATCAATCTCATTCGTATCTATCAGAAAACGGCCAATGATTTAACCTTTTCTAAGAGTATCTTTTTACAAAAATCACAGACTAATCGTCCATTTATTATTGGGGTATCTGGTTCAGTTGCTGTTGGCAAATCCACTACCAGTCGTTTGCTTCAACTCTTGTTACAACGTACCTTCCCCCAATCTAAGGTTGAACTTGTAACAACCGATGGCTTTCTCTATCCCAACCAAGTTTTGAAAGAAAAAGACATCCTTAACCGTAAGGGTTTCCCTGAATCCTACGATATGCCGCTTCTTCTCAATTTTTTAGATACTATAAAAAATGGTGGTGATGTCAATATTCCTGTTTACTCCCATGAAATTTATGATATTGTACCAGGTCTTACACAAGAAATCAGACAGCCCAATTTTTTGATTGTCGAAGGGATTAATGTTTTCCAGAATCCTATTAACCAACGACTCTACATGAGTGACTATTTCGATTTTTCTCTTTACATTGATGCTGAAGTTAATAATATCGAATCATGGTATCTCGAACGTTTTCAAACCCTTCTTGAGCTCGCCAAGAAAGATGAAAATAATTATTACCATCGTTTTACTAAATTTAGTAAAGATGAAGCTTTATCATTAGCACAAAAAACTTGGCGTGATATCAATTTGGTTAACCTGGAAAATTATATCGAACCTACACGAAGCCGAGCCGAACTGATTCTTCATAAGGGAGACAATCATAAAATCGACTTCATCCACTTAAAAAAATAGAAAAAGCTTGCCAAGGGGTCTAAAATAACGTATAATGACATAGTTAGATAAATTTTGGAGGTGAAAACATTGGCAAATATTAAATCAGCTATCAAACGCGCTGAACTTAACGTTAAACAAAACGAACAAAACTCAGCTCAAAAATCAGCTTTGCGTACTGCTATCAAAGCATTCAACGCTAACCCAACTGAAGAAGCTTACCGTGCTGCATCTGCTAGCATCGATAAAGCCGCTTCTAAAGGTTTGATTCATAAAAACAAAGCAAGCCGCGATAAATCACGTCTTGCAGCTAAATTGGCTAACTAAT
>OGTG01000008.1_pt1 | contig 228046 bp, 228 predicted proteins | sample 1574571 | NCBI WGS metagenome assembly OGTG01 (sample SAMN03295826, study PRJEB24534) | human gut metagenome | isolation source: fecal sample 1 from infant 4 | host: Homo sapiens | place: USA: Pittsburgh, PA | collected 2014-07
TAATTATATATATTAGTTAATACTATTTTAGTAATATATTGCTTCTAAAAATGAATAATAAAATTAAGTTTATGTTAAAAGTTATCTAGTTTTAAATATTTATTATTAGCTATAAATAAATTCTTTAATGCACTTATATTACTACAAAATAAGTATCAACATATGCCGTCATTTGGTCTCCTAAAGTAATATAATGATATATAGGTATTAAATAACTTGAATAAACCAGTTTTTTTGCATCTACTTTTTTTTCTTGTAATGCAATTATTAAGTTTTGTTGTTGTCTTAAACTAACAATATAACTTTCAGCTATAAATAAAACTTGCTCAGAAAAAAATTTATCTGAAAATGAATTTGTATATGTCTTTATATTATTATCTAAATTTTTTTTAATCTCAATGAACTCTTGAATATAAAAGTCTAAACGATTATATACATCTTTTAACTCATTAGGTGTAGAACTTTCACTTATATTAACAGCAGTTAAATTTCCTCTTATTCTCTTTATTTCCTGTAAGTTATTTATAATAACATCCTTACTTTTTAAATCTTCTATTTTAGGGCCATAAGGTTCTACAATATTTGTTTTTTCTTGTTCATATCTCATATTAGTTTTTGCATATGCTATATTGGGAATAGTTATAGTTATAAGCATACAAAAAATTATTAAGCGTTCTATTCTCTTTTTCATTATTCCAACTCCTCTATAATAACTTTTAACACTATATCTATTCTTAGTAATTCTTAATATTTTATTCTTGTAAAAATTAATATAACCTTTTATATTTGAAATTTTTCATATAGGGTTTTTAATTGTAATTGAAATATGTATAATAATTCAGTTAATTTGATTTAGCCCTTATACTATGCTAAAATTAACTTATAATTTTGAATTTGTTAATTAAAGTTTAATAATATATGGTTTTCTAGGGTTCCGTAGCTTTTTAGTTAGTCTGGTCCAAGAGAAAACGCACAGAAAAACTGTGAACACGGAAGGATAAAAGCCTGGGAGATATTTTTATAATATTTCTCTGGCTTTTTTATTTTAAAGGAGGTATATTGTTATGAAAAAGTTTATTATTGAGGATGATTTTTGGGAGCTATTCCCTAATGCAAAGATAGGTATTATCACTTGCAATGGCATAGATAATACTATAAAAGATGAGAACCAATATAAGGACATGATTTCTCAAGGAGAAAAGGAAGCTTTAAATCACTTACCTAACGAAGAATTTAGCAGCAATGAAGTTATTAAGGTATGGAGAGATGCATTTAAAAAGTTTAAGACTAAAAAAGGTGCTAGATCATCAATTGAAGCTTTATTAAAGAGGGTTTCTACTGGTAAAGGATTAGGAACAATTAACCCTCTAGTTGATATTTATAACTCTATATCATTAAAGTATGCCATGCCTTGTGGTGGAGAGAATATGGATAAGTTTATTGGAGATATAAGATTAACTAAGGCAACAGGAGATGAAAGTTTTATTACCTTAGGATCAGATAAAAGTGAGCCACCATATGAGGGAGAAATAGTTTATAAAGATGATGAAGGAGCTATTTGCAGATGTTGGAATTGGCGTGAGTCAGTAAGAACTATGTTAACAGAGGACACAAAAAATGCTTTCTTATGCATTGAGTTAGTTGATGAAAATAGAGAAAAAGAATTTGAAAATGCCTTAAAAGAGTTATCTCAATTAGTAGAGAAAAACTTAGGTGGAAAATATGAAATTTCAATACTTCATATTAATAATAAGGAAGCTATAATTTAAGTATTTACGGAGGATAAGTTTATGAATAATTTTACCTATAAAGAGGTTTATATGGATGATGGAAAGAGAGTTTTAGAGATTAATGTACTTCCAGAAAAATACTGTAATTTTGATTGTATATTTTGTCCTATAGGAAGATCAAAGAATAAAATAGATACTCAAAAATCCTTTGATAATGTGGATGAGGCACTAATTGAACTAGAAAATATGATTAATGATACAAAACCTGATCTAATCTTTATTAATTCAAAGGGAGAAGCCTTAATAAATGATAAAATTGAGAATATTATAGATTTTATAAAATCAAAGGGAGTTCCTGTAAGACTACTTTCTAATGGGTATATTCTAGGAAAGGATGATTATATAAAGATTGCTAATAAATGTGATGAAGTTATTGGAGAAATAAAGGTAATAACAGAGGAAGATTTTAAGAAGGTTCAAAGACCAATTGAAGGCTATACCCTTCATGAATACATATCAAATATGGCCTCCTTTAATAAACAATATAATGGAAAATTCATATTTGAAATAACCATAGTTAAGGGATATAATGATGACTCTGAATCAGTTAATAAACTGAAGGAAGTTATAAAAACAATCTGCCCTAATGAGGTTGTTGTTGCTAGAATTGATGATGATATATTTAAGAAAAAACTTGGTATATCTGATGAAAGATTTGAGGAAATTTCAATGGAGCTATTAGATGTAAACTGCTAAATGCATAGATTATTAGATTCAAAGTTCTAAATTTAATTTAATAAGTATATATTAATAATTAAGTAAAAATGGACAGATAGCATGTCCATTTTACTTTTCAATTCTTATTATATATAATTAACAAATTCACCCTCCTTTTATTTACTGTTTGTTTAAATTTTAGTAAAATATACATATAAATTACGGTAATAAAAGGTGGGATATTTATGATAATAATACATAGAGATAACTTACTTGATGTGATGAGATCTTATAAAATAATTATAGATGATACCTATTATGGAAAGATAAAATGTGGGGAAACAAAACAAATAAATTTAGAGAAAGGGAATCACACAATTTATCTAAAAATAGATTGGTGTAGAAGCGCTAAATTGAATTTTTCTACTTCAGATAATGAAACCATATTTTTTGATTGTGGTAATTATATTAATGGTTGGAAACAACTTTTGTTCCCACTTTATATAACTTTCCTTAAGAATAAATATTTATTTTTAGAGGAAACTAATAAAAAATTCTCCTAGTGTGAAGTTAATTTATAAACTAAAAAAATGATACCTATGTTGGTATCATTTTTATTATCTTTGTGCATTGATATTTTTAGAACTCTTATAACTTTATATTTAATTATTACCCTTAAATCTATTTTAGATTTAATAAGTTTACTATTTATAAATGTATCCTTAGATTATTTACCTTAATCCACATCTAAAATTTTGGAGAAATACTTCTTACTTCTTTTTGCTGCAATGGTTATTTTGAAGGGGCTTTTGTCATACCCTTCTACAATGATGTTTCCTGATTTATCTCTGTAAGCTACTTGTATATTTTTAAAGTAGAAAATGTAGTAGCCAAGTATAATTCCACCTTTAAAGGAGCCTGTTGCTCTATTTAGTGCTTCATTGCCAAGAGCTACATTGTTTTCACTAAGGTCAAAGATTTTTCTTCCTTTGCTAGTAGTTTCTGTTACAATTGCTCCTGATAAATTGGTTATAAATGCCCAAAGACAAATTATTAAAAGTATGATGGATATGAGTGTATTGTTAGCTTGTCCACCCTCTCTAATGGTTTTAGATATATCTATGATTCCAATAGAATCTAAAAATAGGCTTGTATATGTAACTATTGAAAATAAAATGCCTAAAAGAACCATTGAGATATCCTTAAATTTTGGAAAATCCACATCTTCTAGTTTCCTTAGTTTTCTTAAAAGGTCTAAGGAATATTTTGCTCTATTTAAAAGGGCAATATTTAAAGCTCCTATTAAGATTAAATTCAAGAAAAATATTATACTAATTCTATGCATTAAGATGCTGATTACTAAAATAATTCCTGTGATTATTAGATTTGCCACAATATATGAATTTAACTTCTTTGAACTATGCATTTAAGCGCTCTCCCTCACATACTGAACTATTTCCTTAGCCAGATCATCATTTAAACCATTGCTACAGTTTAGTCCTACTTTGTGTTTTTTCTTGGACATTGTAATGTGGTACACATCCTTATTTTTTGTTTTATTAATGCTAAAATCATCTAAATCCTCAAAACCTATTTCACTTAAGGTTTCAATATGTTCTCCCTTCTCAAAATCATTTAACTTTGCTTTTAAGTAAATCTTTCTATTTTCTATTTCAAAAATAACCTTGCCAGCAGGTATCCCACAGACAGGTAAAGTGTAATATGTAAAAGGAGCAATGTTTGTATAAAAAAATTGCTTTACTAACTCCTTGTTGTCTAAATACACTATAAACTTAAATCTTTTATTGTTATTCATACTATTTACCTCTTTAATCTTCATCATTATACATAAGTAAACATCCTTTACTATTAAAAGATGGTTTCTTTACTACTTTTATCTTTTTCTAATTAATAAAGCTATATAAATTATTCTCCATAAGAAAACTTAACAACTCTTTTCTAATACATATTTATTGTTATAAATTTCAATCCTTAAAATAAACATGATTATTAGCAACTATGTTAGGCTTTTTTGTAACTTTTATCTTCTTATTACCCTCTAATACATACAAGTTACCTTCATTAAATGCATCTAAACACTCATATATAACAAATAAATTTCCATCTCCATCTCTATAAAAAACATGTCCTTCATTTGACCATCCTTCAAATTGATATATTGGTTTATCACCTATAAAAAATAAAGGGTCTAAGTCTGTAGTCATTTTTCCTAAATAAAAACCTAAATTCTCTACATTATCAAAGACTTCAAGTTGATGCTGCATAAATGTACCAACTGTATCACTTCCATAATTTTTATTTAAATATTCTGAAACATTTTTTTCTGCTTTTAATCCATCTGCATCCTTTTTATAGAATAAATTTATAGATTCCTCCGGAGTTAATCTATACTTTTTAATATCTATGGTTTCAGTGTTATCCTTTGACTGAACATTATTTGACTTCTTATCATTTCCATTATTAGAATTAGTATTAACTTCTTTTGGAAATTCTTTATTTGTAATAAAGCTCTTATTTGACTCTTCAATTATTTTCTCAAATAAGTCCTTATATTTAACAGGATATTTATACATAAAGGTACTTACATCATCACCTTTATTTTTTATATATCCATAATGATATTCCATAAAACCATCTTTCTCTACAATAAATGAAAATGTATTTCCTTCTTGATTCTTATTTGTAACTTTACCTTTTTGCCCAAAATTTTCAATTAAGTTTTTAAATTCTTCTTTAGCATCATTCCCCATATTATTCATATATGAACCTACTGAAAACTCCATCTTTTTATCTTTGGATCTAAGTGTTATTCCAAATTCTAAATTAGGGACTTCATCTTTTTGTATTTCAAAAAAGTTAGGATAATTTATTGAAAATCCCTTCATAATAAATGTATTGTAACTCCAATCTTCGTCAATATTTCCAACTACTAAAGGATTTTTACCTATTATAGCTCCATAAATATTTTCTTTGTCTAAATCAGAATAATTTTCAACTTCATTAAGTTCTAATATATTCTTTCTATTGTAATTAAGTGTTATCTCAGCAATCTTAAACCCCTTTGGTATAGTTATAATTCCATCCTTTACAGTAACAACTTCTTTATTTTCTGAAGATTTTTCTTCTTTTTTTGCTTTAGTATCATTTTTTGAATTCTTTGATTCATTATTATCATTTTTAACTTCTTTATTATTCTTTTCCTCACTAGAAATATTAGAGCTGTTTTCATTATCACTTGCTTCTTTTTGATTGTTTGTGCTACAACCAATAAATGTACCGCTTAATATTCCTATTGAAAGTAATAGAGTTACTAATTTCCTCATAATATCCTCCTATATTCAACAAGCTATTAACATTATATAACAGTTTTGTTAATAAGTTAAGTTTATTACTCTTTGTAACCAAATAAATATCCTCTTAAACCTTGTAATATTAAATTGTTTTTTAATTATATTATCATAATCATAAAGTCCATTATCTGTTAAAACTCATACTGTTAACTTATACTTAAGGTTTAGTAATCCTAAGAATTTTGATCTTGGCTATTAAAATTTATAATGGAAATTTATTCTTTAACTTTCTTTTTGGATGTCTTATTTAAATCCTTTCCTTAAAAGCATAAAAAGGTCATATGAAAATAGTTATAAAACCTTTCATATGACCTAAAATTTTTTTAAACTCAATATATATTTAATAAATTTATATTATTGTAATAAAAAAAAACAAGAATAACCAAGCCACTTTTTATCCTCTACTTATTTTTTCATTGATGTCTTCTAGGGAATCTTCCTCATATTCTCCAAACCAATCTTTTAGTTTCTTTTTGGCTTGTTCTTTTACTTCTTCATCAATGTAAAATGCTACTGCTCCAAGGGCAGGTATTAGAAGTCCTAAGTCATCTGTATATCCCACAATTGGTGCAATATCTGGAAGAAAATCTATAGGAAAGATAAAGTATCCTAAGGCACCTATGATTATGCTTTTAGCCCACTCAGGGGTTGTATCCTTTTTTAAAGTGTAATATAGCAATAGGCATGTATAAACTACCTTGATACCAGCCTTTTTAGCAAATTTTCTTAATTTCTCAAAGAAGTCCTTATCAGAAAAGATTTTTGCGTATTTTTCTAAATTTATTTTACGCTTTTTACCCTTTATCTCAACTTCTTCAATGATTAGCTCCTTGTTCTCTTCACTCATACAAAACCCCTCCTTTGCAATATATAATACTCCTAATGTTATGTTTATTTCAATATATAATAGATAATATTTTCTTAGCTACTATTTCTTATATTTTTTCAAAAAACTTATTAGATATAAGATTAAAATTTACGTATTAGTCAACTGCTATTTCTTATATTTTTACAAGAAGCCTAGCAAATAGGAGGCTAAATTTAAAATGCTATTTCTTTTACTTTTGCAAGTAAAGATATTTCAACATACAATACTTATAATATCGAGTTCTAAAATTATAATACTTCTCTATTTATCCTAACTTTATTCTTCTATATAATATATTTCTAGTTCTTATAATATAATTCTACTTCTTCCTCCTAGACTCCTGTAACTTTCTTTAAAACCTATTCCTTTATATAATATAATTCCCAAGTTAAATAAATCTTATTAGACTTACTTTAGTTAGCAAGTTTCTAAATTTACACTACTTTCTTTATCTTTGATTTTGAAATGGCATAACATAATAGTCCAAATAGAGTTCCACCAATTGTCCAAGCAATTACTTGTCTTAATCCTACATTAATTGGATCTCCTAAAATCCATGGCCAAAGATATGTCATTACAAAAAACATAAATATGCCCCATTGTATTGCTGATATTATACATTGTTTTTTTATTTTTTTAATTTCTATATTGTAAGTATAATCATCATAAACCTCTGTTTCATAAGCTCCACTTTTTTTTAGCTTATTTAAAATATAACATGAGTTCCCAAATTGAAGGGCAGCTAAGGCAAATGTTCCAAAGGTTAGACTATGATTAATTCCATCAAAAATAAGACTAATTACCATACAAATTATAAGTAAGTATGATAAGTATAAATTAGCTGTTGCAAGGGTTTCATAAATTACTCCTTGCTGATATTCATCTCTTTCATCTAAGTAACCTATATTGTGCTTTAGAAGTGTTTTTTCAAATTTATTCATCCTCTCGTTCCTCCTCATTAACCCAAAATAATGTGTTTAAATCAGTTCCTAAGGCCTTGGCAATCCTAATACATAAATCTAGGGATGGATTATATTTTTGATTTTCAATTAAATTTATGGTTTGTCTTGCAACTCCAACCTTTTTAGAAAGCTCTAACTGTGACATATTAGCTAGAGATCTATATTCCTTTATTTTATTCATCCATTCACCTCAATTCTGTGTCACATATATATGACTTTAGTAAAATAATACCATTTAAAATTTTATATGTCAAATATATGTGACACTTTAAGTTTAATGATATAATAAGGTTTGTATAAAAAATATTATGGTATAAATTTAATTTTTAAGAGGTGTATTATGGACAAGCGTTTTACTTTTAATGAGGATGCTATGAATTATGAGAAATGGAGACCTACCTATTGTGAGGAATTATTTCATGATATTATGGAATATTCAAAATTAGATATGCATAAAAAGGCTTTGGAAATTGGAATTGGTACTGGCCAAGCTACTCTTCCCTTTCTTAAAACTGGATGTGACTTAAAAGCTATTGAACTTGGAGAAAATCTTGCAGAGTTTTCTAAAAATAAGTTTAAAGCCTATAAAAACTTTAATATATTAAACATTCCCTTTGAGGATTTTAAATGTGATGAAAATACCTTTGACCTTATCTATTCTGCAACTGCCTTTCATTGGATTGATGAAAATATAGGATACCCAAAGGCCTTGAAACTCCTAAAGCCTGGTGGAACCTTAGCATTATTTTGGAATAAACCCTTTATAGGTCGTAAGGATGATTTATTGCACCAAAAAATTCAAAGTATATATGAAAGATATAAGCCCTCAAAGGCTAAACCTATAGAAAATGATGAAGAGCATTATAAAGAACTTTTAGAAAAGTTAAGGGAGTATGGATTTAAAGATGTTGAACTTAAACTATATCACAAAACTAGAGCCTTTAATGCCTGTGATTATATATCCCTATTAAATACCTATTCAGATTATAGAAGCATGAACCTAGCCATAAAAGCAAAATTTGAAGAAGAAATTAAGAAAGCTATTTTAGAACATAATAATTTGCTAAAAGTATATGACACCATGGAGCTATATTTAGCTAGAAAATAAGTTCTAGGTTTATCTTTTTAAAATTTACTGAATAAAAAAAGTTGATTTTAGTATAAATTAAAATCAACTTTAATTTATATTAATCTCTAAGCCAGATTAACATAGCTAAAAATTTTAAGTTTAAATGAAGTTACAAAAAACATATTGATACTACAAATGATAATGATGTCATAGATAATCTAACATTACATTTCTTATATAAATATAACCAGTAATTATTTATAAATTGATCTAAAGTTTGATCTCAATTGTAATTATGATAAAATAATCTTCGAGGTGAGAAAAACATTATGAAAAAAACAGTAAAAGTAGTTGGTGCTATAATTGAAAATGAAAAGAAAGAAATTCTTTGTGCCTTAAGATCAAAGGATATGACTCTTCCTAAGCAATGGGAATTCCCAGGTGGAAAGATTGAGGAAGGGGAAACTGTAGGACAAGCAATAGTTAGGGAAATTAAAGAGGAATTAGATTGTGATATAGAATACATATCTACATTTAATGATAATACTCATGAATATGAGAAAGTTATAGTTAACTTAATAACATTAAGATGTAAACTTGTTAATGGGACTCCAAAGGCTAGTGAACATGCAAAACTTATATGGCTTCCAGTAGATTACCTTGAAACTCTTTCATGGGCTCCTGCTGATGTTCCAGCTGTAAAGCAATTAGTAAGTGAGAAATAAAAAAACAGGAGAAATCTCCTGTTTTTTTATTTCTATAATATGGACTCATCTATTATTCCTCCAAAATAACTAAACTGCTCGTCTAATTTTAAGTTTCTATTAAGTCTTTCATTAATTCTTATATATTTTAAAACGTTATGATTGAAATCGTACCATTTTTCTTCATTTAATATGTATTTCTTTTCGCTATCTATTGCTATTTTTGCAAACTTATTATGAAAATCCTTAAATAAAAGGAAAGTTAAATGTATATTAGGATATTTATAAAATTCTTTTGCAATTTCTAAAACATCATCCTCAATTTCTAAGGTGTCCATAAAAGTTACATTTGGTGCTGTAATTACTAATAAATCAATATCGCTTCTATCTTTAATCCATGCTTCTGTTCTAAAACTTCCAAATTCAACTACACAAATTATACTTTTTAACTTTTTTAGTTTGGCTAAGAAATCAGCTTCTGTCATATTAATCACCTCATTTTATTCCTAATCCTATTATAGCCTAATACTTTCACTTTTAAAACTTATTAAAAGTCTGCTAAATTTAAATCCTGTAGTATAAAATTTAATGAAAGTTAAATGTATATTAAGATATTTAAGAAATTTCAAAAGAATTTCTTAAGTGTTCCATAAAACCCTTAAGTGTTTCATTAAATTCCTGAGCTAACCTATTTTAGTATTGTTGAAAGAGAAACAAAAGTTTAATATAATGTTCTTAATGAATCAAGGGATGGGAGGACGGACCATGAACAAAGAGGAACAGGTTATAAGTGGTTTTAGAGACTTATTTAACAAGCTTGCTTGGCTTAATAAGTCTAAGATGGAAAAGTGTCTTAAGGGATATAAGCCTTCTGAAATACATTTTATTGAATATATTGCTAAGAATGTAGATTGTAATGTAACAAAACTTGCAGAGTCCTTTTATATGACTAGGGGTGCAATAAGCAAGTTAAGTAAGAAACTTATGGAAAAGGGCCTTATTGAAAGTTACCAAAAGGAAGACAACAAAAAGGAAATCTATTTTAGACTTACTGAGCATGGAAAGGCAATTAATAAGATTCATGATGATCTCCATAAAGAGTTTCAAGAACGTGATAAAGCTGTCTTTGATAAGATAACTGAGGAACAATTTGATTATATGATTAACTTTGCAAAAAAATATAGTGATCATTTAGATGAAGAAATAAAGAAGATTGGGTTAAATATTAAGTCAGAATAAATTAAAATGAGTTTTACCTAAGGCAAACAAAAAAATATTAAAATAAATTTAAACAATAAAAATACAAGCAGTCCAACTCTATCTAAGAAGGGACTGCTTTTTTGTTTTTTGAAATTTTGTTGACAAAGAAACAAAATTAATTTATTATTGTTGACAAGGAAACAATATTAACTTTTGAAAGGAGATTTTAAATGACTAAATTTAAATCATATAATAAAGAAAAAAATGAAGAAACAGTGGATAAGAAGGCTTTCCTCTTTGGTCTTATGTCTGTATTTCTTTGTGGAATGGGCTTTAGTATTATATCCCCTGTTGTTCCATTTTTAGTGGAGCCTATGTAAGTAATGCTAGTGAACAAGCTTTCTTCGTTACTCTACTAACCTCAGTTTATGCAGTTTGTGTATTTTTTGTAGCTCCTGGACTTGGGGCTTTAAGTGATAGATATGGACGTCGCCCCATACTTTTAATATGCCTTTTAGGTTCCTCAATTGGATACTTAATCTTTGGTATAGGTGGCTCTATATGGGTACTATTTCTTGGACGTATAATAGATGGTGTAACAGGTGGGAGCATAAGCACAATTTTTGCATATTTTGCAGATATCACTCCTAAGGAAGAAAGGACTAAATACTTTGGATGGATAAGTGCAATTGCAGGTATAGGTGCTGCCATTGGCCCTACTCTAGGTGGAGTGCTTGCCAAGTTTGGCTATGCTGTTCCAATGTATTTTGGAGCAATAATAACCTTATTAAACTTTATTTATGGAATCTTATATATGCCTGAAAGTCTTCATGAAAATAATAGACTTAAGAAAATTACCCTTGTAAGACTTAATCCATTTACACAGCTTATGAGTGTACTTTCTATGAAAACCTTAAAAAGACTACTTATTTCAGCCTTCTTAATTTGGATACCTAATGGATCTTTACAATCAATTTTTTCACTATTTACAATGGATACTTTCAATTGGACACCTACATTAATTGGACTTATGTTTTCAATTATGGGTATTCAAGATATTATTTCACAGGGTTTAATAATGCCAAAGCTTTTAATGAAACTTAGTGATGTAAAGATAGCAATTCTTGGGATGGCCTCTGAGATTATAGGATATGCTCTTATTGCAGCATCAGCTATTTTCACATTCTATCCTTTTTTCATAGTTGGCATGTTTATATTTGGTTTTGGAGATTCAATTTTTGGTCCCTCATTTAATGGAATGCTCTCTAAGTCTGCTGATTCTAGTGAACAAGGAAGGATTCAAGGAGGTAGCCAAGCTCTTCAATCTCTAGCAAGAATAATTGGCCCTATTTTAGGAGGACAAATCTATGTATCTCTAGGTCATTCCTCCCCTGCTTTTATGGGTATGATTCTAATAATATTGGCAATACCAATTTTGTATAAGAGTATTATATAGATCTGTAGCATATTAATAATGGCTCAGAACTAAATGACAAGTTCTGAACCACTATTTTTCTATTCTCTAAGCCAATTCTATCTATTTTTATAAAAAAGACTTTAATATTTTCTAAATTTTTGATTATTATTCTTCAACTTTATACCAAAAGTTTTTTTAATGTTACTCATAACAAAAATATCTTTTATGGGAATTCTAATAACCTTAATTATATTTAAGTTATTTCCCTTATAATCTGTTCTTTCAGTTTCTCCACTCTCTATCTTTAACATGTTAAACTGTGTAAAATCATCATAATAAAGAGAATATTGTCTTTTTACTGTGGTTGATTTAGGAAATATTCTAGTAAAATTATCTGGCTCATTAAGTTCCCCATTTATTAGTATAGCCTTGTCTGTCATTATAACCTCACCATTAGAATTTATATTAGTAAAGTAGAAAAACATTGTTTTTATAAAGTTGTAAATCAATACTAATATAGTTACTAAAAAACCTCCTGCTATAAGCTTAATTATAACTGGCTTGGCAGTATCAATAAATATATTTCCTTCTATAGCATCTATTATTATTGGCTCTAAAATAATTAGAGCGTACACTATATACATTATATAAACATACTTCAATCCATTACCTAAGCATTTTAATCTTTCCTTTGTTTCATTATTTATATATCTTCTCCACTCTTCATTAGTAAAAGACCATCTTATTATTTTTTCATTTTGCAGGTTCTTTCTAACTCTAATAAACTTTAAAATATTTATAAATATAATAATAAAGGTAAAGATAATTATGCCTGAAAATAGCATTGTAACAAATATATTTCCTAACGCCCCATCTATTTGGGATATACTTTTTATTGCTCCCATTGCTACAGCGAAAATTACAATTGAAGTTATAATATATCTATAATATTTCATTTTACTTCTCCTTAATAAAATACCAGTAAATTACTTTTTAATATTATAGCATGGAAAGTAAATGAAATATGTAAATCTTCTATTACTAAATCTTAGTTTAAATGCAAATTAAGTTATAAAAATAGAAATGGTAACCGTCTTTCTAATAACGCCAATGCCAAGTTTAGATGTAAATCAATTTATAAAAATAGAGAGCTAAATTTATATGGTATTGGGAAATAATTGAAAAATAATATTTAATTCGTTACAATAAAGGTATATAGAACATTTTGATAAGTATAATTTTTTAAGAGGGTGATTTTATGTTTGAGTTTATTATTATAGGTGCTGTAGGAATACTTTTCTCTATTTTTGGGTATTTGATAATGGTTAAGAAAAAAACAAGCTTAATACACGATTATCATCTAAGAGGAGTAAAGGACATTAAAAATTATTGTAGCTTTATGGGAGGATGTTTATTCCTTTTAGGCGTAGTATTTATAGGCTTTTCTATTTTAGGCTTTACTGAAATTTTAACTTTTGCACAAATGCAACTTAGTATATTTATTCTTTGTATTTTAGATGTTGTAGCACTTTTAGTTATACAGGAAAAGTTTGCAGGGCATATATTTTAGGAAAATTACTTTAATATAGAAGTGATTACTTTCTCTAAAGTTATTGAAATTCTCACATTGTTATATGAGATAATAAAACCTTATCATTTTAGCCTAAATGATAAGGTTCTTTACTAAATGAATATATTAAAAAACAAATAAACCTTATCATCTGCAAGTAAACGATAAGGTTTATTCCTATGAAATCTTACACTTGTATAAAGATAATAAATAATTTTATATAAGATACAAACTATATACTCTAATTTTTAATAAAAATTCTAACTACTAAGTATCTGTTTTTATTTAGCCATTATTTCTTTTTTTAGTTCCTCTGGCATTTTTTCTAAGGCATATCTAAAGGTTGTCCTACTCATAATATTTAAATTATCATTAAGATAATTAATTACCTCCTCTGGATATGATAAATATGCATATTTTAATAGCCAGCCTATTCCCTTTTGCATATGAATATGTGAATCATTAATTAATATATCGCTGATTTCCTTAACTTCTTCAAAAGGTACATTAACTATAAATGTTTTAGTGGATTTTAATAGACAAACGACTGAAGCTCTTTTAACATAAATCTTATCTGAATTAGCCCACTTTCTTACCTCATTAAATAACTCTGGAAATTTTTCTATCATTGGATTAAGAACTCTATAGCAATATTGATCACAAGCTCCCAAATGTGTTGTATAATCATATAACCATCTTTCATAGGTCTTAAAATACTTCATTTCATATGTTGTACTTCTTTTCTTTATCCACATTGTCATCATTTGATATAATATCCAATCCTCTGATTCAACAAACTCATTACACAAAGAAATAAATTCCTCATCATCTTTAGGTAGTTCCTTATATAACCTAGATGATATTATGTTCAAAGATTTACTAGTTGCCATAGGCTGTAATTCTTCAAATAACCTTTTTATTTTCTCTCTCATTTTCTCTTTCCCATCATTCACTCTTATATATTTCATATATTATAAAAGTAATTTCTCCATATCCTTCATATTATTTTTATTATTCAACTATTAAACCCGAAGACCTCATATATCTATTAAACTCATCTGTATTACTGTTTAATAATCTACAAATTAAATATTTATCTCTTTCAACAATATTCTCTCCATATTTTTTAGGTATTGGTAATAACGCTCTATAACCGTCAACCCATATTAAACTAAATTCTTTAATTTTAATATTATTAACATACAAAATATAATTATATTTATATGCATTAGTGTCTATATGTTTTGTTGCCCATTCATCATTAAACTTTTCTCTATCCTCATAATCATTCCATACTATTTTAATACTTCTATCCTTTTTAAAATAAATTTCATTGTCAATTTCATTTATCTTCCAATCCTCTTTTTTATATTCAAACCATTCACTTTCATGTTGCTTTTCAATATCATTCTGAATTAAAAAATACATAAATTTAATCATATGATTTAAATACTCCATTCTATCACCAAAATTATCATTTAATGTTATGATTTTTACAATATTATAAATACCAAATCTACCAAATTTATCCGAAACAATCATACTTACTTTTTCTTTAAAATCATTATATCTTAATAGGATTACTATAGGAATATAGATATCTTCTAACCTATCTAAATATAAATTTTTATTAAGATTATCAATTAATATATCTAAATTATTATGTTTATATCCATATTCTATAATATATTCCCAGAATTCTATTGAATTATATGGCATTTGTCCCACTTCAAATTTATAATATTCATCTATCTTTGTTAAATCTATCAACTCTTTATTAAATTCTACATTATTATTAATAGAATTAAATGGCTTAGGTTGAATATCATATATTTCTTCAAAATTCTCTGTATTAATATTATATTCTGTTAACACCCATTTTAAATACTCCATGTTGGTATTATTTTCTGTTCTATTAGATATAATCTTTAGACTTAAATAAACTTCTAATAAAAGTCTTTCCAATACTTGTTTATCAAACCAATAGCTCTCATAACCTTTATAAATACACTCTATTAAAATTCTTCCAACAAACATCTCTGATTCATATGCAGGTCTACATATAGAATTATCTATACCTTTTACCAATAGTTCATGTCTTTTTTCCGGACTAAATTTGGAATACATAGCTCCTAGACTAAATAATAATTCTACTATTTCATCGTAATATTTAGTTTGATCATTTCCAATATTTAATTCTAACCTAGATAACATAGCCTGATTACTTATATTAAAAAATCTATTTTTATTTAAGGTATAAATTCTAAATATCAATTCATTTATATTAATAACACTTTCATAATTAAATACTAATCTTAAAAATCCTTTAATCTTGTTCAAGTCAAAATTTATATTTGCTAATATAATCCCTAATAATCTAGTATTTACAAAATTCAATGCATCTTTGCAGGTATAATTACTTTCTATTAATACATTTTTAAATGCTTCGAATGTTTCCGAATCATTTCCTCTATTCTCATATAAATTTTCTATTATTTTAGCTCCAAAATTAAACTCACTTAAATATAATCTATCAGTTTTTTTAAGTATAATTGACATATAAATACTGATTTCTAAATTATCAGTCCAAGTCCAAAAATGACCTTTATTATATTTCTCAAATTCTTTTTCTAGTTCACCATTAAATCTCTCATCTGATGTTATAAATGAGAATAATATTTTTGTATTAATGTCATATTCAGTATCAAAATCTATTATTTTATTTTTTATTAAATCAAATAATTCGGTATGCTTTTCTCTATAATATAAAATAGATATATTTTCAAAATTAAGTAAAGCCTCACATAAACATTCAAATTCTATTACATCTAAATCATATATAATACTTTCAATAAATGATAAATCTTTTTTTATTAATAACTTAAAAAAATAAGATAAATATCTTTTATTCTTTTTTATTTTCTCATATAATTCTCTAATATCAACCTTATTAATTTCTAATAGACAGTATATTAATTCCTCACTTAACTTACACTTTTCAGGAATTAATTTATATTTTTTTAGTAAGTTTGTAATATCAACATTATTGACTTCCCAATAAACTTTAATTAATTTAATAAAAGTATTTTCATTTAAAGTATTTAATTTAAAAATATCTAAAATTCCTAATCTATCATTTTTAAAAAGCATATCTAATTCTGATTCTGTGTAAGTTGCTAATAACTCAAATAAACGTTCAGAATATTTATAATTAGCTTCTACATGATTATATTTATCTCCAATTATTATATCATTAGAAAAATCACTAATATAATCTCTCCCTAAATAACTTTCTAATAACCTTAAGCTTGAAAGTTTAAAGAAATCCTTTCTTCGTAATGCTCTTTTCAAACTTGTTTGTAAAAATACATTACATATAAAATCTCTATTAGCTAATAAATTAAGGTCTCTTAATATATTAGGATTATTATAATATTCACTTTCTATTTTCCTGTATAGAAAATATTCTTGAATCCTTCTATGTTTAAATGTCATATTAAATGAAAAGCTTCTCTCAAAACATGTTTCTAAAAGCATTTCTACTATACTATTAATTGCTTTTATATCACTAGTAAATAGAACATCCCTTATTAAACCGTGAATTTCATCTAATTCTATATATAATCTATTATTTTTCTGCATTATATAAGCAATTTCTGTACACAAATTTAAAATATTTTCTACCTTTGGATACAAAATATTTATATTAGGTAACTTTTGATATCTTTCAAATAAACTATTAATAGATATTTCTATTAATTCTATTTTAGATCCATTAATATCTATAAGTTCTATATTTTCATATAAAAGATTTAATGAAAATATATCACTAATATAATCAAGTAATTTTGATTCTTTTATCAGTTTTAAAGTTTCAATACTTAGAATACTTTTTTTACTTTCTAAAAATTGAATTTTTTGCTCCTTTGATAGATCTTCTATTTTATACTCAGTCCATTTACTAACTTGATTAAGATATACTAAATTAGTAGAATCACATCTAGAAGATACAATAATAGCTTTTGTTTCAACTTCCTCACTAATTCTTTTTATATGATTAATTATGCTAGTTACATCCTTAACTGGTATTTCATCAAGACCATCAAATAAATAGCAAATCTGTTTTTCATTATTTGTTCTTGAAATATTATAATCTCTTAATCTATTTCTAATAATTTCTTCAATATTTCCATTTGTACATTCTCTAAGTTTAATTAATACCGGAAATAAAATATTACTATCAACTACTTTTGTTTTTTCAAAATAAAATTTTGTATAATCTTTTAATATATAATCACAAAGCTTTTTTAAAGCTAAACTTTTCCCTGTTCCAGCATCACCTAAAACTAAAGAAAACTTATTTTGATTTAATCCATTTTTTATTTCTATTAAATTACTAGAATTTTCGAAGTTTAAATCTAGAAATTCATCAGAATTAAGAAAAGTTTTTTCATCTGGAGTTATTAAACTAGTTAAAAAATCCAGCTTTCTTTCTTCTGTAAAATATAACCTATACAAATCTATATTTTCTCTGCTTTTCACAGAATCTAATATATGATCTGCCTTTACAAATTTCAATTCTATATTATTTTTTATACATTCATCCCATATTTTTTGTCTTGTTGTTAGTTTTTTATTTTCTTCTTTTGCTTTTTCTAACTCATTTTCCTTTAAATTCTCTTTAAATTCTCCATTAGTATAAACATATATTACATCAAGTTGATTTTTAAAATTTCTTATAGCTCTATGAATAGATGAATATATTTCTTTATATTTATTACTTGAATCTATATCGCTACTAAAATATTTACACTGAATTCCAAACCATTTATTATCACATAATACTGGTTTAAATTCTAATCCTGCTTCATTTGTATCATACACATACTCATATGAACTCTTATTTTTTTCTCTTAAAAATAATAGTCTACACAAATCTTCAAAAGCTTTTGTTTTATCTTTATTTTTTCTATTGAAATCATCCCAATTTGATACACTCATCTTTAAAACCCCAGTTTACTTCCTCTCTTACAATAAAATATTCAAATACTGTTTATTATCTCTTCCTAATTTATTATACGCAATCTAAATTGTCTATATATAAAGGCAATGGTAGCCAGCTATTTAAAAAGCTTGGAGTATCTTTGTTGAAGTTAAAGTAGGATTTTATTGGTGAAAATAGAAATTCCATTACTTCTAACTCATTTAATTCAATATGAAATTCCTCTTCACTGGTATTTAAAACTTCCTTATCTTTATAGATTTCTTCCCCACTGCTCTTTAAAGCTTCCTTGTGTTTATATGTTTCTTCCCCACTACTATGGAAATATTCCTTTGCTTTATAGGTTTCATTTTCACTATTGTTGAAATTTCCTTTGGCTTTATAGGTTTTCTCTTCAACTTTCTTTACTTCCACATTGTTTTTATGAACTTTAATATTTAAAACTCCATAGTTTATTATTTTTATGTTATATTCTCCATCTTCTAGATTTGAATAAGTGGCTTTTAGTTTTAGCATTATTCTCACTATCTTTTCATAGTTAAATATTCTAAAATTATTATTTTTAGTAATTGAGTAATTTTCACATATCTTTAAAAACTCTGATATTTTCTCTCTTTCATAGATTGGAACCCTTACATTTACTTCCCTATGATTAAAAGTTTTTATGTATGAAGCTATGACAAAGTTTAAATCATTGTTATCTTCTATAACTATTTCTTCAATAAACCCATTGTTTGAGGAAATATATCCAATAAATTCGCCATTTTTAAACACAGAGTAAATTCTGCAATTCCATGATTTTAATATATCTAAGAATTCTTCTTTTTTTCTTTCTACTTTTACATTTTTCTTAGAATGGAGCCTATATGCCTTTTCTACTATATTAGGATCATTTTCATCTAATAAATGAATGCTTATTCCCTTATTAATTAATTCATTGCGCTTATAGTTTATATTTACATGTAGAATATTAAAGTTTATATGTTGTCCACAAGGCTCATATCCAAAGTGTTCATACCTCTGCCTATACCCATTAAGAACACTCATATCCACATTCTTATTTTTCATCTCATAAATAGCTTTATTCATAAGTTCTTTCATATAGCCTTGTCCCTTTGAATAGGGATGAGCTGATACACTTCCAATTCCTACAACATTTACTTTTTCATCTAATAGGATTAAGGTTATTGGGAAAGCCCCTACTACGCCCTTTATCCTGTTATCTACTTTTATTATATGATGATACTTAATTTTATCCTTATTCTTATATACCTTAGGCAATAATGATGGAAAATCCGTTTTTCCACCTGAATGACTAAATACATAATTTATAAAGTCAATTAACTCCTCATAATCCTTTTCATCTGCTTTTAAATACTCTTTCTCCATAATTCTCTCTCCCTTATTATTAAAAATCTAAGTACTTCTCTTAATCCTATATGTTTAATTATAAAAATAGTCTATAACATGGTTATTATAAAAATCAATAATCTTATGAGTTAAGTTATAAAAAAATAGATAGACCTCAAAATGTAATCTACCTATTTTTCTTTTATTTTTAAATTTATAATGTGCTAAAACTATGAAGATAAATTTTGGCAAATTTTTAATATAACTTTTTATTTGGAAATTTTTTAATATGCCTCTTTATTTTAATATGCTTCATACAAAAACTCTGTTTATAGATAATTTTTTTAATAAGCATTTCACATCTTAAGATAAATTAATATTAGTCTATTTCCCTACAACTTAAAACCCAACAATTAAGTAATCTAACTTTCTGATATCTCTTTTGGATTTCATATTTTGTTCCATCAATCATGGCAATTACAGGTGAAGTTCTTTTAATAAACTCAAAGGCCAAGCCATCTTTTCCACAGTATTTTGCAACTTCTAGGCAAATATCCTCATCTGTTTTAGGTTCAACATCTAAATCAATTAAAAAGCCTTTTTTAAACATAAATTCTAATCCCCCTTAATAAAGTTAATTTTTAAGTTTATTATATTGGATAAAGTAATTTTAAAATTAACTATTTTACACCATTTGAAAGTAGCTAGTACATGTGCTATTTTAAATTAGCTATTTTATTGTAAATTCAATTTCAAATTAGCTGTTTTACACTATTTAAAATTAGCTATTTTCTATGCTATATAGTTATTATAAGTAGTTCACTACTCTTTTCATTAAACATTTATGAATTCTGTTATATATACTATATAATTATTATCCATATTTTTCAATATATTGAGAATTTTAAATAAAGTTAATGCTTTAATTTATTCTTTTGCCACTTAAAAAGGTAGAATCATTTTTAAAACCCACTACACTTTAAACTTTAAGTTAATAATTTACAACTTAAAACAGTAAAATCATTTTCAAAAATCCTTCAAGCTTTATGCCTTAATTTACTGCCTTACAGCTTAAAATCCAACGATTAAGGAATCTTCCATTTTCATATTTCTTTGTAATTTCATAATTATTATCCTTAATTTTAGCAATTACAGGTGAGGTTTTTTTAATAAAGTCAAAAGGCAAATTATTCTCCCCACAATACCTTTCAACTTCTAAACAAATATCCTCATCAGTTTTTGGCATATCATCTAAATCAATAAAAAAACACTTTCTAGCCATAGTATCTACACCCCTAAAAATTTATTTTTCTCTTTTTTCCTAAAAAGATTTTTCTTATAAAAAAATTTACTTCATTTATTCAAATATATATAAATACCCATAGATTTTATTCCTGCATAGCCTATAATTTTCTGTAAAAGTATTTTTACTTGAATGTATTTTTTAACTTTAAAATATATTTGCTTAGAAAGATTTTTACTTGAAAGCATTTTTTCACTTGAAGATACTTTTTTGCTTTCTAGATATTTTGGGGCTTTCATAATTTTTTTCACTTTATATTAAAAAGATTTGCAATAAGGTTTTTACTGCAAATCTTTTATGGATGTCAATTTAATTTATCTTTACTTCTTTTATGGATGTAAGTTTAATTTATTCTTACTTCTTCATTGGTTTCCTTGTTTATTAGATATATTTTTACATTGTCCTTATTTACTTCCTTTGGATTATAGAAGATTTTTCCCATGTAGAACTGGTCATACTGGGAGTTTGCATTGTAGCTTGGGTCTATATTACTGTATCTTTTTATTACCTGCTCATAAAATCCAACCCATTTTTCTAAGTCATAAATTGCATTTATATTTTCCCCTTCAATTCTAAGAGCATATTTATTTTCTATTTCTTTGCTTTTTTCATTGCTTATATTTCCTACAAATATAGGGATAAAGGTTCCAAAGTCAAAATCTCCTATACTTAAAACTTCAAAATCAATATCATCTAGTTTAAAAGTCTTTTTAAGCTCCTTGTAGTTTTCCTTATCTGGATAAACTACTCCATCAACTTTTATAGTTGTATCTACCCTTTTTTCCTCAAAGAGATTTTTACTGCTTCCCTTTTCTCTGGCATTTACTAAAAAATCAAAATTATTAACGTATTTATCATAGTCTTTTCTAGCCACAATTATTCCAGCATCAACAATTCTCATTTTATTGTTCTCTACCTTTGTTAAAACATTTTGTGATGATATAAAATATGCTATATCCGGAAAGCTTGGACTACCTGTAATGTAGAAATCCTCCTTTTCTATAGGGGAATTATCCTTTGTGGAAATAGTGTAATCAAAGAGAATGTAGTGATTTACTACCTTAGGCTTCTTTATTTCTATGTTGTAATTATCAAATTCTGTATTGTAAGGAAATTGTGCCTCCACCACTTTTGGCTCTTCATTGATTTTTATCTCTAACCTCTTTACCAATACTTTAAGCCCTAAAAATATAAGAAGTAAATTTAAAATTGTACCGAAAAAAATGATACTTAGAAAAAGTCTTTTTCTTTTTTTCATTCTCTATTCCTTTCAAATATATTGTATTTTTTAATTTAAGATATTTTAATAATTATAGCATAAAATACCTTTTTAAACTTTATTCTTATATTACACTTAACACAATTTAAGTATCTTATCTTAATCTTTTTCTCAGTTAAAAATTTTATTTTAGACTCTGTTTTAAATAGTGGTTTATATATGATAATTTTACAAAAATAAATAACAATAGAAACTTTTTAGGTCTTAATATATCTTTATAAATCAATACTAGTTTAAAAAATCAAAACTTTAAAACAAAAGGGGGAATTTAACTTATGTTTATTGGTTATAGGCTACAAAAATTGCGAAAGAAGAGAAAATTAACTCAAAAGGCTTTAGCTGAAATGACAGGTATATCTCGTTCTTATCTCTCAGATATAGAACATAACAGGTATAACCCTAGCTTTGATACTATTGAGGCATTAGCCACATCTCTAAAGCTTGATTTAAAATCATTTTTTGATGATACTCTCTTAGAAGAAGATTATTATTTAAAACCTCTAAATGAAGAGCTAGAAGATGAAAGATTTGAAGAAATTGAGGAGCTTTCTGAAAATGAAATTATTGAAAAGCAAATAATTAATAATGATTTAAACATTCCTTATACAACTGGCTCCCTTTCAAAAAAGGAAACCTTAAATATTAAGGCAGATTTAGAGAAAACTCTAAATAACTTAGATAATTTTGAAAAGAACATAGCCTTTGAGGGGTTCCTACTAGATAGTGAAACAAGAAAAGCTTTTAAGGAAAGCTTAGAACATTCAATGAAAATGGCAAAACTAATTGCCAAAAACAAATTTTCTTCTAAAGCAAATTAGCCAATTTAAATCAATTAAACCTGCTTAAAACACCAATATCCTTTCATTATAAAATATTTGAAAGGTAGGTGAAGGACTTGTATCAAAACTCATAAATTTAATCAGGAGTTTCATTGGTGCAATCCAAAACATATATGAATATAAAAAATTTAGCAAATCAATTAGTAAAAAAATATGGATTAAGGGATCCATTGGAAATCACATTAGCAAAAAGAATCATACTGTTAGAAGAAGAATTAGGAGAAGTATATGGCTATTGCCATACCTATAAAAGACAAAGCTTCATCCACTTAAACAAGAATTGTTCATTAAAAACCAAAAGGCTTGTATGTGCCCATGAATTAGGATACCTTCTAATTCACCCAAAAGAAGAAATACATGTTGTAACTGATTCCTCATTAGAACCAAAGGATGACTTTGAAAGGTATGCCAAAATCTTTGCAGCACACTTACTTATATCAGATGAGATGGTAAAAGAGTATGAAGGAAAAAATGCTGAAGATATGGCTAAATCTCTAAATCTACCTTTGGATTTAGTTTTGATTAAGTTAAATAGTTAGTTTAACTATTTACTAATAAATAAGCCATATAAAAATTTGATTTATATGGCTCTAATACAAATAAATATAAAATTAATATAAGTATTTTAATTGAAAACAATCTTTAAAGTATCTAATTATTTTTAAAACAATCACTTGCAAAAATATTAAAAAAAAGAATTTTAAAAATAGCTCTTTAATATTAAATTCTATCATACTATTAGAAATCCATACTAATATCTGAGAATTCACTAAGACAGCAACTAAATATAATATTGATCCAATTGCAGGTGCTTCACCTCTATCATAAACTATTCCTACTAGTGGATAGCAAATTAAACATAAAACTCCTCCACCAACTGTAAAATTAAAATACTCTGCAAATACTGTTGATGTTGTACTAAAAATTGAATTAGCTAAAGCTAATTCAAAGTACCTTGTAAATGGATTAGAAAACATAAAAGTTCTTAAAATCATACTTAGTGCACTAATTAATTTATACATTTTACTTCTCCCATTCAAATATTATATAAAACACTATTTAAATTAATTAATATTAAATCTCTATGCCTTGATTTATTAAACCATAGAGCTCTAGTTTATCTAAATAGTTTTTCTAAAATAAATTCTAAATCCTCAGCATTAGTTGTAACTTTTTCAAGCTTATTATTATCTATAGCATCTAACATTATTTTTTCCTTATCCACTAAACGTTCATATATTTTAGAATCTATAGAAAAATCATTTTCTCCTATTTTAAATATACTTTGCATGTAATAATACTGAGTATATTGTCCATCTGGAAGTCCTAATCTATGGATTCTATCTTTTGACTGTAATAAATGAACTAAATTATAACTATATTCGAAGTAAACAGCATCATGACATACTGAATGTAAAGAAACAGACTCAGCTAAAGTATGAGGATTAGTTATTAATACATCAAACTTTCCACTTTTAAAATCTCGTATTATTTTTGATCTTTCATCTACATCTGTTTCACCATAAATACACTTAACTCGTAATCCTAATTTATTAAGATGACTTTCAATACTTTTTATAGAATCAATAAATATACACCAAGTAATTACTTTTTTACCTTCTAAAACAAGCTTTTCAATCAAATTTATACATGATTTTTTCTTAGAAGTTAATTCAATTGAATCTATTATAGATTTAACTGAATCTGAATAATCTATGTAATCTATTTTATCTATATCATAATTATCTTCTAAAATATATCTAAACTCTTCAAAATCTATACTTCTTAAAAGCATTTTAGGATTAGATTCCAATTGAAGCAACCTAATAAATAAAGCTAACTTATTCTTTTTGTATTTTTCATATATTATACTAAACAATTCTTTTTCTTTGTTAGGGGCATTTACTAATAATATTTCATCTTCATTTGCTTCTGGAACATTTAATTGTTTCTTTGTTGTTCTACAAAAAAATGGTTGAATTTTTCTATTCACTTCATCAAATTCTGATTCTGATAAATTTTTTAACATTCTAGGAGAAAAACCAAAAAAATCATTATATTCATCCCTATAAAGAATATGTAACATATTATATAAATCTAAATATGAATTTGGAATAGGTGTCCCCGTTAGAACAATTGTATATATTGAGTTTTTAGATACTTCTAATGCATTACTGGCTCTTATTCCTGGAGTTTCTCCATCAACTCTTTTTACTTTATGAACTTCATCAAATACTAATAGTGTATTCTCATCTATAATATACTGTATTTCATCTTTTAAATTTTCTAAGCTTTCATAATTAAATAATAATAAATTGCATCCACCAGTATCATATTCTATAGCTTTTCTTTTTTCTGATAAATTTTTATATTTAGCATCTTGAATATTAAATATATTTAGCATTTCTTTACCATTAAAACAAATATTAAATTCATAAATCCAAGATTCAAATGAATTTTTGGGACCTATCATTACTATTCTTTTTACTAATCCTTTGTATTTTAAAAATGCATACACCCCTAAAACCGATGATGTCTTCCCTGAACCAGGAACTGAAAAGTTTCCTGATTTCTTCATTGTGTACATAAAGAAAGAATCCCACATTTGTTGTTCTCTTAATTGTCTTGTCATTTGATTATTTACAATTTCTGAATATTCATAGAAGGTTTCTTTTATTTTTTCATTTTTTTCTTCATTATGTTGTTTTATTGCAATGCCTAATTGTTCTCTCTTTTTAATATATAAATTTCTTGATTCTATATAATTCTTGAACCTATTTGTTACAAAGTATCTTTTACCCAAACTCTTTGCTTTTTTACATAGTAAATTATCTATTTTATTAAAATCTAAATAACTAAGCTCATCTTTAAAATAAACTGTATTATTATCTATATACTTAATATATCTTTTCAGTTTTAATTTATAAAAAGTACTCTTAATTATCCAATTATTATCATCAGTATTTATTCTAAGAAGTAATCGTTCATTATAATCTAAAACAACACAATTTTCTTCAAGCAATGTATTTTCTATAATAATTTCATTCTTATTATGTTTTAGTATTTCATTCATAACAACTTCTTCAGCCCCTAATACAACTATTTTTTTATGTTCATTATTCCATAATCTATCAAATTCATATTCACTTTTAGATATTATTTCTTTATAAAATCCATTAGAATCTAATAACCAACTGCATGTAACAGTAAATGCTTCATAATTATTAGCTATAGCCGAAACAGTTTCATTATTAGATCCCCTAAAACAAATTACATTTCCATTCTTATCATAAAACAAACCACATTTATCATGGAAAATACCTTTTCTTACAAAAGCAATTTTAATATCTACAACTCCGATAGATATTAAATAAGCTAAATTTGAAATATTTTTTTCTTCTTCTAAACTTAAATCCTCATTTAGACTATTAACCATGTCATCTGTTAGTTTATTTTTCAGCTTATATCCTTCTTTTATAAATTTATAATCCTCTTCCGAAATATCCTTCGATATTATTAGTCTATACTTATATCCATTTTCAACAAAATTTTCAAGACCTGAACTATATAATGCTAATGATTTTGCTGAGAAATATGCACTTATTCTGTCAAATCTAACAGCTTTTTTTAGTATAGGATTATAGAATTCTTCAACTAAGTTATTTTCGTAAGAAGAATATATTGGCTTTAATCTTAAACTTCTAAACATCTAAAAACCCTTTTAATTCATTAATTTTTTCTTCTAATAAATCAATTTGTGCTTTTATAGAAGATAACTGTTCTTCGCTTAACTTAGAGAATATGTTCACATCAATACTCTCAATTGAATCACATGTTTTTTCTAAAATTTGAAGTGGTCTATTTCTAGTTTCAGTAGCTTTTGCCTTCATTTCTGCCTTTTCAAGTGATCTTTTTAAATTTTCTCTTGATTTTTCATCACTTCTAAATATATCAGAAATAACTTTCTTATTAACCCTTCCTTCCTCAGGAAGTTTATCTAAAATTTCTTCAGCAAATTCAATTTGCTCTTCTAAATATTCATTTAAATACTTAGATTTTGCAACAGTATTAATCTTTCTTATAAATCTAGTCATATCTCCATGAGGTTGTACAAGAAAATTAGTAAATGCAACTGTTTTTATATCTTCTTTTTGATCATTATCTCTTGCATTATTCAGTATTCTATATAATTCATGTAATGGTCCATTCAACTCTAAATCTCTTGCTATATAAAACTGTTTTGGAGCATTTATAAACTCTAAAAACTCTACTAATAATTTAGAAATTTCTATTTGTTTATTTACTTCCGCTAAATTATTATTTGTACTTTGAGCATATTCCTTATTTGTTATAAGTTCTTTATCTATAATATCATTATAGATACCAGCTAATTTATCTATGGGATTATAATCTACTTTACTTTCTTCTCCATGTTGAATCATAAGCTCTAACATTTTTATTTGTTTAGCATTATTTATTAAATCCTTTTCTAAAATTACTGCTTCAAAAAATCTAAATCTTTGGTTTTTCTTAGCTAAATTACGTAAACAAGTAAATCTTCTATTTCCATCAATTACTCTACCATCTAATAAAACTACTCCTGGTTCACGTTGATCTACCAACTCAATATTATTCTGAGTTTTCTTTATAGCTTCTTGATTGCTTTTCTCTATAAATTCTTGAATTATACTATTGTATTTAACTATATCGCTCATGTCTAGTTCAGATATATTATTATCTGCTTTATACTGGCTAATCCAAGTAGCAATCCTATCATTTTTATCATTAAAAAATAAACAATCTATATCAATTTTATATACTTTATAAACATCAGTATGTCCACCTATTGTTAACTTTCTAGTCATATCAGTTTCTATAACTAAATCTTTTTTAATTCCATCAATTAATAAATTCATATTAAATCTCCTCAAAATATTCATCATAATCTATATAAACTTTTTCCATTATTTCATCATAATATAAATCTTTTTCTCTAATCATTTCTAAAATTTTATGTTTTTCACTTCTTATTCCATATGTCTCTCTTAAAAAATCAATTAAATCATAAATATCAATTTTTCTATAATCATATACTATTTGTTCAATTAAATCACTCATAGTTAAAGAGGTCTTGCTTTTTCTAAGTATCATAGTTCTTCCTACTTTCCTAAACCTAAACTTTGAATCACTTGCTATTATTGAACTTAAAAAATAATCTTCAAATCCTAAATCATCTAAACTATGAGCCATCCCCTTTTCCCTTAAGTATTTTATTGTAAATACTTCATCATCAACCATACTATCTATATAGTCTATAAATTCTATAAATTTTTCTTTACCAATACCTATATTATTTAGAGTCTTTGTATTTAAAAATACACTTGGTTCAATTTCTATAATTTCAAAATTTTGCTTTAAATTCTGTGTTATATTATAATAAGCAGATGAATTGTATATATTCGGACTTAAAGAACTACTTTTAAAAATATTATTACTTAGTATAATATTCTTCAAACAATCTTCTACACTTAAATACTCTTCTTTATATACAAACATACTTGTAACTTTAAAACCTAATCTTTTTAAATTATATGGATTGATAATTCTAGTATCCTTTTTATTGAAATATTTTTTATATATTAACTTTATATCTTTTATTGTATATATCTTATCTACTAATAATCCCTTTAGTTTATTAAATTCATCACCATCTAACTGTTCATATTCTATAGAATATATTCCATTATGAAAATATTCATCTATTTCTTTAAAGTAATTTGCTAAAGCTGTTTCAGCTCTTACACCATATTCATTTTCATAAGCTTTAGCTAAATCTATATTACTTATTGGAGCTAATTGAATTAAAAGTTCTAGTGACTGCATATCTCTATCCGGATTTCCAAAGCTTACATTTGGCATTCTTAGAAATGTAATTCCTAAATCATTATTCACTCCAATAACTTTCTTCATTAAATTATGAAGTTCATATTCATCTCGTATATCCCATTCATTCATAAGTTCTAAATTATCTCTAAAAAACTTCAGTGTTGAATATTCTACATCTTCAAAATATGCCAAGTTTAATCTATCTATTAATTCCGCTTTGTCAATACTATCTAAGTTATAATATCTTAATTTCTTTTTAAATTTCCAAAGGACTTTATTACTTGAGGATAATCTATTTTCAAAATATCTAGTTTGATATTTTAATGATTCATCATTTTTTAATCCATAATCATCTAAAAACATTTCATATATATCTGATAAGTCATTTACATCAACATCATCTTTACAATAATTTTTTAAAATATAATCTAATATAGATTGCCTATCCTTCTTAACCCTTATATTACCTATATCAAGATAATTTCTATATATATATTTTTCTGCCTTTAAACGAATCTTTTGAGATACGTTAACATCATTTAATATCTCTTCAAACGGAGTTGCTCCATGAATATATTTATAATTCAAATAATTATATACTTCCTTAGAAACATCAAAAGAATTTTTCATAGCTTCTTCACTAATTTCATATTTCTCAAATATCTCTTTAAAATCATCTTCTCTTATTCTTACTATTTTACTCATAGCTTTTTTTTCTATTTGTCTAACTCTCTCTCTTGTAATGCCCAACTTTTCCCCAGTTTCTAACAAAGTATTTCCTTGTAACCTATTTATTAAAATTTCCTTATTCCTATCATCATCAATACTATTTAAATACTCTATTAATGTAGGATAGTGTATCCTATAAAAATCACCATCTTTTTCAACTTTTTTACTTATAATTAATTCATTTAAAGATTTTTCTATTATATTGCTTTCCTTAAAGTGACTTGGAAATAATTCTTTAATCTGATTAAGCTCAAACCAGGTGTCTCTTTTTTTTAAAAAGTCTACTAAATTATACTTAATTAAATTTTTAAAAAACTCTTTATCAAATTTTATATAATTAATATAATCTAACTTATCCTCTTTGGAATCATTTAATTTTTTAATAGCTAATGAGAGCTTTGATTTAAGCAAAATTTTATTATATGACATAGAACTATTTTCATAATCATTCAATAAAAATTTAAAATCATTATTAATTTTCAAAACTTCTTCTTCACTATCACTATAAATAATATGAGTAACTCTTTTTACTTCATCTAGTATTTCTCTTTTACTCTTATCTCCTAAGTTCTTTATTTTGTAAAATGTTTCCATATCAACTTCTAACAAATTCACCAAATTATCAAATGAATTCTTAAGTAAAGCATTTTTAGATCTAACAGATAAATTCATAGATTTTACTTCAATATTATAAACATACCCTTCAAAATTATCGAAAAATATTATTTCTTTTATCTCCCTATTCTTTTCTTTTATAAAATCTAGCATTGTTAAACTAGAATCTATATCGTCTTCTAAGTTACCATATAAATACTCTCCTTTATTAATACTATCTTTTAAATTAATAATTTCGTTTAATGTCTTAGCTCCTAAGTTTTTTATTTTTATCAAATCTTCTGGTTCTAATTGTATTAAATCAAAAATAGTATTTATATTAGCAGCTTTTAAGGAATTATATGCTCTAACTGATAAATTCAATACTTTTATATCTGTCTCATTGATAGCTACTTCATTCATAAAATTCCTATCATCTCCTTAGAAATTATTTATAAAAATTTTTTCATTAGACTCTTATATTATCTATAATCTTTTTCTTTAAATCATAAGTACTTATCTTATGTCCATGCACTTTCCTATGACAATTAGCACATAGCACTCTTAAATCACTTAACTTTGTTTTATGATTATTATCCATATCTGATACTTTTGTTTTTTCATGATGAACATCTAAAACCACTTCATCATTTTCTCCACAAACTTCACAAAAAGCTTGTCCAAATTCTACTTTAAAAGAATTTAGTTTTGCTTTTCTTATTTTTGCATTTCTTTCTTTTATTTTTATCACTCTCTCCTTAGTATTTCCTTCTAAGAACTCTTTTTCTGAATCTATCTCTATATAATTTATTTCTTCATCATTTGTAAGTATTTCTTTTGATTCTACATTAACATCTATACTTTCAATATTATTAATCCAATCTATCCATTCTTTTGGAGCATATAAACTTTCATAACTTATACCTTTCTTTAAATCATCTAACCATCTTCTATCAACAACTTTAGTATCTAATATAGTAAAATAGGCTACATAATTTTTTACTATTCCATTTTCTTTTTCAATATCAACTTCAAGTAAGTTATCTTTTACATCTTTATGCCCTGGTACTAAAAGACCTATAAATTTAACGTTCCTTCCCTCTTCTTGAGTAAACATGAAAAATGGTGGTATATCTTTTCTATTTCCAGATTCTAGACTATCAAAAGTCTTTTTTAATATTAAATTACCTTTTTTACGTGTGTCATGTATATCTACATTAGTCTTTTTATTATCCCCATTGTATTTAACTAATTTATTCTCATAATTAATTTTATCAATCCATTCTTCTTTATTATTTTCAGCTGAATATAAAATAACATAATTAAGCTTCCCCTTAGACTTACCTACTTTTCTAAAGCCCCCGGAATTTTCACAACTCATTAACTTACTAATAACTTCGTCTGAAAGGTTACCTTTTGTTCCACCTTCATATATAAAATTTTTATATAAATCTGAAGTATATACATCTTCAAACTTAACTCTATTTTCCAATTTAACACCTTCTAATAATATTATTTTAACAAAACCTTATATGTTAAAATTATCATATTAATCAAATTATTTCAAACAAATATAAAAATAAAGAGCATACTAAATCAATAGTATGCTCTTAAAACTAATCTTCTAATTCAAATATTCTATCTAATTTTCTACCCATTCTTTCAATTAATCCAACAACCAATGCATTTCCCATACAAAAATATCTAAACTTCTGAGTCATTCCTGTATTAGTCCATTCATCATCAAAGCCATTTAATCTTTCACACTCTACTGGTGTTAATACTCTTAATCTATTAGTTTGTGGATCCTTTACTACATGAGTACTTCTATTTACACTAGCTTCACTTGTAAGCATTGTTCTTGCAGGCAACTCTAAGTTATCTGGAAATCCAACAGCTCCCTCTCTATAGATATACTCAAAGCCTTCTTTAGTTGTTCTAGGCTCTGCCTTAGCACCCTTCATATAAGTCCATCTATCTAATTCTTCACCTAAATAAAACTCTTCACTTACATCCTTTTGAAGTATTTCACCAAGTGTAACTGGTTCTTGACTTTGTGGTGTATATCTAGTTGTGTAAATTCTATCATTTATTAATGTTCCTGCTTCTTGGAAACCAAATGAAAAATGATTTGATACCTCAAGTATATCTTGATTTAATACTTTTTCATCTTCACTATATATAGTTTCTATAGGAAATGGTTCTGCAAAGAATCCATTTTCTTTTATGTAAGCTTCCATGAAGCCCTCATTTTCTAATCCTTGAGTTACTCTTTCACAATAATTAGTATCATGTTTATAAGCAAATATAAATACTCTTCTTCTTCTTTGAGAGAATCCATAATCTGCCGCATTTATAACTCTCCACTCAACATTGTATCCTAAATCTCTAAAACAAGTTAACATTACTCCAAAATCTCTTCCCCTTTGCTTTGCAGGAGATTTTAGTAATCTATCAACATTCTCTAAAAGTACAAATGGTGGCATGTCTCTTTCTAGAAACTTTCTTATCTCCCACCATAAAACTCCTTTTTTCCCTTCTATTCCTTTTGACTTCGTAGCAGCTACTGAATAATCTTGGCATGGAAAACCACCTACAAGTAAATTATACTTTGGAAGTCCAAAAGCCTCTGGATTTTCATTTACTAAAGCTATATCTTCATTAACAGCATTTGTCTTTGGAAAATGCTTTGCATAACACTCAAATGCATGCTGTACCTTTCTTGAAGGTTCCCATTGATTCGCCCAAAGAACCTCCCAGTCTGCTGATGCTTTACTTAATCCAAGGTGGAATCCACCAACACCTGCAAACAGTTCACATACAGTTTTTTCTATCGCCATTATATGCACCTCAATCTAATTCGTCTCTTTGTTACTAATTAATTATACATAACATTTTGATAAATTCAAAGTGAAACTTACTCTTCTTTAATTATGTTAATATTGGTAAAAACTTATTCAAAGTATCTCTTAAGATAATATTTATACATTATTTTCTTTTAAAACAATTTAATCATTATATTTACCTATAATTAATTTAATTTCAAAATAATTCTATAGTATAATATGGTTAGAATTACTATTTAAATATGAATTACCAAAAGATTATTATATCTTTTTAACATATTAACAAGGAGATTATTATGTCAACAAAATTATATGATGAAACCAATCCTATAAGTATAGAAAATTATGCTCAAAAACTTATAGGCAAAACATTTAATGATGTTTTAAACGATTATACAAAATATGAATCTGAACTTTTAATCAGTGAAGAAAAAGAAGAATATGCAGAAAATCATGAAAACAAAAAAAGAAAAGGTGGATTAGGTGACCTTATAGAAGAATGTTACTTCCATTATAAATGTAATAATGATTCTAGACCTGATTTTCCTGATGCAGGGGTAGAACTTAAGGTAACACCTTATAAAATAAACAAAAATAAAACTCTTTCAGCTAAGGAACGTTTAATAATAACTATGATTGATTATTTCAAAGTTGTTGAAGAAAACTTTGAAGATAGTCATCTTTGGAATAAGTCTCAACTTATATTACTTATTTACTACCTATATTCTAAGGATATAGAAAATAGATTAGATTATAAAATAAACTATGCTAAGCTATTTACTCCACCTAAAGAAGATTTAGAAATAATAAAAAATGACTTCAAAATAATTGTAGATAAAATAAAAGCAGGTAAAGCTCATGAACTTTCAGAAGGAGATACAATGTATCTTGGTGCTGCTACTAAATCAGCCTCTTCTTCTGATAGACGTGGACAACCTTTTTCAGATATTCCTGCTAAACCTAGAGCCTTTTCATTTAAAACATCTTATATGACTTATGTACTTAATAACTTCATAGTTCCAAATAAGACAACCTATGAGCCAATTATTAAAGATGCTAGTGAACTTAAATTTAATACTTTTGAAGAAATAATAATAGATAAAATAAACTCCTATGCAGGAAAAACTGATGAGGAGCTTTGCAAAATATTTGATAAAGAATATAAAAACAATAAGGCTCAATGGATTGACCTAGCCTACCGTATGCTAGGTATAAAGTCTAACAAAGCAGAAGAATTTGAAAAAGCTAATATAACCGTAAAAGCATTACGCATTGACTATAAAGATAAAATAGTTGAAAGCAGTCCCCTACCTACATTTAAATTTAAAGAACTTGTAGAAGAAACTTGGGAAGAATCAAAATTATTTAACTATCTTGATCAGCAAAAATTTTTATTTGTAGTTTATAAAAAAGATGGTGATAAATATGTTCTAAAAGGAGCTCAGCTTTGGAATATACCTTATGCTGATTTAAACACCACTGTACGCGAAGGTTGGGAAAACATAAGAAACGTAATAATAGATGGAGTAAAATTCACTCCTAAAACTGATAAAAATGGCAAAGTAATAATAAAGAATACGCTACCCAAAAAATCTGCAAATAAAATTATTCACATAAGATCACACTCTAAAAAAAGTGCTTATAGATTTGAAGATGGTACTGAAATTGGAAATGTTTCAAGGGATGCTAATGAGTTACCAGATGGAAGATATATGACAAACCAAAGCTTTTGGCTAAATAATACTTATGTTTTAAGTCAGTTGAATAAAGACTTATTAGATTAAATTAAATAAATATAATTTAAAATATAATAATAAAAACAAACTAAAAAAATCCACCAGTCTAACTGGTGGTATTTTTTATTAAGTTTCTTCTAGTATGTATCTTAATTTCTTAAAGCATTGATATTCCTTACTTCTTAGTGAAGATTAAAATTTAAGGCCATTCCTTCAAACTACTCTATCTTCTCCTCACCAAGCCCATCAACATATTCCTTAGCTTCCTTTAGGCCAAGTCCTGTAATTTCTCTGCATCTCCTTACAGCTTCAACATTCTTCCCTTCTGAAACTAGTCTCTTTAATTCCTCTTTTTCTTCCTTTGTTACAATTTCAATTGCTCCAAACTTTTCAGCAATCTTATCTAAAGTAATCCTCATATGCTTAAGATCATTTCTCATTTGACTAATAACACTAACTAAAATCATCAGCATACAAGCACCTATAATTATCCATACACTATTGATATTAAACTCCATATTTAACCCCTCCTACATTTTAAACCTTCTTCATATTACTAGAGCCATAGGCATTTTCAGCCTCTCTATATAACTTCTTATAACCTGAACCAACCTCATTTTTCTGCAATATATTTGAAAGTAGCCATGTATTCTCAATATACACAAACTTCCAATACTCAAAGTCACTTCTGCTATAATTATCATTTCCCTCTATTACTCTTCTTTTCCCCTTTGTATTAACTATGTAATCCCTCATAGAAAAATTAACCTCAATCCAAATAAATCCCCATTGCTTTTCATCTCCCTCAAAGAGACTTATTATTCTACACCCATTAAACTGAATATCCTCTAAAACATTTTTCTTATTTTCACTTTTAAGCTCCTCTAAAACCTTACGATGCTTATTATATAATGAAGTTGTAAGTAAACTCTCCACCCTTTCATATTCATCATCATTCCAAGCATACTGAATACTATAAAAGGTATCTTCCACAACAGACTTTATATAATTAATATTCCAGTAAGGATCCTTTAAGGCTAACTCCTTTAGCTTATCACTTTTGCGCTTAACCACTTTACTATACCTATCCATCTCAACAAACATTAAAACTACCCCTCCAGACAGCAAGAAAAAAGCTACTGATCCAAAAAGGAGTTTATGTTTCATAATAAATTTAAAATCAAAGGCACTGGCCCCATCTTTTCCACCACCACTTTCACTTGATGAGGCATAGCCACCGCCTGCACCTCCACCACCACCTCCACCGCCTCCTCCTGCTCTTGCATAAATAGGCTGTGAAGGTACTATTAGTAATAATATAAATAAAATTTCTATAATTCTTCTTAAAAACTTTTTATCTCTCATTAACCTCTTCCTTTTCCTACCTTAATATTATCCTTTGCTATGGCCATAAACCTTTGAACATCTCCAGAAATTATATTGCATATCTTAACAACTTCTCCATTTACATTCATAACTATAGATTTCCTCAGTATTCCTTCCCTTTCTTCAATAGAAGAAATATCTTCATATAAAAAGCTTTCTGTATGCTTCAAACCTAAATTTAACTCATAAAAAAACACTCTTTTATTTGTTGCAATGAGTATCCCTGGTCTATATCCTCTTCTGCATACAAAAGTTAAAAGAGAACACTTCAAATAACATAATGGTCTTTCATCATAATCAAGTTTCTTAATTGCTTCATTATAAAATTTACTCATTAAAAATCACCCCATAAAACCCCAGAATGTTACTAATATTATATAACAAAACTGTTAATATTTTAAATTTATTACTCTTTATTCTTCTAAACCTTCCCTATAAAATTTTTATAAAATTTTTAATTATATACTTATTTAAGGGAAGAAAATAACTCATATATGTAAGATAAAGCTTTATAACTTTTTTTCAATTATACACTTACTTTAAAAAATCTAACTAAAATCCCCTTAATCTTAAAGCATAATCTATTAACACCTTATTGATCCACATATACAAACCATCTCAATCCTCCCTAAAGTTTCAATCACACTAAATTATTATTCATCATAGTTTATTATATATGGACAGTACTGTTAATTAATAAAAGCCCTAAACTTCTTTCATAAAAAATAATCTTAGATTAAGCCTTAGGAGGGAATAAAGGTGAAATTACATGAAGCTAAAATATTATCAACTGTTAAGGTCATTGACATAAAGGCACAGGGAGAACTAAGGAGAAGATTTTTTGACCTAGGAATAATAGAAGGAACAGATATAAAAGTTTTATATGCTGGTCCCTTTGGTGACCCTAGGGCCTATTTAATAAGAGGAACTGTAATAGCCATAAGGGAAGAAGAATGTGAAGAGATAGAAGTAATTTAATAGTAGGAGAAAAAGATATGAGTTTAAACAAAAATTCTACTGGAATTAGCTTATTATCTAAAGACAAATCAAGAGGAAACACCAAGGAAGACTATGTTGTAGCATTAGCAGGAAACCCCAATGTAGGTAAAAGTACAGTTTTTAATGCTCTAACTGGTTTAAATCAACATACTGGAAACTGGCCTGGAAAAACAGTAGCTAAGGCAGAAGGATACTATGAATTTAAGGATTCAACCATAAAGATAGTAGATTTACCTGGAACATACTCATTGCTATCAAATTCAGAAGAAGAAGAAATCGCAAGGGATTATATATGCTTTAATGATCCAGATATAGTGGTTGTTGTGGCTGATGCAACTTCCCTAGAAAGGAACCTAAACCTTTTTATACAAATATCTGAAATAACAGAAAAGGCAATCCTCTGCGTGAACTTAACTGATGAAGCAGAAAAAAATAACATAAAAATAGATTTAGATTTGTTATCAAAGGAACTAAACGCAAACCTTGTTTCCTCCTCTGCTAGAAATGGAGTCGGCATAGAAGAATTAAAAGAAGCCATCTTTAAAGAAATCACCCTAAAAGTTTCCAAAAAAAATGCAATAAATTATGATTCCCCTATAGAAAAAGCAATAGAAGAAATAGAAATCATACTAGATGAAACCCTTGAAGTTCCTAAAAGAAAGAAAAGATGGATAGCCCTTAGAATTCTAGAAGGAAATACAAGCATCTTAAAATCCTTATACAATAAATATAATATTCAAGAAAAGTATATAAATATGATAAGTAAAATAAAATATGAGCTTAATAAAAATTATAAGGATGAATTAGTAGAAGATATAATCATAAAATGCATAATAAAAGAAGCTGAAAGAATAGGAAATAAGGTTGTTAAAGGTGGAGAAGAATATACTGACTTCCAGAGAAAAATAGATAAAATACTTGTGTCAAAATCAACAGGAATACCTATTATGATAATGACCCTATTAGTTGTCTTGTGGATAACCATAACCTTAGCAAATTACCCATCTGAAATGCTTGCTAATATGTTCGCCCATGGAGAAATTTACATTAGAGACTTCTTCTCTGGACTAAACTTACCTTCTTGGATATCAGGAATATTAATAGACGGCATTTATGTTACCTTAGCTTGGGTAATTTCAGTAATGCTACCTCCTATGGCAATTTTCTTCCCTATGTTCACTCTCTTAGAGGACTTAGGATATTTGCCAAGAATAGCATTTAACCTAGATAAATGCTTTAAAAAATGCTGTGCCTGTGGTAAACAAGCCCTTACCATGTGTATGGGACTTGGATGCAATGCAGCAGGAATCATAGGATGTAGAATAATTAACTCTCCTAGAGAAAGGATTATAGCTATATTAACCAATGCCTTTATGCCTTGTAATGGAAGATTTCCTATGCTAATTTCCATAGCAGCCATATTTATAGGTGGAATATCTGTAGGAATAAAAGAAAGCTTTATATCAGCTCTTACAGTAACTGTAGTTATAATTTTAGGAGTCTTAATGACATTACTAGTATCAAAAATCCTATCAAAGACAATACTAAAAGGAATGCCTTCAAACTTTATATTAGAACTACCTCCATATAGAAAACCTCAAGTAGGAAAGGTCATAGTAAGATCAATATTTGATAGAACTCTATATGTCTTAGGTAGAGCCATAGCAATTGCAGCTCCAGCAGGGGCAGTTATATGGATATTCTCTAATATAATGATTGGTGATGCTTCAATCCTAACAATATGTGCTAACTATTTAAGCCCACTTGCTAATGCCATAGGGGTAGATGGATATATATTAATGGCCTTTATCTTAGGATTACCAGCAAATGAAATAGTAATGCCTATAATAATAATGAGCTATTTAAGAGCCACCACAATGTTAGAATTAGATAACCTTTATGAGCTTAAAGAATTATTAGTTGCTAATGGATGGACAATCCTAACTGCAATTAATGTTATGATACTATGCCTAATGCACTATCCTTGTGGTACAACCCTCTGGACAATCAAAAAGGAAACCAAGAGCTTTAAATGGACAGCCCTAAGCTTCCTAATCCCAACAGTGGCAGGCATAGTTATTTGTTTCATCACCACTCAGCTTTGGAGGCTCTTTGCCTAAAAAACTAAAAAATCCAAATTTAATAAAAAAAGCTTAAAACTCAAGAATTAAAAAACCATAAAAAATTAAAACCATAAAACCTCAAAAGGTTAAAATTCTAAAAACTTACTTTTAAATTAGAGCTTTGCTTTAAACCCTAAAAACTTTACTTTCAAGTTTAAGACCTTTCTTGAAACTCTAAAGCTTGCTTTTAAATTTAATACTTTACTTTCAATCTTAAAGCTCTGCTTGAAAGTTAAAAACTATATTTAAAATTGATACCCTCTTTCAAGCAAATGCTCTTTTTCAAATTAAAACTAAAAAATTAACACAAAAGTGGACAATTAACTTGTCCACTTTATTTTCTTTCATACTTCTCTGCAACAAATTGCTCTACCTCCTCAAAAGTAACCTGTCCACTTTCATATGGAATCATGCCTACTATATCTTATATAATAGAAATATGTAGGATTAAGGTATTTTGCTGTTTTAGGAGGTGAAAATATTGAAATCATCATTACAAATATTAGTACCAATATTTATGGCATTATTCATTATGGGTTTCTTTGATAAAAAGAAAAAGGACAAAAAACATTAGAATTATTTATTTTTACTATTTAAATAAAAAAACTACCTAAGTAGAATTTATTATTATAGTTTTATATTATATTTAATTATAAACCTTATTTTAAAAAAAACTTATTTTAAAGGGGATAGGTATTATGAATGTAGGTGTAGTAGCATGTTTAACTTTAGGCATATTTTTCTTAGTCTTTTCAATCTGTTTTGCTATTTTAAAGGAAAAAGGAGCAATCCTTGTTAGTGGATTCAACTCATTTTCCAAGGCTGAAAGAGAAAAATATGATCAAAAAAGAATAAGCCTAGATATGAGAAACTCTTTTTTCCTATGGGCAATGATTTTATTTATAGGTGCACTCTTATCCTATTTTGTAAGCCAATATTGTGCAATTATAGCCTTTATTATTTGGCTAATTCTCTTCTTTAAAGATGTCCATATTAGCGCAACAAAGGCCTTCGAAAAATATAAATTATAAATTTTACTTTTAAATGTATAAAATTCTTATTTCTGTCTATAATCAAGATATAAAACACCAATAAAAATTTTTAAAGTCATAAATTAACTTTTATAAAACCACAAGTTAACCTTATTTAGGTTGGTTTTATTGCTCCTAAAATGACCAAAGACTAGTTATTTTTTATTAACTAGTCTTTTTTATTGGTATCTATACTTTTCAATCCACTTTAAGAATTTAAACAGATATTTTCTATTAAAACTCTAAATGCATTTCTCTCTTTTTAATTTACTTTAATCATTAATCTTTTCTATTGTTTCATTTATTCTTTTATAAACTGAACATCCTTCTTTTCTGCTCATTTCAGGTTGTATTTCATATATACCTATAAATTCATACATTCCATTCTTCTTAGTAAATACCACTCTTTTTGCCCTATGCTTATCTATATTATCCTCAAGCATCTCTAAACTTTTGCTTAAATCTCCAATAAACTTTTCAAATATAAATTTCTTATTAGCTCTAAACTCATTTTTCCATGTACTGTTTTCATAAAACTTAGGAAACCATAAGGCATACTCCTCTTCAAAGGGCAAATTACAATATCCTCTTTGAAATCCTTTATAATTCTTCCCAAAGCTATTACAAACCTCATATATATATTTAAATCTTATGTTGCTATGAATATCTCCACAATTTCTTTTAATACCATACTTCACTGAATTTCCCACAAATATTCCCCCTTAATACACCATGATATTAACATAACTTTCTGTCTATTCCCATTGTAAAAACCCCTAATATACTTGTCTAATATTGTTTAGCCTTAGATCTATTTATAAAAAACCTTAAAATATAAAATCCTAAAATACAAGCTAATACTCTTAATACAGTTAAATCAAAATTAAAATGTCTAGGATAAAATATTAAACTAAAAAACAAAATAAATACTATAAATATCTTTAAGTTTGCTTTTAATGAATTGCATTTGTTTATTACTATAGGAATTAATATACCAAAAGGAATAAATAACATTAATATAAAGGACTGATCTAATATGTAAAGTTCTTCGTATATAGGCCCTTTATAGTTCATAAGATGTTTTACCAAATTAATTGAAAATCTAAAAGGAATATAGCTTGATTCCAAAAGATCACTACCCATACCAGCGGTGTGAGAAATACACTTTATTAAAAATCCAGAGTAAATTACTACAAATATAGTAGCTAGTATTCTATTAAGAGTCAAATACTTCTTAATTGAACTTTCTTTTATTGATTTAATAAGCTCATCTAATTCTATTGAATCCAATGCTTTTTTCTGCGCCTCTTCCTCTGAAAATCCTTCCTCTAAGAAGTCTTTTTTCATCTCTTCAGCATTATCAAGTAGTTGCATTTTTAACTCTTCCAATTCCTTTTGTGACATATCAAGTTTATTTAACTTATAGTCCAAAACCTCATTTAACCTCATCCTTCTCTCCTCCTAAAAACTTTTAATCAATTTTTCAATGAGCGAAAAATCTTTAAGCTTTAAGTCTAATTCTCTTTTTCCCTCTTCAGTAATCTCATAATATTTTCGCTTTTTCTTTGAATTTTCAAATTCAACAAAATAATGCTTAATTAATTCTTTCTCTTCTAATCTCTTCAAAGCTGGATATAATGTTCCTTCCCCAATTATCAAGGCATTTTCACTCAAATTTTTTATTGTCTTAGAAATTTCATATCCATACATAGCATTATTCTTTAATAAAGATAATAAAATTATTTCTAAAGAACCCTTTAATATCTCTCTGTCCAAGCCATCACCCCTTTTAGCATAAAATTAATAAACCTTAAGTTTATACTCTTTAATATTTAATCCTCATCAAATGAACCTTTAATAAAGATTTATTAAACTTACTACTTACAACTCTTACCTTTAAGAAAATTATTCTAAAGTAAAATATTCTCAAGTTAATTTTATCCAAATATACATCGCTTTACAATGTATTTTCCAAGATTATTTCTCTTAAATTTTCCTTATGACTAAATAAATTTTATTCAATTTATATATTATTGAAATTATAAGTCATAAATTCTGTATAATAAAAACATAAACTATTGGACAAGTTTATTTAATTTCACAAAAAATATAATCTTTACAAAGGAGGAATTTTAATGTCTAAAAATCAAATTGAACTTATAACAGCATTAATTTTATTGTCATTATATTTAATCGCTCTTATAGTATTAAGGTTTGGATTTAAAATCAAAAGAAATCTAAAACTAGAAGGTAAAATAAGAAAAACCTTACCAAAGGCCTACAGCTATATCTATATATTTTTATTAATTGTAGGCTTTGCAGAATATGTATTTTTAAAAGGGAAAATAAACTTACTTTTAATAGTACTTTTAGGTGATCAACTAGTATTATCAAGTAGACTTTTAAAAGAAACTAAAAATTCAAAGGAAAAATACTATGACTATTTTTCCATAGGCTTTAGCTCAATAGCTATAATTTTATTAATAATAAACATGATATTTTTTTAGGAAATAAAAGACCTTTATAAGATTTATAAATATTTATAAATTTTATGTTTTTCTAAGCTTAATTGGGTTAATTTTATTTTGGGAGGTATAATTTATGAAGAAAAAAACAGCAGAATATATTAATGTGCTAGGAAGGTTTTGTGGAAAAAGAGATATTCCTTCTTTAAGAAAAGAAGAACTAAAAAAGAAGTATGACATAGATCAAGCTGATGTAATGGTACTCTTTGGTGGAAGCATAATCTGTGGGGGTGACCTTTTAGCAGAAGGAATTAAAAATAATATTGCCAAAAAGTATGTAATTGTTGGAGGTGCTGGTCATACAACAGAAGTATTGCGTAAGAAAATGCATTCTCAACTTCCAAATGTAGACACATCAAAATTAACAGAGGCTGAAATTTTTGATGAATACTTAAAATATAAATATAACTTAAAAGCAGATTTATTAGAATGCAATTCTACAAACTGTGGTAATAATATTACATATCTTTTAGAACTATTAAAGGAGAATAACATTGAGTTTAATAGCATAATAATCATGCAAGATGCAACTATGCAGCACCGCATGGAAGCTGGACTTCGTAAATATGTTTCTAGTGATATTAAGATTATAAACTTTGCTACCTATGATGCAAAAGTAATCCTTAAAGATGGTGAACTTGCTTATGAAAATGATATTTTAGGAATGTGGGACATTAACCATTATATAACTCTTCTAATGGGTGAAATCCCAAGGCTTTCTGATAATTCAGATGGATATGGACCTAAAGGGAAAGATTTTATTGCCCATGTTTCTATATCTGATGAGGTTAATCTAGCATTTTCAGAATTGAAAAAAGAATTCTCAGGAATGGTTCGTACTGCAAACCCATTATACGCTTCCAAAAATTAAACAAACTCTAACAAGTGTATTACTAGTTTATAGTTTCATTTCATATTTAAAGGATTTTACGATCAGAGAAGCAATTTATATAACATCTGTTAAATACTTGAAATTGAACCCTTATATATTATATACTCAAATAAATGAATAACTGTAAAATATTGTGTAAATAATAAATAACTATGAAATATATTTTTGGGTATAAAAGGGAGGTAGCAATAATGAAAATAGTTTTTATGGGGACTCCTGATTTTGCAGTTCCCTCATTGAAGAAAATGATAGAGAAATTTAATGTAAGTGCCATTGTAACACAACCTGATAAGCCAAGTGGAAGGGGTAAAAAGGTATCAATTTCACCAATCAAAGAGGTCGGACTATCTAATGAAATTCCAATTTTTCAGCCCGAAAAAATAAGAACAGACTCTGTAATTATTAATAAATTAAAAGAAATAGAACCTGATTTTATTATTGTTGTAGCATATGGTCAAATATTAACTAAGGAGATACTTGATATACCAAGACTAGGATGTATTTGTCTACATGCCTCTCTCCTTCCAATGTATAGGGGATCAGCACCAATAAATTGGTGTTTAATAAATGGAGAAACAAAAACTGGAAATACAACCATACTAATGGATACTGGTATAGATACAGGTGATATGCTCATGAGAAGTGAAGTTGAAATATCTGAATCTATGACAGCAGGAGAATTATATAATTTATTAAAAATAAACGGTGCTGAACTGTTAGAAGAAACAATAAATGGAATTATAACAGGTAAAATTTGTGGGGTAAAACAGCCTAATGATGGAAGTTCTTATGTAAAGATGTTAAACAAAGAAATGGCAAAGATTAATTGGAATGACAGTAGTACTAACATACATAATTTAATAAGAGGATTAAGTTCTTGGCCATATAAAAATATAAACTCATGGCCAACTGCTTACACTTACTATAAAGATATTCCATTTAAAATATTCAAATCTAAGTCATTAGAAGCAAATATTATTGACCCGCCTGGTTATATAATAGATGCAAATGATGAAGGAATTAAAGTGGCTACCAAGAACGGTATTCTGATTATAGAAATATTACAGTTTCCAGGTGGAAAACCTCTTGATGTAAAAGAATTTTTAAAAGGAAATAAAATAGAAAAAGGCGTCATATTATCATAAGCATAATTAATAAGCTATATAAGACTAAAATATTATTATTGCTTAGTAATATTCTTAATAAGAATACAATATTATGATTGTTGATTCGTAATATTCTTAAGCGGTAGAAGGGTGAGAAAATGTACATTAAGGGAACTTGTTAAAAGTTCCCTTAAAAAATTACATACTATCAACACTATTCTTAAACATAGCTAGAAATAAAACTCCAACGTATAATCTAATTCCTTAACTAAACCAACTTTATTGTATAAAAATAACCTGAAAATTAAACTTATAAATATATTATGAGAGTTACTGAATTTTAAGTTCAAGTCTAAATTTTAACTTTAGTTCTTGTTTAACTTTAGTTCTTCAACTTTCCTCGATTCTTCAACTTTACTTTGATATTGAACTTTACTTGATATTAAACTCACTAATAGAACTTTAGTCTCATTATAATCATTAGAAATCACTTACTTCGAATAATTTGCTAAAAATAAGAACTCCTTTTGCTTAAACAACTTCTCTTGTTATCACAAATTGCTCTACTTAACAACTTAAATTCTAAGACTTATTCAGATCCTCTCTTCTACTATTTATAAGTTTTATATTAAAGTTTTGATAAAGCACCTTTTATTAAACCTCAATTCTAAAATGTTATTTTAAAAGAGCATTTTTTAAGCCAAGTAGGATTAACTCCTATTTTCTTACCTATTTTTTCACTAATTCCAAATGAATTATCTATTTCTAAGATATAAGAAGTCTCTCCTTTGCTTAAAGAATTTTCCTCTAAACCTTCCTTCTCTCCTCTTTTATTAGAAGCCTTAAGTTCCTGAACCTTATTAATTAAACCTTCAAAATACTCTATCCACAGAAATTCATTTTTACCATTTAAAATTCCACTTTCTAAAATATTTCTTGCTTTATCTTCCTTAAAAGATTTCTCTCCAGATTCCTCCAAAGGGTTACTGTCCCTTTCTTTGTTTAAACCATTAGCATCTTTCATCCCCTGATTAGCTTCATAATCCCTTGTATCATTTTCACTCCACTTAATCTCTAAAGTCTTATATCCCTTTAGTTCTACTTTTCCCTCATCATTAAGATTCATTTCCTCAAGAACTATATTAGTATAGGATGAAAAGTCATTTCCCTCTTCAACCTCTATCTTTAAAGAATTTATATTAAGCTCATAATGCAAGTAATTTGCTATCTCTTCTAATTGCTCTCTAACTATATACTCATGAAACTTACTAGCCTCTAAAAGATAATTTTCTCTCTCTTTCTTAGGATGACTTATGTAATATTTCTTCTTTGCCACCCATCTATCCCCCAAAGGATTATAAAACTTCTCAAGTTCCTCTTCCTTATCTATAAAATAAAGATTTCCCTCCAAATAAAAGTCCTCTATTCCTCTCATTAAGTTGCCAATTGAATAAAAAGAATTAGTTTTTCCTCCTATAGGAAAATTAGTCCTCTTATCACTACTAAAATTTCTTCCTGTTATTCCTGTATTAATTTTGTATATTCTAACATCCATTCTCTAATCCTCACCTTAATGTTTTATCTTTTAAGTTTAAAATAATTACCTTTTCATGTAATTAAAACGCTTTCTTTAAATATATCATGTGAATTAATTACTTTCCACCTTCATAAATTGATTTATAATAATTATCTAAAAAAATTCTTAACACTATTTAATTTCTCATTGTTTAAAACTTCCTTATAGAAATCTTGTTTTTTAACATCTTATCTTTAGTAATAATTAAAATTTTAAAAAAGCCATTATTAGCCTTTAACTTTTAATATAGTTTTGAATAATGGTTTTATTCTTAATTAATTGGAGATAATAAGTCTATTTACTCAAATTTTTAAAAATGATTTAAATTTATGAATGTGATAAAATAATAATATTACTCAAAAAAAGAACTTTGAAAGGAGAACATAAATGAAACCAGAAGAATTACTAAAAGAAGCTAATTTACTTCAAGAAACTATTGTTTCAAACAGAAGATATTTACACTCACATGCTGAGACAGGATTTGATTTAAAAAACACTCTTGCCTTTGTAAAAAAAGAGTTAATTGATATGGGCTATGAGCCAATAGAATGTGGAAAAGCAGGACTTATTGCTTTAGCAGGTGGAAAAAAGGAAGGAAAGGTTTTCTTAATCAGAGGTGACATGGATGCCTTACCAATTAAAGAGGAATCAGATGTTGAGTTTTCTTGCCAAAGTGGAAAAATGCATGCCTGTGGCCATGATATGCACACATCTATGATGCTTGGTGCTGCAAGATTATTAAAAAAACATGAGGATGAAATTGAAGGAACTGTTAAACTTATGTTCCAACCTGCTGAAGAAATTTTTGAAGGTTCTAAGGATATGATTAAAGCAGGAGTATTAGAAAATCCAAAGGTTGATCAGGCACTAATGATTCATGTAATGGCAGGAATGCCTTTTAATGCAGGTACTGTTATTGTTCCTGTACCTGGAATTGGTGCTCCAGCTGCTGATTATTTTGAAATAAAGGTTCAAGGAAAAGGATGTCATGGTTCTATGCCTAACACTGGAGTTGACCCACTTAATGTAGCTGCTCACATTCTAATTGCATTACAAGAAATTCATGCTAGAGAACTTGCCATAAGCGATCAAGCAATTTTAACAATTGGAACAATGAATGCTGGTATTGCTGCCAATGTAATCCCTGACACAGCTACTATGGGAGGAACTATTCGTACTTTTGATGAAGAAACACGCTCATTTATAAAAGAAAGAATTGAAGAAATTACAGAATGTACTGCAAAATCCTTTAGAGCTTCAGCTGAGGTAATCTGGGGAAGTGGATGCCCAACCTTAGTTAACGATAAAGACTTAACTATATGCTCTGAAAAATACATAAAAGAACTTTTAGGGGAAGATAAAACATTCTCTGTTGCCAAACTAAATGCCATGGCTGGAAATCAAAAATCTGCTAAAACATCTGGTTCAGAAGACTTTGCTTACATAAGCCAAAAAATCCCTGCTATCATGTTAGTTTTAGCTGCTGGAACCCCAGACAAAGGATATCCATACCCACAACACCACCCAATGGTTAAATTTGATGAAGAAGTTTTATCAAGTGGTAGTGCAGTTTACGCCTACACAGCAATGCGTTGGCTTCAAGACCATAAGTAAACTTAATTACAAACCTATTTTTGAAGAATTTGATAATATACTTAGATAAAAAAGTAAGCTTAAAAACTTTCTTCAAAAACTTCCCCAAAACATAAACAAAATAAAAAACATAAAAAGTTATAGACTATAAATTAAAAATTTATAGTCTATAACTTGCAATCTCTAACTTTATAATTTAATACTCTATATTATGTATCTAACTGAAATTTAAGTTCCAGTTATAGCCTTTGTTATTAAATGATATATTTTAAAATCACACTAATTATAACAAGTTATTTCTAATTCATTATAGCCTTATCAATAAACTCACCTGCATTTTTTACTATGTCAAAAGGCTCATACTCTTTCCACATTTCTAAGTTAGATAATAAAACTACCTGCTTACTTTGACTATCTAATTTATAGTTTAATAAATCATCTATAATATCTATTTCCTTTGAATCTTCTGATGCATATACTACTGAACCAACAGAATTAAAATCTTTTACTAATATATAATACATTTATTAAATTCCTCCTTAAAATCTTCTTCTGTCATAATTATATTTTTATCATATAACTCTCTTAACTTAATTCCTATACTATTATCTTTGTATTTATAAACATACTTATGAAGCCACATATTAAATATATAATCTCTTTCTGTAAAGAATTGAACTTCTATAGGGTTTATATCCATAAAGTCCTACTTTCCTTAATTATTTAATATATTTTATAAGTATATCATATTATTACTATTTCTTATAAATATATTCTTCTAATCACTTCTACTTCAATTCCAATTACACCATACTTAGCTATATCTTCTTTTGAGTAATATTGTTCCATATCAGTATAATGTGCAATCTCATCTTCCCTATAGCCAAGTTTTACTTTATTGAATTCTTTATATAATTCTTCAAAATTATTGTACTTATAAATCTCTATTACCTTAACCTCTAATTGTTTATTAGGATTCATGGTGCTTATAAAATTTATATAATCACCTTTTGAAATTTTCTTTCTCTTTTCATCATATAATCGCATTTCAATTGTTTTTGTACCAATTTCTATCATTTCAAATGAATCTGGACTTAAATTCATAACATGCCTCTTCACTTTACCATCCCCTTGAGCTTAAATTATATTTAATCTTAATAATTTTATATATTCTCTTTTTCCACTTCATACTTAACTTTTTTAATATAATCTAGTATGTTCTATATTAAATATAATCCATCCAAAATTCTCTTACAATATTTAACTTAAAATCAATGAAGTTATAAAACTAAAATACACTTAAAATAATTTAAAACTAAATTCTATATTTTAATAATATTTGAATATAATGTTAAATAATGTTAAAATATTTCATATAAAAGAATTCAAAGGAGGGATTTTGTGACTTTATCTAAAAATAAAACACTAGAACTTACGAAAAGTATTTTCTCATTAATATTTATTTATATAGGAATAAAATTTTTAGCTTCTATTATTCTTATTCCATTTGCCATAGTATTAGATCTAATATTTAAAGTAAATTTGTTGGGAAATCAGTATGATAGTATTTTAAATCTTATATTAAATTGCACCGATCAAGTTTTAGGAATATATTTCTTTACTAAAATCTATAGAAAAAAGGAATTCAATGTACCAAAGATTAATAATCATATGTCCTTAAAAACCCTTGGAAAATATGCTTTAATTTCTCTCGGTGTTAGTGGAATATCAAATTTATGGATTTTTCTTATGCAATTTCTATCAACCTACTCCCCTACTATTAAAAGCAGCTTAGAAAGTTTTATTCAGCATGATGAAATATTTAACGCTAATCCTATTCTTGCTTTTATATCAGTGGCAATACTTGCTCCAATTGTTGAGGAAATTATTTTTAGGGGAATAATCTTTAACGAAGCTGCTAAATATAAAGGCGGTGCCTTTCCAATAATTATATCTGCATTATTATTTGGATTAGCTCATATGCAACCAATACAAATTGTATATGCTTTTATAGTTGGACTTATTTTTGGATTTGTATATAGTAAAACTCATTCACTTCCTATTGTAATGTTTTTACATATGCTAAATAATTTACTTACCCTTTTCCCTGAACCATTTTCAACATTTATTTCTATAATACAAATACTTTGCATAATTCCAATGATATATTTATTAAGAAAACTCTACAAAGAAAGTAAAGTCTAAGCCCCTAAAAGACAATATTACTAGTTAAATTTCAAAGAATTCAAAATAAAAACTATATTCTAAATTCTCTTCAAAACAAAATATTCATAAAGATCAAGTTTTTATAGGTTAGATTTTTGTAATAATCTCTTGCCTATAAAAACCCTTAACTTCCCTAACCTTATATCTTCTTACTATCTACATAAAAATATTTTATTTACTACTATATTTTAAAACCATTAATTAAAAGAAACCCACTCTACCTCAACTTCCATTGACTCATATTTATAAAAAAAGTGATTTAATATAAAATTAAACCACTTCTTTTCTTTATAAACTATATTATAAAATTCCTATTAAATTAATAACTTTCTTCTAAAAAAATTATATGTAATATATCTCTACTTCATATAATTATCTATTAAATAATAGCATCTTTCCTTACTTTCCTTTGCCACCTCTGAATTTACCATAAGAGGAGTAACTGAACCACATTCATATTGTTTCTTTATTTCAGCTATATTACTTTCTTTTTCTTTAATCCAAGCCATTTCACTCTTCTCAAGCTCTTTAGCCTTTTCTTTGCTTAAATTTTGTTTTAAGTAATCATAAATTTCATTTAACTCATTATCATATAATTTAGCTTGTTCACCACTTATACCATTCATTCCTGCTTGTGTTGATCCTCTATTACTATCATACTCTTTATCTAACTTCTCAGACTCATTATCTATCTTTTTCATCTTTTGAAGATACTCTGATTTTGCTTTTGTTAAGCTACTTTCATCCTTTGAATTCTCCTTTTTAGAAGCACTCTTACTCTCTTCCTTCTTAGAAGAATTACTTGCTCCTTTACTTTCCTTTTTATTAGAACTATCTACTTTAGCAGTCTCCTTAGTGCTGCTATCATTCTTACTATTATCTTCTTTCTTTTCACTCTCATCTTTATTTGTAGCTTCTTTATCCTTAGAATCAGCATCTTTAGCCTTTGCTTTATCTGCTTCCCCCTTATCCTTTGCCACATCAGAAGAATCTTTTGAACTAGCAGCCTCACTATTTTCTGAACTATTTACAGAAGCCCCCTCATTAGAACTATTTTTCTTATCTCCACAGCCAACTAAAACTCCTAAACTAAGTACCACAGCCAATAAACTAATTAAATAATTTCTCTTCTTCATATCATAACTCCTTTTAAAATGTATTTATTCCTTTTACTTTTTCAATTATATACCAATTACAAATATTAATTTCTTCCTTTAATTTTCTATTTAACCTTAAATCCCATGTATTTTTTTCTAATTTATAACAATAATTAACATATACTTAAAAATAGTTATTTTTTATTTATATTTTTTACAATATATCAAAATTCAACTTTACAATAACTGTAATATTAAATATAAAAAGGAATCTTCATGGTTTCTTAGAATTATAATAGCTATAAAGCAGAAATCTTCTAGTTTATGAGGATGGAATTAACAGTTAAAATAAATATATAAATATCTGTAAAGACATGATTAATATTTATAGATTATAGTATAACCTTATTGAGGTGATAAATTATGAAGTATTAATCAATAGACGAGTTTGCAAATAAAATAGGAAAACTATTTAAACACTTAGAAATTGTGATAAAAATGGAACTTTAAAGCCTTTCTATATAACTGAAGATGGTACTAGATATTATTTTCAAGAACACTTAATCATTTTTTAGGTTTAAAATCCAAAACTAAATAAAAAAACTATTGAAATTATTAATAATACTGAAAAAACAGAAGAATAATAATTAGTAGAAGATTTAATTTAAATAGTTGCTGTATTTAGTTGTAGACTTAAAGAAAAAGAACTAATAAAGCTAAAAAATGATTAAAGAGTTATTAGAAGATGATACTATCGAAAAAAGTTAGATTGTATCCAAGTGAAATACAAGAGAAAAAACTTTGGCAGTCAGTTGGTACTGCTAGATTTATATACAATTGGACACTTTCAAAACAAGAAGAAAATTATAAAAATGGTGGAAAATTTATATCTGATGTAATTTTAAGAAAGGAATTAACCAAGTTAAAGAAAAATGAATTAAATTGGTTAAATGAAGTATCTAATAATGTAGCTAAACAAGCTGTAAAAGATGCTTGTAATGCATATAAAAGATTCTTCAATAGATTATCAGATAAACCACGATTTAAGAGTAGAAAAAAGAGTAAAAAATCATTCTACAACGATAATATAAAGCTAAAAGTTAAAGAAAATAGATTAGTTAATATTGAAAAAGTTGGTTGGATAAAAACTAATGAACAACTACCTATTGGAGTTAAATATAGTAATCCTCGTATATCATATGATAACAAGTATTGGTATATCTCGGTAGGTATAGAACAAGAACAAATTAAAGAAGATTTAACAGATGTATCATTAGGAATAGACTTAGGCTTAAAGAACCTTGCAATATGCTCTGATGGTACAGTATTTAAAAATATAAATAAAAGTAATGTAGTTAGAAAAATCGAAAAGAGATTAAAAAGACTACAAAGACAAGTAAGTAGAAAGTATGAACAAAATAAAAAAGGAAAGGAATATGTCAAAACTAAAAATATTATAAAATTTGAAAAGCAGATACAACAAGTACACAGAAGATTGGCTAATATTAGAAATAATTATCTTCATAAAACTACAACAAGTATAGTGAAAACCAAGCCATATAGAGTTGTAATAGAAGATTTAAATATTAAAGGAATGATGAAAAATAAACATTTATCTGATGCTATAAGAAAACAAGGTTTCTATGAATTTAAAAGACAACTTGAGTATAAGTGCAAATTTATAGGAATTGAGTTAGTAGTCGCAGATAGATTTTATCCATCATCAAAGACTTGTAGTCAATGTGGAGAGATTAAGAAGGATTTAAAACTTAAAGATAGAGTTTATAACTGTAGTTGTGGTTTATCTATTGATAGAGATTTAAATGCAAGTATTAATCTTTCAAGATATAAATTAGCATAATATCACTAACAAGATAATGCTAATATGTAGGATGCGTTGTATCCGAATTTACGCCCTCGGAGAGTTATATCAAAGGAAGTAGATTACTATTTATAGTTTTCAAAATCTGACTCGTAGAACAGGGAATTAAACAAGATTTATAGATTTTTGGCAACGGTAATCTATGGATGATTTAATACTTAAGAGATGTAAATACTGTGACAAAACATATGAAGGAACAAGTGAAATCTGTTGCTGCTCTGAGACTTGCAATATTAAATACCAAAAATATATGAAACAAAGAGAAAAAACTGAAATTCCAGTAAAGATTTTTTCTATAATACTATTATTAATTTTCTTTATTAATATAATGTTTTTACCTAATAATCCTATATCAAAATATTTATTCATGGCTATTTCATTAATAGCACCTGCTTTAAATGTAATATTTCCCTTTGGAGAAGATAAGGGTTTGCAAAAAAGAGGTGTAAAAAAAACTAAAATACTTTTCAGAACTATTTGGGGAACTGTTCTAATTTATATATTAACTTACTACTTTTTAGAACAATTTTAAGTTAATATATTTATATGGAATAAAAAGGTTAGGAGAGTGGTAAAATGTCAAAAGTTAAATTTAATAAACTTCCTTTAGTTTATCCTATATCATCAGTATTAATAGGAACAGTTATAAATGATAAACCTAATTTGCAACTATAGGAAACTGTGGAATAATAAGCGTTAACCCTGCTGTTATCTATATATCAATGGAAAAGATTCATTATACAAATAAAGGCATAAGGGAAAATCAAGTGTTTAGTATCAATATACCTTCAGCAGATTTAGCTGAAAAAGTTGATTATTGCGGACTTGTTTCAGGAAATAACATTGATAAATCACAGGTTTTTAAGTGTTTTTATGAAAGTAATAATAAAATTCCACTGATTGAAGAATGTCCAATAAATATGGAATGTAAAGTAACAAAGATAATTGAAATTTATGATATGGAAGTATTTATTGGTGAAATAATAGAAACTTATGTTAACCAAGACTTACTTACAAATGGTTTTCCAGATACAAAGAAGATAAATCCACTTATTTACTCTATGGACAATAATTATTGGGAAATAGGTAACTTTATTGGAAATGCTTTTAACATAGGAAAAAATATTAAATAGTAATTCACAAAGTTTTTATATAAAAAATTATAGGTGGACAATCCACCTATAATTTGTTTAATGAATCAATACTAATCAATAAATAAAAAACTACACATTTTTTCTATTGCCATACTTATCAAAATTCTTCCTTAAAGCTCTCTCTGTAGGAAATATTGAAGCAACTAAAACTACCATCTGTACCACAATAAGTGTTCCGCCCCAGGTTCCTATAACCTGTTCACTTTTTCCAATGACAAAGAACATAATAATAAAAGATACCACAAACATAATAGATCCTATTTTAAGCCATAGCTTTCCACAATATTTATGTGCAAACTCCCAAGTATCCTTATTTTTCATAGACATTGAAGTTCTGTACCCAAATAAATAATTAATTTCCTTTGGCGCCTGTTTGCTAAAGTATTTACCAAAAATAATCATTATAAGTGGTATTAATAATTCCATAATCATCATAAAAATCCAAAATCCCATTTTCTCTCTCCCCTTTTAACCTAATTTATTCTTCAAGGTACTTTCTAACTATTTTATCTAAGGATTTTAAAGTTTCTTTCTCACTTTCAAGGTTTACTGCATAAACTCTAACTCTTTTATGCTCTTCCTCACCCAAGTACCAAGACTCTAAATATTCTCCATCTTCACCCTCTATTCTTTCATTATAAGGATAAAGAAGTATAACTGTACTTACATTCTTATATCTAGTAAGATAAGCATACATTTGATAAAGGTCTTCTCTCTTAACTCCATGCCTATTAAACTTACTAGATACACTCTTCCACTTTGTATCTATTATTACCCTCTCTATTCCACTCTTTTCAATTACTATATCAGGAATAAGTTTAAACACTCCTCTATTGGTTTCTTCCTTTACTAAAAGCTTATATTTTGCATGCTGCATATGAACAGTTTCTTCATAAAGAAGTTCCCTCAAAAGCTTTCCTATATAAATTTCAAAGATTTCATTCATCTTAAAAAGTATTGAATAAGCCTTATTTCCGCCTAAGTTTCCAAGAGCTGACTCTCCTAAAACAATCATCTTTCCTAAGGTAAAAGCATCCTCAAAGGGTTTATTCAACCTGTTAAAACTAAAATTATTCACATCATTTAAGGTAATACTTCTTTCATCAACTTCTCCTAAAATCATCTCTGAAATTCTTAAAAGCTTTAAGGTTTCTCTGTTTTTTATATTCTTCATGACTTCTTTTACAAAGAAACTTAATATCTTATTTAATTTATTATCCCTAGAGAATTCCTCAAATCTACAAAAAGCCTTTGAACTATGGGAAGCCAAGTTTTTAATCTGCTCCTGAACTCTTAAGCTTCCCTTTAAGGAATTTATATTCTCCTCAATATAAACATACTCCCCATAGACTCCTTTTCTAAGCTCTTTTTGAAGTTTTTTACTAAATAAATATGCCAGTATCTCATTTAGACTTTGCTTATATAACTTTAATGAACTGATTTCTGAATAATTAACCTTCAAAACTCCACACTTAGAAAGCATATTTAACAGGGCTTTTCTTTCAAGCTCTACACTATAATTTAGGCTTATTTTAGGAAGTATTTCTATGGAAACTGTTGAAAGTCTTATATATCCAACATAGTTTATAAACCTTAAGGTATCTCTTTCCCAAAGGATATTATCCATATCTAACTTTTTAGATATAGCATAATTATAAAGCTCATTAGCCTCTCTTCTGCTTATTATCTTTTCATAGCCATAGTTCCCATAAAAATCTTCTTCACCCTCATTAAAATCATCTCTGCTTTCATAAAAAGCTTTTCCAGAGTTCTTCTTAAGAAAGTCACTTTTATTTTTTAAAATCTCTTTTCCATAATCCTCTTTATAATAATTCTTTCCTCTATGATTATAGAAGTCATTAGAATTTTCATCACCTAAATTTAGCCTTTCTAAGTGATTTCTATCTTTTTCAGAGTCTTTTCTACTACCTAAATCCCCTTGTTCTCTTATTTTATCTAGTATAAAGTCATCTACAATCCTAAGGGATTCATAGCTTTCCTTAATAATTATATGCCTCATGGTCTATTCCTCATCTTCATAGATATTAAGAAAGGCCTCTTTTTCTGGATTCTCCACTATGGAATACTTATACTCTTCTCCATAAGAATCCACTCTCATTCCCTTAAAAAGTTTTCTTGTATCAATTCTACTCTTTTCTATGAATCTATTAGACCTTCCCTTTTTACAAGAACCTCCAAGGACTAGCTCTACCTTTTCCCAATCTCCATAGAAATACTCCTGCACCAAAGGAATAATCTTGTTTTTCATTATAGAGACAAGGTCTTCAAAGGTAAGGTCTTCTTTTAAAAAGTAAGAGTGTCCAATTGTATGTTCCCTATCAAATAAATACTCTATCCTCTCATTAATCACCCTTAAAAACTTTCTTAAATTAATCCCACAAGCATCTTCTTTTAAAAGTTCTTCCTTAGGCATGTATTCAAAAAACTCAAATCTTCTTCTTAAGGCTGTGTCTAGTAAGGCTATGGATCTATCTGCTGTATTCATAGTTCCTAATATGTACAAGTTTTTTGGCACTCCAAAGCTTTCATTTGAATATGGAAGAGTAACCTTAAGCTGATTTTTCTCCCCAAGTCTCTTATCATCCTCTATTAAGGTTATAAGTTCTCCAAAGATTTTAGAAATATTTCCTCTGTTAATTTCATCTATAATAAGCACATAGTTTTTAGGACTTTTTGAAGCTTTTCTACAAAGCTTTTTAAAAATCCCATCCTTAGGAACAAATCCAGCTCCACTTTCATTGCTTCTTAAGCCTTCCACAAAATCCTCATATCCATAACTTTGATGAAATGTACAAAAGGCTATTTGTCCTTCCTCTAAAAGTTCATTAAAAACCTTAATTACTTTTTCTCTTTCCCCTTCATTCCCTATTAAATCTTTATACTTTTTAAAATCAATAATCTCTAAAGCTCTATTTATGGCATTATAAGTTTTTCCTGTTCCTGGAGGACCATATAGAATTTGATTTTTCACCTTAAGAATCTTTGGTTCTTCTAAATACTCTTCTCCCTCTTCATTAATTCCTAGCTCTTCCTCCCCTGATAAGGAATACTCTCCTTCAACAGCTAAGTCATAATAAGGCTTAAGTTCCATAACTGCCTCTTCAAAAAACTCTCTTATTTCCTCTTTGCTAATTCTTTTAACATCTTCATAATACAAGGTTCTTCCTATTTGAAGTTTTAACTCTTTTCTTTCCTTAACATCCTGTATTAAAGCTCTTATATCACTTGTTTTTCCTCTCTCTAAATAGCTATAATCACTATAATTGTCCCAGTACTCAAATTTATTATCCTCAGGATCTAACTCCTCTAAAAATCTAAAATGTCTAACATAGTCCCCTTCATCACTTTTTAAATCTTTAGTTTCTAAAACCACCCTGAATCTAAGCTTATTTCCTTCCTCAATCTTATCTGCAAATATGGATATACTAGTTGAAAAGCCAATCTTCTCTGGCTCCTTAAGCTCAATCCAAAGATAGTTTCTAACCCTTGTAACCCTTGCAGCAACTAACCACTTTGAAGCTCCCTTTTTTTCATAAACTAAGCCCTCTTCTTTAAATAAATCTCCAATAGCTCTAAATTTACTTAAAGTCTCCTGCGCCTCTTCTCTCAAAGCTATGTATTTATTCTTTTCCTCAATATTTTCCTCATTTTCAGGGTTACTATATTCTTCCCCTGCATGATTCTTTAAAAATTCCAATATGCTTAAATAATCCTCTTTTGTAAGGTCCTTAACTTCCTTAGTAACTTCATTCTTTATCTTATCCATATAAAAACACCTTCTATATAATTTTCAATTTGTAAATAATCCACCTATGCAACATTCTATCTATGTGTTCCATAATTTTATATCCTATATTTATCTTATAAATAATTTACCCCAAATAAAAATTCTTATCTTATAAATAAATATAAAAAAAGAGAATGAAAAATTCAATTCTCTTTTAAAATTATTTTCTGTTTTTAGTACATTCCCTTACCTTGCATTATTAAAATAATAACCAGTATTAAGCTATACATTGATTTATCTGAAAAGAAAAAGAATATTAAACTTATTATGGTATATCTTAAAGCTAATTTCTTATTATACTTAAAATAAATTATACTAAGTATAAATATAATTACATTTAAAATCATTAAACAATCTATTATTAAGTTCAAATTCTCATAAAGTGTTGTAAAGTTAAAAAATATAAATGCTGTACAAATAAATTCTATTATTAAGCCTATAAATATTACTCTATCAATATTTATTTCAACGCTACCTTTTCCCATTACTAATTTCTCCATAATAAATATAATTATTTTTCTTTATTTTCAATAAATATAGCTATAATTCCACAAAAAATAGCACCGACTATTGAAATCCAAAGAGCAGTATTCATTTGAAATTCCCCCCATCTATATATTTAATCATATTCTTAAGACAATTTAACCTTTCTTTTTAATAACCTTCATTCTGTGTGAAACCTCCCCCTCTAACTCTATGCTTCCTATTTGCTCTAGAGTATTTTCATCATATATAAATAACTTTGAATCCCTAGTTAATATAAATAAGTAACCATCCAAACTCTCTATATAACTTATATCCTTTACATCATCAACTAATTTTTCAAACTCAAGTGTCTCCTTATTAAAAATAAGAAAACCATTATTCTTATTATGAATTTTTCCATTTAATACACACTCATATTTCTCATTGCCATAAAAGCTACCATTCATATCATAAGGAACCTCTTTTCTCTCCTTTATCTCCCCATGACTGTCCATGACAATAATTTCATTTTTATTTAAATCTCCACTTTCTTTTAAAGTTATATTAGTAAATATTACATTATTCCCTTTACAATCTCCACATAGGGCATTAACAACATTGCATATTTGTTCTTTACTAATTTCTCTTCCTTCTAAAGTTTCTCTATTTATGGCATATAAACTTCTGTCCTGTGCATCTAAAAAACCTAACTTCTTAGCCCCTTCTAGGCTTAGAACTATCTCTTTTTCCCCCCATAATAATCTCTAATATATCCCTTTAAATAAAGTTCCTTAATTACTTCCTTGCTAGTTGTATCAATCACCTTTAGCTTTAATCCTTGAGAATCTTCAGGTTGAACAGTAATATTCTGCTCAAGGAAAACCCTATTATTTTCCCTATCACTTATTACTGTCTGTGGATTTCTTATATCATCAAACTCTATTTCATCCTCTAACTTTCCCTCATTAAAAATTAAAAGTCTATTTGCATTCTTGGGATTTTCTATATCAGAGGAATAAGGAACATATATCTCTCCCCCTAAATCCTTCTCAATAAATAAAAAGTTAGCTGAATCATACTTTACATTGATATTATCTATCTTTGAGTAATTTATATTTCCCTTCTGAATATTACTAATTTGAATTAATCCTAATCCCTCACCATTAGTTATATAAATATCATATAATGAATCTTTAGAATAACTCTTCTCAATATTTTTACCTTTTGTATAAATCCCCACTTGCTTCTTAATACTTGGTCCTATAGCTATTAAAAACACTATTATAAGCGCAGCTATAAACACTTCTTTTTTATGTTTCATAATTCCCCCTTACTTAAAACATTTTTTAATAATCCCAAACTCTTCTCCCTACAAATATTCCATTAAATCTATATAAAAGTTTTAAGAAAGTATTTTAAAAATAATTAAGCTTTCTTAATTTCATTTAGCACACCTTCTTATGTATATTCTACCATTTTTTTATAAATTCACCACTCACTTTATCAATACAAATTTTTTATACTAAATAAAAAAGCTTCTATCAAAATTTAAATGATAAAACCTCTAAAAACATATTAATAAAGTCTTATACTTACTAAATTCTGATACAAGCTCTTTGATATATTAATCAAATATTCTATTTAATTATGCTAAAAAATACTTCTTCCTTCTTTACCTACTAGTAGTGTTCCTTGATGAAAAGACATCTTCCACTTTCCATTTTCCTCTGTCCACAAAGAACTACGAAGGGAATATCTCTTTCTCTCATCTAACTCATCATGTTTTATTACCCTATAAGTGGCTAAAATACAATTCTCTGCAACCTTCTTCACCTTAAAATTTAATATTTCCCAATCTAATGTTCTCTCATCCTCTTCATCTTGAAAAACATCTCCACATTTATAATGATATTCACTTCCTGAACTACTAAATTCAACAAAATCATTTGATAATATTTCATTTATTTTCTCTGCTGACTTTCTCACTTCAGACTTTATTAAATCATTCTCTAGCTGAAATATTTGTTCCTTAATAGAATCCATACTACCACCTCATCTTAAGATCTAATTACTCATAATTATTTTAAAAGCCAATCCCTTTTTATTACTGTTATTAATAAAAAAAACAATTTATCCCTCTAAATATATCTCTATTAATATTTTAGATAGAAAATATTACAAAATTAAGACAACGAAAAAATATAAGCAGTTATAAGAGGAACTTTTAATTCATCCTACAACTGCTTAATTCTCTTTCTGAAAATATTAACTTTTAGTTAGCTCATAAAATTATTATGTCGAGTAATAATTTTGTATGTATTAGGGCAGATAATATTAAGCTACCTAAAAATTAAATCTCTCAATAAAATTTACTACTCTTACATTATATACCATAAAACTTTATTTTAAAATAGTAATTATCAATAAATATAGATTATTACAAGTTTTTTCTTCTGAAACAACCATTTTCTTATAACATATTATCAATAAATATATTATAAACAGTAATTATCTTTTATCTCTAAGCCTCCTTGTAAAATCCATTATTCCTAACACCATAAAAATTGCAGTTTATATAAATAATATATAACCGCCTTGGTACTATCAGTTATTCCCTAATTAATTCTATAAATAGCTAAGATATTTTCCCCTAAACATTATGCATATAATTAATTTATATTCCATATATTATCTCATCTAGGTTCTTTCCCAAGCTAAAAATTATGGAACTTATAGCACTAATCAAAATTTAAATTGAGTATTTATTATAAGAACTTATTAAACTTATTTTCCTACACTTAATATATTAGCATCATTTAAAAGAAAATTTATCATAATATCTTCTTAACATTACTAAATTGATTAGGTATAAGCTTGATTCTCACAAGTAAATTTATCATAATATCTTTTTAACCCTTGCTATGTAAGTTTCTTTAATAAGAAAATTTAAGGAAAGATTTATCACAAAAGCTCATTAGACTATTTTTTATAAATTGAGGTGAATGATGAAAAAAATCATTAAACTATTTCAAGCCATACTAAACATATTTATTTTTCTAGCCCTATATTACATTTTATCCTTTATAGGCTCCCTTTTATTTTTATTATTCTGCTGCTTTATAACAAAGACCCCCTTAAGACTATTACCACCTAATTTTATTGATTCAAATTTCTTTATGATTGATGGATTTGCTTGCTTCTTAACCATGTTAGTTTATCTTCTTATATATAAATGTAAGAAATACAACAAGAACAAAATTATTAATAAACTTCCAAGAAAAGATATTCCTAAATATGCCTTAATTTCAATGGGTATGGGAGGCCTCTCTGCTCTATGGCTCATATTTGCAGATAAAATATTATCCTCTATTACCCTTGTAAAAAATAGCTTACAAAATTTTTCTCAAATATCTGAAAGCTTAAATAATGAAGCATATATATTTATATTTTTATCTGTAATTTTATTTGGCCCAATTGTTGAAGAGTTACTTTTTAGAGGATTAATTTTTAACGAAATAGATAAGATAAAGGGAGGAGCAGCACCTATAATTCTCTCTGGTCTTTTATTTGGCTTATTCCATAGAGAGCCTGTACAAGTTGTTTATGCCTCTATATTAGGAATTATTTTAGGCTTTGTATACAGTAAAACTCGTTCTCTTCCTTTAGTTATATTCATGCATATGCTAAATAACCTAGTTGCAACCCTTCCCCCTCCACTAGCTAAGCATGAAATATTACAGTTTGTTAATGGCTTTCAAATAATTAGCATAGTTCCAATGGCCTATCTATTATACAAGCTATACAAAAAAGGCTCTTTAACAAGCTAAGCTTAATTTTAATTTAAGGTTATTTATAATTATAAATTTAAGGATATTTATGATTATTACTTTTAAGATGTTTTTCAAGTGTGCATAAAAACATCTTAATTTAATGCTCAATTAAAATTCCTTTATTAATAATAAAAACTTTTTAAATAACCTTAATTCCTAAAAGTACAACTCTTTTAAAAAATTTTAAGCACTAGTAATAAAATAATAAGACTTATATATGGATTCTTAAATTAGCACAATAATATATTTACAATCATTTTTTAAGTCCAAACATATTTAAAAGAACTTCCACTTCTCCTCCCCAAAGTTTACTTTAGTAAATATTATTAACTACTATTAATTATTAGTTTATAATATATTTATAATACTTAATTTTGGAGGATAAGAAATGAAATATTTTATTGTTGAAGGTATATTAAAAGATTCAGATAAGATTAATGAAGATATAATGAAAGAACATATGGCCTATACTCAAAAGGCAATGGATGAAGGAATGATATTAGTGTCTGGACTTAAATCAGACATGAGTGGAGGTATATTTGTTATTAAATCAGAATCTGTAGAAAAATTAGAATCCTACTTATCAAAGGAACCATTTAAACTTTATGGAATTCAAGATTATAAATTTGTAGAGTTTAATGCTCACTATTTTAATCCATCTCCAAGTGAATGGTTTAAATAACCTTTTAAACAAAACTTTTAAAAAAAGAGTGTTTTAAATTACATAAATATATAACTTAAAATACTCTTTTTATTATTTAACTTTATATTTTAGCCTCTCTTTTAATTTCTCTTTAATTTTTTTAGCCCTTTAAAATATTCCAAAACCTTATACAAGATTACAACTTATTAAATAAACACTTTTAAATAAGTTAAAACTTAAGCAAATTATATTATATAAAATCATTAATAAATTTAAAAAGCCTAAGTTTTTAAAATCTTAAGCTTTTTTATAACTAAAATTAACTCATTAAACCTGTAGCACTTTTTCAATTAATCATTTTATTAAATATCCTCTTTAATAGAAAAATTATTAAGGCTTAAATTATAAATATTTATAGGTAAATTAAAAAAGTCTTTCTTAATACTTATAGTATTTTTCCATAAATAATATAATTGTTATTCTCTATACTTAGAAGTCATTCATTAACATAGGTAGTATTTCATCAACTTCAAATATTTCTTCTGTCTCAAATATCTCTTGTAAATTTTCTATATTTTCATCTGAATGTTCAATGTCTTTAGAATAAATACGGCTAACCTCTACCATATCTTCCTCTGTAAATTCATTATTATTATCTATAAACCTAACTACAGCAAGTTCCTTAATCATTAATGTACTTATTATGGCTAGCTTTATCTTAGCAGAGACATCATAGTCAAAAATAGCTTTCATAAAATATCTAAATATAAAATATACAAGTATGTTTTTAAACTTATATAAATTTTCTTTGTAATACTCATTAAATTCCTTGTGCTTTCTTAAATAAAACTCTTCATTTCCTTCAAAATACTTTAATGCTTTTTCTAGTCCTAAAGGATCATTTGAATTTATATGTTTTATACTCTTATAAATCTTTAAATATTCACATAAGTTTTTATGTTTAATGCTTTCTTTTCCTTTGTAACTTTCTAGTTCCTTTATAAGTGTATTTATGAAATTTTCATCCCTATACTCTTCCATAAGCTCTGGTATTTCATCCATATCCCCTAAATCTATCTTGTTTTGAACCTCTTTAACAAATTCAAGAGCTAAGGCTGCCTTTGTTCCTAAATCTAAATCATTACGCTCTATAATATTAAAGACAATATTCCTACACTCTAAAAACTCTGAAAGAACCTCTGCATCAATTCCCTCATCAAAGTAGTCTTCATCCTCAGTAAAGCTATCAACTTCACTATTATTACCTTCAATGTCTTCACTATTTTTTAAATCAAGGCACTGTCTATTTTCACTTTCACTTAAGTTAAAAGACTCTCTATTTTCATTATCTTTTGAGTTAGAACACTCCCCTAAAGTACAATTTGATGAATTTATATTTTCACATGATAAGCTTAAGTCATATTCTAACTCTTCTTGCATCTCATTTTCACAATTATCCTCTTCACTTAAATTAAAAGTAGTGTTTTCAGCCTTTCTTAAAATAATTCTTGCAGCCTCTGGACATGATAAAGATAGTCCTACTTCTTTTAAATCTAAAAATTCTTCAGTATATCTAGGAAATTGCTGACAAGTATAACAAAGATGATCCTCTCCAAGATTAATATAAATCTCACACATCTTTTTTTCATTTAAGAAGGAACAGTTTCCCTTATTCAAAAGAAAAATATTTTCCCCATCACTTTTAACTATCTTACTTCTTAGGATTTCTCCAAATTCACCCTCCACATTTTCATAACGCTTATGGGTTTCATCATCAATAACAATTTCCCATCCAGCACAACAAGTATCTTCGCACTCTGATGCTATACATTTAAACTCATTAAAATAATTTGGTACTCTTACTTTCATCTTTTTCCTCACAGTTTATAATAATTCTAAGTCTCACCTTTTAATTATATCAAAAAATATAAGTCCTTTGTTTAATACCTTGTATTTTAAAACTTTTAGAGTTCACTTATGCTATATCATCCTGACTATATATAACTTTTAATTCCACTATTCACTTTTCCCTTTTATATCTTCTTTTTAATCTTCATATTAACTCTTGCCTCTTTAAATTTTATTTTTAATCTTCTTATCTCCTCTCTAAAAAATATTAAGAGAAGGACCATAATCGTACAAAGCTAATTTTCTAGTCCACTTCTTATTTTATTATTTTCCACTCCTTAAATGTGAATAGCTATAATACAAGGCTAATAAAAGATTTTGATTTTTATTAGTTTAGGACTAGACAAAAGGAGGCTAACTATATTAAAAGAAGGCTAATTATCTTTAATAACTTCTCTAGAAATTATTACTTTACTAAAGCTTCTCTGAAATATAAAGATTTTTTATTCCATTTCCTTTCTTTAAAAACTATTGTTTTATTAAAATCTCCTTAAATTAAAGCTATCAAGCTTATACCTTCTTAAAGTTATGAAAACTAAAATTTTATAGAAAACTCCAAAAAGAATTATATTTACATTATTCCATAGTAAAGAATTTTAAATACTGTTATAATTTATTTGAAAAACTTCTATATTTTTCAAGATAGAAATTTTTAATAATTAGGTTTTTATGCCTATTTATATGAAAAATAACTTTTAAATGAATGGGTAAATATGAATTTTATGGAGGAGATTATATTTATGTGTAACAAAAACAATACCTTTGAAAAGAATCTAGATATAAGCCATAAACCAGAACCACTAATACTATTTAACAAGGATAATAACATATGGAATTCAAAGTATTTTAGAATTCCCAATATACAATTATTAAATGATGGTACAATTTTAACATTTTCAGATATTCGCTATAATGGCCCTGATGACCATGCTTATATAGACATAGCTTCTGCACGTAGTACTGATTTTGGAAAGACATGGAGCTATGATATAGCAATGAAAAATAATCGTATTGACTCTAATTATTCTCGTGTAATGGACTCTACAACAGTTATTACAAATACAGGTAGAATAATATTGATTGCAGGCTCATGGAATACAAATGGAAACTGGGCAATGACTACTTCTACAAGAAGAAGTGATTGGTCTGTCCAAATGATTTATTCTGATGACAATGGATTAACTTGGTCTAATAAAATAGATTTAACTAAGGACTCTTCAAAAGTAAAAAATCAACCAAGTAATACAATTGGATGGCTAGGAGGAGTTGGCTCAGGTATTGTAATGGATGATGGAACAATAGTTATGCCAGCACAAATTTCCTTAAGAGAAAATAATGAAAATAACTATTATTCATTAATTATCTATTCAAAGGATAATGGTGAAACATGGACAATGGGAAACAAAGTTCCTAATTCAAACACTTCTGAAAATATGGTCATAGAATTAGATGGAGCTTTAATTATGAGTACAAGATATGATTACTCTGGTTATAGAGCAGCATACATCTCTCATGATTTAGGAACAACTTGGGAAATATATGAACCTTTAAATGGTAAAGTTTTAACTGGTAAAGGCTCTGGATGCCAAGGTTCCTTTATTAAGGCTACTACTTCAAATGGACATAGAATAGGATTAATTTCAGCACCTAAAAACACTAAAGGTGAATATATAAGAGACAATATTGCCGTTTATATGATTGACTTTGATAATTTATCTAAAGGAGTTCAGGAAATATGCATTCCTTATCCTGAAGATGGTAACAAATTAGGCGGTGGATATTCTTGTCTATCCTTTAAAAATGGCCATTTAGGCATTGTTTATGAAGCCAACGGAAATATAGAATATCAAGACTTAACACCTTATTACTTACTAATTAATAAAGAATAATAAAATACTACATTATACTAAGGCAAATCAAAGTAATTAATAGAATACTACAAAACTTAAGACTAGATGAGAACTTATAAAATAAATTCTCATCTAGTCTTATCTGTTAAAGTATTTATAATTTATCTAAAAGTAATTTCAATTTTTTCTTTCAAAATGATTTCCTGTATTTAGATATATTATTGTAAATATTATTGAAACTATTAATATAACAGTTCCGATATTAAATAGTATCTTCATCATAAAAATATCACTTAAGGTAAATAATGTTATACAAAAAGCAATTATAAACATAAGTTTACCCATAAATTTACATAAAGACATAACATCATATTTTGCCTTTTCTTCCTTGGTCATAGTGTTAAATCCTGCTATTAAAAATGACCATTTACCCAAGGATAGCATTATTCCTAATAAAATAAATAAAGCAATCATCAATATTTTCCCAACCATAAAATCACCTCATAATTTAGATTTCTATCTTCATTCCATCATAAGCAAACTCTATACCATCTAATTCTTTCTCAAGCTCAACATAGTCATCATAGGATTTCCCCCAATCCTCTTCTAAGTGAGTTATGATTACCCTCTTAATATTATATTTATTTTTCAACTCTTCAATGTCACTTATAGTAAATAATTCATCTCTTAAAAGATTATCTTCTTTCAAAATAAAACCATCCTTTAATACTCCCCCTATAATGGTATTTCCTATAATTAAACAATCTGCATCCAGAAAGAGTTTGCTTTCTGGAAATGGCTTAACATCGCAAGGTGCATATATTAATTTCTTTCCTTCCTTTTCAAAAACAAATACTGTTGCATGATTTACTTTAATAAAACTCACTTTTATATTTTTAATAAATATATAGTCCTCTACACTTTTTCTCTTAATAAGATTTCTCATATTTTCGTAATAATCTAAATAAGAGCCAAACTTAAATCCTATTGAATTTATATCTTTCATAACATCTTCTAATGCAAATACTTCTATTGGTTTTTCACAATTCTTACCACAAGATACATCTAACCAATTTAGCCTAAGATGTTCAAAAACTCTCATTCCTAAAGTATGATCTGGATCAACATGACTAAATAAAACTCTATCAATCTCTTTTATATCACAATAATTTATTCCATAAGTAATATCTTCAGGAGTATCAACTAAAAGATTTATATCATCTAAAAATAAACTACAACCACATCTTGAATAAGGTTTCCCTTTACTCCTTGCCTCTCTACATACCTCACAATTACATAATGGCTTAGGTAATGAAACGCAGCCTCCACTTCCAACTATTATAAACTTCATATTTCTCACTCCATATACTCAAAATAATTAATAAATTTATAACATTAACTTTTTCCATTTTCTTATCTTTGTTCTGAATGTACCAAAAGGAGCTACTGTATTGACATGAATAAACTTATATACTTCCCAGACTGCTGTTTTTGTGGCTTCATCTGCCCATATTCTTTGATGTGGTTTAAATAATTCATCATTTGACATAGAATCTATCATTTTATATATATTTTCTATATTTTCAGCTAAAAGAAGCTTTAATTGTGATAATGAAAGAGATGCATATTCTTCATTAAACCAATTGTATAAATCCCCTAATTGATTCCACTTAAATTTATCCGATGGAGTTTTTACTTTTAAACCAGCTTTTTCATCCTTTTCCCACTTCAAAATTAAAGTTGTCCATCCAATTTGATATGCAAGATTTTCAGCAGGTGTTCTATCAACCTCTTCACACCTTGAATCTTTTAAATCATTTGGTATATTATCAAATTCAGCAATATACTTTTTATAATACTTGTCAATTTCTTTTTTTAATTCTTCTTTACTCTCATATGTTCTCAATGCCAACTCCCCCTTACAAATTTTATTTAATTGATTGGTTGTTTAATACACAAATAACTTTAGTCTTAATAAGATTACTCTAATTTAAATTGATATTATATCCCCCTAAAATTTCATTTAGAAACGATTACTTATATTTGCATAGATTATTACAAACATTATTGAAACTATTAAGTTATTTTCTATAAATCAAAATTTATCTAAAAGGCTCACTTAATATATTATAAATTTCAGTATCAAAATCACCCTTTACTCTTTTTAAAAATTCATCAGTATTTTTAGGAGTTGTTTCGTAGGCTAATCTTAATAACTTATTTATTGTATCTAACCCATACCTTTCGTAAATTTTATCAAATAACAAAACTCCTCCAAAGTGTGCTGTTCTAGGTCTTGATCCATCCTCTGGTTTCATTATAGGATATTCCTCAAAGGCTTTTCTTGAATATTGAATTTGTTTGTTATATAAATCATTCTTACCAATACTTAATATATATGATAAACTACTCCATTCAGCTCCAGTTTCATTAAGCCAATCATCATATGTTGTAACAGAATATCCCATATGCCATGCATGAGCCAATTCATGTCCTAAAAATGAATATATAAACTTATCATTATCCTCTAAGCAGGGTAATACAATAAATCCCTCTCTAAAATATCCACCACTATTTTCTATACCAGTAGAAATTAATTGTAGCTTATTATTTTCCTTTTCTCCTAATATTCTTTTATAATATTCATTTATCTTATGTAACTCTCCAACTATTTTATTTATATATCCTAATTCACTTTTCTTTCCAGAATATATTTTTATAAAATCACATTCTGAGGAAAATACTTTATCCTTATTAAAAGCTCTTATATTGCAATCAAAGGGTATTTTATTATTAAAGATCCAGAAATCCTTTTCTTTTACTGCATCTAATACTATAAAATTCTCTAAACCTTTTATAATCACTTTAGTATCATCAAATAAAAAATCATCTAAAATTGGATACCAAGCACAATAAAATGATAATAAAACTTTTTCATTACTGCATTCAGTACAAAATCCATAGGGTTTCCCCTTGTATCTTAAAGTAAAATTATCAGTTTCTTCCTTTAAAATATATTTATTGCACTTCCCAATAAAATTAGGCTCTGTAGATTCTGTTTCATATTTAGCAGAAGAATATAACATATTAAAAGAGTCTTTTAATACAAAACTAAGCTTCATTTCTTTTTCTAATGTGACTTTTGCTTCTACTTCAATTGTGTCCCCTTCTACCATTAATAACAATTCACATCTATTCATTGTATTCCCCCTCCTATCTTAAACCATAAATTTTCTTACTTTATCCTATAAAACATAACTTGTTCTCACTTTAACAAAAAAATCAATAAAACTATTCTCATAATTCTCTTTAAAATAAACTAAGATCTAAAACAAGTTATGTCTTACAAACTTTTATTCACCATTAATTACTCAAAATTAAATAATTATTTAACCTTAATGAAAATATTTGAAATTAAGTAATTAAAAACTATTATATACAACCTACAAAATACTGTAAATAATTAATTTAAATGTTAATTATCTTTTTCACTAATATAAGCAATCATCCCAATTTATGATAAGATAATATTATAGAAATATATATTTGGAGGGTAATATGTATAATTTTCTAATAGCTGGACATACAAAGTATGGTTTAAAGAAAGATACGCTTTGTAAATCTGTATTGAAATGTGACGATGAAGCAATTAAAGAAAATCTTATTATAGCTCCTTGGTGGGAGCCAACTATATTCAAAGACATTGAATCTGAATTAATTGTAGATACTTCTATTAAGATATGGAATTGTAAGTTATTTGATAAAAATATTACATATATAAAAACTGGAATTGGGGCAAGTGTTTGTACTGATGTAATATTAGCCTTAGGAAACTCTAATTGTAAAAAGATTATATTTATTGGTTCTGTTGGTGCTTTAGATGAGAAAATAAGTATTGGTGATATTATTATACCTACCTTATCAGTATGTGGTGATGGGGTATGCAGATACTTAGAAAAAGACTCAACAAAAGATTGTTTTGGTGATAAATACTATCCAGATACTAAGCTTAATAAAATTCTAATTAAGAATACAGAAAAAATATGCAAAGATAATAATGTTAGTTATCATATAGTACCTAATTTTAGTGTAGATACTATATTTGCTCAATTTGCACATTTAGATTATATAATGAAATTAGGTTGTAAAAGTATTGAAATGGAGACTGCTGCTGCTTTTAAAGCTTGTTCAATTTGCAATATACCAATAGCAGCTATTTTTAATGTCTCTGATAATTCAATAAAAAATAAATCAATATATAGTGTAAAAACTGAAAGTGAACTAAAATATAGAAAAAAAGTCAGAAATGAAATCATTCCCCAAATCATATACAACATACTTTAAAATTAATTATTCCTTAGTTAAAATCAAAACTCACTTAAAATGAATTCTTATAAACTAAACAAATATTTAAGCAAAAAAAAAGATTTAAAGCTTACTCTGCTCTAAATCTTTTTCATTCTAACATATACATAATAATTCTCTTTTCTAATCCTATTTATATTGTCCATCTGTCTTTATTATTTTAAATCCTCTTTTTCATCATATCCTAAAAATGTTACCTTAACTAATACTCTCACTAAATCCATTGCCTTTTTCATAATGTTATCTCTCCTTTTAATTCTTTAATTTCAAGTTTTTATTTCTTTTCTTAAGTTTCAACTATTTTATTAGCTTGTACACTTTTTCTATTATCTTAAATCCTCTTTTTCGTTATATCCTAAGAATGTTACCTTAACTAATATTCTTACTAAATCCATTGCTTTTTTCATAATCTATTCTCTCCTTTTGTATCTCTTAATTTTTTTCTTGTTTGTTTCTCTCAACCCTTGACTTAATTATATATTCTTAAGTAAAAGTCTCATATGTATTTAGATTACACTTATATTACATATTTGTAAGTTTTCTATGTTATAATAAAATAGAGATTAATATAAAAAACGACATGAATACTAACTTTCAATACTATTATAAGTCTAAATCACTATAAATATATTGAAAGAAAAAGAAATTAATTTTTGACGTTTTTTTGACGAAATAAAAGACTAGGAGAATTCCTAGTCTTTTATTTTCTATCAACTATATTTGTTGTATTATAGCATAAATTTTATTTTTATTAAAATATAGAATTTTCTAAAGATTAATAAACAATATTTGATAATATAAAAAGATGCAATAAATTGATTACATCTTTTATCTTATTCCAAAATTAGTTTCTATTTCTAATTTGATTTTTAACTTCAATATCTGTCATTATATAGCCATTTGCTCTTAAGCCTGTTATTACATCACTATATATATCATATTTCTTATCTAAATCTCTTATTGTAATTATTAAGATAAATTCTTGTGAAAGAACTCTCTCTTTATATCTTTCATGCATATCTATCCTAAGTTTCCATCCATCAGCTAAATTTAAACCTGTTTTTATTTTTCTATAATAAGATTTTACTGGACTCCATTTAAACCCATTTTCAACCTGTTCAGCTTCATACCTAGATTCCCAATTTTTTTCTATTGGAACAGCACTACTAAATGATATTCCGCCATTTTCTTTATATTTATATGGTCCAAAACCAACATCTATGTTACTTCTGCAATATTCTCTTCCATATGCTTGATCTAAAGGCGGATTATAGACTAATGTCATAAATATTTCTCCATAATACTTACCGTCTTTAATTAGTGATTCTGGAAATGGGAAATCCATCAATTCTAAATGGCTCCCATTACTTATCTTTTGTTTAAAAACAAGAGTTATTTCATGCTCATTGCATCTTAATATATCATTGACATCGTTATGAGGCATACCAAATCCATAATATTTTATATCATCTTTATTTTGAATGGCTCCTGTATTTATTTTAGCTGAATGAATTAGCAAAGCTTTAGCTAATAATAAGTCTTTATCATTCATTTCATCTAATATAGATGCAAATTTTTTTACAACTCTAGGGGTTGAAAAGCTTGTCCCAATACATTCTACCAAATTCCCCAAAGGATCTAATCCTTTTATTCCTATATCACAACATGTTCCATAATTTGTACAATTCCCACCATAATCTACTACATCAGGTTTTACAATATAACTTGCACCTGGCCCTCTTCTACTAAATGGAGATGGTTCATCTTTTTTTACTAAGGAATCTGTTGATTCTGTAAGAGCTATTGAGCCTACTGTTACAGCTCTTACAGAATCAGCAGGTGAGATTATTCTATCGCTATCATCTGTTATTTGGCTTGGCCATTCTCTAAGTGGAAGCGAATTTTTATTCCCACTAGAAATAAAAAATTGTACGTTATATTTATCTTGGATGAAATCACAAAATATAGCTAAATCTGATATAGACCCATCACATATTTTAGACTCATTACCCAAAGATAGATTCCAAATTTTCACTTTATCACTATGTTTAGATACAACGTCATCAATGATTTCCATTAACTCATCTTCAGATACACTATCTATAAGGCCATAATTTTCATCACTATTAGGTAATGCAACTACATCTAGGAATTTAAACATTTTATTATTTCCATTATCTATATCATTTAATCTATCCCCATATTGTATAGTAGATGCTACAAAAGTTCCATGTGAAGGGTTTATATATTCATCTGCAACATATTTTTCTCTTAAATATATATAATCCTTTAAAGCTAAGTTGTCATCACTTATACCAGAATCAATTATTCCTATTATTACATCTGAATCTTCTTTTTCATTATCAATTTGTATATTTAAATTTTCTTTTATTATTGGTTCGTTTGCCCCATAATATTCACAAAAAAAGTCTATTTTTTTAATACCATTTATTTTTGAAATTTCAGTTACTTGATTATAATTTTGTAGCTTTAATTGTAAATACTCTATTTTTTCTCCATACTTAATAAGTTTATTATCAACTTTTAAATCTTTTAATCTTTTTATAACATGATTATAGATTTTATTATTGTCAAAATCACTACCGAAATCAAATAATTTTATTTTAATTTTATCTTTAACTCTATTGAAATTTTCAGTGGTTATTTCTTTAAGAGATTTTGAAATTTTTTCATCATCATAATAAGGAACTATATCTTCTATCGCTGTTAAATTAGATTTAAATTGTTCTGATGGTAATAACAATACTTCGTTTATAGTATTTTTAATACCATCTTTAGTAAATTTAAAATATATTTCATCTAATTCTTCTGAGCCTATAATAGGCATGTTTTTAGAAAATCTATCTGGCTTATGAGACTTGGCAATAGCTTTTTTCTTCATTTTAATTTTACCTATACAAGGAAGGTTTTCTTCAGAACTATAGACCTTATCATAGTAATCACTTAAATTGTTTAATTTGCTAATTATTTCATCTTGTAAAGCTTCATTAACTTCACAAAACATTTTGTTACTGCCACGACCAATATTAGGTCTTATATCATCATTTCTTTGAAGTATTATTTTTACTGGTAAGTTTTTATTGACCATAGTAACATCATCTCCAATTCTATTCTTTTAATAAATTTGAAACTTTAGTTTTAGATAAACTAAATATTTCACCCAAAGTAGAATAACTAAATTTTTTTTCATTTAATTCTCTTAAATATTTAATTTTTTCTTTTACATCCAATTGAGTATCATTTCCCAATTTTAAATCTAATATTTCATTTAAAAAATCAACTAATTTTAATTCATATTCATAAATAACTGATTTCTGTATAGATTTAGTTATAATCTGTTCAATTTCTGCTCCACTCATCCCTTTAGTCAATAAAGTAAGAATATCCAACTCTTTATCATTTAAAGTTATGATATCTTTAATAAATAAATTTATAATTTTTTTTCTTGATTCATAATCTGGAAAATCAATTTTTAATTTATAATTAAATCTTCTCCATATAGCTTTATCTAGAAGTTCTTCATGATTAGTAGCAGCTATTAATAGTGTATTTCCTCCTAAAGAGTCTATATTTTGTAATAGGCTATTTACTACTCTCTTTAATTCACCTAGTTCATTGTTGTCATCTCTAGCTTTAGCTATAGCATCAAATTCATCTAAAAATAATACACATGGAGTTTTTTGTGCATATTCAAATAAATTTCTTATATTTTTTGATGTTGTACCTAAATAAGAGGAAATCATACTATCTAACCTTGCTACTATAAGTGGAAGATTTAGTTTATTGGCTATATAATTAGCACACATCGTTTTCCCGCATCCAGGTGGTCCGTACATAATGATAGTATTAGGTATATCTATTCCCAATGAATGTAATTTATCACTTTTTTTATAACTTAACAAAAATGAATTTAAATCATGTTCATTTTTTTCTGATAATACTACATTTAATCTACCATCATTAGGCATAATTATATCTGCCATAGGTATACGAGACTCAGAATCAACTGGGGTTTTAAAAATTTTAGAAATTGACATTCCAGTTAAACTATTGTCTGTATGCTTTTGTAATAAATCGCTTAATTTTTTAGCTGCTTTTGTATCATCATCATTAATTAATTTTTCGATTAATAATTTTGTATAGTTTTCTACTTTTACTTTATCTAACTTGATTGCTCCTTCAATAATTTTATTAATTTCAATTGAATATTTCACAGTATTTCACCTCTGTAATAATAATATAATATAAAACAAAATTTGTAAAGAACGTTTTTGTATTTTTTCGGAACGATTATAAGTTTTTTCAGAACACTATCTCCATTTAAGTGTACATATATATGTTTATTTTATTATTAGTTTTATATAATAGATATTTAAGATATAGTTATTTAAGCTTTAAAAACATCTATCAAAACTATAACATTTAAAATTATTTATCTTATACTTATACAATTCTACATCAAATAAATTAGAGGGAATATCAGTTTAAAGTTTTTAATAGTCTGTTGAAAAACAATATGTTTTATACAATTATCTAAAATTTAAGCGAACTTATAAATTAGAAATTAAATCAATATGACAGATTATAATGACGAAGAATTTAAGTAAAAAAAATAGTATGTTTACTAACATACTATTTAAAGCTATTATTTTAAATCATTTAAAACTAATAAACATGTTGCATAATACTTATTTTTATTAGAATTGTTTTTAATATCTTTTTTTGATAAAAAAAGTATAAAAATAATAGCTCCAATAACTAATATTAAACCTATTAAAGCAGCTATTGGATGTAGCTTAAAATCATCGCTAGTAAGTAATACAGTTATTAAAGCAACAAGTATTCCAGATGATATTCCACTAAGTAATGCTGAATAATAATTAAACATGATGTTTTCATTTTTATTTGTTTTTAATTCAATATAATTTATTTCATCTTGAATATTCAATTGACCTTTCTCTAGTAATTTTGAATAATAAGAATATACTTTCTTATATAAGTCATTAGTTTCCTTTCTTCCTTCTTTATCATTAATGTTTTTTTCATGAATTTCATCGATAGTTTTCATTTTAATCAAACCTCCAAATTAAAACTTCATTAACATTATATAACATTATTGTAAATAAAAAAATTTTTGTTAATATGTATATAATTTAAAATAGTGTCTATAATTAAGATAGATTTTACTTTTTAATGATACCGCGATAATGTATCGCACTCCTTTTTAGCTACATATTTAAGTGTAGCTTTTTATTTTAAGAATATAAAAAAGCTAGCTAGGAATTAATCTACCTAGCCTTTATTAACTTATCTACTTTTTATTATAATATTTTAAGATTTTCTTCTTTTTTCCATTTACTATAAGTATAAATTAATTGCCATAAATATATTACTACCAATAGTACAGTTATAATTATATGATTGTTAGAATTAATTAAATATATAATTACTGAAATTACAAACGGTGTTGTCCATAAAGTTCTCATAAATTTTCCTCTATAACTTAAATTCCAGTAACTTTGCCCAAATTCATTACCTCCTATTTATGATAAATACTATTATGATACTTTTTTAACGTTTTAAACATATATAACGTAAAAAAGCTAGGCAGGATTAACCCACCTAGCTTTTTTATTATATTTTCTTAACAAATTCAGCATTAACAAAACCTACTTTACCATTTTTAGTTGTTACTCTATACCAACCAATAAAATCAGAATCAACCCAATCAATTCTAAAAATATCACCTGCATTTATCTTATCTACTATTCTAGAATTTAATGATCCTTCTTCTCTTACATTTAAAAAAGTACTTACATTATGAGTAGTAGCCATTTGTAGCCTTTCTACATAATCTGCATTTACATAGCCAACTATTCCATTATACTCAACGTAATACCAACCAAGATAATCTTCATCAACCCATTTTATTTTAAATGTTTCGCCAGCTGATATTGAGCAAATTACTTTAGAATTAGTAGTTCCTTTAGCTCTTATATTTAATTTAATACTTACATTTTTAGTAGTAGCATTGTCTAAAGTAAAATTATTTGAATCAATAAATATTCCATTAGTGAACTCATTCATATCACATCCACCACTTACACCAGCTACACTTCCATTCTCTGAATATTGGAATCCAACCCATGAATCCCATATGTTATTGGCTCCTGGAGTGTTTACCCCATAATGTGCAATCCAAACTGGATAATTACCTAGTCTACTATCTAAGTTGTTATTTGCAAAGCTTGTATATGTATATACAACAACTTCTTTTCCAGTAAGTCTTTTTACCTCTTCTAAGAATTCTATACACATAGAAGTTAAATCTCTTGCTCCTACACCTTCAGTAGTTTCTATATCTAAAGCTAATTTACAATCATAATTAACTGCTCCTATTTCATTTAAATAATTTACGAAAAAATTTGCTTGATCCTTGGCTCCTTTATTAGCTCTAAAGAAATGATAAAATCCTACTCTTAATCCTTGCTCTTTCGCTCTCTCATAATTTTGTTTAGCATATTTATCCTTAAAGTAATTACCTTCTGTAGCTTTAATATAAACTACTTCTACACCATCATTTTTTACACTTTTAAAATTTATATTTCCTTTCCAGTTTGATACATCAATTCCTTTTAAATTATTATTGTTTCTACTTTGCATTATTAATTCCTTCTTTCTTTTAAATTTCTATAATTAAAGCCAATAAAAAAAGACTATCTCTAGTCCTATCTATTACCTTAATAAACTATTTGTTTTCCACTGGCACATAGTTTGATATTGCAGCTAGTTTACTTTCTAAATCAATATTCTTAGACTTAAGCTCTTGGTTTTCTTCTTGTAACTTCTTTAATATCTCTGAATTTTCTAAAACAGCCTCTTTCCCTTTATTAACTTCTCCAGCAATACTTTGTCTTAATTCTTTTACATCTGTTGGTGATAACTCTGGAAACTTATCCATCATCATTTTGTCAAATTCATAAGCTTTAGAACTTAATTTCTTTTCTACTGATTCTGTGATACGAAAGTTTTCTTCAACTACATTCCACACTTGCTTTGCTACATCTATATACTGTTTATTTTTTATTATCTTTTCTTCTAACCCACTTTTTTGTAATTTAATTTCTAATACTTTAATTACTAATTTTAAAATTGTTTTTAACATTTTAATTCCTTCTTTCTTAATTTTATTTATAAAAAAAGAATCATAATTTCTTATGATCCTCTTTATCTTCTTTAAGTTGTATTAATGCATTTTTTAATTTACTTGGTACTGGTACACCTAATTCACTTGCATTTTCTATAATGCTTATGCCTTCATTGGCTATGTAAAAATAGCATACCAAAGTTCTAAATATCCAATTCCCTGTATTTAAAAGTCTGTCTAACATTACAGCTACTATAAGAATAGTGAAAATAACTCCCTTTCTTGCTATTCCTTTAAGTCCTATATTGCTGCTTAAATCTTTATTAACATAGCCTTTAGTAATGCCAGTAATATAATCTAAAGCCATTAAGACTATAAGTATAACTAAAGGGGTGTCCCATGCTCCTAATAGCCATGTAAATAAAGTTCCTATTGCTACAATACCTATCTTTAAATAATCAAATATATTTTCCATTACTCTTTTGTCCTTCCTTGCTCTGAAATTGGCTCTAAATCTATATTTGTAACAGGTGTATATACTAATTTTTTAGTTTCTAAATTAACTGAATAATTATGAATGTTAAAAAATATATCCATATTTCTAGGATAAATAGCTCTTAAACAATAACTTTCTTTATCTTGCCTATCTTTTATAAAATAGTTAAAGTCTTGTACTCCACCTGCAACCTCTATTATTTTCCCTGTAAACTTACTGTAGAAAATAGTCATGCTATTTTCATGTTCTTTATCCTCTTTTGCTTTTTTTAACATTTCTTCTTTACTAAACATTTTAATCTCCCTTCTAAGCTGTTACATGTAAAGTTGCTACTACCTGTAGTCCTTCTGTTGTAAATGTATCATTATCTCTTATACATCCTCTACAAGCAACTTGTGCATAGGTATGTCCATTTGCTCTATATACTCTACCAGTAGAAACAGTAATATTTTCTGAACTAAACGGCTTTCCAGTATATTTATACCAACCTTTTAGTGATGCTGTTATATCAATATATTGTGGATCTACATAGTCAAATCTAGCTGGCAACTGAACATCTCTATAAATATAATTATTACTTCCATCTGTATTTATTGATACAGCTTCATGATAACTTAAAGAACGATATGGGTATTTCATCCCTGGAGCGTACCACATATTACCTTCTTCTCCAATTTGATTCCATGCACCACTAGCAAATTTACAGTTATAGCCCATTCCATCTAATTTAAATGTTGTATCGTATGTTTCGCCACCCTTAGGCAAATATTTTACTGCTCCTACATTTCCTTTATAGACAGCTACTTCACTTATATAAAGCCAACAATATTCATCTAAATTAGTATTAGGCTTCATTCCATTATTATCGAAACGTAGCCATACCCACTCGAAATTACCAGTATTAAACGTAAAGCTATATGGAATGTCATTGGTTAAATCGCTTCTTTCTCCCCCTAAAGCTTGCATAACTCTTATTACTTGTCCATAATCACCAGATTCTGTATTACTTAGCATTACAAATGCTTCCATGCTTTGTATATTCTGTTCTACTTTGTAGTGAAAATTTAGTGTATATGTTGTATTTTTTTCTACTTTAAAAGATTTATAGGAAGTTAAAAACTTTTCTGATGTACTTTTATTTTTTACAGCTCCACATACCTTCCCACTAAATCCATATCCAGTATAAGGACCACTCCAGAACTCTCCTCCACATATCCACTCTCTTAATCCACCTGCAAAAGTTCCATTAGGTACTAAGTTGTGTAAATTAGTTGTTTGTGCAACTCTAAGTTGAAAATCTCTATTAGATTGTTTATACTCTGTAAACTGCTGTATAGTTACAGCACTAGCAATTCTTCCATCTAGTGTGTTTATTCTACTCTCTGTAGCACTAACTCTATTAGTTATACCATTTAAGTTAGTTTCTACATTAGTAACTCTACCATTAATATTAACTACTTCCTGCTTACTAGCTTTATCATTAATATTACTTTCTAAAGTTTGTGCTTTACTTTCTGTAGAGCTTACTCTTTGAGTTATTGAATCTAAACTAGCTTTTATAGTTGCAACTCTATTATTAACTTCTGTTACCTCTTGTTTAGATGCTTTCCCACCTAATGTAGTTTCTATAGAACGTGTTTTGCTTTCTGTAGAACTTATTCTTTGAGTTATACTATCTAAATTAGTTTCTATTGTTGCCACCTTATTCTTAGCTGTTGACATTTCAGTTTTTAATATATTAACTGATTCATCATTTTCAGTTATATCAAAAACAGTTGCATAAGCTATATGCCAAATTATTGGATTACTTGTTGTTGGGGTTTCCACTCCATCTAAAGCAAAGAAACTGGTACTAGAAAAACTTCCTGCATCACCACATTTTAATAAATGTATATACTCTTCCCACTTACCTGTTCCATTTACTTGTGTTAACCATTTTGAAGTTCCATTGTTCCCAGTAGAATTTGAGTACCATCCTATTGTTAATCCAACTGGAATCTTAGCAATAATTTTTGTTACAAATATAGCATTTGCTCTAGTCATATTTCCAAAATAAAAGCCTCCATAGTTAGGACTTGCACTTCCAACAGTTTTTACTTCTATACAATATTGTGAATCAGTTGGACATCCATTAATTTTAGAAATTCTTGAAGTTGTTACAGTTCCATTTCCTTTATTATTATAAGTATTAATGTTATTTGAACTATTTTTAAATGTAGGATCACTAAATAACATTTTCCCTAGACTCATGGCACTAGCTAAATCTTTAGCGTTATTAGCTAAATTATCTACAACATTTATCTTATTAATTAATTCTGTTTTTGTTTTATCTATATCTGATTGTTCAACTTTAAGAGCAATTTTATTTTTTAATATATCAATATTACTTTCTACATTATGAACTTTAGTATTAACAACATTGATTTCTGTATTGGTATAGCTCTTAGCATTATTAAGAGCTTCATTGGCTTTACTAGCTGCAATACTATCTGCATGAGAATTAGCACTACTTATAGCTTCTTGTTTAGCTGTATTAGCTTTATTAGTAGCTATATCTGTAGCAAAGTTTTTAGATGCATCTAAATTAGAATTTATTTTACTTGTTAAATCTCTATTTAAATTACTTACACTTGTAGTAATGGTTTGTGTGGTAGAATTTAAATCTTGTACACTAGCTTTTATACTATTATTTTCTTGTGTAAATTTACTTTCTACTATACTTATTTTATTTGTTACTGTTTTAATATTATCTAAAACATAATCTGGTGCCATGCTCCAACTATCTGAAGAAGTTGCTCCTTCAACCATTTTTACAAATTCAATGTACAAATCAAAGTCATATCCTAAGTTGCTAGTAATAAATCTAAACTGTCTTTCATTTCCTACTTGAGTTGGATTAAATGTAAATTTAAATATTTGCCATTCTGTAGTTAAGCTTAATTCTTTACCAAACACATAATTATAGCTATTACCATCACAAATATTAAATGTTAAAATTTGATTTTTTGAAGCCTTTAACTTACATACAACTGTATATTTTTTAGAAATGTCTAAAGGTTTATTAAGCAAACTATTATTAGAAATATAACATCCCCAAGAAGCATAATTAGTAAACTTAAATTTTAATATTCTATTTTCTATGGTTAAATTATTTGAACCATTTGTACAGCTCCAATGATCTGTGTCTTTAAACTCTCCAGAATTTAAAATCATATTTACATCATTAAATTTTATATTTTGAATAGATTTATCTATATCTGATTGAGAAACTTTACTTTCTATCTGACCTTTTAAAATATTTATCTCGCTAGTATTTTTATTCAAATGAGTATTAACATTAGTAATTTCTGAATTAACAAAAGCTTTAGCATTATTAAGAGCTTCATTAGCTTTACTATCAGCGTGAGAATTAGAACTGTTTATAGCTTCTTGTTTCTTTAACTCTGCTATTCTGTTAGCTTCTAATATTGCATCTTGTTTTGCCTTATCTGCTTTAGAAATTGCTATATTAAGGTTCTCTTGTGCTTGTTGTATTCTCTTTTGCTCCTCAGTTGTAATTTTTCCATCTGCATTCGCTATCGCATTAGCTTGTGCTAGATCTGCTTTAGCTTTTGCTACATCATCAGAATAAGCTTTTAAATCTTCAGGAGCTGGTGTCCAATCGCCAACCTTATCACCCTCAACATAAATTAAATTAGTTAAGTAATAAGTTATTTGCGGATTGTCTACATTAGAATAAAAGCATAGTGCACCACCATTACCATTCCAAATTCCTGTTCCAGTAATTTTAGTCCACTCAGTTGTTAAAGAAATTTCCTTTGTTCCTTCTCCATATTCATGTGCAACAGTTATTTTGCAAGTTTTATCACTTTTTATCATAAAACTCCAAGAATATGTAGTCTTAGTTTTTCTTTTTAAGATTGAATAAACACCTTGACCGGAGGTTTGTGTAGTTACTTTAACACAATTTCCTAAAACACTATCTTTTATAATTTGAACAGTTGCATTATTATTTGGATTGTTAAATCCCCAATTTTTCCAACCAAAATCAAAGTTAGAATTTATAGCTAAATTTCTAAAACTTATTTGAAGATTATTAATAACATTATTAGCTGAGTTTATAGCTTCTTCCTTAGCTCTATTAATATTATTATTTATAGTAGTTGTACTCTGAGTAAAAGTTTGTGAATCTACTTTAAACTTTAATGCATTATCTAAAGCGGTTAAGGAAGCTTTTTGACTAGATAGTTCTTTGCTATGCTCTTTAATAGTATTATTTTGTGTAGATAATTCTACATCTAAAGTTCTATCACCTACAGTAACCTTAGTACCCTTAATAGTTTCAGTACCATTATTGTTTACTTCTCTAATAACACTATTTATATCTAGCTTATTACCACTTATATTAGCGTTGTCAGCTACTTTATTATTATCTATAGCTCCATTAGTTATCCCTGCATTATGAACTCCTTCTGAATCAAGCATTATGGTTTTACCATCTTTATCTCTGATAAGTAGTCCATAATCTGTAGTACCATCTGTTTTCCTATACTCTCCTAATATAACTCTATTAACATTATTTCTATTAATAAGAATTTGATTTCCTACAATTTCTATGGTTCCATCTGCACTAACAATTCTATGTTTGCTAGTTGTTATATCTCCAACTTTTAACTTATTTACAGATAAAGAACTTATTTCTGCATCTCCTATAGCTCCCTCTGCTATTATTCCCGAACCAGCTGTTATTGCTCCTGTCGCTATATTTTCTGCTGTAAGATTTTTATTAAGTGCATTTTCTATACTAGCTGTTTTAGATTCTAATACATTTATTTTTCCAACTGCTGCGTTTAAATCTGTTATATTAGCTTTACCAATTATAGCCTGTTGTAAATCTGCTCTTACAGAATTTAATTCGATAATATTAGCTTTTTGAGAATTTAAAGTAACTATATCGGCTCTTATAGCTGTTAAATCCTCTGTATATAACCTCTGTATTTTAGCATCAACAGCTGTTAAATCATTTATACTAGCCTTATCTATTAAAGCCTTTTTTATATTTGCTTGTTCAATAGAATATCTCTCCATTGATTGAGCAACTGATCCTTTACTATCAAAGCTAGAATCTTGTCTAGTTTTTCCTTTAGCCTTTACTTCTGATGAAATACCATTCTTATAGGTAAACTTTTGCTCCATTATTAAAGCATTATATTTATTCCCATTTAAATCAGTTAAATTTAATATATCTCCAGCCATTATAGCTGGGTTACCTTTCCACTTAGCTGTATATGGTATATATTTAAACCCATTGTATTTAGTATATATATCACTTAAAATTTCTTTAGTTATTATTGGATTATTAAATACAATTTTATTTCCATCATCTGTACCAGTACTTAATTCTTCTTCACCTTTTTTGGCTATTACTTTTTTTATAATACACTCATTAGCTTCAATATCTAATTTAAATAAATTATGAGGTGTCATTTCCTGCTTTACTACCTCATAATCTCTAACTTCTAAGTCACCTATCCTATTAAATCTAGCAAATGAACCACAAAGGGAAGCTATAAATCCTATAGCTTCCCTTAATGAATATCCCTCTATTTTATTAACTCTATAATTAGGTAATTTACTGGCTAAATTAACGCCTGCCTTTTTACATATTTCTTTAGCAATATCGTTTATATCTGCTGGATAAGATAAATCTGAAAAATATACTTTTTCTAATCCTAGCATATTATCTACACACTCAAGATTTATAAATTTTCCTTTTACACTAGTCTTAATTACAGTAAATACACCTAAAGGTATATATTCTATATCATCTCCTATATACAATCCTACATATGGTTTTACAATAGCATTATCAAATATATCTCCTGTATTAATTAGTTTTATATCAAAACTGTTAGAACAAATTGATCCTATAGAAAAACTATCACTAGGATTAACTGATTCCTCTAAGTTCATTTCATATATTTGATTTCCACTATATTCTTTATCTCTTATAATAACCTTAGCATTAAATTTTCTTCCTTGTAACTTATTTATTTCTTTATTAAATACTTCTGATACTTTAAACAAATACTAACCCCCTTTCCTAAAGATTAATATTTATATTATTCCTCTATCATAAAGTCAATACACATTAACTCTCCTGGACTCATTTCATAACCATTTAATAATTCAATATTAAATTTATGTATATCCATTTCAACTTCAATTTCTTGTAATTCATTAATTTCTTTATTAAAATACTCTAATCTTTCTGGATCAATATCATAATTTCCCTCTGTTATTTTTAGAGTTCCATCATCTTCTTTTAAACAATATTCTTCTATTAATTTTTGCCTTTCTTTATTATAGTGTTTTAATTCTCTTTCAACTTTAGATATATTCTTGCCTATAGCATAAGAAACTTTAACTGGTAACTTTCTTGAACTTATTTCTCCTAATACATTAACTTTTTCTAATATTTCTTTATTTGTCATTTTAACCATTTTGAATACCTCTTTTTTTAAATTTTATTAAAAAAGAGCTTACTAACTGTAAGCTCTTATACTAAAATACAAAACAATTTAAGCTTTTTCCTACTTGTGTTGCTTTATCTCTAAATTTTTGAACTTCAGCTTGAACTAACTGAGAGTTTGATAAGAATAAATCCATATTAACTACATATGTTTGAATGTTAGCAACTGTATTTTGAGTTAAGCTACAACTCACTGTTAATGCTGTTTGCTTCATTCCATCCTTTTCTATATCTACTGTTCCATTAAGATTTGTAGATTCTGTTATTGTACTTGTTACTTTTGCTGTAGATTCTACAGGTGTAATTTTATTTTCTAATTCTGCCATTTTATATTCCTTCTTTCCTTTATTTATATTTCTATTAAATTCATAGACAACCCTTGCCATAAATTTTTATTAAAATCAACAGCAGGTGTACTTCTATCTCCTACATAAAAATTTTTAGTTGTAACTCCTTCCATTGGATCAGGATAAGTAACTTGAAACTCTGTTCCACTTACAGATTGTAATATTGTTTTAATCTCGTTAGATGTTAAAGGCCCCCATTCACACTCAAGTTTTCTAGTAACTCTTATCCTATCTCTAAGCATTATACCTAATAAATTTCTTCCTGTATTTTCTCCATCTAAATCCATTATGTTAACCTTAAAACTCTTTGGAGAAGCAACTGCTACTCCATTTATACTAATTCCTATAGTTGCCACCTCCTAAAAATTTAATAATTGCTCTCCAGCTTGTCTATTCACTTTATTTATAGCTTCTATTGCAATTCTACCTAAATCAGTATCTTTTATTCTTAATATTAAATCACCACTCTCTTGAGGTCCTGAATTATTATAGCTATTATCTTTTTTATTCTTCATCGCTTCTAAAATAGCTTCTATTATAACTTCTTTTATTTTTTCTATGAACTCTGGATCATTAATACTCTTCTTTTCATTACTATTAATATTTTGACCTAACATTGTTAAATCAGGTTGTTTTAATGCATTATTAGAAAGTAATAACATATTATTAATTCTTTCTGAAAGTTTAATAGCAAGTAAATTTAATCCACCAGTATTATTTTCTAGTGGTACTACTGCCTCTGTTCCAGCCTCTCCTATTACGGCTTGTGTTGGTTTATCTACTATACCTCCTTTAGCCAAATAAGGCATTTTAGCTATGTTAACTCCAAAGTGCTTACCACCAATACCAGGGATCCAATCTGGAGTAGTAAAACTAATTTTGTTTAAACCATCTATAGCCATATTAATTAGCCCAATAACGGAGTTTAGAGGCGCTTTAATTACAGAACCTAATCCACTCATTATACCTTTGAAAATATCTACAACGCCATGCCAAGCTCTGCTCCAGTTTCCAGTAAATACTCCTGTTACAAAGTCTATTATTCCACCAAATATTTTTTTGATAGATTGAAAAACATTATCTACATTTTTTAAGAAAAGATTTAATAGATTCCCTAATACTCCAAAACAATTTGACCAATCTGTTTGGAAAACATTCCTTAACCATTCTTTAAAGCTATTAAATATGTCTTTTATTTTTCCCCATATTTCTATAGCTTTAGCTTTTACAAAGTCCCAATTTTTATATAAAGCTACTCCACTAGCTATTATTGCTGTTATAGCAACTATTGCAATTCCTATTGGACTTGTTAAAAATGCTATTGCTCCACCTAGTAATGTTGTTGCTATAGTACTTATTTTTGCTACAGTTGTCCAAATTGTTTGAGCTATTGTCCATAAAGTTAATGCTCCTTTAACTATTAGTATAGAAGCACCAAGACTTCCTAAAACAATAATAATTGTATCTAATACTGGCTTTCCACTACCCATTAACCAATTTATTAAGTTGCTAAACGCATCTAAAACAATTCCTAATATATCTGCTAATTTAGCTAGAACTGGAGCTATCATGTTTACAAACCAATTAACCATAGGAGCAACAAAATTAGTATAAATATACCCAGCTAATTCAAATATTTTTGCTCCTAGCCTTATAAATCCCTGGAATAAATGACTACCTCCATTATCCCAAACATAAATTAATTTTTGAGTTAAATTTTCTAATACTCCTGATGTTGCATTTAATATTTGCATGAATGTAGTTGCTAATCCAGGACCAATTTCTCCCCAAACTTGCCTTAAAGAATCTCCCATATGCTTAATTAATGTAAGTGCATTTAAAAGAGCATTTGCTAAAGATTGAACTATAGCTGTTCCTATTCCTCCAGCATTCCAAGCATCTGCAAATGTAATTGCTATATCTCCAACTATATTAAATATGTTTTGTAAAATTTGTAGAATAACTACAAGTATTTTTTCTCCCGTTCCATTAGTCCATACTTCTAAAAAACTAATACCTATAGCTTTTATAAGCTCCCAAACTCCATGTAATGCATATTTAATACTTGCAATTGTTGCAGCTCCTTCTCTTGCCCATGCATTTTTAAAAGGTTGAAATATTTTAGATATAATGTCTTTTAGCTTTTCTACCATAGCATTTATTTTTTGCATTGCTACACTTGTTGGACTTAAATCTATATCTGGAGCAACCATTGGTATCGGATCTATTCCTCCACCACCGCCTCCTCCTTTTGGAGCCTTTGGAGCTTTATCAGAATCATCTGGAATACTTAATTTATTTATTTCATCAAATCCAGCTAAGGACCTTTGTATTTTCTTTTTTGTCTTTTCTGCCGAATCTCCTATTTTATCTACTGCTCCAGATGTTTTTTTACCTTGCTTTTCCATATTCTTCATTGAAGCTATAGAAGCATTCATACTTTTAGCAGCACCAAAACTAGCTTGATATGTTTTACCAAATATAGCACTTATAAAAGCTGCAATATATGCGGTTACTGTTGCTAATGCACTCATAAGAGCATTAAGTGCTGGTAGAACTGCTTGATAGATTGGCATAAATGCAACCATAAGATTAGTTCTAATTTGTGCTAAACTGTTTGCAAACTGAGCATTAGTCATTAAAGCACTTCCTATATAACTAGCAACAGTGTTTATCCCCTTCATTACTAAAGGGAATACTATTCCCCACCTAAACATACTATCAATAAACATCCCTGTTGCACTTCTAGCACCATTCATATTTTCTCTATATCGTCTAGTAGAGTTATTAGCATTTCTTAAATTTCTATTTGTTCTACTTGTAGTATTTTCAAGCCTCTTCATACTATTACTTGCTTCATTTAATCCTAAAGTAGAATTCTTAGCTGAATTACCTAATTTCTCAAACTGCCTATCTAAATCAGCTAATTTAAACCCTGTTGCATCAGATTTAGCTATAAGTTTATTTATAACAGCTTCTGTTTTTAATATTTGCTCCTGTAATTTGTTTTTTCTAGCTTGATTAAACGTAGAATTATAAGCAGCCTTCAATCCTGATAATTTTTCTTGTTGCTGCTCTATTGATCTATTAGTTATCTCTAAACTATTAGAAAGATTTTCAATCTTAGATTTTATAGATTCTAAATCTCCAACATTACTTTTTGGTGGTCCTCTTCTACTTATTGGTTGCGTTGCTACCTTGCTACTAGGCATTGCAATATTACTAACTGGAGAAAACTGAATAGGAATTTTTATTTCTTTAGATTTAGCTATTATACTTCTTATAGCATCTAAAGCTTTTGATTTTATTTCTTCTATTGTCTTAAGAATATTAGCTTTACTTTTCTCAACACTAGATTTTATAGTTTCATCAATATTATTCATTCCTTTATTTAAAGATTCAGAAATTCCTTTTGTTATTGAATTAAAATCAAATTTTCCTGTTATTCCTTCTAGCGACTTACTTATTTGACTACCTATAGCACTAGCCATCTTTTCTATTTGTTTTCCTATATCACCATCTTGTATCTCTAAATCAAGACCAATTTTCCCTACTGAATCTGCATCTGCCATTACCTCACCACCTTTCTTAAAATAAAAAAGACATTTAGTTTTAACTAAACGCCTTTTTAAGAATTTCTTGTATTTCTTTTATTTGTTCCTCTTTTTCTTCATCTGTCATTTGCTCTACTTGTCTACTTCTCCATTCATTACGAATCCTTTGTTGTTCTTCTGTAAAGTTCTTAAGCATATTTTCATCTTCTTCACTTCTTATTGAAACAATTTGACCTAGTGGTGTTTTAGGCATTATTCCACTAAGCAATGTACAGAATTCATCCCAAGTCATATCCGATTCATTTCTTAATCTAATTCCGTATTGAGCTGTAAAAGAAGCTTCTATAAGCTCCCAATCTTCAAATAAATCATACCATTGATTATTCTTTACTTTCTTGAAATCGCTTTGCCTCTTTCTCACTCATTTCTTCAATTTCTTCTAATTCAATATTAGATATAGCAGCCATTATTACATTTATTATTGCATTATATGCTGACATGCTCCATTCATCACCTTTACTATCTATATATTCAAAAGCTTCTTTACCTAGGGAAGCTTTTATTATTTTATTAATAAGCTCCATCTCATCCTGTTTTTTATCATCTTTTTTCTTATTTTCTTTAACTAATGATTGAATATATATAGCATTATTCTTCGTATTATTAATTTTATATTCGTGATCTTCATCTATCTTTAATGTTGGTTTTACATTAACTAACTTATTCATTATGTCATATACTTTTGCCATTGTTTATACCTCCTAATGTCCTAAGCTTGATGGTGCTTCTGTATATTCTGGTTTTCCGTCACCTTTTAAGTCAAATTCTAATGGAGCAACCTTTGTACTATCATCTCCACCTACATTTTTAATATCAATTACACAATTAAATGTAAGTTTAGACCCATCTGGGAACTCCATTTCTCCTTTTGTACTACAATCTAATCCATCCTTCCATGCAGTTGCTGCAACATAATCATTTCCTGGATCACCTACATTTCTTTTGCCTTTTAAAGATATTGAGAAACTTTTTCCTGTCATTAAACTTCTTGCCCAACCTGCTGTATCCATTGGTGTCCAATCTTCTACCTTACCATCAATCTTTATACCAAAGTTCTCCATATCAGCTATAGTCTGCATATCTTGAGATTGACTTGCTTTTCCTTTTGTTCCTATCTTAAATTTAAGATTATATACTGGAAAAACTCCTGTAAATGCCATAATTATTCACTACCTTTCATGTATTATATTTACTTCTATTACATATTCATATATGTTATTTTTATCTGTTCCAATTCCTATAGGTTCAGTAGTTATCATTTTAAAATCTATAACTCTTTTCCCACCTATAACAGCATCTTGTCCAAATAAAACATTAAATACTTCTTGAGCTTTTTGCTCTGCTATATTAGCGTTCTTTCCCCAATGTATTAGTATAGAAATAGCCTTAGTAGAATAGCTTGTATTTTCTAATCCACCTAAGGCTATATGATTTCTTGGCCCTCTTATGCTATAGATACCTATACATTGCTCTTTAGTTGCATCTATCTTTCCTATATACCATTGAGGGCATTCTATTTTACTTTTTAAATACTCTCTTACTTCACTTAGCAACATTATTTAATCAATCCTTTGCTAAATATTTTTAAGAATTTAAAATAAGTCTCTGTTACAAACTCTTTATTATCTCCATCAATATAAGATTGCATCCATTTACCTTGTGCATTTATGTTTTTATCTTGCCTAAAATTATACTCTGGATGCCAATATAATCTTCTAGCATATGGTGTATCAAAAATTATAGATGCTATTCCATCATCTAACTTCGATAAATCAACAAAACCACTTCTTTCAAGTTCTCCAGTATCCTTAGGAACTACAGCACTTGTCTTAATATCACTTAATATGGCCTCTGTAGTTTCCTCTAAAGCTTTATTTCTAGCATTTATTAATGTATTTATCTTAGCTCTATCTAATTTTATTGTTACTTTAGCTTTCATTATATTAGCTCCAATTCAGTACTAAAAACAGAACCATCTGGATTACGTGGTCTTGAAGATTTATAAATATCCTTTTTAAGTTCTCCAATTTTAATATATCCTTCTATCAACTTACCTGGATTAATATCACCTTCAATTATTACGTTACCACTTAAAGTTACAAGTCTACGCTCTGCATCTAGAGTATTCTTTCCCTTCTCATTATATATACTTAATCCTTTATAAATTAAGTCCTCTACTGGTTCGCCATCCTCATCCATATAAGTATGGTAAACCTCTACTGGTGTTTTTAAAAGCCATTTAGGAAATGGTAATTTAATTCCCATAGTTTAGAGCCTCCTACTATTTAAACCAGTTTGATATATATAATTAATAACTTCCTGTGTGGTTGTTATTCCATTTACAATACTTCCATTAAAAGATACCGAAGTACTACCAGCTGAAAATCCACTTAAAGGCATATTAATAAACTCACCATATTGCTCTATAAATTCAGCTTGTAAACAAACTGCTTTTTTAATTTTATCTTGTTGAAATGGAGATAAATTTTTAAATTCTATTCCTATTATTCTGTTATAGGTTAATTTATCAATTTGATCTGATGCTCTTTCTAATCTATTTTCTAAAGTATCATCATTAATGATATTACCTTTGAAATTATCTTTATAATATGAAATATCTACATAAGACATATTCTCACATCCTTATAAAGAAAAAGAAGCCTTAACTAAGACTTCTTTAACTCTTTATTTTCTGCTTTAAGCTTTTTATTTTCTTCTTTTAATTTCTCATTTTCTTGCTTTAAAGTATAGTTTTCATCTTTTAATGTATCTAATTCATCTTTTAACTTTATATATTCCTCATAAGAAATAGATTTCCCTGCTCCACGTTCTATAACTTCCCCTTCATCATTAACTATGTCATATCCTTGTTGTTTATAAAAGTTCTGTTCAGATTCAGTTATTGTATAAACTTTATTTTCTTTAATAGCCTTCATATGTTATTACTCCTTTCTAGCTCTCTACCTCTGCATTAATAGCTATACCACATGCTTTATTTTTTATTAAGAAAGTATCTCCATACTCCCTAGTCTGATACACATATTTATCAGCTGTTCTTGAATCAGTACCAGGAGTAAACAACTTCATATAAGCATATTTACTTCTAGTTACTTGGCAAGATGGATGTATAAGGATCATATTGATTTGTTTTGCATCACCTGCTGGAACACATCCATTAGTGAAATCATACTTTGTTTTCATTCTTGATGATGGTACTTTTTTGATTGTAACATCATCTAAAGAATATACTCTTCTATCTATCTTTCCATTATTACTATTAACATCTAAGCTTCTTTGGATATTTTGTGCATTCTTAATTATTTTGTTCACTGCTGGTGTAACATAAAGGATTCTTCCTTCTGATGGTACTCCCTCATCATCCATTTTCTCCATCTTTTCATCAAACCAATCTAATACATTTTCTGTAGTCAAAGTTGTATTGTCTATAACAGCTCCATTTGATTTATATGTTTTAGCCTCTGCGTAAAGCTTAGAGTATCTATAAGAATCTCTCTCTGGAATAGCTTGTTCTGTTTCAAATACGTTTTGAACATTTGCCACTTCTAAAGTTAAATTAGTTTCATCTATATCCATAGGATCTAAAGCAAATTCTATATCTCTGTCATGAGCTAATTTTTTTGGTTCCCATTCATTAGATATTGTTCCTGTATTGAAACCCATATTACCTCTATTGTGATCCTTGTATCCACTTACTGTTATATTAGGTAATTTAATAGTTTGTGCATTAATGAATTTAACTTGTGGATTAGATTGCTCTAAATCATAAGAAGTTAATTCTCTAGCATACTTTTGTTGTAATTCTCTTTCAAATTGTTCAGCATAACTATATACTGCCATTTATATCACTCCTAATCTTTTTATTATTTATTTCCAAAGGCTCTTGCTAGTGCATCTTCAACATTTCCTTTTTGTTTTCCGCCATCAGCACCTATTTTAAAGCCTTTGTTTTCATCTTGTTGCTGCACTCCTTTAAAGCTTGGATATTTTTCTAAAACTTTATCTACTGCTTGATCCATAGTAACATCATCACTTACCATAGCTTTAGCTAATATAACAACATCATCAACGTTATCAGCTAAAACACCTTTAGATAAACAAGTTACTTTTGCCTCTAATGTATTAGCTCTCTCTTCTGCATCTTGTTTAGCTTTTTCAGCATTATTTAAAGCTTCACTTTGCTTTTGAGCCTCAGTCTTTTGACTTTCTTTCCAATCTTGATAAGCTTTAAGTTCTTCTTTAGATAGTTGGCCTTTCTTTTCTCTTGCCACCCTATCCTTAATCATCCTATTTACTTCTTCTTGAGTAAAAGTCTTTTCTTCTTTTGGATTAGTTTCTTCTGTTCTCTCACCTTCTCCATCTGAATTATCAGTTGAATTAGTTTCTGAACCTGCTCCTCCATTGCCTGCTCCATCATCTTGAGCTAATTTCATACATAATCTTTTTTTTAAATTAAAATTTGATATAGACATAAATACCTCCATTTATAGCCTGTCGGCTGTTAATTCCATGCACAGTTTAAGGTCTTAAGCAAGTTTTGGACATAATAAAAGAGATTAGGTATATCCTAATCCCTTTTATTATTATAATTTAATATTAAAATAAAGATTCCGAGAATCTTTTTACATCTTCAACATTTCTAATTCTACTTTTAATCAATAAGTTTTCAAATTCCATTATATAATAAAGTTTAGCCCTATTATTAATACTATTATTTGTAATAATTTTAAAGTAAACTTTTAGTATTTCTTCTGAATTGATATCTTTATTTATTTTAATCAAATTAATTCTATAGCTTTCAATTTTTTCATTAACTTGGTTATCATTTAAGTAAAATGCCCACTCATTAATATTCATATACACACCTCTTATATAATATATTTTCGTAAAAATAAATTTAATAATATAATATTATTACTGATTTTCATTATTTACATTTTTTAATTTATACTATTTCTATGGATTCTATTTCATTCTCATATAGTTCAATGTTATATTCATCTTTTTTTATTTCTATACTTGCTATCTCTGGTTCGTTATCTAAAGCTTGTGTAAATCCTTCATATGGTCCAATAATGATATTCCCATCAACAGTTTTTATTTTTAACTTAAGGTTATTATCTAGCTTATAAGTTTTCATTATATCTCTTAATGTCTCTACTAAGTTAAACATGAAATCACCTCTTTAATTAGGAACTATATGAGTTCCTTTTTTAGAATAATGTATTTTAAAGTTATTTGTTTTGGTTTCTGAACCATCTAACATACTTACATTAACACCTATTTCCTTATCTGTTTTTATTATTTCTTTTTTTCTCCAATTACCTTTAGAATCCATATCTAAATCACCAGTACCAGCATACTTATTAATAAGTTCTTGTGCCTCTTCTAAAGATATGGTTAAATAACTTCTACCTTCAATGTAGTTATTATGTCCTAAAATATGTTTACCTTGTTTCCCAACCTCTATTTTTAAAGGTTGATTATTCTTAATGAAATCTCTTATTTCTTTAATTTTAGCATTTTGAAACTTTTGCTTCAATACTTCTGCCTCTATATTAGCATCCTTAATATTTAAGCCTTCTCTAGCTTTTTCTCTGTAATTATTTCTTCTAAGCTCTTTATTACTTTCTAAATGATTCTTTAAAGCTTTTTCTAATTCTTTAACCTTTTTACTTGCTATTTCTTTATTCTCTTCATCACAAGTACCAACTTTAAATCTATTCCACTTTCTTAATTGTCTTTCATAGTATCTTTGTTTCTGTTCAGCTTCATAAAGTTTAATAGCATCTTCACCATTAGGAACTACTGGAAGCCTTGTTATAACAGGGAAGTACGTTGCTAATGTATGCCTACAGTTAGGATGTAAGAATCCTTTTCCTATAGCCTCACTTAATAATGAATAATCTCCATCATTTTTAGTACCATGACAAAATATATCATCAATCAATACTTTTCCTTGCCATGGCTCACACATTTTACAAGTATTAGCATGAGCCGTAACAACTACTAAATGTATTCCATATTCATCTCTTTTCTTTCCTTCACCTAAAAATGTAGCTCTTTGACTTGCTGTTCTTAAACACATCTCTGCATAACTAGTAATATTAACTTGTTTACCATTCTTATAAGTTATACTATTTATACCTTTCTCAAGAAAATCCTTAGTAGCCATATCTATAGCTTGATTAATAGTCTTAGTACCACTTTGCAAATATACATGAGTTTTAAATATTATTTGCCTATATACATCATCCATCTTTCTTAAAACTGACATTTGAGCCTTTTTTAAATCATTTGTAACAGTTTCCTGTAATGCATTAAGTTTCTTTTCGTTAATACCAAAGAAGTTTTCTTCAACTTGTGGAGTAGTCTTTTTCCCTAGCTCTTTAGCAATATACTCTCTAACTGTTTGAGGTTCTTTTATATTCTCTGGAAACTTTATCTTTACTTCATCTATTAACTTTTCTGTATTTTCTTGACCTTTAGTAAAATTCCCTTGAATCTCTCTGTTTATAGCTTCTTGGATAGGCTTGTTATATTCCTCAACTAGTTTCTTATTTCTCTTTCTATACTTTTCAATTTCTCTAAGCTTAGTCCTTTGCCATTGTTCCCATTGAAATCCTTCTTTACTCTGCTCGGCTTGATGAAAATAAAAAGCCCTATGCATACTAGAAATTAAATCAAGCTCCATTTGCTCGAATATATTTCTAATATCATAAGACTTATCTCTTTCCTTTTTAGCATTTTCTTTTATTTTATTTTCAGTAATTCCTCTAAGTATATCAGCTAATAATTGTATATCCTTATCCCTCTTGTCCATCTGTTTCAACCTCATTATCATCAGTATATGAAATATCAGAATCATCTACTGTCTTAGGTTCTTCAGCTACAAGATAGCCATTCTGTTCCTTTATTCTTTTTATCTCTTCTTCCTTTTCTTCATCTGTCCATGTATCTCCATACATTTCCTCAATACATTGCTCTATAGACATTACTCCATAGGTTTTAGCTTTCCCTATAGTTTCTACTACTGTATCAAAGCTAGGACTTGCATATTCTCCAAATACAATACTTACTTCATATTCTCCAGTATTCTTTTTATTTAATACATCATTGGTCTTTAGAATTATATTAACTAACTCTGGTATAACTTCTGTTAATATATCAACTAATTTACCTCTAGTATATAAAGTAGTCTTTTCTTTCTCCCTTTGAGCTTCTGCATTATCTGTTTTCTTAAGATCTATTCCTAAAGTGCTAGGACTTATTATACCTTGTAGACACATATCAATAGCATTTGAATAACTTTCAACATAAGCCTCATAATTTATATTAGCTTGCTTCATATCTATCTCATTCTTTGCATCTTCTGAAAGGCTAGAGCCTACTTTTAAGAATCTATTATCAAATGGATTAGGCTTCATTAAGTTACCGTTAATATCCTTAGGAACTAAATCCTCTGGTATATACTTTTGAACTCTTCCATCTCTTATGGCATCTATCCATTGACTTATAACTTCATCTAATGCATCAAAGGCATCTGATTTATTATCAAATATACTTTTACCTCTTCCCTCAAACTTAGGAGATTTAAAAAACATTAATGGTACTGCCATTATAAAGTCGCCTTCATATGTTGCATTTCCAAGCTCTCTAGTTTCATCAAGTGTATTTAAAGAAACCTCATTACCATTACTATCATACAAATTATAGTTTATATATCCTTTTCCATAAGTTTCACTTAATTTATATTGTCTATTATTTTTAGTATAAAAAGTATAGAACTTTATTTCTTTTAATCTTCCTCTTTGAGTTATATATTCAACTTTATCACCATCGAAAAACTCTATTATTGGATATTTGCTTATCTCTGTATCTATAGATAGTTTAAAAGCTCCATCACCACTAACTAATGTAGTAGCAATTATATCACCTAACATATCATCAAACTTATTATCTTTTCTTATTTCTTCCCATAATGTATTATCAGCCTCTCCAGTAACCTCTATACTATCTAAGTCAGCTACAACTATATCACTTAGCTTATCGGCTATCATTGCAGGTAATCCACTATGTATTTTTCTTATACTTAAATCTTCACTTGGAACAGCACTCCAAAACCTAGCTTTATTTACTGGATCACTACTTATATTCTTAAAGAATTGGTCCAGTTCATATGGTTCTCCCCTATACCAAAGCTTATTTCTAATTACATTAGTTTCATAGGTATAAGCTTCTTGTATAGTAATAGGATTAGTTAATGCTGGTTGAACATTTAAATATTTAATTGCTGCTTTAGTTAACATACTCTTAAACCACCCCATTTCTATTCCTCCTTATAATCTCCTATTAATTTTCTAAAAGGTATCCATGCATACTGACTAGAGTTAATTGTATGGTCATTTGCATCTTCTGGCTCATATTTATCATCTTTCCAACTATAGCACTCTAACTCCCTTATATGCTCCTTACAACTATTTAAAACATAATAAAATACTTTACCATTGGTATTAATCCATCCTAAAGCTAAATGTATTCTATCTAATATAGTTACTTTCTTATAAGAGTTAATAAAGTTATACATACATGGATTAGTTCTCTTAAACTTCTTAAGCTCCATTATAGTTGCTTGATCTGCTGAATCTATAAATACATCTCTAGCAAATCCCCATTCTTTTCTATTCTTTTCTAAGAACTTAAAGTATTTAGGAGCTATATCACTAGGAGCTAATTGAGTTTCTAAGTCTTTATTGTTATATACCTCTTCATCTAATACAATTAATTCTTTCTTATATGTAATACCTAAGAAAGTAAATGCAAAGGTATCAGGACTATTTTGAGAATATGCTGTATCTAATCCTGCTGTAAATTGAACAAACTTTAATTTCTTATCTTTTATTTGTTTAATAACATAATCTTTAGATAATACATTACTCTTTCTTTCAAAGTTACTAAATATTAAACCTGTTGCTCTTCCTCTTAACCCTAGTATCTTATTCTTATATAGCTTAGTTCCTTTAGGAGCACTCGTCTTTTTCTTTTCAATAGCTTCCTCAATTAATGATGCATTATCATAGAAAGTAAAAAACCAGTAGGTCCAATTAGGTTTCTCTTCTGAATTGAGTTGCCCTAATATTTCTACTGGTACATCTTTCTTATATTTTTCTAATGGTCTACAGCAATTAATAAACTCTGAATATATAGGTAAGTTAGGATCATCTGGATTAAGTGTCATCATAAGATAATCATTTCTAGTACATATCTCTCTAACAAATTCAATACTAGCTGTGTTAACCTCATCTATAAGTACACAACCAAATTGAGAACCTAAGGCCATTTTCCACTTATCTACATTATCATAACCTAGTATGTATATTATTTTCTCACCATTAGGAGTTATATATCTTATATGAGGTATTTTATTATACTTATCACCATTACCGTTATACTTGACTAAATCACCAAATACATCAGTAATCCCGTATTCTTTTTGTATTAAGTTCTTTTCAGCAACTCCAGTTGTTTTAGCAGCAATAACATGCATTTTCTTAGGAGATTCCGCAACCATAAGCATAAACTTTAATATTCCTACTGTAGTTTTTCCTGCTGCGGTTGTTCCCTCCAATGCTTCTACTGGTGCTCTATGCTCTAAAAAGTCTAAATACTTATCTGATAACTTATATTCATTACTCATTTTTATTTCTTTCCTTAATTTGTCCTAATATAGAATCTAACTTAGCTGTAGAGTTAGTATTGTTCTTAGAATTATCTTTAACTATTCTTGATTTTAATACTTCAAGTTCTACTTTCTGCTTATCAGTAGCTATATTCATATGATCACTTAACCATTGAAGAGCTTTCATCTTATCATGTAACTTAATCTTAACTCCGTCCTTTCCTTCTGATACTTCTTGTAATATGCTAGTATCTAATTCTTTACTATCATTAAGTTCAACTACATTATATTCATAAAAATCCTGCTCTCCTGTATCTGGATTAATAACTGGAATATCTTCACCATCATCGTTTTTAGTCCATCTATTTTTACGAACCTTCTTAAATGATAAGTAATCTCCAATGTCACTAAAGGCTATATCCATATACCTTTGGAATATATCTTCTTCACTTAACATTAACTGATTAAGTTTATGTTGCTTTAGTTTTTCTATTTCTGATTTTATACAAGGATTTACAAGGAGCTTATACCCTTCTGAATTAGCAACTATATAGCTAGAACCATAAGCTTTCTGATATGCTTTAGTAGCATTAAAATACTTTATATAATAAATGCAAAAAAGCCTTTGCTTATCAGTAAGTTCAGTATTCCCTAATACCTCTTTAACTTCTTTTGCAACAGGCTCTTTAATCTCTCTTTTTATATTAGTTTTATTCTCTTCTTTCGCAACGTTGCATTTATTTTTACGTTGCGTTGCACCTTCCCAGTTATATCTCCTTTTCCAACTTCTAACCGTTCCTTCTGCAACTTCTAACTCATTTGCTATATCCTTAAGCTTATATCTCTCTTTAAATAATTCATAAGCTTTATTTACCTTTTTATTAGGTGCTCTTGCCAATAATCAACACCTCACTTTTTCATTTGATTGCTTTTTATTGTCGTAACATTAACTCTAAAAAGAACTTTAAACTTATTATCCTCTGGATAAATACATGTCATATTTTGCTTTATAATAAATTTATATATGCTTTCATATTTATTATCAAGCAAATCTTCATACCCTATTTTTATTTTTCCAGTTACTTCTTCTATTTTTAAAGGGCCTCTTGCTACCATCCCATCTATTATCATCTCTAACCATTTTACACTCATTTTTTCTTTCCCACTTACTGCAACACTATTAATAGAAAAATTTTTTTCATATTTACTAACAACTATATGATTTTCTATATTAAAAGAATTATTAATAATTATTATGTCATTTTCTTTATCAACTTTTAAATTGTTCTTTAATTGATTTAAATCTACTATATATTCTACTTCTATATTTTTTGCTACACCTGCCCCTATGTTATTTACTTCCATGATAATATTTGATTTAGTACCATCTTTATCTACCTCAACATCAACCCACTCATTATTCGTAATAACTATGTGTGGCTTAATACTTAATAGTCTTTGAGCTCTCATTTCTTTCAATGTTTTAAATGTTAATATCATCCCTCCTAATGTAATCATTGTTAAAACTATATTTATAATATCACTTATTGATATTTGATTTGAAAAAGTCATTCCATCCCCTCCATCCAAGTTTATTATACATTACCACAAATATAAATATTAATATAAATTATGTTATATAAAAAAAACCTAGCCTAAACTAGATTCTTTAAAACACATCATCCTTTGTAATCCCTTCCAAAGGAATATTAATTTTATCATATTTTTAAAATACCAATTCTTTCCTTTTTCTTTGAATTTCTTCTATTATTGAAGAATTAAGAATTAATGCTAATTTGCTTGCTTTTAATATTACACCTTCTTCATCATTAAATAGTTCTTTTAATTTTTTATCATCATAATTATGTAAATCTAACAATAACTTAGTTGTATAATTAATAATATTATTAACATTTTCTATTACTTTATCATTAATATCTCTAATTATATATGATTCTATACAAGCTCCTTTTATAATCATATTTCTAGCATATTGCTCTAAAATATCTACATTTTGTATACTTATATTCCTAATAGCGTCTATATCTTTATTTAAATTATTAAGTGTAACTTCTTTTAATTTATATCTTAAGTACTTTTCATATCCATAGACAGTTTCATACAAATCCTTTAAATATTCTATTTCTTTGCTATTAATTGTTATCATTCTTTCTTTTCTTATACATTCTAAATTCTCTTCTTGTATTTTTCTAGTCATCAAAATATTTTCCTTTTGATGTTCTCTTGCCAATGAACTAGATATGTATAATGCGATTAATGTTCCAGCACCTCCAAAAATTCCACCTATATAGCTTCCCCAAAAAGATATCCACCCATCATTACTTGCTTTAGATGGAAAATCACTTTCTATGACTACCATATTTATTGAAAATGGTACAACTATACCTAATACTACTATTATCAATAATATACAAATTATATTAATAAGATTTTTATTATTTTTATAAAATTTATTTATTTTTTTACTTCTATCCATTTTATCCCCCTAGTAAAATATTATTACAATATATAATTATATAATTTTACAAAAAAAGAAACCAGCCTAAGCTAGTTTCTTTTTTGTAATCCAGAGAGTATTAATTTTTTTATGGCGGAGATAGAGAGACTTGAACTCTCTACCAATAGACTAACATTCTACTTCTCTACCAACTGAGCTATATCTCCATAAAGCAGGAACTTAATGCTGCAATGTAATGGAAATAAGATTTTTAAATAAGAACTTTTAAATTAGCAATTGTGATTAAAAATTTATAAAAGAGGAAGGTAAAGGAGTTGCACCTTTATTAATACTCTTCCTTCCATGTGCAAGGCTTTTACACCTTGCTCTTTCCGTTAGTTAAGTTTTAATTTACATCCAGGAGGATCATCAATGAACGCTTTACCCTATCCACAATTACATAATAACATATAAAAGTAGGTATATGGTGGGTATTAAACGGGTATAAATATGGGGTATATTTATATAATAAACCTTTCTTGAACTCCTGGATTATAGAATATAAAATCTGCAATCTGCCTTATTATCTTATTCCTTAGTTCTTTCCTGCAGTAATCCTTATTATATCTTAAAATGTAAGCCACATTCCCCCAACTAACATTGGGCTGATTAATATACTTTAATTTAACTAAATCTTTCTCTTCTTTAGTTCTAAGTGTTTGTATAGCTAAGTCTATTCTTCTTTTCAACTTAACCTTATACTCTAAATCTCTCTTAAGATAGAATATATCTTTCTCTTTTCTTATAACTTCATCTTCAACCATGCTGCTAAATTTATTTGTTGGTCCACTTTTCTCATTATAGCCAATAGCTATACAACCAGTATAAGACTCTTTTATATCCTCAATTTCTGCTTTTATTAATTTAATTTCAGTTTCTAATCTATTATAATTCTTAAGTAAGTTCTCTGTTTCTTTAAATAATTCTTTATTCATATAATCCTCCTTAAACATATTAATTTAACACATCTTCGTATACTTCTTATAAACTCTATATAACGTTTTATCTATTAAGACAATATAACTCTCATCTTTCTCAATAAAAACATCCCACACGCTATTTATAGTTAATTTATTATGTAACCTTGTCCAATCCTCCAACAACTTTATTTTCGATTTATCAAAGAAACTAATTTGATTATTTATCATATATATTACTTCTCTTAATATCTAAATTCAGATAAAAAAATACCGCATATCCAGTCTGAATAATACGGTACTTTAAATCATATATTACTTTTTCTTTCCTGTATTTATATCAAAAGATTTCTCAGCAATCAAGTTAAATTTATACGGTCTTGCAATCATCTGTTTTTCCCTACTAATTCTAACACTTGTCCCAATTAATTTTGAGTAATCTTTCTTCATCCTTTGAAAAACTTTCGAAAACATTTCATAATTTTCTGTGCTTTTTTCAAGTAACTCTTTCAACCAATCAATTTCATGATATTCCCAAGTAAGCACATGAATATCTGCTTGAGAAAATTGAGCTTCAACTAATGGTTTAGGGATTTTAGATACTTTTTCCATATACTCTATTTGACTATTGAATAGTGATTGAGCTACATGATGACTCCAATTTCTCATATTTCTAATATTATTTAGCAAATTAACTATTTCTGGTTCTAACTTATCCAGTTGAAAATCTAACTGTTCATGCTTTTTTTGCTTTTCTATTACATTTCTAAATTGCTTATAAGATACTGCTGTTTTAGTTTCGTCTCCAAGTAAATTAAGTAAGTAGTCTGATGTACACTCTATACTTTCTGAATATCTATGATATACATCAGTAGGTACTTTAGTATCATATTCGACATGAGTTGATAAGAATTTTTCTAAATCTTTCAAAGCTCTCTTTAATCTCATCATACGTTTATCTGTAAGTATAATAAGCTGATTTAAAAATATTATTGCATCCTTTTTATTTTTAATAACTTTAATTTTATTATTATTCATTTTTCACCTCATCATAAGAATTTCTCTTCTAACATTATTGCACTTTTAATGATTAAATTCAATTTTCAAAGATCAATTAAATTTCCAAACTCATAAGATTTATCATATAATTAAATAATTTATTAAATCTATAACAAACTATTTGTCTGAAATAAATTTTTAAAAATCTTTCTCGAACTTTTTACCTTTGTTTTTATTTACCACCTATATCCTCCAAATCTAACATTCCATTTCTTTCTACCACTTATTTCTCTAACTTTTATATAAGCAGCAACTTCTTTATTTCTATCTATTTTTCTTTTAGCTAAATCTCTATAGGTCTTTAATGCTAGTTCATGTACTGAATAAACTTCTAGTAAATTAACTCTCATTTTAATCACACCTTCTAAATTTTTATTCTTCCCATCCTAATAATTGCTTTTCTAAAGAATCATAGTCATAATCTCTTTGGTTAAAATTGCAGTTATTATTAGCTTGTCCTTTATTAGGTTTCCAATCTTCTTTTATAGCTGATATAAGAGCTCCTACTCTATTATTAATTTTCTTCATTTGATTAATAATTTTGAGTTTCTCAACAACAACATCAACAGAAACCTTATTATTAGAACAAAACTCTGTAAGAGATTTAATTTCATCAGATGAAAAACTTTTTAATACTTCTTTAAGCTCTTCTCTTTTATCAACAACAACATTTTCCTCTCCTGTTGTTGTTCTAACCTGTCCTGTACTATCCTGTCCTAACCTGTCCTGTCCTATGCTGTCCATTGGTTGTCCATGGGACGTCCCATTGTCGTCCCATGATTTCTTTTTTCTATCTGCTCTTTCTTTAGATTCTAATAAATTAACTTCTGGCATAATTTGAAGCAATAGATCTTTATACATAGAATCAATTTTTCTATCTGCTCTTATTTTGTTATGTTCTTTCCAATCAATAATATAAGTTACTAAATCTTCATTTAAAACTCTTATATACCCCTTAGAAACTAATATTCTTAAGTCATCCTCAGTAGCTCCTGTCATTCTTAATACATTAAAAGCTTCAACTATTCCATCATCATCTGCCCTCATTCCTAAATCATAATAAAGAAGTCTTGAAGATGAAGGCATTTTTAAAAACTTAGCTGAATCAATTACTTTTATAGAAAACATTCTTCTTTGTGCCAAACCTTTTCACTCCTTACATCTGTCTTAACTTATAAGCTTCATTAAGTTTATTTCTCAATTCATTGAAAGAAGCTTCATCTAAATTAAGTTTAGTATCCTCTTCAATGAATATAATTACGTTATTTGTATCTTTTATATCTATAGAAAAATTTTGCTCTTTACCATACTTTCGTATTTCAAGTTCTAATCCATTTAACATCATTTCAAATTCCTCCTAAGCTTTCTTTTGGCAATCCATACATAATACTTTCTGATACTTTTTATGTGAGAAATTTGCAACATTATAAGGCACATCTTTACCACAGCTCGTACACTTATAAACTTTGTTAGAGTTTTGATTTTGACTGTTGCTAGTTTTACCTCTAGTATCTTTACTATCTGGATCATCATTATCTGTTGGAGCTTGTAAACTCTTAAGTATAAAATATCTTTCTGAATAAGTTAGTCCACTTCCATAAGCCTTACTTATATCATCCTGTTGGCCAAATATATCAAAACTGCACTCTTCTCTTTCTGTTGGCTCATCTGCATTAATCCAAGTATATTTAACCTTACCAGCTATAACGAAATCTGTTTTATCCTCACCTTTTGAGTTCTTATAATCAAATGTTGTCCATAAAATATCATCTGTTTCTATTTTTAATAAAACTCTTAATTCATCCATCTTAGGTCTTATCTTGCTTAAGACTTGGCTACCAGAAACATATTGGTAACCAAATCCTTTAGTATCTTTTACAAAGTTATCTATCTCTTTTCTAACTTCTATAAGCTTTTGCCATAAGTTCATAAATTCCACCTACTTTATTTGTAATGATTTATTTTCAACTAACTCTGCACCTTCAATTATTTCTCCGTTCTTAAGTGCCTTACCTAAATCAGTCTTAGATATAGTTTCAGTTGTTTTAATCTTTATAAACTCTTTAGGTATCTTAGTTTCATCCAATACCTTAACTACCTTAGATTTTCTAAATGATATTTTGAATAGCTTTCCTTCAACCTTAGTTAGACCTATTCCATTCATTTCAAACTCAACATACTCTTTTAGTTTTTTCACTGTATTTTCTTTTTGCTTCTTTAAAGCTAATAATCTTTTTATTTCTTCCTCTATTCCTATAGAATCTGCTTCTATTTCTTTTATAACTTTACAAGTATTCTCTATCTTAGTGTTTATATCATCCTCAACTTGTCCTAATGCTCCATGGATCATTTCAACTGTTAATCCCTCTTGTTCTCCTAAGTTATCTAATAAACTTTCTAAGTTTCTATAATTCTGTGTTAATTCATATAGTTTCATATTTAACTCCTTCTTAAAATGGTATATCTGACTTTAATACTGGTTCTAAACTGCTATTCCAGTATTCTTCTGTTATATCCTTAAATTCTTTTTCTAAAATAAGAGAACTTAATACTACTGGTTCTTTATTCCATATCGAATTTAAAGTTATTTCTCCTAAGTTATCAGTTACTACATATAATCCATCATATCCATCATTTGATTGAACTATTTTCCCAATATGTTCAGTTTTTAATAATTCAACTGCTTTATATTGCATTGTCATAGCTCCTTTACTGTTTCTCCAGTTTCAATATCATAAATTTCACCATTGTCTAAATCCATTCCTGGTGGTAATATATCCTTGAGATTTATTTCTTGAGTACATTGGTTACTTTGGTCGGTGCCAATGCACTCTCTTTTTATTTCTTCCTCTATTAAATTACTTAAAGGCGTGTCTACTTTTAAATCGCTAAATCTTTCTTGTACTCTATCAACTATGTTCTTTGATACTTTTACTAAGTCCATAACCAACACCAAACCTTATAAGATAAATAGTAAAAGAAACACCATATAATAACTAAACCTATTACAGTTACTAAACATCCTGTATTTACTTTCTTCATATAATCCTCCTAAACAAACTTTCTGTTATGTTAAGAACCTCTAAAAACTTTTTCTTTGGAATAGGTTTCTTAAATCTAATATTATTAAATTTTAAATCCTGCTCTACAGCTAATAAGATACTTTCAAACTCTTCTTTACTATGTCTAGCCTTTAAACTCTGTATATCTTTAAAGTTCATAACATCACCCCTAACGTACATTTATTGAAAAGATAAAACTTAAAGTACATCCAACAAATAATATTAAATACTTAAAACTTTTTTTAGGCTCTTTCTCATTTATAGATTTATCTAAAAAATAAACACTTAAAAATAAAGTTGTTGCTGTTGTTATTATTCCAAAGACTATTTTCCCTCCTGGAGTAAACATATCAAACCTCCTTTCCAAGACTTATTATTGGTGCTAAATTACTTAGTACATTACTTAAGATATCTTTTAACTTTTGGTTCTCTTCTTTTACTTCATCTAACTCCATTTCCATACGTCTACGTTCTAATGGACTAAACCTTTCTAATTTAGTTCCTTCTAGCTCCAAAATAGTTTGTAAATTAAATCTTATTGCAGGAATTCCTTCTACAGTAGGGATAATTCCTGCTTTTCTATACTCCTCAATAGACTTAACACTCATTTGCCAACGTTCTGCTAAGTCTTTTTGTGTTAATAGTTGTGCCATATCTATTTCCTCCTTAAAGTAGTTTTTGATAATGCTTGTCTCATTTGTTTACATCTTTAAGCTGATTCTTTTAATAATCTTTCTATAATATAAACCTGTCCTTTTCCTGTAACTCTTGTAGTAAACTTGGTTTCTACTCCATGACTTCTTTGAATTACAAATTCACTCTTTTCAAATAGTCCCTGTTCTAAAGCTCTTTGCATTGGTTTGGTTGAACCTTTCTGAATTAATCCCCATTCTCTAAGTTTGTTCCAAAGTCTTTTCTCTCCAATTTTTATATTTTGCTTAGTTGCTAGGTGAGCTACATCCCTAACTAAGATAGAATTTGAACTTGCTGATATTTGATTTAAGAATCTATTCTTTTCTTCAAGCTCTTTATTTTTAGCTTTTAAAAGCTCGTCTTTTTTCTTTAAAGTTCTATGAGCTACTTCTAAAGCTCTTGCCATAAATTCTTCATCATCCATTTCATCTTCTAATGGAATATAACCACCAGTTTTTCTTATTTGTGGTAGTACTTCATCAGTTACCCAATCTTGAAACTTTTCAGCTTCTTTCTTTTTAGATTTAAAAATTAATTTGTAAACTCCACTTTCAGTTAAGAAATTTTCTCCTGTATTGTGTAATTTTCTAAAGTGACAATTAGTAACATTAGAGTTTTTTAATTTAATTACTTGCCTATCACTCATTCTCGTAATTGCTTTTCTCACACCTTCTGGAGATATTTCTAAACATTCTCCTACATGATATGGATTAAATAAAACTTGTCCATTTAATTCAAATACTTCTACTGGCTTATTTTCAAAAATCATTAAGTTATTCATTTATTTCCTCCTCAACTTATATTTTGTTGCATATTTGGGATATTGTTTGCAAAAAAAATTTCAAATATATCATTTGGATTTTTTATATTAAAAATAGATATAATATTTATAGCCTCTTTAATGGTAAATTGACTTCTCCCATTTAACTTAGCATTTAAACTCTGAGTAGTTATATGTAATTCTTTTGCTAACTTACTCTGAGAATAAGCATTTTCTTTCATAATCCCTTTTAATTTGCTATAAATCATTTTCTCACCTCCGTTGCATATTTAGGATGATTAAATCATAACACTTCTAAAAAATGTAGTCAACCCATTTATGCAACTTTTCTTTAAGTTTTTTCAAAAAAACGTTGCATTTATGAAAAAATATTTTATAATTAAACTATGAGGTGATTAAATGAAAAATTTACTTGATGACTCAAACATGCAAATGATAATGAATAGAATACAAAGTAGAAGATTAGAACTAAAGCTTTCATATCAAGATTTAGCTTCAAAAACTAATATGAGTAAATCTACTCTACAAAGATATGAGACAGGATCAATAAAAAATATGCCTGTAGATAAATTAGGAGTTATAGCTGCTGCTTTAGACGTAAGTCCTATATGGCTTTTAGGTTTAGATGAAGTTGACGAAAATTCAAACAACTTATCTAAAGATGAAGAAATACATATAGAAGACTTAAGAAAACTTAATGACTTAGGAAAAGATAAAGTTTTTTCATATACTAAAGATTTATTAGAAATGCCTAAGTATTCTTTAGATACTGAATTTGCTGCTACTCTAATAGAAAATCAAAAAACTCCTTATTTAGTAGCTTGTCATGATGACAATTTAACTGATGAAGAAAAAGCTTTAATGAATGAAAAAATAAATGAAGCTTTAAAAAATCTCAAATAAGTTAGGTGGGTTTATATGACTAAATACGAAAGATTAATGTATGAAGCCGAATGTCATGGTGCTAAGGTCATTGAAATTGATCTTGGCACAGATAAACCTTGCGGAAAATGCGTTGATGATATAATAGTTATTAATAGTAATATAAATACCAAAGAAAAAACATGTATTTTAGCCGAAGAACTTGGACACTATATTAAAAATTTAGGTGATATTACTAATCAAACTGAAATATGTAATAAAAAACAAGAATTAGTTGCCAGGCGCTGGGGGTTTGATAAAGCTGTTGGCTTAGTTGGATTAATTAACGCTTTTGAAAATAATTGTAGAAATGCTTTTGAAATAGCTGATTTTTTAGGTGTAACTAAAGAATACTTTGATGAAGCAATTGATTATTACAGAGCTAAATATGGCGTTATGTATAAAATTGATAATTACATAATATACTTTATTCCATCATTAGGAATATGTAAAATGTTTTAACCAGTTGATTTTCAACTGTTTATTTTATAGATTTTATAGAACATATATTCGTATCAAAAAATTTTATTTTAATTTTAAAAGAGGTGTTAGATATGGAGTATAACGTAACTTATAGGCAAAAAGATAAAGGATGGCAATTTATAATAAGCTATAAGGATTACAATGGAAAATGGAAGCAAAAATCTAAACAAGGATTTAAGACAAAAAAAGAAGCTAAACCTATTGCTGAAAAGATGCTACAAGATTTAAAGAAAAATATAAAAACAAACAATAATAGTTTTGGGAAAATAACTTTTAAAGCTTTTTCAGATATGTACCTAGAGCACGAAAAGCTATATAAAGAACCTAAGACAATAGACGGCTTAGTAACAGTACTTCATAGGTTTCAAGATTTAAATGACAAAGAACTTTGCAAAATAACTAACTTAGATATACAAAAATTAATAGATAATATGACTAAGGAACATCTTAATAATAATACAATAAGATATTATTTAAAAATATTAAATAGCATATTTTTATGTGCAAAATTTAAATACAATATACTAGATGAAGTTCCAAGTAAATATATAAAAATAGGTAAACCAATACCAACTAAGAAAAAGGCACTGAATGATGATGAAATTAACGATTTATTATTAAAATTTAAAAATAATAAATATTATCTAGTAGTATATTTAGCTGTTAATACAGGTATGAGAATCGGTGAAATTCTAGGTCTAACATGGAATGATATAGATTTTAATAACTGTCTAATAAGTGTTAATAAACAATGGAAAATACTAAAAGATAATTCATGGGGATTAGGTAGTGTTAAAAGTAAAAATTCAATTAGAATTATTCCCATTTCTAATTCAGTTTCTGAAGAACTATTAAAATATAAAACTATAATAAATATAGATAATAGAGTTTTCAATTTTAAAAGTAAAAACACTATTCTTTCAAGAGTAAACATACTTTTAAAAGAATATGGTTTCAACATTTCTCTTCATGAATTAAGACACACATACGCTACTAAATTAATTGCTAATGGAGTTGATTTTAAAACTGCTGCAAAAATATTAGGTCATTCAGTAGAACAAACTATGAAAGTATACTCTCATGTCAATAATGATATGTTTAATAAAGCACATTCTATTATAGAAAATATTTTTTAAATTTATTTTTGACGAAACTTTTGACGATTCAATATAAATCCTTTATTTCTAGCCATTTATAGCGAAATATCATTCTTACATATTTGAAAGATATCTTTTATACAATATTTAATATAAAAACTTACTACTATAAGCAACAATATCTTTTACACGAGTATTATCGTCATATAAACTAAGAATAATATTATTATGACCACTAAATTCTTTAACCAATCTATTACCTATAGCTTTTTCAATTTCATCTAGCTTAGAATTATTAACACTATATTTTATATAATTTATATCTTTTCCATCAAACTCAAGAGTAATATAATACATATCACCTTCAAATCCAAAATATATAAATTTTAAAATATCTGGAGTTTTCCTTATAATATTGTCCATAAACTCACATAATGGTAGTCTATAAAAATAACTGCCTACCTCTATAATCATATCAACATTTAAACCTAAATCTTTCTTATAGGAGATTGTTTCAGTAACCTTTTTATCATCCTTATATAATACTAAAACAATTGAGTCATTATATAATTCTTTTCCTAAGTAATTCCCTTTATATCTCTCAATTAACTTTAATCCAGGAGAATCATTAATTATCTGGCTTTTAGATACTATAATGTTTTTTCTATCAAAATCATAATCATAATAATATTGATTTCCATCTAATGCTTCTGTTATTACACTTGTATTAAAACTCTTTTTGCTAAGAATACTATCAATTAAATCACATAAAGGGAGTTTATAGTCTATAACTCCCTTTGAATTAATATGAACTGGTGCAAATACTCTTGAACTTCTACTATGGTACTTTGAAGCTTTTCTATCTTTCATAAATTCACCTTTTATTAATAATATATAGTAAAATTATATGAATATTTATTAGGATATATATCATTTAAATCTTATATATAATTTATGAAACTTTTATATTTAGTTAACAATATTATTCTAAATAATTTTTACAAAATAAAAGAACTATACCAAAGTATAAAAACCTATATAATACTTGGTACAGTTCTTTACCTTTATTTCTTTAATATCTTTTGATTTGATGTGGCTAACTTAACATCATATTGAATATTATTATTCACCTTTAATTTTTCATCATACTTTCCAAACTTAAAGTACATGTCTCCTTTTAAACCATATATATCAGGGAATTTTTTCTTAAATTCTTCTTCACTTAGTCCAGAATAAACTATAACCTTAAGTTTTCTCTTCCTTGCCGAATTAATCATTTCCCTTAACTCCTTAGGTTGAAGTGACCATTCAAGTCCTGCAAGTATAATTCCTTCATTAAAAGGATCATTTGTCACTTTATCTAATATATCTTCTGAATCCATCTCTATGTTTGGTAAATCCTTTAAATGTTGATTAAAGCATCCTTTGCAGTTTAAGTTACAATCTACTGCACTTATTAATGCTCCCATAAAAGGCGCATCCTCTACTCTCTCATGAACAATGCCCTTTGTTTTTATAATCATAGGCTTAACTGATTTCTATCCTTAAATTCTGATTTTTTACCATCATTAAAGAATTCAACTTTTCTTAAGTAGCCTGTTATTCTTTGATATAAATCTAGCTTTTTGCCACATATAGGACACTCTTCTACCCTTTCCTTTACATATCCATGCTCTTCACAGTATCTATTTAAAGGAGAAATACTTACATAAGGTGTTCTATATTTCTTACAAACTGTCTTTACTATGTGTTTTGCCTTTTCTCCACTTATAGCTCCATCGCAATAAATATGCACCACAGTTCCTCCTGTGAATAACACTTGAAGCTTCTCTTGGTGATCAAATAATTGCTTTAAGTTTTTAACTTCATTAGGTGGCATATGACATGAGTTTGTATAGTATGGATATTCTCTTACCCCTCTAACTATAATATCCTCAAAGTCCTCTACATCCTTTTTAGCTAATCTATAACAAGTTGATTCAGCTGGAGTAGCCTCAAAATTATAAAGATTTCCTGTTTCTTCTTGAAAATTTATTAATTCTTCTCTTATGAAATTACAAACCTTTATTGAAAACTCCATTCCTTCTTCAGTTAATATATTATTTCCATTAAAGTTTTCACACATCTCATTTAATCCAACTATTCCTATAGTACTAAAATGATTTTTCAAAGTTCCTACATAAGTTGAAAATGCCGGCAACATATCTTTATTTATAATATTGTCATTTAACCATTTTCTCTTCTTTTCTAAGCTATCTTTTGCTATAATTAATATTTCTTTTAAAGCATTAAAAAACTCTTTTTCGTTATTTTTATACTTATATGCCAATCTTGGTAAATTTATTGTAACAACACCTATACTTCCTGTACTATCTCCACTACCAAAAAGACCACCATTTCTTTTTCTAAGCTCTCTTAAATCAAGATTTAATCTACAACACATTGATCTTACATCACTTTGATCCATATCTGAATTAACAAAGTTTGCAAAGTAAGGATAACCAAACTTTCCTGTCATCTCAAATAACATATCATTATTAGGGTTATCAAAATCAAAATTACTGTTTATATTATAAGTTGGTATTGGATAAGAAAATGGTCTTCCATTATAATCTCCCTCATTCATAAGTTCATAAAATGCCTTATTTAACATATCCATTTCTTTTTGACATTCCTTATATGTGAACTCTTGAATTTTATCTCCAATTAAAGCAGGGTCATTTTCTAAGTCTTTTGGTGGAAAAAGATCAAAGGTAATATTAGTGAAAGCTGGTTCAGCTCCTGCCCTACTATTACTATTTATACTAAATATAAAGTTTTGTAGATTTTGTTTAACCTCTTCATATGTTAAATTATCCTTCTTTATATAAGGTGCTAATAATGTATCAAATGAATTAAAAGCAACAGCGCCCATAATCTCATTTTGATATATTGTAACCAAATTAGCTATTTGATTTAATATAGCATCAAAATGTTTTGCAGGACTACTAGTTGGAATATTAGGAATTCCCTGTACTCCCATTAAAATTATGTTTCTTAAGGAATATCCACAACAATAAAGTGTTAATCCTCCTAGATCATGAATATGCATATCTCCATTTTTATAAGCATCTATTATTCTTTTATCCTTATAAACTTCATTAAGCCAGTAATCTTTAGAAACCTCAGCTATTATATGTTTATTGAGACTCCCAAAACTATATGGTGAATTGGAATTTTCATTGACTCTCCAATCTATTTTTTTAATATAATCATCTACTATTTTCTTACTAGATAACATATTTTTCACATCCTTTTTTACATCCCTTTTATTTATACTGACATTATACATCAGTTCAAAGTATTATAATAAATACTCATATACCTATATGTTTATAATCAATTAATTATTTGTTTTTTATGGAAATACTCTTAATGTCTCTTATAATCTAAGTTCTTTAAACCTTTTAACTTTTTTCAAAAAACTCAAAGAAAATTTTAGTTAAACTATTAAAAACCTAATGAAACATTGTATTTTCCTACTTTCTAAAAAACATAAAATTTTTAATAATTTCTTTTTTTTATTAAAATTTTATAATCTATTTTTTAACTTTCTATTGTAAAATTCTAAATCTTCACTTAAGGGAAAATTACTTTTAAAACAGATTAATAAATTTTCATCTTTACTTATTAGAACTGTTTTATCGCTATCCCATGAAATTATCTCTATCTCTGAAAGAGGATGTTGAATACAAACTGGATTCTCCCAAATATCTTTATTATCTTCTGCGTAAGGTAAAGTATATTTCATAATCTCTTCTAAAGTAAATTTCTTATTGAACCCACTTAAAACACCCCAAATCAATTGAAAATCCTCTTTTTTAATTATAGTGTCTAGTTCTTCTCCAGATATAAAGCAATATTCTCTTGATAATAGCTCCTCTATATCTTCATTCTCTGGATAAGCACAACAATCTGTAATAAGCCAGTTATACTCAAGATGAATGTTATTAAAAGCGTTAAAAACCTTTCTTAAATTTGTGTAATATTCTTGCCCTTTATCTAAAACTATTCCCCTCAAAATTATCTTCTCCTTATTTTAAAGTACTTAACTCTCATTATTCTTTTATTTACTATATAGAATCCAAAAAAATATATCTCCTAAATGTGTATTTAATTAATATTGTTATTTTATTTATAAATAAAATAAAGTAAGGTTTATTTAATATATAACCTTACTTTACAAATAAAAACTAAATCCTATAGTCCTTCTATTTCTCTAGCTTTCTCTTCTATCTTTTTAAGTTCCTTATACGTATGTCTAACTTTATCTCCTACTACTTCAACTTTTTCTAAATGTTCCATAGCAGATTCTCTGTAAATATCTCCTAAATCACTTTCATGCCAATTAGTATTTTCAACTTCGTAACTCTTAATCATTTCATCATTTTCTTCATCCATATGATCAATGTAAGCTTTAACCACATCAGATATGTGAGTTAACTTAAACATAGCTTCTCCACTATATCCTGGCATTATATTTTTAAGAACAATAGTAGCTCCATCATCTCTTATTTCCACTTCTTGATCAGATAATTCTCCACTTAGAAGAACCGATTGAACCCTTTCAAACTCATCTATAAGTTTTTTTGCTTTTTTAGCTAATCTCATTTCCTTTGATTCCATAATTAGTTCCCCACTTTCTAGTTAAAATCTACATTATAGAAGTATTATTTTTACTTATAAACTTTCTTTTTATGTAATCTAAAACTTCAAGAATACCTTTAATAAATCATATATTTTGTAATCATTTTCTTAGCTACATTTTATCACATATAAATTACATTATAAAATTAACTAAAGTTAAAATATTTGTATATTTTCTAAATATTTAAATACCAAATCAAGTTAATACAAAAATAATTATAATAGTTTCATCATTAAAAAGAATTTTTAGAATAAAGATTTCAAAGAAACATAATAAATACTGGACATGATTTAAAAATTAGAATATAACTAAATAAAAGTGAAATATATCAAAGATTAAAATTAACTTTGATATATTTCACTTATTTTCTCTATTAACTAACAGAGTCTATTTATAAAAACTATTTTTAAATCTTCATATTATCTAATAAAATTAGTTCTTTCTCTTTCTTCTAATTCTGGTTTAAGAATATTATTATTCTTACCTAATTCTATACACTTAATAAGCCATGCCATATTTCTTCCTAGCACTCTCATTGTTTGCATACCTTCTAGGTCCTTTTTAACCTCCTCTGGAGTATTTCCATGAACCATATTCCAGTATTGTGAACTTACAACTGGCATATTGCATATTGTAAGATACTTACTTAATTGATCTAAAGTAGAGGTTGTCCCAGCACGTCTTGCACTGCATATAACTGCCCCTGGCTTAAATGCCATATGTTTACCCCCAGAATAAAATGCTCTATCTAAAAATGAAGTTATTGAACCTGAAGCTGCTGCATAATAAACTGGTGAACCAAATACAAATCCATCTGCATCCTTAGCTTTTTCTACAAATTCATTTACACCATCCTTCATAAAACATTCCCCTGTTTTTTTACAAGAGCCACATCCTATGCATCCACCTATAGGCTTATTCCCTACTTGAAATATTTCAGTATCTATTCCATTTTCCTCTAGAGTTTTACTTACTTCCTTTAATGCTGTATAAGTACATCCCTCTCTATTTGGACTTCCATTAACTAATAATACTTTCATTTTTTGTACCTCCTAATTATAACCACCTTATTATATTATAAATCCTTCTCATTAATTCTTACTATTTCTATCCTTTAAAAATTAACTATCCTTAAATTTAAAATCCTTTAAAGTCTCAATATCTACTGGCTTTGAATAGAAATATCCCTGAATATATATTTTTTCATATGGAAATGCCTTAACAATGTCAACCTGATACTGTTCCTCTATACCTTCAAATACTATAGTTCTATTAGCTATGATACATATTTCTGATATAAATTCCACTGTTTTTTCATTTATAATAGACTTGTCTAAATTATCAGCAAAGTACTTGTCTAGCTTCACTATATCAGAATCAATTTTATTTAATAAATCTAAATTAGAATATTCCACTCCAAAATCATCTATAGCTATTAAAAATCCATATTCCTTTATTATTCTTATTGCACTTTGTATTCTTCCTATATCCTCCATGCCAAACTTTTCTACTATCTCTAAACAAATATTACAATCATCAATCTTATAATCTTTTGCAATTTTCATTAAGGATCTTAAAAACTTAGGATTTTCTATTTCTTTAAATGAAACATTTAAGGATATATAAAAATCTCTTCCTTTAACCATATCATAATCTTTTATTATTCTGTAATCTAAAATAACCTTCTTTAAAAGCCATAAAGAAACTTCTAAAGACATATTATTGTCTTCAATTTCCCTTATAAAGCTATAGGGAGTTAAAATTTTTCCATCCTTATTTAATCTCAAAAGAGATTCAAATCCTTTTACTCTATTTGTCTTAGGATCTACTATAGGTTGATAATATAATATATATTTATCATTTTTAATATAGTCTCTAATTTTTCTTTTAGTTCTTATAGCGAATATTTTATTTTTTCTTTTTTTATAAATAAATAATGATATTATAATTAAAAATATTACAACTAATAACTTTTCATTTTTTAATTTATCTAAATGCTCATCAAAATACTTAGAATATAAATTAGCATCTTTTTGTTCCCCATCTTCTTCAAGCTCTCCAAGGACAGAATCTATTCCTTCAATTAATTTTTCATTACCTTTTCTACTAGTTATATAAACTGGTCCAGAAGAAAACTCAAAAATTTTTTTAATATTTTTATTTTCATAATTTATATTGCTTCTTGTATTTTCTACTACAAAGTCCACTTTGTTATCATGTAAATATTCTTCATCTTCAGGATAATTAGAAACATATATAGGTTTCACATTTATGCCTTTATCCTTTAAAAGCCTTAAAATCCACTCATTATTTTCTTCTCCTTTTAAAAATCCCATTTTTAATCCATTTAAAGCTTTTAAATCACCATTTTTTATATTCTTATTAGTATATATAGCAAAGTTATCATTATTTAGATAGTGGTCAGTAAATTCATATTCCTTTTCTCTATCAGGAGTCTTACTTATTCCAAAGACTAAATCTATCTGTCCAGATTTAAGCTTTTCTAAAGCATCTGTTACATTACAATCTACATACTTATAATTTAAATCTAACTTATTACATATTAATTCTAGTATTTCATTATAATAGCCATCTGGCATAGAATTTTTATTAAGATAATAATAAGGATAATATTCATAAAATCCTACTTTAATTGTTTTTCTGTTACAATTAACTTTCTTACCATCAAATTTAATTGTAATACCTAAAACCGTTATAATTATTAAAAATACTATACTTACCCAAAACACCCTTTTTTTCATAAAGTAACACTTCCCTAACCTCTCATATAACCTTATCTCTAAATAAATTTTTACTCTATTTAAATATTAACATAATTTTCTAATAAACTTGATTTAAGCAATTGATATTTTTATCTCTTCTTTTTTGAAATTAAAGCAATTAACTAATTTTTCTTTATCTAAATTAATAAATAAATATAAAACTATATTAAAATTTAAACAATATAAATATTTATAAAAAAGCACTAAATCTATTAAATAAATTTAGTGCTTTTTCTTATAAAACTTTCAACAAAACTCAAAAATATATTTATTATAAGACTCTTAATATAAACTAAAAAATTATTATTTTGTAAACATTATTAATCTGAGCTGGATAAGTTTCTTCTATTTTTCCATCATAAATAATTTCTATCCTATCTCCCTCATTTATACAATCTAGAGTATTTTCTTTTCCATCTCTATCAATTATTTCAGCGTCTTCAGTATCAACTGCAATAAGTCCATCTTCATAATTAACTAAAAGACCATATTGAGTCTTTTCAACTACATCAGTAACTATGCTTTCCTCTTCTCTATCAAAAAACAAAAATACTGAAATAATACAAATTAAAAACACTAAAACTCCAATTAAAACCTTCTTCATATTTTGCTCCTTTGCTATTAGTAATTTATATTAATACTCTAAAATCTACATCCTTTTTATTATAAATAAAAAAAAACTTTTTTTCTAGAAATTTAAAAAGCTTTTATACTAATCCTTCTAAAGCTTTATTACTCTAAAGTCTATATTGCTATTCTATTATGCTTCTAATTTTTTAGAGTATTATAAAGTTTTATTGCTCTAAAAAACAAAATACAATGGCCTAAATTTAGTACCATTGTATTTTCTACTTAAATCAATTTCTATTTAGTTTATATAAAAATATACTTTAAACTAATTATTTAACCTATCTTTAAATTCAGAATACTTCATAACATCTCTTTTCAACAATATATTGAAAGTATCATAATCCTCTTTAGGCATATTATGATTAAAAGTCATAATCTTTAAACTATGTCTCTTACAGCCTTTTCTGTAGGATGGATGTGTATAATCAAAATCTTGTAATTTAAAGCCTAATTTCAAATAAAAATTCAATCTTTTTATTGATATCTCATCTATTGGAGGATCTATCTCTAAAATTACATTTTTATTATGGTCACAAAACTCTTTTAACACTCTAGATCCGTAGTTTTTTCCTCTTAACTTAGAATCTATGGCAAAGTGCTCTATATACTTATACCTACCCATATCCCAATAGAGTAATATTCCTACTATTTCCTCTTTATCATATATAACCTCAAAATGATAGTTTGTATCATCTAATGCCTTTATTTGATCATCCATTGTTCTTCTTTCAAATATTGGGAAGCTTCCATTGTATATTTCCATTGCCTTATTAAAGCAATTATCATTTGAATTTATTCTTTTAAGATTCATTTTAAACTCCTCCTAACTTCAAATAAATCACTAAATCTTACATGTATTTTTCATATAAGTTTAATTACACCTATATAAAAGAGAAAGTCTTGCTTTTTTAAAACTTATCTCTTTCATCCAATGTTAATTATACCCTCTCCCCTAATACTTAAACAATGTCATACTATGTTCTCATTTAAGGATTTATATGTGATTAAAATTTCTAACCTAAAATCAATATTCTATTAATAGTAACTACTAAAAAGCTGTTAGGACCAAAACAGATATTGTTTAAAAGTATCTAGTTTAGATTTTATTTAATATTTGCTCGTAAATAGACCTAAAAGCAAATATTGCTTAAAATCATCTATTGTAATGCCAAAAGAAAAGATGTTTTGTGCACCTAAAAAATAAAGCTTGTTTAAAAGTAATATTAAATTAATATGTAATCTTAAGCTAAAAGTTCCTCAATATCTTTTTCTATTGATTTTGGAGTTGTTTGTGGCGAAAATCTCTTTATTACATTTCCCTCTCTATCCACTAAAAACTTAGTAAAATTCCACTTAATTTTACTTCCAAACATTCCACTTTTCTGTTCTTTTAAGTATGAATATAATAGAGATTCATTTTCTCCATTAACATCAATTTTTTCAAACATAGGGAATGTTACACCAAAATTCAACTTGCAAAAGTTCATTATTTCTGAATTGCTTCCTGGATCTTGTTCCTTAAATTGATTACAAGGGAATCCTAAAACCTCAAAACCTTCATCCTTATATTTTTCATAAAGCTCTTCTAATCCATCAAACTGTTTTGTAAAACCACATTTACTAGCAGTATTAACTATTAAAAGAACCTTTCCTCTATATCTTTCTAAACTTACATTTTCTCCATTAATATCTTTTACGCTAATATCATAAATTTCCATATTACTCACCCCATATATTCTAAATTATATTTTTTAAAATTTAATTTTATACAATTATTTTAATTCTATATGATTAATATGTCAATATACATTTGCATTAATCTAAAAATAATTTTTCCCATTTTTTAGTAATAATTTTGAAATTCTCTGCATATAAATATCATAGTAGGGGAGTTTTTTGATAATGTACTAATTTGTCTGCTTCTTCATAAATTATGCAAAAAAAACTTCTCACAGCACAATATTCGCCAAACTCTACATCAAATAAAATCTTAATATTTACCTAACCTAATACCAAAATAGAGCTTACTTTTATTAAAAAGTAAGCTCTATGTTTTATACTTCAATCTTATTTTATAATAATTATTACGCTTGGCTTGCCCAATCTGCTGGATAAGTTACATAAATGAATCTAGCATAATCTGGAACTGAGAATTGAATCTTTGATCCTTTAGGTATTAAAATAATTTCACCAGCATCTGCTGAAATCTTTCTTCCGTCTATTATTATGTCTAAATGACCTTCTATAACATAATCAATTTCATCATAGTTTAAAGTCCAGTCAAAAGTAGTTTCTTTCATTTCCATTATTCCAGCACCTAGTCTTGGACTTTCTTCTAATGTAAATAAATCCTTAGTATAAACTACATCTCTTGAGTTTCCAGTATCTAATCTATTGGATTCATCAACCTTAACTGTTGGAAGCTTAATTGACATTATTCCACTTTTGTCTTTATTTCTTATAAAGTCAACTGAATCATTATTACCTGCTCCAGCAAGCTTTTCTTCAATTATTTGTCTTACTAGTTTTTCTAATAATTCCTTACTTATGTTTTCCATAATTATTTAGCCTCCTCTATTTTTCCTAAAGTTTTCTTTGCTATGAACATTGCAAGAATAACTGCTGTGATTCCTCCAACTAATTTAGCAACTATCATAGGGAATATCATCTCTGGATTAAAACCAGCTGTAAATCCTAAATGGTCACCTAATACGAAAGAAGCTGATACTGCAAAGGCAACGTTTATTATTTTTCCTCTATCATCCATGTCTTTTAACATTCCAAACATTGGGATATTGTTTGCTAAACTAGCAATCATACCAGCTGCAGCTATTTCATTCATTCCTAATATTTTTCCAAGTCCCATTAAAGGTTTCTTAAATACTTTAGTGATTATATAAACTAGTGGGAATGCTCCTGCTAAAACTATAGCTATACTTCCAACTATTTCAATTCCATCTGTTATTGGTGCCATACCAGGTATTATAACAAAGCCTGTTAAAGCTTCTATAATAGCAGCTGCTAAAGCTAAAGTTATAATTATAACAACTATCTTACCAAAAATATTAAATCCTTTTATCATAGCTTCTTCTGCAAAGGCTAAGCCTATAGCTATTAAAATTGCAAATATTATTATTGGAACTAAGTTTTTAAGAACCATCATTGCTGGGAATCCTGCTACTAATCCTCCAACAAAAGCTCCTACTGGTATAGTTATTATTCCTGCTAAAATTCCTGTTGCTAAGAATTTATGGTCTTTCTTTTCTATAATTCCTAAAGATACTGGAATTGTAAATACTATAGTAGCTCCCATCATAGCTCCTATGATTAAACCACTAAACATTCCTGCTTGTGGATCTTGTGCTAAGCTAGCTGCAAGTGGTGCTCCCCCCATATCATTTGCAAGTATTGAACCTGCAAACATTGCTGGGTCCGCTCCTAAAGCATTAAATACAGGTGTTACTATTGGTCCTAAAACAGAAGCAAGTACTGGTGCTAAGCATATAACTCCAACCATAGCTAAAGCTAGAGAACCCATTGCCATTATACCTTCTTCAAATTGTTCACCTATTCCAAATTTGTTTCCTAGGCATTTGTCTATAGCTCCTAAAGCCATACATGCAACCATAATATAAACGATAATTTCATTGATAGACATTTCTCTTCCCCCTTATTCTCAAAATATGGACTTAATTATTTTTCATAAATTTATTTAATTAAATTTTTTGCTATCTCACTATGTACAAAAGGAATTATAGAAACATTTATAATGTCCTTTTCTTGTAAAATAGCTTGTCCTTCTCTCATTCCATTTTCTACACTACTTAAATCTCCTGAGACTATATATACAAGCTTTCCACCAATTCCAAAAGCCAGTTGAAGCTTAACTAAATTAACCTCACTGCTTTTTAATGTTTTATCTAGGGCTAATATACCGGAAGAAACCTTTCCTGTTTCCATTATTCCAATTGCTTTATCCTCTATGTTTTTTTGAGAATATTTTCCCTTAAGAGCATTTATTATGTCATGGTGAATAGAGTTTATAATAAAGCTTCCAACTAAATATTTCTCTCCAAGTTTTTCTCCAAATTCTATGGCTTCCTTCACCTCTCCAGCATCTCCATTAACAATTAAAAAGAATTTTCCAGGACAAATACTTTTAAGGTAAGAAACCTCTACAAAAGCTTTTTTTACAACCTCATTTGAAACCTTAATGCCTTTGCTGATACTTCTAAATTCTAAAGCTCCTATACTTTTTTTCATATTAATCCTCTTCAATATCTATAGAATCTACAATACCTACTATGGCAGCATCTATAGGAACTTCTCTATTTCCAATTGATTGTCTTGCAGCACCACCCTTAGTTATAAGAACAATATCTCCAATTCCAGCACCAGCATTATCAGCGGCTACAAACAAGCCCTCTTTTTCCTTATCTTTACTTACAAGAAGCTTAACTATTAAAAACTTTTGTCCATTTAGTTTTTCGTCTTTTCTAGTTGCCCACACATTTCCTACTACTCTTCCTATTTCCATAATAATTCACTCCCAATCATCTTATTGCCACTTTCCCTAAATACTTTAACCCTTTTTAAAGGTTGTTTATTTTAAATATGGATGATTCTTAAGTTTAATTAGCTTCATAAACAAAAATCATCCATATTTTAAAGAGTTAAGCTACTCTAAGAAAGCACAACATTTAAATTATTTATGCGAATATAATCCTTTGCTAAGGGAGTAATTATAGCTTTTTTATCAACTATTAAGGTTCTTACTCCATTTATGTGAGGCTTTCTTAGATCACTTTCTGATACTAATTTCTTATTTGAAAGATTTATTGTGAACTCATCTGCAATAGCAGTAGTATCTAAGTCCTTTTTTCCTTCAACCTTATTTTCACTGCATAAACAAAGATTTTTACTTATTTCTTCTTTAATTCCACTAAAAGAAACTTTTTCATCCTTGCTTTCTATTGAAATCCTATTTAAATCATCTATAACCTCTATGCCATAGGCTATAAGCTCTTCCTCAAACTTAATATATTTATTGTATAAAACTTTTGGAGCCGTATTTTTGTATTTTCTATACTCAATACCATCCTCAAGAATATAAACTTTCTTACCTTTTAAAAGCATTTCTAAAGCAAAATTTTCTGCCTTTGTTGTACATGTTCCTTGAGCTATGTTGCTAAGTCCCTTAATACAAAGCTTTGATATAAGTAATATGTCGCAATCTTTGCATTCTGATGTTAATGGATTAATATCAAATCCTTTTAAGGCTTCTCTGTAGAAACTTACATTACTCTCTCCAATTACAACAATGGATTTTCTCTTTTCTAAAGAATTGCTTTTACTATTTTCCTCTTGAATTCTCTTGTATATTTCATCTACTAAAAATTCAACTAACTTTTCATAGTCCATATTATCCTTACCCCCTTTCATTTAGAGGCTTGCTCTCACTTACATTACCTAAAATCTTATTTAAATGCTTATAATATTTTAGGTAGTTAAACTATATAATCCTTTACAAAAGCTTAATATACTAAATTAAGATAACTCTTTAAAACTTCTATATCATTAAATTAGTATAAAGCTTTCTAAAGCATAATTAACTTCTAACTTAATGTATAAGCTTAATATCTTAAATTATTATTTTTCATCTTTTCCAACAATTAAGGCAAAAGTTCCCTTTGAAAATCCGCAGGCATTTGCTTCATCATAATCAATATGCATAAATGTTCTGTAATCTTTGCTAACTCTTACAATTACATCATCAAATATTAAAGGTCTTTTCCCTAAAACCTTAACTTTTACGCTTTCATTGTTACTAACACCAAATTTTATTGCATCCTCTGGTGTCATGTGTATATGTCTTTTAGCAACCATTAGCCCTCTATTTAAGGCTATAGAAGCTCTCTCTGTTGAAATTGTTATTTCTGGAGTATTCTCTAAATCTCCACTTAATTTAACCGGAGGTATAGATCCTAGTACTAGAGCATCTGTAAATGAAACTTCCACTTGAGTTTCATTTCTAGGTGGTCCTAAAACCACAACATTATCTATCTTACCTCTAGGCCCTGATATAGTAACTCTTTCTTTACAAGCATACTGACCTGGTTGAGATAAATCTTTTATTCTAGTAAGCTCATGTCCTTCTCCAAATAATATGTCTATATGCTCCCTAGTTAAATGAACATGTCTACCTGAAGCTTCAACTTCTATAAAAGCTTCATCCTTAACTCTTCTGACTACTTCCTCTATAATGTCCTGTAATAGATTGTCCATAGCTTCCTCCTATTTCTCGTACTTTCCTGTTCTAACTTTAAAGATCATAATCCAAAATACTGAGGATAGTCTATTTAAAGCTCTAATTAAATCTTCTCTCTCAACTTGTCCATATTCACCTTTAAAAGCTTCATAAGCTGAAAGCTCTGTTTCTCTAGTTAAAGTTCTTAAAATATTTAGTGCAGCCACTATTTCACCCATTTCATAAGTTGGCATTTCATGTCCTATACCAAAGTATTTTTTAGGGTTATGTGATTTTTCTCTAAGATCCTTTTCTGTCATTCCTTGAAGAGAAAAACCTTCTAAAGGCTCACTTAAAACCTCACATCTCAATATTCTTCCTATAAGATTTAGTATTTCTTGAAGGTCTTCTACAAGTTTATTCATTCCTTGTTTATGACAAAGAACTTGTGTTTCAACAATTCTTGCTTCAAGAGAATCTATCTTACCTCTGAATATTATTCTCTTATGATCTTTAAATACAAGAAGATTGCCTGTTAGATGAGTCATATGCTCTGGCTTTTCATCTAACTTAGCTCCAAAAACAGTTTCATACTTGTATTCTTTTTCCCTAACGACTTCTCTTATTATCTCTTTAGGTTCTGTTTCTTTATTTAATTTTTCTTCTTCAGAATTAACATAAACTAAATTTATATTATGTTCAGCTAAATAAGACTTTGCAGATGGAGTTATTATTTCTCCCTTTACAACCTTAAATTCTTTTAGAGCTTTTAGGTCTTCTCTACTTAATCTTTTTCTTACCTCACCTTCTGTCAAAACAGCCATTTTATCACATCCCCTATTAGATGTATAAAAGGAGTGCATAAAAGACTCTTTATGCAACCCCTAATTACAACTTTTTATTATTCAGCTTTTGGTGCCTTTGGTAATATAGCATCCACTTCAAAGTGTGGTCTTGGGATTACATGTACTGATATTAAATCTCCAACTCTTTCAGCAGCAGCAGCTCCAGCGTCAGTAGCAGCTTTAACAGCTCCAACATCTCCTCTAACCATAACAGTTACTAATCCTCCACCAACTTGTTCTTTTCCTACTAATTGAACATTTGCAGCCTTAACCATTGCGTCAGCAGCTTCTATTGCTCCTACTAATCCTCTAGTTTCGATCATTCCTAATGCATTTGCGTTTGCCATAACAAATTCCTCCTCAAAATATCCTTCTTAATTTTTTAATTTAGACTTTAATTTGTCTTTAATTTAATTTTAAACCTTTTTAGTTAAAATTTCACATAGAGCTTTTAACTCCAAAATCTTAGTATTAATGTATTTTTACATCTTTTTAATTTGAATTATTTAAAAATTTTATATTTATCTATTAGCCTAAAGAACCTGCCTTTAGACTTTTAATATAATCTTAGTCCTAAGAGTAATTTTCCTAAGACTAAAACATATTAAGCCTTTTTACATCTTTTCATTTTTATGTAATGAAAATTATATTTAATATTAAATAAGTTTTTAATTTATATTAGAATCCAATTATCTTAAAACTTACTTAAGTTCCTCAATAATCTTCTTAACTAATAAGTTTATTAATTCTTCCTTGTCACCTAAGTCTAAACTTGCAGCAACTTCCTTTGTAGCTCCTACAGCTAACTCTCTAATATCTTCAAGTTCTCTAACTCCATAAGCTACATTTCTTGTATTCATTAAATCTAATGGTCCTATGTTATGTGATGTAGAACTTCCTCCAACTGCACCGCATCCTAATGTTAAGGCAGGTACTAAGTTGATTGTAGCTCCTATTCCACCAAGAGCTCCTGGTGAATTTACTACCATTCTTGAAACTGGCATTTCTAATGCGAATCTCTTAACAAGCTCCTCATTATTTGCATGCATACAGAATGTATGTCCAGCTCCTTCATTTAGTAATATTTCTCTACATCTATTTAATACAGCATCTACATTCTCTTCTACAAAGAAAGTTAAAATAGTTGTTAACTTTTCTCTTGAGAATGGATACTTATGTCCAACATGGCACTCTCTTGGAATTAAAACTCTTGCCCAAGATGGAATTCCTTCTAAACCAGCTAATTTAGCTATGTCTTGAGGAGTTTTTCCAACTATTTGTGGGTTCATAGTTCCATTTGCTCTCATTACAAATTTAGATAGTTGATTTGCTTGTTCTTCAGTTAAGAAGTAAGCTCCTTGTTCTTTTAATTCTCTAACAACTTCATCTTCCATAGCTTTTTCAACTACTATTGATTGTTCTGAAGCACATATTGTTCCATTATCAAAAGTTTTAGAATCTAATATTCTCTTAACTGCTAACTTAACATCTGCACTCTTATCTATGAAGGCTGGTCCATTTCCTGGTCCAACACCTATAGCTGGTGTTCCTGATGAATAAGCAGCTCTAACCATTGCTTCTCCACCTGTTGCTAGGATTAATGAAGTATCTTTATTCTTCATAAGTTCATTAGTTCCTTCTATTGAAGGTACTGTAATGCATCCTATAGCTCCTTCTGGGCACCCTGCTCTCTCAGCAGCCTTAGCTATTATCTTAGCTGTTTCAATAATACATTTTTTTGCACTTGGATGTGGTGATAAAACAATTGCATTTCTAGCTTTTATTGAAATCATAGCTTTGTAGATTGCTGTTGAAGTTGGATTTGTTGATGGTATAAGTCCTGCAACTACTCCTACTGGCACCATAATTTTAAATGATCTTTTCTCAACATTTTCCTCTACTATTCCAACAGTTTTTGTATCCTTTATTGATTCATAAACTGTTCTTGCAGCAAAAACATTTTTTAATACTTTATCTTCCCATTTACCAAATCCTGTTTCCTCATTTGCCATCTTAGCAAGTTTTTCAGAATTTTCATAAGCAGCATCAGATATAGCTTTAACTATTCTATCTATGTCTTGTTGACTCATACGGGCTAACTTGCTTTGAGCTTCTTTAGCCTTTCTTATAAGCCCCCTAGTTTCCTGTATGGAAACTAAGTCTTTATCTAAAAACTCCATTAACTGTCACCTTCTTCATTATATTTTAGTAATGTATCTACTAAATCTTTCTTCTTTAGAGACTTAAGCTTATTAGAAGTTATGTTGATATTTAAGGATTTTATTTTCTTTCTTAATTCCTTAACACTCATTTTAGATATTTCTTTTATATCTATAGAATCAGATTCTTTATTCTCTGTAGTCTTATCCTCTGTCAGTTCAGGTTTTATAATAACTTCTTCTAAAGATTCTTTTGAGCTTTCTTTATTTTGAGAGATTTCAAAAACTTCTATTTCATCTAAGTGAGATTCACCTTCTATTTTTTCAGAAATTTCTTCTACTTCATCATTAACATTTTTAACATATTCAACAACATCTTCTTGTAGGCTTTCTTCTTTAGATTCTGTTTCCTCTATAATAGTTTCTGTAATTTCCTCTCTTATCTCTTCACAAACCTCTTTAATATCTTCTTCCAACTCTTGAATTTTTTCTTCTATTTCTTCTTCTGAACTTTTACTATTTATTAAAAGATTCTCTACCTCATCATCAAGTCTTGGAATTACATGAGCACTTCTTAAACTTCCAATTCTACTTGCATAATTTTCAGCAGATTCCACTGCAGCTTGTACAGCATCTACATCTCCTGTAATTTTTACAGTTACAATTCCTCCAGTAACCTTTTCTATTCCAATCAAATCAACACTTGCAGCTTTTAAGGCTGTATCTGCAGCACATATGGCTGGTACATATCCTATAAATTCTATTAATCCTAAAGCTTTTCCCATATCTTTAGCCTATTAGAATCCTAATGGATTACTAGCTACTGATTGTACTGCCTCTGCAAAGGCATCACATGCTGCTTTACATGCTGATTGTGATCCTGTAAGTAAGGCTCCTGCAAAGTTTGTTTCTGTTGGAGGTGCAAAGAATTCACACATTTCAACATCTGCAGCCTTTAATGCTGCATCTAAAGCATACATTGCTTCTAATGGAGGAGCTACTAAGTAAGCTAAAGCTTCACCTTCTCTTATTCCTGCTGTTTTTGAAAGATATGATCCTGTTCTTGATACACATTGAGCATAGTAACAAATTGAATCATCCTCATTTGCACTTACAAATCCAACTCCACTATCAATGAAATCTAAAGTAGCATTTAATCCACTTCTAACTTCAGCAGGACTTGGTCCAGCTAAGATACCAATTACTTCTCCAGCTAATTTTGTTGAAGCATTTCCAGCTCCAGCATACATTGATCTAGCATAAACTACATCTACTTCTGCTGCCTTTGTAGCCTCATCTAAAGCTGTATAAGTTACATCATCACAGTCTGCTGTGATTAATCCTAAACTCTTGTGGTGTGGTTCTAATTCTAATTTTTTAGCCATTTCTGGACTAACATTTGATATTATCTTAACGCTTAAAACATTAGGACGTATTAAATCATTTTTCATGCTTAATTCCCTCCAAACTTATTATTTAAGATCTATTCCTGAAGCTTTTTTATCTAACATTGTTTTTATTAACTCTGCAATGTGAGCTCCTGCTTCAACGGCAGTTGTTCCACCTTTATGAATGTTTGATATAACAGTTCTCTTAGCTTCTGGCATTCCAACCTTTGGTTTATATGCTATATATGCTGACATTGACTCAGCAGTTACAAGCCCTGGTCTTTCTCCAACTAGTAAGCAAACAACATCTGCTCCAGTTGCTTCTCCTACAGCATCCATAGCTGGAACTCTACAATATTTAACAAATAATATAGGTCCAACATTTAAACCATACATTTTTAATCCTTGCTCTATTGAAGGAAGAATATCTTCTACGTTAGCTTCTATTGCAGCTGAACTTAAACCATCTCCAACCATTATTTGAACCTTAGGATTTTTATCACATTTTTCTTTTATGATCTCTGTTGTTTCTGGTGAAAATCTTCTTCCAAGGTCTGGACGAGTTACATATTCATCCTTATCAGTACACATAGTTTTCACAGGTATAAAATTATTTTTCTTTATGAATTCCTCTGAAACATCTGAAAATACTGAGTCTTGTGCAGCAGCATGGTCAGCTCTCATTCTTAAAGCTGTTATAGTTTTATATCTAGCTCCAGCTCTTCCTGATCCTAATCTAGCTGGTGTTTTAGCTTTCATTTCTAAGTAAGCCTCTCTATCAGCTGGATTATCAACTAAAAGTTGTTTCTTTATATCTATCTCTGTAATATCTGGTATAAATTCATCACTTTCTACTTGAGATTGATTTTTTGAAACTTCCTTAACCACTTTTTCTACTGATTGCATATCAACTTGTCCAACCATTTGGCTAACTAATTGCTCAACCATTAGTTTTAAATCTTTTTCGTTCATAACTCTCTTCTCCCTCCTATCCTAAAAGTACAGATGCATCTCCTGCTTTTTTAGTAAGCTTTCCATTTTCGTCTACGAATCCCATTTCAACTAACCAATCTTGGAACTCTTTAATAGCTGTTAATCCAAACATTTCTCTTAAAGCTGCTGTTTCATGGTATCCTGTAGTTTGATAGTTAAGCATTACGTCATCTCCATGTGGAATTCCCATGAAATAAGTACATCCTGCTGTTGTTAATAATACAGCTAAGTTTTCTATATCATTTTGATCTGCTTTCATGTGATTTGTATAACATGCATCACATCCCATTGGTATTCCTGTTAATTTACCCATGAAGTGGTCTTCAAGACCTGCTCTTATAACTTGTTTTGAATCATATAAATACTCTGGTCCTATGAATCCAACAACTGTGTTAACTAAGAATGGTTGGAATCTCTTAGCGAATCCATAACATCTAGCTTCCATAGTTACTTGGTCAACTCCATGGTGAGCATCTGATGAAAGCTCTGAACCTTGTCCTGTTTCAAAGTACATTACATTTGGTCCTGTAGCCGTTCCTTGTTTTAAAGCTAATTGTCTAGCTTCTTCTATAGTTGCTGCATTAAATCCAAAAGCTTCATTTCCCTTTTCAGAACCTGCTATTGATTGGAATATTAGGTCTGTAGGTGCCCCTTGTCTTATAGCTTCCATTTGAGTTGTTACGTGAGCTAGTACACAAGTTTGAGTTGGTATTTTAAATTTTCTTTTTATTTCATCAAATCTCTTTAATACTTTAGTAACACTCTCAACAGAGTCATCAACTGGGTTTAATCCTAAAACTGCATCTCCAACTCCAAAAGTTAATCCTTCTAATAATGAAGCCATTATTCCATCTGGATCATCTGTTGGATGGTTTGGTTGAAGTCTTGCAGATAAAGTTCCTTTTTCACCTATTGTTGTGTTACAGTGAGCTGTTACCTTTATCTTTCTTGCTCCATATATTAAGTCCATATTAGACATTAATTTTGCTACAGCTGCTACCATTTCAGAAGTTAACCCTCTTGAAATTCTTCTAATATCAGCACCTGTTGTATTTTCATCTAATATCCACTCTCTAAATTCAGATACTGTCCAATGTTTTATTTCACTATATATTTTTTCATTTACATCATCTTGAATTATTCTAGTTACCTCATCTATTTCATAAGGAACTGCTGGGTTATTTCTTAAATCCTCTAAAGTTATATTTGATAATACAACCTTCGCTGCTACTCTTTCTTCTGAAGACTCTGCTGCTAATCCAGCTAATCTATCTCCTGATTTCTCTTCGTTTGCCTTAGCCATAACCTCATTTAAAGATTTGAAAGCATAGACTTTTCCAAATAATTTTGTTTTTAAAATCATTTCTTATCCTCCTTCCAACTAGTTGAAAACTAATGTTTTTATAACAACAGGTAATACTTTCCCATCTGCAATTGGTGTTCCAAGGTCTATGTAATCTCCATTTTCAACCTTAATGCCATCAATGCATATAATTTCTTTTTGGAAATTAAGTAAGGAATATATTGCTTGTCCTAAAACCTTAGCCATATCATTTTCAACAACTACTATTAGTTGTCCCTCTTTCTCAATCAAATCCTTCATTCCATTTACAAGACCTTTTGCATACTCCTGTATCTCTTTAAAGGATGGATTCTTTTTACCATTAATAGCTATTGCTATCTTTTGAAAGTCATTTTCTAACCTGAACCATTCTATTTTTTTCTTAAGAGCTGTTTCTAATTCATAAGAACCTTGACTTTCATCTTCTAAACTAAGCTTTAATATTGGTAAATTTTTTATTGGGAAACTATCCTTTGTGTAAGTAATTGTACTTCCACTTATTTCTGTTGTATGAGAGCCAGCTCCCACAACAGTTGCTCTTATGGTTTCAATAGATCTTACTACTTTAAGCTTCTTGCATAAATCTGAATTTTTAATAGCTTGTCCTAGTATTATTCCTATATCTCCATATTTAAAATAGTCTTGGATTTCTCCCTCATAGTATATATAATCTGCAACTCCTCCTGAGAAGGATATGCATTTTATCTCATTTTCTAAAGCTATACTTTTATTAGTTACTATGTAATCAAAGTATTCATCCTTAGGTCTTAAACCAACACTTTCCTCTAACCAAGAAACCATCATATTGACTACTGGTTTAATGTTTTCTACTGTTGCCTTAGTTCCTATTTGTAGACCTAAATTCTTTTCTTTTATTATTCTTTCTATTTTAGGTGAAATATATATTATCTCTTTTGTATTTGGATTAATCTTTATAAGTCTTCCACCTACATCTAGACAGCCAGTCTCCTTAACTTCACCTCTTAAAAAAAGTGCAAGGTTACTTGTACCTCCTCCAATGTCCATATTGACAACACTGGTTGAATGTTCCTTAGAATAAATATGTGCTCCAGCACCCTTTCCAGCTATTATACTTTCTAAATCTGGTCCAGCTGTTGCCACAACAAAGTCTCCAGCAAATCCACTCAATGTGTGTAATACATCGTTTGCATTTTCTTTTCTAGCTGTCTCCCCTGTTATTATTACAGCACCTGTTTGAATATCATCCTTATTTATTCCAGCCTTTTTATATTCTTCTTCAATAATTTCTTTTATTTTTCTTCCATCTATTTCAGTATTTGAAATAAGTGGTGTAAAGTAAACATCACTTCTATAGATAATTTCCTTATCTACAATGCTTATTCTTGGAACGGTAAAAGCTGATGCTTCATTTTCAACTATTAACTTAGAAAATATAAGCTGAGTTGTACTTGTGCCTATATCTATTCCAACACTTAAAAGTTCCTCTCTCATCCTTTCACCCCCTTAATATTTTTTAAAATTCATAAGCTGTTATTTTTCATATCAACTTATATAATTAAATTCCTTAACTTAAATAATTATTTTAAAGAACTAAAAAGGCTTAAAGCTACAGAAATAAACCTGATTTAAAAATCTAAGTTTTATTTTCTATAACCTTAAGCCTCATTGCTCAATTCAAACCACTACTTCGCAGTTCATAGTTATTTAAATTCTTCATTTTCTTCAATTTTAAAATTTAATAGTACCTTGGTTCCTTCTTTATTAGAAGTTATATTCATACTTCCTTTTAGCTGATCCTTTATGTAACTATTAACTATGAATAATCCTAAATTATTATTGTTAATCAAACCTAAGTCAAATCCACATCCATCATCCACAACAGCTATGGCTTTATCTTCTCCATCACTTTGTATTAGAATCTGTATTGTACCTTCATCTTTATTAATAAATGCATGATCAAAACAATTTTGTATAAGTTCATTCATTATTAAGAGTAATCCAGTTAGCTTTTCTCCATCTATATAAAAATTATTTCCTGTTATATAGATGTTTATGTTAGATCCATACCAACTTTTCTTTATGTTTTCTGTTAGTACCTCAAGTGCATCTCTAACCTTAATATTATTTCCTTGAGATTTAGATAATAAATCGTGAGTAGTAGCAATGGCAAGTATTCTGTTTACACTTTCCTGTAAATATTCCTTAGCCTCTTCACTTTTGCATCTTCTACTTTGACTTCTAAGTAATGCCGCTGCTGTTTGCAAACTATTTTTAACCCTATGATGAGCTTCTCTTAGTGCCACTGATTTTAAAACTAACTCAGCCTCTTTATTCTTAACATCACTTATGTCCTTTATTATCTCAATTATTCTTAAATTTTCTTTATCTATAAAGGTTCTACTTAATTCAAAATAAGAATTTTTAACTTGAACTTCTATTATTTGTTTTAAGTCACTCTTTTCTCCAATAACATTTGAAAGATCTTCAAACTTGGAATTATCTAAAGACAATTTATTAAAATCATCTCCATAGTCTATACTTTTATATCCTAAACTACTATATATATTATCTGCTTTAGTATTTTTTATAACAAGCTTTCCTTTTTTATCAAAAACAAGTATTCCATCATGAAGATTATTTGTTATTAAAGTACCTTCTCTTAAAAGATTTAAAAAACCCTTTGATTCTGAACTTTCATTTGCAGAACTTATATCAATTTTGAAATCACTTTCAAGCTCATTACTAATATCTTTTTCTACTATAACAACTCCTACAACCTTTTCTTCATTAAGAATTGGATGTATTCTTTGTTTTACAAACTTATTTTCTTGAGTCAGTGCTTTTATATCCTTATTAACTGTTCCATTTTTTAATGTTTCTATAACACCTGGCTCATTTTCCTTTAAAGCTTTTTTTCCAACTACTTTTTCTTTATATAATGAAGGCTTATCTTTTGGAATAGCATGGTCTACTACAATAGCAAAGTTTCCCTCTTTATCTAAAACATCTATAAATGCATCACTTTCATAAAAGTCAGCCATAATCTGTAGAGATTTTGAAACTTCTCTTATTTTATTTATCTCCTCTTCACTTAAAAGAGTATATTCTTTACATAGTGTTCCAATCATTAATTATCCCTCATAACCAACAATTATTATTTTTGCTATTTCAGCCATGGTAGTTCTTCTATCCATACTTAATTTTCTTATTCTGTTATAAGCATCATTCTCATTTGAGTTTAATTGCTTAACAAGTATTCCTTTTGCCTTCTCTATTAACTTTCTATCATTTAATTTATTGTTTATTTTATCATAATCTTTTTTTAGTTCATCAAATTCTTCTGCCTTTGATAAGCACATTTCTACAGTAGGAATAAATACCTTCTCATTTACAGGCTTAATCATATATCCAAAGGCTCCTACTTCTTTAGCCATTTCAATATACTTTTTGTCTTCAAATGCTGTTAATAATATTACGCCCCCAACTAATTTTTCCTTAGTTAATACCTTACTAGCTTTTATTCCATCTAATAAAGGCATATCTATGTCCATTAAAACTAAGCTAGGATTATATTTCTTACAAACTTCAATTGCTTCAAAACCATCAGAAGCCTCTCCTACAACATCGTATCCATTAGCCTCTAAAATTTCTCTTGTATCCATTCTTGTAATAGGCTCATCATCGACTATTACTATAGTTCTTTTCATTAACAGTTCACCTCAAATTAAAATTTGTTTAGATAATTAAATAACTCTTTAATTCCTACATCATCTACTGTATCAACTTTAAATATTTTACTTACTCCAGCTAAATTTAATCTCTCTTCTGCTACTTCTATTTCTGACTTGTCCTTAGCTAGATTTATCTTTGTGATAATACCTATAACTTCTTTGCAAAACATACTTGCAAACCCTGGAGCAATATAATTTTCCTCTGAGGTACAGTCATAGACTAAAGCTATAATATCAGCATCTGCTGCTGTAACTATTAAAGCAGTATAGTATCCCCTGTTTTCCATATATTCTCCTGGAGTATCTATGGCATTATCATAAAGTTCTATGGCTTGAGTTTTCTTATATTTTATTTCTAGATTGTTTAAGGCTTGACATAAGGTTGTTTTTCCACATCCTGTCTTACCCATAAATATTACTCTTCCCATATATTAAGTCCTCGTGATCTTAGTTGATGAGAAATTTAAAATGTTACCTAAAACATCTAAAACTTCATTTAAGGCTGACTCAACGGAACTTATATCACCAGTTACTACTAAAGATCCACTAAATCTATCTATAAAACCTAATGAAACTCCTGAAGCCTTTGTAGCAACATCTGCCGCAATAATAGAGGCTTCACTTGGTGTTATAGTTAATATTCCTATGGCATCCTTTTTGTCCACTATAAGACCTAATTTTTTATATATGTCCTCATTAGGATTTGCTATTATATGAGCAAGTGTAACTTGTTTCCCTGGTACATATTCTTGTATAATTCTCTGTTTTGACTCTTCTCCCATATGCTTCTCACCTTACTTTCCCACGTTAAATTATTGACTAGTTAAATCCTTTTCATAACTATTTAATAAAAAAGCTCCTTAAAGTTTCATTCCTATCTTTAAGTAAATGAAATACCTTTAAGAAGCTACATTGCTCGAAAACTTAATCACACCTTTGTGATATCTTTATTATAAATTTTAATAGGCCCTTTGTCAATATATTCACATATTTTTCATATTATTTTATCATATTAATAAATTTATTGTCTTTTACCTGATTCTTTATTAAGTATATATCTATGCCTATCTAAAATAAGCTCCAAAAAAAGATAATTTCTAAGCATATCAATCCTATTTTGAAGCTTATAAAAAAACTATTTAATTTTGTTTAAAATAGATATTATATCATTTTCATCTGGCACTCTTGGATTACTTTCTGTACATGCATCCTTTAATGCTAATTGAGCTATTTCATTTTCTAAACTCTTTAGTTCATCACAATTAACTTTACACTCTCTTAAAGTTGTAGGCATATTCATTGCCTTTTGCATCTTTTTAATTTCATTTATAAGATTTTTTACTAATCCTCTAGTATTTGATCCTTGTAATCCAACCATTTTAGCTATTTTAGCATATTTTTCTGCAGCTTCACTAAATTCCTTAGAATTATAGCTTGTTATGTTTGCATTATATTCTATTACATGTGGTAATAATATTGAGTTAGTTCTTCCATGAGGAACATGGAATTTTCCTCCTAAAACATGGGCAATACCATGGTTTACTCCTAAAGAAGCCTCGTTAAAGGCTAACCCAGCTAAACATGAAGCATTATGCATTTTTTCCCTAGCTTCTATATCATTTCCATTTTCATAAGCTTTTAATAAATATTTAAAAACTAAAGTAGCTGCTTTTTCAGCTAAAGCATCTGAAAAGTCTGTTGCATTTTTAGAAACATATGCTTCTAATGCATGAGTAAGTACATCCATTCCTGTATCAGCAGTTATAAAATTTGGAACTGTTTTAACAAGTTCTGGATCTAAAATTGCTATGTCTGGTAATAATTCATCTGATACTAAAGGATATTTAACTCCTTTTTGCTTATCTGTTATTACGGAAAATGAAGTTACCTCTGAGCCTGTACCACTTGTTGTTGGTATAGCTATAAACTTAATATCATTTAATTTAACTAATTTTTTAGAAAAATCTATTATTGCCTTAGTTGCATCTATAGCAGACCCTCCCCCTAAAGCAATAACAACATCAGGATTAAAATCTTTAAGCATTTCTATTCCACTTACAACTAACTCAATAGGTGGATCTGGAACTATTTCACTAAATACAAAAACCTCAGATGATGTAAGGTTATTAGTTAATTTTTCTATAGTCCCTGACTTAACCATAAAAGGATCTGTTACTATAAAAACTTTTTTATTCTTAAGTTCCTTTAGGTAATCTAAGGCTCCTTCTCCAAAAAGTATTTCTGTCTTAATCTTAAACCTTTTCATTTTTAGCTCCCCTCTTTTTATTAATTATGGGTAAGAGCTTATTTATAAGTATATTTTTAGTTTACGGGTAGTTTTTTTGTTGATCTTTCTTGTTTAATATAATTAAGGTGAATTTTTAATTATAAATAAAAATTGGCTATTTCCAAAAATATACTTATAAAAAAATAAGAAGCTCCATAGGGATTTCCTATGGAGCTTCTTTGCTCTCTAAACACCACATCGTGTTATTTTTAATATACTCTTTTTAAAAAAACTTGTCAATAAAACTTAATTCTCTTTTTTAAGTTTCTTTAATTTTAGATTTTTATAAATATAATATGAAAAAATAGCTATTACTATTATAATTATTAATGCTATTGAATAATGTCTTAAAGCTTTTTCTATAAATGATTTATTATCATATGCAAAATATCCTAATAGAAGATAGAAACTATCCATTATTGTTATACCTAAAGCTGAAAATATAACAAACATAATTTTATTAACCTTCTCAGCTCCTGCAAAAAGTGATATATATGTTCTTGTAAATGGTAATAATCTAGCTAGGAAAACTGTTATTTTGCCATACCTAGAAAATAACCTATCTATTTTTTCAAATATAAATTTACTTTTTTTATGCTTTCTCTTAGCAAATGAAATTACTTTTTCTCCTGCATACATTCCCACTGAATAGCTTATTAGGGTGCCAACTACGCCTCCTATAACGGATATTGGCAAAGCATATATCATGCTATATTTACCACTTGCTACACTAGCACCTATTGCAGGTAATACAATTTCACTTGGAAATGGTAAACAAGCATATTCAAGCATGTTTAATATAAATATTCCTACGTATCCACAAGTGCTAGCTAAATAAACTATAAAGCTAACAAAGCTCTCTAAAAACCCCATAAACTATTTTCCTTCCCATCTGTTGTATTAATTTATAAAATAATTCTTAAATATGTATTTTTACATATAAATAATCAATATTTTTTAAGTTATTATTTATGATCATACTACATAAATAATAACAAATTATTCTTTTTAATTTATTACTAAAAAGTTTCTTATTTTTGAAAACATTTTCTTGCATTTTTAAAAACATTATATTATAATTAATGTAAAGGTTTTATCGATGAAACCCTCTTTTCTTACTTTATCATCGATAAAAGCAATTATTTTTTCATTTTTAATGCACTTTTGTGTTATTTACGTATTATTGAATGTGATTAAAAAAGACAAATACTAAAAGTATTTGTCTTTTTTATTTTAGTTATATTTTTCTCCAATCATAAACCTCATTTTTAACATCTATTTTATGTCCATTTATTGAGACAATATTATCATTAATCCATTTTACATCAATTAATTTTATCTTATAATCCCAATATATATTTCTTACTTCTCCACTCATATTATTAACCACTTCACATCTTACGGCCCAATCAGGTACTCCTCCAGAACTACATATATAAGAATTAATAGTATATTTTTTGTTTGGAGATTTATACTCTTCTTGAAAGCTTCCTATGGGTAATTTCTCCATAGTAACATTATTGCATTTAATTTCATTGTAATAATACTTAAATGTAGAAATCCAAATTGCTATTAATGTAGCAATTGTAAGTAAAAATGTAAATAGAATAACCCTTTTATTGAACTTACACTTTTTCTCTAAACTTCTTTGGTCCACTTAATCGCTCCTTTAAAATGTCTATATATTTATAAAATTTAACAAAAACCTGTTTTAATACAAGTTTTAGTTTATTTTTAAATTACTATATTAAATATTTTTATTATAATGCTCCTTATATACATTTAAGAAATTTTCTAATATTCTAGCTGTCATTCCCCAAATCACAAAATTATTATATTTATAAAACATAACTTTGTATCTTCCATCTCTAAATTTATAATCTTTACCACCTATTATATTATGAAAAGGAAAATCCTCCTTTGGCATATTTATAATTTTGCTGTAGGTAATTTCAGGTTCATAATTTAATAAATATTTTAAAGGAACTAATAATATATGAGATACTTCTTCTTTGTTAATTGAAATGAGATTTTTTATATCTTCTTTTTTATTTTTTTGAACTCCTAAAAAAGGATAAATTAATATGTTGTTAGGTGAAACATAAAAATCTAATTGGCTTATGATTTCCAAATTTTCTTCTCCTAAACCAATTTCCTCAAAACATTCTCTTAAGGCAGCTTCTTTAGGAGTCTCTCCCTCTTCTATGGCACCACCAGGAAAACATATTTCTCCTGGATTACTATTTAATTTATTGTTTCTTATTTCAAAAATAATATTATCTTCTCCATCTATATTTACAACGGGGATTAAAACAGAGCATCTTTTCATGTCCTCTTCCCCATTTATTCCTATTTTATAATCTCTAAAGATATCTTTTATATTCTCAATATTATTCATAATATAATTCACCTCTTAATACCACTAATGTATTTTCAATACTTATTATCAATATTATAAAATTAAATTTATTTTTATTACATTGAGTTTTGTTATTTTATTTATTGGTTTAAGAAACTTCTAATAAACTTAACTATAAAATTAACTCTATTGATCTAACTTCAATTATTTTATCATAATATGATAAAATCACAATATTATTTTAATGTTTACATTAAAATATATAAATTTTATTTTAGATAATATTATAAATAATAAGATTTAACTACTTTGATAATAATATAAAGTATATAAATCTTATAAGAAAGGTATAAACATTATGAGTGAAAAATTTAATCCTAATAACTTAGAAAAACTTAATAATCCAGAAAGATTAAACTTAATAGATTTAAGAGAACTTTTAAAAATTTTAGACTTAAATGATTGTCCAAAAATTGCTGATGTGGGAGCAGGCACTGGACTATTTTCTCGTGCATTTTTAGAGAAGATTCCTAATTGTACCTTGTATGCCCTTGATATTTCAGATGAGTTTCTAAACTATATGGATATAAATCTTCAAGACTATTATGGTGATAGATTAAAAATCGGAAAGATGCAAGAAACTCATATTCCATTAAAAGATAACTCTATTGACTTAATAGTAATGATAAACCTTCACCATGAGTTATTATCTCCTAAGGAGCTTTTAAAAGATGCTTATAGAGTATTAAAAGAAGAGGGGAAAATTTTCATTGCTGATTGGAAAGAAGGTATGCATAAAGGGGCCTTAAGTAAGGATTCTATTATATCAGATATGAAAGAAGCTGTCTTTTCTCCTATTGAAGAGGTATTACTTTCAAATGAACTCCTTTGTCTAATAGGAGAAAGATAAAAAAAAAGAGCCTTCCTTTAACCGCTCTGGAAGGCTAAAAATAAATTATATAACTAAATCTATACATATATAAACCAATATCTTAATACGTTTACATTATAATTCTAATTTTAGACCAAATCAAGCTTTTTTCAAAAAAATAGTTATTTTTATCCATAATAAAGAGGAAAACTTTAAATATAATATTTCTCCCCCTCTTAAATTTATTGATTATAAAGAATCTTAGAAATAATATTTAATATTTTTTAAGATTCTTTTTTTGTATATTTTTCTTATAGCTGTCAATAATCTCAGTATAAATTCATATTAGGAGGGCTATTAAATGAATAAAAAAAATATTTTAGTACTTGTAGGATCATTGACATGTGTAGCTTTATTAGGTTATTTTACATATTCAACGGTTTCTACATTAATGAAATCTAAATCCGTTTCTCAAGAGGTTACTGTTACTGAAGATACCTCCTCTGAGAATAAAGATAAAAACTCACAAGATGACTTAAGTGAAAGATTAAAAGAAACTGACCAAAAGAAGGAAGAAAATAAAAACAATACTGATGAAAAGAAATCAGAAAAAACTTCTAATAGTTCAGAAAATAAATCTGCTAATGATAAATCAAATAATTCTACTAATGAAAACAAAAAAAATACTTCTGATAAAAATACTAATTCAAAAGAAACATTAAATAATGATAAAAACAAATCTGAAAACTCTAAATCAGAAAGTAAAAATACAATAAGCTACTCTTCTTACTTAAAAGATTTAGAAACAGAAAAATATACTCTTAAAGATGATGAAAAATTAAGTGACGTGGCTAAAAAGTTTAAGGATACTTGTACTGTTAATTCTAGTTTGAATATTATAAAATCTCTCAATCAAATAAGCAATACTTCATCACTAGAATCAGGGGATACAGTATTAGTTCCTGTTAACGCTTTTCAAGATGGGAAAAAATACTCTGTAAAAGAAGGGGATACTTGGTATAGCATAGCTAGAAAACACTACCCTAAATATAATCATGAGGTAGTTATAGATTTCCTTATGGATATAAACCCATTTAAAAATGATATTCTTCCATTAGGTGAAGATATATTCTTACCTAATATTTAAATATCTTACCACTTAAATATATAATAAAAATCTTAACCTTCTTAAAAATAAGGTTAAGATTTTTAAATTTATTTTTATATATAAAGTTAAGTTTAATTTTATTTAACTCTAGCTTATATATTCTATAACTATTAAACTCTAATTTGTTTTTATTTAATTAATTTTATGATATTTGCTCTTACTTATTATTGTCCATAAAATTCCTATTAATATTAACTCTATAAGGATAAAGATATATACTCCATAATTAAGTCTATTAATTATATAATGAACTACTCCAAATATTGCACTTAGCATAAAAATAAATAAGGTTATTCCTAAATCATCCATCTTTTCACCATCTTTAAAACTAACTGAAAATGGAAGATGTTTATCCATCAACTTAACTGTTATTAGGTTTAGAATAATTATTACAAATAATATTGCTATAATTTGAGGAATAATTCTTAATCCAAATACCCATAAATATACTAAAGCCAATACTATATATACAGGCAGAATCATTTTATAAAATACACCTTTATATACCCCTTTAAATATTGAGGCCATATCATCTATAGGAACAGCTTTATAAACCCAAGATGCTTTAAACTGATCTGAATATTTAACCATAAGGATTACAGGAGTCAACATAAATATACATATATACAATGTGAAAAACTCATTTGAACTAGCCATATGATTTTTCCAATCTGCAAAACTTTCATAACTTCTAATAAAGTTAAATAAGAATATGAAAGGGAAAACTAAGGACATAGCTATATTGGGATATGTTTTTAACTTAAAGTTTCTCTCACTTTTTATTATATTTACAGTAAAATTAAAGAAACTTTTCTCAGTACTACTTCTACACACCAAATTTCCAATCTTAAATGAAAATGGGATTCTATCTTTACCTTTATAAGTATTATCATTTAATTTTTGAATATAATCTTCAAACTTTTTAGCTATTTTAAAATAAATAAGTATTGATAATATTGGTGCTAAAATTGCTAACACTGCAAATATTATTAATGTCTTATCTATTACTCCACTTTCTATTATTTCAAGAGGGGCAGCAAACCATAAAGGAGCTATAAATCCTTGCCACCAACTTGTTATGGTAAATCTACTACCTACATCTAGAATATCAAAAAGTCTTCCTACAAGTTGATACATAATCATTATTCCAACAGTGAGAAATATTTGAACTCCATTTATTATGTCTTTAAGCTTTTCTCCATTAAAAAACTTAAGAACTAAATAATAAATAAATGCTGTTATAAGTATCATAAATAAATTAATAAGTATAATCTCAAGTATGAACACAAGAGTAAATAATATACCATATCTTAAAGAAACAAGTATTCCTACTCCCCCATAAGCTAAACTTAGCTTGGTCATATAAATCAAAATATTAGTAATCTTAGCTGCATTTATAGTTTTAGAACTTACACCAGTAATTCCAAGTAGATTTTTATCCCTAACATCTAAAAGAACATAAGCAAAATCAGCTATAAAGCTACTACCTATTACAAACATAAAAAATCCAAAATAAACAGCCATTTGAAGCATTATATTCTGCTTAACAATTATAAGCATAGACATAAAAGCTCCCATTACTCCATAAAGAATTAATGCCTTACCAAAATTATTATCTTTCTCATCACTACTTTTATTATTCATGTTTATTGTAGGTTCTCTTCTTTTGTCCATTGTAAGCTTGGTCTCTAATATTAATCTCATCATTTCATAATCAACACCAAGCTTTTCATAAAATCCTCTTAATCTATGAACTACAGCTAAAGATTTATCCTTTTTCATAAACTACACCCCTTTATAAGTGCAGTAAATTCCTCTGCTAATCTTTTATGATCATTAAAACCAGTTAAGTCATTAAATATTTCTTCTAAGGATTCTTCATTAGAATTTTTCTTAAGCTCTTCAAAACTACCATCAGCAGCAACTACTCCATTGTTTAAAAGAATTATTCTATGACTTATTTTCTCAACAACATCAATTATATGTGATGAATAGAATATGGTTTTCCCATTTCTAGCTAGCTCAGATAATATTTCCTTTATAACCATAACACTATTTGCATCTAAGCCATTTAAAGGTTCATCTAAAAATAATATATCTGGATTATGTATAAGACTTGATATTAAAAGGACTTTCTGTCTCATTCCCTTAGAAAAGCTTGAAATTCTTGAATTATAAACATCTCCTATGCCCAATATCTTCATAAGTTGCTTACTCTTATATAAAACATCTTTATATTCCATACCATATAATTGTCCCATAAAAGTTAAATATTCCTTAGCAGTTAAAGTATCATATATGTCTGCCATTTCTGGAACGTACCCTATCTTTCTTTTATAACTTCCATCGCCCTTTAAAATATCTTCTCCAAAAATTTCAACTGTTCCTGTATAGCCACTTATAAGGCCTAACATTATTTTAACTGTTGTACTTTTCCCAGCACCATTTGTTCCAATATAGCCTATTATTTCTCCCTTGTGTATATCTAAATTTATTCCTTTTAAAACCTCTTTTGTTCCAAAATTCATCTTCAAATCTCTTATTTTTATAATTAACTCATTAGAATTTTCTAAAGCCACTAATAATTCCCCCATTTTTTTTAATTTTTGTCCCTAAAACCCTTACTAATTATCCACCTTATTAAAAATTATTTTTCTTCTAGCTCTCTCATATAGTTAGCTAACTTTTCAGAAGTTTCTTTTATACCTTCTTCTCTTTTCTTCTCATCATCTTGTTCTTGTAACTTTCTCATTTCATCTGCAACAATTTCAGAAGATTCTTTAAGAATCTTATTTCTAGCCTCTTTGTTACTTGTGTAATTATCAATATTTTTCATCTTCTTATCCTCTTTTCTAAGATTATTTAACGTAAAACCAAACCTATTAAGTAATTTATTAATGAAGTTTTTTAAAAGAAATTTTAAAATTCTTTTTTCAATTTCAAGGCCTATTTAAATACACTAAATACCCTATCAAACAAATAACTTTTCAAGTAAAATTTTACATTATAGCATTATTTTACACTACCATTCTTATTCACACAATATTAATATTACATTAAATTATTTACAAATTTTAGTAATATATAAACTTATAGTTATCTTCTAATAAGTTTTTTAATACTATATATTGAATTGTACTTTAACTTATGATATGATTTATCTAACAATTTAGTTGGTTGATTTTTCAATTTATTATTTTATTAACTAAGTTTATATTTAGAATATATTTTAATTTAAAATATAAATATAAAAATACTTTCAGGAGGTATAAATTATGTTAGTATTAACAACTGAAACAATACCAGGCAAAGGAATAAAAGAAGTTAAAGGACTTGTTAAAGGAAGTACTGTAAGATGTAAAAATATAGGTAAGGATATCGCTTCAAGTTTTAAAAACTTAGTTGGTGGTGAAATGAATTCTTACACAGAAATGCTTACAGAAGCTAGACAAATTGCTATAGGAAGAATGGTAGATGAAGCTGAATCTTTAGGTGCAAATGCTATTATAGGAATGAGACTTGTTTCTTCTTCTCTTGCTGCAGGGGCTGCTGAAATGGTTGCTTATGGTACAGCAGTTATTTATGAAGATGCCTAGATAGGAAGTGTTTTTATGATTATATTAAGAATTATTGCCTTGTTTTATGGCTCTATAATCCTAGGCTCTATAATTTTAATTATTTGGACAATTAGAAGTAGAATTAAAGAAAAAAAACGTGAAAAAATTGATCACGAAAAATATAAAAAATATTAATTTTAATTTAGTGTATAATTATATTTTTGTTTAATACTGATTTTATATGTTTCTTAAGATCATATTTAATATAATAAAAATTTCTATTAATAAGTAGCTGTATCAAAATTAAAACTTATTTTGATACAGCTACTATATTATAAAATAATTTTATTTCTTTTTAATTACTTCTTCTTTTTAATAGTTACTCCTCCAAGTGTAGCCAAAGCTGCACCTACTAGCATTAACTCACCTGCTCCTAAAGGTGATCCAGTGTTTGGAAGATTTCCATTATCATCCTTATTGTCTTCATTTTCATTCTTATCTCCAGAGTCTTCTTTGTCTCCTTCACCTTCAGAACCATTTTCTCCACCTTCTGGTTTACTTGGCTTATTCTCTTCTTCTTTATTTGGCTCTGAATCAATAAAGTTATTTATTTTATTTGTTAAATCCTCATATGCTCTTACAATCTCATCATCTGAAGCTTTATTATTTAATAAATTCTCAATATTTTTTAATGCTTCTTCTAACTGAGTTCTTTCTTCATTTTCTTTATCTTTATGCTCAACTAAAACATCTTTTCCACGCTGAATTTCATTTTTAATATCTTCAATTATAGAATCTAAAGATACAAAGGTAGGTTTTACTTCAAAGATTTCCACCTTTCCAGCATCTTTTTCCCACACTAACTTTACAGATACTAATTGTCTTGGATTCTTAAGAACAAGCTCATTTAATCCCTTATCTAACACTCCAAGATCTAAAGTTTCTCCATTTACAGTCTTTCCAATAACTTTCGCTCCTGATAAATTATCTGTACTCTGAGCAACTGTAACTTTTGAAACTAATCTCTCATTAAAAATTCTGCGTAGAAGATAGTCTCCACTCTTAATTTCACCTTCTGGTATATATGCAGAATTTAAATTATTATCTCTTATATTCTCACTTCTATCTGTATAAGTTCCCTCTGAAGTAGCCTTAGTCTCAAATTCTTTTACTGTTTTGTTTACAGTAAATTCTCTAACTCTTGACCAACGATCCTTATATCCAGTTGAAATAACTCTAACATATCTAGCTTTTACATCTAAATCTTTTATTAAGGTATCAGTTCCTTCTACAACACCTAACTTTGTCCAATTTTCTCCATCTAAAGAATACTCAATATCTCCATCCATATAATCTCCGCCTGGTCCTTGAACTAAGCTTATATCTCTAATTTTCTTTTCTACCCCAAGATCTAATTGTACAAAGTCACCTTTTTTAATAGTATCTGAGCATACAAAAGATGTACCATAATCATTATCAGCAACAAAATCAGGATGTATATTTGCGTTTGAGCTTATTCTTCTATTTGTTGAAACTATTCCCTTAGAATATCCTTCTAATGAAATCTTAATTTCATTAATATTAGCTTCAGTTTTTTCCTTCGCTCTTATTCTAAAGAACTTTCCTACTAAAGGAGTCTCATCTTTAAAGCTAGTTCCATTGCAAACTTCTTCCCACTCTATATTATCAAAGGAACTTTCTAATACAAATTTATTACTTTCTACATCTCCTAAGACTTCAAATCCAATTACATTTTTAACATCATTTATAGCAAGTCCTATAGAATCTCCCTCTTCAAAGGAAATCTTATTTATATTACTTGCAGATATAATTTCATTTTCTCCCTCTGAAGACTTATTAATATTTGAGTCTTTAACTTCTACATTTCCTATTAATTTTTCCTTACTCTTTCCAGTATTAACTTTAAAATCTCTAACATATAACTTATTTTCAGAATCTGAAAGAGCTCTATATCTTATAAATCTAGCTTTTATTCCTGTTTCAACTAGTAATTCCCTCTCTCCCTTATTAACCTCTAACTCTGTCCAATTTTCTCCATCTAATGAATACTCTATTACTCCATTTGTTAAAACATCTGTATCATTATTATTTCTTCCCATAAGAAGATATATATCTTTAATCTCTTCAGCTTCACCTAAATCAAATCCTATGAACTCATCCTTTTGTACTGGTGCTGCTGACCAGAAACCTGTATTATCTTTATCATCAAACATATAATTTGGAACGTGCGTTTCTTCAGAAATAAACCATTCTGAATATTTATGGTCAGCAATATTTCCAATTGATGTATAAGAATATTCCTTCTCCTCTAAAACAGTAGTTTCCTTATTGAAATATTCATTTCCAACTTCATGGACTTTTCTTATAAATGGATCCACCACATTGTTAGCAATTGTAGCTTTTATTCCATCTAAATTTCTAAGAAGTTTTATTCCTTCAAAATTATCACTCCAAAACTCTGACATATCCTTATTTAATATGTCTTGTAATATTTCTATGGATTTAAGTCCAGCATTTCCATAAATCTCAAACTTTGATAAGTGTGAATCTAATTGATTTAATAAAGCTTTATTTTCTAAATTACTTCTTAATTTATTTGGTACCTGAACCATTTTAGAAAACTCATTTTGTAAATTACTTAATTCTAAACTAATATCAGAACCTGCTTCCCACTTTTCCCATAAGCTATCTATAGTATTTTTAATCTCTGGTGAATCTGGTCTTCCTGTATCTAATCTAGTTGAATGATTAGCAAAAATCTTAAATTCTTCTTTCATTTCTCCTGCAATAATTTCAATAGCTTTGTCCCATGATTTTTCTGCTTCATATGAAACTGAATTCCATCCATAATCAGCTCCTGTTAATGTGGAAATCTTTGATGCATCAGAAAATCTCATAGGATTAACTATGAATCCTGATACTTCCTCATCTAAATTTCTATCTAAATCATATATTGGTCCTAAAGCCATTTTATCCTCTTTATAATCATTAACAGGATAATTCCACCATAACATCATTTTTCTATTATATACATTTGAAACCTTCTTTGCATCCTCTAAGCTAACCCCATTTGGAGGAATTACATCATTTCCTGTCCACATTACTTCAATATCCTTATCTAAAGTTTCTGCAAATTCTTTAGTATATGTCTTTACCTCTTCCCCATTAAACATTGAGCTTCCCCAATATTCTACTGGGACAGTTATTAATGGCTTAACACCTTCTTTATTTTTTATAAATTCTTTATTAAATCTATTTAAAACTTCTGCTTGTTGAACTCCACTACGATTTTCTATATCGTCCCAAAGAATTGCAAAGCTTCTAACTCCCATATCATATAGAGTCTCAGCTTTATTTATTAAAGCTTTAAAATCTGCTTCTCCCTCTTCTCCCTCAAACTTTATATCTAAACCTGGTGATATTGCAAAAACAAAATCAACCTTATTTTCATTAGCTGTTTTTATAAGTTCTTTCATTCTATCTAATTCAGAAGCTGGATAAGGCTCTCTCCACTTTTCTCTATGATATGGATCTGACTTTGGAGCGTATATATAAGCATTCATTTTATATTCTCCATACATTTTTATTTGATCCAATCTTTCCTCTTGAGACCATGGTGTTCCATAGAAACCTTCAACTACAGCTCTCATTTTAAAACTCGGCTCATCTTTTATAACAACTTCATCTAAGATAACCTTATTATCTTCCTTTTTAATTAATTGCTTTAAACTTTTTACCCCATAAAAAGTTCCTGTTTCATCATTTCCTCTTATAACTATTTTATTTCCCTCTGTATTTTCATCAGTTACTAATACATAGCCCTCATCTTTGCTTATTGAAGATGTGTCTACATTCATTTCTTCTAATGTATTTTCCATCTCTTCAATATTATCATCGCTCTCTCCTATATAAATAGTAGTAGCCCCCTCAATTTCTGATTCATTAATTTTTATGCCAAATTCAGTTAACATATTTTTTAAAAGTTCAAAGGCATATGTATCTGCTAAATCTCCTCCAACTATATTAACTGAATCTTCTAAGGTAAATTCACTATTTCCTACAGTCATATCCTTAGGAGTTGGATATATGCTTATATCTTTAGTAATATCATTATTCTTAATCTCATTTTTTAATCCCTCATCAGCTTTTACCGATACACTTATACCTAGATTTAAAGCCATAACAGATGCTAAACACATAGTTAACCTTTTTCTAAAATCCCTTTTAATCATAAAAATCCCCCAATATTTCATTTAATATTTAATTGTATCAAATCCTTTAAAAGTCTTTTTATTCTTTATTTTCCATTTAATACATTTTTATGATATCATACGACACTATGTTTTAAAATCGTTTTCAAATTAATTAAACAAAAGTTAACAGTATTAATAAATTTCTATTTAATGAACAAACTAATAAAAAATAGAAAGGGTGATTATATGAACCTATTTAAAAGATTTTATATAAGTTTATTTACTCCTAAAAGATATAAAGAACTTATTAAAACTTCTGGAATAAGCACTTTCTTTTATTTACTTATTTTATCTCTTTTATTAGGACTTTTAGCTTTTAGTAGAAATTATACTGAACTTAATAGATTTTTAATTTCTAGAAAATCTGCCTTTGAAGACAAAATTCCTCCCTTTGAAATTAAGGATGGAGTTTTAGACCTAAAAGATTCTAACTTTGTAGTTTTTCAAGAAGAAAATTGGACCTTTGTACTAAATGATAAGGAACCTGCAAAAGACTTATTAAAGGATTATGAATCAGGAATTGCCTTTGGAAATGAATCTTTAATAATTAAATATGACAATAATAAAATTACTGAAGCTAATTATTCAAATATGAATCTATCTTTAAATGATAATGACTTGAAAAATTCTATAAATAGTTTAGAGAGAACCTTTGGAAATACATATTTATCCTTAATGGTTATTATATTTATTGCTTTCTCATACATTATAACCTTAATATTAGCTATAATAACTAAAATTATATGTAGTATAAAAAATAACCCTATTGGATTTTTGGAAATAATAAAACTAAGTACTTATGGAATAACTCCATGCTTAGTATTATTAGCATTACTAAATTTATTAAGCTTAAATATGCTCATTACTCTTCCCCTAAGCTTTTTAGTATCAATAATATGTGTTTACTTTGGAATAAATTATTTAAATAAAAGTAGAAATACTTTTTAAATATTATAAATAGATTCTATTTTAAATATTTATTATTATATAAATATTTAAACCCTAATTGTATATTGATGTGTTATCATATATCTATATAAAAAAACAAAAGTTTAAAACTTTAATATAAAAAATAACAAGGTGATTGATAAAAAATTATAAGACTTATAATTTTTTTATACAACCACCTTATTATTTTACCTTAAATTAATACAACTATAGTCTCAATATTTAATTAATATTTAAATAAATATATCAAAGTTATTACTTATTATTATCTGCTAAAAATTCATTGGCATATCTTACAACACCACTTATATTTTTTAAAGCTTCTTCATTTAATTCTATTGCCATAAAGTTTTCTTCTGGCACTTCAAAAGGAGCTCTTATTCCAAAATCCCCAGCTTTTTTAAATCCAAACTTAGGATAGTATTTATCATGTCCTAAAACTATTATTGAATCATATCCAAGTTCCTTAGCCATTCTCATTCCTTCTCTTATAAGCTCTCCTCCAATTCCGATACCTTGATATTTAGGTAACACTGAAACTGGTGCTAAAGCTAAAGTTTCATATTTTTCTGTTTCATTTTCTATATTAGCTTTAGTTAATAATATGTGGCCTACTATTTCTCCCTCTCTTTCAGCAACTAAAGATAAACCATCAATAAAGTTTTCTCCCTTTCTAAGTTTACTAACTAAAACATGTTCCATATGATCACTGTACTCAGCATCTTTAAAGGCTTCTTCTACTAAAAGCTCTACTGTTTTATGATCTTGTTCTAACTCTTTTCTAACAATTACTTTCATAACTATAACATCCTTTCTCATATGTTTTATTCTTAAATTTAAAAATTAAGATATATTTTATGTAAAATAATCACTTTTAAATTTAAGAACACTCTATGTATTTGCTTTCATTTATAGTATTTCAAATAAAAATAAATTTATATATATTAACCTTTTATTCATTTCAAGTTTTCTTACTATTAACAACAATATTTTAACCTTTCGGAAAACCTTGTAAAAATGAACACTTTAAAGAAAAACAGATGACCACAGAGGCTATTTATTTCTATTAAAGAATTGCTCCTTTAATCCTCATTACTCTTATTTTATATAGTTTGCTCTTAATATTTCTTAATATTATAATTAAAATATACAGTAATTTACTATAAAATATAATTTAAAATTCATAATTTTTTATTTATATATAGTAGACATATGAGGTCTGCTATTTTCTTTATAGCTAAATTACCTTAATTTTAGGAGAGTGATATTTTGGAATCGAAAAAGAAGATCTTGAGAAGTGTTTTATTAATAGCACTAGGTTCAAGCATCTTAGCCTTTGGTAGCTATAACTTTAACTATCAAAATAATGTAACAGAAGGTGGAGTCTTAGGCTTATTACTTTTAGTAAAAAATGTTTTTGATATATCTCCATCTGTAACAAACTTAATAATTGATTTTTCATTATTTGCAATAGGTTCTAAATTCTTTGGCAAAAAATTCTTAGCATGTTCAATATTTGCAACTTTTTGCTTCTCAGTATCCTATAGATTCTGGGAAAGCATAGGATTTTTAACACCTAACTTTACTAATAATATGCTAGTTGCTAGTGTTTTAGCAGGTATTGGAGTTGGTGTTGGTGCTGGAATAGTATTACGTGGTGGTGGTGCTTCTGGTGGAGATGATGTAATAGCCTTATTAGGTAATAAATTTACTCCTCTTAAGGTACAACATGTCTACATGTTAACAGATGCCATTGTTTTATTAATGTCTTTAGTTTATTTAGACTTTAAGCAAATATTCTTCTCAATAATAGCAGTATGTATAAGTGGTAAACTAATAAGCGTAATCTATGAATACAAAAATGATGGTATTGATACTAAAGATGAAAATAAAGAAGCTGAAGTTTTAGAGAAAAATGGTTCTCTTACAGTTTAATAATATATAGAATTTAAATTAAATAGTAAAAAGAGCATGTATTAATGTTTTAAACTTATTACATGCTCTTTTATATCTTCTATATTAAAATTTAACATATAGTATTATTTTAAATTTTTTAATTTCTATGTGTATTAAAATAATTTTAATTGTCAACTAGATCTTCATTATTTAAAAATTTACTATTTTAACTTTTTTCTCATCATTATTAATTCCTTTGGAATTTCATACCCTCTCTTATTATAAAAGGCTTCAGCTGTGCTTCCTTTCATAGTCCAAAAGTGAATTACTCCCACTTCCTTTTCCATAAGTATATCCTCTAAGGCATTTAAAAGTTTCTTGCCTGTTCCTTTCCCCTGTGAACTTGAATCCACAAAGAATTCCTTAACACAAAAATGCTCTCCATCATACCATTGCTCTAAATTTCCTAAGATAACGCCTTCTATTTTTTCATCATTTCTTAAAACAGCCCCCCTAAATCCTGGAGTTAAAACCACATCATTAAGTCTTTTTTTAGCATTTTCAAAATCCCAAGGTTCATTCCATGGTTCCTTACTAAAGGTTTTAACAAAAAGCTCAGCACATTCATTTAAGTCTTCTTTTTTAAACTCATATATATTACTCATAATTCTTATACTCCTATTATTTTAAAATTCAACTAGAATTAAATTAGGAGATGAGTCTCTTCATCCCCTAATTTAATTATTATTCTATAATTTATATATAATATTAAAGATTATATTTTTCTAATATTTCTTTTTTAAACTCTCCATTTTCATAGAAAAGTTCTCCATCTGCATATATTCTTCCACCATTTCTCATGTCACAAAGCATGTCCCAATGAAGTGATGATCTATTTTTACCACCAGCCTCTGGCATAGAATCTCCTATAGCCATATGAACTGTTCCTCCTATTTTCTCATCAAATAGCATATTTCTAGTAAACTTCTTAATTCCATAGTTTGTACCTATAGCTACTTCTCCAAAATGGCTTGCTCCTTCATCAGTTTCTAATAAAGCCTTTAATAAATCTTCTCCTTTTTTAGCTTTATATGAAACAACTTTACCATCTTTAACTTCAAGCTCTATACCCTCTATTTCCTTTCCTGCATAAATACCTGGAAATGAAAAAGTTATGTGTCCATTTATCTTATTTTCAACTGGTGATGTAAATATTTCTCCATCTGGGAAGTTTACTCTACCATCACAATTTATCCACTTTCTTCCCTCTACTGAGACCTTAATATCAGTTCCTTCTGCTAAAATATGAAGTTCTTTTTTAGTATCTAAATATTTAACCCATCTTTCTTGTTCTTTGCTTACTCTATTCCATTCTGCCACAGGATCTTCATGGTCTAAAAGTCCTGCTCCATAAACAAAATCTTCATATTCACTAAAACTCATTGAAGCTTCCTGTGCATCTGCATATGTAGGAAATTGAGTTCCACACCATCTTAAAGAGCCATCTCCCATTCTTCCTGAATAGAACTTTCTCCATCCCTTTTCTCCAGCTCTGCTATCTTTTATTTTTTCTGAATCTATATTGCTAAAAGCTCTAGTATTTCTAGCTCCCCATGCACTTAACCAAACATCTGCCTTTTCAAGCATAGTTTCCATTATTAAATTTCCTGATAATAATTGATCCTTTGTAGAAAATTTAAGTCTTGCCTCCTTAGCTTCTTCTGATTCTAAAATATACTCAATATGAGCTCCTGCCTTAGTAGCTTCCTTTACTACCTCAGTAAGCCAAGGATTTGCAACCTCATTACAAGATACAAAAACAAAGTCCCCTTCCTTAACTCCTGTTGAATAATTTACAAGCAGTTTAGCTAACTTATTTAATCTTTGATCTGCCATATATATCCCTCCTAAACATACAAATTTATATATTTTAATTTCTAAATTCTATTTTTATTTATTATTTTTATTAAGAACAATAAATTTTTAAAACTAGTTTTCTAATTTTCTCCTAATCTTTTTCTTTCTTTAATATTTAAATTTAAAAAATAAAAATTATAAGTAATAATAATTAAAGGTGTTAAAAGTCCTATAATATTAGAATAATTTCTATCATATATTTTCTTTAAAATTAATATTGCCATTATTGCGGAAAGAATAATATTTAATACAAATAATACTTTTGTTTTCTTTTTAGATAAAATCTTTCCTTTAGCCAAACCTTTTTCTCTCTCCATAAAACTTCCTCCAGTTGTGTCTATCTCATAAGTTTTATCTATTAATTTTATTATACTACTGTAAAAATTTGAAAACCATATTAACCTAAAATAAGCTAGAATTATTATTTCACATTCTTTTTTTAAATTTATTATAAAGTAACTTAAAGTTCCTAACACTGATACATATAAAGGTACTATAACATCTGCTATTTTTACCACATTAAATCCAACTAATGTCCATATAATTCCTTCAAATGGTATAGTAGTATATATTGCAATAGAACTCATAATCGGAAATTTCATCTCATCTGGAGTACTACCTAAATAAGATGCAAAAAACTCCTTATTTAATATTAAAAACAAAAGAAGAAACATTATTATTACTAAAAATATAACAACTGTTTCAAACCTAACTTTTAATAACCTTATTAGAAACAGAAATATAAAACTAAACATTAATACTGCTATCCAATATTTCCTTAGCTCTGAATCGGTTGTAAAACCTTTTATCTCAGATGTCATAATAATTCCAAGCCAATAAGCTATGGTTGAAATAAAATAAATTAATAATATTTTCCATGTTTCTTTGATTCTTGTCATAAATTAATCACTTACTCCCTTATACAATTTTATTTAATATTTCCCTATTTTCTAATAACTACATATTAACTAAAAGTTAAAATAGGACATGTATCAAAATAACTTTTATTTGTTATATTTTGATACAGCCCTACATAACTTACTTATATTGCTCTTGTTTCATTCTTTAAGAATTCTTTTTCCTCTTGATCTAAATATGGTGCTAATAAATCATAAACCTTTTTATGATAATTATTTAGCCAAGCCTTTTCCTCTTCATTTAATAAGCTTATATCTAATCCTTCTAAGTCTATTGGACAAAGTGAAATAGTATCAAACTTATAAAATTCTCCAAACTCTTCTGAATAAGTATCTTTAACAACCACCATTGTATTCTCTGTTCTTATTCCATGTTTTCCTTCTCTATAAACTCCAGGTTCATTAGTTATGATCATTCCTGGCTCTAAGGCAACCTTATTTGGTACTGGGCTTATGCTTTGTGGTCCTTCATGAACATTTAAGAAAAATCCAACTCCATGACCTGTTCCACATTTATAATCAATTCCTTCATTCCATAATGGCTCTCTAGCTTTTATATCAAGGGCTGATCCAGTAGCTCCCTTTAAGAATTTAGCTCTCATAAGTCCTATATGTCCTTTTAAAACTAAAGTATAATCTTTTCTCTCTTCCTCAGTTAATTCTCCTAAAACAAAAGTTCTTGTTATATCTGTAGTTCCATCTAGGTATTGTCCACCTGAATCTATTAATAAAAATCCTCTTGGTTCTAAAGTGTAATCACTCTCTTTAGTTGCTGAATAATGCATCATAGCACCATGTTCTTTATGCCCTGCTATAGTTTCAAAACTAATTCCTTTAAATAACTTATCTAAACTTCTAAGTTCTTCTAACTTATCTGAAGCTGATATTTCACTTATTTCTATCTTTCCAATGTTATCCTTAAGCCATTTCATAAACTTAACCATGGCTACTCCATCTCTTACTTGACACTTTCTTAAGTTATCTAATTCAACCTCATTCTTAATAGCCTTAAACTTAGTTGTTATGTTTCCAAATTCCACAATATTATTTTTATCCTTAATGCACTCGTATAAATAAGCACTTATCTTATTTGGATCAATTAAAATCTTTCCTTCTAAATTACTAATATCCTCTCCAATTTTCTCATATGATTTTAAAGTAACCCCTTCATTTAAAAGTTCTTCCTCCATTTTAGAAGTGAACTTTGATTTATCTACATAAAGATATGCTTCATTTTCTTTAACTAAGGCATAGCTTAAAACTACAGGATTGCATTTAACATCATTTCCTCTAATATTATAAAGCCAAGCTATATCATCTAAAGAAGCTATAATATAATTATTAGCGCCTAGCTTTTTCATTTCCTCTCTAACTTCTCTTAATTTTTCTCTCGCACTTTTTCCACAGTACTTAACTTCATGTAAAAATGCCTTTTCCTTAGGAAGAGATGGTCTCTCTTTCCAAACCTCATCTAAAAGGTCCTCATCTATTTTTATATTAAGATTATTTTCTTCTTCTAATTTTTTAAAATCTTTATATTCTCCTACTGAAAATACCTTTCCATCAAAAGCAATAGTTTCTCCTGCCTTTGCATTTTCTTTAAGCCATTCTAATAAGCTTGGCCATCCTGGAATTCTCATTTTAAACATTTCAATTCCAGAACCTTTTAACTCCTCTAATGCTTGTATAAAATATCTACCATCAGTCCACAAAATCCCCTTTTCTAATCCAACAAGTAAAGTTCCTGCTGATCCTGTAAAACCTGACATATATGCTCTTCCCCTGTAATACTCACATACATATTCACTTTGGTGAGCATCCCCACTAGGAATTATATAATAATCAATTCCTTTATCCTTCATGATTTTTCTTAATCTTTCTAATCTTTCAGTCACTTTCATAACTATAGCCCCCTCTTTTAAATCTAAATTGCTAATTTGATTTAACTTTTCAAACCTCAATTTAATTTTCTGCTTTCAATAATAGTAACATAAAAATATTCTCCTAAAAATACCAATTAATAAAAATTAATTAACTTTATAAGTATAACTTATTAATGTTATTAATAAGTTCTCTTAAAAAATTACATAATTCCTTATAAAATTACAATATAAAACATATATATTGGCTACATTATGAAAAAATTGTAAATATACCTTTAAAAAAGGAATTATCTTATGTAAATCAATTATTTTTTTATTATAATGTAAGCATATTACATTTATTTTAATGTTTATAAAAAATAGATAAGAGAGATTCTTTATGAGAAAATTTTTAAAATCTGCTATAGAGTATTTAGCAAAAGATCTTGACTTGGACAAAGAATTATTAGAGCAAATTCAATATGTTGTAATTGTATTGACCTTTGAATTTATTAAATGTATTTCTGTAATTCTAATTGCTGGAATACTTGGATATTTCAAAGAGAGCTTAATAGTAATTCTTAGCATGTGCTTTATAAAGCCATTTATTGGTGGATATCATGAAGATAGCCAATTAAAATGTTTTATTGCAACATTAATTATTACAACAAGTATAATCATGCTTGTTACTTTTAACAAGCTAAATCTATTTAGCATTGTTATTTTAAATTTGTTTAGTATTTTTAGTATTTATAATAAAGCTCCAGTAATAGATAGTAGATTTCCATTGACTAAAGAACATTTAATTAAAAAAAATAAAATATTAAGTGTTACAAACTCAAGTATTCTTTTTTTAATAACCTTAATATTTTTCAAAATTTCATGGATTTCTCAAACAATAACGTGGACTTTATTAATACAAACATTACTATTATTTAATAAGTATAAAAGGGAGGATTCTTAAAATGAGAAAATCAATATTATCAATGTTAGCATTATTAACTACATTAACTATCAACGCTTCAACTACTTCTTTTGCTACTATAGGATTAGAAGAAATGCCTGAGTCTATGAAAAAATCTAGATAAAAATGAATAAAACTATATTTTTAGCTGATACGATAAACACTTTTTTACAATGTGTATTATTTATAAGCACAATAAATTTATGTAGTAAAGAAGATTGCAAAAAACCAAAGTCAAAGATGTTATTTTATATATTTCTTTTGTGGACAATGATATCACTAACAACTTTTTTTATGGGAAATTCCAGTGTTGCAACATTAATTCTTCATTTAGTAATGTTAATCATTGGAGGTCTAATATATAAAGATGATTTTTTAGCTGCTGCTATTGGATTTAGTTTGATTTATTCATTCATTGTTATAACCTTAATAATTTCATCTTTTCTATATAATATCTTATCCCAAAATATATCATTAATAAATAAAAGTAATATATTTTTCATAACTATAATGTATTTTCCACAGTATATACTTGCCTTTTTAGTTTTATATAAAAAGAAAAGTATATACTCACTTTACAAAACCATAAAGTCTAGGAATAGCTCAATTATCTATTTAATACTCTTTACAATAGTACTAGACTTTATAGCTTCATTTAATGCTATTATTAATGCAAAGGATAATCCTATATTTACAGAAATAATATTAACTTTATTATTCATATTTATAATATTTATAATAATATATTTTTCTAACATAGAGAAAAAATCCAAAGAAATTGAACTACTAAATTCAAATTTAGAACAGAATATTAGCTCATTAAGAAAATTAAAACATGATTATGGCTCTCAAATTTCTTATTTATATGGATTACATCTTATGGGGAACTATGAGAAATTAGGAGAATTATTAAAAAACATAATTGATGGTAATGATAATATTATTAATAATATTGTTGTATCTAATGACACTTCAATTATATCAATGATAGTAAATACTATTAATTTAAAAGATATTACTGTATTTATAGATGAAAATGCTGATTTATTAGAAACTAATGTAAACGAATTAGACTTTCAACGTATAGTTTCTAATATATTAAGAAATTCTATTGAAGCTTTAGATGGTAGTGGTTCAATAAAAATTAATACTTATTATAGTTTTAATTATTTTGTGTTAAAAATCCAAAATAATGGTCCTGAAATTCCAGATAAAATATTAAATAAAATATTTGATAGTGGATTTACCACAAAAGAAAATAAAGAAAGTAATAATGGATTTGGACTAGCTATAGTAAAGGAGTTAGTAGAATCATATAATGGAAAAATTCAAGTAAGTAGTACTGATGAATTCACTGAATTTACAATATACTTACCTACAATAAAATAAGAAAAGAAACAGAGTTCTATCCTCTGTTTCTTTTTAAAATTTATTTTATAATTATAGTAAGTTTTTTATTACTTTAATACCTTCTAGGGTTTCATTTTTAATTCCACCTGGAAACTTTTCTTCAGTTTCAAATTCAAACCCTACCCATCTATATAACCTAATTGCTTTATAACTCCAAGTCTGAGTTGGTATGTACATATCACAATCTCCTTCAATAGCTATCATAAGTTTAACTCCTTCTGAGATAAGGGCTTTTCCTAATCCTTTTCCTTGATATTCAGGCTTCACAGCAACCCACTCCATAAATGGATGTCTTCTTTCCCCTGTATATCTCCACCAAGCTGTAAATGTAGCAATTTTTTCTCCATTATTATTTTCTATAAATATAGTTCTTCTTTCTAACTCATCTATATAAGGTAAATATTTGTTTTTAAAATATTCTTCTCCATCTTTAGTATTTTCAAATTCCAGTACAGATTTTTCTATTTCTGCCCAAGCTTTTTCATCACCTTTTTTAAACTTAACAAATCTAAAACCTTCTGGTAAAGTTTCATCTTTTAATTCTTTTCCCTTTTCTCTTTTCAAAATTATTTTAAAAAATTCTATACTTTTATCTAACATTCTATCCCCTCCAGATAAACCATATAACCTATTGAAACTTAATTTTTATCCTTATAGCTACTCATTAATAAGACTATAATTAATTTATTATACCTTTCTATATTTAATTTTATCATTAAACTTATAATTTTAATATTACACTACTTTTTTTCATTCTTTATATCTAGATATTAATTGATCCAAAGAAAATAATAATTTAATTAAGTAAATACCTTTTCAACTTAGTATTTGTATATCCACAGAAATCCCTATTAATTTGTAGATATTAATTATAACATTATTGAACTCACTCATAAAAAAGTATGACAGATTCTTAATATTGAAACCACTCCATATAAAAATTACAATTATGGTGGTTCTTCACTTTATGCTACAATATCTTATAATAGTATATGTAGTTAAGTTTTTTAATAAAAATATGGTGATTTATATGTAATACTTTATATGAGCATAATAATTTAGCTACAACTTATTAATTTAATGATTTAAGTTGAAATTAATTAAATAAAAGTAATAAAAGCTGTAATTAATTTGAGGTGTTTTAAAATGGATATATGTGTTAGACCTGTATGGGCTGAAATAGATTTAGATATAATAGCAAATAATATGAAAGAAATAAAAAACCTAGTTGGTGAAAAGGAAATAATAGCCGTTGTTAAGGCTAATGCTTATGGTCATGGAGCTTTAGACATAGCTTCCACTCTTTTAGAAAATGGTGCTTCTAGATTGGCAGTAGCTATAATCACAGAGGCTGATGAACTTAGGGATGCTGGAATAACTGCACCTATTATGATTTTAGGCTATACTCCTATAAATTTTGCTGAAAATTTAATCAATAATGAAATTGAACAAACAGTTTATGATGTGGAATATGCTAAGGAATTATCTGATTTTGCCTTAAAGCTTGGCAAAAAAGCTAAAATACACATTGCAATAGATACAGGAATGGGTAGAATAGGTTTCCTTCCAAATGAAGAGGGATTAAATAAAGTTTTAGAAATATGCTCTTTACCTGGAGTTGAGGTAGTAGGCTTATTTACTCACTTCTCAACATCAGATGAAAAAGATAAAACTTATACTTATGAACAATTTTCAAAATTAACTGCTTTTAATAAAGCTTTAGAAGACAATGGAATACACATTCCTTTAAAACATGCTTCTAATAGTGGGGCTATTATGGATTTACCAGAAACCTATTTAGACGGAGTTAGATGTGGAATTATTTCTTATGGATACTATCCATCTGAAGAAGTAAAAAAAGAAAACTTAAAACTTAAACCAGCACTTACATTAAAAACTAATGTAGCCTTTGTTAAAGAGTTAGATGAAGATATGTATGTAAGCTACGGAAGAACTTATAAAACTGAAAAGAAAAGTAAAATTGCCACTCTTCCAATAGGATATGCTGATGGATATTCAAGACTTCTTAGTGGAAAAGCCAAAGTTATAATAAATGGTCAATTTGCTAATGTTATAGGAAGAGTTTGTATGGATCAATGTATGATTGATGTAACTCATATAGAAGATGTTAAAATTGGTGATGAAGTAATTCTTTTAGGGGAAGAAAATGGATTAAAATTTGATGCTAATGATATGGCTGAAATTATGGGAACAATAAACTACGAAATACTTTGTATGATTAGCCACAGAGTTCCTAGAATATATAAAAAGAATAATGAAATAGTTAAGGTAAGAAACTATATTTAATAAAAATAGGAGTGTATTAAAAGTTATTTTAATACACTCTCTTATTTAGTCATTAAAATTTAAATAAACCCTAACCTAATTTAATCATAATTATTTATAGCACTAATTTTTATTTTGTTTTTTCCTTATCATTTAACACTATTATAAGTCCTAAAATAGCAAACATCACACTAGTGGATGTAACAAAACCATCTGCAGACATCCATGGCATAAATGAAGTTAAGAAAACATATATTCCCGAAAAAATTAATCCTAAAATTGGACTTAATAAAATTATAATATACCCCATTAATCCTCTCCTATAATTAAACCGATTTTTCTAAAAATCTATTATTAAACAAGTTTTTTCTTTTTATTATATATTTAAAATAATTAATTTCTGTTTAAATAAACCTCCCCTATTATATATATGCTCCCTTAAAAAATAAAATTCTAATAAAAAACAAAAGAAGCTGTATAAATATAGTTAAATAAATTAAACTTAATTGTACTTAGCTTTTTAATACAGCTTCTTTTCATATAAAAAAATATAATTATTTAATTTTTATTTTATCTTTCAGTTCTTAAAGTTATGGATTTTTTTGAAGAAATCTCTCCATTATTATATTTTGCTGCAATTTTAATTATTGTGGTCCCATATATGGGTTATTTCTAGTTTTATCTTTTCCAAGTTTTCTTGATTCCTTAGAGTATCCTATTTCATTAGCAGTTTCATTTTTCATTTTATCTACTTCTTTTTTAGTCTTTTGACTAGTCTTTTTGTTATCTTTGCTGTTTTTATTATTTTTATGAGACAAAGTTAAACACTCCTTTCAAATTAAGTTCTTAATTAGTATTTAACTTTAATAACTCATATATCCTTAAAACAACTTTCCAAAACTGTTGACTATTTCCTAAAAATCACTAACACTTTACTTCCTCAAATTCATAATCCTTAGTTACATCATTTACCCATTTTCCACTAATTACCCTATATACACTGGTAAGAGATTTTAATATTTCATCACATTTTATAACTAAGAATACTAAGGCAACTGGAAGTTCTAAAACAAAGGCTACAAAAAATCCACCTGGAATAGCAACAAGCCACATAAAAATAAGATCATTTATCAAGACAAACTTAGCATCTCCACCACCTCTAAGTACACCCATCATAAAATTACTTGCAAGAGATTGAAATACTATTATTCCTGAAGTTACAGTCATTATTTCCATAGCTATTAATTTTGTTGAATAAGATACATTATAGAAATTAACAACAAATGGCTTTATAAGTAAAATCATAAGTCCTGATATACATCCCATTACAACACTGAAAATCCCTATGCTATAAGCATATTCCTTTGCTTTTTCTTTTTTACCTTCTCCTATGGTATTTCCTATAATTACTGCTGTTGCATTAGACATACCAAATATAAAAACTGTTACAAATTGATGAGCAACTCCATTTATACTATTAGCAGCTACAACCTCTGTTCCCATTCTACCAACTATTACAGATATCATAGAAGCTCCAATTGCCCAAAGTAATTCATTACATAAAACAGGAGTACATAATCCAACATAATCTTTTAAAATCTCTTTATCTAGCTTTAATAAATGTTCTATCTTAAGACCAATCTTTCTTTCATATATAAACATAAACACTAAAACTATTGAAAACTCAGTAATTCTAGCACAGACAGTAGCTATGGCAGCTCCTCTTATTCCAAGTTCAGGTGCACCTAAATTTCCAAATATAAAAATCCAGTTTAATATTGAATTTACCACTAAAGAAGCAGTATAAACTATAATTGATATACTCACAGTTTTTACTGAACGAAGCATCATTATTGTACAGTTTGTTATGGAATAGAACAAATATCCTATGCACACAATTCTTAAATAACTTGCTCCAAAATCTATAACAGCCTTATCAGTTGTGAAAATTCCCATAAAGTATTTTGGTAAAAATAATGCTATAAATATGAAAATACCAGTTATTAACAAACACACCCTATACATTATGGCCAAAATCTTATGAATTGTTTTAACATTTCCCTTTCCCCAATACTGAGAAATCATGATATTAGATCCCCCAGCTAGTCCAAACATTAAAATTGTAAGTACAAAAAATAAATTATTAGCTATAGAAACTGCTGATAGTTGAATTTCCCCCAAAGCTCCAACCATCAAAGTATCTACCATACTTACCATAAAGGTTATTAAATTTTGTACTGCTATTGGCAAAGCAATACTAAAAAGTAACCTATAAAATCTTTTGTCTCTAGTTATAATCATAATTAGCCCCCTTACTAAAAATATATTCTTATAAAAGTCAATGTACATTATAGCATTCTGTACTAACTTATAATATGTGTTTAAATTTAACAATATATGAATATTAAAGCAATTTTATTAATATTTTTATTTTCAAATTAATTCTTAATTAAAAAAAGCCCTAAGTTTTAAACTTAGAGCTTTAAAATCTAAACTAAATTATCATTTGCATAATAATAATTTCCATTTATAACTTCCATGTCTTTTAATTTTTCAGAATCAATATAAGTTCCTGGTATATAAGTATATTCTATTAGTTTGTTTTTCCCTAGCTTGTCAGAATACTTAGTAAAAGCTAGCATGTACACATCATTTATTTCTGAGGTGTATGTTTTTTCTGGTGCGTAAGCATTCATCTCTTTAAAAAAATCGCTTACATCTTGGTATGGAGCTATTAAATAAACCTCATCCCATTCAAAAGCTATATTTTTATTTAAAGAAATTAAGTCTAGCTTTTTATCCTCTTCACCTTCTATAATACTTATAACTTCTTTGTTTAATGACTTATTTTCTCCAACATAGTCATTATGATACAACCCTAGATATACTATAGATATTAAAAATATTATTACTAAAATTGTAATAGAGATAGCAACCTTTTTCTTCATACAGACCACCTCTCAAAAAATAAAATTTCCTTTTAAAAAAAGTAAGATATATTTTACTATATCTTACTTTAATTTTACCACATATTACATGGTCATTATATACTTCAAAACAATTTAACATTATAACTACTTTTATAATTAAATTAATCATAATATTTTCAAAGTAAAAACTTATAAGTCACTATTATTTTTACATGTACTTTAAATACAACATATAACTTAAATGTATTTTATCTTAAATCGTATATAATAATTTTATTTTCTTGCTTTTTGTATTTTAACTTTTTTACCCTTTATAGTAACTTCCTTAAAGTTTTTTAAAACTTTATCACCTTTTCCATTTAATATGTCAACATAAGAAAAACCATCTTGAACATCTATTATTCCAATATCTTCCCCTGTTAAACCTGGTAAGTTACTAAAACATCCAACAATATCAAAGGCTCTTATTTTCTTTTTCTTTCCGCCATTAACATGTATTTTAACTATATCACCATGCACTTCTTTCTTAGGTTTTTTACTCTCTTTTAATTGAACCTTTTGGCTTTCCTTAAATATTTTTCTTCCAGCTTTAACTTCTTCATCAGAAGGAAGACTTGCTTTTCTTATTTCATAGCCAATATATTCTTCAACATTCTCTAAATATTTCTTCTCATAATGATTTACAAAGGTAATAGCCTTTCCTTCTCTTCCTGCTCTACCGGTTCTTCCTATTCTATGAACATAGCTTTCTGTTTCCATTGGAACCTCATAGTTTATAACAAGTTCTATGCTATCTACGTGAATTCCTCTAGCCGCTATATCAGTACAAACTAAAACTTTAAAGTGCTTATCTCTAAAGTTTTCCATAACCTCAATACGCTTCTTTTGCTCCATATCTCCATGAAGTTCATTACAAGTTATTCCCTCATCCTTAAGCATTTTGTAAACAGACTTAACCTTATTTCTTGTATTACAAAATACTATAGCACTCTCTGGATGATAAGCATAAAGGCATTTCCATAAAGCTTTCCCCTTATTTTTCTCCTCTATCTCAATTGCACTTTCTTCTATTCTATCCCTATTAAATACTTTTGATTTAACCTCTAAAAGCATAGGATTTCTCATATACTCTTCACATATTTCCTCTATTTCCTTAGAAAATGTAGCAGAAAATAATGCAGTGGTTTTGTTTAATCTTAATTCTCCTAATATGTCCTTTATTTGATCAATAAATCCCATTGAAAGCATTTTATCAGCTTCATCTATGACTACATAGTTAACTTCACTTAAGTCTAAAGTGCCTCTTTCCATATGATCAAATACTCTTCCTGGAGTTCCTACTACTATATGTACTCTTTGTTTAAGCTCTCTAATTTGCTCATTAAAAGGTTGTTTCCCAAATATAGCCGCACATCTAACCTTTTTTATTCTTCCTATATTAGAAAGTTCATCTTTAACTTGAATTGCCAACTCTCTAGTTGGTGTTAAAACTAGACACTGAACCTTTTTTTCTTCAATATTTATCTTTTCACAAACAGGTATTCCAAAACTTGCAGTTTTACCACTACCAGTTTGAGATTTAACTATTATATCTTCACCCTTTAATAATTTTGGAATAGAAGCTTCCTGAACTTCTGATGGATTTTTATATCCTAAATTATTAAGCGCTTTAATAATATCCTCACTTAAATTTAATTCATTAAATTTCATATATTGTTTTTATCTCCTTTTTTAAAACTTTATTAGTCTTCTTATAGTTATACCATATATTCATTTTTTCTACTAATTTTAATTTTTAAAATCCTAAGAAAATAGGATAATACTACATTTTTCCATATATCATAAAGAGGGAAACAGTTAAAATTCTTAAAATTAAAGAAATAATATAATACTATGTTTTCTCCTTTATTAACTTATATATTTTAAAATATCTTAATTATAAAGAATTTTCTTTATAATAAAAAAGTGAACACAAACAATATATTTTTTATTGCTTATGTTCACTTTAAACTATCTATCTTTAAGCAAGTATTAAATTTTATTTTCACTCTATGGGGCTGTATCAAAATATAATAATAAAAATTATAAACAGTATGAAGAGAACATCTAGATGAGCTTTAGAATTTAAATTATTACGTAGAAAATATCACGTTAAAAAGCTGAGACTGTTAATTCCTTAGGAATACAATCTCACAAAGTTCGATTGCATAAGTTCAAGAATCCAAATTGAAAATTTGGACTTTCACTTAAGTTTCGAAGCTTTAGTGATATTTTCGAAGTAATGATTATAAATTCTTAGCGAAATCTAGTAATTCTCGGAATATGTTTATAATTTTTATAAAAAGTTATTTTGATACACGCCCATAAACTTTATTTTAAAAGTCTAACTACATTTTCAGTTGTTAATTCTAAGTTTCTACTTCCTTCTTTTAAAGCTTCATCTAAAGTTGAAACTCCAGTCATTATACTAAATATACTCTTTATACCTATTTCATAAAGGCCTTCTATTCCCTCTCCAACTTTTCCTGAAAAGGCAATTGTAGAAACTCCATTCTCCTTAGCTACAGTAGCAACTCCCATTGGTGTTTTTCCATATATAGTTTGATCATCTATACTTCCTTCACCAGTAAATACAAAGTCTGCTCCCTTTACCTTTTCAGCTAACTCTGTATGTTTTATTACAAGCTCTATACCTCTTTTTAATTCTCCACCTAATAGTAATAAAGCGGCACCTAATCCTCCAGCAGCACCAGAACCTTCTATGTGTGAAACTTCTTTTCCTAGATCTTTTTTTATTACTGAAGCGTAATGAGCTAAATTATTGTCTAATTCTTTAACAATCTCTTTAGTTGCTCCCTTTTGAGGACCAAATACTGCTGAGGCTCCTTTTTCTCCTACTAATGGATTAGTTACATCACAAGCTACTTCTATTGATACTTCCTTTAGTCTTTCATCTAAAGAACTTAAATCAATACTTTCTATATCTTTTAATGCTCCTCCGCCAAAGGCTATTTGATTTCCTTCCTTGTCTAAAAGTTTTCCACCTAAGGCTTGAAGCATTCCACATCCTCCATCATTAGTGGCACTTCCACCTATTCCTATAACTAAGTGTTTTATTCCTTGATCTAATGCAGCCTTTATAAGCTCTCCAGTTCCAAACGTTGTTGTTATTAAAGGATTTCTTTCTTCTCTCTTAACAAGTTGAATCCCTGAAGCACTAGCCATTTCTATGACAGCAGTCTTTCCATTACCTAAAACTCCATAAAAAGCTTCCACCTTGTTTCCTAAAGGTCCAGTAACATTTACTCTTTCTATTCTTCCAAAGGTAGCATGAACTAAAGCTTCTACAGTTCCCTCTCCACCGTCAGCCATTGGAACCTTTATGCATTCTGCATCTTTAAAGACCTTTTTAATTCCTCTTTCCATAGCATTACAGGCTTCCATTGAAGTCATACTTTCCTTGAATGAATCTGGTGCTAATACAAATTTCATCTTTATTTCCTCCTACTAGATTTTATCTTAACTTTTCATTTTAAAATCCACTGTGCTTTTACTAAAAACTCTTTTTTAAATCATAATTCTTAAAAGTTAATAAATTTCATACTAAGTTTAAATTAAACCTTATTAAAAATTTTCTTTATTATAAAGTAACAAAATATTTCTACCTTAGTGATAATAACTATATAGTTAAAACTTTTCTTTATTTATTAAATAACTATTTTAATATTATTCCAAATATTATAGTTGATACAATTGTCATTGTTAATCCAACTAAAGATTCATATGGTATAAGTTTAAGTCTCTCTTTCATATCCATTGAAACACTTCCACCAGTAGCATGGAAGAAGCTTCCATGAGGTAAGTGATCTAAAACTGTAGCCCCAGCATGTATCATAGCTGCTGTAGCAAGTGGTGCCACTCCTAATTGAACAATTGTTGGTCCAAATACTGATGTAGCCACCGCTGTTCCTGAAGTAGTAGAAGCAGTTGCCGCTGACATAAGTATTCCTGAAACTGGAGCTAACATAAAGCTTGGTAATCCTAAAGCGTTTATTCCACTTATAATAACATCCTTTAATCCTGAGTTAGCAATTATTCCCGCTAAAGTACCTGTACCTATTAAAAGTATAGCTACTCCACTCATCTTAGCTAGTCCATATGTTGCATATTTGTTAATATGCTTAATTTTTCCCATAGCTAGTATTCCGCATATACCACCTACTGGTAAAGCTATTAATGGATCTATAGCAATGCCTGCTATTGGTCTTAACATTAATAAGATTATTGCTACTAATGGTCCAACCATTGCTGGTAAAAATCCAGGCATATCTGTTAACTCTTTCATATGTTCATCAGATTCTACTAAAGAACCTTTTTGTTTTATTCTACTTGCTAATATACATGTAATTATAACTCCAAATATAGCTGGTACTATACCTGCTATCATAACATTAGTTAATGAAACTCCTAAATTATCTGCTGCCGCAATGGTATTTGGGTTTGGAGACATTATATTTCCTGCCTTACCTCCACCAACCATGGCTAATAATATAGCTGGTTTACTTAAACCTGATTTGTGAGCTATTGCTAAAGCTATTGGAGATACTGTTATTACTGAAACGTCTACAAAAACTCCAACCATTGTTAAAACCATGGTAGCTATTGCTAAGGCTATAAGAGCTCTTGATTCTCCAATCTTCTCAACTATTGTCTCTGCAATCTTCGCTGCCGCTCCGGATTCAATTAAAACCCCAGCTAGTACCCCTGCTGTAAGTATTCTAAGGATAGCAGGCATCATATTTTTGGCTCCATCCATCATTAAATTAACTGTCCCTGTTAGTCCTGCTCCACCAACAAGTCCACCTATTAAAGCTCCTAATATAAGTCCGTATGCTGGATGAACCTTTTTTATGATAAGAGTGATTGCAATAACTAATGCAATTACTGCACCTAAAGCTGTAACTGTTACATTCACAATAAATTCCTCCTTCTTATTAAACTCATTTATTCTTATTTATATTGACGATTTTCATTGTATAAGTTTTCATATTCAAAATCATTATTTAATATCACTAAAATAAAAAGGTTTTCTTTATGCAAACGCACAAAGAAAACCTTTTTTTATTTTAATTGACTTACTATATATGCAATCAAAAATTGAAATAAATCTAAATAATTATCAAAGCTTAAGCCTGTTATTTCCTCAATTCTCTCTAGTCTATAATTTAATGTATTCCTATGTATATGTAAGGATTCTGCGGTCTTTTTTCTCTCTCCACTATGCTTCATATAAGATATAAAGGTTTCTAATAATTCTTCTCCCATATTTTCCTCTAATATCTTGTTTTTAATAATTTTCCAATCCTCTTCATCTAAAAAATTATCTAAGTAACTAAAAACCTTTACTTTTTTGTAATCATAAAAGAACTCATTTTTATATAATTTACTTCCTATATCTACTGCTTCCACTGCCTCATTCATAGATTTTGATATAATTTTATGTTTTGAGCTTAATCCTATCTTAGAATTTGTGTCACTCATAATTTCCTTTAATTCTTTCAACCTCTTAAAGAGCAAATTATTATCTAACAAAATTACAACTATTCTATTTGAAGTTAAATTTATATAGTACTCATCTTCTTTTATGAACCTTTTTATTTTTTTAATTATTTCCTTAAATTGATCTTTCTGAAACTCCAATACAAGTATTATTCTATCTAATGATATATCAATACCTACATTGGCTCCCCTTTGAATGAATTCTAAGTCATAGGCCTCTTTTGAATACAGCCACTCATAAATAAACTCTTCTTTCAATCTTTCTTTAACTATATGTTTATTCAAAGTGTATTCTTGATTTATTAAAAGTTCAGCAGTAACAGTTACAAGCTGTGTAAATTGCCTAACATTTTTAGGATTTCCTGTTATACCAATAACCCCTATAGCTTTTTCTCTAAAAAATATAGGTGAATTAACTCCAGATTTCACCTTATCCCCATCCTTAGATATTTCAACCACCTTTTTTACCCTTAAGGCTTCTAAAGCACCATTATGTATCATTCCTATTCTACTTGAATCACCACTACCTATTATTACTCCCTTATGATTCATTATGTTTACATTGTAAGGAATAACCTCCATCATTTTATTAACTATATTTTGAGCTAGCTCCCTATTTAACATTATATTGCGCTAAGTATATCCCCTGCTTAAACTTAGCTCCTCCTCTCTTTGAATCTCCCATAATTACACATTGGAGTATTCTCTATAAGCTTAGATAAACTGATACTAGCAAAATATTTAAACATTTACAATACTTAAAATAAAAAAGGATATGTATCAAAACTAGATAATAAAACTTATAAAAAATATAATCTATTAATTCTCATAATATACTTATAAGTTTTATTAAAAGTTATTTTGATACATACCATACTATTTTACATATAGTTATTTTCCTACTTGCTATTATTTATTTTCTTAAGGGTAAAATATCCTATAAAGCTAATTTGTATATTTCAAGAATGTCCTCTGTGTTTAATTCTACAAAATGACCTACTGTATGCTCATAATTATCTGTGCATTTTTTAGCCATTTCTTCTAATCTATCTTCACCTATTTCTAACTCTTTTAAAGTTACTGGAAGATTTATTGATTTGAAGAATTCTTCAAGTTTCTTAATTCCTTCTAAAGCAACCTCTTCCTTCGTTTTATCTTCAACTTGAACATCAAATACTCTAGTAGCAAATTGGTTGAATCTATCTAAATCATGTTTATAAACAAACTTCATCCAAGCTGGGAATATAACAGCTAATCCTGCTCCGTGAGTAACATCATATATTCCACTTAATTCATGCTCTATATTATGTGATGCCCAATCTGTTTCTCTTCCTGTGCTTAAAAGATTATTATGTGCTATTGTTCCAGCCCACATAACCTCTGCAAAGCTATCATAGTCTTCCTTATTTTTTAATACCTTAGGAACATTATTTATTACTGTTTTCATTGTTCCCTCAATTAATCTATCTATAAGTTCAACATTCTTTGTATTTGTAAAATATCTTTCCATTAAATGTGCTAAAATATCTGCACTTCCAGCTGCTATTTGATATTCTGGTAAAGTAACACATAGTTCTGGATTTAACATTGAAAATTTAGGATATAAAAGTGGTGATCCTGTTGATCTCTTATACCATCCATCTTCATTAGTTATAACAGTTCCTGAACTTGATTCACTTCCTGCCGCTGGTATTGTTAATACTGTACCTAATGGTAAAGCTTTTTCTATTTTAATATTCTTAGTAAAGAAATCCCATATATCTCCATCATAAGGAACACCAAGAGCTATGGCTTTAGCTGAATCAATAACACTTCCTCCTCCAACTGCAAGTATAAAATCAACCTTACTATTTTTACAAAGTTCTATTCCCTTTTTAACTAAGCTTAATCTAGGATTAGGCTTAACTCCTCCAAGTTCTATTACATGTAATCCTGCTTTATTTAAAGAATCTAAAATTCTATCATATAACCCATTTTTTCTAATACTTCCTCCACCATAATGAAAAAGTACTTTACTAGCTCCTAAGCTTTTAATCTCTTCTCCAACAGAGGATTCAACTCCTCTACCAAAGTTAATTTTAGTAGGATTATAAAAAGTAAAATTATTCATTTAACTCACCCTTTCTCTTTTTTCCATATTATTTAAATTAATTACGTTTACAATATTATATATCACTTTTAATTCTAAGTAAAAGATTATATAAATATATTTTAAAACTCTAATTATGTTTAAAATATGTATATTCCTATAAATTTAAAGTAAAATCTAACAATATAATAGGAAAATATTGAAATATACATTTTAAAGTATATAATATATTTAAATTATTCTTATGAGAGGTGATTAATTTGATAAATCATAAAGGAACAAAATGCATTTCAACGGAAAGAATAACTCTTAGACCTTTTTGTTATGATGATGCTGAAAATATGTTTAAAAACTGGGTAAACGATCCTGAAGTTACAAAATATCTGTCTTGGACTCCTCACGGAAATTTAAATGTGACTAAGGAATGCTTAGATAATTGGATTAAAGCCTATGAGTCTGATGAAAACTATCACTGGGCAATAACCTTAAAAGAAAATCCAAGTGAGGTTATTGGAAGTATTGGTGCAGTATTTATTGATAATTATTTAGAACAAGCTCACATAGGTTATTGTCTTAGCAAAAAATATTGGAATAAAGGAATAGTAAGTGAATCTTTAAAAGAAGTTCTTTCTTATTTATTTCAATGTGGTTTCACAAGAATAGAAGCAATACACCATGTTCTTAATCCTGCTTCTGGACAAGTTATGAAAAAATGTGGCATGAAATTTGAGGGCATACTTAGAAAAGCTAGAAAGGATAATAAAGGTGAATTTTTTGATATAGCTCAATATGCTCTATTAAAAACAGATTTAGAGTAAGTACTATAAAATTTCAGCAATACAATTTTTAATCAAACAAAAAAGACAACCCTCCCTCAAAGGTTGCCTTTTCCTTATACCTAATTTCCCCCTTGGCAAGCTATGCTTACCATTTTCTTTAAGTAATTAGAAGTGTTTCTTTTAATTCCCTTATTGTCTGTTAGTATTATCCTTCTATATAAATATTACTTAAATTCTTAATTATAATTTAAAGCTTAAAGTTCTTTAAAGGTTTTAATACTCTTTAAATTCTTAATTACTTTAATGTTACTTTTAAAGTATGAACTTCAAATGGTTTAAATGTAAGGTGCATTGTTTCTTTGTTTAATTCTTTTCCATCTATGCTATCTTCTATTAAGTTAACCATTTCTACCTTTTCATATGGAACATTTATATTAACTTTAGCCTTAGCATCTTCCCCATGACACTCATATAATCTGATTATCATTTGGTCACCATTTTCAGCTTTTTTAATTGTATCAATTATTACATTTTCACAATCTATTGAAGCCATTGCTTCTTTAACTAGGTTTTTACCTAAGTTTTCACTATAAATTACTTGTATTGGAGCATTAACTTCATGAGCTTCATGAACAACATTTCCTTCAATATAGTCTCCTCTGTGTGGGAATAAGCAATAAGTAAACTCATGCTCTCCTCTATCAGCATTTGGATCTGGATATCCTGGACTTCTTAATAGATTTAGGTCTATTTTAGTTTCTGAAACATTGTGTCCATACTTAGAATCATTTATTAAAGCAACTCCATAATCCCTTTGTGATAAATCTATCCATCTTTGAGCACATATTTCACCCTTAGCCATATCCCATGAAGTATTTCCATGAGTAGGTCTCTTTATTGTACCAAATTGTATTTCACAATCTGCCTCTCTAGTATAAACATTAGTATTGAAAGATGTTCTAAGCATCTTACCATTTTCTTTCCAATCAACCTTTGTTTTAAAGTCGATTCTCTTACTACCTTCTAAAATGCTTATTTCTTGTACTAAAGTAGAATCTCCATATTTATAATTTTGCTTAATAGTTGCCTTTGGTCCATCTACAATAACTTCTGATTTTACTAAATCAAAAATTTCAGATGGTCTATCTTCATAAACTCCTGAGAAGTCCCAAGCATCTCCATTATCTTCATAAACTCTAAGTTCATTTCCTTTTTCATCTCTTAAGACTTCTTTATTTAATTCTTTATCAAAAATTCTTGTAATTGTTCCATTTTCATTAAACTCAACTTTAACCAATCCATTTTCTAAGTTAGTTTCTGAAACTTTTAAAGTTGAAATTTCACAATATGGCTCAATTTCTTCTTTTTTAATTATTTCTCCACTTAAAGAGTTTAAGTTAACTCTTGTCCATCTATCATAAAGTTTAATCCATTGCTCTCTACTCCATGATAAAGAGTTTACTAATATAGCTCCCTCTTCTTTGCTATCTGCACTTTCTAAAATATCTCTATATAACTTTTCAGTCATTCCTTCTACCTTAGCAAGCATCTTTTCATAGGCTTCTACTGACTCATCATAAACTCTGCCTATTGATGATCCTGGTAAAATATCATGGAATTGATATAAAAGAACTTCCTTCCAAACTTTTTCTATTTCATCTTGAGGATATTCTCCCTTTCCTAAAACTTTAGCTTGCATTGCTGCTAACTCTAAGTTCTTAAGAGCTATTTCCATCTTTCTATTATATTTTTTATTCTTTCCATGTGTAGTGTAAGTTCCTTGATGTTTCTCTAAGTATAACTCTCCACTCCACACACTGTATTTATCTATATCCTTTTCTATTCTCTTAAAGAAATTGCTTGAAGGTTCTTGCTCAACAGGAGCTATTCCATTTATATTTCTTTCTCTTCTTAATCTCTCTAAATGCTCTTCTCCTGGGCCACCGCCTCCATCACCAATTCCAAATAGCATTAAGCATTCATCTGATAAGCCTTTATCTAAGAAAGCTTTCTCTGATTTAGCAACAGCCCTTGGTGCAGCTGAGCTATTATAAGTTCCCTCTGGTGGCATGTGTGATAATACTCTACTTCCATCTAATCCTTCCCATACAAAGGTATGATGTGGGAATTGGTTATGATTGTTCCATGACAATTTAATTGTCATAAAATAATCTACACCACTCTTTTTAAGAATTTGTGGAAGAGCTGCTGAATATCCAAATACGTCTGGCAGCCATAAAGTATCCATTTCCTTTTTGAATTCTTCTCTAAAGTATCTCTTTCCATATAATAATTGTCTTACTAAAGATTCTCCTGATGGAACATTAGTATCTGGTTCAACCCACATACCTCCTTGAGCTTCCCATCTTCCCTCTTCTATTTTTTCTTTAATTCTTCCATATAAATCTGGATAGTATTCTTTCATCCACTGATAAAGTTGAGGTTGGCTTGCTCCAAATACATACTCAGGATATTTTTCCATATTAGCTAAAACTGTTGAATATGTTCTAGCTCCCTTTCTTATAGTTTCCCTTATTGGCCATAACCAAGCTAAATCTATATGAGCATGTCCAATAGCTGAAACTGAAAGTGAAGGATTCCCACCTTTTTTATCTAATTCTTTCTTTAAAATTTCTCTAGCTTTTTTAACTTCTTCTTCATTTAAGATTGTAACTTCTTGTTGAGTAACAACTCCGTCCTTTAAGAAATCACATCCACTCATTCCAGTTTTAATACTTAATACCTTTGATGCTTCATAAAGAGCATTTAATATAGTATGATATCTAGCACTATCTCCTGGCAATTGATTCATAAGTTCATGTAAAACCTCTACATCATAGTAAAGAGCCTTTACTTCTTCATTACAAGTTGCAATATATGCATCTTTTATAATTCCATTATCTCTATATTTACCAAACAAATCGTTACATGCACAATCTGCCCATATATCTATAACTTCTCCACCTTCAGCTCTCTCAAACATAGGAACCTCTCTCTTACCTGGCATTCCTAAGCTTAAATCAAACTCTGAGTTTAAAGTTGTAAGCCCTCTAATAGGATTTCCATTTTTATCTACCACAAAGGCTTCTCCACTTATATCTATTAAAAGGACAATCTTTTCTCCTTCATAACTTTTAGGTACTTCTCCCTTAAAGTTAAACCAACCACAGTCCCAAAGTTCTCCCCAAGACTCTCCTATAACTCCTTTTTTATGCTCTCCAGTTAGTCTATTTTCATAACTTACTGGCTCCTTAGTTATATACATATCTATTTCTAAAGGCGCAACCACATTGTATATTGCCTTTTCTAGCTTTTCACACAAACCGTTTACAATATTCTTGCGTTCATTTATCTGAAATAACATTCATCTCACCCCTTGATAAATTTAAAAATCATAAAATAAATCTTTAGAATCCTACCTTAATAATTAAATTAATGGGCTTCTTTTCTTTCGATTCATCTAAATTCTCTATTTTAAAGATATCTTATAAGCAATTAAGTGTAAAGTGGACAAATATTAGTTTTATAGTTCATATTTTTAATAATTGAAATTCAATTTAAAATCTCTTAAATTATAATTTTAACTTTTAAATTTAGATTATATTTTTAACAGTTTAATTTCTATATTCTTTAAATAACTAAAATTAAATTCAAATAAAACTTTTTAATTTTATATTTTATCCTAGAAATAAAAAAGGAATAAAATAAATAAGACCAAGGCTAGGAAGAAATCTTAAAACCTAAACCTTGATCTCAATTTATTTAAAAAGGATTAAAATAAATCTTTTATAGGTAATATGCTAATTTGCGGAAGAAGTTAATTCTATAAAACAATATAATTTAATCCTTATTAAATACTATAATTAGAATTTATCGCAAACTAGTTCAAAGTATGCTTTTGGATGATGACAAACAGGACACTTTTCTGGTGCTACTGTTGATTCTAAAATAAATCCACAGTTTTGACATCTCCATAATTGTTTTTCATCTTTTTTAAATATTTCACCATTCTTCAATAAATTATATAATTCTAAATATCTTTCTTCATGGTGCTTTTCTATTTCTCCTACTTTTTCTAATATGAATGCTATTTCATTAAAACCTTCTTCTCTTGCTTCTTTAGCAAACTCAGCATACATATCTGTCCATTCATAGTTTTCTCCACCAGCTGCATCCTTTAGATTATCTAAAGTTTCTCCAACTGTACCATCATTTAAAAACTTAAACCAAATCTTTGCATGAGCCATCTCATTATGAGCAGTTTCTTCAAAGATATCAGCTATCTTATTGTATCCTTCTCGTCTAGCTTTCTCTGCATAGAAAGTATATTTATTTCTAGCTTGTGACTCTCCAGCAAAGGCTGTTAAAAGATTCTTCTCTGTTTTACTTCCTTTTAAATCCATGAACTTCACCTCAAAATTTAATTTTATAGTCTATCGATCTTATTTCTAATAAACATCAATACAATTTAATTTTTCCCTTTTTGAGGTTTTATATTCTAAATTTGAAGCTAAAATTTTTAGCTAAAATAAAACAAACTTCTCATTAATAAATACATAGTAAGGTTGAATTAAAAAATCTATAAATAATTTCAATTTATTAAGCTTTTATATAATACGTATTTCCTCTTTAGTTCTATTATTAATTAAATAAACTTCCATATTATCTCTATGGACTTCATTTAAGTTATAGAACATTCTTGACATATAAAACTGATCATGCTTTGAATCCTTATTATATCTTTCATCAATACTACTATATTTTCTTATGGCTAACTCAGTAAACCCAACCCATTTTTCTAAATCAAAACTTCTTTCATAATCTCCACTTATTAACTTTACGGAATATTGATTTGCAATTCTTTTACATTCCTCTTCATCCTTATTACCAACAAAAATATACAGTAATGAACCAAATTCAAAATTTGATAAACTACGAATTTCAAAATCAACATTATCAAAAGTAATTTTTTTATTTAAACTTAAATAATCTTCATCTGTTAAATAAACCTCTTCTTTTATGGATACAGACTTCGCTATATAACTACCATCAGCTGATCTAGCATTAATTGAAAAGCTTAAATTTGCAGGTGAATCCTTATTTTCTTTAGCAATTATTTGTCCAGTTGAAATAATACGTACACTAGAATATTCCCATCTTCTTTCAACATCATTTGAAGATATATAAAATTCTCTCCCTTTAAAGTTCACATTTCCAGTAATATTAACATCTGTACTGTTTATATATCCCCCATCAATCTTTTTTACTGAATAATCAAATAATGCATAGTCTTCAAATACTTTTACTGAATTTATGGTTATATTGTAATCTAAAAACTCTAGTGTGTATGGGAAACCTCCACTTAATTCATTTTCTTTTTCTAATTTTCTATTTACTTCTAAAATTTTTTCAAAGTTACTTTTTTTTTTATTTGATTCATCTTTTACCTTAAATCCAATAAAAATGACTATAGAAAATAAAACTATTCCAATTAATGAATACACTATCAATTTCTTTGATTTCATTAAAAACTCTCCTTACTATTTCATTTTCTACATAATATCATTTTTTTATATCGTAATTTTAAATCCACTGTTAAATTTATACAAACATAAAAAGTGCTTAATAAAGAGTTGCTATTTCCTTTATTAAGCACTTAAATACAAATTAATTGTTTTAGTAAAACCTATTAAATATTTTCTATAAATAATTTATTTAATTGTTTTTCACTTGAAAAGCCTAAATCTTTTAAAGCCTTGTCTATAGCATTTAGGACATAGGTTATATCTTCTATATTTGCATTTTCCCCCATGTGTCCAATTCTTAATAATTTATTTTCATATTTATCTAAAGATGTTGAAATTAGTACACTATATTTTTTATTTAGGTGATTTCTTAAGTTTAAAGCACCTATTTCTTCTGGTATTTCCACAGCTGTAACTGTATTTGAATATCCATTTTTTAAGAATAAATCTAACCCATATTCTTTTACTGCCTTTCTAGTTGCTTCTCCAATTTTTCTATGTCTTTCAATAACTTTTTCTTTTCCTTCCTCTAGAATGTTATCTATGGCAATCCTAAGAGAAATAATATCACTTATTGGCATTGTATATGGGAACCACTTATCTTTGTAATAATTTTTCCATATATTCAGATTGCAATAAAAACCTACAATAGGTGTTTCTCTATTTTCCATAACCTTTCTTGCATCATCACTTATACTAACCATAGTAAGTCCTGGCTCTGCTGAAAAGGCCTTTTGAGAGCCACCTAGGGCTATATCAATTTGCCATTCATCAACTTTAAATTCTTCTCCTACCATAGCTGAAACAGAATCCACAACTGTCAAAATTCCATAACTCTTAAGTAATGGACAAATTTTATCAACAGGATTTAATACTCCCGTTGGAGTATCACAATGAACAACTGTGGCATATTTAAAATCATTATTCTTCTCTAAAAACTTAGATAAAGCTTCAACATCAATCTCTTTAGTATAGTCTCCTGAAAAATAAGTTACCTCTCCTCCATACATGGTTACAAAGCCATCAAACCATCTTCCATATAAGCCATTATCAATTACTAAAACCTTATCTCCTTTTTCAGTTAAGGATGCACAGGCAGCTTCTAATCCTAAAATTCCTTCTCCAGAAAGTATATAACAATCATTTTTAGTATTTATAATTTCTCCAAACCTATCACAAGTTTCCTTATAAAACTCAACAAAATCCACATCAACATCTGGATTTGTAGTTTTTAAAGCCCTTGCTCTTCTTACATTCTCCCTTAAATTAGTAGGCCCTGGTGTATAAATAGTTTTATTACAATTCATAATTCATTCCTCCAAACACTCTCATTTTTCTCTTGTATAAAAAAATAACACAACTATTCAAAATCTCAAATAGAATCGATACAATGTAAAATTTAAAAGGGATGTATATAAAAGTAACTATTAAATAAAATTCAAAAGTAAAAAGTTTTATAAATTTTGATATTTACCTTTACACTAAACTCTTAATTTCGTGTTTTTATTATAAAAGGTATTAGTATATAATTAATTTATAGAAATACATTTAAACTAGGAGATGATTTTTATGATAAAGCATATAGTAATGTGGAAATTAAAAGATGAAGCTGAAGGAAACTCTAAAGCTGAAAACGCTCAAATAATAAAAAACTCACTAGAAGATTTAAAAGGAAAAATCAATGAAATAGTTCACCTTGAAGTAGGAATAGATGTTAATAAATCAGAACAAGCTTACGATGTGGTTTTATATTCAACATTTAATTCTTTAGAGGATTTAGATTCATATCAAAAGAATCCTGACCATGTTAAAGCAGGTTCTTTTGTAAAAAAAGTAGCATCATCAAGAGTTGTTGTAGATTACGAAGTTTAAGTTCATAACATAATAATAAAGCTTACAAACAATATTAAGAGAATATCTAGATGAACTTTAGATTTTAAATTATTAAGTAGAAGATATTGCTTTTAAAAGCTGAGACTGTTAATTTCTTAGGAATACAATCTCTCAAAGTTCCACTTTATAAGTTCAATGTTCCAAATTAAAATTTGGACTTTCACTTAAAATCTAGTAATTCTCGGAATATGTTTGTAAGCTTTATAAAAAGTTATTTTAATCCAATTTATTAATTTACTCTTTCAAAAATTAAAATCTCTTCTAATGGTGAATTAAACTCTTTAATCCTTGGTCCTATAATAAATTCATCATTTTTATATTTCCATTTTCCCTTTGGAAAGTTCACTATTCTTTTTCTAGCTCCCTTTTTTATATTAGGTGCTATCATATATTTTTCTCCTAACATAAATTGGTCTTTAATTTCTTCTAAATTTTCATTTGGAAATTCATACTCCATATATCTAACTATTGGCTCTCCACTTCTACTAGATTCTTTTGCTAACTTATAAATATATTCTGAGTATTTAACATGCTCCCAAGCTGCTTTTTTACAAATTTCAAAATTTTCTTTAGATAATACTCTCCAAGGTGCTGCTGAAAATTGCATCATTGGCATAAGGGCTGCACATTGAGCATACCTTACAAATAGTTCTTCATCTAAATTAGAACTATTTTCTAAAAAGTTAAGATATTCTCCCCCTCCAATCATATCAGGACAAGTATATGAATACCCTAAAATCCCCTGTGCTAGCTGATTAGGAATAAGCGATGAAACACCATTATATTCCCAACTATGATTTTTATCTGCTAACCTTTGTACTAAAGGTAATCCTGCACATTGAAAGCAAGCTCTAAACTCATTAAATTCATAGTTTACTCCTAATAAAGCCCAAAGTTTACTATGTTCATTAGCCTCTATTTTCTTATATGTTAAGTCATCATTACTATAAAAACTAGCATCTCCAGCATCAAATTTAAATCCATCAACTCCATATTCTTCAACCAAAAAATTATTTTGATCTAAGTACCATTTAACTGCCTCAGGATTTGTTAAGTCTAGTACTGCTGAATAACCATTCCACCATTTTTTTATTGAAACAGAGCCATCTTTATTTTTTACTAAACAATCTCTATCTCTTAAATATCTAAATTCTTGTGTATCAGGAGTAATAAAGGGACATGTCCATAGCATTACCTTAAAACCTAACTCATGTAATTTATTTATCATCCCCTTAGGATTTTTAAACTTTTCACCATTAAATTTCCACCTTCCATAATAATCACTCCATCCATCATCAATCATTATTATTCCCTTAGGCATACCATTTTCTATTATAGAATTAGCATACTCTAATATTTTTTCCTCTCTTTGATCATATAAAAGTTCAATCCAAGTATTATATTGTGGTTTAGTGAAAAAACTCTTAGGTGGTACTTTACCATTAGGCTTAAAAAATTTATTTGCTGCATGTAAAAAAGCTTCTTTTAAAGTTTCTCCCTCTTCATACAATTGTGGAACAGATTTTTCACTTAAGATTTCTATAACCCCACTATAAACTTTTAAAACAAATCCTGAATCACACCATATATATCTTCCTTTATTAGAAAATAATATTGTATTAACCTGATTAGGACTCTTATTTGGATATACATCCACTTCATATTTAGAATTAAAATTAAGTGGATATTTTATGCCATCATTAACCACAGGCCCATACCAATATTCATTTTCATACATTTTAAAAATATAACTTTTTAACTTCCCCATATAACCTACCCTCTCAATTCATTGAATTATACCTCTATAAAAACATAATTTGTAAAATTTATCAATAATTATATTTTAGCTTTTCTTTTCATTTTAAGTTAATTTATATCTAGAAAATATAAAGTTATTTTTATTAATTTATACAAGGATTTTAATATGAATAATAGGGTAAATATAAATTATATTTTAAATAGAATATAATTTAAGGAGCTTGATTAAATTCAAGCTCCTTAACTATTTTTATTATATTATTTTTGCTTTAAAGCATTTTTTACTGTTGATTTATATCCAGTATATGTTGCATAGAAATATCCACCATAAACAATTACCATTATTAAGGCAGTTACTAAGGATGAAACTCCTATATCTGGTCTATTAAACATAGTTAGGAATCCATTTACAACCTTTATTGCTACTACAGAGTGAACTAAGGCTACAACTAATGGTAATCCAAAATAAATACTTACCTGTGTAAATATTGATTTATTTATCATCTTTTGAGATACACCAATTCTTCTTAAGGATTTATATCTATCAATACTATCACTAGCTTCTGATAATTGTTGAAGAGCAAGTACTGCAGTACTTGATATTAAGAATATAACTCCTAAATATATTCCTATGAATAATACTGTATTTGTCATTCCATTATTATCTTCATAAATACGTGCTTTTGTATATCCATTTACAAAACCATATTTACTTGAATCAACAACTCCATCTCTATATTCATTGAATAATTTTTGTACTCTTTCTTCCTCATTTGAATTTTTAGGGAAGTTTATATTAATTTTATTGGCAATAGGCTTTAAATTAGAAACAATATTATCTGGCACTATTAAAGTGAAAAAGTTATTTGTCATTCCAGTACTTTCAAATGCCTCTTTTATAACTTTCCCCTCTCCAATTAAAGCATTATTGGCAATCTTATATTCCTTACCATCAATTTCTATTTTCTCATTGTTTTTAAGAATATTTTTTAAAGTATTCTCTACTTCACCTAAGTTAGATGAAATTAATACTTCATTATTAGCTAAACTTAATGATTTTTCACCACTTAAAGCTCTTATATCATTATATGAACTTATACTTATGGCATTTGTTCCCTTATAAGTCATTGCTTCTACTATCTCTTTTTTATTTTTACCTTCTGCATTTTTATTTAATAAGCTTTCTAAATTAGTTTTTTCTAATTTATATTCATTATATGAAACAATTTTATCCTCTGGATTAAATTTAAATCCTAACTCTCTTATTGATTCTTCAGCAGTTTTTATTTTACTATCCTCATCAATGTAATAAGTAGCAGATGCATCAAAAGGAGTTGTATTTTCTAATCCTTTTTCTAAAGCATTTTTAAAACTTAAACCAGTTGCTAATGTACTTATTGTTAAGAATAACATAAGACATATTACTGTCATTGATAAAAAGTTAGTATTTATCTTGCTATTCATTTGTCTTAATACAAAAATATTTAATCCTTTTAAGTAAACATTCTTATTTCTTTGTAAAACATATAAAACAAATCCTGCTAAACTAAAGAATAAAAGTAATGTTCCTAAAATCCCCAATACTATTGATACTAAAAACATTCTATCTGTAGGATTTAATCCAACTTTAATTACTAATTTATATGCAACTCCTAATAATCCTAAAGATATAAAGAATATTATTGCTGTTAATATAGGATTTTTTATTTTTATGTCCTCATTTTTCTTTGCAGCTGTTAACATATCTATAAGTTTATACTTTGAAATTACAAAAGTATTAAAAATCATAACTAAGATAAAAATTATACCAAAGTATAAAACAGTTTTTAAAATAGCATCAGTTGATAATAAAAATTTATAATTACTTAAAGATACTTCAAATAATTTAGATGCAAAGGCAGATATTCCTTGAGAAACTATTACCCCTACTCCTAAGCCTACAACTAGTGATATAATTCCTACTAGTGCTGTTTCATATGTAAGTATTTTTGAAATTTTGTTTTTTCCCATACCAAGGGTCATATATATACCTAATTCTTTTTTACGCTTTTTAACTAAAAAGTTATTTGCATAAAGAATTAATCCACCTAAAACACAAGATATAAATACAGATATTCCAGATATTAACCCTTGTAATACTTTTATATACTCAGCCTGTCTTTTTCCAAGTTCTAAAAAGGCTTTTTGATCTCCTATGGAGTTAAATGCATAGAATATACATACTCCAAGAGTTAATGTTAGAAAATATATTGAATAATCTTTAAAGCTCTTTCTAACATTGTTTAAAGCAATCTTAAAATACATCCCTGTCATCACCTCCAAGAAGTGTTATAACCTCAATAATTCTATCAAAAAATTCTTTTCTTGAATCTGTTCCTCTTACTAATTCATTAAATATTTTTCCATCTTTTATAAATAAAATCCTATGAGCATAGCTTGCTGTAAAAGCATCATGAGTTACCATAAGTATTGTAGCTTCTAAATCCTTATTTAAACTTTCAAAAGAATCTAAAAGCATTCTAGCTGACTTTGAATCTAAAGCTCCTGTTGGCTCATCAGCTAAAATTAATGATGGATTAGTAACAATTGCTCTAGCTGAAGCTACCCTTTGTTTTTGTCCCCCTGATATTTGATATGGGAACTTATTTAATATTCCATCTATCCCTAAACTCTTTGCAACCTTTTTAATAAGAACATCTATATCCTTAGGCTTTTTACCTTGTATTGTTAATGCTAAAGCTATATTTTCATAAGCTGTTAAGGTATCTAATAAATTAAAATCTTGGAATATGAATCCTAATTCATCTCTTCTAAACTTCTCTAGTTCCTTTGCTTTTAATTTTGTAATATCCTTTCCATTAATAACTATACTTCCTGTAGTAACATTATCTATAGTTGATATACAATTAAGCAATGTTGTCTTACCACTTCCTGACGGTCCCATTATTCCAACAAACTCACCCTTATCAACCTTAAAGTTAATATTGTCTATTGCTTTTGTTATGTTATCTTTGTTTCCATAATACTTTTCTATATTTTCAACACTTAAAATATTTTTCATATCCTGTTCCTCCTCGTTTCATCTTACAATGTTATTTTATCCTCTTTAATAGAAATCACATATTTATTTATCTTTCATACACCTTACAATTTTGTAAGTTTTCTATATTAGAATAAAATAGAGGCTAATATTAAAAACCTCATAGATAATAAATTTCAATACCATTTTAACTTTAAATTACTATAAATATATTGAAAGAAACGGATTTAACTTTTAACATTTTTTACAAAATAAAAGACTAGGAAAAATCCTAGCCATTTATTTGCTCTTAATTATATTTATTGTATTATAAAATTTATTTATATATTATATCTTCAAGCTTTTTAGTTTGATCAAGCGTATTTAAAGAAACCTCATTATAATTGCTATCATAAAAATTATAATTATAATATATCCTTTTCCATAAGTTTTACTTAATTTATATTATCTATTATTTTTAGTATAAAATTATAGAAATTTATTTCTTTTAATCTTTACCTTTTAATTATATATTTTATATTAGGTATTTTATTTTCACTTCATAATTAAGCTTCTTTATATAATTTTCTATACATATCTTTTGAATTATATATATTAGTTATATGCCCATTTTCATTATAATTGAAAATACCCTCTATATTTAAATATTCTTTTATGTCTCTAGCAAATTTAACCAATTTAATATGAACAGACTTTACAATATCAATTGTCTCATCTATTCCAACCAAACATGGTTTTATTAGTTCTGATAGGTTTAAATTTTCACTATATACAGTAAGTATATCTTCCTTATATAATTCTCTAAATGCTAAGTTTGCTCTATGTTTTAAATTATTTGCCAAATTTTCTCTTAAATACTTTACTTTATCATCATTTCTATAATTATTAATTAACTGAAGTAATCTTTCAGAATCTTCATTATTAAATTCATTAACTTTTTTCTTAACTGTTTTATAAGTACATTTTTTTAATGCATACTCATAATCATCTCTATTATTAATACATTTTTCATGCAATTCATATGCAAACCAAAGAATTTGATATATATAATCTTCGCATGAATTATACCAAACTATTGCATTTTTTAAATACTCAGCCCTCATCCAAAGTTGACCTATTTCTCCACTTTGAAATGAAATTATATTATTATCATAAAATTTTTGATAAGATAATATTAATGCATTTCTTGCACTGGCAATCATTCCATATAATTCATCTAATTTATTAACTGCTATTGCGTACCCATTATCAATTACTAATATTTCAGACTTTAATATACTATATTTATATAAATCATTAGGCAATTCTACTTCTCTACTAAATTTATTATAATCATTAATTAATTCATCTAATTTATATTCTTGTTCTTTATAAACAAATTTAATCATATTTAATCATCTCCCAATTCATTTTACCATATTTTATATTTTTTTAAAAAATCATACTAAAATAGCTTCTCCAATTTATGCAAGAGGTTATTTATTTTTAAAATGACATAGATAAAAAAATTTTAACTTTAACTCAATTGATTAATAACTATTTATCTAACAACAGATCTACATCTATAAACCTAAATATCAAAATCAATTCTATTCCATTTTCTATATATAATTTAACTATATAAAAAGAAATAACTCTACTTAAATCTTATAAGTAGAGTTATTTCTTAACTTAATTTCTTTTATATAATCTTAAGAAATCATCTTTTAATATCTATATCTATTATATCCACCAAGTGAAGTATTATCTTTATCGAACCAAGAATCTAAAAGTTCAAACCAGTTACCAACTTTATTTATTTTTGGATCTAATCCATCTTTACACCATGCTAGTTTTCCATATCCACTTCTTAATCTATAAGCATTAGTGTCTAGAGGATTGTACCATCTTTGAATAGCCCAATGTGGTATTGCTTGTCCTGAATATGGATCATAATAATCTCTATTACCATCAGGAAGGAAAATACTTATACCATTTTTCCCTTCTTTGAAATTTTTAAACTCTTTTCCTCCAAATGAATATAAAATTAATTGGTCAACATTTTTCATAACATTCTTTGATAATTTTTTAGTAGTTTCATTAAATTCATCACTTAAGCTAATTTTTTCACATAAATCATATAAATCAAAATATGGATATTCAATCCATTCATATTCATCATGTGCCTTAAAATAATGCATAGTTGGTACATTTTTTCCTGTACCTCTTAAGCTTTCAATAGCATCTTTTTTATTATTTTTACTTAAATTTCTAGCTAAAGCATCAACTGATTTTTTAACTTTTTCAATTTTTGAAAGATCGTAGCAACTTAGTTGTTGATCTGTTACTCCACAGCTATTTACAGAATCACGCTGCTCTTCTACAAATAAGGCACCAAGTTCATTATTTGTAACAAGTGATGGATCAAATATTTTTTCTTTTCCTCCTAAAGTAGAATCAACTTCTCCATTGTCCCCTTTAGTAGATCTTAAACGAGAAAATATTTTATCATAAGGATATCCAAAGCCCCAAACAACTGGTGCTGATGCTACAAGTGTTTTAGCTTCAAAACTTCCATTATTAGGTCTATATTGATAAGCTACCTCTGAATTTCCCATTAAACAAGCATCAAATACTAAAACATCAACAGATTCATCCTTAGTTAAAACATCTGAAATTTCTCCAGTATAAAGACAATCTTTGTTGTTACTATCATCCCAGCATATTGCCTTATTTACAGTACTAGCTCTATCTTTATCATCCTTAGCTCCACCACCATGGTTAGACATGATTAACATATACTTATCAGCTTCATAGTTCTTTTTACAGAATTTAATGAATTTTTTTAAAGTATTTGCATCTCCCATGTTAGCTTCATAATTACTTGTAGTAGTTATCTCTGGAAATTCACTTTTCCCACTAATTCTTTCAGCAGAATTTTCACCTATTTTATAAAGTCTTGTGTCTTCAAAATTAGAACCTAACACTTTTGAATCATTAGAATAACCAGGAATTCTATCAACTAATACTATAATATTTAGATTAGGATTATTTTTATAACCCTCTTTCATTTCTTCAATATCATTAAGTATGTACTCTTCTAGGTTATTATCACAATCAGCATATACCATAACCGTTAGTTTTTTATCACCTTGAGTCTTTTCAGCCTCTTTAATTTTCTCTGATACAGTTTTATGCTTGTGTCTTGGAGCAGCACTTACTGTTGAAGCTCCTCCTAATAGAACGCTACCAATGGTAATAGTAGCCATCAATAATGATAACTTTTTCTTAAACATATACATCCCCCTCTGAAAATTAACATTAAGTTAACATTAAGTTAATACTAATTTAATATTAATTTAATATATGAAATTTTCAATACAATTTGCATAACTGGTCAAAATTTATGCATAACTGGTTATAATAATCTATTATTTAAGTTTATAAATATACAAAAAGCATTTAATTTTTGGGGATATTATGAATAGAAAAAAAATTACATGAATACTAACTTCAATACTATTATAAGTTTAAATCAATATAAATATATTGAAAGAAAAAGAATAAAAAATTTTTAATTGACCCAGTTTAACATAAAAAATGACCAGTTATGCACACCTCATTGAAAACGTTTGTAGAATTGCTATATAATCTATTTAAAACATATATGATTTAAGGGGGAATATTTATGAAAAGAAAATTAATCGCTTTAAGTTTATCTATTTCTATTTTATCTGGTACTTTCTTTACGTTACCCATTGATAAAAATGTTTATGCAAATGATTTAAAAAATGAAGGTAAGTACCAAGATGAAATTGTTCTTTTGGATGAAGAAATTTATTTAGATAAAGAACAGTTGGAATTATTTAAACAAAATGCATTAGTAGAAGAGAAAAATTCATTAAGCAGAAGCTTTTCAAGCGATTATAATACATATGTTCAAAAATCAGTTTCAAAGTCTGAAGCTATTCAAATAATAAGTGCCTATGATAAAGTAACTGGTATGATAGATAATTTAGGATTTACAATAGGTGGTTCAACTTTAGTAGCAAGCATCTCTAAAAGTTCTAGGTATAGAAATGCAAAGAATTTTATTACTAAATACGGAAGTTGGGGTGGCAATATCATATTAGTAACATCATTCGTTGCATATAAATCTATAGGTAAATTTAAAGGTGAAGTTCAAAATGCTGTATATAAAATGAATTCTTATGATAAATTATTATTTAGAGTAGAATCAGCAACTAATTTACAAGATTCAGGTATGTGTAGATATAAATTAGTTGTTCAAAAGAGGTAATTTATATGTCTAAAAAAATGATTGCTGGAGTTTTCTTTGCAATAGGAATAATGTTCGTTAGTTCGATAAATTCGTTATTTGAAGGAAATTTGTTAATAGGATTATTCAAATCTATATTACTAATTGTATTGTTCTCAGTTTCTTATAAATATATTTTTGATTAATCTTAAATAATAAATATACTTTCAAAATAAATTAAAAATATTTTCTATGTAAAACATGCTGTCTTATGGCCTTCTCCTGCAAATTAAGTACATAAAGCATAGTTTCCTTCTATTTTGCATAATGGAAGTCTTTCACCATTTTTACGTACCTAATTCTGCTTTAGTCAGGAGAAGGCTCATACCTATCAATTTATACATGTAATATTTTGTAAATTATATAATTATAATCCATATATTCCAATAGTCTTAATTAGTTATCTAATTGGCTATTATGGCATCTCCTATTGGGAAAATTATATTAACTTCTGTTCCCTCATTTTCTTCTGAAGTTATTTTTAAGCCTAAGCCTAACTTATCGCAAAGATTTTTGCATAGGTATAACCCCATACCTGTAGACTTGGTAAATCTTCTTCCATTTTCTCCAGTAAAGCCTTTTTCAAAAACTCTACCTAAATCTTTATTAGATATTCCAACACCACTATCTTTTATTTTAAGAGTTATACTGTTTTTAGATTTATTTGCAAATATTTTAACTCTACTATTTTTAGCACTATATTTTATTGCATTATTTATAACTTGATTTATTATAAATTCAACCCATTTTTCATCACTATAAACATTGTAATCTAAATCCTCTAAGTCTATAGCTATTCTTTTGTTTATGAAATCCCTAGAATTTTTCTTAATTACATTTCTTACACTTTTTCCTAAGGAAAATTCTTTTACAATATAATCTTTGCTAACATCTGTACTTCTAGCATAATATAAAGCTTGATCTATATATTCTTCAATTTTCTTTATTTCCTTTTTAATATTTTCACTAGACTCACTCTCATTATTTTCTAAAATAAGCCTAGTGGAAGCTATTGGAGTTTTTATCTCATGAACCCATGTTTCTATATATTCTCTATATTCTTTTTGCTCCAGTATATATTTCTTAACATGCTCATGCATATCTTTGTCAGTTTCTTTTAAAACCTCATATAAAAATTTACCATGATAGAAATTTGGCTCTTCTATTACCTCAGGTAATAAGTACTTTCTGTCTAATTTATCTAAAGTAATGCTTATGTTATCATAGAATTTTTTACTCTTATAAAAATCTAAAATTATATATGTAAAAAGAGGAATAAACCAAAAGCATCCTATTAAAAATATTATTCCTGAACCAACATTGCCTATGAACAATAAAACTCCTATAGTGGCAAAAATTATAAAGTTTACAATTAAAAAGAATATTTTATCCTCAAAGTAATCCCTTAGTTTCATGGCATAATATACCCTAATCCTCTTCTAGTTTCTATAGCTCCTTTTACTCCAACCTCTTCTAATTTTTTTCTAAGTCTAGTTACATTTACTGAAAGAGTATTATCATCCACAAAAATATCTGAGTTCCACATATAATCCATAAGATCTTCCCTTGAAACAACATTTCCTTTGTTTTTTAAAAGATGTGATAATATCTTAAGTTCATTTTTAGTTAACTCTTCTTCTTTTCCTCTGCAAGAAATTGTTCCATTAGATAAATTAAGCTTTAAATCACCATATGTTAAAACTTCTTGCTCTGATAAAGAATAGGTTCTTCTAAGTAATGATGCTATTCTAGCTAATAAAACTTGAGTATTATAAGGCTTCGTTATAAAATCATCAGCTCCTAAATTCATGCTCATAATTTCATCCATATCACTATCTCTACTTGTAACTATTATTATAGGCACATTAGAATCTTTTCTTATTTCTCTACAAATATGATATCCATCAAAATAAGGTAAGTTTATATCTAATAGGATTAAATCTGAATTATTTTCTTTAACATACTCTAATATATTTTCAAAATCTGTTGGAGCTAAAACTTCATATCCATATCTAGTAAGAAGTTTTGTAAGCTCTTCTCTTATGGTATCTGTGTCTTCAATTATAAGAATTCTCTTCATAACAACCAGTCCTTCCATTATAATTAATTTTATAATATTCTTTCTTAACAGATAAAATTTTAAAGCTATATATTAAGCTTTCTTAAAGTATTACGATTTTATTGTCTTTAATTTATTATATAAAAAAAACTGTATTAAAGCACTTTTTAATTTAAGTTACCTAATACAGTCATAATGAAAAATACTATTAATTACACAATATAGTTTCTATAAATTTTTAATCTATAAATTATACAAGATGTGCTTCCTTTTAATATGTTTGATATTGCAATGCTCCACCAAACTCCATTTATGCCCAAAAACTTTACTAAAACTAAGGCCATAGGAATTCTTAACATAGTAAAGATTATACTTATGGCTGATGGTATTTTAGGAAGTCCTAATCCTGAGAATACTCCATTTGATATCATCTCAAAACTACTAAATATCTGAACTATTCCAAGTACTCTTAAATAACTGCTTCCAATTATTATTGTAGCCTCATCCTTAACAAATAATCCTACTAATAATCCTGGAATACAAATAAATAAGGCTGAAACAAGTACTGAATAGATAGCTCCTAAAAATAAAGCTTTCTTATACCCTTCATTTACTCTATTTAGTTTCTTTGCTCCATAATTTTGTCCTGTAAATCCTGCTATAGCCCCATTTAATCCTCCAATTACCATAAAGCTTACAGATTCTATTTGAAGCCCTATTTTCTGAGCTGCTATAGCATCTGCTCCAAAACTAGCTATAATTCTAGCTAATATAATATTTACTAAGGTAAAAAGTACCCTTTGAGATGCCATAGGAAATCCTAATCTAGCTATTTCTCTTACTTTTTCATGGTTTACTTTCTTTTTTAAATCTATTTTAAATATTCCTTTTCCATAATATATATACATAAAAAACATAAGTATATTGGCAAGTAAGGTTGCCACTGCTGCTCCAAAAACACCAAGTTTAAATATATATATTAATATTGGATCTAATATCATATTTAAAATTATACCTGTAGCACTTATTTTTAAAGCTAATTTATTATTACCAAAGCTAGCTAATATTCTAGTAAAAAGATAATTAAAAAAGCTAAAGAATAATACTGGGGCACTTACAGCTAAATATATATAAGAATCTCTTTCAACTAAGGGATCATTTAAATTTAAAAATCCTATGAATCCTTTTCCAAAAACCACTAAGATTAATGCATATATTAGTCCTATAAGAAAATTCATTATAAGACCATTTCTTATATAATCCTCTGTCTCTATTTCATTTTTTCTCCCTACTTCATGAGAAACCTTAATTCCAGTTCCCGTAACTACTAAAGCATTTATAGAATATCCTAGTCCTAAAAAGAAGCTTGAAGAGCCAATGCTAGCCACTGCACTACTTCCAAGACCTCCAACCCAAAACATATCTATAAGCCCATAAGCAAACTGAAGGAATGAACTTCCCATAATAGGAAGAGCTAAGGTGGTAAGCACACTTAGTACCTTACCCTTGGTTAAATCTATTTTCTTCATTTACCCTTTCTCCTATTTAAATTTGCCCATTTTTTATACGACTTACTAAATCCTCTACCTTTTCTTTTATTTTATCTCTTGTGTATATAAACTCTTTATCACTCTTTCCACTTGGATCATCTAAGCCCCAATCTTCCCTATGCTTGCATGGTAAGGTTGGACAAGAAACATTGCATCCCATAGTTATAACTATATCTACCTCTGGAATTTCTCTTAATAATTTTGGTCTTTGAGTTAATTCCATATCCACTCCAATTTCTTTCATTATTCTAACAACATCTTGATTTATTTTATCTCTTTCCTCAGTACCTGCAGAATAACTTTCAAAAACATTTAATCCTAGTATTTTTCCAAAGGCTTCTGCCATTTGTGATCTACAAGAATTATGTACACATATAAATGCTACTTTTTTCATAATACTTCCCCTTTTACTAAACTATTTTTCATAATAAACTAATATCTTTTTAAACATTTCAATTCTAATTAACTTAAACTAATTTTCACCATTTATCATATTTCCTAAATAATTCATACTAATCTAAGCATGTTATTATTTCCATAAAAAACAATATAGATTTATTTGCATTATTTAAATTTAAACTATAATGATTCCAAGTTCCTTCTTTTCTACATTTAACAAGTCCACATTCACTTAAAATCTTCATATGATGTGATAAGGTAGATTGAGATATATCGAAAAACTTCAATATTTCACAAGCACATTTTTCTCCACTTGATAACAAATCTATTATTTTTAATCTATTTGAATCTCCTAAAGCTTTAAAAACCTTTGAATTTATTTCAAACTTATCCTCCATATTTCTTCACTTCCTAATACTAAAACTTTTTATAACTATATTACATTATAATTATATATCGATAATTGTCAATGTTATATATTTTGAACTTAGGGATAATCCTCAAAATATATTTATAGTTTTTATTTCATTTTTAAATCTCCAATTTAAAAACAACTAAAAAAGGTTGCAAAGTTAAATTAACTTATACAACCTTTTTATTTCTCCTTTTATGGATTTTTTAGAAAAAAGATTACTAGGAGTTGTTATCTCTTACACATTATATAAACTGTTGTTTCCTTATTTGTTGAATATAAATGAACTTGTCTTACTTGATTATGAAGCATTACCTATGGTGGTGTTTACTTATTTTTAACTTCATTTATTCTTATCTTCTATGCATAACTCCTTTAGAACTATTTAATAGTACTTCCACATAATTTTTATTCATATAAGGCAATTTTATTTCCTCTGAATTTTCACTATAATAATCAATTACTATTTTACCTATATTATTTTTTTCTTGTATGGGATTTGTATTAAAGCCTACAGCTTGTATGTCCTTCCCCTTAAGAATATGTATTGTTCTAAAGAATCCTCCTGTTACTGCACGAACTTTATTTTCCTCAATCTTAAGATTTATATTTCTTCCTTTTAAAATTGATGAAGGAATTGTTATAAGACTAATTATATTAATAAGCCATACCCATTTTACTTTTAATATTAAATAGGCTACTAAAGATATAATAAATACTATTAAAACTGGTTTTAAAATCATAAATATCTTTCCATGTCTTATTACTTCTCCCTCATTTTCTATGCTCCACTGAGGTATAAATTCTCTTATTATATTTTGAACTTCTTTGTCATTTCCTATGGGATACATTATTATCTGCTCTTTTCCCTCTCCAGAATAGCCTTTTATAACTACATTTATTTCATATCTTTTTAAAAGTTGTCTTAAAGGATTTGATTTTAGTTTTATAAGCTTTATGCTATTTTCCTTAAAAGAAAATTCCTTTGTGCTAAAGAATCCATATTTTATTTTTATATTTTCTCCTTCTTTTAAAAGGGTAAAATTATAATATTTCACAAAATAATATACTGTAGCTATGGCTTTTAATATAATTAAAGCTAATAATAATCCAACTATTGCAAATATAATCCCTATTTTAGAAGCCTCATTTGCAATATACCCATTTATAACACTATCAACATACTCTGAATTTATAAATTTTTCAATCTTACCCCAAGCATTAAATATTAAAATAATAGCTATAAATAAATTAAAACTTGTAAATCCATATAAAATTAAATCTTTATTGCTTATTTTCTTTTCTTTAATATTTATTTTTTCACTCTCATTTATATTTACCTTTTTGCTCTCATTTATATTTTCCCTATTATTTAAAGTACTATCATAATCCTCTTTTAACTTTTCAACTTCAGAATCTAAAAAACTTTCTCTAAATATATTATCCTTCAAGTCAAAGCCTTCACTTACTTCGTTATTAAGTTCTTTATTAAATTCTTTGTTAGTTCCAAAAGCAAAACTCTTAAGCAAAGCTATATCTTCATTACTTAAGCTAATTTTAATATCTTCTTCTCCAACCTCTCTAGAGGGACTTTCAATTTTTACAATCTTATATCCTAAAATCCTCTCTATTAAATTTTGAGAAATATCCATAGATTTAAAACTCTTCTTTGGAATTATTGTAGTATTTTTAGAAAAAACCCCCTTATGATAATGAGCTTCATCTCCTTTTAAAAGCATATACTCTTTCTTCCAATTAAAAATTGAAATTGCAATTCCTAAAAGTATTAAAACTATTATTAAGATGTAAACCCATTGTTTTAAAAATACTACAAATATGAGACCTAATCCAAAATCACTTATCATTCCCTTAACTATATTATAAAGTAAACTTCTTACACTATTTTTTATTTCCCTGTTATTAAGGCTCTCTTTTTCATAATTACATTGACTTATTTCTTTATTATCTAATTTTTCATTCATAATTATGCCTAAAGCTCCTCTCTAACGTTTTCATTAATCTTAATTCTTAAAAACTCTCTAATCTTTTCAACTTCCTCTTTATCAAGATTAGGAATCTTATAGCTTCCCCCAGCAGTTCCTATCTTTACATCTGCCAAATTAAACTTTCTATTTACTGGCCCTTCACTTAAGTTTATATTCTGAATTCTAACTATAGGAATAGTTACACTTCTTTTGAAAAAAACTCCCTCAGTGAAGAATATCTCTTCCTCATCTATTCTGTAACTCCACTGTTTGTATTCAAAAAAAGGCTCAATATAAGCACTTAAAACTGTTATCCCTATAATTATAAAGCTTAAAATATTAACTATTTTCATGTGATTATTCAAAATATAATCAGCCCATTGAATCTCCATCTTAGGTAAAACAAATATAATTACTAAGTAAATAACCACTAAAACAATTAACCCTATTGTTCTCCCTAAAATCCATGACTTAATAGCTTTATTGCTTAGCTTTTTGTCCATTAGTCCATCCCCCATTCAAATTTTGTTAACTTTTCCTTAAAATATCATAACTACTCTTATTAAGTCAATTTAAAACCTAAGAATTAAGCAAAGTTTAAGAAAGAATCTATTGTAATATAAAAAATCACCTTCCTAAGTATTTATATAGAAGCTTTTTTCTTCTATCTACCTAAGAAAGTGATTAAACTCTATCTTTTTGTCTTCTAAATATAAATATTAAATATAATATTGTGCTTGAGCACTATACATAGTTTCATACTCATTACCTTTATCTTTTACAAGTTCATCATGAGTTCCATATTGAATAAGCTTTCCTTTTTGAAATACTGCTATGTTGTCACAAAATCTACAACTAGATAATCTGTGAGAAATATATATTGTTGTCTTTTTTCCTATAAGCTCATTGAACTTACTATATATTTCATACTCAGCCTTTGGATCTAAGGCTGCCGTTGGCTCATCAAGGATTACTATTGGTGCATTCTTATAAACTGCCCTAGCTATGGCTAATTTCTGAGCTTGTCCCCCAGAAAACTCTATTCCACCTTCATCAAAGTTTTTATATATAGGAGTATTTATTCCCTTTGGTAACTTTGCTAAGTCTTTTCCAAAGCCACTCTTTATTAGAACCTCTTCTATTTCCTCATCCTTAACCTTATTAAAATCATTTAAAGCTATATTTTCCTTAATTGAAAAGGACATTAGTTTAAAATCTTGAAATACTACTGATAGAAGTTTCATATATTCATCATAATCATATTCATTTATATTAACTCCATTTAATAGAATTTCACCCTCTGTTGGCTCATAAAGTCTTGCTAAAAGCTTTATAAAAGTGGTTTTCCCAGCACCATTTAATCCAACTACTGATAATTTTTCACCCTCATTTATTTTTATTGAAACATTTTTTAAGGTGAATTCTTTACTTCTTGGATATTTAAAGGATACATTTTTAAACTCAATATTAACCTTTTCTAAATTTCCAATCTTCTTACCTTCTTTAGTGTGTTTAGATTCTATATTTTCAAACTCCATAAAAGCCTGAAGATATCTACACATTTGTCTTATAGTTACATAACTTCCAAAAAGATTAGATATGGATTTACTAAAATTTATGGCAGCATTTGTGTACATTGTAAAGTCACCAATTCCTATACTATTTATTAAAACTTTATAAGTTATATATCCATAAACTATAACCATTTGTAATTGTAATACTATTTCATTTAATCCCTCATACACACCTAATTTGCTAAACATCTTAATAAATGCATTGGTACTATTTATATTAAACTCATCTAATTTCTTTACAAATAAAGGAGCTACATTATAAAGTCTTATATCCTTACCTGCTGAAAAATCATTTATTGTATTAATATAATACCCAAACTCTCTATTTAGTGGAATTAAGGAATCAAAAAATTTATGCTGTAACCTTTGAGATTTCTTATACATAAATGAACTTAAAAGAACAATTAAAATTATTAGGGCTATAATAATCCAATCAAGAGTTAAAATAACTCCTATTAATCCAATTATTTTAAGTATCTCAGTTAATCCCTTAGATATATTGTAGGTAAGCTGCCAAATAGCTCCCTGATTTCTTATGGGAAATAAGGCTCTTTCTTTTAAGTTTAAAATCTCTGGATCTTCAATATTTTCAAAATCCAAGTCCATAACTTTCTTTCCTATAAGCAAATCAAAACCTGCTACTACCTCTTCGTTTTTAATATTACATTTTTTATCTAAAACTCTATTTATTAAGTTTAATACTCCATTACCTAGTACAGTTAATAAAACTAACATAATAAGAACCTTTATTCTTCTGGCTCCTAAAAGTTCATCTATAATATACTTTGGCATTATTATATTTAAGAAAGGAACTGCTGCTGCAAATAAAGATGAAAAGAATAAGGTTGGTATATAGGTCTTTGATATTCCATGAGCTAACTTTAAAAAATGCTTTATTATATATAAATCACTTGTGTACTTTTCTTTATTCTCCATTATGCTAAAGCCCCACTTTCTTCTTTATAATATTGTGCTTGTATATTAAACATATCACTATACTTGCCATTTTTCTTTAATAATTCCTCATGAGTTCCATACTCAACAATTTCACCATTTTCAAAGAAAGCTATAACATCACAGAACTTTGTACTTGCAAGTCTATGAGATATATAAATTGCTGTTTTATCTCCAATTAGCTCATCAAAGCCCTTATAAATATTATATTCAGCTACAGCGTCTAAAGCTGAGGTTGGTTCATCTAAGATTACTATTTTTCCATTCTTATATAAGGCTCTAGCTAGGGCTAACTTTTGATTTTCTCCTCCTGATAATTCAATCCCTTCTCCATCTAAAATTTTTAAAAGAGAGGTATCTATTCCCTTTTTAAGAGAATTTATTTTATCTCCTACTCCAGCCTTTTCTATGCAGTGTAAAACTTTTTCTCTATCAACATCTTCTAAATTCTCTAGAGAAACATTTTCTGCCACAGTAAATGCAAAGGTTTTAATATCTTGAAAAACTACTGATAAGATTTTATAATATTCTTCCTTAGAAAAATCTTTTATATTTACCCCATTTATTAAAATCTCCCCGCTTGTTGGCTCATAAAGTCTACATAAAAGTTTAACAAAGGTTGTTTTACCTGCTCCATTAATTCCAACAATAGCAAGTCTTTGCCCCTTTTTAATCTTTAAAGAAAGATTTTTATAAATATATTTATCTGTTTTTGGATATTTAAATGATACATTTTTAAATTCTATTTCATAAGAACTATCAATAGGTATATCCCTAGTTTTTTCTTTATCTTCACTCTTAATTTCTAAAAACTCTCTCATATCATCTAAATACATATTTTGTGCCTTAATATGAGCTAAGTCATCTAATATACCTTTCATCCAATCTCCAAAGCCATTTATTGTTGAAAAATACATTGTGAAATCTCCTATGCCCATTCCAGTAAAAAGCACATTATATATTAAATATCCATAAACCACACATTCTCTTATTACAAGAAGTATTACATCAACAATCTTAACCTTTAATTGTTTTCCTTGAACATCCTTAGATATATCTATTCTCTCTCCCCTAAGTTTTTTAAATTTATCAATAAGTATATTTTTTAGGTCATATATTCTTATATCTTTACCATAAGCAAAATCATACATTGTATCAAATACATAGAAAGTTCTTCTATCCTTATCAGCTGCCTTTTCTTTTTGACTATACTCATACTTTTTAACCCTCATAGTTAAGGCATAGCTTATTAAGACATTTATTATTAAGAATAATAAAATCCACGGACTTAAAAATAATACTATAGATATATATCCTACAAAGGCAGTTAATCTTCCAAAGAGTCCTAAAAGTGTATGATATACTCCTTCAACCCCTGTATTATTACTCATAACTGCATTCATAACACTTTTTATTTTATTTAAAACCTCAGGATCCTCAGTATTTTTAAAATCCATTTTCATTATTTTATCACTTATCATTGTTATATAATCAGTTCTAATCTTTGTAACCCTAGGACTATATGCACATCTAAGCCAAGCTATAGAATAATTCACAACTGAAGATAAAAGAAAAAATCCAATTAAAGTCATTAAAATTATTTCTATTCTTCTCTGTCCTAAAAGTTCATCAATCAAAAATTTTGGTAAAAAAATCCCTATAAAGGGTGCAATAGATGCTAAAATAGTATAAACACCACATTGCGCAAACAAAACCTTGTCCTGACTCCAAGCATATCCCATAATATACTTGAGATTACTTAAAAGAGTCCCCTTTTTCTTATTACCCCTCATAAATTCCATCTCCTAATTCCAATTAACCCTACTTATTTCTCATCTTTAGCTCTAATTTATTAAACTATATTTTTTAACCCTCTCCTTTACCCTATTTAAATTTATTTTTAATACCACGGCTATTCCATATAGATTAATTATAAACTTTAAAAATATTATTACTAAAAAAATAAAATAAAACCTATTTACATTATACACAATATACCAAAAATCCCATAAAAATTCATATTACTTTTTATAAAAAATTAATTTATTAAGCTAAAAACCCTTATAAAAAAGGCGTATATCAAAAAAACTTTTGATACACGCCTTTTAAAATTCTTATTCTATTTCATAAACTCTTGTGTAGCGTAATATGTATTACCTATTTTATAAACTCCTACCCCAATAGAAGTAAAGTTAGGAGAAAGTATATTAGCTCTATGTCCTGATGAGTTCATCCAATTAGTCATAAATTGGTTAGCTATGTTTGAATCTCCTGAATATCCACCTAAATAAGCTATATTCTCTCCCCATGCATTATATGAAACTCCATCAGCTTTCATTTTAGCTGTTATTAATTGTCCATTTGGATCTTCATGTGAAAAATATTTTCTCACTCCCATATCCTCTGACTTAATACGAGCATATTTTTGCATAGTATTACTATAACTTAAAGGTGCAACCCCTGCCTTAGCTCTTTCTTCATTAACCTTATTGAATATCATTTGTTCAATTTGAGCTATATAAGAACTACTATTATTTGATTGTTCTACTGGTTTCTCAACTTGATTTTCTACAGGCTTATTTTCTTGTTTTTGCACAGATTCCTTATTAGTTTCTTTCTCTACTTTATTATTTTCAACTGGCTTTTCTTCTTGTTTATCCTTTGAAGGATTTGCCTCTTCATTGTTACTTTGTGCAACTTCTTTATTTTCATTATTTGATTGAATAATCTCTAACTTTCCATTTTCATAATTAGATTCTACCTTTGCCTCTTCATCTTGTGGAGTATTTTTAACACTCTCTTCTTTTTTAGTAGTATCTGCTACTTTATCCTTAGAAAAATTCTTACTTATATTCTCAAAAACTTTAGTAAAAGGATTACTGCTTAAAATATTAGTTTCTTCCTTGGATTCCTCTCCTTGTTGTGCTTCTACCTTTTCTGAACTTTCATTTGAAACACTTTGGTTAGCTTGTACATTTTTATGAGATATATTATTACTATTAAAATATCTCACCCCAGCACCTCCAGAACATAATCCTAAAGATAATAATATAGAAATTAAAATTTTACTCATGTTTTTCCCTCCTAGTTATCCTTTGTTTTTCCTAATAAGTATAACTAAAATCCTTTTAGTATTTCTTTGTAGAGGCTATTACTACTTAAATAATTTATTATATTTAAGTAAGAATACAACTTAAAAATCATTTAGCTATTAAATAAAAAAAGTGTTCTATCTTAACTACCTCTATATGTATAAGTCATCTTGGCTTTTACATCTTCTTGTAACCTTTAAGATCAACACTTTTTTCTAACTTAGGAATGAATAAATTATAAAGTCTTGTCCATAGACTTTAAATGAATTATATATGAATATTTAATCAATCTCCAGTTTTTCTCCTAAAATTCCCCAATATTATTACTGGTTATAAAGTAAAAATAACTCTACAATAATAAATTATTCACCTCCCCCCTATTTTTTCCTATTAATTCCTATATAAATTATAAGGATATTTGTTCTTAATTTAGCTAATAATATTAATGGACCCTCTTACTCTTAAAAATTATAATTTCGACAGTTGTCGTCCTTTCAAAAGTTACATAAAAAGGAGTTATATCAATTTAAACTTATAAATAAAAATTATAAATTCTTAGTGAAATTCACTAAATCTCCAAATATATTTATAATTCTTATATCTAAGTTTTGATATAACTCCATCTTTTTATTTTAAATACCTTAATTAAATGCTAAATTTTTAATATATATTTAATTCTAAATTAATCTAAAGTACAACTTCAGTTTAAAACAGAATATATTTGTTTAATTTAAAATTATTTAAGAGCTTCTATAAAAGTACTAATAAGTTAACTCTACTTAACTTCTATAGAAACTTCTTCTTCAAAGTACATGCTCTTAACCTTTATTTTGCAAAGTCCAGTTTGCCCTTGAGTTCTTACCCAGAAAGCTGTTGCTCCACCAGAGATTCCAAACTTACTTGGTCCCATTATACTTAAAGGTCCATCTATTTCTACTTCAATAAAATCATTATTTAAGAAAAGAACCTCTCCTAAGTTATCTAAAAGTTTAACCACAATTCTAGTAGCATCATAACTTGTTTTACCTAATGAAAGTTCTAAATCATCTGGTGTAACTTCTAACTTATTCATGCTTCTAAGCTCACCTATTTCTTTTGAAGCAACCTCTTTATTATCTATAAAGCCTTTTATTATTAAAGAGTTTTCCTTATCTCCCCAACCTCCAGCTAATTTATAAACTAAAGACATTATTTTAAATACAGGTATATTTACTCTTTCACTAAATTCTTCAATATATCTAAAATCTTCTTCAGCTAAATTAGTTAAATTAGAATCTTTTAATTTATTTAATACAAAGTCTTTAATTTCTTTTTTTGCTTCTTCAGTAAGAGGTATTTCTGAATCCATAGATAAAATATGTGAAACCTCTATTGGTGGATGTGGTAAATTAGGAAACTTTTCTTTGTTAGGATAATAAGTATCTATATATATTCCATCTTTAAATATTTTTATATAATCACAGTTTGTAAGCACTGTAAATGGAAGTATTGCTCCTCCATCTCTTTCTCCCTTAGCCCCTAAAGTAATAGGCTCTAAAACCACACCATCTTCTACTTTCTTTTGGCTAGCATATGAATAAGCTGCATACTTAGGATTTCTAAACATATCAGAAACTCCATGGTAACAAATTTTATCTCCTGAACCAAAGGAACTATGTGTATTATAATCAAAAGCACACCATCCTATGGCTCCACTTATTTCATCTAAGCCAAAGGATTCGTTAATAACTCTCAAATGTCTATAAGCATGTTCAACTTTTTTACATTCTTGATCAAAGCTTTTTGTTGGATACATATGCCCATTATACTCAGTTACTAAATAAGGAACTTTATCTGCTTGTCCTGTTACTTCTCCTTGAGTTCTTAATACCTTTTCTCCCCCACTGTGTATAAAATCATTCATGGTATAAACATCTTCTAGGAAATCACTATTTTCTAAGTATCTAACCCCACCAGTTTGTCTAATAGGATCTAAACTCTTTGCCATAGCATTAGTTTTCACATAAAAATCATGACTATCTTGAGACTCATTTATTCTAACGCCCCATAAAACTATGGAAGGTCTATTATAATCTCTTTTTATCATTTCCTCTACATTTTTAATAGATTCTGCCTGCCAAGCTTCATCACCTATATGTTGCCAACCAGGTATCTCTTCAAAAACTAATAGTCCAATCTCATCACATTTTCTTAAGAAATGTACTGATTGTGGATAGTGAGATGTTCTAACTATATTAAGTCCTAATTCATATTTTAAAATTTCAGCATCCTTTTCTTGAACCCTTTGAGGCATAGCATATCCTACATATGGATAAGCCTGATGACGATTTAATCCAACAAGTTTTACTCTTCTTCCATTTAAATAGAAACCATCTGCTCTAAATTCAGCCTCTCTAAATCCAAAGGTATCTTTATATTCATCTATAACTTCTGAATCCTTTAATAACTTAACTTTTATTTCATAAAGCTTAGGATTTTCTATATCCCATAACTTAACCATATTTAATTGGTCTATTTCTATATTTTTAATACTTGTTCCTTCTTCAATTGGTAACTTTGTACTTAAAATTTCTTCAAAAGTATCATCACCAAACTCTACAACAATCTCTAAATCATCTCTATGCTCTTCAAAATTGTTTATTTCTATATCAAGTTCTAATCTTTTTTCTTCCTTTAAGCAATCATATGCCCTTGCATATAAATTATTTATAAATATAGGTTCAACTATTCTTAAGGAAACCTCTCTATATATTCCTCCATAGGTTAAATAATCAACAACATATCCATGAGGAGGTATATCAGGTCTTTCTGTGGAGTCAACAACAACTTTCAATATATTATTTTCATTAATTTTTAAAGCCTCAGTAATATCTATTGAAAAATTAGTGTAACCACCCTTATGTCCACCAACATGAATTTCATTTAAATATACCTCTGCAGCTATCATAACTCCTTCAAAATCTAAAAATACTTTTTTCCTTTTAATGCTATTATCAAATTTTAAAGTTTTAACATAAGTAGAAATAAACTGATATGATTTTTCATCAAAATAATTATATGGTAACTCTATATTTGTATGAGGTAAATCTACCCTTTCAAAATTACTAAAATCAAACTCATTTTTTAAATATTCATCTTTGTAATCATTTGCATAAAACCATTGATCATTGATATGAATTATTTTCCTCATAAATTCTCCTCCTAATTTTACGATTAATTCCATATAAATTTTAAGTTAATTATTACCATATATTAATTATACATGTTTTACTATGAACTTTCTTTTAACAAATTACAAACTTGAATAAAAACTAAAATTTTTCCAAAATAAAAACACTTTAACCACATTAAGATAATTCTTAACTTTAAGTTAAAGTGTCTTTATTTAATCATTTATTTAAACTTAAAATCTATTCTAATATTTTAAATTAAAATTTATACTAAATATAATATAAAAGGCTAATTTAATTTTCTTCTATTAATCTTTCTAATTTATCATTTAATCGATTTACCTTTAGACCTACACTATTTTCTTTTTCTTCTAGTTTTCTTATTAAATTTAAAACCTTATTTCTAAAATCTTCAATCTTATATAGGGAATCATTGATTTCTCCTTGAACTGAAAAATCACTAAATATATTGTCAAAGAAAATATCAAAGGTATAAGAAAATCCACTTATATTTAAGCCTTCATTAAAGATGGAGGTATCTACATCCCCTAATTCCTTATTTAATCTATCTACTGAATAACTAAGCCTCTCCATATAAGTTTTAGCATCATCTATTCTATTATGTTTGATTGCTGAAGAAATCATTCCTCCTCCAACAATATCATATATTCCCCAATTCTTAGCACTCCTTAAGGATTTTAAGGTTTCTTCACTAATCATTAAGCAATTATTAGCTTCTCTTAAGGCTTCTGAAATTTCTGTCTTATTGCTTAGTAAGTCCTTTATTTCATTTTCTATTTCAATTATTTCATCTCTTATATTTAGATTAAACTTTTTAACTAACTCTCTCTTTTCACTTATAAGATCTTTATACTTACCTTCAATATTAATTAACTGCCCTAATCTGTTGTTATTTTCTTCTACATCATACCTTAACTTTTCCACCTTAAACTTAAAGTTATCATACTTAAGTTTTGCCTCTAAATACTCTCTTTCTTCTTTTTCTAGTTTTTCATCCTTATTTCTTAATATATTAGATATTAAATTAGAAAAAGATAAACTCTTTAACTTTTGAACATCCTTAAGCTCCTTATTTAACCTCTTTTCAAGCTCTCCTAATTCCTTCTCCTTACTATTCAATTCATTTTCAAGTGATAAATTTCTCTTTTCAAGAATTTCCTTTAAGGCCATATTTTCTCGACATTCTTTTATTTTTTCATTTAAATCTTTAAGCATAACTACTTTTAGGGTACATAAAAATAAATCTTATAAAAAATCTTGAGATAATATATTCATAAATTTTATATAAAACCTTTAATATACCCCTTTTCACCTCCCTAAAATCTTCTACATGTATTTAATACATTTTCAAATAAACCCCTAATATACTTATATCCTAAATTTTACTTAGCTTAGTATTATAATTCTTTCTAATATATATTAAATTAAAATAATCAAACCCATATTATTTATATAAATTTCTTTAGTAAGACTAATATTTAATTAAAGAACATTCAAACAAACTATCTTTTTTATAATCACTCATATTAAATGGCAAATACATAATGAATATTCCTAATACAAAAATAAAATATGCAAAAATTGATGTTGTAATAATATTACTTTCAACATTTATAATATTAAGTATTTCATATCCATTTGGAGGATTTAAAAAGGCATAATTTGCATTAAATAAATAATTTGCTATAAAAGCACAAATTGCAAATATAAAAGAAAAAATAAGTGCCTGTTTTACATTCTTACTTTTCACTTTAAATTCCTCTATTAATATTAGATATAATGATGCTATTAATAAAAAATAATGTCCTATAAAAAATGTATAGTAAGTTATATGTGGAAAAATATAAGAATTAGTTATAGGTATCATTAATGCTCCTATAGCTCCTATTGTTCCCCAAAAATAAGCTATTGATTTTGCAAAATCATTCTTCTTCCATATCAATCCTATTGCTGCCATAATTATTGCAATTCTACATGGATACAAAGGTAAACTTTCCTTCAAATAAAAATTAGGGAATCTAGAATACCATATTGCTAAAAAAATTTGAGTTGATATTAAAATAAGTGCTGTAGTTACTTCAAATGTTCTTCTATATTTCCACTTTTTTATTTTTTCTTTAAATATAATTGCTATAAATATGGTTATTACTACACATAAAATAATCTTAAAATGTAAAGATGAAAATAACGGGAAAGTATAATCATCTGTTTTTATCCTAAATATTTCATTGCTAAGCTCTAACAATCTATTCAAAGTATTCTCCCTACTCAAAAATATTATGCTGAGTAGTTTCCTCCTTTTTAACTTTATTCTTAAACCCATTCTAAAACTCTATAAATTTATATGCCTTTTAGAATTTATACTCATATTCTTAATAATCCCTTATATAATCACATCCTTATTTAATAAACTTATTTTTAAATTATATTATCTATTTTATCATATTAAAAACAAATTATTTCTTAATTTATTCTTTAAAATATCTTCTTTATTATAAAAAATTAAAGCTACTAATTTTATTACTTAAGTCATATGTGCATAAAATTAGTAGCTTTTTATTCCTATTATTTGCTTATTTTAATATTATTTTTATTTATATACTTTATTAAATATTATCTTTTAAATAAAACTTACAATATATTTATTTAATACTTCTTTTAGAATTTTTATTAAATAATTAATTATTGTTCGTAAAAATTATAATATATTTATTTAATGCTCTTAAATTCAAAGCCTTTACTTTGTAAGTACTCTATTATTCTTGGTAAAGCCTTAACTGTTTCTTCTTTTCCATAAGTATCATGCATTAAAACTACTACATTGTCTGCATTAGGGCCTAAGTCTTCTACACTTTTCTTAGCAAATTCAACTAATTCATCTGCATTTTTCTTTTTCCCTTCTGCATCTCCATTTAAGGCATTCCAATCAATGTTTTGTATTCCCTCTTGAATCATTTTTTCCTTCATAGGTGTTCTATCTTGCCAAGACCAGTATCCACCTGGGAATCTAACTACTTTTGTTGAGAAATCTTCACCTAAAACTTCTTTCATTAAGTTTTCATTCTTATTTATATCTGACATTATGTTATTTACATTCATCTTTCTATTAGGATAAAGATATTTGTAATCGTGACTATATGTATGATTTCCTATAGCATGTCCATTTTTAACAATCTGCTTTAATAATTCTTTTGATTTATCTCCAGCACTTATAGAATTTCCTGTTACAAAGAAAGTTCCTTTTATATTATATTTATCTAAAATCTTTAAAACCTCTGGTGTATTAGTTGTTGATGGACCATCATCAAAAGTTAAATACGCTATCTTTTTACCATCTTTTCTAACTGGATATTGTAATGTTCCCTTTAAAAGACCATTAGTGTACTCTGATACAACTTTCCCATCCTCAGCATTTGGATCTTTATCAAAAGGTAAATACTCTAATTCATTTGTCTTTGCCTTATCTTTACCTTCTGTATTTTTTTCATCTGTTGTATCTTTAGCTTCTACAGCATCTTTATTTTCTGTGGCCTCAACCTGCTTTTTGTTTAGTGAATTACATCCTACAAAAGATCCTAAACATATTAACACACTAAGAATAAGACCCATTTTCATTATTTTCTTCATATATTTATCCCCCGTATAATTGATTATCGCAAATTTATTATATAAAAATAAAAAATATAAAAAAATACAAAATAGAAACAAACAGTTTAAATTTTTTTTACTTTTTAATGTTATTTTAAAGAATAAAATATTTAAAGTAAAAATTTAATACTCAATTAATATCTTAACATACTTTCCTAAAATAAATTAAATAAAAAATAAAAAGCCACTAATTTAAGCAGCTTTTTAGACGGTTGCCCATGCCATGTAATAGTCATCTTCATTATCCTTATTAAAATTGACCCTAACAACCTTATAAGAACTATCATTACAGCAACAAGTCATTTTATTACCATATTCATCATAGGTTCCTTTTTCGTAATATTCTTTTAAAGAAATAAAATCATATCCTAAGGAATGTACTATATCTTTTAAATTTTCTACTCCAGTTCCTCTTATACCTAGCTCCCTTATTACATCGCATTGACACTCTTCACATAGTGTCATGGCATACAAGTTTAGCTCATCATCATAAAGAACTAACTCTACAGTACCATATTTAGTTAATAAATTTTTAAGGTTTTCTTTAAACATAAAATTCTCCCCCTTAAGTATAAACATATCATTACATTTATATCCTATAAGTAAAGATTTCATACATTAATTAACTTATGTATCTTAAAATTTATTATACTCCTCTACATTTTCTCAATCAAACCTACATAGAAAGCTTAAATCAGTAAAATTAATCAATATTCTTATTCAAACTAATATTTGTTTACTTTTATACTAAAAATACAAATTTTCTTTTAATAACTCTTTTATTTACTTTAAAATTAAATATTTAAACATATTTATTTACTTTTATAATAAGCTTTATTAATTTTCTTGGGTAATTTAAAGAATATTAAAACATATTTGCTTTTATACTTAATTTTATAAATTTACATAGAATTTATTACACAAAAAAACTTTAAATTATTTCTTCTTAAATAGTGCTTTTACCTCTCTTTTTACAACATCAAAGAAACTTAATGACTTAACTATACGATTTGCATCAACATATTTTCTAACAGTACGAAGTACTTTCTTTGTGTCTTTAGAAGAAAATGAATATGTACCATTTTTCTTAGTTTTAATTGCATATCGTGGAATCCACTTTCCTTTGAACATAACTGATGCAATTACATAGTCAACTTCTTCCCAAGGGATTTGAATGAACTTTCTATAATCATTAGAATTATAAAATTCAAATCCTTTATCACCAATCATTATTTGTCCATAATCAGCAAGACCTGAAAAAGATGTTGCATCAACTACTAAATCCACTTTTGTATTAAGTGATTGAACCATAGATCTACCTCTTTTCTAATTAAATATATAAACTTATTTTACTTAATTATTTCTTTTCAAAATAAATAGTTCTTATGAAAATTTTTTATAAAGGCTCTTTTATCCTTTTTATTTTTAAGAAAAGCCTAGGCTAAGTAAAAATATTATACTAACCTAGGCTAAATAAAAAATATTACATTAATCCTATTACGTGGAAAACAATACCGATTACGAATAAAGCAAGAATAATTACAATTGGAGATACTTTCTTTTTAAGTAACCACATACAAAGGAATGTTAATAATAATCCTGCAAGACCAGGAATTAATGAATCTAAGTTTCCTTGTAATGTTGTAACTTTCTCAGCAGTTAAAGATAATCCAGCTGATTGTTGTAATAAGGCTTCCTTAATACCTTCTGCACCTGCTGGAAGGCTATTCCAATCAATATAAGCACCTGGGCTTAATTGAACTGTTGATACTACTGGAGCAAATTTAATAGATACCCATCTATTAACTAGTGATCCTAATATAAACATACCAAGTATAGATGCACCTTTTGTAATATCTTGTAATAAGTTTCCTGATAAGTCCTCTGTAATACGAGAACCAGCTTTATAACCAAATTCTTGTGTGTACCAAGTAAATGCCATACGGATAATATTCCAACCTAAGAAGAATATTATTGGTCCTAATATGTTACCAGCCATAGCAAGTGAAGCACCTAATGCTCCTAATATAGGTCTAACAGTAAACCAGAATACAGGGTCTCCGATACCTGCTAAAGGTCCCATCATACCAACTTTAACCCCTTGAATAGTTACATCATCTACTTGAGCTCCATTTGCACGATCTTCTTCTAATGCTAATGTTACACCAATGATAGGTGAAGCTACATATGGGTGAGTGTTGAAGAATTCTAAGTGACGTGTTAATGCCGCTGATCTTTCTTCTTTAGTTTTGTATAATTTTTTGATTGCAGGAATTAATGAGAATGCCCAACCACCATTTTGCATTCTTTCATAGTTCCAAGATCCTTGAATGAAAGTTGAACGCCACCAAATAGAAAGACGATCTTTTTTTGTTAATTTTAAATTTTTCTCCATTTTCGTCTTCTCTCCCTTCTTAGTATCTATCGATAATATCGCCTACTGGATCTCCTATGTTTGATCCACCATTACCTGAGCCACCTTTTTTGCTAAGTGCTAAGTAAATAAGAGCTAAAGCTACACCAATTGCACCTAATCCTATAAGTGTAAGTTGAGGAATAGTTGCTAATACAAAACCGATTGCAAAGAATGGCCATACTTCTTTTGTTGCCATCATGTTAATTACCATTGCGTAACCAACAGCTACTACCATTCCACCACCTACTGCTAAACCATCTGTTAACCAAGCAGGCATAGAAGCAAGTAATGCGCTTATTGGACCAGCACCTATTAATAAAATTAATGCAGCTGGTAATGCTATACGTACACCTTGCATAAGAATAGCAATGAAATGCCACATTTCAACTTTTCTTATATTACCTTCTTTAGCAGCAGCATCCATAAGGTGTACAAATGCTGTAGCTATTGTACGACAAATAATTGTTAATAATAATCCAGCAACAGCTAGTGGAATTGCTATAGCGATAGCTGAAGATATTCCCGCTTGCCCTTCTCCACTAAGAACTAAGATAATTGCAGCTGCAACGGATGCTAATGCTGCGTCTGGTGCTACGGCAGCACCTATGTTTGCCCAACCTAAAGCGATCATTTGAAGACTACCGCCTAGGATTAAACATGGTATTAAATTACCTGTAACTAAACCTATTAAAGTACAAGCAACTAATGGTTGATGAAATTGGAATTCGTCTAGGATCCCTCCCATACCAGCTAAGAATGCAATAATAATAACTAATATTATTTGAATTATATTTAAATCCACTGTTATTAATCCTCCTTTTCATTAAAATAACTTATTTATATTAAATCAAATTATTTTAATTTATTTAATTCCTCTTGTGCTTTTTTAAGAATTTCATCCATATTTCCTTTTGTATCATTTGGAACTTTACGAACATCAAAATCTAATCCAGCTTCTTTAAGTTTATTAAAAGTGTCAATATCTTCTTGATTAAAAGCAAGTACTTTATTTGGTTGAACCTTACCTGGAGAGTGAGCCATAGAACCAACATTAACTGTCTTTATAGGTACTCCTCCCTCTACTGCTCTAAGTACATCTTCTGGGTTTTCAAAAAGAAGTAATGCACGCTGTCCTCCAAAGTGTTGATCATCTTTTGCAAGCTTAATCATTTGACTAACTGGAACAGTATGCGCTTTAACTCCAGGAGGAGCTGCTTGTTGAATCAATTTCTTACGAAGTTCATCTTTAGCTACATCGTCTGATACAACAATAATTCTTGTTGGTTTTACAGTTTTTGTCCAAGCAGTTGCTACTTGACCATGAAGTAAACGTGAATCAATACGTGCCAAAACGTATTCAAAAGAGCCAGGCGCACCTACATTGTTAGATTGTTGAACAGAATCTGTAGTAGCTTTAGTAGACTCTTCAGGTTCTAATGATTCAGGCTTAACTTTAACTCCTTCTCTAGCTGACTTTAGGATATTAGCAGCAATTTCTTGTGCTGATTCCATTGAGAAACGAGAAGCATAAGCTTCAATAACCATTGGTAAATTCATACCAGCTACGATTGCCCATTTGTCTTTATGTTCTTCAACTAGGCTATCTGCTTGGTTAAATGGTGTTCCACCCCATAGATCAACTAAGAATAAAACCTCATCTTGATTATCAAAGGAAGCGATTGCTTCTTTCATTTTTGCTCTAATATCATCAGGTCCTTCACTCGGCATTAATGTAACAGCTTTTACATTTTCCTGTTCTCCAAAAATCATTGAGCCAGATTGTAATATGCCTTTAGCAAATTCCCCATGACTAGCAAGAATAATTCCTACCATATGTATACCTCCTATTTTTTTATTCTTTAAGACAAATTTTTCACTTTATCTTACGTTAATTTTACAATTTTTACATCAGTTTTACAAGCCTTATGTAAATTTTAAACATATATATATTTTTCAAAAATACAAATTCTATTAAATAAATAATACCTCTTTAAGCAAGTATTTATCTATATAATGAACATTTTTATCACTTATGATAATATATTAAACCATTTTAAAAAATTTTCAAAAAATTCAAACTTTATTTTGACAAATTATAAAAGAAGTACACCTATTAATTATACTTCTTCTATATTTTTTCTATTCATTTTACATTTTTTCTATTTTAATCTTTCAATCAAAAATCTAACCACTGCATCATCATTATTATTGCCAATAATCCCCGTAGCTATGGCCTTTAACCCAGCTGAAGCATTTTCTAAAGCATAACATTCATCTGCAATTTCAAACATAGGAACATCATTTTCTCCATCACCAAAAGTTATAACTTTACTATGTTCTACATAATCCGCCAAAAATTTTATTCCATTAGCTTTTGAAGCCTCCTCATTATATACATCTAAGAAAAAAGCTCCTTCGTTATATATATCTTTATAACAATTACCAGTAACACCTTTTACTTTCATTATCTTCTCAAATAATTCATGAGCTATAAGTTTATTATCTTCAAAAAACACAAAATTTATTATTTGATTATCATCTAAAATATCTAAATAATTTTCAACTTTTTTAAAAGACTTAAGTTTTTTATTGCATCTTTCCTCATAATATTCTCTCTCAAAATCATAAGTAAAATCTTTATGATAAACCCATAGATAATCATCTTTTATCCCATAAAGAAAGAATGTTTTGTTATATTCTTGAAGTATTTTGATAATCTCTTTGACACTTTCTTTGTCTATTTCTTTAACATCTATATATTTTTTCTTTTCAATATCAAAAATTACAACTCCATTCATAAGAACGACAGGTGTTTTTATATCTATTCCATCTAAAATATCTGAAACAGTAGCTGGACTTCTAGCTGTTGCAATTGCAAAATTAACCCCTGTGCTTATAAGTCTATTTAATTCCTTTTTAGAATAATCTGATATAACTTGATCCTTATTTAATAAAGTTCCATCTAAATCTGAAACAAATAACTCCATTTAATACCTCTTTCTCTAATGTCCTAAACATTAATTACCTTTTTTTATCTAATATACAATATATCTAAATATTATTCAAAGGAGTATATGAAAAGCCATTTATTAAAATAATTATCTTTAAATAAATGACTTTTGAAAACTTCTATTTATTTTATTTTCTTATTTAATGATGTTTCTATTATTAAATCTATAAATTTTGAATATGATATTCCTCTAGATTCTGCACTTTGTGGAAATAAACTTGTAGCTGTCATACCAGGTAATGTATTTACTTCTAGTATATATGGAACTCCTTCTTCTGAAATTATCATATCCACTCTAGCATAAACTTCACATTTTAATACTTCAAAAGTTTTTAAAGCCATTTCCTTAACTTCATCATATAAAGATTTTTCTAACTGAACTGGTAAATGTTCTGCTCCATTAGCTGCATACTTTTGCTTATAATCATAAAAATCTGCTTTGCTCTTTATTTCAAGAATAGGGAAAAGTTCTCCATTAAATATAGGACAAGTAATTTCTCTTCCTTTTACAAAGGATTCAATTATTACTTCTTCATCATATTTTAATCCTTCCATAACAGCATCTTTTATCTCTTCTTTTTTATAAACCTTAAAGGTAGCTACACTTGATCCCCCATTATTAGGTTTAACAAAAACTGGATAGCCAATTTCCTCAATCTTTTCATAATCTATTTCCTCTATAGACTTCACAGTTATCCATTTTGCTGTTCTTATGTTTTCAGCTTTTAAAACCTTCTTACTTAGATTTTTATCCATGCATAAAGAACTACTTAAAGCTCCACATCCTGAATATGGTATATCCATTATATCTAAGAAAGCTTGAACTGTTCCATCCTCCCCAAATTTACCATGTAGTGCTAATAAAGCAAAATCTAACCCTTTAACTTTTTCTAAGATATCTCTTTTATTATTTATAATTATTTTAATAACTTCATACTTTTCTTTATCTATATGATTAAAAATTGATTCTCCACTTGCTAAAGAAACTTCTCTCTCTGAAGAAATTCCTCCCATTATTATTCCAACCTTCATCTTATTGTCCTCCAACTATAATTATTATAAGTAAATCCAAATTTAACTCTATAATATTATTATAGAATTTTTGCATATAAAGGTAAGAACCACATAGCCTTTAATTTTATATAATGGTGGCCTAATAAAAAATGATATTAGATAGAATATAAAATATTTAAATCTATCTAATATCATTTATAATTAATTATTTAGTTTATCTATCTAGCTGTTCTTACTGTTATTGTATCTCTTTTTGAAATTTCTCCATTAGAATACTTAGCAGCAACTTTAAAGTTATAAATTGTATGTCTGTTTAACTTTCCAACTGTAAATTCAGTTTGATCTGCTGAAACTTCTCCAACTTTCTTATTATCCTTATAGATTATATATCCATCTAATCCATAAGTATTTTCTGGTGAATCCCAAGCAAGACTTACACTCTTCTTTTGAACATCTACTGTTCTTAAGTTAGTAGGTGCTTCATTTTCTATTTTCATTTCTATTTCGCCAAAACCTGAATATGGAACTTCAATTCTTCTAGCCTTCTTGCCTTCTGATTTAACTTCTAATGTTAGTACTCCACCCTCTGGATTAATAGATATTCTATCTAAAATAGCTGTATCTCCCCCTTTGGCTACTGAAACACTAACCTTCTCTGGGAATATTGAATCCTTGTCATTAAATATGCTTACAATATCTCCAGCTTCTAAATCCTTTATTTTTAAAGTACCATAATTGTGATTTTCTCCATTCATTCCTGGTGCCTTGTAAGGAGTTAATTCAAATCTTTCTGGAACCTTTGAATATTCCCAATTTTCTCCTTCAAAAGCAGCACTCATTCTTAAACTTTCTCTCTTACCTTCTTCAACTGTTCCATAGTAAACTCTTCCACCATCTTCACCAAAATCTAATCCTTCAAATTTAGCTTCTCCATTAGAGTCTATAGTAGCTGTAGCAAAAGGAGTTTCATCATTTAATCCCTTATAAAGATTAACAGTTTGTCCTTCTTTACCTCTTGTAAATAATACAGAGTCATTATCCCCTTTATTATTTTTAGCATTTACAAATCTCATTGGAATCTCAGTTGTTTGATCTGTAAATGTTTCTTCATATAATTGGAACTCGTATATTCTTATAGCTGCCCAAGGTGAATTTCCTGAATTATCAATTCTCAGTCTTAGATGTTGTGCAACTATTGGATTTTCTAGATTTCTATCAGTAATAGCCTCCTCATTTCCAGTTACAACATCAACCTCTTGATAAGTTTGTCCTCCATCATATGAAACTTCTAAAGCAAAATCTCTTGTATTCATATCTTTTGCTTCTCCACCGGCTTCAGCATGTTTAACAACCCATCTTTGAATATTTTTTGGCTCTCCTAAGTCAATTGTTAACCAACCATCCTTAGCTCCAGCGGCACACCACTTACTATTATTATCTACTTTTCCATCAACGGCTTTAAGACCTGGTTCTGCAGCCCCCTCTGCACTAGTTTGAACTGATTTATATAAGGCAAGGTTTTCATAAACCTTTTTATCTGGAATTTGTGTAGCATCATGAGGAATTCCCCAATTAAATGTTACTCTCTTTCCTTCTCCTCTATTATAATTTACATCTACAGGAACTACTTCAATGTCAAACTCCATTTCTTCTCCATATCTCTCAAACTCTTGAACATAGTAAGCATCATTTGGAGTTGCTCCCATAAGCTCTCTAGATCCGTCTGGCTTAATTCTATATATTTCATAGAATGCTAAATCATCTTCATTTCCTGATTCTAATCCATTCCAGTAAATTCTAGCCTCTGCACTATTTGAATTATGAACCATTGTTTCTTCTAAAATAACATCACTATTTTTTAACCCTTTATTATTTTCAGCAGTTTCTTCTATGGAGATTTGTCCTACATTTATTTTAAAGTTTTCAACATCTTGACCACTTTCAAACTTTAATGATATTGCAGAAATTGTTTTTCCAACATGGTCACCTAAAGGTATTTTAACCTCTGTCCATTCTCCATTACTATTTTTATTTACATCAAAGAATGTAAAATTTTCTTCATCATAATTTTCTCCAAAACATAATCCTACTTTCATGTTTGGAGCTGATTCTGTTTTATAAACAATTGATAATTCTGTTGAGTTATTCTCTATATTTAAATCAGTGCTGTATAACTTAATGTGGTTTGGATTTGCGGCCTCTAACTTACCTTCAACCTTTAATGAACTTCCTCCATTGTATGCAGTTTTAAAGTCAAAATCTGGAGTAAGTTTTGAACCATTTGATTCAACTATCCATCTCCAAGTTGGTAAATATTCTTGCATTGCTCTATTGTTCCACTCTTCATCCCTTGAAAGTGAACCATCTATATAATAATCTTCCCCATGTCCTAAATTAAAGTTTGTCACAAATGGTAAATCATTTATTGCTGATCTATCTGGAACATAGTTAGCTAATCCTGTCCAATCTTGCTCTGTATCTGATTTTGATGGGTCTCCTGTTGGTCCTACCCAGAATTTTTGATCATGCTTATAGAAATCATAAACATCCTTAGCCATTGAGAATGTTGAGTTTGGAGTATACATAGCTAAAGAAAGTCTAAGCTTTCCATTCTCATCTAATAAGTAATCATCATTAAATGGAGTATTATATGCATTTTGTTGAACATCTAATCCTGCATAAACATCAAAAGGACTTCTTCCTAATGATTTAGCAGTATTAACCGTAGTCTCTATTTTTTCTGGAGTCCAATTATAATTTAAAAAGAATTCGTCAGTTGTTCTATTTTCTCCATTTTGGAAGAAAGCAGCATTCTTATCATTTAAAGCATCTTGCCACTTAACATTTCCATCAACAGTCATAGAATCATACCAACCTATAACCATATTTGGAGCTTTCTTTTTGATATACTCAAGCATTTCTACCATTCTATCTGCATCATCTTTTACACAGCCATAGGATTCTTGGTTAAAGAAATATCCATCAAATCCATAATATTCAGCTATTTCAATCATTTTGTCTGCAACTGGGAAGTTTCCATTCTTATCTTTTTGAAGGAATGCTCTTACCTGTTCAACATACCCTTCTCCTGGTCCCCATGGAAATCCTATTGTAGCTAAAACTGGAACACCATTTTTATGTGCATTATCAACTACATCCGGTGTTGGAAGTGCAAATATCCCTCTACTTGATCCTCCCCAATAAACATATGAATTTACATACTGCCAATATGAAAACACATAAGCATCCATTGAATCACTACCTTGTGATGGTGCTCTATCAACATATGGATTAGTTAAAGCAACATTCATTATTTTAGCTTCTGGATTAGCATTTTCATTTACAATGTCTCCCATAAACCTATCTTGAAGCTCAATGCTTGCTCTATTATACTTAGCATCTGGATCACTTTCCGGTGTCCAATTTAATAAAGTTTCAATGCTATAAACTTCTCCTAATGGTGCTAATGATTCTTTTTGATCATATGGCACATTTGGTGAAGCCTTAACTTCTAATCCTCTAAAACTAATTAATGATGTTGTTACTGATGCCATGCACAAAATTGCTAGCAAACGTTTACTCATAATGCCTCTTTTTCTCATTTCCCTTTTCCCCCTAAAATCTAGTGTTAATTTTATGACTTTATATTTATATTCGGTAAAATCATATAATATGACAAAAAAATAAAACTTTTTTTAGAAAAATTTTATTTTTTCAAATTCATTCCCTCTTTATTGGAAAATATTGTTCTAATATGTTTAAATTGGTTCAAAATAGTAATATAATTATAAATATATTATTGTTTAAATATTACTTGTTATTTAATATTCCTAAAATTAAATTTAAGTTTTTATTTAATATGTAGATTTATAACAAAGCAATATTGTTAGATTTAATCTTTATTAACTAAAAAAATACTAAAAAATAATATTTCATATACGCTTATTTTTTATTGCTAAAGTTTTCTATAATAAAAGTTTAGTAATAAAAAGTAAGTGTGAAAGGAGAAAATATTATGGTTTTAATTCTTATTCTTATAGTTGGATTAATATTTTTATTTGTAGGTCTTTATGTATTTAAAAATAAGAAATTTAAACTTGGATATTATCTTTTCTACTTCAAAAGAATTGAAAACTACTATGATGTGAACCAAATAAAAAATAAAGATCATATTGCAGACTTAATAGGTATAACATTTATAATTATTGGTACCATTTTAGTTTTAACAGAGTGTGTATTTTTTGTTTTTAAATTTGAAGATGCTTATTTATTAATACCTCTTGTAGGTTGCTTTATATACTATGTATCAGAAATGTTTGAAATCAATAAAAAAATCAGTTAAGTAATATTTAAATAAGCAAAAATAGTTGCTTTTATCTAGCAACTATTTTTGTTATCCATCTAGATTTCATATAATTTATATTAATATCAAATAAGTTTCTATAATGTAATTCCCTACAAAGAATATAGTAATACAATCTTTAAATGTTTTATTTAAGAAACTTCGCCAATAACTTTATTAATATATAACCCTCTATATTTTTAATTACAATCTACTTACTTAAATTATTTACAATACTATCTATAAGAAAGAAATAATAAAAATATATAATAAAGAACATAAAATTAAATAATTTGTAATTTAATATTCTTCTTAATCTTTTATAAAATCCACTTATAGCCACTACCCAATAAGGTCCTAATATTAAAAATGAAATTCCTATTTTCTTAATAATAGATATTTTTTCTTTTCCCATATCACTAAACCATATTGCAGCTAAATTGGTTCCCCATATAAAAGGAATAAAAAGAACCATAACTAAAATTATAGTTCTTAAATTTCTCTTATTAAAAAGTTCTTTATTAAGCATAATTTTCTACTTTTCTTTCAAAGATTATTTCATAAGCATAGGTACTATTAACACCTGACTTTTCATTAATTGGAGTAACAATCTGCTTTAACCTCCATCCATTTTTAGCTTCTTCTTTTATAATATCTTTACATTTTTCAAAGAAGCCTCCCCTTTTGCACTTAAATGATTTGTCAACAGGCACATTTATAAATTTATATTCATACATATAACCTCTCCCCCTTTATTCTCTAAACCTATTTATACTATTTAAAATTATAAATATATTATCCCTAAATTAACTCTACAAGCTTATCCTTGCCATCATAATTTCATCAATATATTCTCCATTTTTCAAAGCTGACTTTACCTTTATTCCCTCTTCTTTAAATCCAAACTTCTTATATAAGTTTATTGCTTTATAATTATCCCTAAATACACATAATTCCAACCTTATAATATTAAGACTTTCGCTTAAATTTATTAACTTATCCATTAATAAACTTCCTATGCCTTTATTTTGATAATCACTATTGACCATTAATGTTATTACTCCAACATGTTTCTTTCTTAAATTACCATGATTCATTAATATTCCTAATCCTATAACTTTTCCATTTTCTTCAGCAACATACCAGTACTGATTCTTGCCCCTATTTATAATCTTTTCCTTAATTAATTCCTCTTCCTCATCCTTATTGGAAAGTATATTCTCCATAACTCCAGGCATTTTTCTAATTTTACTAATTTCTTTATAATCTTCTATCTTAATATCTCTAATCCTTAAACTCATAAATTATCCTCTCTACTCTTTATAATAAGTCAATTTAAAAATTAATTAATATACTTATACCTTTATTTCATACTAATTAATAAATATACTTTTTAATATATCTACATTTATAAATATTACACTACGTCTAAATTCCAATTTAAACCAATTAAATATTATTATATCATATTAAGTATTTCATTAATCATAAAACTTTAATAAATAAAATAAATCTTAGAAAATAAAATATTCTCTAAGATTTATTTTTATTAAACTATAATATTATTAGAATTATATTTGAGATATTATCATCTTAATTTTATAACATATCATAAGTCACACAGACTGGTCTTTTATTTCTTGGATCCTCTATAATTTCTGCATCTATATTAAACAGCTCTTTAAGATTTTCTTTTGTCATAACTTCGTATGCTGTACCTTTGCAAGCTATTTTTCCTGCTTTCATACCTATCATATAATCGGCAAATCTAGCAGCATTATTAAGTTCATGAATAACCATAACTATAGTTGTCCCATGCTTCTCATTCAATTCCTTAAGTAAACTTAAAATCTCTAATTGATGGGCTAAATCTAAATAAGTTGTTGGCTCATCAAGTATTAATATATCTGTTTGCTGTGCTAAGGCCATAGCAATCCAAGCTCTTTGTCTTTGCCCTCCAGATAAATCTTCTATGTCTCTTTCCCTAAATTCAATTAATCCTGTAACCTCTAAAGCCCATTGAATTATATTTTTGTCCTCTTTTTTTAATTTACCGAAACCTTTTTGATGAGGGAATCTTCCATAGGCTATTAACTCTTCAACAGTAAGCCCATTAGGTGCTTGAGGACTTTGAGGTAAAACTGCCATAACCTTTGCTAACTCCTTAGCACCTTGCTCTTTTATGTTTTTTTCATTTATATATATTTCACCACTTTTAGGAGTTAAAATTCTAGCTATTGTTTTTAGCACTGTAGATTTTCCACATCCATTTGCACCTATTATTGTAGTTATTTTCCCCTTTGGTATCTTTAAGTTTAAATTTTTAACTATATCTAAACTTCCATATGAAATATTTAAATTATCAGTAGTTATACAATTCATAATTATCTCCTTCTACTTTCGTGAAAACTTTTAATTATAAGATTTTAAAATACTTGTTACTTTAATTCTTATATCTTATTTAAAATAAATTTATCTAAGATGAAATTTAATTTTAATTGCCTTTTATTTATAAATATTAATTTATGCCTAGGTATATAAATATCTATTTTGATAACATTAAATAAACAAAATATGGAACTCCTATTATAGAAACTATTATTCCTACTGGCATTTCCATTGGTGCAATTAAATTTCTTGCTATAGTATCTGACACTAATAATATTAAACTTCCAATAAGGGCTGCTACAGGAATTAATTTCTTATGCTTTGGCCCTATTAATTTTCTTGCTATATGAGGAGATACTAAACCTAGGAAACCTATGCTACCTGCAACTGATGTAGCTACCCCTGCTAATATAACTGCATATATAATTAGTTTTCTTCTTTCTTTTTCCACTTCAATCCCTATACCTGTGGCAACTTCGTCTCCTAAATTTAATCCATCTAAATATCTTGATTTATATATAGTTAAAGCCATAAATATAATTATAAATGGTAATATTGCTAATACATATTTCCAACTTGCTCCCCATATGCTTCCTGATATCCAAGCCATAACTCTATTAAATTCTTGAGTAGTAAATCTTAACTGAAATATTGTTAATAAGGATGTAAAAGCTATATTTATACCTATACCTATTAATAATAGTCTTGATGAATTTATTCCATTCTTCCATGCTAATATGTATATTAAAAATGCTCCAAATATAGCTCCACTTAAAGCTACTATAGGCATAGTAAAAATAGTTAAATTACTTACACCATCATATACATTTCCATTCATTATGTATATATAAACTACAACAAATAAGGCAGCTCCTGAATTTATTCCAAGTATTCCTGAATCAGCTAAATCATTTTTAGTAACCCCTTGCAGGATTGTACCCGCAGTTGCTAAAGCTGTTCCTACTAATATTCCTATGACTATTCTAGGAAGTCTAAGCTTAAATATAGCTATTTCATTACTTTTTGTACCTTGTCCAATTAAAGTTTTAATAACTTCTCCTGGCTCTATTGAAAGTGAACCCATGTTTAAACTTATTAAAAAGGTAATAAAAATTAAACCTATTAAAATTCCCGTTACCCATATAAATTTATGATTCTTTTTTATATTCATAAATTACTTACCTCCCTTTCTAACTAAGTATATAAACACTGGCACTCCTAATAAGGCAGTTAAAGATCCTATTGGTGTTTCATAAGGAGGATTTATAATCCTTGCTAATATATCACTATACACTAATAAAACAGCACCTAATATCATTGAACTAGGTATTATATATCTATAATCAGATCCTACTATTCCTTTGCATATTTGAGGAATTATTAATCCTACAAAGACAATATTACCAGCTACTGAAACAGAAGCACCTGTTAAACATATAACTATCATTATGGATATAAACCTTACAAGATTGGTTTTTTCTCCAAGTCCTATGGCTACTTCTTCTCCTAAACTCAAAATTGTTATTCTAGGTGACATAATCATGGCCCCAATAAATGCTATTCCTCCAATTAAAGATAATAAAATTACCCCTTCCCATTTAGCACTTACTAATCCACCTGATACCCAGAAACTTAACTGTTGAGATAAATTAAAATACATTGATATTCCCATTGCTAAGGATATAAGTAAAGTTCCTAAGGCTGTCCCTGCAAGGGCTAACTTAACAGGATCAACTTTTCTAGATGCTCTAGAGCTTATAAAATATACTAAAAGACCACTTATACTTGCCCCTAAAAATGCAAAAATCATAAGAGCAAAGCTATTTATAACTAAATTAGGATATATTCTTTGTAAAACAAATGCTACAGCTATCATAAATGTAGCTCCTTGAGTTATACCCATTACAGAAGGTTCTGCAATTGGATTTCTAGTTATTCCTTGCATGATGGCACCAGCTACGGCTAAAAATCCTCCTACTAAAGCTGCTGCAAGTGCTCTAGGTATTCTTACATCCCTAATTATATTAGTATTTATATCTGCATCATTTGTAAAAATAGCATTTATTATCATAGAAAAATCAATTTCTTTTGCCCCTATAGATATAGATAGAATGATTCCACTAAGCAAAAGTAATAAACCTATAAACATTAATCCATAAGCCAAGGTCCTTTTCCTTCCTATTTTCATAAGTTGTCCTCCTTAAAGTATCACCAAAATTTCTATTTTAACTTAAATAGTGGGGCTGTATCTTTATATTTTGATACAGCCCTACTAAAAATTTTAATTATTTTACAAGTTCATTTTTTATTGACTCTAATAAAAGTTCTCTTCCCATTGGGTTATAAGCTTGGCTAAAATATGGACTTACATCAAGTATTGTTACATTTCCATTCTTAACAGCTCTCATTTCATTCCAAACACTATTTGACTCTAAATCAGCCTTATCTGATTCTGTTCCTAAAACTATAATATGATCTGCATCTATTTCAGTAAGTCCTTCAAGTGTAACTGTAGGTAATGTTATGCTATCTTGTTCTGGCATTTTACTTGGTTGAGGTAATCCCATATCACTCTTTAAAACTGTTCCTATTCCACCTTCAGTAAATACCATGAATTGACCTGAAGAAGCTAAAACAGATAAATAAGTTCCATCACCATTTGCTTTCTTTATTTCCTCTCCAACTTCTTTTGCTTTTTTATAATAATTATCTAACCAATTTTGTGCTTCCTCTTCTTGATCAAATAATTTTGCTACCTCTTTAAACTTAGCTTCCCAATCATTTGCATTATCATTAATTATAACTGTTGGAGCTATTTCTGATAATTGATCATATATTTTCTCTTGTCTAGGTGACATTATTATTAAGTCTGGCTCTACTGATAATATCCCTTCTATATCAGCAGTATCCATCATAGAATGACCAACTATTTTTGTATCTTTTAACGTCTCAGCCATATATTCTGGTACTTGATCAGTTTTATATGAGTCTACATTTGCCGTAGCTACAGGAGTATGTCCTAATAAAACTAACTCTTCTGAACTTCCTGAAATGTCTACTATCTTTTTAGGATTAGCTGGTATCTCAACTTCTCCTTTTACAGATTGAACAATCCTTTTTTCATTACTAGTGTTGCCCTCTTCACTAGTTTTACTACTAGAACATCCTACAAAAATTCCAACCGTAAGTGTTGCGATCCCTAAAATCGCTAATTTTTTAAGTCCTTTCATCTTTAGTCCTCCTAATTTCCTTATTAGATTACCCTCGACTCCCCATCAATGATAATCATTTTCATATGAACACGATTTATTATATCATCAGATTCTGCCTAGTCAATATAATTATCAAAAATTTCACAACTCCAATTTTTACCTACATATTATTGTAATAGTTCCTTAACATTTAAATCATAATTATGTAAGTTATATATGAGATAATAAGCTTAAGGATAAAATTTATATTAATTCAAAGAATAAACATAGGAAGTGATTATTTGCTAAAGAAGAAAATTTTAGTTGGAATATCTATTTTAATAGGGCTACTTATCCTAGTCTTCCTTATTTTTGAAGTTTTTTTGACATATAAAATGATGAATTTTAAAGATATAAATCAACTTAAGGATGTAGAATATGAAATAATTTTAGGTGCAGGATTATATGGAGACAAGCCAAGCCCAATTTTACAAGAAAGATTAGAGGAAGGCTTGAAATACTTAGAATTACACCCTAATACTAAAGTAATAGTTTCAGGTGGACAAGGAAGTAACGAGCCAATACCAGAATCTGAAGCTATGAAAAATTTTCTTGTTAATAAAGGAATTAATCCTAATAGAATTATAGAAGAAAATAAGTCTAAATCAACCTTTCAAAATTTAGAATTCAGTAAAAAAATTCTTGAAGAAAGACATGCTGATAAAGATGAAGTGTTAATAGTAACAAGTGATTTTCATTTATTTAGAGCTAAGGAAATCGCAGATTACCTTAATATTAAAAATGAAGGACTTCCTTCAAAAACTCCTATATCTTTAAGAGTTCAATATATGGTTAGAGAGTTTCCTGCTATGATTAAATTAATTCTGCAAGAAGCCTTTCTAGATACAAAAGATATTGTTTAAAAAAATCAGCCAAATAAATATCAAGAGTACTTGATATTTATTTGGCTGATTTAAAACTCTCTATTTTCATATTTAATATATTTATTTCTGGGCTTTCACTATCTACTTTTTCAATTTTAGCTATAATATATTTTGCTCTTTCTATATCTCCTCTTTTTATAGCCTTATCTGCTTTATTTGAAAAATTTTCTATCATGCATTTCTTACAAACTTCTATTTCCTCCTCACTATTTCTTTTTAAATCATTTGAATTATCTTCAATTTCACTAAAAACATCTATAGCCTCTGAATACCTTTTCATTTTTTCTAATCTTAATCCCTGATCATAAAGTTCCTGCTGTTCTTTATGAAACTCTAAATTCTGTATCTTTTTACATATTACATGTGTCTTATTGTTCATAAGTTTAGCTCTTTCTAGTAGTACCTCCGCTGTCTTATATTCTTTATTTTCAATAGCTTCATTAGCATTTTCTATAATATTATTAAACCTTTCTTCTTTTAAACTTGTATAATGATTAGCTATTAATAAGCCTCCTAATCCTAGACATATAATAACTGATACAATTGTAATAAATTTTTTCATGCAAATCTCCACCTTTAAAGCTACAAAATACATTTACATTTTATTCATTTTTATTATAACACTATTGAAAACGTTTGTATATAAAGAAATATTTATTTACTCACCCAATATTTATTAGTATTTTAAATTCACTAAAGTTACTTTTTTATTCTTTTATAAAATTAAATATAAAAATTTTATTTAATCCTTTACTTATGTTTACAAAAAGTTTATATTAATATAGGATTAGTTAACATTTTATTCATTTTTATAATAACTTAAATTTAATGTTTCTAAACTCAATAATCTTTTATTTAATAATTAGATTATTTCACATTCACTATTTACTTATATTAAGGAGTTGAAAAAATTGAATACGACAAACAAATTTAGAAATACTATTTCAACGTTAATTATGATTGCTTTATCATTTTTAATAATCTATTTATTGCATGATATTTCAAAAGCTGTGGTTGGATTATTATGTGGAGGAAAAATAGAATTTAATCATGGCATAACAATAGTAAATGCTAATTATGGCAATTTTTCTTATGCCCTTAATCTTATACTAGGAATATCAATACCAGTATTATTTTTATTTGCACTAGTACTTATATTTAATAATTCATTAAGAAATGGCTTATATCATAAATTTACCCTTATATTTTTTATGTGTTCAGTATTAAGTATTTCAGTATGCTTAATTTTCTATCCATTGGTATCATTATTTACTGATCTTGGATTACATACTGAACTAGACGAATTAATAGAAGTAACAGGACTAAGTCCCTTAGTTATATTAGTACTATCCTTATTAATAACAACTTTATTAGTAAAATTAGCTTCTAAGAAAAATTTATTTAAAAATTTATAAGGTTCTAGATAAAAATTTTTAAAACTTATTTTAAGTATCTAAACTTATATAAAAAAAATATATAATTATTATT